>Ga0209060_10000014_pt1:0-450000 | contig 739690 bp, 569 predicted proteins | sample Coa_R1_8_FD_187155 | JGI IMG/M metagenome (GOLD analysis project Ga0209060, IMG submission 187155) | Surface soil microbial communities from Centralia Pennsylvania, which are recovering from an underground coalmine fire - Coalmine... | ecosystem: Environmental > Terrestrial > Soil >... | reverse complement strand
ATTCGGACTCGCTTTCGCTACGGCTCCCTTGAAGGTTAACCTTGCCACTGAGAGTAACTAGCCGGCTCATTATGCAAAAGGCACGCCGTCAGACTTCCCCTTGCGGGTATAGTCCTTCGACTGCTTGTAGGCATACGGTTTCAGGTACTTTTCACTCCCCTCGCAGGGGTTCTTTTCACCTTTCCCTCACGGTACTTGTTCACTATCGGTCGCTAGCTAGTATTTAGCCTTGCGAAATGGTCTTCGCGAATTCAAGCAGGGTTTCTCGTGCCCCGCCTTACTCAGGGTACCACTAGGAGTTTTCCCGTTTTCGTCTACGCGGCTATCACGCTCTATGGCCGGTTTTTCCAGACCGGTTCGACTAACGGTACAACTTCCATATCGTGGCCCTATGACCCCCGTTGATCCTTGCGGAACTCCGGGTTTAGGCTGTTCCGATTTCGCTCGCCGCTACTTTCGGAATCACTATTGTTTTCTTTTCCTCCAGGTACTGAGATGGTTCACTTCCCTGGGTTCGCTTCACCGACCTATGTATTCAGTCGGCGATACATCGAGTTCGTCGATGTGGGTTTCCCCATTCGGAAATCTCCGGATCAAAGCCTGTTTGCGGCTCCCCAGAAGCTTATCGCAGCTTACCACGTCCTTCATCGCCTGCTAGCGCCAAGGCATCCACCGTACGCCCTTAGTAGCTTGACCAAAAGATTTACCCGAAGCACGAACCACTTGCGTAATTCCAGCTCCAGGCTTTATCCCAAGGTACTTCTTGTTGATGATTGTTACTACTATCGGCTTACTTGTTTGTGTGCCCTTACCATATTCAGTTTTCAAAGAACCACAAAATCGTCATGCGATCTGTGGAAACCCCCAAATAACAGGAGTTGAGAATTGCCTCGAATCTCAATTCGAAGAAATACTCAACGCCTGCTTTTCTAATTCCGCACCAATCGTCCTAAAGATTCGGAAAATATGGTGGGCGTGGATAGAGTTGAACTATCGACCTCGTCCTTATCAGGGACGCGCTCTAGCCACCTGAGCTACACGCCCAAGCTTGCTTGATCGCTCCGCGCTTCGAAAAACGCGCTGCGCTCACATGCCGATTGACGATCCAATCTGGTGGAGCTGATCGGGATCGAACCGACGGCCTCCTGAATGCAAATCAGGCGCTCTCCCAGCTGAGCTACAGCCCCGATAACTAGAAAGGGGTTCCTACCAAGCCGGCGCAGAAGACCTGCGCCGACCTGGTCTGAGGACCAGTTGAGCGTGTGTCCCGGCTAAGCCAGGACTGAACGTACAGAACATCTTCGATATCACATTTCCCGCACGAAGCGGGCAAGGGAGAGAGTGTCGAGCGATCTCCGCAACTGCGATCTTGTCCTTGCGAACTTGAAAGCCATCCGGGTAAGGATGTTTGTTACGGGTAATCCTGAACTCTTTGCCATACACCAGCAAAGTCAGGACACGTTCTCTCTTAGAAAGGAGGTGATCCAGCCACAGGTTCTCCTACGGCTACCTTGTTACGACTTCACCCCAATCATGAGTCATACCTTGGGCCTTATCCCCCTTGCGGTTAGAATTAGGACTTCTAGTACAACCCACTTTCGTGATGTGACGGGCGGTGTGTACAAGGCCCGGGAACGTATTCACGGCAGCATGCTGATCTGCCATTACTAGCGATTCCAGCTTCATGCAGCCGAGTTGCAGACTGCAATCCGAACTGAGGTCGGCTTTTTCCGATTGGCTCCCTCTCGCGAGTTGGCGACGGATTGTACCGACCATTGTAGCACGTGTGTAGCCCTGGACATAAAGGCCATGAGGACTTGACGTCATCCCCACCTTCCTCCACGTTATCCGTGGCAGTCCCCCTAGAGTGCGCCTTTCGGCTGGCAACTAAGGGCGAGGGTTGCGCTCGTTGCGGGACTTAACCCAACATCTCACGACACGAGCTGACGACAGCCATGCAGCACCTCGACTCCACCCCCTTGCGGGGTAACCGTATTTCTACGATCGTTAAGGAGCCGTTCGAGCCCAGGTAAGGTTCTTCGCGTTGCGTCGAATTGAACCACATGCTCCACCGCTTGTGCGGGCCCCCGTCAATTCCTTTGAGTTTCAGCCTTGCGACCGTACTCCCCAGGCGGTTCACTTAACGCGTTAGCTCCGGCACACCCCGAGTGCTCGGGGCACACCAAGTGAACATCGTTTAGGGCTAGGACTACCAGGGTATCTAATCCTGTTTGCTCCCCTAGCTTTCGAGCCTCAGTGTCAATAATGGTCCAGGTAGCCACCTTCGTCGCTGGTGTTCCTCCCGATCTCTACGCATTTCACCGCTACACCGGGAATTCCACTACCCTCTCCCATATTCAAGCACGGCAGTTTTCGATGGCCCCTCCCGGTTGAGCCGGGAGATTTCACACCAAACACACCGCACCACCTACGCTCTCTTTACGCCCAGTAATTCCGAACAACGCTAGCCCCCTACGTATTACCGCGGCTGCTGGCACGTAGTTAGCCGGGGCTTCTTTTGCAGGTACCGTCTTGACTCTTCCCTGCCGAAAGGGCTTTACACTCCGAAGAGCTTCATCACCCACGCGGCGTCGCTGCATCAGGGTTTCCCCCATTGTGCAAGATTCCCCACTGCTGCCTCCCGTAGGAGTCTGGACCGTGTTTCAGTTCCAGTGTGGCCGTGCGTCCTCTCAGACCGGCTACCGATCATTGCCTTGGTGGGCTTTTACCCCGCCAACTAGCTAATCAGCCGCGGACTCATCCTCCAGCGAATTGCTCCTTTGATCTTGCGATGTTATGCGGTATTAGCCCAGGTTTCCCCGGGTTATCCCCCACAGGAGGGTAGATGATCCACGTGTTACTCACCCGTACGCCACTTTACTAGGCCCCATTGCTGAAACCGTTCTCGTTCGACTTGCATGTGTTAGGCGCGCCGCCAGCGTTGATTCTGAGCCGGGATCAAACTCTCGTTTAAACCCGTTGTACCTCACGCTGACGCGAGGTACGATTTTGTGAGTCAGTCGCTCGACTTCCCCTTGGAAGACGAGTTCTTGTACTTACACGCTCAACCAGATTGTCAAAGATCTTGTCCTCAGCGGAACCTTTCTAGCGTATCGCAGAAACGACCACCTGTCAACTCCTGACAGCTATTACCGACACTTTTTAGGGAATCGGACGCCTTACAGGTGAGACCCGCGGACGTTCACTACGATGGAAAAGATACTAACACAATCTTTGTGATTGGCGCAACCCCTCACCAAGACAAAGCCGCATTTCTGCTCTAAAAATGGGCATTCTCGCGAACTGGACAATCCATCATCATTGAATCGCGCGCATCAACTCTTCGCACACTATATATTGTGGAGCGCTTCCCCCCGGACCGTAGTTTACTTGCTCGGTACATGCTCGTGTTAGGTTGAAGGCATGCGGTCACGATGGCTCCAATACATCCTCGCGATCCTGGCGGGAAACGCACTGTACTTTCTAGCGCGACCGTTTCTTGCGCCGTCGATCCAGCACCAAGCGTTTCAAATGGACGCGGGCCTGGTGATCGATTTCACGCTTTGTGTCGCGGCATACTTTGTCATTCGACGCTGGTTGTCGTGAAGCCTCCGTGCTCGTTGACCGTTCGCCGAAGCCGACATAAACTAACAGCATGATCTTCCCCCGGAGGCTCTGGCAGGCCGCATGTGTATTGCTGTGCCTGTGTGCCTCCACACCCGTGTTCGCGCAAGGGCCGCAGGCCGACTCGAATCTCACCTTGTTCTCGGTGATCGCCGCCGCGGCCGCCGCCGACGAAAAGGGCGAAGTCTACACCAGTCCCCTAGCGCAGCAAATCCGCAAGGATCTGGCCGGCAAGGAAATTCCGGTTCTCAACGAAATCCGCCGCTTCCTGGCCCTCAACAAAGGCGACTACACGAAACTCGTTTCGTTCGCTCTGGTCGTCGAAGGCCCGCCGGATTTTTTGTTCCGCTATCGCGAGGTCGACCTGCCGCAGGACGCGCAGGCGCTGATCGGACTCAACCCGATGATCGCGGAGTTCTATCGCGACGCCAAGCTCGATGAATTGTGGAAGAAGTACCGGCCGATTTACGATCAGCAATCGGCGATTTACGACGAGGGTATCGCACGCGTGATGCTTCTGGTGAACGGATACCTGCGCACGCCGAGCGCGGGCTTCTATGGGCGCAACTTTTCAGTGGACATCGAGATGATCGGTCCACCGAATGAAGTGAACGCGCGAAGCTTCGAGAACAATTATGATGTTGTGGTGACGTCCGCGCCGCAGTTGCACGCCGACGAAGTTCGGCATGGCTATCTTCATTATATTCTCGAGCCGATGGCGGCGAAGGAATCGCTCGTCGTCAACTCAAAGAGCAAGCTGGAGGACGTCGCCAAGCAAGCTCCCGCGCTCGATCGCGGATTGCGCCGCAGTTTTCCGCTGTTCATGACAGAATCGCTCATCCGCGCGGTTGAAATGCGCATGGCCAAGCTCAGTACGGCGGAGCAGGCGAGGCGCGCGCAAGAGGATTCAACCGAAGGATACTTCCTGGTGCCTTATTTTCTCGAGGCGCTTCTCAAGTTCGAGCAGCAAGACGCCGGCATGCGCATCTACTATCCGGAGATGATCGAGAGGATCGACGTGGGACGCGAAGAGAAGCGCGCCAATCAGATCACGTTCACCGCCACGCCCGCGCCCCGGACACTCCACGAGTACACGGCGGAAGCAAAGTCGGGATCGGACCCGATCGAAGGCCTCCTCGCCGACGGCGAAGACGCCATGGCGCGTCGCGACGTGAACGCGGCACGCAAGGCATATCAAGCGGCGCTCGAGAAGGCGACCGGCGAAACACCGAATCCGTCGGGCCGCGCGCGGGCGCTGTACGGCCTGGCGCTGGCGGCGACCGAAGCCAAGCAAGCAGAAGTCGCCAAGACGTTTTTCCAGCAAACCCTGGAAGTGGCGCGCGAACCGCAGTTGCTGGCGTGGTCGCACATCTATCTCGGCCGCTTGTACGATATGGAGAATCGCCGCGACTCCGCGATTCACCAATACAAGCAGGCGCTCGAATCGGGCGACATCGCGGTAGCCGCGCGGCTCGCTGCGCAGAAGGGTTTGGAAACGCCGTTTACGAAGCCGAAAGACAACGCAGCCGCACCGAAGTAGAAAAGCAGTAAAAGGAGACTTTACGTTGAAGAAGACATTGTGTACTGCCGCCGCGGCCCTGTTGATGGTCGGCTTCTCTCTGCCGGCCGGAGCGAGTGCGATGCAAGCGGCCTCGCCGGGGCAAACCGCGCGAAAGCAGCCGATGGCCAAGACGCGGCCGGAATACGACGCGTATCAAAAGTTTTGGGGTGAGTCCGACACCGATAAGAAAATCAAGAACGCGGAAGAATTCGTCAAGACCTATCCACAAAGCGAACTGAAGATCTACGCGTTTCAAGCGGAGATGCAGGCGTATCAAGTAAAAAACGACTTTGCGAAAATGCGCCAGTTCGGCGAGCAGATTCTGGAGATCGATCCGAACGACATTCCCACGTTGATCACGCTGGCCACGGCGATCCCCGAGCGCACGCAAGACGGCGACGCCGACAAGGACCAGAAACGCGCCGCGGCCGAAGGCTACGCGCGCCGCGCGCTCGATCAAATCGAGAAGATGCCGAAGCCCGCGGCCGGCGACCCCTCCGCGGCTCAATGGGACGAGCGCATAAACGATGCCAAGTCGCAGGCCCACTATGCCCTGGGATTGGTCGCGCTGCAGCGGAAGAGCTATCAGTTGGCGGTGGATGAAATCAGCCTTGCCTCCAGGTTGCAGTCGCCCAGCCAGCCGGATCCGATTCTGTACTGGCGTCTCGGGTTGGCGAACGAACTCGACAACAAGCGCGACGACGCGCTGAAGGCGTACGAGAAGTCGGTGAGTTTGGGCGGCGTGAAGATGGGCGGCAAGGATCAAGCGGTGGAAGACCGTGATCGCTTGAAAAAACTGATGGAGAAGAAATAGTCTGGATGATCGCCGCCAACTCGAAGCGATTCTAGGACACTCCTTCGAGCGGCCGGAGCTTCTCGTACTCGCGCTGACGCACAGTTCGCAAGCGCATGAAGTGGGCGAGAACGTCCCGCACAATGAGCAACTGGAGTTCCTGGGCGATTCCGTGCTCGGGTTCGTCGTGAGCACGTACCTCTTCACGTCCTTTCCGGCCGCCGACGAGGGCCATCTCTCGAAAATGAAGGCTCATTTGGTGAGCGCCGCGCGACTCTTCGCCGTCGCCGAGAAACTAAACTTGGGGCGATTCTTGCTGCTCGGCCGCGGCGAGGAAAAAAGCGGCGGACGCACAAAACGCGCCTTGCTCGTGGATGCGGCGGAAGCACTGATCGCGGCGTTGTATTTGGACGGCGGAATCCCCGCCGCCGAGCAGTTCGTGGTCCGCTCGGTGATCGCCGACGAGCTTCGCGGCGGCATCGAAGAGTTTTCCAGCGAGGACTACAAATCGGCGCTTCAGGAATTTGTGCAGGCGCGCCAGCTCCCGCAGCCGCGTTACCGAGTGGCGGCAGAGCGAGGCCCGGAACATCGCAAGGTGTTTGTGGTGGAAGCGCTGTTGGGCGGCGATCGCGCGGTTTCCGCGGAGGGTCCCACCAAGAAGAGCGCCGAACAAGCGGCCGCGCGTGCGGCGCTGACCGCGCTGCGCAGCGAAACTTCGGCGGTTTAGTCGATTCGCAGGGTATGATTTTGTAAGGACGGATTTCGCTCGATCACTGCATGACGCCGGAAACGAATAACATCCCCGAAGGAGAAGCCGCCGAACCCAGCATTGCCACGCTGCGCATCGAAGGCGCGACTCTGAGTATCGAAGGCCTCGGAGACCCGGTGGCGGAGCTGCCCGTTGCTGGTCCACCGGAGTCCGGCGCATTCCGGGAAAACGTTGCGGCATTGATCGCCACCGCCGTCCTCGCGCTTTTCTTCACGACATTTCTGGCGCAAGCGTTCGAGATTCCCTCGGAGTCGATGGAAGACACACTGCTCGTCGGCGATCGACCGTTCGTGAACAAGGTTGCTTTCGCACCGGCGACAAGTTGGTTGAAACCGCTGATGCCTTACGAAGAGATTCATCGCGGCGACATCATCATTTTCAACCATCCCGCGGAACCGGGACGCATTCATATGGTGAAACGCGCCATCGGCCTGCCCGGGGATCGCATCAAGATCGTCGCGCGGCAGGTTTTTGTGAACGGGCGCATGCTCGACGAAGGCTACAAGGTCCACAAACAGGGAACGATCGAAGACTATCGCGACAATTTCCCGGGACCGCCGTATGGGCAAGTCTATCGAGAGTGGCGCGCGGAAATGCCCAAGCATGTAAACAGCAACGGCGAGCTGGTGGTGCCGGCCGGTTGTTACTTCGCGATGGGAGACAATCGCGACTACAGCTTGGATAGCCGCTACTGGGGCTTTGTGCCTCGAGAGAATATTCTGGGGCGGCCGCTGCTCCTCTTTTGGTCGATCGATTTGACGCGCGAGGACTACATGGCGACAAGTTTGAGCGATCACCTCACCAATTTCGTCAATATCATCACCCATCTTCCGCGCAAGACGCGTTGGAATCGGCTGTTTCGAACATTTCCGCGAGTGAGTCCGTAACTCCCACTATGCGATCCAAATCGAAGCGCCGCCAAGAAGAGAGAACGCCACCTGCCAAGCCCGGGTCGGCCAGCCATCCGGTGGTTTGGCGTGAAAACTTCTCCTCGATCGTGGTTACCGCGATCCTTTTTCTGTTTTTCACCACGTTCACCGCGCAAGCTTTCGTTATTCCCTCCGGCTCCATGGAAAATACGCTGCAGATTGGCGACCGGCCTTTCGCAGACAATGTTTCTCTCGCGCCGCGAACCACATGGCTGGGACCGCTGCTGCCGTATTCCGATGTGCACCGAGGCGACATCATCATTTTCCTCCATCCGGCGGAGAGCGATCGCAAACACATGGTCAAGCGCGTGATCGGCGTACCTGGCGATCGCATTCGAATCGTGCGACGGAGCGTGATGGTCAACGGTCACTTCATCGTGGAACCGTACAAGGTACACAAGGCGCCGGCGATCGACGACTATGCGGACAATTTTCCTTCGCCGCCGAACGGGATGGTCTATCCTTCATGGCGCGAGGAGATGCCGCATCACATCAACGCGCAGGGCGAATTGGTTTTGCCGGAGAATCGCTACTTTGTAATGGGCGACAATCGGGACAACAGCAATGACAGTCGTTTCTGGGGTTTTGTTCCCCGCGAGGCGATTCTAGGCCGCCCGTTTGTGGTCTATTGGTCTCTCGAGCGAACGGAGAAGGATTATGAGAAGAACGGTGGCGGTGATCGAATTGGAGACGCAATCTCCTTGTTGTTGAGTTTACCTCGTGACACACGATGGGATCGGCTGTTTCGAACATTTCCGCGAGTGAATCCATAGCGTACATATGGCGTCCAAATCAAAACAACGTAAGAACGGCAAGGAACCCGAAGCAAGCGCGGAACAACCGCGCGCCAAGGGCGCACCGGAATCCGCCGCCACTGGAGGCAAACCGATTTCGGCGTGGCGCGAGAATTTCGCTTCCATCGTCGTGACCGCGATTCTCTTTCTGTTTTTCACCACCTTCACGGCGCAGGCGTTCGAGATTCCGTCGGAATCGATGGAAGACACGTTGTTGATCGGCGATCGCCCTTTCGCCGACAACGTGGTCTTCGCGCCGGCGACGAAATGGCTGGGGCCGCTGCTGCCGTACTCGGAGATTCGGCGCGGCGACATCATTATTTTCCTTCATCCCAAGGATCCCGACCGCAAGCACATGGTGAAGCGGGTGATCGGCCTTCCCGGCGATCGCATCAAGATCGTGAATCGCAATGTGATGGTGAACGGTGAATATCTTGTGGAAGGCTACAAGCAACACAAGATGGGCACGATCGAGCCGTATCGCGATAATTTCCCGGACACCTACCCCAGCGAGTTGCTCACACCGTATCCGCAGTACCGGCCGTGGGCTGAGCTGCTTCCCACTTGCATCAACAAGAAAGGCGAACTGGTGGTGCCGCCGGGACACTACTTCGGCATGGGTGACAATCGCGACTGGAGCCTCGATAGCCGCTACTGGGGCTTTATTCCTCGCGAAAACATTATCGGCCGCGCGCTGGTGATCTACTGGTCCGTGGATTTCAAACGCAACGAGATCGCCGACGACAGTCCGGCGATGCACATCGTCCATTTGTTGATGGCGCTGCCGTTCCGCACGCGCTGGGGCCGCTTGTTCCTCACCTTCCCGCGGCCGCCCGCTTAAGCCGCTTTACAAAAGAGGTCGCTTCCGCCGATGTTTCGCAAACCGCGCCATGTTGTCTTCGGGATTGCCCTGCTGGCGATCGTGGTGCTGCTGACGCCATCGGTGAATCTCAGCCGATTTCGGCGCGGCGTGGCGTCGGCTCTCGGAACAGCGCTTGGACGCCGCGTGGAAGTCGGCGGCGTTCACGTGGAGTTGCTGCCGCTGCCCGCGATCGTGGCGGAGAACGTTGTGATCGGTGAGTTGCCGGAGGTCGGCGCGGAACCGATCGCGCGGATGAGCGAACTGCGCGCCACACCGCGTCTACGGTCGTTGTGGAACGGCAAGGCCGAAGTTTCCTCGGTGGTTTTGGTGGAACCGAGCGTGAACCTGGCGCGCGCCCACTTTGCGCAGCCTGAAACGGGCGCGGCCGAAACCGCGATGCCGGCGGTGGTGACGCTGGAGAAATCGCCGGCTGCAGGCGGGGATTTCCCGTATATCGAAGTCCGCGACGGGCGCATCAACTTCAAGCGCGACGATATCAAGAGCATTTTTTTCTTCAGCGACGTGCAAGGCGCGCTCTATCGAGAGAACGGCGCGATCTACTTGCGCTTCCGCGGGCGGCCCGCGCGCACCGATCGCGCGCTCACCGGCGCGGGTGAGGTTCGCGTGGAAGGACAAATCCTTCCGCGCCTCGATCTGCAAACGCGCCTGACGGACGCATTTCTGAACGACCTCTTAGCGCTGGTGCGCGGCGCCGATCCCGGCATCCAAGGACAATTCAGCGCGGACATGCGCGTCTCCGGACGGCCGGCGGCGCTGCGCATGGAAGGCCGCGCCAGCGTCGCCGACTTGCATCGCGGCGATTTTCTTCCGCCGGTGGCCAGCGCACCGCTGCAAGTTACGTTTTCCGGCTCCGCCGACCTTCCAGCGCGCCGGCTCGACATCGCGGAAATCCGCTCGGAGGCGGGAACGGTCACGGCGTTTGGGGGCGTGCAGGGATTTCTGCAATCGAATCCAGGCGCTGCGCCATTCACTTGGGATTTGCAAGTGCGCATGAATAGCGTGGACGGCGGCCGATGGTTTTCCGCGCTCCAACACTTCTCGCCCCGACTCTCAGGTGATTTGCAAATCTCCGGATTGGTCGATGGGAGGATCCACTTCATGCCGGGAACGAACGAGCCTTCGGCGGACGGCGAACTGATCGTCGAGAATCTCGCGATCCGCGCCGGCGGCGGTCCTGCGTTCACCGCGCCCTCGGCGCAAGTTCAATTCGAAGGACCAATCGTGCGGGTGCCCACCGTGTTGCTGATGGCGACGGGTGAGCATCCGCTCTCGCTCGGGCTGGCGGCGAACTGGACCACGCCCGCGCAAGGTCCGCGCACCGTGCAAGTGACAGCAGTCGGGCAAAATCTTTCCGCCGCGACCGTTTCGCGAATCGCCGCGGCGTTGGGCTGGCCCGGTGGTCCCACGGTAGGGCGCGTTTCATTGAATGCGAAAGCAACACTGGAAAGCGGGTCGCCGCCGGCGCTATCTGGCGCCGCGAGCGTCGAGAAAGCAACGTGGCCCGTACGATGGCTGTCGCAGCCGTTGCAAATTCACACGCTGCGCGTCGAAATGGCCCCGAAACATATTCGCGTTTCAGACGTCGTGGCGCAAATCGGGGAAACGATGATCACCGGCAGCGCCGAGCGCACGCCCGATCCCATGGGAAAGCCGCGTTGGCAAGCGGATCTGCGCGCAAATCAGTTAAGTGCGGCCGGTTTGGCGGGTCTTCTGGCGGCGGATAATCCCGCGCCCGAATGGCTGGCGTCATTTCAAGCAACCGGCAAGGTCGCTGCGGCGTATTTGCATTTGAAGGCCCTCGCGATGCAGGATCTGACATCGACGTTTTCGATCGGCGACCGCACTCTGGTGCTACGCGATGCGCGCGCGAACTTGGCAGGAGGCCGCGTCAACGGAACGGTGGAAATCGACTTCGCGCGGCCCGCGCCGGTCTATCACGCCCGCGTGAAACTCGCGGATGTGCAGACCGGCGGCTTCGAAGAATTGGCGCAAGGCACGATTTCGGGATCGCTCGATCTGAAGACACAAGGGCGAACGGCAGCGCAACTCGCCGATTCGTTCGAAATGCAGGGCGCATTTTCCGGGCGCACGACGCGAATCATGAACGCTGCGCTGGCCGACTCGTTGCAAACCGACCGCACCGGCGCCTGGTCAGCCGACGTGGACGTGCATTCTCGCGAAGTGCATTTCAAACGGCTGGCCTTTGCGGGTCCGCCGGCGATGGAGGCGACGGGCAGCGTGGGTTTCAATCGCAGCGTAAACCTGGATTTTCAAACTTTTCGCGTGACGGGAACGCTGGCGGAACCGCAGCGTGTTTCCGCGAATGAATTGGCGGCCAAATGATCCTACTCTTTCTCTTCGTTTTCATGGCCGGCCGCCCGCAGGCCGCTCTCGCGATGCACACAAACGCCGAAGCGTGCGCGCGGGCCGAGAAGAAAATCGAGGGATTGCAAGCCGCCGCGAAATTGCCTCCCGACCAGCGCGGCGGGCCGGTCACGTTGACGCAAGAGGAAATCGAATCGTTCTTCGCGTTGAGCAAAATTCCGAAGATTCCCGAGGGTATTTCCGGCATTCGCTTCGAGATTCATCCAGGCAAGCAACACGCCACCGCGATCGTCGACTTCGACAAATACGCAGCCACGTCCAAGCGCCCGCTGAATCCCTTGGTCGAACTGATCGTCCACGGGAAACGCACGATCAACGTAGAAGGCTCGGCGTTCTGTCCGGCGGATCACCAGGGACAGTATCATCTCGATTTCGTGTCGCTGGACGACTTCACCGTCCAAGGCGGCACGATTCAATTTCTGATGAAGTGGTTTGTGCTGGGACGGTATCCTAAAGCCGAAATGGATAAACCGTTTGTGCTGCCGTCGAATCTAAAGCGAGTGGAAATTCAGGAAGGCCGGATCGTAATCCAACCTTAGCGGCCCAGCTCCAACAAGCGTTCCCGAATTTTCTTGGCATTGCGATTGTCCGAAGCGATCACGAGAATGGTGTCGTCGCCGGCGATGGTTCCCACGACCTCCGGCCAGTTTTCGCGATCCAGCGCATGCGCGACGGGCTGCGCGCCGCCCACCGACGTCTTGATGATCACGAGATTCTGCGCTTGCTTTACGTCGCGCAGAAAGTCGGCCGTGGTGCGTTCGAATTCGTAGTGCCGGACTTCCGGTTGAACTTCCGCGGTCACGTCGAGGACTTTATATCCGGCGGACGTTTTCGTCACGTTCAATTCATGCAGGTCGCGTGACAGCGTCACCTGCGTGGCGCGCACACCCATCTTCCGCAGGCCTTTCACCAAATCCTCTTGCGTGAAGATCACCTGATCGCGAATCAACTGCAGGATTTTGTCCTGGCGGAATTGTTTGTTCATAGCTTATTCAATCGCTGGCGCGCGGCATGAATCGCCTGCGCCACCATGCCCGGGCCGGTGCCGCCTTCGATTTCACGACGTGCCACACCCGCCGTTCCCCGCAACCAAACGAGGCTATCTTCACCGAACGCCGGACTGTGTTCGCGCAACTGCGCCAGGGTCCACTGCTCCGGCGGACGATTCGCCGCCAGGCCGGCACGCACGATTGTGCCCACGATCTTGTGCGCCTGATGGAACGGCACGCCATGCAGCGCCAGGTATTCGGCCAAGTCCGTGGCGCACGACCATCCACCAGCGGCGGCTTCCTGCATCGGCTCCGGCTTCGGCTTCGCGGTCGCGACGACCACCGTCGCCATCTCGAGGCCGGCGCGCAGTTGGTCCGCGGCGTCGAAGACGGCTTCCTTGTCTTCTTGCATGTCGCGATTGTAGCTAAGCGGCGTTCCTTTGATCGTCGTCGCCAGCGACACGAAGTGTCCGAGCATGCGCCCCGTCTTGCCGCGCAGCAATTCCAGCGAATCGGGATTCTTCTTCTGCGGCATCAGGCTGCTGCCGCTGGTCACTTGATCGGACAATTCGAGGAAACCGAACTCCTCGCTCGAATACAGAATCCAATCTTCCGCCAAGCGGCTCAGATGCAGAAACGTCACGGCGGCGGCAAAGAGAAACTCCAGCGCGAAATCGCGATCGGATGTCGCATCGAGGCTGTTTGCCGTAATACGCGAAAATCCCAGTTCGCGCGCCAGCGCCGCGCGATCAAGCGGAATGCCCGAGCCGGCCAGCGCTCCGCTGCCGAGCGGCAAGGCATCCGCCGACGCGGCGGCGCGTGCGAGGCGCTCGCGGTCGCGCGCGAACATCTCGAAATACGCCAGCACATAGTGTCCCCACAACACGGGTTGCGCGCGTCGCAGGTGCGTGTACCCCGGCAACACCAGTGCCGGATGGCGTTCCGCCTGTTCCACCAGCGCGCCGAGTAACGCATCGAGCCGCGCTCTCGCATCTGCGATTTCTCCACGAATCCAGAGACGGAAATCCACCGACACCTGTTCGTTGCGGCTGCGTCCGGTGTGCAAACGTTGCGCCAGTTCGTCCATTCCCGGCTTCTCGCCGAGTTTTCGCAGGACCAGAGTGTGAACGTCTTCGTCGTCCTGCTGAAAGTACGCGGGATTCGCGGGAGCGTCGGCGGCCAGTTCATCCAACGCCGCGCGGACACGCGCCGCTTCGTCGCGCGTGTAGATCCCGATCCGCGCCAACTCGCTGGCCCACGCTTGACTGCCTTGGATGTCGGCGAAAAACAGCCTGCTGTCGTAGTGCAGCGAGCCGGAAAAGCGCTCGAAGACCTCCGATGGCCCTTCGTCGAAACGTCCGCCCCAAAGTCTCATGTGTTCCTAGCGGTTTTTCCGCAGTGATTCGTTCAACGCCGCGCGTACTCTCATCGGCAATCCGATCAAGCGAATGAAACCTTCGGCGTCTTTTTGGTTGTACGATTCGCCCATCGTGAAACTGGCGATGGCTGTCGAGTAGAGTGAATTCGGCGACTTGCGCGACTCGATGCCGATGTTGCCCTTGAAGAGTTCGAGCGTCACTTCTCCCGTCACGACTTGCTGCGTGGAATCGATGAACGCATCGAGCGCTTCGCGAAGGGGCGTAAACCAAAGGCCGTTGTAGATCATCTGCGCGTAGTCGAGCGCGATATGTTCCTTGTACGCGGTCGTCGCCCGGTCGAGTGTCAACGCTTCGAGTTCGTGGTGCGCGGCGTAGAGCAGCGTGCCACCGGGAGTTTCGTAGGCGCCGCGCGATTTCATGCCGACGAAGCGATTTTCTACCAGGTCGATGCGGCCAATGCCGTGCTCGCCGCCGAGCGCGTTCAGTTTTTCGACCAACGCGAACGGCGAAAGCTTTTGGCCGTCGACCGAAACAGGTGTGCCGTGCTCAAATCCGATCGTCACACGACCCGGTTTATCGGGTGCTTCCTTCGGTCCTTTGCTGATTTGCCAAACGTCGTCGGGCACTCCATTCGCGGGATCCTCGAGCGCGCCGCCTTCATGACTGATGTGCCACACGTTGCGGTCGCGGCTGTAAATCTTCTCCACCGATTGCGCGATCGGCACGTTATGCTTCTGGGCGTAATCGATGGCGTCCTCGCGCGACTTGATATCCCACTCGCGCCACGGGGCGATGATCTTGAGTTGCGGCGCCAACGCCAGCACCGTGAGTTCGAAGCGCACTTGATCGTTGCCTTTTCCGGTGCAACCGTGCGCGACGGCGTCGGCGCCCTCGCGCAACGCAACCTCTACCTGACGCTTCGCCAACAACGGCCGCGCCACCGACGTTCCCAGCAGGTATTTGCCTTCGTACACCGCCCCAGCGCGAACCATCTTGAACAGATAGTCGCGCGCAAACTCTTCGCGCATGTCTTCCACGTAGCACTTCGATGCGCCGGTCTTCTTGGCCTTCTCGACGATCCCGTCGAGTTCGCCCGCGCCTTGACCGATGTCGCCGGCCATCGCGATCACTTCGCAATCATAATGTTCCTTCAACCACGGAATGATGACGGACGTATCCAGTCCGCCGGAGTAAGCGAGTACGACTTTCATGATTCCCCTTCGATTTTGAGTTGCGCAGCCGAATCGCCGTGATCCGGCCGCGTCTGGAAAAGATTTCGGTTTTAGTGCACGAGCAGAGTGAGCAGGATGGCCTTGGCGATGTGCAAACGATTCTCCGCCTGTTCGAACACGATGGATTGCGGCGACTCAATCACCTCGGCCGTCACTTCTTCCTCGCGGTGCGCCGGCAAGCAATGCATGAAGACCGCGTCCGGTGCGGCTTGCGCCATCAGCGCGCGATTTACTTGGAACGGCGCGAAAACTTGCGCGCGTTCGGCCGCTTCGTGCTCGAATCCCATGCTGGCCCAAACGTCCGTGTAGACCGCTTTAGCGCCGCGGACGGCCGCGCCCGGATCGTCGACGTGCAGTTCGAGCTTCGCGCCGGTTTCGGCGGCGATATCGCGGGCCCGCGCGACGATCTCAGCGTTCGGTTGATACGCTTCCGGAACGGCCACGGCCACATGCGCGCCGCACAATGCGCCCGTCAACATCAACGAGTGCGCCACGTTGTTGCCGTCGCCCACAAACGCCAGTTTCACTTTTCCGCGCGCCACGCCGTTGCGGCCGAACGCTTCGCCGAGCGTGAAGAAATCCGTGAGCGCCTGGCAGGGATGGAACATTTCGCTCAAGCCGTTCACGATGGGCACGCGCGACCACTGCGCGAATTCCTCCACCGTGGAGTGCGAGAACGTGCGCAGCGCGACGGCGTCGACCCAGCGTTCCAAATTGCGGGCTACGTCGGCGATCGGCTCGCGATCGGGAATGCGCTGCGGCGCCGAGTCCATGAACACGCTGTCGCCGCCGAGCGATTTCATCGCCAATTCAAACGTCAGGCGGGTGCGGAGCGACCGCTTCTCGAAGAGCACCGCCAGGCTGCGCCCCTCGAGCGCGTGCTGATAGCGCCGTGGATTCTTCTTCACGTCGGCAGCGAGATCGAAAATCGCGGACACGCCGGCCGGCGAAAAATCGTCGTCTCGAATCAAATCGGCGGGTGGAACCGGACGTTGCCGCCGCGGGGATGGAGCCGCGGTGGGTTTCAAAGCGGCGATCGCAACCTTGGTGCTCATCGGAACTACTCTCCTGTGAATAATTATGCGAAGCTGTGAATAATCATACACGAGCGGAAGCGAACGTCAAAGAAAAATCGTGAGGAAATGTTGCCGCAAAAGAACACGCCCGGATCGCGGGAAGCGTCCGGGCGCGGAAACGAAACTCGGTGGCGGTTTACTTCTCGGGCTTCTATTTCTTCTTCTGGGGCGCGATCGAATCCTTCACAACCTTGGCGAGATAGAACTTCGCGGTGGTCTTCGCGGGAATCTTGATCTCCTGGCCGGTGGCGGGATTGCGCCCCATGCGCGCTTTCCGCTGAACTCTCTTCAAACGGCCCAGGCCGGGCAGCACGAACAGGCCATTCTTCTTCGCTTGCGCCACGGCCAAGGACACCAACGACTCCAGGTAAGCCTTGGCAGCCTTGTTGCTCAAGCCATTCGCGGAGGCCAAGTGCTTCACGACCTGCGATTGTGTCATGCGATCTGCCATAAACTGCGTAATCTCCTTGTGAAATGTCTGGCCCGGGGGATTCTTGCTTGAATGCCGCATTTGATTCTACTGGCAAACAGAGTTTGTGCCGTGAAAAATTTTCCCCGTCGTGAGCGGACATATAATTCAAGTTGCATGGGAATGACGCTCCAAGCGTTTCGAGCCGCACACGGCCGATTGATCGCCGGCCTGCACGGCGCGGCCCGGTCCACGGTGGACATCGACCTGGAGGTCTTCACGGCGGCCCTGTGGAAGTCCGCGGAAAAATCCGGCGTCAGCGAAGCGCGCGTTCCCGACTACTTGCGAAGCTTGCGTGTGAACGATCTCGCGTTGACGGCGGCGTGCGTGGCGGGATCGGAAGCGGCATGGAAAACTTTCATGGACACCCTGCGCACACCCCTTCGTGCGGCGGGCCGCGCGATGGCCGGCGATCAAGGTGAGGAACTGGCTGACGCGCTGTTTGGAGAAATGTACGCTGCGCGCGAAGCCAGGCTGGGTTCGTATGGCGGACGCAGCTCGCTCGCGGGGTGGATGCGCGCCGTCCTTCGCCAAACGTGGATCGATCGATGGCGCGCTACGAAACGCCTTCAGCCGATCGACGAAAATGGGCCGGAGCCGGCGGCGCATGCGACGGGAGATCCCGCAGAGGAAGCACAAACCGCCGCGATTGCGTCGCGCGCGCTCGACCACGCGCTCTCGGCGCTGCCGCCGCGGCAGAAATTGCTGCTCGACTTTTACTACTTCCAGAATCTGAACCTACGGGAAGCCGCCTCGCTTGTCGGCGTGCATGAGGCCACCGCAAGCCGCGAACTGGATCGCGCCCGTGCGGCACTGAGGGAAAGCCTGACCGCGATCCTTAAGAAAGACTACGGCATGGACGAGCGCCGCGCGCAGGAATGCTTGCTCGAAGCCGTGAGCCAAGGATTGGAGTGGAGGCCGGCGCAAGAAACGCCAAGCCCGAGCGTTCTATTGAAGGAGAGATTGTGAAACCGCACGACGCCGATCCGATGGAGGAGTTGCTGAAGCAGCGCGCGCGGAGCGCAGGGCCCGGCGCTGCCGCGGGCGGTCCCGTGTGTGGCGACGCCGAAATCCTCGCGGCGTATGTGGAAAGCTCTTTGGACACCGAGAACCGCGAGCGATTCATCGAGCACCTGGCGATTTGCCCGGCCTGCCGCGATGATGTCGCGGCATTAGTGCGCCTCGCTCCACGCGAAGGGATCGTGGAAACTAGATCGCCGGCTTGGTGGAAGCGATGGATGTGGGTTCCGGCGTTTGCGGCGATCGTCGTGACCGGATCGATCGTGTTGATGAATCGCGAGGAGATCGTGCGGCCGCCGACGCCGACACCGCACCCGGAGCCGGTCATTTCGAAAACTGCGTCGAAAACTGCGTCGAAAACTGCGCCGGAAACTGCGCTGGAGAGCACGCCCGCAAAGCCGGAAAGGGCGCCCGCCAAACCGGACGCCGCGGCCGCCGAAACGCCGATCGTCGCTAAGAAAAAAGAATCGCGCGCGGCGGCGCCGGCAAGCGGACCATTTGCGCCCGCGCCGCCATTTTCTCCGCCCACAGTTGCGCCGCCCGCGCCGCAGAAGGACGAAGAGTTGTCGCTGGATTCGAAGGCGCGTAAGGTAGAACCGCCGCTCGAGTTACAACCACGAACCACGCAAACCGCCGACCGACGCGATCAACTAAAGGCCGAGGCGGCCAATGCTACCGCGCCGGCACCACAGGCCAACAATTCGCAGAATCAAGCGCAGAACGCGGTTGTCGGCGGAGTGCTTCAAGGCAGTGCGGGATCTGGAGGAGGAGGCCGGGGCGTCGCGGCCAAGCCCATGGCTGGGGTTAACCGCGCGGCTGCGGCGAGCCCGCCTCCGGCCCCGCTTGCAGCGGAACGTTCTCTGTTTGCTCGCGCGGTGATCACGGCTGAAGGCCGGATCGTCGAAAAAGACGCGCTCCAAATCTCGACCGATGGCGGAACCACTTGGCAGAAGATCGCAACGCCCGAGCCCGTTGTGAGCGTTCACGTCGACGACGCGTTACACTTTGAAATTCGCTGCCGCTCGACGAACGTGTACCGTACGAAGGACGGCGGCAAAACGTGGGAGAAGCAGCCGGAGCAACAAAAGCCGCCGCAGTAACTATGGCGCGTTTGTTTTTTCCGGCTGGCCGAGCCGCGGATCGGGAGCGGGCGCGGCCATGCTGGCGATGCTGTCGCCTTTTTTCATCGACGGCACGGCGGAAATGAACAGCACCACGCCGGAAATCGGGGCGCGCGCTTCGAAAATCGTTTTGCCGAAGTAATCGGTAATGTACCCAAGTTTCATTCCCTTTTGCGCGTACGTTCCCTTCTTGACGAGCGGATAGAAAATCCCGGTTTGCTCCGCAAGCACCGCGATCTGCGAATCGAGCCACACGGGATTCTGCACGCGCTCGGGCGGATGCGGCAGCATTTTCAAGTAGCGCATCACGTTGAGACTGCCCGCGACGAGTGCGGTGACGTCGTCGGAATCGGTTGTGCCCGCCGAGCCGGCTTCCACGGTAATCGACGGCTTGCCGCGCGTCGACGCGGTCGTTTCCAGATAGCGCGACTGTTGCGGGTCGCGCGGACGGTCCGTGACGATGATAATGTGATCGAGGCCGAAGGCCAGCAGCATGTCGCGGGAGATCGAGTCCTGCTTCTCGTTGCCCGATTTGCTCCAATAGCTGTACGGCCGCAGGCTTTCGTCGAGATCGCCGCCATGCATATCGATGAAGTAGTCGCAGCGCTCCACCACTTGCGACGTGATGAAGTAGGAAACGCGATCCGTTTGCGTGCCATTCAAGCTGCCCGGATACATGCGATTCATGTTCTTGCCGTCGGTGGGATTCACGTGCGGCACTTTTTGCTCGAACGAATTCAGATTGATCAGCGGCAGCAGGATCACCGTACCAGCCAACTCTTCCGGGTTGATCACCGAAATCAATTGCTCCGCGGCGATGATCGAGGCGTACTCGGTTCCATGCGCGCCCGCGGCGATCGCCAACACGGGACCGGTTTGCCGTCCCTGAAAAACCACCACCGGAATGTTACTGCCCAGGTCGGTTCCCGCGGGAACGGGGATCACGCCCGTGGCTTTCTCGCCGGGAGACGCCGTGGCGGATCCGACGGTGTACAGCGCCGTCTGCGGCTTTTGCGCAGCAAGCGAAAGCGAAGCAAGCAACACTCCAAGCAACGCGAAATACTCTTTCATGGATGATCTACTCCAATTCGACGGTCTCCAGATACTTCGCGATATGAACGTCCCACTTGAACGTCTTGACGATCAATTCGCGCAGTGCCTCGGCTCCGGCCGGTTCGCCATGCACCAGGAACGTCCGGCGTGGCGGATGTTTGAAATTCTTGAGCCACTCGATGATCTCTTCGTAGTCGGCGTGATCGGAAAACTGGTCGAGCGTTTCGACATGGCATTGGATTCCGAATTCCTTGCCGAACATGCGGACGCTCTTGCCGCCGGCCTGCATCAACTGTCCGCGGCTGCCCGGCGCTTGGAATCCCACGAACAACACCGTGCAGCGCGGATCGCCGAGGCGCCGCGCGAGATGATGCAGCACGCGTCCACCCGTCAGCATGCCGCTGGCGGAGATGATGACGTGCGGTCCCTTCACGTCATTGATGGCCATCGACTCTTCGCGCGTCTTGCAGAACGTGAATCCGGGCCAGTCGCTCGGATCGCCGTACTTCGCGACCACGCGGCGCGTGGCGGCGTCGTATTCCTCGCAATGTTTCACAAACGCCTTCACGGCTTCCACGGCCATCGGCGAGTCGATGAACACCGGCAAGCGCGGCGCTTTGCCTGTCTCCATGAGTTTCTTGATCATGAAAATCAACTTTTCCGTGCGCTCCACGGCGAACGCGGGAATCACCACCGAGCCGCCAGATTGTTGCGTGCGGTACAGGATCTCCGAGATCTTCGGACGCGGATCGTCCTTCGAATGCAGGCGATTCCCGTACGTCGATTCGAGCAAAAGATAATCGGCTTCGAAAACCGGCTCGGGAATCTGCGGATCGCCTTGGTCTTCCGGGTCACGGCGAATGCGGCCGAGGTCGCCGCTGAAGAGAATCTTGCGGCCGCCGTAAGAGAATTCGAAGAATCCGGAGCCGAGAATGTGTCCCGCGCGCAAGTAGCGTCCCGTTCCGCTACCCACGGAAAATGTTTCGTGAAAAGGCCGCGTCGTCAGCAGATTCAAACTCTGCACAGCCTGTTCGTAGGTGTAGAGCGGCAACGCTTGCTTGTGTTTCGAGTAGCCCTTCTTGTTGGCGAACTCCGCTTCTTCTTCCTGGAGGTGTCCGGAGTCCGGCAGGACGATTCGCGTCAAATCGTCGGTGGCGGGCGTACAAATCACGGGATTGCGGAATCCTTCCGAATAAATGCGCGGCAAAAATCCCACGTGATCGAGATGCGCGTGCGTGAGTACCAGCCAGTCGATGCTCTTGGCGGGCACGGGCAGCGGCTGCCAATTTCGCTCGCGCCATTCCTTCGCGCCTTGAAAGAGTCCGCAGTCGACGAGCATTTCTTTGCCGTCGAATCGCGTGAGATGTTTCGAGCCGGTGACAGTGCCGGCCGCGCCTAGAAATTGAATCGAGATCATAGATGTCCAGCGTATCGCAACGCCTGCGATAGAATGAAGGAATCTTGCCTTTGATTGCTGAACACGAAAGCAGTGCCGCTCAACTCGTCCGGCCGGAATGGTTGAAAGCGCGCGCCCCTGGCGGCGCGAACTACCACGAACTACGGACGCTCGTGGACTCGCTGGGGTTACATACAGTTTGCCAAAGCGCGCATTGCCCCAACATCGGCGAGTGCTGGGAACAGCGCACGGCGACGTTCATGATCGCCGGAAATGTGTGTACGCGGCGCTGCGGATTCTGCGCCGTGCAGAAAGGCGCGCCGCTGGCGCTCGATTTGAGCGAAGCCGAGCGCGTTGCGGAAGCGGCCGCGCAGTTGAACTTGGGCTACGCCGTGGTCACGTCGGTGAATCGCGACGATCGCAAAGACGGCGGCGCGGAACTTTTCGCACGCACGATTTCTTCCATCCGCAAACGCCTGCCGCAGTGCAAAGTGGAAGTCTTGATCCCCGATTTGCAAGGATCGGCGGAGGCCCTGCGCATCATTCTCGACGCCCGGCCCGACGTTTTGAATCACAACATCGAGACCGTCGAGCGTCTGTATCGAGAAGTGCGCCCGGGATCACGCTACGAACGGTCGTTGGAATTGCTACAGCGCGCTTCCGAGGCTGGAGCGTGCTCGAAATCCGGGATCATGGTGGGATTGGGCGAGGAACCGAGCGAAGTAGAGCAAACACTGCGCGATTTGCGCCGCTCAGGTGTGCGTCTCGTGACGATTGGGCAATACTTGCGGCCGTCGGCGGATCATTTGCCGATCCACCGCTATTATTCGCCCGAAGAATTCGATCGCTTGGGCGCGACCGCACGCGCCCTGGGATTCCAGCACGTAGAAAGCGGCCCGCTCGTGCGCAGTTCCTACCACGCCCGGCGGGCCGTCGAATCTACGGAAGCCGCAAATTAGCCGCGAACGATTTTCCGGCCACGATCGAGCAATGTGGCGGCGTCTTCTCCTACATCTTTCGCCAAGTCGCGGCCGCGCTCGTAGAGATCGCGCGAGCGATCGGCCAGATCCGACGCGTGGCTGCGAACTTTACCGGCCGTGTCGCGCAAATCGTCCGCCCGATCTTCGAGGTAATCGCGACCGCGGTCGGCGGCGCGCGCGAGAATCTTGCGCGTCTCCTTGCCGGTGCGCGGCGCGAACAGCAGCGCCGTTACAGCACCCACGCCAAGTCCGGCCATGAACCATACCAAGCTGCGCGTATCGTCGTCGTAGTCACGGGACATAGACCCCTCCTCAACGAGTATTTTGAGAGCGAAGTGCTTCTATCAGACTATCATCGAAACGCCGGCGCGCCTCACGTCCAACTGGCGTCCCAAACGTAGGCCTTGAATTCGCGCAGCGCGCCGAATCCCAAGCGATCGTATAACTCGACGGCTTCCGTATTCGCTACGGTCACCGTGAGACTCACGCCGGTGTAGTGTTGCGCGCGAAAATGCTCGAGGGCGCGGCGGACCAGTTCGTATCCCAAGCCGGTGCCGCGAAATTCAGGCGAGGTGCATACTTGCGTGATGTGCCCAACGCGAGGATTTACGGTGGAAGTCAGAACCAAGCCCTGGATTTTCCCGGTGGACCGGTGCTTCGCGAGAATCGCGCCGAGCGGATGAAACACCCCGCACCCGGGATACTGAATGATGTTGCGCAGAAAGCGTAGCGCGCCGTTCAGCGAGCGGTACTGATCGTTGATCGCGCCATCGACGTGGTCGCGATACGCCCGCGCGATAAGCGCCGCGACTTCCTCGAAGTATCGATCGTCCCACGTGAGCAAGTCGTAGCCGTCGAGGGCGCGCGGCACAAAAACCGGCGCGGTGCGGAAATCCAAATGGAGGAACTTGCGATCGTGGACGCGGAATTTCTCACGGCGGAAAATCGCTTCGAGGCGATCGGAGCCTTGCAGCATCAACTGCGCTTCCAGGCGCTGAATCCCCGGCGACCCGCGCAGCGTTTCGATCACGTGCTCGAGCAGCCGCTCCTCCACCTGTCCTCGATACGCGCGCATCGCGAAGAGGTCGCCGATCAATCCTTTTTGATCCTCGTAGACGAAGAACGCGTAGCCGGCCACGCGGCCGCGATCCATCGCGGCGTAGCCCGGCAATGAGCGGGAGTCGAGGAAGCGGCGGATCAGTTCGGCCGAGGCGTTGTAGTCCCACAGAAGCTCCGCGCTCCAGAGTTGGATTTCCTCTTGCAGCAGGGGTTCCAGGTCGCGGGACGTCAGGTGGCGCAGGTCGAGGATTTCCACTGAAAGAAGGATTTCACCACAAAGCCGCGAGTTCGACAACTTTTTACGCGCTTTTTTTCGTCGATACGCGTCCGCATGCCAGAATATTGGATTGCTACATCCTTTTTTGAGGTGCTCCGTTGAAGCTCATTTGCCGCGTTGCCTTCTTGTCTCTGGTGCTTTTGGCGATCGCCTCCACAACCGGCTCGCAAGCCGCGCCCGGCGAAACCAAGCTGATGCGCTATCCTGACGTCTCGCGCGACCACGTGGTATTCGTCTATGCCGGCGATCTCTGGATCACGCCGCGCGCGGGCGGCGTGGCGCGACGGCTCACGACGCATCCGGGCGAGGAAGTGCATCCTAAGTTCTCACCCGACGGAAAGTGGATCGCGTTCACCGGCGACTATGACGGCAACACCGACGTCTTCGTCATGCCGGCCGAGGGCGGCGAGCCGCGCCGGCTGACATTCCATCCCGGCGCCGACCTGGTGCTCGGGTGGACCGCGGACTCAAAACGCGTGCTGTTCCGCTCGAACCGCAACAGCCTGCTTCCGGACTACACGCGGCTCTTCACCGTTTCGGTTGACGGCGGACTCCCGGAGATGTTGCCCGTTCCGCGCGCGAGCCTGAGCAGTTTGTCGCCGGATGGAACGAAGGTCGCATTCAACTCCACGTCGCAGGAGTTCCGCACCTGGAAGCGCTATCGCGGCGGATGGTTGAACACCATCGGCATCTTCGACTTAAAGACGCACGCCTACGAAGACGTGCCGGCCAACGGAGCGCAACAGCAGTTTCCGATGTGGCACGGCAACTCGATTTTCTTCATCTCCGACAAAGACGGCGTGATGAATCTCTATCGCTACGACTTGGGGACAAAGCGCACTACGCAGCTCACGACTTATAAGGAATACGACGTCAAGTGGCCGAGTTTAGGTCCCGACTCCATTATTTTCGAGAACGGCGGCCTGCTGTTCAATTACGAAATATCGAGCGGACAGACGAAGCCAGTGCCCGTGACGGTGCACTCCGATGACGTCGAAGCGCGCGCGGGAATTCGTCTTGTCGCCAACCGCATCCGCACCTTTGGACTCTCGCCGAGCGGGACGCGCGCGGTGCTCGAAGCCCACGGTGACATCTTCACGCTTCCGGCGGAAAAAGGGAACGCGCGCAACATCACCGATTCGCCTGGCGTGCATGAGCAGGAACCGGTGTGGTCGCCGGACGGCAAATGGATTGCCTACCTTTCAGATAAGTCCGGCGAGTGGGAAGTGTACACGCGTCCACAAATGGGCGGCGAGGAAACGCGCGTCACCAGCGACGGAAATTGTTATCGCGACGCGCTCGCATGGTCGCCGGACAGCAAGAAGCTCTCTTACAGGGACAAGAAACTGCGGCTCTGGTACGTGGATGTCGAGAAGAAGTCGCCTGTGCTGGTGGACAGTGACCAGTGGGGCGGCGGCTTTGGCGCGGCGTGGTCGCCGGACAGTCGTTGGATCGCCTACACGTTGACGCAGGAAAACCAGAACAACGCGCTCTACCTGCACTCGCTCGAACAAAAGAAGAGCTTCCGCATCAGCGATTCCTTCTACGATCAGAAGTCGCCGTCGTTTGATCAAAACGGCAAGTATCTCTACTTCATTTCGGAACGTTTCTTCTATCCCACCGGAAGCAACTTCGACTTGCGCTTTGGATATTTGGAGACCAGCGGCGTCTTTGCGTTGACGTTGAAAGCCGACGAAGCGTCGCCATTCTCGCCGCAGAGCGACGAAGAGAAGGAAGGCTCCGAGCCTGAGAAAAAGGCCGACGAAAAGAAACCTGACGACACCAAAAAAGCGGATGACGCGAAGAAGGACGACGACTCAAAGAAGGACGACGCGAAAAAGGATGACGCGAAAAAGGACGACGCCAAGAAGTCTGACAAAGAGGTGAAGCCCATCGAAATCGATCTCGAAGGCTTGGGCCGGCGCGTCGCGCACGTGCCGCTTCCACCCGGATTGTTCACCAATCTGCAGGCGCGCAAGGAAAAGTTTTTCTACCTGTCCGTGCCCGTCGAAAACTTGGAGGCGAACCGGCCCGAGAACGACCAGCGCGCCACACTGCACGTCTACGACGTGAGCAAGCGCGAAGACAAAGTGATCATGGGCGGCATCGCCGGCTACGAACTCGACAAAGACGGGAAGAAAATGATCTACCGCGCCGGCAATACGTTCGGCATCGTCGACGCCTCTCCGAATCCGCCAAAACACGTGGGTGACGGCCGGCTCAACATCGGCGATCTTCAGGTCCGCTTGGAGCCGCGCGACGAGTGGAAGGAGATTTTCCACGAAGCGTGGCGCATTGAACGGGATTTCTACTGGGATCCCGCGATGGGCGGCCTCGACTGGAACGCGATCGGCAAGCGGTACGACGCCTTACTGCCGTGGGTAGCGCATCGCAGCGACCTGAACTATCTGATCGGTGAAATGATCGCCGAGTTGTCCACTTCACACACCTACGTGGGCGGCGGCGACACGCCGGCGGTCCAACGCGTGTCGACCGGAATGCTCGGCGTGGACTTCGACGTCGATGGCGGCTTCTTCCGCTTCAAAAAAATCTACCCGGGAGAAAACTGGAACGACGCGACGCGCTCTCCGCTCACCGAACCGGGACTGAAGGTGAAGGAAGGCAACTATTTGATCGCGGTGAACGGTGTGGTTGCCAAGCCGGCCAGCGAGCCGTATGAGTATTTCCAGAATCTCGCCGGCAAAGTGGTTTCCCTCAAGGTCAATGACAAACCGAGCGAGCAAGGCGCGTGGGAAATCACGGTGCGCCCGATTCGTGACGAAGGTGCGCTGCGCTATTGGAACTGGGTGGAAGACAATCGCAAGAAAGTGGAAGAAGCCACCGGCGGCCGGATCGGATACATGCATGTGCCCGACACCGGCATCGACGGCATCATCATGTTCGACAAGTATCTACAAGCGCAGGTCGGCAAAGACGGCTTGATCGTCGACGAGCGTTACAATCACGGCGGCATGATTCCCGACTTTTACACCGAAAAACTGAACCGCAAGTTGCTCAGCATGACGACGCCGCGCGAAGGCAAGGATCAGGCATGGCCGCCGCAAGCGATCTACGGTCCGAAGGTGATGATCGTGAACGAACTCGCGGGTTCGGGCGGCGACGCATTCCCGTGGTTCTTCAAGCGTGAAAAGATCGGCCCGATCGTGGGAACGCGCACGTGGGGCGGATTGGTCGGCTACAACCGCATCATCCCGATGATGGACGGCGGCGGCGTGACGGCGCCGGAAACCGCGTTCTGGACCGTCGATCAAGGCGGCCAGTGGATCGTGGAGAATCACGGCGTTGATCCGGACTATGTCGTGCAACAACGGCCGGATCTCGTCGCCGCGGGGCACGATCCGCAGCTTGAAAAAGCGATTGAACTGGCGAAAGATGCGCTGAAGAACTATCCGGCGCTTCCGGCGCGGCCGAAGTACCCGAGCAAAGTTTTCGGCAAGCCATAACGTCTGGGCTACATAGCGGCGAACAAGTTGTTCAGCGATTCGGCCAACGTGGGATGCGAGAAGATCGCATCCCGCAACGCCATGTAGGGCAATTTACCGAGCATCGCGATTTGCAGGACCGTCGCAATCTCGCCGCCTTCGATTCCCAGCACCGCCGCGCCCAGAATTTGACCATCATCGGCAACGAGTGCCTTCATGAATCCGCGGGTTTCATCCGTTTCGAGAGCGCGCGCCACGTGCGACATCGGCATCTTCGCGACGCGAAACTTCAAGCCTTGCGCACGCGCGTCGCGCTCCGTAAGTCCAATGCGGCCGAGTTGCGGATCGATGAAAACGGTGTAGGGAATCTGGCGGCCCGCGATCGACGCCGGTTCGTTGTCGAGGAAACGGCGGCGCAAAACGCGATAGTCGTCGTAGGAAATGTGCGTAAACGCCGGACCACCCTTCACATCGCCGGCCACAAAGATTCCCGGCGCGCTGGTTTCCAAACGATCGTTGACGCGAATGAATCCATGCGCGTCAGTCTCGACGCCGGCCACGGAGAGATTGAGTCTTTCGGTATTGGGCACGCGGCCCGTCGCGACGAGCAAGTGCGATCCTTCGATTCGGCGATCGCCCACCACGGCCGTGGCCGGAGCATCGACGCGCGAAACTTTCGCGCCGGTTAGGATTTCGATTCCGTCTTCGCGCAGGATTTCCGCCACCGCATCGCTGACGTCTTCGTCTTCGCGCGGCAACAATCGCGCGTTCGACTGCACGATGGTCACGCGGCTGCCGAAGCGCCGAAACATTTGTCCAAACTCGAGCCCGATATATCCGCCGCCCAGCACGACCAAATGCTCCGGCACGCGATCGAGTTCCATGATCGAGCGATTGTCGAGCGCGTTGACGGCCGCATTGTCAAAATCGAGTCCCGGAATCGGTGGACGCGCCGCGCGCGTGCCTGTGTTCAAAACGATGGCGCGCGACGCCGTGAGCAAGTCGCCGCCGGCGCGCACGCGCATGGGTCCATCAAAAGACGCCTCGGCAAAGATCAGGTCGAGACCCTTCGCGCTTTCCAAACGCTTTTGGCTGCCGCCGCGAAACGACTCCACAATGTCCCGCTTGCGTTTCCGCACGACTTCCAGATCCACCGAGACGTCACCGTGACGCACTCCGTAATCGGCGGCGCGCCGCGATAGATACGCCACGCGCGCACTGGCGACCATGGTTTTGGTCGGCGTGCATCCTTCATTGATGCACGTGCCGCCCACGTGCTCGCGCTCGATGATCGCGGTCTTCCAACCGGCGCGCGCCAGGGCGCCCGCGAGAGGGCCGCCGGCTTGGCCGGAGCCGATGACGATGGCGTCGTACTGTTTCGTATTTCCCATATGTCGCGTAGTGTACTCTGACTGGGAACCATTCGTCTGCCCTGGAGTCTACATCGTTATGCTCTCCGACCTTCGTTACGCGATGCGTGGACTGTTGCGCAACCCGGCGTTTGCGATCACCGCGATTCTCGCGGCGGCGCTGGGAATCGGCTCGACCACGGCGGTTTTCAGCGTGGTCGATCGCATTCTGTTTCGGCCCCTTCCCTACCCCTACGCCGATCGCATGGCGTCGGTGGGAATGATGGCGCCGCTCGACTCGAACGAATTCATGTTCGCAGTGGAATACTTCGATCTCCAGCGCGGCAGCGCGGAGAATCGCACGCCGTTCGAGGCGGTCACGGCGTTTCAAGCGGGTTCCTACGCCTGCGACTTGACGGAACAAAACGCGCAGCGCCTCGATTGCCTGCAATTGCAGGCCAACTTTCTGGAGGCCTTCGGCGTCGCTCCATTGATCGGGCGAACCTTCACGGCGGAGGAAGATCGCCGCGGAGGCCCGCCGGCCGCGATGATTTCGCACGCGCTATGGCAAAGCCGGTTTGCCGGCGACACACGCGTCATCGGGCGCACAATGCCACTCGACGGGACGCCCAGAACTATCGTCGGCGTGGTGCCCGAAACGTTCGAAATGCCCACGCTCACGACCGCGGATGTGCTGCTGCCGTTGGCTCTCGCAGAGACTGAGCGCCAAGGCCGCGCGCTTCGCGTGTTTGGGCGATTGAAGCCGGGAGTCACGCCGGCCACCGCAATGGCGGGATTGCAACCGCACTTCGAGCAGGCCATGAAAGACGTTCCGGAGCGATTCCGGAAGGAAATCAGCTTTCGCGTCCGCCCGATTCGCGACCGCCAGGTCGGCGACGTTCGTCTAGCGTCGCTGGCGCTGTTCGGATCCGTGATCGCCGTGTTGCTGATCGCCTGCGCCAACATTGCGAACCTGCTGCTGGCCCGCGCAATGGCCCGCGAACGCGAGCTGACCATGCGGGCCGTCCTCGGAGCAAGCCGCGCACGCCTGGCGCGCCTCGCCTTGAGTGAAAGCCTGCTGCTGGGCGCGATCGGCGGTGCGGCAGGATGCGCGTTGGCCGCCGGACTTCTTCGCGTGCTTGTCGCCTTTGCGCCCGCGGGACTCCCGCGCCTCACGCAGGCATCGCTCGACTGGCGTGTGTTGCTGTTTGCGCTGGCCGCCACGCTCGCCGCGAGTTTGTTGTTCGGTGTCGCGCCGGCGTGGCGATCGCCGCGTGCCGAAGCGATCGTCGGTTGGCACGCGGTTGGACCGGCGGGAACGGTGCTGCGATCCGCACTAGTGACCGTGCAAATCGCCGTGTCGATGGTGTTGCTGACCGGCGCGGGATTGTTGCTGCGAAGTTTGTGGAAGTTGGAGAGTGTTCCGCTCGGCATGGAAACATCGCGCGTGATCACCGCGCATTTCACCTTGGGTCGCCAGCGCTATGCTCGCGCCGAAGACCAATTGTCGTTCTTCCGCGACCTGGAGCAACGCCTAAAGTCCGTGCCGGGACTCGAGTCCGCCGCCATTGTCGATTCGATGCCGCCGTCGGGCGGGATGCACGGCCATCCGCTCGCTGCGATCGGCGTTCCGGGACGTCCCGAGCGTCCGGAGGGAACCGGCGGCATGGTGGGATGGCGCTGGGTCACGCCGGAGTATTTCGCGACGCTGGGCATTCCGATCGTTCGTGGCCGCGGGTTTGCGGAAACCGATCGCGATGCCGCCGGGCACGCCGTGATTCTCAGCGAGTCGTTGGCGAAAACGCTATTTCCCGACGAAGACGCACTCGGGAAACAAATCCGCAGAGGAGACGAGCCATGGGCCACGGTGGTGGGCATCGCGCGCGACGTGAAAAACGACGGCTTGGTGAACTCCGCGTGGCCGGAATACTACGAACTGCGCAAGCCTGTACTCGACTCCATCATGCGCCGGCAGGAACCGCAGTATGGCTGGCGATCGGCATTCGTCGTGGCGCGCACGGCCATCCCGCCGGCGATGGCCGCGGCCGGCATTCGCTCGGCGATCGAGTCGCTCGACGTCACGATACCGGTTGAGACTGAAACGATGCAGACGCGCCTCGACGGCGTCACGGCACGGCCCAGGTTCAACGCGTTCCTGTTGGCGGCGTTCGCGACGATGGGCGCGCTACTCGCGGCCACGGGACTTTTCGGGATGACGGCCTTTCTGGTGACGCAACGCACGCGCGAGATCGGTGTGCGCATGGCGCTGGGCGCGACACCCGAGCGAATTTTGCGCTGGGCGCTCGGTCACGCCGCGCGTTGGACCACCGCCGGGTTGCTGGCGGGACTCGGCGCGTCGCTAGCCTTGGCACGCGTGCTGCGCGCGCTGCTGTTTGGCGTGACGCCGGGCGATCCGCTAACCACGGGCGCGGCGCTCGCGCTGCTTGGCGCTGTGGCGCTCATCGCCGCGGGTGTGCCCGCGCGTCGCGCGTCACGGTTGGATCCGATGGAAACACTGCGCGCGGACTAAACGGGCGAACTATACGATCCAGCCCTTGCCTTGATACTCCAGGTTCGACGCGGTACCCTGGGCAATCTCGCGGCCGAAGTAGCGCTCGGTGACGCGCAACGCCAGGTCGATCCCGCAACTCAGCCCGCCGCCGGTCGAGATCTTCGGTCCTTCGACGAAGCGCGACCCGCGCACAACTTTGATCTCGGGATGCTTCTTCGCGAAATCGTCGTAGAGTCCGTGATGCGTGGTTGCTTCCTTGCCCGACAACAATCCGGTGAGAGCTAGGACGAAGGAACCGGCGCAAACCGACATCACCACGTCGGCGGTTTCGGCGGCCTTCTTGATCCACGCGATTTCCGCATCCGACGCTTCCTGCGCCGGAATGACGATCACATGCGGTTTCCCGGCGTTCGCGAGTGTACGATCCGGCATGATAGTCATCGCGCCCGTCATGCCCGCGCCGGAGGTCATGACTTTCGGTTGGTCGGAAACGGTGTAGATCTCGAATGGCATCATTTCGCCCATCGTGGTGCCGCGCGACATCACATGCACCGCGTCGAAGACGCCCCACGGCCCTGCGAAATCGATCACCACGGGATTTTGACCCAGCACCATCGCGACTTGGATTTTTCCTTTCGCCGGCGGAGTCAACGGATTGTCGCCGGCTTTGAGAGCCGCACCGAACAAATTGGTGGCGGGTAACGTCAAACCCGCGGCCATTGTGCCCAATAATTCCCTTCGATTCATGTTTTCCTCCCAGATTCACTCCGCGCGCAACGCGACCAATGGATCGATGCGCGTGGCTTGCCGCGCCGGCACAAAACATGCCGCGGCCGCGACCATGCCCAGCAGCAACGCGACGCACGACAGCGTGAGCAAATCGTTCGGCGGCGTATCATAGAGCAGCGCCGCGACCAATCGCGTCAGCGCCAGAGAGCACGGCAATCCAATCGCGATCCCCAAAGCGGCGAGCCGCAATCCTTGGAACAGAACCATGCGCACCAATTGCTTGTGCGATGCGCCCAACGCCAAACGGATTCCCAACTCCTGGCGACGCTGGCTCACGCCGAGGGCCAGCACGCCACCCAAGCCGACTGCCGTAATCAGCAGCGCCAGCAGCGCGAAGATTCCCAAGAGAATCGCGGTGAGTCGCGGCGACGCCACCGATTCCTCGCGAACTTGCGCCAGGGAACGCACGCGATCGATCGCAATGTCGGCACCCGCTTGATGGACCGCTCCGGTGATCGCACGCGCCATCGAATCGGGATCGGTGGCTGTGCGAACCAGCAAATTGTTGCCGCCGAATTGATTCTGCTTCATGGGAACGTAGATCTCGTCGGGCACGGGTCGATCGAGACCCATTTCCTTCACGTCGCCGATGATGCCGGCCACCGTAAGCCACGTTTTTCCTTCGTCGAAGCTCACGCGACGACCGAGAGGATCTTCGCCGGGCCAGCGATGTTTCGCCATGCTTTCGTTGATGGCAGCCACTTGTAGCGATTCGCCGCGGTCCTGCTCCGTGAACCAGCGCCCTTTCACGAGCGGAATCCCCACCGTGTCCAAATACTCGGGACTGGCCACCGAAAACTCCACTTGCGGGGCCAGTTGTCCTTTGGCCAACGGACGGTCTTGGATGAGGAATTCGCGCCGGTTGAATCCATCGTCTGCCGCAATCGCGTTGGGATTCAACGGATAGTTCAGCGAAACGGCAGCCGAGCGCACGCCGGGCAGTTGATGAACCGAATCGAGAACACGCTGGTTCAACGTCAGGAAAGCTTGGGGACCCTTGTAACGGGCGGAGCTGGCCGAGAAACGCAACACCAGCACTTTCTCGGCGCGATAGCCACCGTCGACCGTCAGCAGTTTCCAAAGACTGCGGATCGCCAAACCGGCTCCGGCCAGCAGCACAAATGAAAACGCCAGTTGCGCGACAACAAGAATTTTTCTCATGCGCTGACGGCCGGCGGTTTCCGTGCTGCGCCCCGCGCCTTCCTTCAGCGTTTCATTCGGATCGCGGCGCAGTCCCACGGCGGGGGCGAGGCCGAACAACACTCCCGTAGCGACGGAGATCAGCAACGTGAAAAGCAACACCGGCAGATCAATGCGAATCTCGCCGGTCCGCGCCGAAAACTGCTCGGCTAAAAGCGTCAGGCCGGAAATCGCCGGAGGAGCCAACTGCAATCCGAGTAAACCGCCGGCCAGCGACAGGATCATGCTCTCGGTCAGCAATTGGCGCATCAAGCGGCCGCGCGTGGCGCCGAGCGCCGCGCGAATCGAAAGTTCGCGTTCCTGCCGCGTCACGCGCGCCAGCATCAAATTCGCGACGCTTGCGCAGGCGATCAGCAGCACGAAGCCGGCGGCCGCCAACAACGGAGCCATGTTGGCCTTGGCTCGCACCGAAAGTTCGTCGCGGAACAAGTTCACGTAGGAACCGTAGCCGTATTGCGGTTTGTAGACTTCGGGATACGTCTTCTCCAGGCGCGCCGCGATCACCGCCGCGTCGGTGCGCGCTTCCTCCAGCGTCACTCCGGGTTTCAGCAATCCAAACGCCGTCATCATTCGCGCGGTGCGGTCGCCGATGAATGCCGCGGACGAACGTGTGGGACAACTCGATACCGGCATGTAAACGTCGTCGCGAATGGGATACTGCGGAATCGGCGGCAGAATGCCGATGAGGGTGTGCGAGCGTCCGCTCATTTGGAAGACGCGACCGATAGCTTTCGGATCGCCGCCCAAGTGTTCCTTCCAAAATTTGTCGGTAGCGATCAACACGCCCGGCGCGTCGTGGCTGGCATCGGAGTCAGTGAACGTGCGTCCGGCAACCGGCTGCACGCCGAAGAGGCTGAAGAAATTCGCCGACACGACGCCGGTCTGCACACGCAGCGGCTCTTCACCGCCCAGCAGCAGGAACGACATCGAGTGGTGCTCCGCGATTCCTTCGAGCGTACGGCTCTGGGTGAGGTAATCGTTGAGCTCCTTCACCGAGAACGGCACGTCGTGCAAGCCCGCTTTGGGCGCGGTTTGCTGCAACACGATGAGACGACGTCCATTCGCAAACGGCAGCGGGCGCATCAGCACGCCGTAGACAACGCTAAAGACTGCGGTATTCGCGCCGATCCCCAACGCCATGGTGATCACCGCGACCGCCGCGAAGCCGGGACGACGGCGCAATCCGCGCACGCTATGCCGAACGTCTCTCCAAAGATCGGCCAGGAGTCGCGCGGGGCGTTCGTCACGGCAATCCTGTTTGACTTGCTCGATGCCGCCGAGACTGATCATCGCTTGTCGGCGCGCTTCGTCGGGCGTCATGCCGCGGCGGACGTTCTCGGCGATCTGGCGATCCAAGTGGTCGCGCATTTCCGCGTCCAGTTCCCTTTCGGCGCGTCGCGGCAGAAAGAAATTCTTCCAGGAGTTGTTCATGATTCTGCCCTCAATACGCGACCCATCGCCGCCGCGAAGCGTTCCCAGTCTTCGGTCTCTTCGGTCAGCCGTTTCCGGCCGCGCTTGGTGAGTTCGTAGTATTTCGCTTGGCGATTGTTTTCCGACGCGCTCCAACGCGACTCGATCCAGCCCTGGCGCTCCAGGCGATGCAGCGCGGGATAAAGCGAGCCTTGGGTGACGCTAAGCACGCCGTCGGAAACTTGTTGGATGCGCTGGGAAATGCCCCAGCCGTGCATCGGCTCGAGCGCCAGCGTTTTTAGAACCAGCACGTCAAGCGTGCCTTGCAGTAAATCGGATTTTGAAGCTGCCAAGATCGCGACCCTCCTCTAGCCATTCGACAAGAGAATACCGCGCCTCTTGTCGAATGCCAAGGGGAGACCTTGTAAAACGGTGTCAAGCAGTTGAAAGAGGAATTACTCGTAGCGCAGAGCTTCCACGGGATCGAGGCGCGCGGCTTTCATCGCGGGCCAAAGGCCGAAGAAAACGCCGACGCTGACTGAAACGATCAAGCCAGCCGCGACACCCCATAGCGGCACAGATATCGGAAAATCCGGCGAGATCAGTTTGATGATGCCGGCGCCCATGAAACCGGCCAGGATGCCGATCAAGCCGCCCAGGCCCGTGAGGGCGGCAGCTTCCAGCAGGAACTGCAGTGTGATGTCGTGACGTTTCGCGCCGATCGCTTTGCGAATACCGATCTCACGCGTGCGCTCGGTGACCGACACGAGCATGATGTTCATCACCCCGATGCCGCCGACGAGCAATCCAATGGAAGAAATCACGATCATGACCGCAGCGACGCCGCCGGTGAGAGCGTGGAATTGTTCGATGAAGGATTCCGCGGTTGCGATGCCGAAGGAGTCTTGCTCATCGTACTTGTCGCGGCGGCTCCGGCGCAGCGCGGCGCGCACTTGATCGACCGCTTCGTCCAAATGTCCTTGCATCGACTGAGCGGCGAGAAAGTGCTCCTTGTTCGAGGGAAACATCTTCCGATACGTCTCGTAAGGCACGGCGATCGTCGTATCCTGCGAGTTTTCCCCGACGGAACCTTGTTTCTTCTTCTCGAACACGCCGATCACCTCGAAGGTGTGTTCGTTCACCATCACCGGTTTTCCGATCGGATCTTGTCCGGGGAACAGCGTGTCGGCCACGTCGTTCCCGATCACGCAGACCGCCGCGCTGTGACTATTCTCTCCCTCGGTGAACATGCGGCCCGAACGCACCGACATGTTCATGACGTCGGGAAAGTTCGGGTAGGTGCCTTGGAAATCGGGATTCAACATCTCCAGCGATTTGTAACTCGCCTTGCTGATCGTTTGACCGTAGATCGTCAGCAGCACTTGACTACAAACTTTGCAGCCTTCCTTCACTGCTTCGTAGTTTTCGTAGGAAATCGGCTTGCGCGTGCGCTCGGAGCGCGAAGGCCGGCCGTTGCGCGGCCCCATGTTCATCTTCTGCACGAAAACATTGTTGACGCCAAAACCTTCCAGCGACTGCGTGATGCTGCGATTCATGCCGGTGAGGATCGATCCAATGAGGATCACGCAGGTCACGCCGATCACGACGCCGAGAATCGTCAGCACGGAACGCGTCTTGTTGCTGTTGATCGTACCCAGCGCCAGTCTCAGATTCTCTCGGAAGCTGCTCATCGTAGTTTGCTTTCGCTAGTCGGCTGTCTTTAGTCTGCACGCAGGGCGGCAATCGGATCGAGGCGCGCAGCTTTATTGGCCGGATAAATGCCGAAGAACAGCCCTACTGCCGCTGAAACCAACACGGCCGTGACCACAATCCAAACTGGCAGCGTGGAAGGAATGGGAGTGCTCGCCGACATGATCTGGGTTCCCACCCAGGCGATAAAAACGCCGAAGACTCCTCCGGCTGTCGAGAGCATCGCAGCCTCAACCAAAAACTGCAACAGAATGTCGCTGCGGCGCGCACCCAAGGATTTACGGATTCCGATCTCGTGCGTCCGTTCCGAGACGGCAGCCAGCATGATATTCATGATCACGATTCCGCCGACCACCATGAAGACGCCCGTCACAATGACGGCCACGTACGCGACCACGCCTACGATGCTGTGAAACAGCTCCATCAACGCGTCCGAACTGACGATGCCGAAATCGTCTTTGTCGGCGTACTTCACGTGGCGGCGGGCTCGCATCAATAGGCGTGCTTCGTCTTGCGTTTGTTGCATCAGGCCGGCGTCCGCCGCTTGGATCTGAATGCTGACGCTCTGAAACCGGTTGTCATCGAAGAGCTTAAAAAATGTAGTCAGGGGAATAATGATGAAATTGTCCTGAGACTGTCCGAAAGCCGAACCGATCGTTTTTGCCACACCAACCACGGTAAAACTCTGGCCGCGGAAAAACACTTCCTTGCCGATCGGATCAAGACCGGGGAAAAGTTTGTCGGCCACATCGAAGCCGACAAAGGCGGAATAGGTGTGGCGTTGATAGTCGGCGTCGGTGATGTAGCGTCCGGTTTGAACTTGTTCGGTGCCGATACCGATCATGTTCGGCGTGACGCCCTTGATGTTCACGTCCTGCAGCGATTGATTGCCGCACTTCACATCAGACAAGTGCCCCGACGCTCCGCCCACGGCCTTGGCGAGGCGCATGTTCTCGCCCAACCACTCCATGTCTTCGATGTTGATGCGCTTGCGCTTCTGCGCGTCGACCCAATCTTTCAAGTTGTTAATGATTCCGAAGCGGTTGACCGCGAAGACGTTCGAGCCCAAGTTCGAAATGTGGTCTCTGACGTACAAGTCCGTCCCCGTGAGCACACTGACCACGGCGATGAGCGTGGAAACGGAGATGATCACGCCGAGCAGCGTGAGGAACGAACGTAACTTGTGGCTGCGCAGCGTGTCGATCGCCAGCTTGAAGGATTCGGTGAACAGCATGGCAGCCGCCTCTACTTGGCCCGAGCGGTCGGCTCGTCCTTGAAGACCTTGCCGTCGCGGATTTGAATCACGCGATGCGCGTATTCGGCGATGTCGTGCTCGTGCGTCACCACTACGATCGTGTTGCCTTGACGATGTAGCTCATCGAACAAAGCCATGATCTCAACGCCGGTCTTCGAATCGAGATTCCCGGTCGGCTCGTCCGCCAAAATCAACGACGGCGAGTTCACCAGCGCACGCGCGATCGCCACACGCTGCCGTTGGCCGCCGGATAATTCGTTGGGCCGGTGATCCATGCGCTCGGCCAGATCCACCAAGCGCAGCGACTCCTTGGCGCGTTCGATCCGCTTGTCCGCCGGTGTTCCGTTGTAGATCAACGGAAGCTCCACGTTGTGCAGCGCCGTGGCGCGCGCCAACAGGTTGAACGTCTGAAAGACGAAACCGATTTCCTTGTTGCGGATGTAAGCCAACTCGTCGTCGTTCATTTCGCTGACCAGGCGATTGTTGATCCAGTACGCGCCCTTCGACGGCGTGTCGAGGCAGCCGATCAAGTTCATCAGCGTCGACTTGCCTGATCCCGACGGTCCCATGATCGCCACGTATTCGTTGCGGCGAATGGAAATGCTCACACCCTGCACGGCGTGAATTTCCGTGGAGCCCATTTGATAGGTCTTCCACAGATCGTCGGTGTGGATCAGCACGCCGGCAGGCGGCGGGACCGGCGTGGGCTTGATTTCCAGATTCGCGGTGGCCATGGATTTTTCTTCGAGCTTTCTTTCGAAACTACGACGTCTTCTGGTCGACCACCGGCGCCTTGTTGTCGATCTTGATCTTGGCGTTGTTCTTCAATGTTCGCAGGACCCGATAACTGCCCGTAACGATTTGGGCGTTGTCCGGCAACCCGCCGGTAACCTCGATGTCAGTGGTGCCGGTGATTCCCGTGGTCACCGTTTTGAACACGGCTTTTTCGCCTTCGATCACGAAGACGCCTTGCAGTTCCTTCTTGTCTTCCTTCTTGGCCTGCTCGGTTTCGGGCGCCGCGGCGTGCGTGGTCGTGCCGCCAGTCGTCTTTTTGTTCTGGTCCTCGAGATCGCCCTTCTGCCGAATCGTCAGCGCCTGGATCGGCACCGTCAGGATGTTCTTCTTCGACGACGTGGTGATTTTCGTCGTGCACGAGAGTCCCGGACGCAGCAACTGGGGCGGATTGTCAAACGTCACGACGACCTTGAAATCCTTTGCTTCCTGGCTGCCCGTGTTGGACTGCGATGTGGCGACACCGGTGGAACGAATGATCGCGGTGTTGCCGATTTCGGTGACCTTCGCGCTGAATACTTTGTCCGGCACCGCGTCGATGCGCACTTCCGCCGGCTGCCCCATCGCGATGTTCACGATGTCGGTTTCGTCCACGCGCAATTCGGCGGTGACCACCGACATATCGGCGATCGTCATCAGCGAACTGCCTGGATTATTCTGGACACCAACCACCATGTACTCGCCGACGTGCACCGGCAAATCGGAAACCATGCCGTCGAGTGGCGCCACGAACATCGTTTTATCGAGGCGATCCTTGAACGCATCCATGGCTTTTTCATTCTGGTTGACGCCGGCCTTGGCTTGCGCCCATTGTTGCTTGGACTGTTCCCACTGCGCCTTAGCTTGCTCGGTGCGCGCCTTGGACTGATTGTTCGACGCCAACGCAACGTCATACGCCGCGACCTTGGCGTCGTAGTCCGCCTTGGCGATCAATTGATCCTTGAACAATCCCTTGGCACGATCGAGATCGAGGCGCGCCTGCTCCAGTTGCGCCTTTCCGCGGATTTCGTCGGCCTTGGCGGTGTTGTTCGCCGCTTCCATCGAAGCGACGTTGGCCTCCGACGACTTCGCGGCCATCAAGGCGCTCTGCGTCTGCGCTTGCTGGGCTTCTAAGTCTGATTTCGGCTGAACCGATTCGAGCTTCGCCAGAATCTGGCCCTTCTTTACGCGATCGCCTTCCTTCACGTCGATTTCCGTGATGCGCCCGTATGCCATGGCGCTCACGTTGACGTAGTTCAGTGGCTTGACCTCGCCTGAAGCCGTGACCACCTGCGAAAGGTCCTGCTTCAGCGCGCGTCCCGTTTGAACCGTTACCACATCCTTGCCGCTCATCTGCACGCTGAAGGCAACGATGCCTCCCAGAGCCGCCACAAGAACAACTGCGATCGTGATTTTCTTCCAAGACGTCATGATGATTTCTCTCTTTTGATTGCCAAGGTGACTGGCAGCCCCTAATCGGAACTCCCCTGCCACCTACCTAATACGACGAACCTAGCCAAAAGTTTCGATGAGCCATTTCCACATCCCACCGACTAAGCGACGGCCCACACCCTCTCCCTAAGCTTCCAATCTGATTTAGACGCCGGAAAAGGGAAAACACTACACCGCGAGCCTCAATTGACAGTGACATTATAACATCCGCGGGAGGTTCGGCGTTTGTAACATCCTTGTAAAAGGTTGTCTCAGAGCGCACCTAACGCATTGCCCTGCTTGAAGTTGGCCGGATGATGACCGCTACTTCACCAGTTCGATACCCTTCTTTCGGGTACTGAAGCGTGAAGTGTCAATCGCAGAGCTGTTCACAAGTGTCAACGCCGGACCGCTGTCGGGATCGATGATCGTGTCGAGGAAGCGGATGTCACGCGCGTTGGTGCAGGTCATGCCGGTCTTGGCCTGGATCTGCACGTTGTTGAACGTGATGTTTTCCACCGCGCGCTCCTTTAGGCCCGTGACTTGGCCCGCGGTCTGCGATCCGCGCGCGATGATGTTGTTGAATACGAAGTCGCGGAACGTCGGCGTGCCTTCGTCGACGGGGAAAACGTCCGTTGGCTTGTCCTGACCCTGATAGAACATCGTGATTGTGAACGCCGAGCGCACATTCTCCATCACGATATTCGATGCCGCGAGTCCTTCGACTACACCGCCGCGTCCACGCTGCGACTTCACACGAATGCCTACGTCGGTGCCTTGGAACACGCAGTTGCTCACCACAACGTTCTTCACGCCGCCCGACATTTCACTGCCGATCACCACGCCGCCGTGACCGCGCATCATCACGCAATTCGTAATCGTGATGTTCTCATCGGGACGGCCGAGCTTGCGTCCCGCTTCGTTCATCCCGGATTTCAGGGTCACGCAATCGTCGCCCACGTCGATGCGGCTGTTCAGGATTTGCACGTTGCGGCTCGACTCCGGATTGATTCCGTCGGTATTCGGCGACGGCACGGGATTCTGGATCGTCACGCCGTCGACGCGCACGAATTCGGAAAGATACGGGTGGATCGTCCACACCGCGGAGTTGATCAAGTGAAGCTGCTCGATCACCACAAACTTCGAGCGCACCACTTCGATCATGCGCGGGCGGCCGTTCACAACCTTGGCCATCAATATTTGCTGCTCGGGCGTCGGTTGCTGGCCGGGACGCAGCCGCACCATGCTCTTCCACCAGTTTTCGCCTTGGCCGTCGATGGTTCCGCGTCCGCGAATCGTCACGTTCTCGGCGTCTTGTGCGTAGATCAGCGACGAAATCGTCTTGGCCCCGTTTCCGGTATGACCGTCGCCGGCCCAAGGACTCTCGTACACAGGATAATCTGCAGGGTCGGGGCTTCCCAGAATCGTCGCGCCCGCTTCCGCTTCCAGCGTGATGTTGCTTTGCAAACGAACCGCGCCAGTGAGATAGCGTCCCGGAGGAACCAGCACCGTTCCGCCACCCGCTTGCGCGCAAGCGTCGACGGCCTTCGCGAACGCGGCGGTGTTTTTCGTTTTGCCGTCACCGTTAGCGCCGTACTTCGTGATGTCGCAGGTGATGGCGGACGCCAACGCAGGAACGAGAAGAATTGCGAGGGAAGCGAGCCGAACGGTCATGCCGCATTATACAATCAAGGAATATGACGTTCGCATCGTTTCCGAATCAAAGCAACATCAACCCGTTCACGCGCCACATGCGTGAGGAATTGACGCAAGTGGGCTTTCAGGAATTACGCAGCGCCGCTCAAGTCGATTCGTTCATGGAACAAAAGACCGGCACCGCTGTGCTTATGATCAATTCAGTGTGCGGATGCGCCGCCGCGATGGCGCGTCCGGCGTTGAAGCATGCCTTAACGCAAAGCACGGCGCCCGACCGTCTGGCGACAGTCTTCGCCGGACAGGATCAAGAGGCCACGGCGCGCGCCCGCGGTTATTTCGCGCAGGTTCCGCCGAGCAGCCCGTCGATCGCGCTGTTCAAGGACGGCAAGCTGGTCTACTTCATGCCGCGCCACAACATCGAAGGTCGCGATCCGCAGGCGATTGCCGCCGATTTGCAGGCGGCGTTCGATCAACATTGCGCCGTCGCGAAGGCTTAGACCACACAGACTACCAGGCGGTCAAGCCCGCAGAGCGTCGCCTTTGCGCTCCACGGCTTTTGGATAGAGGCCAGGCACGAAGAAATGCTGCCCGGCGAGCTTGCAGGCATCCACGAGTTTCAAGCTGTACTCGCAGCGGCCCAGGTCGTCGGCGCTCGCGTTGTTGGTACCGAAGGAAAACTTGCATCCGGCGTCTTTCGCCATCATCGCGAACCGCTCCGATGGCAGCTTGTAACGATTGTTCAGTTCGATCGCCACATGATTGCGCGCCGCCGCGTCGACGACCTTGTGCATACGTTCCTCGGTCCAGAGCTTTTCATAGTCTGCAGAGATTAACGCCGGCAAGAACGTCGGGTTGGCGTAAATGTCGATCGGCTCATGCTCCAGAATGCCCACGGTGCGCTCGACCAGCGTATCCATGAATTCCTGGGCATCTGGAATCGCACCAACCTCGTCCGGTATCCACAAACGCATGCGCTTGCCGTGATTGTCGGTCCAAGTTTCGGAGTCGGTGAAGACGTAGTCGAACATCGACGCTACGCGCTTCGAAATGATTCCCGTCCACTCGCGGCCTTCGGCCTGCATACCGACAAAAACCGGCTTGCCTTTCGCGGACTCCACGAATTGAATGGCTAACTCGTCGCTGTTCACCGCTTGCAACTTGCCCGCGTTGACGGCCACGCCATACTGGATGCCGTTATGCTGGCCGCGCGCGATGATTTGGTCCAAGGTGAGTCCCGGTTTCAGATGCGCGTGATAGTCCACCGTTGGAATGCTGGTCGTCGCCAGATCGACCAGCCTCTTGAACGTGTCGTCGGCGACGGGAATGGGTCCCGGCGTCTCGATGGAATCGGGCAATGGCCGTACGCGCACTCTCCGAAAGCGCACGGCCGCGCGAGCATCGTGTCCTTGCAGCGCAAACGTCCCCTGATCGAGGCGGCGATCGCCCTGACCGGGCGGCAAGTAGGGCGGATTCGGCTCGGTGTAGTCGACCACCAGCGTCCCGTTCACGCGGACCTGCACGTTCTTGCCGCGCACCACAATCGACATCCGGAACCATTCGTTGTCCGAGACCATCGGCTTGTAGATGTTGCGGACCGCGTAGAGCGAACCGGTCTTCTTGCGCTCGCCGTAGCCGACGACTCCGGGCGCCGTGTTTTCAATCTGAACTTCAAAACCTTTTTTGGGGAATCCCGTTTCGAGGTAGACCGTGTGAAAGTAAACACCCGAATTGCAGAACGCCGCGGCGTTCGCCTCCACTTCCATCTCGAAGTTGCGGAAGTTCGCGTCGTGGACAGGGCCGTTGTAATAAATGTGCGATCGCGGACCGTCATGAACCAACAGCCCGTCGACCACTTTCCATGTCGCGGAGTTTTCGGCCGCGCGCCATCCGTCGAGGCTCTTGCCGTCGAACAAGTCGATCCATTCGCTTTCGACCGCGGCCCGGCAAAACGGCGCGAGCGCCAAAGTGGTTGTGAAGCTTCGCCTCGTGATCATGTTCACAGATTACACGGGATGGCATCCGCCGATTGCACTGATTCCACCGCCTCTTTCAGACAATCTACAGGTTCGCCTCGCTATAATCCGCGCAGGGGTGAATCTCATCATGACTCGTCGCTATCTCACACTGTTTGTCGTGCTGGCCGCGTGCGCGGCCGCGCAAGCTCAGTACAAAGTCACCAAGACCGCCAAGGTCGGCGGCGACGGCGGATTCGACTACGTCAACGCCGATCCCGATGGACGCCGCTTGTACGTCGCGCGCACTGGGCCGACACCGCGCGTCAACGTGTTCAACCTGGACACGCTGGAACCGACCGGCGAGATCCCGAACACCAGCGCGCACGGTGCGGTGGTCGATACGAAATCGGGTCACGGATTCGCCAGCAGCAAGCCGCTGACGATGTTTGATGCGAAAACGCTGGCCGTGATCAAGACCATCGACGTGGACGGCGCGCCCGACGGACTCCTCCACGATCCGTACCTGCACAAAGTTTATGTGCTGAGCCACCGCGCTCCAAACGTTACGGTGATCGATGCGGCCGACGGCTCGATCAACACGACGATCGACGTGGGCGGCGCGCCGGAACAATCCGTGGTCGACGACAAGGGACATTTGTACGTAACCCTTGAGGACAAAGACAAAGTCGCGGTGGTCGATACGAAGACGTGGAAGGTCACGGGCAGTTACGATCTCGCGGGCAAGGGCGGCGTGCCGGCCGGTATGGCGATCGATATCAAGAATCGCATTCTCTTTGTGGCGTGCCGGAATCCCGCGAACATGGTGATGTTGAACGCGGACACAGGCGCGGTAATCGCGGCGTTGCCTCTCGGCGCCGGCACCGATGGCGCGGTCTTCAATCCCGCCACGATGGAAGCGTTCAGCTCGCAAACCGACGGGACGCTCACGGTAATCAAGGAAAAGAATCCCACCACGTTTGAAGTGGAGCAGACGGTGCAAACGCCGGTTCGCGCCAAGACCTGTACGCTCGATTCAAAGACGAACAAGGTGCTACTGATCACCGCGGAATTCGCCGCACCGGCGGCGGCTCCCGCAAGCGCGGCTCCTGCGGCTCCTCCTGCTGGGGCAGCACCGCCCGCGGGCGGCGCCCCGGCCGGTGGCGGACCGGGTCGCGGTGGACCGCGTCCCACGATGGTCCCGGGGTCGTTCTCGATTGTGGTTGTCGGAAAGTAGGCGGGCGGTTCAGTTTGCGAATCTTCCTGCATCCCGGCGGGATGCCAGCTTGTAGCCGGTGGTTGAGCGTTCTTTGCGATACCACCGGTTCGTTAATAACAAAGTTTCTCGATCCCGGAGGGATCGCAGCAAACCGAGCGAGCGCTGCGATCCCTCCGGGATCGAATGATCTTTTCTGCCCTATCCGGTGGTATCGCAAAAACCGCTCAACCACCGGCTACAAGCTACGATCCCCTCCGGGATCGGGCGAACCGAGCTAGTGCCGGAAAGTAGCGGGCCCTCAACTCAAGAGAATCGACTAAAGTAGAGGTAATGAGTCTTTTTTGGCTACGTGTAGCGCTGGCCTTATACGCGCTTGGGCTCCTGCACGCTTTGGTTACGGTTGTCGGCCGGCGGGTTCAAACGTTCCGCTTCGCGTTGGGAGCGATTTCTCTCGGCGCCGTGTTGCATCTGGTTTCGATCGTCGAGTCGGGACTCGCGACGCACCAATTTCCCGTCACTACATTTCAAGAAGCGGTTTCCGCGCTCGCTTTTTTGATTGCGCTGGTCTTTCTGTTCATCTACTGGCGATATCGTCTGGAAGCCCTCTGCGTTTTTGTCTTTCCGCTGGTATTCATGTTGACGCTCGCCGCCGCGTTCACCAACGAACCGGCGCCGACGCAGGGGCCGGTTCTGCAAAGCGTCTGGTGGCTGCCTCTGCACGCCAGCATGTTCTTCCTCGGCCACACGCTGTTGTTCCTCACTTGTGTGGCGTCGCTCATGTACTTGCTGCAAGAACGCGAGTTGAAGAGCAAAAAGCCCCACGGATTCTACTACCGCTTGCCGCCGCTTTCGGTGCTCGACGACTTGGCGCAGAAAACGCTGGCGGCGGGATTTCCACTGGTCACGGTGGCCATCTGCATCGGGGCGTTTTTTGCGAGTGAGCGCATGGGCCGCGACTGGCCGCTCGATCATCGCGTGGCGTGGTCGTTCGTCACGTGGCTGATCTATCTCTTCCTCATTTTCTTCCGTTGGACCGCGGGATGGCGCGGCCGCAAAGCAGCGTATCTGGCGATCGCCGGATTCGCCACTGTGATTATCTCCTGGGGTGTCTCGAGCAACGTGCACGCGTTCATGAAGCGGTGATTTCCACGATGAACTTCAACATCTCGCTCATCGGACTGAATCATCGCACCGCGCCTGTGGCGTTGCGCGAGCGAGTAGCGTTTCCCGAAGACGCGCTCGGCTCCGCGCTGCAGCGCTTGAAACAGGAAACGGGCGTTCGCGAGGCGATGATTCTCTCCACGTGCAATCGCGTGGAAGTGATCGCCAGCGCGGAGCCCGACGTGGCCCTCGCCGACCGGCTTCCGGAGTTCCTTTCCGGCTATCACGGATTGACGCTCGACGAAGTCGAGCCGCATCTCTATTCGCATGCCAAGCGCGAAGCCGTGCGCCATCTTTTCCGCGTGGCGTCGTCGCTCGACTCCATGATGGTGGGCGAGCCGCAGATTCTTGGGCAAGTGCGTAGCGCATACGCGGCGGCGCGCGCCGCCGGAGCCATCGGCGGGCCGCTGGAGGAAGCGATGGTCCGCGCGATCCGCGTGGCGCGCAAGGTGCGCAACGAAACGGGCATCGCGCGGTCGGCGGTGTCCGTGAGCTTTGCGGCGGTAGAGCTGGCCCGCAAGATCTTCGGCGAGCTGAAGAACAAGGCCGTGATGCTGATCGGCGCGGGAAAAATGGCCGAACTCGCGGCGCGACATTTACGCGAAAACGGCGCGTCGACGCTGCTGGTAGCGAATCGCAATCCGGAACGCGGTGAGGCGCTCGCCGCGAAGTATCGTGGCGAAGCCGTGCCGTTCGGCGATCTCCTCGAGCATCTTTCGCGCGCCGACATCGTGATCAGCTCCACCGGAGCGTCGAACTTCCTGGTGCGCCGCGACGATGGGCGGCAGATTCTCGCGCGCCGCCGCAATCAACCGATGTTCTTCGTCGACATCGCCGTGCCCCGCGACATCGATCCGGATTTGAACAAGGTCGATAACATCTTTGTCTACGACATCGACGACTTGCAGGAAGTGATTCAGTCGAATCTGAAAGAGCGGCAGGAGGAAGCGCGGCTCGGCGAAGAGATTGTCGACCAGGAAGTGAACAGTTTTCTCGAACGGCTGCAATCGCTCGACGCGGTTCCCACGATTGTTTCGCTGCAAACGCACTTGGAATCGATTCGTCGCGGAGAAATCGACCGCCAGCGCGGCAGACTCGGCGCGCTGACGCCGGAACAGGAAGCGGCGATCGAGCAAATCACGCGCGGCATCATCAACAAGGTGGCGCATCAGCCGATTTCGCAGCTCAAGTCGGGCGGCGGCCTGGGAATGGTCGAAGCCGTGCGGCGTCTTTTCAATCTCAAATAACCAAATGATCCGTCCCGGCTTATCCCTTATACGAATCGGTTCGCGCGGCTCTGCTCTGGCAATGTGGCAAGCCGAATTGGTGAAAGCGCGCTTGAACGACCACGGGTTTTCGGTGGAGATCGAAATCATTCACACCACCGGCGACAAGATTCAGGACAAGACACTCGCCGAGGCGGGCGGAACCAAGGCGCTCTTCGTGAAGGAAATCGAAGAGGCGCTGCTCGATGGACGCGTGGACGTGGCGGTACACAGCCTGAAGGACGTTCCCGCCGAGATTCCCGAAGGTTTGGTACTCTCGGCGATTCCGGAGCGCGAAGATCCGCGCGACGTGCTCATCGGCCGGCTGGAGGCCGGTGCGCGCATCGGCACATCGAGCTTGCGGCGCGCCGCGCAGCTTCGCGCGCGATTTCCCGGTGTGATCGTCGAACCGTTGCGCGGAAATCTCGACACGCGGATCCGGAGACTTGATGAAGGCCGCTGGGACGGCATTGTCGTTGCGAACGCGGGCGTGAACCGCCTCGGACTCGAAGCGCGTATCACGCGGCCATTCAGTATCGAAGAGATGTGTCCGGCGATCGGCCAGGGCGCACTCGCGATTGAAGTACGCTCAGGCGACGCCCGCGCCGATTTTCTGGACCATGCAGAGACCCGCGCCGCCGTCACCGCCGAACGCACGGTCATGCGCCTTCTCGGCGGAGGGTGCCGGTTGCCGGTTGGCGCGCTCGCGTTTTTCTTAAGGAACACGATGCACATTAGGGCGGTGGTTGCGTCGCCCGATGGAACGAAGCTCGTTAAAGTTTCGGATCAAGGCGGATCGCCGGAAGAATTGGGCAGTCGCGTCTCTTACGCCTTGCTGGCTCAAGGTGCGGCGGACATTCTGGCGGCCCTGTAATTCGCCATACACCTACTCTTGACGAATTATCAGATTAGACATAGTCTATTTTGGTGATCGACGCCGCAATGATCAAGCGCTCGTTGGGACGCAGTGGATTGCGATGTACGCCCCAGCGCTATGCCGTGATGAAGTTCCTGATGGAACAGTCCAGCCATCCCACGGCGGCTGAGATCTTCGCGGGCGTGAATCGCGCCGATCCACGCTCGTCCCGGGCCACAACCTACAACAATCTGCGGGATCTCGTAGAGGCGGGTTTGGTGCGGGAAGTGGCCGTGGAAGGCCGTGCCGCGCGATTCGATGCCGCCGGACAGCGGCATCATCACTTCATCTGCGACCGCTGCGGCAACATGGAGGACCTCGAGTGGTACGAGGTGCCCAAGCCGGCCCGTGCCTCCCTCGGCCAACGCGTTGTTCGCGAATGCGAGCTCATTTTCCGCGGATTCTGCGCCCGCTGCGCGCCGCGGCGCGCAGGTACAGCGGCGTCCGCGCCCCAGCGTCCTAAACAACCAAATCAACTTGGAGGAAGGTAGCACTCATGGAGAACGCAGCAGCAAAGTGTCCGTTTCACAGTACCGTCACAACGGGAGCTTCGGCCAACGCGAATTGGTGGCCGAACCAGCTCAATCTGAAAGTTCTACATTCGAACTCGTCGCTCTCGAATCCCATGGACCCCGGCTTCGATTATGCCAAGGAATTCAAGAGCCTCGACCTCGACGCCGTCGTCAAGGACCTTCATGCCTTGATGACCGACTCGCAGGATTGGTGGCCCGCCGATTACGGCCACTACGGACCGTTGTTCATCCGCATGGCGTGGCACAGCGCGGGCACGTACCGCATCGCCGACGGCCGCGGCGGCGCGGGCGCGGGTCAACAACGCTTTGCGCCGCTCAATAGCTGGCCCGACAATGCGAATCTCGACAAGGCGCGCCGCTTGCTGTGGCCGATCAAGCAAAAGTACGGGCGGAAAATCTCGTGGGCCGATCTGATGATTCTCGCCGGCAATGTCGCACTGGAATCGATGGGATTCAAGACGTTTGGATTCGGCGGCGGACGCGCGGACGTTTGGGAGCCGGAAGAAAACGTCTACTGGGGCAAAGAAAAAACCTGGCTCGGCGACCAGCGCTATTCGGGCGACCGCGAACTGGAGAATCCGCTGGGCGCGGTGCAGATGGGTTTGATCTATGTGAATCCGCAGGGACCCAATGGCAATCCCGATCCCCTGGCTGCGGCGCGCGACATCCGCGAGACATTCGCGCGCATGGCGATGAACGACGAGGAGACGGTTGCGCTGATCGCGGGTGGCCACACATTTGGCAAGACGCACGGCGCAGCGCCGGATTCGCACGTCGGTGCGGAGCCGGAGGGCGCATCGATCGAGCAGCAAGGACTCGGTTGGAAGAGCGGATACGAAAGCGGCAAAGGCGGTCACGCGATCACCAGCGGTCTTGAAGGCGCCTGGACCACGACACCGACCAAGTGGAGCAACAACTTTCTCAAAAACTTGTTCGGCTTCGAGTGGGAGCTGACCCAAAGTCCCGCAGGCGCGAATCAATGGCAGCCGAAGAACGGCGCGGGCGCCGGCACCGTGCCGGACGCTCACGATCCCAAGAAAAAACATGCGCCTTTTTTGCTGACTACCGATCTTGCCCTGCGCATGGATCCGGTCTACGGGCCGATCGCCAAGCGATTCCTCGAGCATCCCCAGGAATTCGCCGATGCGTTTGCGCGCGCCTGGTACAAACTGACGCATCGCGACATGGGACCGGCGGCGCGGTATCTTGGCAAGCTTGTCCCGAAGGAAACGCTCTTGTGGCAAGATCCTGTTCCGGCGGTCGATCATGAATTGATCAACGAAAGCGACGCGACGTCGCTGAAGGCGAAAATTCTCGCGTCGGGATTGTCGATTTCAGAGTTGGTGGCGACGGCGTGGGCTTCGGCTGGATCGTTCCGCGGATCGGACAAGCGCGGAGGCGCAAACGGCGCGCGGGTGCGTCTGGAACCGCAGAAGAGCTGGGAAGTGAATCAACCGGCGCAACTCGCGAAAGTAATCGGAAAACTGGAAGCGATCCAAAAGGAGTTCAATCAGTCGCAAGGCGGCAAGAAAAAAGTGTCGCTCGCGGACTTGATCGTTCTCGGCGGCGACGCGGCCATCGAAGCGGCGGCGAAAAAGGCCGGGCACGAAGTGAAAATCCCCTTCTCCGCGGGACGCACCGACGCTTCGCAGGACCAAACCGACGCGCATTCGTTCGCGGTGCTCGAACCGGCCGCGGACGGCTTCCGCAACTACGCGCGCACGGGTGACCCAGTCGCGGCGGAAGAACGGCTTCTCGACCGCGCGCAGTTGCTGAATCTGACGGCTCCTGAAATGACCGTCCTGGTCGGCGGCTTGCGCGTGCTGAACGCCAACACCGGCGGATCTAAACACGGCGTCTTCACCGATCGTCCGGAGACGTTGACAAACGATTTCTTCGTCAATCTTCTCGACATGAACACGGAATGGACCGCGCAAAACGGAAATGGCTTGTTCGACGGGCGCGACCGCAAGACCGGCAAGGTGAAGTGGACGGGCACGCGCGTCGATCTGATCTTCGGTTCGCACTCTCAACTTCGGGCGTTGTCGGAAGTCTACGGATCGAACGACGCACAAGCGGGATTCGTGAAAGACTTCGCGGCGGCGTGGAGCAAGGTGATGAATAACGACCGCTACGATCTGGTCTGAGCGATACGAGCGGCAGGACGGCGCGCAGTGTCACGCACTCGTTTTTCTCGGAGAACACGCTGCGCAAGCGCGCGGTGGTCGCGTCGCCGGACGGGGCGGGGCTAGTGGAAGTCGCTCATCAGGACGAACCCGGATGAATTGGGCAGCCGCTCATCTTATAGCCTGCTCGCGCGGGACGCGATTGAGATGTTGACGGCTTTCTAGCCTGCCCTGACTTGGCACTATGGTTCAACCTTACCAGGACTCGGAGCCGACGAACACGGTATGTCACTCCGTCGACGATCCTTCGCCGGCAAAGAAACTCGTCGGGTTCCGTCGAGGCATTCGTAGAGAGGATACGTCGCATTCTCCCAGAGCCCATCTACACACTCGGAGATGATGATGTCGCCGATATACTTCGGGCTCTGACATGTCGAATCACCGTGCAAGTCTTTGTAAGCTACGTCCACCGGGCGCGGCGCAGCGCCGTCCTTACACGCTCGCGTGGTAGCCATATCGAACACACGATACTTTGTAACGCCACCCTGCGGCGGACATGAAACGTAGTCGTCTTCGACAACGTGCCAAAGCCCGTCGCTCTCACATTCGGAGTAGGCATGCCGGACCAGAACGGTCCCGCCCGGACAGGGAGTCTCGATTTCGCCCGGCAAGCGAGTGAGACTACCATCCGCGAGAAACACGGGCGAACCGAGAAGTAATCGGTTTGGCGTGGAGGCAACAGGAGAAGTCCCATGAGGTCCGAACAGCAGCGTTTGAAGGGCGGCTACTTCGACGGAGAAGCCCGGATTTAAGCTGAACAACTTCTGGTAATCTCCCTCGAAGCGGAGATTTGCCAACTCGTCCACGCGCATACAGCGCGGGAGGTTCCACGATTGGTCTTTGTCGAAGAAAACCGGTGTTCCTTTTGGAACGATGAAGGGTCCCACGACCGCCTTGAAATCGGGCTGGGAAAAACGAACACCTAGCCAGGGTTCTTGAGCCTTATATTTCTTCTTCTTTTCGTCCGACATCTTGTTATAGAAGCTCTTTTTTTGGTTCTTTATCCACTCGATTTCGGAATCCGAGAGGCCGAGGTCCTTCGCCTTCTTGAGCATGGCGTCGTAGGCAATTACCTCTTCCTCGTTCACATCGTTTGTCTTGAACTGAGGGATCTTGATCTTCTTGATGTCGTCGTCCTTCAACCCCATTTCTTTCATTTGCTTAATCTCAGCGTCGGTTGGGTCGCGCAGTTCAACGCCGACACCGGCGTGGGCGTACTCGTGAACCTTCACGGCGGCCAGCCAGCGCGCACTCGGCTTCCCATCAGATACGAAGGCGCCGGGTCCGAGAGTTGTTTTCGCCTTGCCTTCACCGTCCTTCTCAGTCGGCGAGGTCTCACCAGAATTCTTCCCGTCCGGCGGATTCCTTACCGGGTCATACTCCGGCTCGCCGATCTCCTCTTTCGGCCGCTCGATCTTGAAGTATTCGTCCGCCAACTTGATGGCCTTGGTGTAGAGGTCCCTCGCTTCCTTGCTAGCTGGGTCCTTGACTTCGCGGGCCTTGGTGATAATGTCTTCGATTTCTTTAATTTGTTCATCCGTTGGCATTCTCGATTACCTCCAAATCTTGAAAATGTAGCGAGGACGCGGGGATTTCGATTGTTTCCCATTGATCGGTATAAGTCAAGAGCAGGCCCGTCGGAGGGATTTTCAACGCACAGCTAGTCACGGAGCACGGCGCGGACCGGGGCGCCATCCGCGCCGGTGATTTTCATCGGCAGGCAAATCAACTCGTACCAACCCTCGCCAATTCCGGTGAGGTCGACGCCCTCGACAATCGCGATGTTCTTCCCCAGCAACGCGTGATGCGCCGGAAAATCCGGCGTGCCGAATTGGTCGATGGAAAGATAGTCGATGCCAACGAGTTTGATCGGGAATTCTGCCAAGTAACGGGCGGCTGCACCAGAAACGTAGGTGAAGTCTTGGCGGAAGACCGGCTCCTTCAGCAACGCGGAGTTTCGCGTTTTGAAGAGCACGCGCTCGATTTCGCCGAGCGGCAGGCGCTCGACATGTCGGCGCTCGATCGCCGGAACGTCGCCGATTTCCGCGACGTAAGCGCGACCCAGAAACGCTTCGAGCGGCACGTCATGCGATTTCGCACCGGCGTCGATGAAATGCCATGGCGCGTCGAAATGCGTGCCAACGTGAACGCAACTCTCAAACTTGGTTAAATTCAGCGGCGCGCCCTCGGCCATGCGCAAGACCGGATGCAAGCGCAACTTGGGATCGGTCGGCCATGTGACCGTGTCGTTGTCGATCGCGAGGGAAATATCGTGAAGCATTCAGAGTGACGCAAAGAACGGCTTCAACTTCGTCCAAGTGGTTTCGAGTTCTTCGGGGATCACCCGCGACTCCCCAATCGTGGTCATGAAATTGGCGTCCGCAAACCAGCGCGGCAGCACGTGCATGTGGACGTGTGCCGCGATCCCCGCGCCCGCCGCACGACCCAAGTTGAAGCCGACGTTTAGACCGTCGCAGCGATACGTCTGCTTCAGGATTTGTTCGGCATGCTGCGCCGCGTGCATCATTTCGGTTAGTGCTTCGCCGGCAATCGCAGAAAGCTCCGCGACGTGCGCGTACGGCGCCACCATCAGGTGGCCCGTCGTGTACGGATACAAATTCAGCAGCGAAAAACAGTGGCGGCCGCGCCACAAAATCAAGTTCTGTTTGTCGTGCTCGGGATCGGACGTTGCGGACTTATCGCAAAATATGCACGAGGAATCGTCGGGAACGTGGGAGACGTAGCGATAACGCCAAGGACTCCACAGGTGGTCCATCGATTCCGGTTCCTAAGCCGCGGGAGGTACGGTGGGGGCGGTGGGTGCAGGAGCCGCCGGCGCGGGAGGCGCGTCGCCGGAAGGGTGCGAATTGATCAGGTCCTTCAGTTCCTTGCTGGGCTTGAAAAACGGGATTTTCTTGGCAGGCACATCGACCTTGGCGCCCGTCTTGGGGTTGCGGCCGACGCGGGGCTGCCGTTTGCGCGTGCGAAAGCTGCCGAATCCGCGAATCTCGATCTTGTCGCCGGAACGCAAGGCATGCACAATGCTGTCGAAGATTGTATCCACGATCTGCTCGGAGTCCTTGCGCGTCATTTCTACGGCGCTGGCGACTTCCTCAATGAGTTCAGCCTTGGTCATACCATCTCCTCTAGACAACCAGTAGACAACCGTTTATACCATACTGCGCGCTAGCTTTGGCGCCGGCTAATCATGATCAGAAGGCCGATCTTTCAAGCTCATCATTTCACCGAGCGTCGACGTCGCGCCGCCGGCGCGCTGCTCTTGCAAATACGAATTGAGCTCCTGACGCTCGATTTCCTGTCCCACGGCGCGCAAACTCAAGCCGATCTTGTGTTCTTCCGGACTCAGCTTGATGATCTTGAAAGCCATCTCCTGGCCGACGGTGAAAGCCGACTCTTCGGCGGCCGGAGCCGTAGCGCCGCCGCGGCGTCCGCGCTGATCTTTGTCGGGTCCCGCTTCGGAAACGTGACAGAGTCCCTCGATGCCCGGCTCGATCTCGACGAACGCGCCGAACGACGCGATTCGCACGACTTTGCCGCGCACGACATCGCCCACGCGATAGCGCTCGAAGAAGTTTTCCCAGGCGTCGGGCGTGAGTTGCTTGATGCCCAGCGACAAACGGCGATTCTCGCCGTCGACGCTCAGCACCACGGCCTCGACCTTGTCGCCCTTCTTCAACACTTCCGACGGATGCTTGATCCGCTTGGTCCAGGAAATATCGCTGACATGGACCAAACCATCGATGCCGTCTTCGATTTCGATGAACGCGCCGAAGTCGGTGAGGTTGCGCACCTTGCCTTCGACCTTCGATCCTTCGCGATAGCGGTCCGCCAGCGTGTGCCAGGGATTCGGTTCGGTTTGGCGCAAGCTCAGCGAGATGCGCCGCTCGGCCGGCTGCACGTCGAGCACTTCCACCTCGACGTTGTCGCCGGGATGCACGAACTTCGACGGATGCTTGACGCGCTTGCTCCAGCTCATTTCCGACACGTGCACCAAACCCTCGACACCCGGTTCGAGTTCCACGAACGCGCCGTAATCGGTGACGTTCACCACTTTGCCCTTGATGTGCGTGCCAACCGGATACTTCTGATCGGCGTCATGCCACGGATCGGGATAGAGCTGCTTCAAACCGAGCGCCACGCGTTCTTTCTCGCGATCGAACTTCAGCACGAGCAAATCGACTTCCTCGCCCACCTGCACCACGTCGCTGGGATGGCTGGCGCGTCCCCACGACATATCGGTGACGTGCAGCAATCCGTCGAGCCCGCCGAGATCGACGAACGCGCCGTAATCGGTCATGTTCTTGATCACGCCGCGGACCACCGCGCCTTCCGCCAAGTGCGACAGCGTGACGCTTTTGCGGGCGTTGATTTCTTCCTCGAGCAGGACTTTCCGCGAGACCACCACGTTACCGCGGCGGCGATTGAACTTGATGACGCGAACTTCGATTTCCTGGCCCTTCAGGGCATCCAAGTTGCGAATCGGCTTCACGTCGACTTGCGATCCCGGCAGGAACGCCCGCACACCAAAATCCACAGAAAGCCCGCCTTTCACGCGCTCGATCACGCGTCCCTTGATCGGCGTTTGATCGTTGAATGCTTTTTCGAGATCTTCCCAAACGCGGGCGCGCTGGGCCTTTTCGTGGGAAAGCGTCACGTAGCCTTCGCGGTCGCCGCCGCGTTCCATGGTGACGTCGACTTCGTCGCCCGGCTTGACCTGCACGACTCCGTCGCGATCCTTGAACTGCGCGATCGGAACGATGCCTTCGAGTTTGTGCCCCACGTCGACGAACACGTACTCGCCGGTGACCTTCAACACCCGGCCCTTCAGCATGGCGCCGTCGTGAAAATGGGTCGGCTGGCTGTAGGACTCCAGCAGTTGTTCGAAGCTCTCGCGGGAATTGCCGGACGAAACCGCCTCGCCCTCACTCTCCCCTGCTTGCGGGCGGTTGGAAATACTAACCATTGTTGCCCCGTTCCTCCTGGGATAGAATCCCCGCTCTGCCGCAGCCACGGGTTTTGCTGCGGAAGGTCTCCAAATGACAAATTGTACCTATGCGCTTTGACGCCAGACACTCAAGGCGTCTTGCAGACTAGCCACCAGCCACTACGGTCAAGCGGGCGTTGCGTCTCAAGGGACGACCCTCGGGCAAGTCATAGATACAGGGTATTCTAGGACTATACTTTAGCCGCGGCGGACTGTCAACGCGGGAAGGTTTCGGGCGAAAAAAATTGCGTCGGAACCGAAAAAATGTGCCTCTGCCCCTAAATCCGGCACCCGCTGCGGCAAATGCGGCCCGAATTACTTCTTCATCGTCTGGAGTTCCTTCAGAATCTGCCGCGCATCACCGATGCCCGGGAAATCGGTCTTCGCATCCAGCGATTTTTGAATGTCCTCGAGCGCCTTGCGGCTGTCGCCGGCGCGATACTCCGCCAGTCCCAGATGATAGAGATACAAAATATTTTTCGGATTGCGGTTCACAGCGTCGTGGAATTCGGAAATCGCCAGAGAGTGATTGTTCTTCTTGAGATAGATCCAGCCCAAGGTGTCCATGACCGCTGGGTCCTGCGGCGCTTTTTCCTTGCTCACCTGCGCCCACTTTAAAGCTTCGTCGATGTTGCCGTTGGTTTGGGTCAGCAACCAAGCGAGATTGTTGCTGGCAACGACGTCGTCGCCGCGGCGCCTCAACACCTCGCGATACAGGGCCATCGCCTCGGGAAAGCGCTTGTCGCCCTGGGCCTCCAAGTCCATGCCCAGCGCCACCATGTTCACCGTGTTGTCGGGCGCCAGTTTCAGTGCCTCGCGGAAGAGTTGCTCCGCGTCGGCGTAGGCGCCGCGCGCTTGCATGAGCTTGGCCAAACGCGTGATCGCCGTCACGTCGTGCGGTTGGATTTGCAGATAATCCCGGGCCACCTTCTCTGCCTGAGGCGCCTTGCGTTGTTGCAGCAACATGTCTTGAAGGCCGAAAGCGGCGGGACCGTACTTGGGATCTTCCTTGAGTTTGGCGGCAAAGAATTTTTCGCCCGCGGGCGCCTGGTTTTGAACCGAGAACAAGAGCGAGAGCGCGGCCATGGCGCGGTTGTCGTGCTTGTTCACCTGAAGTGCTTTTTCGAACGCAGCTTGCGCGCCCTTGTAGTCCTTCTTCTCCGCGAGCAGCAAACCGTACTGCGTCTGCACCGGACCCAAATTCGGGCGGCGGCGCAACAAGTCGCCGACCACCAGTTCCGCTTCTTCCGTTTTGCCTTCGTGGATCAGGCACGCGCTGCGGAGCAGAATCACCGCGGGATCGTGTTCTTGTCCCCGCGGCGTTTGTCCCAAAATCTCAAGTGCGGTTTGCGCCGCGCCGCTTTCCAAATCGAGTTCCGCCAGCGCCAAGCGCGCCGCCAAATACGACGGGCGGTACTTCAGCGATTCCTGCATTTCGCTGGCGGCCGGCAAGCGTTCCTGATTTTGCAGACGCGCCAAACCGAGATAGTAATGTGCCTCGGCGTTGTCCACTTGCAGGCGAATCACTTCGGTCAGATCGCGGATCGCGTCGGAAATCTTGTTGAACCGGACGTTCAGGATCCCGCGCGTCAAAAGCGCTTGCGTGTCCTTGGAGTCTTTCTGCAGCAGTTCCGTCGTCAGGGCCAGGGCGCGATCGGTCTTGCCCAGGCGGATCAGCGCCGTGGTGAGAATATTGCGATTGGCGCGGTCGTCGGGAAACTTCTTAACGACGGCCTCCAGCTCGGTGACGGCCAAATCTGTTTTCCCTTGGGACAAATGGAAGCGCGCCAGCGCCGAACGGTCACGCGGACTATCCTGGTGCTCGTTGGTGATCTGCCGGTAGACTTCCTCAGCCTGATCGAAGCGATACGAGACGTTCAACATGCGGCCGAGCGCGTACAACGGACGCGAGTTGTGGGGTTCAAGCGATATCGCTTTGCGATAGGCGTCTTCCGCCTCCTTCGGCTTCGGCTCCAGCAAGTAGAAATTGCCGAGCATCGTCCACGTGGCGGCCGAGGGAGCTTTCTGGGCGGCGTTCTCCAGAACTTTCTCGGCGCCTGCCTTGTCTTTGTCCTTCATCTTGATGCGGACTAGATTCAAGCTCGCCGCCAAAGCGCCGGGATCTTCCTCCACCAGCGTTTCCAACTCGCCTTCCGATCCTTCCAGATCGCCGAGACCGGCTAACGCATACGCCAGCGTCTCCTGCGCACGATAATCCTTGGGATTGATCGCCAGAACCGCTTCCGCGTGGTTCTTGGCGTCGTCATATTTGCGATTGAGCAACTCGAGCGTGGCCATCTCTTGCAGGGCCTGAGTGTTCTTTGCGTCGAGGGAGACAGCCTTCTGGAACGCCTTGTAGGCACGCGGGATTTCATGCGTGCCGATCATCGCCGAGCCCAATTCGAATTGGGCTTCCGACCACGACGGGTCGGTCGAGGCGGCGCGCATGAACTGAATCTTGGCCTCGGGAAATTTCTTATCCTTCATGTACTGCTTGCCGGAGTTTATGTATTTGTTCTTGCGCCACTCGGCACTGTGAAAGCGGTCGAACTTATCGCATCCCGTTGTGACAAGCGAACCCGCAACGATTGCGGCCGCAGTGAGCGCACAAAATCCCAGATTTCTCATACTCATACTGTCCCATTATGCCACAGGGGTTTGCCGGTCTCTAGGTAGCCAATTAGTTCCGGCCCAGGCAGTACTTCGGTTGCTCAATCCCGCTACTTCTTGATTTGCATCGTCTCGTCGATCGAAATCGTCGGCATGCCCGCGGTGGGGCCGCTGTACTTCGCCGTGATCGTGAAGCTGTGCTCGGCGGTCTCGACCGAATAGGTGTAACCGAAGCGCCCCTTCGTGCGGCCTTCCTGGACGCTGCCGCTCGACTCCAACTCTTCAAGCGTCGCATACTTGCCGTTCTGCGCCATGTAGTTGCGTTCACCCTGCGCCAGCCCCGTGAGATCGGCCTCGACGCCCGTAACATCGACGACGGCGCGCGGATTGTCAGTGCCCATCGTCGTCGCGCCGCTCTTGCCCATGAAGTTGGCGCGAAAGAGGAACAGGCCAACGCCCGCGACGACCAATATTCCGATCAAACTGAATGCAGCACGCATGATGATTCCTCCTTGGCGTTACTTCCGGCAGGCAATCGCCTGCACCGCGGTGATGGCCGCCACGCCGACCACGTCCTCCGCCTTGCACCCGCGCGACAAATCGTTCGCCGGCCGCGCCAACCCTTGCAGGATCGGGCCGATCGATTGCGCGCCACCGAAACGCTCCACCAATTTGTAGCCGATATTCCCGGCATCGAGATTCGGAAAGATCAGCGTGTTCGCGCGTCCCGCCACCGGCGATCCCGGCGCTTTCGATGCACCGACTTCCGGCACAATCGCCGCGTCGAGTTGCATCTCACCGTCGGCCGGCAATTCCGGCGCGCGCGCGCGAATAATCCGCACGGCTTCGGCGACCTTTTGGGTCGCGGCATGCTCGGCGCTGCCCTTGGTCGAAAACGAAAGCAGCGCGACGCGCGGCTCGGTCTCGAGCAAGGCGCGTGTGTTCGCGGCGGTGGAAATCGCGATCTCCGCCAACTGTACCGCCGTGGGATCGGGAATCACGCCGCAATCGGCGAAAAGGAACGGGCCGATCTTGGTTTCCATCAGCATGAAGCTGGAAACGAGCTGCGTTCCCGCTGCGACACCCAAACATTGCAACGCCGCGCGGACCGTATCGGCGGTGGTGTTCGTGGCGCCGCCGACCGAGCCGTCCGCGTCCCCGGCGGCCACCATGAGATCGGCGAAATAAAGAGGATCGCGCGCGATTTTCGCCGCTTCCAATTGCGAAATGCCTTTGGAGCGGCGGCGTTCATAGTAGAGCGCGGCGTATTTCGCGGCACGGGAATCGCTCTGTGGATCGACCAGCGTCACACGCGAGAGATCAACGCCTGCTTGTTTCGCCGCCGCACTGATTTCGTCGGGATTTCCCAGGAGAATCGCGTCCGCGATGCCGGCAGCCGCGATCATCGACGCCGCGCGAACGATCCGCAGGTCGTCGCCCTCGGGAAGTACGATCCGTTGGCGCCGGGTGCGAGCGCGGTCTTTGATGGACTCGAGGATACCGGGCATTACGCCATTGTAGCTTAGCGAGGTTTTCTCTGCGCCTCTGCGTCTCTGCGTTTGAAAGATCGTCAGCACCAAAAGAATAAGGTTTTTTCAACGCAGAGACGCCGAGAAACCTATGGCATGTGATCTTGATCGTTGCGGTCGTCCTTGTCCTTATCCTTGACCTTGTCGTCCTTGTCTTTCTCTTTCGGAGCTTTTTCCTTTTCCTTGAACTTCTTCGACCCGGCCTCGACGTCGGGCACGCCGAATTCCTTCAACAACGCCAGATCGTCGGGACTGATGTCGCCAAGGATGTTGACGATCGTCACCTTCTTTGCCTCGGTCGAGAGAATCGTGAGTCCTAAAACTTTGTCGCCGTCCTGGCGTAGACAGATGTCGGTATCCTCGCCTTTGCGTTCGGTGCGCGCGCCGTGGCCCGCCGTCACCTTCGTGTGGACCGAGATCAGGCAATTCCAGCCGGGACCCGCGAGGGTCTTGCGAAGAGGTTCGAAATCGCTGGGAGAGAATGCGTCTGCTTCGTCGAACTCGTAGCTGCGCACAAAGACGCCTTGCAGGGAGCCGACCAGCTTCTTGATTTTCGCGGCGTCGGGATCGTCTTTCGGGATGAAGCCGGCCGCCAGCGACAGCAGCGACTTCGGCAGCGACACCCTCACGACGTTGGACGCCTTCCGTTCCAACTCCGCGAAATCAAGCGGTACTTGCGGATTCTGGCGGGCCCACGCCGAGCATCCCACGAGCAAGAGCGCCGCACATGTAAGATAGCGTTTCATTCTTATTCCTTCTCCAACCGTGTCTCGGGGTCCGGCGTCGAGATTACGCGGCTCACTCGATTCAATTGCGTTCCCGTGATCCGCAGCGCCGTCAAAAGTTGATCGCGCGCTGCTTCCGCGCGGCGCCGCTCGGCGGCTTGGCGCTGGTGGTAGATCACGCCACCGCTCGCCGCAACCAGCATGACGGCCGCGAGTCCGCCCGCGAGCGCCGCCCGCTGTGCGGGAAGCCACAGAAATTGCAGCCACGTGACCGGCTTCGATTCCTTGGCGACGCGGGCCATCACTTTGGCCGTGAAATCCGCGGGCGGATCTTCGTGCTTCAGCGCCTGCGCGAGTTGTTTTTCCAATTTGTCCATGGCTAATTCTCCAAGCGATCTCTCAACATCTTCAGGGCGCGGTGCAACCGGCTCTTTACGGTATTCAACCGCCATCCTAACGTGCGGGCCATTTCCTCCGGCGTCTGATCTTCCAGGTAGCGCAGCACGACGACCGCGCGAAACTTCGGCGGCAAACTTTGTACCAGCACGCGCAGTTTCCCAAGCGCGAAAACGTCGGGACTCTCCACCGTCTCGCCCGTTTCGATCCAATCGTCCAGACTTACCGGCTTGCGTTTCAGCCGCCAGCGATGCAGGTCGATGCATTTGCGGATCGCCACGCGGCGCAGCCAAAACAACAAGTGCGATTCCGACTCAATCGCGCGAAGGTTCTGGAAGAGTTGCAGGAAAACGTCCTGCGCAATGTCCTCGGCCGCGGCGCGATCGGAGAAAAAATTCCACGCCACGCTGTAGACCATCCGCTGATGCTGGCGGACCATCCAGGCGAACGCCTCCTGGTCGCCGGCCATGGCGCGCGCCAAGACTCCGGCTTCCACTGGAACACGCCGCGTCGCTTCCAGATCGGGCTGGTGCAGGATGATCGCCTCCGAAGTCATCGGTCCTTTGGCCTTCCATTGCTACATACGGAGGCCCCAAGCGATCGAATGCAAAGAATTTGTGCTACGCTTCGCCGCCCTGCAGCACCTGCAGGAATGCCTTGCGAAACACCGCCATGTCCTGATCGCTGCCGATGGTCGTGCGAATCATGTTGGGATACGTCGGGAAAGGCCGTCCGATCGCCACGCCCTTCGTCAGCATCTTGGCAATCACTTGGGGCGCGGGGCGTCCCACGTCGATCATCATGAAATTGGCGTGTGGCTCGATGTAGGTGATCTTGTTCTCCTTGAGCCACGTGCACAGGGCGTTGCGCGTCGCCGCCATCTTTTGGCGGCGCTGCGGCACGACGGTGGGATCCGAAAGCGCGCCGATCACCGCTTGCGCTGAAACATAGGCGATCACGTTGTTGCGATACGGGGTCATCTTCGCGATGAACTCCGGCTTGGCGTATGCGGCGCCGATGCGCAATCCCGCCATGCCGTAAATCTTGGAAAACGTCCGCGCCACGATCACGTTCTTGCCCTGCCGCACGTAGCCCAGCGCCGTGTCCACCTTCGGCGAATCCGCGAAATGCAAGTACGCTTCGTCGACCAGCAGAATCGCGTCGCGATGCAGGTTGGCGACCAACCACGCGATATCTTCCTTGGGCGTAATCGACGCCGTGGGATTGTTCGGATTGCAAATGTAGACGAGTCCACCCTTGGCTTTGTCCGCTTCCTCGGCTAGGCGTTTGACGTCCGCCGCGTAATCCTTGCGCAAAGGCACGCTGATAACTGGATGACCGGCGGCTTTGGCGAGTTCCGAGGGAAACTCAAACGTGGGATCGGGAACGATCAGCGGCCTCGCCGGCGACGTGAAAACTTCCACCGCGTTGTGCAGAATCTCGCTCGATCCCGCGCCGATCAGCATTTGCGACGCGTCGAACTGCTCGGAGCGCGCCACCAAGTCGTAGAAGGCCGGAAATTCCTGATAGTGATACCGGCCGCTGACTTGCATCGCCGAGGCCATCAGCATCATCGACGATGTCGGCGGGCCGTCAGGGTGCTCGTTGGCGTTCAGCCAAATCGTTCCAGGAGGCGCGTCAAGATGGACTGCGCCGCGCTGCGCGAAAGCCGCTTCGCCGCCGATCGCGGACGCCATTGCCAAACTTCCGAGTGTCTTTCCAAAGCCGCGGCGGGAAATCATAGGGCTTGCCTCCCTGATGTAGACTAAAGGTCGAAACGTCTTTCAAGAGCGATTATGTCTCAAAAACCCGAGAAGAGCACGCAGAAAGCGGCCGATCCTGCCTATGATCGCCGCGATTTCATGGAAGGCCCGCAGGGGCGTTCTCTCCGCATTCTGGCCGAGTACCTCGATCCGCAGCAGCGATTCCGCCGCGAGCGCGTCCACGACACCGTAGTGTTTTTTGGATCGGCGCGAATCGCCCCGCGCGACGTCGCCGAGTGGGAACTACAGGAAGCGCAGCACAATGCCAAGGTCCAACAGACCAAAGAAGCGCATTTGGCGCTGGAAGCCGCCAAGCATCGCCTGAAGATGTCGCGCTATTACGAGGACGCGCGGGAACTGGCGAAGCTGCTCACGCAATGGTCCATGTCGCTGCAGGAGAATCGTGCGCGCTTTGTGATTTGCTCGGGCGGCGGACCGGGAATCATGGAAGCGGCGAATCGCGGCGCGTCGGAAGCGGGCGGCCGCACCGTGGGATTGGGCATTACGTTGCCGATGGAGCAGTTGCCCAACGGCTACATCACGCACTCGCTGAACTTTCAGTTCCACTATTTCTTCATGCGCAAGTATTGGTTTGCGTATCTCGGCAAAGCGCTCGTGGTTTTTCCCGGCGGATTCGGTACGCTCGACGAATTGTTCGAAATCCTCACGCTGATCCAGACGGGAAAGATCATCAAGAAGGTTGTGGTTCTGCTCTACGGGCGCAAATACTGGGAGCGGGTGCTGAATCTAGAAACGTTGGTGGAAGAAGGCATGGTCAATGCTGCCGACCTGGAATTGCTTCAGTATGCCGACACGCCGGAAGAGGCATTTGAAAAGGTGCGAGACGGATTGGAAGCGTACTACATCAAGCCGATGCGCGAGGCGGCACAGCAAGCGTCCCGGCAAGCGGCGCGCGGGCCATTGCGCGAAGCGATGCCGGACCCCGAGCGCGACGCCGCGATCGAGAGCGAAGCCGCGCGCAAGCCGAGTCCGTAAGGCGTCTGCCGGTGTCGGCGCTCCGTGCGGTACCGTATTTTCTCGAACAGAAGATTGTTCCGGCTCGGGATACAATGGATTTCCCATGTCTCAGTTCGTCTCGGCATCCTGGGTTCACGACAAAATCGGTTCCGGCGATTATCTGATTCTCGACACCCGCAGGCCCATGAAATACTTGCAAGGCCATCCGCGCGATGCAGTGAATCTGTCGGCATCGCACGCCTTCGATAAGCAAGGCGCGCTGCGACCCGTCGCGGAGCTGGAGCAATGGATCGGCGCCGCCGGTCTCGACGCCCAACGCCATCCCGTGCTCTACGACAATTCCGATGGACGCAACGCCGGATTCGTCGCGTGGGTGCTGGAGTATCTCGGCCGCGACGACGTGTACGTGATGGAGACGTTTTTCGAAACGTCGTGGGTGGCGGCGCACTACGAATTGTTCTATCGCCCCGTCGAGGGGAAGCCGGCCAAGTTTGAAGCGCATGTAAATCCCGCGCTGCGCGCATCCAAGGCCGACGCCGCCGCGCCCGGCACATCGAAACTCGTGGACTTTCGCTCTGCCGACGAGTTCACCGCCGGCCACATTCCCGGCGCCGTACATCTTTCCTGGAAGGATTTGGTCTCCGGCACGGGTCCGCTGCGCGCGGCGGAATTGCGCGCGAAGCTCGAATCGGCGGGCGTCTTATCTAACGATTCTGTAATTGCATATTGCCAATCCGGACTACGGGCGTCGCTGGGATATTTGCTGCTCAAAGACACCGGTATGAACGTTCGCTTGTACGACGGTTCTTATAACGACTGGTCGAAATAACTTCACAATATCCAAGGAGATCAAGATGCTTTTCCCCGTGACGGTAGTGGGCAGTTGGCCGCGTTCGCCCGAGTTGATCCAGGCGCTGCGCAAAAAACAGGCGGGTGAGCTGGATCAGGCTGGCTTTGACGTCGTGGCTGACAAGGCCGTGCTGGAGTGCATCCGCGCGCAGGAATCCGCGGGCGTCGATATTCTTTCCGACGGCGAACAGCGCCGCGACAATTTTTACTCCTACGTGGTGGACAAACTGGCCGGCATGAGGTTGATGAAAGTGTCCGAGCTCTTCGATCACGTGAAAGACCGTGCGCGCTTCGAGGAAGTGCTGCGCGGCCTCGACGTTCCGGCGTTCGCAATTCGCAGCCCGATCGTCATCGGACGCCTGGGCGAAAAAAACGGCCTCTCGCTTGACGAGCTCGAGTTCGTAAAGAAGAACACCAAACACCAAGTAAAGGTTCCCCTGCCCGGCCCGTACATGTTGACGCGATCGAGCTGGTTCGAAGGCCTTTCCGACAAGGTTTACGACTCACCGACGGACCTCGCGGCCGACGTGATCAAGATTCTGCGCAAAGAGGTTCAGGGACTCAAGGACCGCGGCTGCGAATTCATCCAGTTCGACGAGCCAATCCTTACGCAAGTGGTCTACGGCGAGGAAAGCTCCGAGACGTTCATGTGCGCCGCGCTGCCGTCGCGCAAGGATCCCACCGAAGAAATGAAACTCGCGGTGAAATGGATGAATGAGGTCACCGAAGGTTTCACGGGCGTGCGCTTCGGCGTGCATATCTGTCGCGGAAATTGGTCCCGCAAGGAAGAAGTGCTGATGAAGGGCAACTACGGCCCGATGCTGCCGTACTTGATGCAGATGAACATCCATCAACTCGTGCTCGAATACGCCACGCCGCGCGCCGGCGAGATGGAAGTGTTCAAGGAATATGCGGAACAAAAGGAAATCGGTCTCGGCGTGGTGAATCCGCGCACCGACACGATCGAACCGCCGGAGTTGATCGTGCAGCAGGTGAAAGCCGCGCTGAAATACTTCCCGCCGGAGAAAGTGTTCCTGAATCCCGATTGCGGTTTCGGCACGTTCGCCGAGCGCAACGTCAACAATCACGAAATCGCCACCAAGAAGATGCACACGATCGCGCAAGCAGCCGAAATCCTGCGGAAGGAGTACAAGTAAATGGCGGAAGACACTCTCAATGGATTGCATCCCGCGAAACTGCGGGAGATTCTCGATTCGATGAAGCAGCCGGAAGTTTTCCAGGCCGTCACCGGCCCATGGAAATCGCGCGTCGTATGGCAGAGCGGATTCCGCGCCAAGGCGTACATGCGCAAACACGCCGTGGAAATGGACGAGCCGGGCGATCTCGACGCCACCGACACCGCGGCCAGCGCGCATGAGCAGTTGCTGAGCGCCATTGGAAGCTGCTTGACCGTGGGCTTCGTGCTCAACGCCACGCAGCGCGGCGTGAAAGTACACGATCTCGAAATCGCGATGGAAGGCTACTTCGACAACATCTTGAAGTGGGCCGGCCACGCGCCGGAAGCGAATCCCGGATATCGCGGGATCACCGCCAAGTTATTCGTGAAGGCGGACGCCGACGAGAAAACGCTGCGGGAATTGTGGAAGCTGGCGATCGACGGGTCGCCGGTGACGCAAACTGTGATGCGCGGAACGCCCGTGAAAACGGAGTTCGAAGCCGTCTAACGGCGAAGTACTGAGTGCTGAGTCTTGGGTGCGGATTCTCTTTTCACTCAGGACTCAGCACTCAGGACTCAGCACTCAAGACTCTAGCAACCACCAACGTCATGTCGTCGTGCTGCTTGGCGCCGCGCGCGAACGCATCGGCGGCATTCATTAAATAGTCGAGCGTTTCGCGCGCGCTCCGTCCCCCGCACTGGCGGGCCGCGTCAATCATCGCACCCTCGCCCCACTCTTCGTCCTCGGGATTCATCGATTCGCTGATGCCGTCGGTAAACCCGACGAATAGGTCGCCCGACTGAAGATCCACCGATCCTTCGCCATAGGGAAAATCGGGCAGCAAACCCACCACCGCGCCGCCGTCTTCCAAGCGGATCGCCTCGCCGCCACGCAGAACCACCGGCGGATTGTGTCCGGCGTTGACATAGGACAGCCGCCTGGAAACCGGATTGTATTGCGCGTAGAAAAATGTGGCATAACGATTTGACGACGACGCCTCGTAAACCAATTTGTTCACGCGCCGCATGATCGTCGCGAGATCCCCCGAGGCGTTGAACGCCGGATCGCTCGCGTCGCGCAAGGTCTGCCCGCGCAGCGACGCTTGTAAGCTGGCCATCAGCAGCGCCGCCGCGATTCCCTTGCCCGATACGTCGCCGATGGCAATTCCCAAGGCTCCGCCAGGCAGCGCGACGAAATCGTAATAATCGCCGCCCACGCCGAGCGCCGGGCGGCAATGGCCGCAGTAGTCGAGCCCTGGAGTAACCGGCGCGTTTTGCGGAAACAATCGCTCTTGCACTTCGCGCGCAATCTCCACTTCGCGATTCAAACGTTCGCGTTGCGCCGTTTCCGCGGCGACGGCGGCGGTGAGGCGCGCGTTGGCGAGCGCCAGCCCCGTTTGCGCCGCCACCGACTGGAGCATTTGCAGGTCGCTGGTGGAATACGGCTCTTCACTTTGTTTCGGTCCAAGGCTGACGATGCCGAGCAACTGGCCGCGCACCACCAGCGGCAACAAAAGCTGCGTGTCGAGCGATCGCAGCGCCGCGCGATCCGATTCTTGATGCACCCACGTACTGGGATCGTCCAAGTAAACTTGCGCCGGACCGCTTTCGGTGATCCGTTGCGCGACGGCGCCGGCTTCTTGGATTGGCACGGACGGCGGCGCGTCGAAACCCACGGAGTAGGCGGGCGAGAATTCATGCGATTCATCGAGCAGCACGACGACACGCTTCACGTGCAGTGAATCCGAAAGCGTTTGCGACACGACTTTGAGCAACGGTCCGGTTTCGACCATGCTGCGGACTTTTTCGTTCAACTCACCCAAGACTCTTTCCGTGTTCACGGCTTCGCGGAAGAAACGGCGATCGAGCCAGCGGCGCAAAACGTCCGCGCCGCTGCGAATGCGGACGACAATGACCACCCCCAGCGAGATATAAGCCAACTTCGCGGGACGCGAGACTTCCGGATTGTCGGCTAAGCTCACGGCAAAGAAAAGCACGCCCGCGCCGATCGCGGCTTGCAGCACGCGCACGCCGCCGCGCGCCAACGCGTATTGCAACCCTTGCCGCACCACCACGCGCACGTCGAGCGCGCGATGCACGACGATCGTGTAGGCCAGCGTCGCGGGGAAAACGATGATCAGCAGCACCGCGGGAATCACAATCCACGGCGGCATCTGCGAGAACGGAATATGTCCGAACGCCTGAAAGCAGAACAGCACGCCGATCGGTGTCAACGCGACTTGCGCGCCGGTCAGCAACAGGTGCAAGCGGCGTTTGGCGTCCGGCGACTTCGTAACGGCGCGCTTGATCGAAAGCAGAGTGAAAAATGAACCGACACCGGTCATCGCGGTGATAGCCTGCATCACCTGAATGCTGTTGAGAAATCGGGCCAGGCCGATGGCCGCGCGAAAGTTTTCGCTTTCGTAAATGTCTCCGGCACTTTCCAGCACGGCTAACGCGGCGAGCGGCGCGATGATCAGCCACTTCAGCCAGGGCATTTGACGATCCACGTCCGAGCGCTCTGGAAAATGAATGCCGAACAACATCATGAATACCGGCCAGAGGACCACGCCGACAGAAAAGAAGATGAATCCAATTTGCCGCGCGCCGTCGGGATAACGGGAGGCATCGCCCGGCGCCAGGCACGCAAAGCCAATCATCATTCCCAGCAGGATCCAGGCCACAGGATCGCGTGGACGGACGAACGCGACGGCAAATCCCAGCAACAAACAGAACACCGGACGGATGAATGCAATTCCGATGTTCACGGCGCGCGCCGACCACGGATTGGCAGGCGCGGCGCTCAGCCGAATGTTGACGATCCGTCCGGCCGGATCGCTTTCGGATGCGACGCGCAGTGCCAGAATGTCGCCGACGTTCGCGCGCGCCATCGCTCGTCCGTAGGTCGCGCTACCCATGTACCGGGCGCCGTTGATTTCGAGAATGCGGTCGCCTTTCTTCACGCCGACGGCCGATGCGTCCACGCCCACCGAGGTCACGCGATCGCTGAACGAGCCGATCACGAGCGGTGCACGCACCACGGTTTCCGGGCGGATGACCTCTTTCCAAACCTGAACGGCGTTGGGAATCTCCACCTCGGCCGCAATGGCGAGCAGGAGCGACAGAAGGACGTATGGAAGACGGCGCGGCATTACTAACCGCGAAATATACCACTCTTCACGACGCCCTGCTTCATAACTCCAACGTACGGCAGATTGCGATAGAGCTGCTGATAGTCGAGTCCATAGCCGACGAGAAACCGATCGGGGATTTCAAAACATCGATAGCGGATGGGAACATCGGCCAAACGCCGCGACGCACGGTCGAGCAGCGCGCAAACGTGCAGGCTGCGCGGACGTCGAGCGCCGAGCGCGCGCAGGAGATAACGCAGCGTCAAACCAGTGTCGACGATGTCTTCCACGAGCAGCACGTCGCGGTCCTCGATCGAATGATCGAGGTCTTTGATGATGCGGACAACTCCGGGGTCCGCGGAGGGAACGAACGGCGTGATGGAAAGAAAATCGAGTTGCGCGGGAATTTCGAGTTGCCGGGCGAGGTCGGAGAGAAAAACCACCGAGCCTTTCAGCACGCCCACGAGGATCGGCTCGCGTCCCGCGTAGTCGCTGGAGATTTGCGCGGCGACCTCCGCGACTTTGGCGCGGATTTCCTCTTCGGTGAAGAGAACGCGCTCGAGATCAGGATGGCAATCCATGCAGGGCCGGAGCATCTGAACTCAGCTTGAATTGCAGATCCTCCAGATCTTTCTGGTACAAGACGCGGACGCTCACTTCCGGATACAGTTCGCGCATCAAACGTAGCTTGCGATTCTTGCGGCGAATCAACGACTGCTTCATCATGGTCAGTTCGACGTAGAGATCTAGCTCGTGCAAGTAAAAGTCCGGCGTAAAACCTTCGCGGACGTTTCCCGCGCCGTCCCACTCGACGGCGAACGTGCGCGGCTCATATTCCCAATGGATTCCATGAAAGTCCATGAGGCGCGCGAACATGGCCTCGCTGGGGTGCGCGAAGACAACCGGTGGACGCTGCGCGGAAACGGGAAGAATCGTGCCAACCGCCGCCATACTTCATAAAGCTAGCATGGCGGCGGAACAAAATCCAACTAAATTGTTTCAAACAAAACACTCCGTTTTCGGGTGCGGCGGCCAACGCCGCGACGCTAGGCGCGTCCGTCAGTCCCGCGATCGACACCGCCACCGTGTTGGCGTCGAACTTCGATAGCGGCGTGACGCGCGTGAATCGCACGTCGTCCACCACGAGCACCGAATGTCCGGCCATCACACCAATGCTATACGGTGAGACGCACCGCGATTTGTTAGACTCGCGTAAAGACAAGCCGTCTTTTCGGGAACTTCGCGCGGTCCACGCCGTATCAAGATGCATGGACGAACTTCTCCGCGATCTGCGATTCAGTCTGCGCTCGCTCGGTAAGGATTCCGGCTTCACCATCACCGTCATTCTCACGTTGGCCGTGTGTATCGCCGCCAACACGGCGACGTTCGCCGTGGTCTATTCCGTGCTGATGAAACCGCTGCCCGTGGCGGAGTCGAACCGCATCGTGCTGATGGCGAATCAATATCCGAAGGCGGGATTGCAAAAAGGCACCGAGAGCAGCGGCGCGGATTACTACGATCGCCTGCGCGACATGCACGTCTTCGAGGAACAAGCGATGTTCTCGAACGCCGGCCGCACGATCGAAATCAACGGTGTGCCGGAACGCGTGCAGGGCATGACCGTGACGCCGTCGTGGTTCCGCCTGCTGCGCGTGACGCCCGCGTACGGCCGCGCGTTTACCGACGCCGAAGGCGAGATCGGCGCGGAACAAGAGCTGATCCTGAGCGACGGATTCGCGCGGCAACTCTTCGGCGATCCCACGGCGGCGCTCGGAAAAGAATTACGCCTCAGCGGCAAACCGTTCGCGATCGTCGGCGTCATGCCCGCGGGATTTTCCTTCGTTGATCCCAAAGTACGGATGTGGATGCCGCTGGCCATGACGGCGGAAATCAAACAGTCGCGTCACAGCAACAACTTTACGCACATCGGCCGCCTGAAACCGGGTGCCACGCTCGATCAGGCGCGCGCGCAAATGCAGGCGCTCACCGAAGCGAATAACGCGCGCTTTCCGCAGTGGAAGGAAATCCTCGCGAACGCGGGTTTTTACACTTCGGTCACGCTGCTGCAAGACAACATGGTGGAAGGCGTGAAGAGTGTGCTGTATCTGCTGTGGGGCGGCGCGCTGTTCGTGCTGCTGATCGGCGCGCTGAACGTGGCGAATCTCGCGCTGGCGAGAAGCGCACTGCGCCGCAAGGAATTCGCGACACGCCTCGCGTTGGGCGCAGGTCCCGCGCGATTGACACGTCAACTGATCGTGGAAAACGTTGCGCTGGCGTTGGCCGGCGGCGTGTTGGGCGCAGCCATCGGTGCGGGAATCCTGAAACTCCTCTCTAGAAACGGCCTGGAGCAACTTCCCCGCTCCGGCGAAATTCGCATCGATTCCGCGGTGTTGGTTGCGACGCTCGCCGCCGCGTTATTCACGGGTCTCGTGCTCGGCTTGATTCCGGCGCTGGGAACCGTGCGCGGAAAGCTAAGCGAGATGCTGCGTGAGGAAAGCCGCACCGGAACCGGCGGACGCCGCGCGCGGCGCATCCGGCAGAGTCTGGTTGTCGCGCAAGTAGGTTTGGCGTTCGTGCTGCTCGCCGGCGCGGGACTTCTGCTCGCCAGTTTCCAACGGCTGATCCATCTCGACGCCGGCTTCGATCCGCACGGCGTACTCACGGCGATGACCAATGCTCCCGCCGCCAGCTACAAAACCGACGACGACGTGCGCGCCTTCGCCGATCGCGCGCTCGCCGCCGCCCGCGCGATTCCCGGCGTCACGGCCGCGGGGATCGCCAGCAAGGTTCCGCTCGACGGCGATCACAGCGATAGCGTGATCCTGGCCGAAGGATACGTGATGCAGCCGGGCGAGTCGCTGATTTCTCCTCTGCAAATCATGGCCACGCCCGGATATTTCCAGGCCATCGGCATGAACATCGTGCAAGGCCGCGATTTCAATGAACACGACCGCGCGAACGCCCAGAACGTGGTGATTATCGACGAAAACCTGGCGCGTCATTTCTATGGCAACAGTAACCCCATCGGCCGCCGGCTTTTTCATCCGAGTGATATCAACAATCTTCTCAAGATCGACGAGCACACCGACTTCCGCACGATTGTCGGCGTGGTGCGCACGGCGCGTTTGGAGGATTTGAGCGCATCGGGCGGCGTAGGCGCGTACTACTTTCCTTTCGCGCAATCGGTGGAGCGCGGGTTTTGTCTCACGGTGAAAACGTCGGGTGACACCGGCACGTTGGCCCGCGATTTACGGGCGGCCATGAGCCAAGCCGCTCCCAGCGTCGCGTTGTACGACATTCACACGATGTCCGAGCGCACCGATTTGTCGCTGGCGCCGCGGCGCGCCGCGATGACGCTGGCGTTCGGCTTCGCCGGAGTCGCGTTGTTCCTGGCGGCGATTGGAATTTACGGCGTGCTAGCGTACTTAGTGACGCAGCGGTCGCGGGAAATCGGGATTCGCTCGGCGCTGGGCTGCACGCCGGGAGGAATCGTGAAACTGGTGGCGAGCGAAGGAGTAGCGCTGCTCGGCCTGGGATTGCTCTTGGGCGCCGTGGGTGCGGCGTTGACGCGAAACGCGGTAGCCCGCGAGATTTACGGCGTCACGCCTTTCGATCCCGCGGTGTTGACAAGCGTGGTCGCCGTGTTGTCGGCGGTGTCGCTGGCGGCGTGCGTGATCCCGGCGCGTCGCGCGGCGCATGTTGACCCGTTGACAGTCCTGCGGGAACAATAAAGCAGTGGGTTTGGGTCGGCGGGATGGCCTCGGTCACTTGTCCGGTTAGACCTTAACGTACAACTGAACCGGCAATTGGGCCGCCTTCCACACCTCGCAATCTTACGGTTGGTTCGGATACTCCTTGCCGGAGCTATCCTGCATTCCGATCGTCAGATTTCCCGCACCCGTGGCGCCGAAAGTTGTTTTCTCCTGCACTTGTACGCTCACGACCTGACTCGAGGGCAGGCAGAATCCACCGTAGTCGGTCACACCCTGAATGGCTACGCCGCCCGCGACCACGCCGCCTTCAAAACCGCTGTTCGGCGAGATCAACTGCAATTGAAATTTGCCTCGCGCAGACCCGAAGGCGCTGGTCACCGTTACCGTATAGAAATTGCCCGGCATCAGCAGCGGAGTCACCAGATTCAATGGCGGAGGCCCGTTAGTGGTTTGGATCAACGCCGTGCCAGTCGCCGTCACCTGGTTCACGGCCATCACCAGGTTCAAAGCCCCGGTTTCGCCGACGATGTTTTGCGCGTTCAACTGAATATTCACCGACGCCGGCGGGAGATTGGTGGGCATCTTGAATTGTCCGAAACCAGGAGATCCACCGTTGGCCGCAAATCCCCCGCCCAAGTTGAAGCCGCCCACCAGCAACCCCTGGTTAATCGAGACCACCAAGGCCAGGACGCCTTCATCTTGCTGCGTCACCGGCTGCGCCGTGGCGATAAAGAAGCTCGAGGAGCAGGTGCCCGTTGAAACCAGCGGATACTTCAGCGTCTGATCGGCGCCCGCCGTTTGAATCCCCATGACCAGCGTCACGGGCACGGTGGCGGTCCCCGTTCCATCGGTACGTGTAAACACGATCGATCCGCCGTAAATTCCCGCCGACAGAGAGACCGCGTTGCCGCTCACCGTAATCGGCTGGTTGCCGGTTCCAGAAGTCTGACTGATCGACAACCAGTTGCCCCCGGTGGTCGTCTGCGTCATGGCGGTCCACGTGGCCGTCGATGAACCCACAGTGACGTTGACGATTTCCGTGGGCCCCGGATTGGCGGCGGTCGCCGCAAGCCGAAGCGGCGTGGGAGAAGCGGCGATCGGCGCCGCCGTTACCGTCAACGTCACAGGCACGGTGACCGAGTTCAGTTGGGAATCGGTAGTTGTGATCGTGATCGATCCGCTAAAGGAACCGGTGGCCAGGCTGGAGGTGGCGGCCATCACGGTAATCGTCGAGCCGCTTCCAGACGACGGATTGACGGAAAGCCAGTTGCCGGTGCTGCTGGCGACGGCCGCCCATGGAACGTTAAACGCGGCGCCTGAATTCAGCGACAACGTGAGTTGTTGATTCGCAAGGCTCTGGCCAGCCGTCGTCGTAAAGGTCAAAGAAGACGGCTTGGCTGTAAACGCGGTAGAGACCGCGTTCACCGTCAGCGTAACCGGGACGGTAAGCGATGTTGCGGCGACTGTGAAATGAATCACGATCGAACCGCTATAGGTACCTGCGGGCAAACTCGCCGCGGCGGCCGTCGCGACGATCGCCGCACCGGTGCCGGATGCGGGACTGATGGAAAGCCAAGTGCCGCCGGTGCTGGTGACCGTGGACGTCCATGCCAGGTTGAAAGCGGAGCCCGACGCGAGCGACAACGCGAGCTGCTGCGTCGCGGGGCTCTGGCCGGCCGTTGTCGTGAAGATCAATGAGGACGGCGTGACCACCGCCGTGGGCGTAGGGGCATTGACGGTCAAGGTTACCGGCACGGTCAGCGAAGACGTCGCCGCGCCGGAAAAGTTAAGCACAATCGAACCGCTATAAGTCCCGGCAGGCAAACTCGCCGTGGATGCCGTTACGGTGGTGCTGGCGACGCTCCCGCTCGTCGGACTAAGGGAGAGCCAATTGCCGGTGCTGCTGACGGTGGATGTCCAACCGAGGTTAAACGAGACGCCCGACGCTAGCGAAAACGTGAGTTGCTGAGTCGCGGCGCTCTGGCCCGCCGTAGTCGTGAAGGTCAGGGAGGACGGCGTGACCACAACCGCCTGAGGAGATGCGGTCACCGTAAAGGTGACCGGGATCAATTGGAAGGGATTCGCGCCACCATTCGCGGCAACTTTGATCGACGCGCTGTAGGTTCCCGCCGCCAGCGTTCCGGTCGCCGCGGTAACGGTCAGGTTGGCCGAGCCCGTTCCGGTTTGCGGAGTGATCGAAAGCCAGTTGCCGCCGAGGGAAGTTGTGGCGGTGGCCGTCCAGGCTGCGGAAGTGGTAACCGCCAGCGTTTGAGCCGGGGCCGTTTGGCCTTGGGCGGCTGAGAAGGTCAAGGAAGTCGGTTGTACCGATATCGAAGTCGGGCAGTCCATGACCGTCGCCACGGGCGTTGGGGAGGGCTCGGTGTTGGAATTGAACGCGACGGCCACGTTGGAGCTTTGTTGGGGTCCAACGACCGCCGTTGCCGCCACGTTCACGGCCGTTCCGATCGCCCCGATGGAGGTCCCCGACGTACCGGCTGGCAGGCCGAGCGTAAAAGGCAGCGTATAGGTTTCCGCCGTAGTCGTATCGTCGGCCGTCACCGTATACACAAAGGTCAACGCCGCAAACTGACTGGAGGAGGTCTGCGCCGCAGGCACGGTCAACCGATTTACTCCGGAATAGACCGGCGTGCCGGGAGTTACCGCCAAGCCCGCCGGGACGTCGCTGATATCGACCACGATCGCGGTCCCGTTGGTCACCGGAAAGTCAGGTGTGAGCTTGTTTTCGTCCGAAAGGGTGGTCAGGCTGGCCGAAGCGCGTTCCTTCACGACAACCGAGAACGATTGCGTCGCAACCTGGCACGTAGTGATCGCGGCGGTGGCCGGAACGAAGCTCAGGGTCAGCGACGGGTCTACAATGTTCGCAACCACGATGTTGTTGTTGGAAAACGTAATCGGAAAAATCGTCGAGGGGGAAGTGGCGGCCAGCGTGGCAGTGACCGTTGGGACGGCCACTCCCAAGTGGTTGACGTCCAACCGGACTTCCGAAACGGTTAAATAGTCATTCACTCCGAACTGGAGGTCGGCAGGGAAACTGAGTGTGAGTTGGGTGCCGGAGGCCGTTACACCGGCGTTCCCACACGGCGCGAAACAGAGCGTATTCCCCATAACGCCGAGGACAGCCTTGGGGCCAATGGCGCCGGTGACGCTCGTGTTATATGTGATCGTGATGGTGGAACCGGCTCGGAGCGTTCCGGCGGTGTGCGCCGTTATGATCACATTGCCCACGTTCTCGGTGAGGCCTTCGACGCGCACCTGCCGCGCCGAACTGCCCACAGTAAACTGCACCTGGCCGGACAGAAAGGGAGACGCCAACAGCAAGAGAGGAGCGATAGTAAGCCCAAGAGTGCGCAAGCGAAGCCCCTTCCAGGCTCCGCTCAACGGAGCCGCATCGCGCGCAATCTTAGCATACCGTTCCGTGGTGGAAACCAGACATTATCGCGATGATCGCGCCCGCCGGAGAAAAGCGAGCACTGCGGTTCGGCATCGACCTCGCGTTTGCTTGCCAAGTGCCGATAAGACGGGAGCCGGAAAAGTGCCGCCTTTCCCGACCGGTTGCCGCCGAAACACCCGCGCCGATCAAAAAGACAAATTGGCGGAGGAAGAGGGATTCGAACCCCCGGGTGCCTTTCGACACCTGCGGTTTTCAAGACCGCTGCCATAAACCGCTCGGCCATTCCTCCGCTCTTTATATTAGCTGATCTGCTTTCTGTTGTGCGGCACAACCAATAGTGAGTTTGAGTTATAGGGCGCGCTCCGCGCCGCGCGCGGAGCGCCTGGTTTGGTCGGGCCGAACGCACGGCCGCGCCGGCGCATGGTCTTGGGTCCGAAAAAAAACGATATTCCCGCTTGACATGGCTTCCTTATCTAGCTCATTATAAATGCCGATTCTCACACAACCCCTGGGACACCTTATTGGCGATCTGTGTCCGACTTGAACGGAGTCTTTGCGCCGCCGCTGAGCGCGGCAGGCTTGCCAGCCTGTCGATGATTCCGGCGCCAGCGCTGTGGTATACTGAGTTTCTCTACAACGTTCGAGATATTCCAGTAAGGCAATCCGTAATATTCATCAAGTTCTCGCGATCAAACATAGAAAGTTTGCGCGTGAAGTTTTCCTGTTTTCTTTCCCCTCTCAAATCACTCGCGGAGGTAGGATGACCTTCCCTGACGCTTATACTGATTTTGCTCTCGATCCGATGGTCCGCATGGACATGAGCGGGTGCGTAATTGTCGGTGCGAATCGAATTGCCGGCAAGTTGCTCAAAAAGATCACCAGAAATGGGCTGCAAGAAGGCAGGATCTTCTGCGATGTTGTGAATGCGCCGCACGCCTACTTGTTGGATCACTGCCCGTTCGAGCAAACCTACGCCACGATCGAAGCGGAAAAGACCAAGAATAAAAAGAAGACAATGGTGCCTGGCATCGCAGCCGTTGACGGGCATGCCGACCGGCATGCGCAGTCGCCGTCCCGGCGCTATCGGCTTTTCTGGTTTCAAGCTTCGCCGGCGCCGGACGCGGCAGCGCGGAACCAAGTACGCGGCATCGACTATCGGCTCCTTCCGTTGCTGGCTGGGGCGCCTGTCGCGGCCTTCATCGTCGACAGCAAGTCCAGCGCCGACGGCTTTCGTCTTCTGGCGCGCACGCCTTCGAGCGTTACGGTGAACATCCCGGCGCTGAGTTTCAGGGAGCCGGTGAGGCGATCCAAACTCGAAGTGGACAAACCGAAGCACTTTTATTTTCACGTGCTGGCCGAACTGGAGAAGGGAGCGAGATTGGACCAGGCCTGGGACGAGGGGGCGGCCAAGTTTCCCAAGATCGCCGAGCGCGCGCCCAAGGCGGTGGTGGATGTGTGCACGAAGAAATCGACTTCGGCCAGTATTCGGAAGGCGAAGAAGGAACTGACACACCTTTGGGAGCACGCCTTGGATGCAGCCGCGCTGGTGCATCTCATGCCGAAGATCCTGAACCGTGTGGCGGAAAGTCCCAAGCTGCGGTACGTCTCGCCTGCTGCCAACGGTTTTGAGCTTCGGTATTTGCGCAATTACGAGTGGGCGCCAGCCATGGGGAAGCTGCCGCGGCGCAACGTGGCGGCCGCGCCAAAGAATGGGGCGAGCAAGAACGATGCGGTGGCGCTGGTGCGGTCCTGGCAAGCGGACAAATCCGGGTATGATCGGCGGACGTGGCCGGAGTTGGCTCGGATCCTGGCGGAGAATCGCTCCTTCCTCGGGAGCCGGCAAGATGGCTGAAGCGATCCTTTTGGATAGCGGACCGCTCGGCAAACTCGTGCATCCGGAAGAGGACCAGAGCCGGGAAATCGCGGACTGGTTCGCGTTTCTTCAAGAACGCGGAGCCGAGTTCGTGGTTCCGGAGATCATCGAGTTCGAGCTGCGCCGAGCCATCAATCTCATCGAAATTAACCGTTTCCAGAAACGGGTAGACAAGATTAAAGAGGAAGACCGAAAAAAATCGCTGGAGCGTCTCGACGAGTTTTGCCAGGCCGGCAATATCCATCGTCTCCCGTTGACACCGGAAGTCTTGCGAAGGGCAGCGCAGTTTTGGGCGATGGAGCGGCGAATCGGTCGCCAATCGAAGCCGGATCCGGCGTTGGAAATCGATCTCATCCTGGCGGCGCAGGCGGAGAGTCTGGACGGCATTGTTGCGACCGACGACCTCCGGCACCTATCCCGCTTTGGGAGAGCGCACTTGTGGCACAACATCATGCCGCGCTCACAGCGGCCTAGACGATCGAAGGAGATGGAGCTGGATGATGAGACTTGCCACAACGACATGGTCCGGTTCAAGCCGGAAGTTGTCGCTGCAGAGCCGCTCTGCGTCGGCGTCATCGCGCCGGCGCTTGAGTCGAGATTCGGAAATGTTGTCAGCGCTCTCTGCTCCACGATCAACAGGGAGTGCACGTTCGACCATCTGAGCGAAACAGCTTGGGCCACGGGGAAAGAACCTTGCGTCGATCCTTCCGCCGTCGAGAAACTGGACCTGTTGATCATCCTCGACAACGGTTATAAGGCCCAGCGACCCTTGATGAGGAAGTTGATCGCTCAAGCGGCGGAAAAATTCGACATCGCCGCCAAGACCTTCCTCATCGCTCCGGAGGGCGTGGAGGCCGGCTACGAGGCAGGGTCATTGGCGAGGATCGAGCGCGTGTTCCTCAAACGAACGAGACGAACGAAACGAAAAAAACCATCCATGGCCGACGCGATGGTCTCGGAGTGCCAACAAATCATCGAGCGCGTGAAGACCCAAAAACTCGTCGTCCGCAGCCGGCGCTACGTCAACAAGGCAGGCCGCTGACGGCCCGCCGATTTGGAACAATCGGCGCCAAATTCCACTCGCCAGGTGGCCAACGATCACGGAATCCGGTAACTAATCCGCCCACATTGAGCGTTAGTCTCCTAGCCGAACAGGTTCGATTGAACCAGTAACCCCTTTTTTCGCATATACATTCGGGATCTGGTCACAAACCTGCCACCTCGAGGCCTGCCGCAGCGTCCCATTGGATGGACAGATCCGGACAGCGTGCGATGAAGTTAACCAACTTGAGTCGCGGATAAGCAGATGGAACTGTTTAGTGGTACTATTAGGACTGGCCCACTTCGCACTCCTAGGCTGGCGATCGGAGGCGACATCGGTGGATAGCGTCCTGTTTTTCGCGAACCCAGACCCGCTGGTTGAGCTCGAATTTCCCGGTTGTTATTTCCGTGGCGCTAACCGTGTGGGCCTATCGCTGTTCAAGCGGCTCACCGGCGAAGCTCTCGGCGACGGCGCCGGTTACGATTCATTTTCAAAACTAGCGCACGGAGCCCGTCCCTACTCGGTCGAAGACTGCCCATTCGAAGCCGCCTACGCGAAGTTGGTGCGCATGCCAAAAAACACCGCACCCGAGACCGGGCTGGTGGCTCTGGGTTGCGATCCCGCCGCCAATGTGCGCTCGTACCAAATGTTTTGGTTCGTCGCCACGCTCGCCAGTCCCTGCGCCAAGGTCATGGATTGCCGGTTGTGGCCGTTGGTGGCGCCGCGGAATGGGTATCAAGTTCAGGTGCGCGAAACGCGAGAGCGAGAGCAGGAACCCGGACCATTGCCGCCGACGCCACGGGGCGTTGAAATCAGGGTAAAGGCCTTTGAGTATAAGCAATCTTTTGAAGCCGCGGAACTTTCCGTCAGGAAACGCCGTGTCTTCTTCTCTGAATTGCTGAACGCCGCCGATAAAATGCCCCTTCAACAGGCATGGAATGTCGTCGAGGAAAAACATGAACGCGTGGCGTCGCAGGTTCCCAATGTGATTAAGCGCCGATTCCAGCAAGATGCCACGAAGCAGAACCGAGCGGCGGCCAAAGATCTTGTGATCGAACACTGGCGTCATCCCCTTGATGCGCCGGCCTTGACGGTGGTCCTGAAAAAACTTCACGACGACGCCCGCAAGGATTCCAGTCTGAAGTACCTGCGCAAGGGTGAAGATTCCTACGAGTTGCGTTATCTGCGAACGGTGGGCTGGCAGACGGCCCTGGAGGAATCCGGAAAACACGCACCGGAAAACGGTCGTGAGGATGACGCTGTGGCACTCGTCCGCTCCTGGCAGCAAGATCGATCGGGGTACGATCAACGAACGTGGCCCGAGTTGGCGCGCCTGCTGAGGGAAAATCGCGAGTTCGAGCACCACGCACCGCCCCGGCGCCGGATGCGCTAAAAGTTCCGATTCCAACTGTAACGCAAGCCGGTTGATTCCACGGCTGGTGTGTGCTACGCTGAGCCCGAAGTAAGCCGCTCACATGGGAGGGCCAGTGCATTCCAAAGAGCAGCGTATGACGTACCGGACTCAGCATCGATCCTGACGGACCCCACACGCCATGTGTGGAGCGCGCGTGTCGAGTTTGTCTCTTCGCTTGACCGGAACCTTTCCGCCACCAGCCATTCCGGCTGGATCCATCGACCATCGCCAGAACCGTCGCGCTTCCATATCCTCACCGCTTGCCTTCTTGGCATCTTGTGTTTGCTGAATGCCGTCACTTTGACCACGGTACTGCGTACGAGCCGGCCGCAGTCCGACGCGTTTGTCGGCGCGGCCAACAATGTGCGAATGTCGGTGATCCCAATCTCGTGCCGCCCCTGGTCCGATGAAGTTACGAAGGGCCGCGCCATTGCCGGAACGGGATTCTTCGTGGATCAGGACGGAACGTTCGTGACGGCGGCCCATGTCCTGCAAGGTATCAGGAAGATTCAGGGCTGCGCGGTGTACGTTCCCGGAAGAAGCTGGGGCGAAGGAGCCGCCGACATGAACATGCGGCGGTTCGAAATCCGCACGTGCACGGCGGATGCGGCTCGCGATTTGGCGCTTTGTCGAACCAAAACCAATCCTTTCGCCGATCGGGTCGTGAAGTCCAAGATCCGCCCTGTGACATTTGCCACCTCTGAGCCGGCAGACGGTTCGATGCTCGGTTTCATTGGATTCCCGCTGGATTCCGCGCGACCCGTTACGGCTCGCGCGGCTTTGGCCGTTCGGTATGCTCAAGAACAGATCATCGATAAGAGTCCGTGGCTCGGCAACAGTGGCGGCCCCTTGTTCACGCCGGACGGCAAAGTAATCGGTGTCGTCCAGGCCCGCGGCGAGCACGATCAAGCAGGTTTGGGCTACGCAAGCACGTTGGACTCTTTGATAGATTTCCTGCGCGAGAACCAGGTCAAGTTCAAACAATAAGGCGCCGGCTAATGCGCCGGCTCGGCGACCACCGGCGACACGGCGCGGCGGCGATAGCGCGCGAACCACGCCGAGAGGCGGTCCATGTAGAGGTAGACCACCGGCGTCGTAAACAGTGTGAGCGCTTGACTCAAGATCAATCCGCCGACAATCGTGATTCCCAAGGGGCGCCGCAGTTCCGATCCCGTGCCAGTGCCCAGCGCTAACGGCAACGCGCCGAATAGCGCGGCCAGCGTGGTCATCATGATGGGACGGAAACGCAGCAAGCAGGCTTTGTGGATCGCTTCGAGCGCCGACATACCACCGACGCGTTGCGCGCCGATCGCGAAGTCGATCATCAGGATGGCGTTTTTCTTCACGATTCCGATCAGCAGGAGGATGCCGATCAGCGCGATCACGTTCAAGTCCGTTTTGAAAAACTGGATCGCCAAGAGCGCGCCCACACCCGCCGAAGGCAGCGTGGAAAGAATCGTGATCGGGTGAATGTAGCTTTCGTACAAAACGCCGAGCACGATGTACACGGTGGTCAGCGCGGTAATAATCAGGATCGGCTGGGAGGCCAGCGAATCCTGGAACGCCGCAGCCGTTCCCTGGTAACCGGCGCGAATGCTGGACGGCATTCCCACTTCCGCCGCGATCGCGTCGATGGCATCGGTGGCATCGCCGAGCGCCACACCCTTCGACAAGTTGAAGGAAATCGTGATGGAAGGAACTTGGCCCTGGTGATTCACCGACAACGCCGAGTAGCTGTTCTCATAGTGCGAGAACGCGCTGAGCGGAATCATCGTGCCGTTCGACGCCGGCACGTAAATGCTCTTCAACGCGTCGGGGTTCGAGAGGTACTCGGGCGAAACTTCCATCACCACGTGATATTGATTCAGGGACATGTAGAGGTTCGATACCTGACGCTGTCCAAACGCGTCGTTCAGCGTGTTGTCGATGGCGGTCATCGACACGCCCATGCGCGACGCCGCGTCGCGATCGACTTTCAGCATGCTTTGCAGTCCGTGCGTCTGCTGATCGCTGGTCACGTCGGTGATCAAACTCAGGTGCTGAAGTCTTTCGAGCATCTGCGGCGCGTACTTGGTGAGGTCCTCGATGTGTTCCGATTGCAGCGTGTATTGATACTGCGCGCTGGAGCCGCGACCACCCACGCGTACGTCCTGCACCGCTTGCAACACCAGGACCGCGCCGGGAATCTTCGAGAGTTTCCCGCGCAGGCGAGCCATCACACCGTCGGCGTCGATCTTGCGGACTTCGAGGTCCTTCAACTGAACGAACATGCGCGCGGTGTTGATCGCGCTGCCGCCACCGCCGCCACCGCCGCCCGTCGACGCGTTCAGAGAATCCACCGCCGGATCGTCCTGGACAATGGCCGCGAACTGGCGCATCTTCGCATCCATGGCCGAGAACGATGTGTCTTGATCCGCGGTGATCGAGCCGTTCAAACGGCCGGTGTCCTGCTGCGGGAAAAATCCCTTGGGCGTTTTCACAAACAGCGCGACGTTCAGGCACACCGTGAGAATCGTGATGAACAACACTTGCGGCTGGTGGCCCAGCACCCAGCGCAAGCAAAACGCGTAGCCATCGTGCAAAAGATTGAAGCCTTTTTCCGAGAGCCGATAGAAGAAGCCGTGTTTGCCATCCTCGTGCTTCAGGAATTTGGCGCACATCATCGGCGTGGTGGTAAGCGAGACCAACAGCGACACGGCGATCGCCGTCGAAAGCGTCACCGCAAACTCGCGGAACAAGCGGCCGATGATGCCACCCATCGCGAGAATCGGGATGAACACGGCCACCAGCGACGTGGACATGGAGATTACGGTGAATCCGATCTCGCTGGCGCCCTTGAACGCGGCTTCCAGCGGCTTCATGCCCATTTCCAAATAACGCGTGACGTTCTCGATCACAACGATGGCGTCGTCGACGACGAATCCGGTGGAAATCGTCAGCGCCATCAGCGACAAGTTGTCCAGACTGTAGCCGAGCAGGTACATCACGCCGAACGTGCCCACCAGCGATAGCGGCACGGCGACGCTGGGAATCATGGTGGCCCATCCGCTGCGCAGGAAAACGAAAACCACCAGCACCACGAGCAGCACCGAGATCACCAGGCTTTTCTCCACGTCGGAGATCGATGCACGGATCGTCGTGGTGCGGTCGAGCACCACTTGCATTTTCATCGCCGGCGGAATCGATGCCTGCAGGCTATCCCATTCCTTGTAGACCTGATCGACCGTGTCGATGATGTTGGCGTTGGGCTGCTTAAAAAGCACCAGCGAAACCGCGGGGCCGCCCGATGTCGAGCCATCGTCCTCGCGGCGAGAGGCGATGCCGTCGTTGCGGCGGTCCTGTTGGGAATCGGTGACCAACGCGACGTCGCTCAGGCGCACCGGCGCGCCGTTGCGATAACCCACCAGCAGCTTCTGGTAGTCGGCAGCCTTGAAAATCTGATCGGTGTCGGTGATGTAGTAAGTATTGCGAGCGTCGGCGAACGATCCCTTGGGACCGATGGCATTGGCCGTGTTCAACACGCTGCGCACTTTTTCCAAGCTGATGCCGTATTTATTCAGCGCCGTGGGATTCGCTTGTACACGCACCGCCGGTTGCGCTCCGCCCCAGCGTCCCACTTGTCCCATGCCGTCGATCTGGGAAAGTTTCTGCGCCAGAATTGAATCGGCGGCGTCGTAGACCTTGGGAAGCGGAATCGTGGTGGAGGTCAGCGCCAGAATCATGATCGGCGAGTCCGAAGGATTCTGCTTGCGCCACGTGGGAACGCTCGGCAAATCAGCAGGAAGTTGTCCGGCGGCGGCGTTGATCGCTGCCTGCACGTCGCGCGCAGCCGCGTCCACGTTGCGGTTCAAATCGAATTGCAGCGTGATGCTCGTCGAACCGAGCTGGCTCGACGATGTCATTTCCGTAACGCCGGAAATGCGGCCGAACTGACGTTCCAGCGGCGTCGCAACAGCCGATGCCATCGTTTCGGGACTCGCACCGGGTAAGCCGGCGTTAACCGAAACCGTGGGAAATTCCACTTGCGGCAGCGGCGCGACGGGAAGGAAGCGAAACGCGAGCGCGCCGGCCAGTAAGATTGCCGCGGTCAACAGCGATGTCGCGACAGGGCGGCGAATAAACGGCGCCGAGATGTTGGAGGAGATATTCATTTTAATCCCCGGTCGATTCCAACGGCTCACCCACAGGCGCGGTGCTCAAACCCATGCGCCGGGCGACCCAATCGAACGCCAAATAAACCACCGGCGTCGTGTACAGCGTCAAGATCTGGCTCAAAATCAATCCACCGACAATCGTGATGCCCAACGGACGCCGCAATTCGGAACCCGTGCCCGCGCCCAAGGCCAGCGGCAATCCACCGAGCAGCGCGGCCATCGTGGTCATCATGATGGGACGGAAACGCAACAGGCACGCTTCATAAATCGCATCGAGCGGCGTCTTGCCGTGCTCGCGCTCGGCCTCCAGCGCGAAGTCGATCATCATGATGGCGTTCTTCTTCACGATACCAATCAATAGAATGATGCCGATCAGTGCGATCACGCTGAATTCCGTCTTGCAAAGTTGCAACGCCACGATCGCGCCCACGCCCGCCGACGGCAGCGTGGACAAAATCGTGATCGGATGAATGTAGCTTTCGTACAAAACACCCAGCACGATGTACACCGTCACGAGGGCGGCGAGAATCAATAACGGCTCGCTGGCCAGCGAGTTCAGGAACGCTTGCGCCGTGCCTTGATAGGCCTGCTGCACGCTCGGTGGCATGTTCAGTTGATCGCGCGTGCGATTGATGGCGTCGACGGCATCACCGAGCGACGTGCCCGGCGCGAGATTGAATGAGGCCGTCACCACCGGAAATTGCCCCTGGTGATTGAGCGCCAACGGCATGTTCCCGGTTTCGAGATGCGTAAGCGCCGCAAGCGGCACTTGACCGCCCGATGCGGTACGCAAGTAAATGTCGCCCAACGACGAGGGATTCTTCTGGAACTTGGGATCGACTTCGAGCACCACTTTGTACTGATTCAACTGCGTGTACATCGTGGACACTTGGCGTTGCGCGAACGAATCTTCCAGTGCGTTGTCGATGTCGGAGGGCAGAATTCCCAACCGCGACGCCGTGTCGCGATCGATCACCAAATGCGAGCGCAAGCCTAAGTTGAGCTGATCGGTGGCCACGTCGCGCAACTGCGGCAAGCCTTGCAACGCTTCCAGGAATTTCGGGGTCCACTGGTCGAGCTCGGCTTGGCTCGAGTCTTCCAAACTGAACTGAAATTGCGTGCGGCTCACGCGATCTTCCACGGTGAGATCCTGCACCGGCTGCATGAACAACGTGATTCCCTGCACGCCGGCGAGTTTCGGCTGCAACCGCCGGATCACTTCATCGGACCAAACGCCGCGCTCCTCAATCGACTTTAAGTTGATCTGAATCCGGCCGCTGTTCATCGTAGTATTCGTGCCGTCGATGCCGATGAACGACGACAAGCTCGAGACCGCCGGGTCCTGCATGATGATCTTGGCGAGCTCCTGCTGATTCCGCGCCATCGAATCGAAGGAGGACGATTGCGGCGCTTCGGAAATGCCTAGAATCACGCCGGTATCCTGCACCGGGAAAAATCCTTTCGGCACGATGACGTAAAGATAGATCGTGGCGACGAGGGTACCCACCGTCACGAGTAGCGTGAGCGCGCGGAATCGCAGCACCACTTGCAGCGTGCGTCCGTAAAACGCGATCACCGCCTCGAACGCACGCTCCGAGAGGCGATACAACGCACCTTGATCCTCGGGACGCTCGTGACGTAGCAGGCGCGAGCACATCATCGGCGTCAGCGTCAGCGATACCACCGCCGACATCAGGATTGTGACGGCCAGCGTCACGGCGAATTCGCGGAAGAGCCGGCCGACGATGTCGGCCATGAACAACAGCGGGATCAGCACGGCGATCAGCGAAACGGTCAGCGAAACGATGGTGAACCCGATTTGCTCGGAGCCCTTCAGCGCGGCTTCCAGCGGCGTATCGCCCATTTCGATGTAGCGCGAAATGTTTTCAATCATCACGATGGCGTCGTCGACCACAAAACCTGTCGAAATCGTCAACGCCATCAGCGAGAGATTGTTCAAACTGTAGCCGAGCAAGTACATCACGCCAAATGTCCCAACGATGGAGAGCGGCACGGCGATACTCGGAATGATTGTGGCGGCGAAACTGCGCAGGAACAGGAAAATCACCATCACCACGAGCGCGACGGTGAGCATCAATTCAAACTGCACGTCTGCCACCGACGCGCGGATGGTCAGCGTGCGATCGGTGAGCGGCGTGATCGAAACCGTGGGCGGGATACTGGTGCGCGTGGCCAGCAAATTCTTCACGCGATCGACCACTTCAATGATGTTCGCGCCCGGCTGGCGCTGGATGTTGAGAATCACGCTCGGCTTGAGTTCGGTCTTGCCGCTCGCATCCGCGACCGCCGACCACGCGGCTTGCTTGGTGTCCTGCGCACCGTCGATCACTTTGGCGACATCGACCAGCCGCACCGGTGCGCCGTTGCGATACGCCACGATCAACTTGGCGTAGCCTTCGCTCGACAAAAGCTGATCGTTCGCGCCGATGGTGAAGGCCTGCAACTTGCCATCGAAATTCCCCTTGGCTTGATCGACGTTGGCCTGCCCGAGCGCGGTCCGTAGATCCTCGAGCGTCATTCCGTAAGACGCTAGCGACATGGGATTCGCCTGCACGCGAACGGCGGGGCGCTGGCCGCCGGAAATGCTCACCAAACCGACGCCGCGAAGCTGCGAGATTTTTTGCGCCAGCGTCGTGTCGGCCAAATCCTCCACTTTCGAGAGCTGCAGCGTGTCCGACGTAAGCGCGAGCGTGAGAATCGGCGCGTCCGCGGGATTCACCTTGTTGTAGACCGGCGGATTCGGCAAGTCGCGCGGCAAAAGTTGCGCCGCCGCGTTGATCGCGGCTTGCACTTGCTGCTCCGCGACGTCGATATTCAGTTCAAGCGAAAACTGCAGCGTGACGATCGAGCTTCCGTAGGAGCTCGTCGACATCATCTGATTCAATCCGGGGATTTGTCCGAACTGGCGCTCCAGCGGCGCGGTGATAGAAGACACCATCACGTCGGGACTGGCGCCGGGGTAAAACGTGAGCACCTGAATGGTGGGATAGTCCACCTGCGGCAACGCGGACACCGGCAGTTGCCGGTACGCGACAAAGCCGGCGAGCAAAATGCCCGCCATCAGCAGGCTGGTGGCAACCGGCCGCAGAATAAATGGCCGAGACGGACTCATTCGGCGCGCGAGCCTCCGTGACGCTTGGAACCGCTGCCGCCCTTGCCGCCCGCTTTCGCCGGAGCCGGCGTGTCTTTCGACCCGGCGGCGTCTTTGCCGCTACCTGCACTGCCGCCCGCGGGCGCGGCGTTATCGTCGGCTGCTTCTTTGTTCTTGCCCTTTCCGCCGCGTTTTCCACCGCCGCCTCCAGTGTTGATCGCCGAACCGTCATCGAGTTTGTCGATGCCGTCGATCACCACCATGTCGCCGACGTTCAACCCGTCTTTCACTCCGACCGTTTCTCCCTCGGTGATGGCCACGGTGACAGGCCGCACCTTGGCCTTATTGTCCTCGGCGAGGAAAACGTAATTGCCTTGCGGTCCGCGCTGGATCGCCGCCGCGGGCGCGAGCGAAAGTCCGCGCTCGGTGTCCACCCGCATGCGAACGTTCACGAATTGATTCGGGAACAAGGCGTGATCTTCGTTGGGAAACTGCGCCTTCAGTTTGTACGTTCCCGTCGTCGGATCGATCTCATTGTCGATGGTGAGCAATTTTCCGCTGGCAATTTTGCTGGTGCTGGTGGAATCGAACGCTTCCACCGGCAGTTCTTCGCCGGCGCGCAGTTTCTTGTAGACCTGCGGCAGGCTCTCTTGCGGCAGGTTGAACGTCACGGCGATCGGCTGCATCTGCGTGATCACCAGCATGCCCTGCGTATCGGAAGCGTGCACGATGTTGCCGGGATCGACGAGGCGCAATCCAATGCGGCCGTTGATCGGCGAATGAATCTTCGAGTACGTCAATTGCAGCTTGGCGTTGTCGATCTGCGCCTGATCGCTCTTGATCGATCCTTCGAGCGTTCCCACTTGCGAGAGCTGTGTGTCGACTTGCTGCTTGGCGATGACGCCGTCTTTGTAGAGCGATTTAAAGCGCTCGTAATTCAGTTGCAGGTCGGCGAGGGCGGCTTTGTCGTGCGCCAGTTGGCCTTCGGCTTGTTCCAGCATCACTTCAAACGGCCGCGGATCGATTTGCGCGAGCAAATCGCCTTCGCGCACGAATTGCCCTTCCTTGAATCCGACGGTCATCAGTTGACCATCGACGCGGCTGTGGACCGTGACGGTATTGAGCGCCAGCACCGATCCCAGACCGCGCAGGTACACCGGCATATCGCCGCGCGTCACCCCGGCCAGAACTACGGGAACCGCGCCGATGCCCTTTTTCCCTTTGTTCTTGCCGGAGGCGGTGTTGGCGGACGCTTGCTGGTCCATGAACGTCTTTTTGTAATACCAACCGCCGGCGCCGAGCAAAGCCAGCACGATGATCCAGGAAATCCAGCCGCTGCCTTTTGATGATTGGCCAAGCTGATGTTTGGATTCTTGCGCAGGAACACTCATGAAAATACTTCCTCCAAAAAAATCGCGCGTAAACCGCCGAGAAGTTTGGCTCGCCTCGCTAAGCAGAACCCTCTACGCCCCGTCGGTACCACTAGCCTACTTAGTTCCTATACCAAAGATACAGTCTAAACCAGCCGAAGGATACCCGCAGCGTTGTCGTAAAGAATCTTTACCTTTGTTTCCGGCGAGAATCCAGCCGCTGCGGTGACCGCCTCGAAGTCGGCCAACCACCTTTGTGGCGTTATGAAAGGATAATCGCTTCCGAACAGCATTTTGTCGCTGAGACGCCCCCGTGCCTCGTCGACGATCACCTTGGGCAGATACTTCGGCGACCATCCAGAGAGGTCCATGAATACGTTGGACTTGTGCTGGATAATGGCCAACATCTCTTCGTGCCACGGCCACGCTGGATGCGCGCCGATGATCGTCAACTTCGGAAAATCGGCGGCGACATGATCGAGCCAAATTGGACGCGTGTGGTCCAATTTGATCCCCATGCCCCCGGGCATCCCCGCTCCGAGCCCGCTGGTGCCGGTGTGAAACAAAGCTGGCACGCCCAATTCAGAGATCTTCTCATACAAAGGATAAAAATGCACGTCGTGCGGGTAAAAGGCCTGGATGCCGGGATGGAATTTCGCGCCCTTCAGCCCAAGCGCTTTAACAGCGCGCTCCATCTCGATGATCGCCTTCTTGCCTTTCCACGGATCGACGCTGGCGAATCCGATGAACTGCTTCGGATAGCGGCGCACAATCGAAGCGACTTCGTCGTTGGTGAGCGGCGCGAGTCCGGTGGCCGTTTCGGCGTCCCAAGCGAGGAGCACGCCGAGGATATCGAGCTCCTCATAGAGTCGCGCCACTTCCTCCATCTCGCGCGTGGGCACGGTGGCGCGAAAGAATTTTTCAGCGGGCACGCGATACGGTTGAATCGCGACATCGAGCCAACTGGAGGTCGGGAGGTGGACATGCATGTCGATCGCTTTGGGCATCCAGACGAATGTAACACTTCTCAGCGTGGCAGAGGAATCCGGGCGGGCCAGATGGCCCCGACAAAAACCACGCGAGAAACGTAACGGTAATAGATTGTCCAGTTGCCCTCGGAAAACGAGCGGCAACCGGCAAAGCGGCCCTTCTCTCGACGAGGGTACATTTCGGGAAAAGACTGCATGCTACTCTTTTGAGAATTGCCTCTTGGTCGGCGGGGCGCAGTTCGGTCAGCAACGCGGCGAGAACCGCGATAGGCCACGAAATCTTGGCTCTCAAGGGCGATTACTTCCGGTGCTTCCTGAGGAACTCTTCTACGTCCTCATGCGCGACAGTCCGGCCCTCGCGGATGTCTCGTTCCGATGCGTCCATCAGTGCCTGAAATTCGGGGTCTGCTTCGATTTCATCCAAGCGTTTCTCCATGTTGAACATGTGGAGTGCCTGATTAACAATGGCATCCGCGCCACCGGGAAACTGTTCGGCTAGACTGTCGAGGACGGCGCAAGCTTCAGAGTCGAGCGTGAATTCTCGCTTCATAGCAATCTCTCCTAGTTTAGCCTACCGCAACTTCCTTCAAGAGTTGTCTCCAGAAAGAATAGACCTGCATGATCGGCAGTTGCGCGAGCAGTACGACTCCAAGTTGCAAAGCCGGATTCGCCCAGATCAACGAGCCAAATGCGCCGGCGTGGAAGAAACAGCCGCCATCGAGTTGCCAGCCGAGACCGTAGCCGGCGTTCGATCCGCCCATGGGATCGATGTGCCAGTGGCCGTTGGTTTGGTCGCGATGCATTTCGGCCAGGCGATCGCGGTTGTTCAGGTGAAAGCGCAGGAATTTTGCGAGATCGGCGGCGGTGGAGAATAAACCGCTGCCCACGCGGACGAGCCCATCGTGCTTCAAGCGATGTTGCAAGACGGCAGGCTGAAGTTTCGCCTGCGTTCGCTGGTACGACACGGCCAACCTTGGCGCCGCGGAGCCGTCATTGAAATAAAAAGTGTCGGACATTCCGAGCGGATCAAGCAGGACCTCGCGCATCAACGCGCCGAACCCGCGCCCGCACGCCACTTCCGCGGCGCGCCCCGCGAGCATCATGCCGGCGTCGGAGTACACCGCGCGCTCGCCCGGCGGATAGATCAACGGACGCGCGGAGATTCCCGCGGCGGCCTCGGCGAGTGATCGCCCGGCGTTGCGCAACAGTTCGCGCTCGATGGGATCTTTCGTATCGTTGCCGAAGATTCCGGCGCTATGCGAGAGAAGCTGCCGCAGGTGGGTGTCCAATTCGAGATCGCCGCGTTCTGCGAGCAGAAAAATGGCCGTGGCAGCCAGCGGCTTGGTGGACGATGCGATGTAAAAAATGTCGGTGGTGTTTTGCGCGCCGAACGCTTCTTCCCACAGCGTCGATTGCGCGTTAGTGACGGCAACCACCGCACCCGGAATGCTCTCGCCCGCAACCGCTTCAAGCAAACGCTCGCGAATACGCCCGGGATCAAACGACACTACAGCGACCCCGTGAGTTGCTCCCAGGCGCCGGGCTGGCGAGTGTCGATGAATTTGCCGCCAGACGCCTTGGCAAGTTTTTTCAGGCGCGCATCGCCGCCCTGTGGCGGATCGTTGGGAATGTACACGCAGACCACCGGCACGTTTGCTTTGTGCACGGCCGCATCGAGCGCGTCGAACGTGGTGGTGCTCGCGTTATCCATGCCGTTCGAGAAAAGCAGGATGCGCTCGGGTGTGGCATCGGGCTTGCCATCGCCGAGCGCGATCATCAAAGCGTCCCAAACCGGCGACGGTCCATGAAATACGATGTCGCGCACCGCTCCGGCGAGTTCGTCAGCGTCGCTGGAAAAGGTTTGCAGCACGACGGCGCGGCGTTTGAAGCGCGCATTGTCGAGCTGTTCGAAATCGCGATCGAAGCCGATGATCGCGGCTTCCGATTTTTCAGGACGCATCGCAAGTATCCGCGTGATCATCGAAATCCAGCCGGCGCCGGTGGCGCGCTGCGCGCCGGAATGCTGCAAAACAATTGCGAGACGTTTGGCTTTCCACCCGCCTGAGTCTTGTGGCGCGAGCAAGGCCGCGGCCATGGCGATCAGCGTAACAAGCGGCGTCATTTTATTGGATATACATCGCGCGATAAAGAGTATCGCGCTTCACGGGACGGAAACCGGCGTCACGAATCGCCCCGCGCAATTCTTCTTCGTTCGTCTTGTTCGTACAACCCGCGGTGGACACCACATTTTCCTCGATCAGAATACTGCCGAGATCGTTGCCGCCGAAGCGCAGGGCCACTTGTCCCAACTGGATGCCGGGGGTGAGCCAACTCGCTTGCACGTTCTCGAAATTATCGAGGTAAATGCGCGAAATCGCCAGCGTCTTCAAGTAATCGACCGCCGTGGCTTCCTGCTTGATGAACCGCCCCAACGATGTCCCTTCGCGCTGGAACATCCACGGAATGAAGGCGGTGAAACCGCCGGTTTCTTCCTGCAACTGGCGAATGCGCTCGAAATGGCGCACGCGATGCTCGAGGCGCTCGCCGCATCCGAACATCATCGTAGCGGTGGTACGCATGCCCAATTCGTGCGCGGTGCGATGCATGGTGAGCCAATCTTCGGTGGTGCACTTCAACCGGCTGATGCGGAAACGCACTTCGTCGTCGAGAATTTCCGCGCCGCCGCCGGGAATGGAGTCGAGACCCGAGGCGCGCAGCCGGATGATGGTTTCGCGAATCGAGAGTCCGCTGACTTCGGCGATACATCCGATTTCCGGCGCCGAGAAACAGTGCAAATGAATCGCCGGAAAGCGATTCTTGATGGAACTGAGCAGATCCTCGTACCATTCGATCTTCAGGTCGGAGTTGAGACCGCCCTGCATCAACACGCCGGTGCCGCCGAGGTCGAACGTCTCTTGGATTTTTGCGAAAATCGTTTCCTTCGAGAGAATGTAGCCGTCGGCCGACTTCATCGGCTTGTAGAAATTGCAGAACGTGCAGTATTCCGTGCAGAAATTCGTGTAGTTGATGTTGCGATCGATTTGATATGTGACGATGCCTTCGGGATGCAGCCTCTGGCGCACCGCGTCGGCGGCCAGCCCGAGCCCTTGCAGGTCGGTCGAGGCAAACATGTCCATCGCTTGTTGGTTGGTAATCATTTTGCTGCCAGCTCTCCGGCGCGGACAATCTCGAGATCGCGCCCGAGCGGCGCCAAGCCCAATTCGCCGGCCCAGCGATAATACAAACGTAATCCCTCGATGCAATCGGAGTCCAGTGTGAAATGGATGTTCTCGGTGAGGTATGCGCGGACCGTTTCTTCCGAAAGATAGCGGCGTTTCGCTTCGTACGGAATAATTTCGTTGATTTCCGCGAGCCCGCGATCGCGCCAGGAATTCAGCGTGGCGGCGAGTTCTGGCGTGGCGAATTCGCGTCGCGCCGCCCAAAACGCGAAGACAAACGGCTTGCCCGTGAGCGCGACCCACTCGGCTCCCAAATCGAGCGCCGTGACTCCCGCGATCGGCGCTTTCGCGTAGTGCAATGCGGGATCGCCGATGACCAGCGCGGCGTCGCACTTCGCGAGCATCGCGGCGGGCGACGGCGGGTGCGGAACCATACGAACGTCCGCATTGCCGAAGCGCCGCTGAAACAAAATTTGCGTGAGCGCGACGGACGTGCGCGACGCGGTGTCGGCGGCAACCGTGCGAATCTCCGCCAGCGGCTTGCGCGTGAGCAGCAGAATGCTGCGTACCGCGCCTTTGGTCGCGATGGCGCAATCGCCGACGACCGAGAGTCCCGGAATGCGCTGATACTCGATGGCCGGAATCAATCCAACGTCGGCGACGCCGCAACGTAGCTGGTCGGCGCACTCGGAGGGCTCGGTGAACCACACTTCCATGTTGCGCGCGGGTGTCTCGACGTCGCGTTCAAAGCCGCGCATCAGAGGAACGGTGTTCAAAAAGGAAATTGCGGAGACCCGAACCATGAAGCTTTATTCTATCGCAGGAGTCGAGCTAGCGTGGTGCTTCGCTGATCAGCGTGAGTCCGGGAATGTGCTCAAAGTGGCGGCGATTATTTGACAATAGCGCGTGCCGATGAGAAGAGGCTCAACCACGCGGCGTTCGTCGGCTCTTGTAGATTAAGTCGAGGAAGGCGTCGATGTCCTCTTCGGGCGGAAAGCCGCCTTCGAAGGTTTTCCGATCCAATGGCTTCACTCCTTGTTCCTTAATCAGCTCATCATTTGATTTCCCCGTACAAAGGATGCTGACGCCAGCGTTGGGACACTGAGAGTTTTCGGGAGCGGCGGGGCTGCGTCGTCTTCAAGATCGGCCTCCAGTGTCAGAATAGCACGGGCGATCAACGCCCGTACTTCTTGAGGATTTCCTTCACGCGATCCACCGGGATCGCTTCGGCGGTGGCGCTCTTGCCTTTCACCGTTGTCGCTTTCAAGAGCGAGTTGTAGACCGCTTCTTCCGTCGCCTCGAGGGCTGCTTCAAACAGCGGCGACGTTGCTTCCGCCGGCAAGATCGACCGGGTACGCGGCGCGGTTTCGCCGAATTTTGCCCGCAGTTCCGGCGACGTCGTGAAGGCGATCGCGAACTCGCCCGAGCCATTCGAAAAACTCGAGCCCGTGCGCGCCAATCCAAAGACGGCCCGTGCAGCCAGGCGGCCCAAGTCGCGCGCGTCGAGCGGAGCGTCGGTGGCGACTACGATCATGCACGATCCGTCTCCGGAGCCTGCATCGCCGCGCGGAGAAAATGCGTAGCGGCCCAGTTCTTTGCCAACCGGCACGCCGTCCATCGTCAGGACGCCGCCAAAATTCGTTTGCACCAACACGCCGAGCGTGTATCCGCCGTAGCGCTGCGGCAAGACGCGTGACGACGTTCCGATTCCTCCTTTCCATCCGAAACACATCGTCCCGGCGCCCGCGCCCACCGATCCTTCTTCCACCGCGCCCGCGCCCTCTTCCGACTTGGCGCGGCGGATCGCCTCGTATACGTGCTCGCGCTTCACATGTAGTCCACGAATGTCGTTTAGTCCGCCGTCGTTCGTCTCACCGACCAAGGCGTTCACGGATTGCACGCGCTCGTTGCCCGGCTGTTCCAGCGTCCACGCGACCACCGACTCCGCCGCCGTGCCGACGCTCAACGTATTTGTCAACACGATCGGCGTTTCGATCGTGCCGAGTTCGCGCACTTGCGTCGATCCCGCGAGTTTGCCGAACGCGTTGCCGACAAAGACCGCGCCCGTCACTTTTTCCTGAAACAAATTGCCGCCATGCGGCAGAATCGCTGTGACACCCGTGTGTACGTTCGTTCCCTCGACGATCGTCGCGTGACCCACGCGCACGCCGCGCACGTCGGTGATGGCGTTGCGCGCGCCCGCAGGAAAAACGCCCGGCGCAATTCCCAGGTCGCGCGCGCGGGGACGCGAGCCGTCATCGGACTGCCAGCCGCCTTCCCAAGACACCACCGCCAAAACCAGCAGCAAGAGTGAGCGCATGCATCGAACTATACGCCATAATGGGCGTACACATGGGACCACTGGAAGGCATCCGCATCGTTGAGTTCACCGGCATTGGACCCGCCCCGTTTTGCGCAATGGTGTTGGCCGATTTGGGCGCACAAGTGATTCGCATCGATCGGCCCGGCGCGGCACGCAATCACGGCGATGTCTTGCATCGCTCGCGACCTTGCATCGCACTCGACCTGAAGAATCCCGCGGACGTCGCGCGCGCCATGCGGTTGATCGAAAAAGCCGATGCGCTCATTGAAGGATTCCGGCCCGGCGTGATGGAGCGATTGCAACTCGGGCCCAACGAGTGTCTCGCCCGCAATCCGAAGTTAGTCTACGGCCGCATGACGGGCTGGGGCCAGGCGGGCCCGCTCGCGGACACGGCCGGTCATGACATTAACTACATCGCGCTCTCGGGCGCCTTGCATGCCATGGGGCGCAAGGACGTCCCGCCCGCACCGCCGCTCAATCTGGTTGGCGATTTCGGCGGCGGTGGAATGCTGCTGGCCGTGGGAATCCTCGCGGGCGTCATTGAAGCGCAGCGATCCGGCAAGGGCCAAGTGGTCGACGCCGCGATGACCGACGGCGCGTCGCTGCTGATGGCGATCATTTACGGTATGCGCGCGGCCGGCGCGTGGAAGAACGAACGCGCGTCCAACTTGCTCGACGGCGCGGCGCCGTTCTACGACACCTACGCGTGCGCCGACGGAAAATTCCTCGCTGTGGGCGCGATCGAGCCGCAGTTCTATGCGCTGCTCTTGGAAAAGATCGGCCTCGCAGACAGCCCAGCGAGTTGGCCGGAGAAAAAGAAGCAGTTCGCCGAAATCTTCCGCCAAAAAACGCGCGACGAATGGTGTGCGCTGTTGGAAGGAACGGACGCCTGCGTGGCTCCGGTGCTCGATCTTGACGAAGCGCCGCGGCATCCGCACAATGTGGCGCGCCAAACTTTCGTGGAAGTTGACGGCGTGGTACAACCGGCGCCGGCGCCGAGATTCAGCCGTCATCCACAGATCAAACCTCGGAAAGAACAATCCACAGATTACACAGATTTCACAGATTAGGTTGCGCCAACGCTAGCATTGACCGAATCCTCAGTCCTTAATCTTTGCAATCTGTGTAATCTGTGGATTGTTTTTGAATCCGTGGACTACGCGAGCGGCACCGAATGGGAATGATGATGGCGAACGTCTTCGCCTTTCACCAGGAAAATCACGTCTTCCGCGATATTCGTGGAATGGTCGGCGATCCTTTCGAGATTGCGCGCCACAAACATCAAGTCCACCGCGCCGGGAACGGCCATCGGTTCGCGCTGCATCAGCGCGACCATTTCGTCGTACACGGCGTCGCGCAGCGCGTCCACCTCGTTGTCGGAAGTCAGCACAGAAGTGGCGAGATCGGCGTCGCCTTTCACAAAAGCGTCGAGACTCCGCAGCAGCATGCTTTCGGTGAGTGACGCCATCTTGGGGATGTCCACCATCGCCTTCAGCCTCGGCCGATTCGCCAGCGAGATCGCGCGCTCCGCCACGTTCACTGCGAGATCGCCCATGCGCTCGAGGTCGGTGTTGATCTTCAGGATCGCCGTGAGGCGGCGTAAATCGCGCGCTACCGGCTGATTCAGCGCCAGCAGGCGCGTTGTGGACGCGTCGATTTCCAGTTGCATCTGGTTGACGCGCTCTTCGTCGCGCATCACCTGCTTGGCAACTTCTTTTTCGCGCTCCACCACCGACTGCACGGCGCGCCGGATGGACTGCTCCACCAAGCCGCCCATTTGCAGAAGCGACTGGTTCAGTTCCTCCAGTTCCACACTGAAATGCCGCATAAATCTCCTTACCCGAAGCGTCCGGTGATGTAATCTTCCGTTTCTTTCTTGGAGGGATTGCGGAAGATCGTGTCGGTCTTATCGAACTCGATCAACCGTCCCAGCAGGAAGAATCCGGTGTATTCGGCGGTGCGCGCGGCTTGCTGCATGTTGTGCGTCACCATCACCATGGTACAGGTATCTTTCAGGACAAACAGCAGTTCTTCGATCTTTGCTGTCGCGATGGGATCGAGCGCCGAGCACGGCTCGTCGAGCAGCAGCACTTCGGGATTGACGGCAAGAGCGCGCGCAATGCACAAGCGCTGTTGCTGGCCGCCGGAAAGCGCCAGGGCCGATTGCTGCAATTTGTCCTTTACTTCCTCGAAGAGCGCGGCGCGCACCAAGCTTTCTTCCACGATGTCGCGAATGCGCTTCTGGCGGTGCAATCCATTGATGCGCGCGCCATAGGCGACGTTGTCGAAAATCGATTTCGGAAACGGATTCGGCCGCTGGAAGACCATGCCGACGCGGCGGCGCAAGCTCGTCACGTCAAGCTCCATCACGTCTTCGCCGTCCAACAGGATTTTGCCTTCCACGCGTGTATGGCTGATCGTCTCGCAAATGCGGTTGAGCGTCCGCAGGAACGTGGATTTGCCGCAGCCCGAGGGACCGATCAGCGCGGTGATCTTGTGGCGATAAACATCCAGGTCGATGCCGTGCAGGGCTTGGTATTTTCCATAGTAGAAATTGACCCCTTCGGTGCGGAGCTGCACCTTCATCTCCGGCTTGGTCGCCTCGGCGGGAATCGTTTGCGTGGGGTCCTGTACCATACGTACGGCCGTTCCGTCGACTTCATTCATAACACCTACTTGTAAGTCGCCCGGGAAAGCACTCCGCGAGCGATTATATTCACGAGAAGCACCAACGCCAAGAGGACAAAACCGGCGGCCCACGCCTGCTGGTGCCAGTCGTCGTAAGGCGACACGGCGTAGTTGAAGATCATCACCGGCAGCGAAGCGGTCGGCTCGTCCCAGCCTTTACTCCAATAACGGCTGCTGAGCGCGGTGAACAACAAGGGTGCCGTTTCACCGGCCACGCGCGCCAAGTCGAGCATCATGCCGGAGATGATTCCCTTCATCGCCGCGGGAATCACGACCGTGAAGATCGTCCACGCCTTGCTCGCGCCTAACGCCATGGCGCCTTCGCGCATGGAGTTCGGCACGCCTTGCAGAAATTCCTCGGTGGATCGCAGCGCGATGGGCACCATCATGATGCCGAGCGCAATTCCGCCGGCCCATGCCGAGTAATGATGGCGCGGCCGCACCAGAACGGTCCACGCAAAAATGCCGATCACGATGGAAGGCACGCCGTTCAGCAAGTCCGTGGTGTAGCGGACCAGAAACGGAAACAAGCCGTGCTCGCCGCCGAATTCGGAAAGATAAACGCCGCCCAAAAAACCGAACGGCACGCCGATCATGGTGGCCACCAGCAGCATTTTTGCCGAGCCGACAATCGCGTTGGCCATCCCGCCGCCGGGCTCTCCCACCGGCGTAGGCAACTTCGTGAAGAAATCCCAGTTCAAGAAATGCCAGCCGTTGTAGGCCAAATATCCCAGGATCACGAACAACGAGCCCACCACCAGGACCGTGAACACGGCCGTCAGCGAGAGCATGACGTTGTTCACGGCGCGGCGGCGGAAGGACAGCGTGTTCGTCACTTCGCATGCTCCGCGGTGGTGAGCATCATAAGGCGCGCGGCGCCGTTGATGATCACGGTGATCGCGAACAACACCAAACCCAGCTCTGTCAGTGACGCCGCATGCATCGCGCTCGAGGCTTCCGAGAACTCGTTGGCGATCACTGCGGCAATCGAATAGCCCGGCGCCAAAAGCGACATGGCGATCTTCGGATTGTTCCCGATCACCATGGTCACCGCCATGGTTTCACCGAGAGCGCGCGCCAGTGCCAAGAAAATCGATCCGTAGATTCCGCGACTGGCGTAGGGAATCACGATTTGCCAGGTGGCTTCCCAACGCGTGGCGCCCAAACCGAGCGCCGCCTCGCGCTGCTCGACCGGAACCGCCAGCAACACTTCGCGCGACACGCTGACGATAAACGGAATGATCATGATCGCCAGGACAAGTCCGGCCGCCAGCATGCTGTAGCCGTAGAACGGTCCCGAAAAAATCGGCAACCAACCGAGCGTCGATTTCAACACCGGCACAACGTGGTCCTTCAGTATCGGAACCAGTAGGAAGATGCCCAGCAATCCGTAGATCACGCTGGGAACGGCGGCCAACAATTCGATGAGGAACGTGAGGACGTCGGAGGCTTTGGGCGGCGCGAGTTCGGCCAGAAAGATCGCCGCCATCAATCCCGACGGTACCGCGATCAGCAGCGCCAACGCCGACGAGACGAGCGTGCCGAATGCCAACGGCAGTGCGCCGAAATCTTCATTCACAGGATCCCAAGTCTGGCTTCCGATGAAACTCCAGCCAAACTTGTGGCGAGCGATGCCGGAATTATTCCAAAGTTGAAAGACCAGCAGAACGGTAACAAGCAGGATGCTCGCCGCGCAAATGACCGTAATCGTATAGGCGATTTCGTTACCTTCCCGCACTCTGCGGAAGAAGCGATTGGCCGGTCGAACCACCGCTTGCGAAGTCGCCATCGACGCCAGCGTATCATTGGCGCCGCGCACGAAAAGTTAAAGCCGCGTTAAGATGCGTCGCGGCAAACGCTAAGCGCTCGGCCAACCCATTTCGATCAACTGGAACGCGACCCACGCGATCGCCGCCGACGCGGGAATGGTCAAAATCCATGCCCAGATGATTTGCGTGGCCACGCCCCAGCGCACCGCGCTGAGCCGCTGCGTCGATCCCACGCCGACGATCGCGCCGGTGATGGTGTGCGTCGTGGAAACGGGAATCCCGAACAGCGTGACGCCGATGATCGTGATCGCGCCGGCGGTTTCCGCGCAGAATCCGCCGACGGGGCGCAGCTTGGTGATGCGCTGTCCCATCGTCTTCACGATTCGCCATCCGCCGGAGAGCGTACCGAATCCGATGGCCGCGTGCGCGGCGAGAATCACCGCCCAGGGAATCCGAAAACTGTCGAGATAATGCGCTTTGTACAGCGCACCGGCGATGATGCCCATGGTTTTCTGCGCGTCGTTGGTGCCGTGCGCGAAGCTGAACGCCGCGGCCGAGAGCAGTTGCAACCGGCGAAACCATTTGTCGACGCGTTGCGGAGTCTGCCGGCGAAAAATCCAACTCACCGCGACCATGAGAAGGAGCCCCAATGCCATGCCGATGAGCGGTGAGAGAAAAATGTAGGCGATCGTCTTATACCAGCCCGATACAATCACAACGTCCGGGCCGGCGTGCGCCACCGCCGCGCCCGCGTAACCTCCGATCAGCGCGTGGGACGAACTGGTCGGCAGGCCCAGCCACCAGGTGATCAGGTTCCAAGCGATCGCGCCGCCGAGTCCGCACAGGATCACGCTTTGCGTGACCATTTCGATGTGAATCATGCCGCTGCCGATCGTCTTGGCGACGGCCGTGCCGAAGAAAAACGCGGCGATAAAGTTGAAGAACGCCGCCCAGATCACCGCGAAGCGCGGCGAGAGCACTCGCGTGGACACCACCGTGGCGATGGAATTGGCGGCATCGTGAAATCCGTTGATAAAGTCGAATATGAGCGCCGTGGCAACGATCGTTCCGACAAATAGAAGTGTGTGGTCCACGGTCGCGTCAGGCGTTCTTGATAACCACGGTTTCCAAGGTGTTGGCGACATCTTCGCAACGATCGATGGCGCCTTCCAAAACTTCCAACAGTTCCTTCCACTTGATCAGGGCGATGGGATCGCTCTCGGTCTCGAACAGTTCGGCGATCGCCGACCGGCTGACGCGGTCGCCGTCGTTTTCCAAACGGTTTAGTTCGATGCAATGTTCCACCACGTGATCGCCTTTTTCCAGTTCGCCGACGGCGGTGTGCATGCGGTCCGCGCAGCGGACGATGATTTGTCCCAGTTCGACGGCTCGCGGCGAGCGCGTGACGATTTTGTAGAGCACGATTTTGTTGGCGGCCACTTCGATGTTGTCGAGCACGTCGTCCATGTGCGAGGAGAGCGCGTGAATATCCTCACGGTCAAACGGCGTGATGAAGGTTTTGTTAAGGCGCGTCTTGATGTCGTGCGTGAGATTGTCGCCGCGATGTTCCAGGTCGCGGATGTTCGTGGCGCGCGCGTCCAGGTCGTCCATCTTGTCGAGCATTTCCAGCAAGGCTCGCGACGCCGACTGGATCACCGCGGCCAGGTCCACGAACAATTCAAAGAAACGCTCTTCCCGCGGGATCAAACGCATGAGGCAACCATCCTACCTCAGCTTGATCCTCTCGACGTGGTCAAAAGGCAGGAACGATCGCGCCGGGCACGATCGTTCGTCAAAGTTTTTCTACTTGCCCTTTTTCGGTGCCGCCTTGGCCGGCGACTTCACCGGAGCATCGGCCGCCAAGCCAAGTGCTTTCTTCTCCATATCGACCACGGACTTGGGCAGCGGCGCGTAATCAAGGGCAGCGGTCAGCGTTTGTCCCGGTCCGATCATCCAAACCAGGAAATCGTGGACCGCTTTGTCCTTCGCCGGATCCTTGATCTTCTCGGGCACCAGCAGCCAGGTGAAGCTGGAAACCGGATACGCCTTGTCGCCCTTGGGATCGGTGATCGAGACGCGGAAATCCGCGGGCACTTCCACGCCCGCGGCGGCCGCGCTCACCGAGTCCACTTCCGCCTTGATGAACTTGCCGGAGCTGTTCTTCACCTTGCCGTAGGCCAGTTTGTTTTGCTTGGCGTAGAGAAGCTCCACGTAGCCGAGGGAGTTGGCGGTCTGCTTCACCGTGCCGGTGACGCCTTCCGACCCCTTGCCGCCGAGTCCGACGGGCCAATTCACCGCCGTGTTCGCGCCCACCTTGCTCTTCCACTCCGGGCTGACCTTCGAGAGAAAGTCGGTCCACATAAAAGTAGTTCCACTCGGGTCGGAGCGATGCACCACGACAATCTCGGTGGCCGGCAATTTCACGCCGGGGTTTTCCTTGACGATCGCCGCATCGTTCCACTTGGTAATTTTGCCCAAGAAAATGTCGGCCAGCACGGGGCCCGAGAAATTCAGGTCGCCCGAAACTCCCGGCACGTTGTACAGCGGCACCGCCGCGCCCAATACGGTGGGGAAATGCTGGATGCCTTGGTTCTGCGCCGTCCTGTACTCGGCCAGTTGTTTGTCGGTCATCGGCATGTCGCTGGCGCCGAAGTCTACGGTACCGTCGGTGATGTTCTTGATGCCGCCGCCCGAGCCGATCGATTGATAGTTGATCTGCGTATCGGGATGGGCCTTGTGATACTCATCGAACCACTTCGAATACATCGGATACGGGAACGACGCGCCCGCGCCGGTCACCGTCAACTGCGCGGATGACGCTGCCGCAAAGGCCAGCAGCGCCACCGCCAGCATGCTTGATTTCAACCAGCCCCATTGAATCTTCTTCATGTCTTTCTTGCCTCCGTGGATTTAGGCCCCGTTAGTACTTGATCGCCTGCGCGCCGGTGCCCGGCAACGAGTAGCGCAGGTTGAAGTAGATCGTGTTGTCGTGAGCGGCCTTCGGTGCGCCGACGGCCACGAACCAGGGAGAGCGGTCCAGATACATGTACTGGCCCATGAAGTTCACGGCGCCGTACTTGGGACTCGACCACAGCGTCTGGTTGAATCCGAAAGTGACTTCCTGCACCGCGCGGTTCTGGCTGTTGGCCGATCCCGTATATCCGTAGCCAATCTTCGTGGTGCCGTTGGCATCGAGCAACGCCTGGCGACCGATGTAGATGCCGCCATAATAAGCGTACAACAGGAGGTTCTTGGTGGCCTTGTACTCGAAACCGTCGACCGTGCCATCGGCGTGAATGCCGCTGATCGAGCCATCGGAGTGGACAACCAAGTCGGGCGCCTGACCGAACAGATAGCGGCCGCCGCCATCGCTGAGGTAGTTCGTGGTGATGAAGCGGAAATTCGGCGTCAACGCCGCGTTGAACCCGAACTGCAATCCCGCGCCTTCCGTCTTGAAGTGCTGCTGCGCGCCCAAGCCCGTCGTGTTGGGATTGAAATCCTGGAACGTGCGCGCGATGCCTGCCACTTCAAAGTGGAAGCGATTATTGGGATCGAACGCGAGTTTCAGGATCAAATCCGGCAACAGGTTCGGAGCCGCCAGGGCCGGGTTGGCCGTGCCGATGTTGTTGGCATTATCGAACTGGATCGTCGAGCCGCCGCCCGCGCCGGCGATGGACAACGCCGCCGGCAAGGCGATGGAACCGGCGCCGCCGGAGCCGCCGACATACTGATCCGGATTCTCCGCCGCGAAACCGATCGCGACCTTGTTGTCGTTGGTGTGATAAACGACGCGGATGCCGGGTTGGCGCGTCCAGGTCAAGCCCGCCATGTAATTCACGTCGATGGTTTGCGAGTAGAAGATGTCGCCGGGCAGCGGCGAGATGCCGCTACGGTTCGGCGTCAGCATCGACCAGCTCTGTCCGCCCATCACTTCCCAATTGCCCTTGCGAACATCCAGCCAGAACAAACGCAGGCGCGGCATGAACGCGCCGTTGGTCACGGTGAGGTTGGTGCTGGGGTTGGTGCCCAGGAAGTCGAATTCGTTGTAGCCGATGAAGTGCGCGCCGTTCCACATGCCGTCCACGCGGAAACCGATGCGCGAGTTCTGCGGGCTGAAGTGGAACTCGGACAAGTTGCCGAGCGCGGCATTGTTGTAGGGAACGCTGCCGAAATTCGATCCGATGCCCGATGCGGCGGTTTTATCGCGCCACACCGACGTCATATCCATGAACCCGACCGGCGTGACGCAGGCGCTGCCGATGCGCAGATACGGCGCGTTCACGTCATAGGCGGATTCGCAAGGATTGCCCGAGCCACCGCCGGCTTGCGCGGCGCGCGGGGCGTTCAAGGGAGCGGACGTGGCCGCTGCCGGCAGAGTGTTCATCGGCGGAGGCGGGACCATCGGTGCGGTTGACGCCAGCGATCCAGTCGACGGGAACAAGGAACCGAGCGTCGAACTCGGAGTCACGGCAGGCGCGCCGGGCGCTGCGGGAGGCGCGGCAGCCGTTCCCATCATCGATTCCAGAATCTTGGTGAGTTTCTCAATCTGCCGCTGCTGCTCGGCCAGTTGCGCCTTCATTTTGGCCATTTCCGACTCTTGTGTAGTGGCTGCGGCGCTCGCGGCATCATCCGCCAACAGCGGACCCGCAAGAAGAGTCAACGACAACACGCAATGAAGCATCTTGTTCATCTGATCCTGGACTCCTGTGGAGAAATTGGGCCTCGAATATCGCAGTGAGGATATCGTCCGAGTGTTAAGGGGCGATTAAGGTCTGATTAGGTGCGCTATAACCTTTGCCCTGGGCCTTACTGCGCCGCTGGGATATCGATGGTGAAGGTTGAACCGCGGCCCAGCGAACTTTCCACATTGATCTCGGCGTGCATCTGCTCGAGCGCGTGCTTCACGATGGAAAGTCCCAAGCCCGTGCCGCCGACTTCTCGAGACCGCGCCTTGTCGACGCGATAGAAGCGCTCGAACACGCGCGGCAAATCTTCCGAGGGAATGCCGATGCCGGTGTCGGCGACGGCGATGCGAACGCGGCCATTCATTTGTTCGATGCTGACGCGCACCGATCCACTCGGCTTATTGAATTTCACGGCATTGTGCAGCAAGTTGATCAGCACTTGATCCAGGCGATCGCGAAAACCCATCACGCGCAAGCCGGAGGGAATGTCGCCGCAAGAAAGTTCCACGCCGCGCATGGCTGCTTCCGGCTCCACCGTGGCGATCGCCGCGCCCATGCATTCCGCCAACGGCACCGGCGCGAGTTGCGGCAACGCTTTGCCGGATTCGAGCGACGATAACGCCAAAAGGTCCGAGGTGATGTTGGTCAAGCGAATCGCATTCGTGGAAATCATCTCCACGAACCGGCGGCGGCGCGCTTCGTCGTCGAAATCGCGGTCGAGCAGCGTTTCCGCCGCGCCGCGGATCGCCGTAAGCGGGGTGCGCAACTCGTGCGACACGTTGGCGACGAAATCTTTGCGCACGCGCTCCAGGCGCTCGATCTCGGTGATATCGCGCAACAGCACCATGGCGCCGGAATTGGCGTCGAGCAGCACCGCTTCCAATTCAAACGATCGCCCGCGCGCGCCCGACACTTGTTTGCGGCGCGTGGTTTGCGGCGGCGAGTCGAGCACTTCGCGCAGCAGGCCGATGATTTCCGGATAACGCACCACGTTCGCCACCGGCGTGCCCTGGCGCGCGACCGCCGGCGCGTCGATGGATCGCCCGAACGCCGTATTGCAGAAAGTCACGCGCATGTCGCGGTCGACCACCAGCACGCCTTCGATCATGCCGCCCAAAATCGCTTCGCGCAGGTTCAGTTCCACGCTCAGGCGTTCGGCGAGTTTGCGCAATCCCGGCGCGATGTCGCGCAGCGAGTGCGCGAGGTCGCCGATCTCGTCTTCGCCGAAATCCGGCACTTCTTCGGGAATCGATTCGGCGGAGTCGGCGCGCGCCAGCGCCTGCGAGTATTGACGCAAACGGCCCAGGCGCCCCACGAGCGGCGCGGAGACGAGCCACGATCCGCCGAGTGCGAGTATCACGCCCGCCGTTCCCAGCCACAACGCGGAGAGCCAGTGCGATAGGATCGCCAGCAACATCGCGACGATTACAAACATGGTGAAGATTCGTCCGCGCATTTTTCACCATCATCGTACCATTCCGGCGCATGGGAACACGGAAAGCACGGAAACAAAACACGGAAAAACACGGAATGGAACGGTATGGACAGCATCGACAGGATGGGCAGGCCCGTTGCCGTTGATCCTGGGCATGCTGTCCATGCTGTTAGAATTCTTCCTGTTTGATACCGCTTCCCATCGACGAGAGTCTACCGATTGTGTCCGAGCATGTCAGGGCCGGACGCAATGTCGTGATCGTGTCACCGCCGGGATCGGGCAAGACGACGCGCGTGCCGGCCGCGCTGCTGCACGTTGTGAAAGGCGAGATTCTTGTGCTGGAGCCGCGGCGCTTGGCCGCGCGCCTCGCGGCCCGGCGAGTCGCGGAGGAAATGGGCGAGCGCGCCGGCGAAACCGTCGGCTATCAAGTGCGCTTCGAGGATGTGTCGTCGCCACGCACGCGATTGCGCTTCATGACCGAAGGTGTTTTGACGCGGCGATTGGTGAGCGATCCGCAATTGCGGGGCATCGGCGCGGTGGTCCTCGACGAGTTTCACGAGCGGCACCTGGAAAGCGATCTCGCATTGGCGCTGCTGCGCCGTTTGCAGCGTGGTGCGCGGAAGGATCTAAGGCTCGCCGTGATGTCGGCCACGCTCGACGCCGCGCCGGTCGCGAAATATTTGGGTGACGCCGCGATTGTCGAATCGGCGGGGCGATTGTTTCCCGTGGAAATCGAGTACTCGCCGTATTCGGAAAAACCCGCCGAAGAACAAGTGCCCGCCGCCTTGGCCCGGTTACAAGATCAACGCGAGGGCCACGTGTTGGTGTTTCTTCCCGGCGCAGCGGAAATCCGCCGCGCGGCGCGCGCGTGCGCGACGATTGCCGAACGCGCCGGCTTCGTCACCCTCCCGTTGCACGGCGATCTTTCGCCCGCCGAGCAGGATCGCGCGGTGGCGCCGAGCGAGCAACGAAAGCTGATCCTGTCCACCAACGTCGCCGAAAGTTCGGTGACCATCGACGGCGTGACCGCCGTCATCGATAGCGGACTCGCGCGCATCGCCGCCGATTCGCCATGGACCGGCCTGCCGTCGCTGACGGTGTCGCGGATCAGCCAAGCGTCGGCGGTGCAGCGCGCGGGGCGCGCGGGGCGCACCGGGCCGGGCCGCGCGATTCGCTTGTACACCGCGGAAGACTTTCATCGCCGCGCGGCGCACGAGACACCGGAGATCGAACGGCGCGAGTTGTCGCAAGCGGCGCTCGATCTGCGCGTGGGCGCGGGACTCAAGTTCGCCGACATCGATTGGTTCGAGGCGCCGCCGCAATCGGCGGTCGACACCGCGGAGGAGTTACTCGCGCGCCTCGGCGAAAAACACTGGCGCGAAATGGCGCGCTATCCTTTGCATCCACGGCTTGCGCGGATGTTGATTGAAGCAGGCGAAGACGGCGCGGCGATGGCAGCGCTCTTGAGCGCCGGCGATCGCCTCATAGGCCAACATCACGCCGGACCATCTGATTTGCTCGCCATGCTCGACGGCGAGATCTCGCCGCGCGCGCGAATGGCCTTGTCGCAGATTCGCAGAAACCTTCCGCGTAGGAAAAAAGCCTCGGAAGACAAGCTGCTCCAAGCGATTCTCGCGGCGTTCCCCGATCGCGTGGCGCGCCGGCGTGCGGGCCGCGAGCTGTTACTGGCTTCAGGCGCTGCCGAATTGGCGCGGGAGAGCGTGCTGGTCGAAACGAAGCACGAATGGCTTGTCGCGGTCGACATCGAGGAACGCCGCGAACGCGCGCTGCCCCTGGTGCGCCTGGCCAGCGCCATCCAACCCGAATGGCTGATCGACTTGTTTCCTGATCGCGTAACGGAATCGAACACCGTCGAGTGGAATCGCACAGGTGAACGGGTCGAAGCGCGGAGCGCGCTGCTCTATGACGGTTTGGCGATTGAGGAGAGTCGCTCCGGCACCGCCGATCCGTCCGCAGCCGCCGCGTTGCTTGCCACGCAAGCTTGGGAAACAGGATTCGCGCGATTCGACGACGCCGAGGCGATCGAGCGTTATCTCGACCGCGTGGCCTTCGCGGCCTCGCATTCGAATATTCCGCGCCTCGGCGACGGGGATGTTCGCGCGGCGCTGGAAGATTTATGCCAAGGCCTGCGCAGTTTCGCGGAACTCACGGCAGCGGCACGCGACGGAGGATTACTCGCGGCGCTTTCGCGATGCCTCTCGGAAAAAGATCGCCGGCTCCTTGAAGAAGTCGCGCCGGAGAAAATCCGCTTGCCCGGCGGACGCAGCGTAACCGTGCATTACCCATCAGGCCAGCCGCCGTGGATCGAATCGCGCTTGCAGGATTTTTTTGGACAGCGCGAAACGCCGCGAGTTGCCCGCGGCCAGGTTCCCGTAGTCGTGAAGCTGCTCGCGCCCAGCCAGCGTCCGCTGCAAACCACCGCCGACCTCGCGGGATTCTGGGCGCGGCTCTATCCCGAAGTTCGCCGCGAGTTGAGCCGCCGATATCCCAAGCATCAGTGGCCGGAGAACCCGCTCACGGCCACGCCGCCGGCCCCCAGATCGCACAAAAGCTAGTCCACAGATTACCCAGACTGCACGGATCGGGCGTCGGAAGGTTTTGACTCGGGCCTCGGAACTCGGCCTCGGAACTGCTGTTGCTATTCCGCGCCCTTCGGTTTCACATGCGCATCGAAGAACGCGAAGATTTTCGGGAACGCCGGCACCGCGATGCTTACGTGGCTTCCGCCGGGAACTTCGTCGTACACGATTTCGGTGTGCGCGGCCTTCGCCGCTGCCACCATTTCCCGCGAGCGCTCCACAGGCACGGTCTTGTCATTGTCGCCGTGCGTCACGAATTGCGGAATCGACGCGATCTTCGTCATCGCGGCGGTATTGCCGCCACCCGAAATCGGCGCGAGCGCCGCGAAGATCGTGGGATGCGCTTGCGAGTACGACCACGTTCCGTATCCGCCCATCGAGTGGCCGGTGAGATAAATCCTCTGCGGATCGATTTTGTAGACGCGGCGCACTTCCGCGAGCACGTCCGTTACGTCCTGCTCCGCTTGGCCCAAATACATGTCGGCAGTTCCGCGACCCTTCGGGCACGCCACGATGTACCCGCGCGCCTCCGCTTCTTTCTTCACCACGTTCGGTCCGCCGGTTCCCTCGGTGTACCCCTCGAACATGCTGTTCTCGTCGCCACCCATGCCATGCAGCGCAATCACTAACGGATACGCCTTGGTTCCGTCGTACTTCGCGGGAAGAAATAAGCGATAAGGCTGCAGCGTGTTGTCCGCCTTCGAAAGATATGCCTTGCGCATGTCGCCCCGGCGCGCCGCCCAAGGATCGGTGTGTTTGGCTTGCTCGTCGAGAATCGCATTGGCCTCGGCGATCTCCGCCATCAAATCGGTGCCGCGGCTCAGGGTGATGTCGCCCGCAACCACCGAGTCGTAGAGTGTCACGCGATACGCGGCCGAAGGGTCGGCGTCTTTCATCGCGGCGACACGCGCGCGTAGTGCGTCGACCTTGGCTTTCGCGCCGCGAACGATGCGCATGTTCGCGCCGGCGCGAACTTCGGCGTCGTCCGAACCCGGTGTCGCGGGACGCAGCATCACACCGAGCGAGTAGGTACCGTCGGGAAGATTAGGCACGGTCACCGTGAATGTCGCCGGCTTCATCAACCAATCGCCCGATTCAATTTCTTCCGTCTTCAGCACGGTCGGTTCGTTGGATGCGCCCGAGCCGACACGGCCGCCGATGCCTCCGCCGCGAATCACCGCGACGAATGCCGTCAACTTGCCCGTGACTTTTTCATCGGGCTCGTACCACTGGCCGACTTTCAACACCACCGACTGTCCCGGCTCGGGCAACGCGGTCGAGAGCTTGGCCACGAGCGAGGAATTCAACTGGCGCAGCGGCGACCACGCGCGACCCGCCACGACGGCTTGCGCGTGATGCACGTTCTTCATCGCCTCGCCGTATTTCCCGGCGCCGGCGGCGGCGCGCGCAGCGGCTTCGAGTTTGTCGATCTCGGCCTTCTGCTGATCCGTCATCGACGGCAACGCGTTGTTTTTCGCAGTCGTGTAGTTGACGTTCAACGCCAGCAGGCGCGCGGCGTCCGGCGCCGGCAGCGTGATGGTTTGTGCGAAAGCCGCTGGAATCGCCAGCGAGGTCAAGAGGAGTCCCAAGAGAATGTTGCGACGCGTAACTGATTTCATGAGGTGTATCGTATATCCATATGGCGGCCGTTGAAAACCCCGAAGAAAATCCGATCCCAAGCGTCGTTGCAAAGAACCGCTATATAGAGGATGCGGCCTTACGCGCGCTTCTCGACCGCCACATGTGTTCACCTGCGCGCGAAGCGAGCGAGCCGTGGCTTTCCGAAATGGGCGAGCTCTCTGCCGGGCGCATCAACGATCTGGCGTTCGTGGCGGACGCGCATCCGCCCGTGCTGGAGCGCTACGACGCTCGCGGCGAGCGCGTGGATCGCGTGGTCTATCATCCGGCGCACGATGAAATCGAGCGGTTGTCGTTTGGACGTGGGATTGTGGGGCGATTCTATGAAGCCGCGAATCGCGGCGCGTTGCGTGAGCACTTGTGGCAAGCGAAATTCGCGATGTGCTATCTCTTCGCGCAAGCCGAGCAAGGGGTGTACTGCCCCATCGCGATGACCGACGCGGCGGCGCACCTCATCGAGCATCACGCCAGCGCCGAACTACGCGACCGCTACTTGCCGAGACTCACATCCAGCGACGAAAAAACGTGGGCGCAAGGCGCGATGTTCCTCACCGAGCGCGAAGGCGGATCGGATGTCGGCGCCAATCGCACCCAAGCACGCGCGGACGGCGACGCGTGGAGAATCACAGGAGAAAAGTGGTTTTGCTCGAACGTTGGCGCCGAAGTCATGATGGTGATGGCGCGCGTCGCAGGGGCCGAAAGCGAGGGCACACGCGGCCTGGGACTCTTTCTCGTTCCGCGTTCGACAAGCACAATGCGCATCAAGCGGCTCAAGAACAAGCTCGGCACGCGCTCCATTCCCACCGGTGAAGTGAGCTTTCGCGACGCGCTCGGGTATGCGATCGGCCCCGTGGATCGCGGCTTCCACACTATGACCAGCATGATCAACGTGTGCCGCATGCACAACGCCGCGGCGTCGCTGGGGTTGGCGCGTCGCGTGTTGTGGGAAGCAGCCGAGTATCTGCGTCAACGCCGGACGTTTGGGAATCCCGCGGACCGTTACGCATTGGTGCAAGAAACGCTCTGCGGATTGTTCGCGGAACTGGAAGCAGGACTTGAAGCGCTGTTTTCTGTCGCGCGAGATTTTGTGGCTGCCGATGACGAGGCGCGCGCCTGTTTACGGCTGATGACACCGCTCTTGAAATTGCAAACCGCGCGACTCGCGGTGCGCGCGGCGTCGGAGGCGATCGAACTGATCGGCGGCAACGGATACATCGAGGATTCGGTGACGGCGCGATTCTTTCGCGACGCGCAGGTGCTGCCAGTTTGGGAAGGAAGTACCAACATCCAATACCTCGAGGCCTTACGTGCGATTGTAAAAGATCACGCGCATCGTGCGATTGGCGCGCGCATCGCGGCACTCGGCGGCGACGCCTCCGCGATCGTCAACGCGATGGACAATATCGAGAAGGCGCCGGTGCTCGATCAGCCGATTGTCGCGAAGCGTTATTGCGACGCGTTGTGGCGCGGATACCTCGTCGCGCGCTTGCAGGCAGCCGCGGCGGCGACGCCGCGCAACGATGTCGCGCCGCGACTGCAGGCTATCGCCGCCAGGTTGCAAACGCGTCCGTCACACCCGCTCAGCAAGGAATACGACATCATCGTACGCGGGGCGATTTCGTCATAATGCGTGCATAATTACCTCTATGTCTCCTGAGGACACATTCGACATATTTATCGACGCGGTAAAGAACGGCGAGGCCGACAAAGTCGCCGACATGCTGATCGCCAACCCCGCATTGGCCAACGCGCGCAACGCGCAAGGCGAATCGGCGGTGATGCAGGCGAAATATCGCGGGCGCGACAACATTCTGCAAATGCTTTTGGGACTGGAGCCGCAACTCACCGTGTACGAAGCGGCGGCGGTGGGCAAGATCGACGTGGTGCGCCAGGCCGTCGAGGCCGATCGCAGCGTGGTGAATCGCCTGGCGCCAGATGGATTCAACTTGCTGGGACTCGCAGCGTTTTTCTCGCATCCCGATATCGTGGATCTGCTCTTGGAAAACGGCGCGGACGTAAATCAACCGGCCGCGAATCCCATGAAGGTCACGGCGATGCACGCGGCGGCGTCGAGCCGTCAGACGGGAATCATCGCGAAGCTGCTCGCGCGCGGCGCGGACCCCAACGTCCGCCAGCACGGCAACTGGACGCCGTTGCATCAAGCAGCCGCGCAAGGACTCGAAGACATGGTGCGGTTGCTCCTCGCGCACGGCGCCGATCCCTCGGCGATCAACGATGCGCAGGAAACGGCGCGCGACATGGCGGTAGCAAAAGGTCATCCCGGCGTCGCGGCGTTGTTGTGAGGAGAGTTCGCAACTAGTTTTTGTCAGCTTTCTCGATCACGATCACGAAATTCGCTACCGTCAGCGTCCGCATGTTCTTATCGAGCCGAGCCACCCTTTCGTTGTTGGCAATCGGTGAATCTATCAATTTTTCAACAATGAACTCTTCCACACCGCCAATCGTTCCAATATGCAGGCCATAAGGTTTCAACACAGCGTTCAGCGGATCGAACGCATGGGACTCGTTCAGCAGAGCGGTGGCCCAGCCGATGCGCGTCTTCGATCTCGGGGAGCGCGCGGCGGCCAGCGCCAAATTAACCATCACATCTTGCTGGTGGATGTCGGTCACGATGTAGCTCAGGGCACGAGGGTCAGCGCCAACCGATGGCAACTCGCGCAGGACCTTATCGACAAAACCGGCTTCTTCGGCCAACGTAAGATCGAATTCAGACGCCTTTGGTGAATACAAACTCATCCCTAATGCTTTTTCATCGTTAGGCGGCCGAACCACGCCGATGATGACTTCGGTCTTCGACATTTTCGTGCGGAAGGTCCACTCTTTCTTGAATGTGGGCTGAGGAAGTTGGCCGGATCCCCATGGCGGAGAGAGCAGCAGGACAAGCATCAGTGCCATGAGGATCCTCATTGGAGGTTTGACGGTTTCCAACTGAGAATGTTCGCCCACAAGCGATACGCTCCGGGCACGCCGGCGGGCAGTTGACGGAACCATGCGTACGACGTGTAGAGGTACAGTCCCTTGCCGTACGCGGCGGCGAGCATTCCGCCGCGCTGCGGCGGCTCGCCGGGATCGTGAGATTCGAGCAGGGGCGTGTAGTGATCGTCCCACGTGCCCGGAAGATTCAAGGCGAGCTCCTGCACCCATCCCGCGAAATCGGCCGCGGTGATTTTGTTCGGCGTGTTGAACAGCGCGTGGTCCGGCATCAAAATGTCCACCGGGGCGTCTTCCACCGTCACGCGCATCAAGGGCCGTCCGAATTCCATCGGATAGGGACCGAACGTGATCGGCTGACCGCCTGACGTAAACGCGCCCTGATACTGCACCACGTAAACGCCGCCGTTCTTCACGTAGTCGAGCAGGCGCTGGTTCGTCGCCGCGAGATCGGGACGCACCGTGTAAGTGCGAATGCCCGCGACAATCACGTCGAAGCGCGACAAATCGCCCGACGCGAGATCCGCGGGCGCCAGCATCGTGAGATCGACGCCCAATTGCCGCAGGGCTTCCGGAACTTCGTCACCCGCGCCCATGATGTAACCGACGCGGCGATTCGCGGCCATCTGCACGTCGACCGGTTGCAGGATCGTCCGCGCGGGATGGAACCAATACTGCGGAACAATGTGCGGATAGTTGATGATTTGATATCCCGTGTCGTACGGCGTGGCGACGGTCGCCCCGCCCGGCTTGGCTTTATCGCTGGTCCGAACTTTAAATGTGTACGACGCTTCTTGTCCCGTTTTCTCGACCGAGAACGTTTGCGCGGCGGGCGTGACGGACCATCCCTGTGGCACATTCAACGAAATCTGTCCCGACGCTGATGCCGAAGTGTTGTTGCGCACGCGCACGCCGATCTCGTGCTCCGTACCCGGCGCGAAAATCTCGGTGGCGGGATCGGTCCACGCCGCGACAGCAGGAACTACGTTCACGCGCACGTCGCGCTGACCGTAAATGGGGTCGAGTTGGTGCGCGATCACGGGCGTCGAGCGGGAAAATGGAATCGCCGATCCGGCAAAGCAATCGGCGCACGATCGCGATCGCGGCGGCTCTTCGGCGCGGAACGCGAAAAACGATACATTCGCCGTCATCAACGCCGGCGACTCCGGGCGTCCGATCATCGCGTAATTCTCGACCGCAAAGCGATCTCCCTGCCGCGGCAAGACCAACCAATAAGGTTGGGACGGCTTCGCGTCGCTCGACGGCATGACCGTAAAACTGCGCTGCGCGCTTTGGTTGTAGAAAAGATGAGCGGTCTTGAACTCGTCCGTCTCCATCTTCCACCCTTCGGGCAGGGTCAGCCCGATCACCGGTACATCTAGCCACGCATGCACTCGATTCCACACGCGCACCGTCACCCGAACGCTTTGCCCGGGGATGATTTCGCCGCGATCGCAGACGGCTTCGATCAGCGCTCCATACGCCAGCGATAAGGCTTCCTTAAATTGCGACTCCTTGATGTCGAGCTCAAAAGCGAGGTCCGCATTCGCACCGTCGCGCATCTTGCGGAGCAATTCATAGCCGCGCGTTAGCGGGTCCGCAATGTTCTCCGGCGACTCAGGCCGGTAATCAGCAAGCGCCTTCGCGACGGCGTCCTTCAGCGCGTCCACATCGGCGGCCGAAGCGCCGAGTAATTTGTATCGGTCGAGCGAGATGTCGATGCCGTCGAAAAAATCTTTGTCGGGCGCGTCCGTCTTAGTAACCAACGTTTCTTTCAGCAAAAATCCCTGCGGCGACGGCCCCACGCCCGCGCCGAATCCCGCCATCCCCTGGCTGCGATGGAATGTGCGCCCCTCCGCGCCGATCTGACTGTACGACTCGCCGAGCACCGGATCGTACGCGCCTACGTCGATCGAGATCGCGCCCGCCGGGAACGGATCGTTGGCGTTTGGGCCGAAGCGATTGATCGTGAGATAAAACTTTTTCACTTGCCACGCGCTCAAACCCTCGGCGATCTGCTCGGGGAATCGCTTGGGATCGGCCGCCGCGTGGATCGCTTCCGGCGTAAGAATGCCCGACGCCCAATGATGCCCATGGCCGTCGGCGGCGGTTCCGGCGAAGCGCGAGACCACCACGTCGGGGCGATACTGGCGGATGATGCGGACGTAGTCCGAGAGAATTTCGTCGTGCCCCCACTTGGCGAAAGTTTCCTCGGGCGTTTTCGAGAATCCGAAGTCGAAGGCTCGCGTGAAAAACTGATCCGCGCCGTCGAGACGCCGCGCGTCGAGCAATTCCTGCGTGCGTAGAAGCCCGAGCGCTTCGCCCTGTTCGGTGCCGAGAAGATTCTGTCCGCCATCGCCGCGCGTGGCCGAAAGATACGCGGTGCGAATGTGGCGCCCGCGCGCCAGATACGCGAGCATTGTGGAGTGCTCGTCGTCGGGATGCGCGCCCGTGTGTAAGAGCGATCCGGTGATGGGCAAGCGATGCAGGACTTGATCTAACTCTTGAGAACCACGGAGCTGGGCCTGGGAAGGGTTGAACCACAAAGACACAAAGGACACAAAAAAGACCAAGATCCGGTTGCTGGTTGCTGGTGCTGGTTGCTGGTTTTGCATTTCTTTGTGTTCTTTGTGTCTTTGTGGTGATTACCTGCATTCACCCATGATCCGCCGGTAATACCGCACGTACTCGCACACGCCGGTCGACGCCGAAAATTTCCCGCGCGCGCGCAGCTTCGCCTGCCGGCCCATCGATGCGCGCAATCCCGCGTCTTCGATCAAGCGATCCGCCGCCGCAACGAACGCGGCCACATCTCCCATGGTACAAAGAATGCCCGACTTTTCGTCCTCCAGCACTTCCGGCACGCCGCCCACGCGGCTTGCGATGACCGGCATGCCGTGCGACATGCTTTCTAAAATCCCCATGCCGAACGTTTCGTCCTCGGAAGGATAAATTCCCATGTCCGACGCGTTCAGGTACGCGTCGATGTCGAGCACTTTTTCCTTCACGATCACGCGCTTCTCGATTCCGAGCTTACGAACGAGCGGCTCGAAAGGCGCAAAGTCGTTGCCGGAGAGAATCAGCAGCTTGAAGCGCCGCGACTTCACCTGCGCCGTCATGTGCAAGAGATCGGGAATGCGTTTCACGGGCCGCAAGTTCGAGGCGTGGATCGCCAAGACGTCGTCGTCGGAGAGCCGCAGCTCCCGGCGGACTTCCGCGCGCCCGCGGCTCGTCGGGCTCGGCGTGTAAAAGTTGTAGAGCACTTCCACCGGCCGCGACGGCTGAAAGATGCGCTCCGTTTCCTCCTTCAAATATCGCGATACGGCCGTCATGCCGCCCGAGCGCTCCATGGAATAACGGACCACCGGCAGCAACGCCGGATCGCGGCCGACCAGCGTAATGTCGGTGCCGTGCAAGGTGGTGACCACGCACGGCGGCGTGATGCCGTTGACGCGCAACATGTCCAGCGCGATGACCGCGGCCGTGGCGTGCGGCACGGCGTAGTGCACATGCAGGATATCGAGTCCGAATTCCTCGTGAACCCGGCACATTTTCACGGCCAGCGGCAGAGTGTAGTCGGGATACTTGAAAAGGTCGTACTCGTAGACCGGGACGTGATGGAAAAAAATGTTTTTCTGGTCGAGGTCGAGACGAAACGGCCGTTGGTACGCGAAGAAGTGCGCCTGATGGCCGAGTTTCGCCAACTCGGTGCCGAGATTCGTCGCGACAATCCCGCTGCCGCCGAAGGAGGGATAGCACGCGATGCCGACTTTCAGGTGTCGCTTCATATTTTGTTAGAAGTGCCGCGCGCCGCCCGGCAATTGCGAAATGCGATCGAGCAGCACGGGATCGTTCATGTACAAACCCATGGCGTACTCGACGCCCGCTTGCGCGCCCAGGCTTCGCGTGGCTGCCAGGCGCATCTCCACATAGTTGCGCGACGCCGCTTGGCTGGCATGACACAGCATGGCTTGCTCCCACAACTCGCGAGCACTCGAGATATCGACAATCAGGTCGGGGCGCGCGCCAAATTCGCGGGTCACCGAATAGTAGTAGAGGCTCTGGATGGTGTGCGGCGTTTGCACCGCGAGATCGGCCAGGCCGCCATAGCGGGCCAGTCTGGATGCGTCACGAGCGAGTTTGCCGACGTGCGCGTGATCCGGATGCTGGTCTTCGCTGATATGCGGCGCGAGCACGATGTCCGGGCGAAACGAGCGTATTTCCCGAGCGACGCGAATGGCGTTAGCCGGCGTGTACTCGATATGACAATCGCCGGCGAAATCTTCGAATCCCACTTCCGCCCCGATCAGCGCAGCGGCCTTTCGCGATTCCTTCTCGCGGATTTCCGGCGTGCCGTTCGAGCCGGCTTCGCCGAGTGAAAGCACCCAAATCTTCACGGCGGCGCCCGCGCGGATTTCGTTGATCAAGACGGCCGCGCAGCCAAACTCCACGTCGTCCGGGTGGGCGCCAATGGCAAGAACTCTCGGCGGAGGCATAGATATAGAGATGATTGGGCGCCGGGCTGGGGTTCGAAAAAACGTCGCGAAACGTCTACAGAATAACACCGTTCGAATGGTGCATCTTGGGCCGGTTACGCCATCGCAACTTTTTTACAAATCGGTGTTTAAAGTGGGCAGGAGGGTTTGAACCCCACAATGATCAAGACTCGGATTCTCGTTACGTTAGCTCTGTCGCTCGCTCTCTGCTCCATGGCGACCCTGGCTCAGGCGCCCGCCGATCGTCCGCACCCCGGCCCCGGTGGTCCGGGTGGTCCCGGTGGCTTCCGCGGCGGCATGCTTCCCTCGGAGATCATGAAGGACCTGACCGCTGATCAGAAGGCGCAGATCCAAGCGATCGCCAAGACGGCGCACGAGAAGCAACAGGAACTCGACAAGCAGGCGCTGACGCAGAAGGAATATCGCGCGCAGTCCATGCAGATCCATCAAGACGCGCGCGGCCAAATGGAAAACGTGCTGACCTCGGACCAAAAAGCAAGGCTCACGCAGATCGAAGAGCAGCATCGCCAGCATGGACCGGGCGGCCCGGATCGTCAGCGGCCGTAAGAACCGTTGCTGGTTGCGGTGCTGGTTGCCGGTTAACCCAAGAACACAAGCCGAGTCCCACGGGGCTCGGCTTTTTGTTTTTTCCGCTGTTTTTCCAGCAACCAGCGCCAGCAACCAGCAACTTTTCCAGGTTCTCGGTAATCTGTGTACTTGGGGGAACAATCCAAATGCAACTTGGCATGATCGGTCTAGGACGAATGGGCGCCAACATGGTGCGGCGCTTGATGAAGGGCGGGCATCAGTGCGTGGTTTTCGATCAGTCGCAGAAGGCAGTCGGCGATCTCGAGAAGGAAAAAGCCACCGGCAGCAACTCACTGGAAGATTTCACTCGCAAGCTCGCCAAGCCGCGCGCCATTTGGATGATGGTGCCGGCGGGAGTGGTCGACAAAACCATCGCCGATCTCGTGCCGCATCTGGAAGCCGGCGACATTCTCATCGACGGCGGCAATTCCTACTACATCGACGATCTGCGGCGCGCCAAGGAGCTCGCCAAGCAGCAAATTCACTACGTCGACGTAGGCACCAGCGGCGGCGTGTGGGGCTTGGAGCGCGGCTACTGCATGATGATCGGCGGAGAAGCGCCAGTGGTCGAGCGGCTGAACCCGATTTTCGAAACGTTAGCGCCCGGTGCCGGCACGATTCCGCGCACGGCGGGCCGCGAAAAAATCGGCGGGACGGCGGAACACGGTTATCTGCACTGCGGTCCTTCGGGCGCGGGACATTTCGTGAAGATGGTCCACAACGGAATCGAGTACGGCATGATGGCGGCGTACGCGGAAGGTTTGAGCGTGCTGCATTCCGCGAACGTCGGCAAGAAGAGCGACACCGTCGACGCCGAAACTACGCCGCTGCAGCGCCCCGAGCTCTACCAATACGATTTGAACTTGCGCGACGTCGCGGAAGTGTGGCGGCGCGGCAGCGTGATCGCGTCGTGGCTGCTCGACTTGACCGCGGCGGCGCTGGTGGAAGATCCGGAATTGCCAAAATTCTCCGGCCACGTCTCGGATTCCGGCGAAGGCCGTTGGACCATCAAGGCGGCGATCGACGAAGGCGTGCCCGTGCCGGTGCTCTCGACCGCGTTGTATCAACGCTTCACGTCACGCGGCGAAGCGGACTATCAGGACAAGGTGCTCTCGGCGATGCGCTTCGGATTCGGTGGTCATTTGGAGAAGGGCAAGTAGCTGATCACTGAAACTCGATCACGACAATTTCGGGATTCGATCCCAGCCGCAGCGGGGGTCCCCAGGTCCCCGCGCCGCACGACGTGAAGACCTGCAGGCGGCCGGTGCGGCTTAGACCATAGACGAATTGCCGGTAGACGCGCCGCGCAAACCACGTCCACGGGACGAATTGTCCGAGATGCGTGTGTCCGGAAACTTGCAGCGACACGCCAGCGGCCTCGGCGACGTCCGGATGGTTGGGCGCGTGATTCAACAGCACGCTGGCGCGGCGCGGGTCGATGGCGATGTCGCGCAGCGCCGCGGCAAAGCGATTTCGCTGGACCGCAGTCCGATACGATACGCCGACGATCTGCAATCCGTCGACCTCAACCTTCTCGTCGCTCAGCACTCGCACGCCCGCCTGCGCGACGGCATCGACAAATCCTAAATCTTCGCGGAACAGCTCGTGATTTCCCGCGACGAAGTACACCCCGCCTGTGGCCGCGAGTTGCCGCAATGGTTCCGCGGCGCGCGGCGCGTCGATGGCCGTGCCGTCGAACAGATCGCCAACGATGAAGATGACGTCGGGCTTCTCGCGCATGATCATCGCGACGATACGCTGGAGAAATCCGCGGCCCCGCACGTGTCCCAGGTGGAGATCGCTGACCACAGCCGCTCGGCGTCCGCGCCAAATCTCCGGCAGACTATCGAGGTGTATGATCGTTCGCGTAATCCGCGTCCAGTTGGCATTGACGAGTCCCGCGACTCCGAGCGCCGCAGCGAGAACGAACAGCGGCTCGACGATCGAGCGAAAGCTCACGCCGAATCCAATGACGCGCGCGATACCGAAAACAATCCACGCCGCGGCCGCCGCGAAAAAGAAAAAGCTCAATAGGCCCATCCACGCGGCGGAAATCTTGTACATCGTGCGCACGGGTGGATTGGTGTAGCGAAACGCCAGCACCGACGACGCCACGAAGCTCACCGACAACACGGCGAACACCATGTTCACAGTGAAACCCGCTCCATGTTCCGGCGCGAACGTCCAAGTTTCGTAAATGAAGGCATGTGTCGCCCAGACCATCGCTTGGATCACGACAATCAGGGGAAGCAAGCCTCTTCGCATCAGCGGCCCTTAGCCTGGTCGCCTCGAAGGATCAAGCAAGTGCTGGTCGATTTCGCCACGAGTTTTTCATCGGGCACCGTAACGACCTCGCATTCCAAATAGACCAGTGTTTTTCCCGCATGCACCACGTGGCCGCGCGCTTCGAGCCGCGCCTCTTTCACCGGCCGCAGAAAATTGATCTTCAGTTCGAGCGTGGTGAAGGATTCCCCTTCTTCGAGCATGCTTGCGCAAGCGAATCCCATAGCGGCATCGGCGATATCGCAAAGAATTCCGCCGTGCAGCGTGCCCATGGGATTCGCGTGCTTATCACGGCGGGCCTCTAAGCGAAAAACGGCGCTCCGCGTTTCCACCTTGACGAGTTCGAATCCAACGAGTCGTGCGACGGGCGGCGGGAGGGTCATCGGTCCATCCACGGCCTCGCCTCGCACATAACGCTGCATCGCTTCCAACGCGGTCATGGACGCCTCCAGCCGAGATCATCGCGAACGATGGAATAATTGGTGGGCCCTGCTGGATTTGAACCAGCGCGCGACGGATTATGAGTCCGCTGCTCTAACCGCTGAGCTAAGGGCCCGTCATTGAGTTACGGACGCTGGCGCAGGAAGTGTAGGGAGCTTTGTAGGGACTCCCTGCAAAATCGTCGGCTCCGGTGCATTTCCTGCGACCTGCCGGTTCATCGCTTCCAAACGCTCGAAAGCACGCTCCAAGGACTCCGGCGACGGATGAACGTATCGCTGGCTCACCACGACGCTGGAATGGCCCGCAATCCGCATAATGCGTGTGTCTCAGTGAGTGTACCACGGCGTCTTTGGGCAGGGTCATGACACCCTTTTCCTTCAAGAGCGCCTTCACGTCGCCTCTCCTCCAGGGGTAATTCCAGGATTTGTCAGTTGCTTTCCCGGCTGCGAGCCGCTATACCGCGCCGTCGTACGCGGAGCGGTTTCTTCGCACTTTTTGGTCGATGCCAGGGATGTTAAAGTGGTGACCAACCCGGCCTCAGGGTTAGCTCAAATGGGATCATTCCTTCGAACAATGATGGTTTTTCCTGTCATGCTGGCGCTCGGCGCCGCGATGGCGCAAAGCCAGGGTTCCGCGAACCAGCCTCGCGGAGTGCTCAGCGATCCGGTGGATATCAGCGCGGATTTTCACGACTACGCCAACACGTACTTTGTCGCGAATACCCTGACGAGTTTCGATCCTGCCACAGGACGGGGAATCTTGAACTGGCGGCGGCATCAGTTGGTGTCGCGCCTCGCGTTCGACAACATGAAGGAAGGACTGCAACCTTTCCCCGGCGCGACTTTTCCCGGCGGTGAATACGCCGTCGATCCGGCGCTTCCCTTTTCCGTTCAGTTTGTCTCGCCGCGCGCCATCCGCATCCGTATGCAGACCGGCACTCCCACGCGGCAGGACGCCGTTTCACCGATGCTCGTGCGGGAACCGCCATCGGACAGCAGTTGGAAAATGGAACCCATCGCCGGCGGTTATCGCTACACGAGCGTGGCGGGGTCGCTCACGATTCTGGAGAATCCCTGGCATATCGAATTTCGCGATGCCACAGGGCGTCTGCTCACCAAGAGCAATCATCCTGCCGACAATCAGACGTCGCTCGATGTGGTGCTGCCGTTTTCTTTTGTCCGCCGCTCCACGGATTATTCACGCAGCGTCGGAGCCGTTTTTTCGCTGGCGCCCGGTGAGAAACTGTTCGGCGCCGGTGAATCGTTCACACGTTTGGATAAGCGCGGACAGAAGATCGTCCTGTGGACCAACGACGCCAACGGCGTCGAGACCAGCCGAATGTACAAACCGATCCCGTTTTTCATGAGCAGCCGGGGATACGGGATGTTTGTACATACGTCCGCTCCCGCCACCTTCGACTTCGGAGCTTCCTTCAGCGGAACAAACGAACTGCTTCTCGGCGACGATGAATTGGATCTGTTCGTCTTTCTCGGAAACCCCAAGGAGATTCTCGGTGAATACACGGCGCTCACGGGTCGTGCACCGATGCCGCCGCTTTGGTCGTTTGGTTTGTGGATGAGCCGCATCACTTACAAGTCCGAAAAGGAAGTGCGCGATGTGGCCGCCAAGCTGCGGGAATATCGCATTCCCAGCGACGTGATCCACATCGATACCGGCTGGTTCGAAACCGATTGGCGCTGCGACTATCAGTTTTCCAAGACGCGTTTCGAAGACCCCGTCAAGATGATCGCGGATTTGAAACGCGACGGTTTCCACATATCGCTTTGGCAACTTCCCTACTTTGTTCCAAAGAACTCGCTGTTTCCGGAGATCGTGGCCAAAGGCCTGGCGGTGAAAGACGCGAAGGGCAACCTTCCGTACGAGGATGCGGTGCTGGACTTCACGAATCCTGCGACACTCTCCTGGTATCAAGAGAAGATCGCCGGCCTATTGCGCATGGGCGTGGGAGCGATCAAAGTGGATTTCGGAGAAGCCGCACCGGTCAACGGAATTTATTCCAACGGACGAACAGGATTCTACGAACACAATCTCTATCCCCTGCGTTACAACCAAGCCGTGGCGGAAATTACCAAGCAAGTGACCGGCGAGAACATCATCTGGGCGCGCAGCGCGTGGGCCGGCAGCCAGCGCTATCCACTGCACTGGGGCGGTGATTCGGGAAACGTCGACACCGGGATGGCAGCGACGTTGCGCGGCGGACTCTCGTTCGGGCTCAGCGGCTTCACGTTCTGGAGTCACGACATCGGGGGATTCACTTCGCGAACGCCGGAAGAGTTGTACCGGCGATGGCTTCCCTTCGGGATGCTCACTTCCCACAGCCGCGCGCACGGCACGCCGCCCAAGGAACCGTGGGAATTCAGCCCCGCGTTTCTGGACGACTTCCGCCGCGGCGTGGAGATGAAGTATCGACTCATGCCTTACGTCTATGCGCAAGCAAAAGACTCGAGCGAGCGCGGGCTGCCGATGCTGCGAGCGCTGTTCGTCGAATACCCAGATGATCCCGGCGCGTGGCTGGTGGAGGACGAATACCTGTTTGGCTCCGACATCCTGGTGGCTCCCCTGATGGAAAAAGGAATTCAGGCACGTGATGTCTACTTGCCGCCAGGCCAGTGGATCGATTATCAGACGCACAGAGTCTACGGCGGCGGCTGGCACAAGATCGCGGCCGGCGCGATTGCGGTTGTCATGCTGGTCCGCGAGGGAGCTGTGATTCCGCACATGAAACTAGCGCAGTCCACGGCACAAATGGATTGGACGAATCTCGATATGGTAGTGTTCGCGGACTCCAATCAGAGCGCGCATGGACTGGTGTGCCTGCCGCGGGACAATGTGTTGCGTCCCCTGCGCGTGGAGCGGCGGAATGGCGCGTTCGCGCTGGCCGGAGATCCGCTGGCGGGTCAAGGGACCGCGCGCGTTCAGACATACACGCAGTATAGCTGGTGAATTTCAAGATGGCACAGCCTTGAGACACAACAGCCTTGAGACACAAAGCACATCTTCGAGCGCTCGTGGCTTTGCTTGTGGCGGCAGGGGCAAACGCGCAATATCTGCGTGGTGTCAACGTCTCCGGCGCGGAATTCGGAGAGAACTCGATACCGGGTGTGATTGGACAGAGTCACACCTACAACAGCCTTCCGACATTTCAGTATTTCGCTAGCCGCAGCTTGTCGCTGATCCGGCTGCCATTTCGCTGGGAGCGGCTGCAGCCCGTTTTGCGCGGCCCGCTGGATCCCACCAATCTCAGCGCGTTGAAGCAAGACGTCGCTTGGGCGAAGGCCAGTGGTTGCCAAATCGTTCTCGACCCGCACAACTACGGCAGGTACAAGATCAACGAAAACGGCTCGCTCAACGAATACGTGATTGACAACGTTTATTCCGGCGTCGTGAAGGTATCGGCGGGCGATTTCGCCGATTTTTGGAGCCGTCTTTCGGCTGAGTTCAAGAACGAGCCGGCCGTCTACGCTTACGACTTGATGAACGAGCCTCACGACATGGGCACGTCGAGTTGGAAAAGCATTTCGCAAACGGCATTGTCCGCCATTCGCGCCAATGGCGACACCAAGCGGATCATGGTGCCCGGTGATAATTGGTCCGGCGCGTACAGTTGGGTGTTGGTCCATGGTTCGAACGGTTGGATCAACGATCCCGCCGGTAACTACATGTACGAAGCGCATCAGTATTTCGATTCCGACAACAGCGGCAGCTACGCGCACACGTACGATCAGGAACTCGCGGCCAACCCCAACCTGCCAATGGTCGGTGTGACGCGAGTGACGCCGTTTCTCAATTGGTGCAAGAACAACAATGTGTCGTGCTACTTGGGCGAATATGGATCTCCTAACACCGACGCTCGCTGGAACACGGTGCTCCACAATTTTTTGGCGGCTCTAGACACTGCGGGCATTCCGGGAACGTTTTGGGCCGCCGGCGAATGGTGGGGGACGTACGCGCTTTCGGTGCAGCCGCTTAACAGTTTCACCATCGACCGGGCGCAGACACCGGTGCTGCAAGCGCACTTGGCGCCAGGCGCGTTCACCTCGGTTTCCGCGGCGGCGACGTGGGGCTACTCGGTAGCTCCGGACACGTTGGCAGCCGGCTATGGAACGAACTTGACCTCCGGCTCCGATACAAAGGTCAAGCTCACTGACTCATCGGGCGTCTCTTCGTTCGCACAAATCCTTTTCGCATCGGTGGGCCAAGTGAACTATGTTGTACCCGCTGGTGTCGCCGCCGGCCGGGTGGATGTTCAGGTCACGAGTGGAGGAACTACCGTCGGAAGCGGCGTGCTTGAAGTTGACGTGCTGGCTCCCACGCTGTTCTCGGCAAATCGCAACGGCGCAGGTATCGCCGCGGCGCAGGTGTTGCGCATCGCGACGGACGGCACGCAGACCTACGAAAACGTCGCACAGCTCGATGGCTCCGGCCAGTATGTCGCCGTGCCGATCGATTTCCGCGGCGACCGACTGTTCCTGCTGCTTTACGGAACGGGATTCGATGCGGCGTCCGCGATGAACACCACGCTGCAAGTCGCCACGTCGGCGCTTACGGTTGCTTATGCCGGTCCGCAGGGACAGTATGTAGGTCTCGATCAAATCAATGCCGAACTCCCTTCCTCGCTGGCCGGGTCCGGCGTCGTGACGCTGGTAGTGACCGTGGGTGGAAGAACCGCCAACCCGCTTTCGATCACGTTTAAGTAAACTAAAGGAAGCGGCGCGTCATGGGAAAATTCGTCAATCCGATTTGTCTGATTCTGGTACTTGGCGTTTGTCCATCGGCGCAGAATCAAAACAAGGAGAGCCCAAACGCGGGTGCACAACAATTGGCGCGGCAGGCCGCGGCGGCGCGGGATGCCGGACGCATCGACGAAGCCGTGACCTTATACCGTCGCGGCGTCGCCTTGAAACCGAGTTGGGCCGAGGGCTGGTGGAACCTGGGGACGTTGGAGTACGATCGCGATGCGTTCGCCCCGGCGCGCGACGCGTTCACGCACGTCGTGAAGCTGGATCCGAATAATACTCCAGCGTGGGCGCTCCGCGGACTCTGCGAATTTGAGTTGAAGGAGTACCGGCCGTCTCTCGATGACATGCAGCGCGCCTTGCGCATGGGCCTGGACAAGGCGCCTCCGCTCGCGAAAGTGACACGCTATCACGCAGCATTGCTCTTAACGCGAGCGGCGCAATTTCAGAATGCTCTGCAACTCTTCTCGCAGCTTGCCGTGCTGGGAGCCGACGACCGCGACACGATTTTGGGAACGGGCTTGGCCGGTTTGCGCTTGCCGTTGTTCCCCTCCGAAATAGCGGCCGGGCAGCAGGAGCTGGTCTATCGCGTGGGCCACGCGATCCATGAAGGCGGACTGCGTCACGAAAACGAATCCCGCAAGGAGTTGGAGACGCTGATCGCGGAGAATCCCCGGCAACCCGAGGTGCACAATCTGCTCGGACAGTTGCTCCTGCTCAGCGATCCGGACGCGGCGCTGGAACAATGGAAGCTCGAGTTGACGGTTTCGCCGAACCACACACCAGCCAAGCTGCAAATCGCGTACGAGTATTTGAAGCGCGGCGATCCGGCCGCCGGCATGCCGTATGCGCGCGACGCGGTGTCGCTGGAGCCGGAGTCGTTTGTAGCTCACAACGCTTTGGGCCGGTTGCTGGTCGCATCGGGAGATCTGAAGGAAGGAATCGCCGAACTGGAAATGGCTAAGAAGCTGGCCCCCGAGAGTCCGGACACGCGGATCGAGTTGGCTTCGGCCTACGCCAAAGCCGGGCGCAGCCAGGACGCCGCGCGCGAGCGCGCGGAGTTTTTGCGGCTAAAGAACGATCACTAGCGCGGTCCGGAATGGCGTGACGAGGCTGAATCTCATGCGTGGCAAAGGCATTACTTACGACACGGGCTTTCGTAGCGCTGGGACAACCACTCACGAACCATTCGATCCTGAAATCGTGCGGCGAGAGATGCGCATTATCCACGACGACTTGCGCTGTAATGCTGTGCGCGTGACCGGAGCATATCCGGAACGCCTGGAGCTGGCCGCGAAATACGCTGCCGAAGCGGGCCTGGAAGTCTGGTTCTGCCCGTTTACGAATGGATTGACCATCGAGGAACTGCTCAGCTTGCTTGCCGATTGCGCCGAGCGAGCCGAGCGCCTGCGCCAACGCGGCGCGGAAGTCGTGTTCCTCACCGGTTCGGAGGTCAGCGTTTGTACCTTGGGCTTTCTGCCCGGGGATCGCCTGGAAGACAGGTTGGCGCTACTGGCGGAGCCGCTTCGACTGCGCGCCTTAATCCCAGAGATGCGTGCTCGCATGAACGAATTCCTTGGGAAAGCGGTCGAGATCGTTCGCGTGCGTTTCGGCGGAAGACTGAGCTACGCCTCCCTTCCGTTCGAAGGCACGGATTGGGGACGGTTCGACATTATCTCGACCGATGCTTGCTATCGTACGGCGGCGAATGCCGCGCGATTCCGCGACGACATTCGGGCGTTCGTCGCACAAGGCAAGGCACAAGGAAAGCCGGTGGCGGTCACCGAGTTCGGGTGTACCACCCACCACGGCGCAGCCGACACCGGCGCGAGCGACAGCGGCCGAAGCGACTCCATCATCGAGTGGGATGCGGCCCGGCCCGTTCGTCTAAAAGGCGAATTCACGCGGAACGAAGATGAACAGGCTCGTTACATCGGCGAGTTGCTGGATGTCTTCCAGACTGAGGGCGTGGACTCGGTTTTTGTGAACACCTTCGCGCGCTACGATCTGCCGCACCGCGCCGACCCCCGCGAAGATTTTGACATGGCCAGCTTCGGCGTGGTGAAGGTGCTCGAGGGACGTCATGGCCGGCAATATCCCGACATGATGTGGGAACCCAAGGCCGCGTTTACGACACTGGCGGACCGCTACAGTTCATCGAAACGTACGCTGGACTAATGCGGAATCGGATCGCCGGCACGAGCAATGCGAATCCAGTGATCCGTAAACTTGTTGTGGGCTTCTTTGATTTCGACCTTGGGCATGTGACAACTCGCGCACTCCGATTTTCCAACTTTGCAGAGCTTCGCGCCGGGTTTGCCTTTGGTAGCGGAATGGCAGGCCTGACACTGCTTGTCGAAGCTGGCTAAGGCCCGCGGCGCATCGTTGTGTGGATCGTGACACGTAGTGCAGCGAATGCGTGCGTCCGCGGCATCGTAGCAGCGGCTGTTGACTAAGCGGTAGGGTTGGAAACGGACGTTGGTGATGTTGTGCGGTCCTTGAATGGCGATGGTGGCCCAAGTGCGATGACACTGGCCGCAAAAATCCGCGGTTTCCTCGCTGGACATGCGGCCTAGCTTCGGTGGAATCACCACTGAAGCCGTTTCGAATCCTGCTAGATGCGCTTCGGTCTGCTCGTGGCAGCGCGCGCATTGCACACCGGCGGTAAGCTTGTCGGTGTTCAAGACGCCGCCGGGAAGCGCTCCCGTGGCATGACAATTGAAGCATTCTTCCGCGCCCTTCTTCGACAACTCGCGGCCGATCGCTTCATTCAGGCTGGAAGGAACTTCGGGACGCGCACCGACAGTGAGATCGAGACTGTCGGTATCTTTGTAGAAGCTCACGCGGCTCTCGTACCAGCGACCGTCGCGATTCAGCAAGTACGTTTGGCCGGCCGCGCCGAGTCCGAAGGACCACGAGATGGGAACGGAAAACTCTTCGGCAGCGGGCCCGGATCCAGACGTTACGCGGTAAATGCTCTGGTCACCTTGGCGTTCGATTGTGTAGGCGAAAGGGCCCTGGTGAAAAGCGAGTTTGGAGTGCGAGCCGAGGATCGGCGAGGAGGCCGCGCTTTGCAAAGCGTGCGCCATGCCCGTGGATGGCTGCGATGTCGCCTGCTGACGATGACAATCGGCGCACTTGGCCGCATGCTGACCGCTCGCCGCGCTGACGGCGACACAAAGCGCGATCAGGATGGGGAGGCGCGGTCTAACGCTCCGCATTGCGTCCCTCGCGGTCCTTCAGCCGCTGGAACTCCTGGCGCTCGCGGGCGGCGTCTTCTTTGCGGCCCAGCTTGGCATAGAGCGAAGCCAGCACAATATGCGGCTGCGGATGATTCGGGTCGATGGACCGGGCTTTTTCGAGTTCCCGCACACCCGCCTGAATATCGCCTTGTTCGGCGAGCAAGCGGCCGAGGAGCGCATGGGACGCCAGACCGTCGGGAAGAATCGCTACCAAACGCTGGGCATACGGCAATCCGGCAGCAGCGTCTCCACGCCGCAGGTATTCGGCAGCCAGAGTGGCCAACGCTCCGGGATGCGAGGGATTGATTTTCAATTCCGCAAGAAACTCGTCAAGGGCCTGGTCGGGGCTTTCGATCAATTGATAACTGCCGTACAAGTAGTGAACTCCGGGTGAAGAAGGATAGCGCGCCACCAGGTCGCGCATGGCCTCCGCGGCAGCCGTGCCTTTGCGCGCTCCGGCGTACCAGAATGCCCGGCCGGCCAAGTAAACCAGTTCGCGGTCGGACTCCGGCACGTCATCGGGGAGAACCGGTTTCCACAAGGCGGCAACGCCGGCCAGAGAGAAGTACGCGGGGCTTTCGTCGGCAATCTGCGCCAAACTGGCGAGAATCCCTAGAGCCGGCTCAAACATGCCGCGTTTTACGTAGAGGATCGTGAGTTGATATTTAGCTACTTTGTCGATGGCCAGGTTTCCGGCGCCGAGATCCTGGCCATCACGCAAATGCGTGAGAGCCTCGGCGTCTTGATGCGCCCCCATTTCACAAAGACCGAGCATGGTAACCGCCGGACCAGCTTTGGGCAGCAGGCGGGTCATCTGGCCGAAAGCCTCGCGGCATTCCACGTAGTGCTGCTGGGCATATTCGAGTGTGCCGAGCGCCCACCAGCCATCCTCCCAACGCGGATTGCTGACCAGGGCCTTGCGATAGAGGGCCGGCGCGTCGGGGCTTCCGGCTTTATGAGCATTTTCAGCCGCGGCCTTTTGAGCGGCTGCCTGGCGGGCACTTTCTGCAACTGAGGGATTGCTCGCCGCTTTCTGAGGCGCGGGCGCCATCCAGGCGAAGTCCGCCTCCCGATTCGCCGCCATCCAGGCGAAGTCCGCCTCCCGATTCGCCGCCATCCAGGCGAAGTCCGCCTCTCGATTCGGCGCGGCCAGCCAGAGAAGAAAGAACAACGTCACGGGTTGCGCTCCGCTTTCACACCCACTTGCTTCTCCTGCTCGGCCGCCTGCAATTTCTTGACGACTTCACGTTCGCGGTCGCCGTCGGCTTTGCGGCTCAGGCGGTAGTACAGCGTAGCGAGAGATACGTGAGCTTCCACAAACTCAGGAGCTTCCTTGATCAGAGACTCAAGTACCACGCGGGCCGCGTCCAGTTTGCTTTCCGCGATGTCGACGGTGGCCAGTTGGTAGCGCGCTCCGAAATCGCCGGAGCGAAGTTGCAGTGCCCGTTCCAGAAACATGCGCGACTCCGCGTACTCCTGATCCTGGCGCAGCAACTGGCCGAGCATGAGACAGGCTTCGAAGATATGCGGATCGATCGCCAGGCTACGGCGAAACTCGACGACGGCTCCGGCGGTGTCGCCGCTGCGACGCAAGGCCTCGCCGAGATAGGCGTGAGCCTCGGCTAAGTTTGGGTTGAGCTCGATGGCCCGCTTTAGGCTGGTTTGGGCGGAGACCAAGTCGTTGGCCATCATTCGGGCCGTCCCCATCAACAGGTGAGCTTCGGCGCTGTCGGTCCTGCGAAAGATTCGGTCAAGCCAAATTTGGCCGCGCCCGAATTGCTGATCACGGATCAGAGCCGTGCCGAGCACGTAGGCAACGGCGTCGTCGGCTTGTCCGGTACTCGCGATCGGTTCGAGCAGTTCGATGACTTTCTTGTACTCACCGAGCGCCAGATAGGTGTTGGCCAGCAAGAGGGTCGCCTGGGGATTGGCGGGATCGGCGGCGTGAACCTTGACGAACTCGCCCGAAGCCTCGGGAAACCGCCCGGACTTGTAAAAGGCCAAGCCGAGATTCAGGCGCACGGCACTGTTTTTTGGATCGCCTTCGAGCGCCAGCGAGTATTCCCGGACGGCCTCGTCGAACCTTCCCTCGTGGGCCAGTGCGGCGCCAAGGTTGGATCGGATCTGCGCAACCTCGGGATGAGATCGCAGAAAGCGTTGGTAGCCCTCGATCGCGCCGGCGTAATCTCCGGCCTGATGTTTCGCGATTGCGTTTTTCAGTTCGGTTTCGGCGGCCGAGGTTTGTGCAGCGATCGGCGTTGCACACAAAGCCACTGCAATCAGAACGCAGGTTGCCGCTTTGCCCATAAAATCAGAAAGGGGCGGCCCGAAGGCCGCCCCCTTAGTCTACTACCGCGGGCTTAGAAGTTGTACTTCAAAGCGAACTGGATGATGCGGTATCCCTTCTGTGAGTCGGCAAATCCAAACGTCTTGTTGGTCTGCTGGCCGGCCTGGTTGAAGGTGAGGTTGAAGTTGTTGTCGCCTGGAATGAACGACGTCAACGGGTGGTTCAGGAAGTTGTAGCCGGTGACCCGGAACTGCAGCATTTGGCGCTCCGTGAACTTGAAGTCCTTGAACAACGAAAGATCGTTGGTGAAGAACGCCGGACCGTGCATATACGGCATGATGTACGATCCATTGTGCCCAGGAGTTGGCACCGCGAAGCAACTGCCGTTAATGTACTGGCCTGGCGCCAAGTTCTTGCTGGGATCGCAGGTCAGCACCGGCAGCACCGGGTAATCCGGCGAGCCGGTAATCAGGTCCGAGGTAATGCCGACGCCGGTTGCCGTTACAACGGTCCCATCAGGAAGTTTGGTGCCCACGGGAACATAGCCGGAGACGTTAAAGGTGCCCGAAATGGCTGCCTGAATGTTCGGGCCGCTCTGGGCTTGCGAAATGCCGGAGAATTTCCAGCCGTTGACCGCACCGCTGGCAAACTTATTGTCCGTCTTCCACCTCGGTATGTCGATGACATACGCGATGTTGAAGATGTGGGTGCGATCGTTGGGAAGAACACCATAGTCATTCCCGACATTCAGCGGATCGAGGCCGCCGGGACCGCCACCCTCACCGCGGATACCCAACGCCTTGCTGAACGTATAGTTGGCCATGAAGTTGATATGGCCGGACTGCTTATTCCAACTGGCCTGCAGCGAATTGTAGTTGGAATACTCTACGTGGTTGATCTGCTTGATGCTTTGGTACAAATTGTAGGGGCGCAGCGCATCCGTCGACCCTGTAGCGGGGCTGGTACCATTGGTGGTGAAGAACCCGGGAATGTTGAACAGTGTTCCGTAGGGTACGTCATTGATGTTGCCGATGGTGTTGTTCCAGTTGCTCAGGTAGTCGCTCTTGTTCCCCACATACCCGATCTCAAACAGCGACTTCCACGGCAACCGTTGAGCGATCGTGAAGCTGTAGCTCTGCGTCCGCGGCTCCTGGTCGTCGTGGGGATCGAGAACGGTCAATCCGCCGGGGCGGACAAAGCCCGAGGCTTGGGCGGCGATGGTCGCGAAGGTCTGATTATTCGAAGTGTTCGAGTAGGAACCTTGCGGAATGGACAAAGCTCCCGCCTGAACGTTCTGTTCATCGTGGAAATGATAGATTCCGTAACCGCCGCGCAGTACAGTTTTGCCCTGTCCGAAGATGTCGTAGGCGAAGCCGAAGCGCGGGTTATAGAACAGAAGTCTGCTCGGCGATCCCGATGCCGGCGTGGCCGGGTTCTTGGCATGCCAGAGCACACCAGTCACATCGGTGGAAGCGGCCTTGGGGTTGTATTGGCTCGGATCGAAGACCGCAAATCCAACACCGGTCGTATCAACCCAGGGACCAAAGTGCGATAGGCGCAGACCGAATTCCAGAGTCAAATGCTTGGTGACCTTCCAGGAATCCGTCGCGTAAAACTCGATCGGGCGATAGCGCATAATGTAGAGCACATCCTTGTTGCTCTCCGTGTATTGCGCCATCTTGCCGGTCAGGATGTCGGCATATGCGTTGCCTGTGCTATTGCCGCCCCAACTCGAAAAGATCAACTCGCCATTGGCGTTTTGATTCGAAGGCTGATTGTTCGTGGTTGACTCGCCATAGAACCCGAACTTCATGGTGTGCGTCCGCCAGACCTTCGACAAATTGTCCTGATACGTCGGCAGCCACTTGGTGGCGTATAGGCTTCCGGTGAGTTGGAATCCGCTGGGCTGAATCATGTTGGCAATGCCGCTGCCCCAACCAGTCATCGAGGGGATCTCGGGACTGGTGTTATTCGCGGAGAATAGATGCGCATACTGAGTCCCCAAGAGATTGGGGTCGACGGCGGCGGGATTCTCGAAGCGATTCTGGAGATCCAGCTTGGTATACGTGTAGACGAACTCGTTAGTCAGCGTCGGTGTAAACACGTGGGTCAAGTTGACCGAAACTGAATCGGAGTTATTCCCCGAGGACAGGCGCGTAGGATACGGAACGGTCGGCGTCGGTCTCCACCACAACGTATCGGTGAAGTACGCTTGGTCGCGCTGGCGATTGTAACTGACGTACAGTTTCGTATTCTGGCTGATGGCCCAATCCACGCGAATCCGGAATTGATCTGCGTTCTGCGGCTTGGTGGACGTCGAAACGTAGTTGTACCCGCCATTCAACGCCGGATTGGCATTCGGTAGCGGGAACAGATTGATCAACTTCTGCCCGATCGGGTCGATGGCGCTCTTGGGAACAATACCACCCGGAAAATTGGGCGTGCCGGTGGCGCCGTAGACCACGCTGCTCGGGAGCGAGCTTACTCCACTGTAATCGCCGGTGCGCATCGCCGCGGTGGGAACGAATGCCGCATACGAACCGTTGTCCACAGTCTGGAAGTAGTACTCATAGGCCACGAAGAAGAACAACTTGTCGCGGTTCTTATTGAAATTCGTTCCCGGGATAATAACCGGACCGCCGATATTGCCGCCCGGGTAGATGTACTTGGTCTCGGGGCGGGGCAGAACCGGCGACTGCAGCTTGTTGTACGCATCGTTGGCATTCAGGGTGTAGTTTCGGAAATACCCGTACGCCTGGCCGTGAAAGGCATTGCCGCCCGATTTGCCGATCGCCGAAATCGTGATCGGTCCCTTGGCGACGTCCGCGCCGAAGTTGGAGGTTTGAACTTTCAGTTCCTGGGTCATGTCGACGTTGGTGTCGACCGCCTGTCCGCAATTGCAACCCGGATCGATAATGTGCGCGCCGTCGGAAGTAATGTCAAGGGCCGCGGTCCGCTGTCCGTTGGCGGAGAAGCTGCCGATCGGCCCGGATCCCGTGCCATGGATTTCACCCGTAAAGGCAGCGGCATTCGTTGCGCCCGCGGCAATCGCCATACCTGGAAGGATCTTGATGAATTCGGCCGCATTGCTGCCGAGAACCGCGACGCTCTGGAGCTGCTTCTCGGTAATAACCTGCGACTTCTCGCCGGAATCAATCGGCGTGAGGTCCCCGACGCCGGTCACTTCCACGGTTTGGGATACATTGCCGACGACCAGTGCGATGTTGCTCAGGTTGCGCTTATCGCCAGAGTCCAGGGTGATGCCCTTCGATTCCCATTTCTCGAAGCCTTGGGCTTCAATCGTCACCGTGTACGTTCCAGGCTGGATGGCCGATATCGTGAAGAATCCGGCAGCGTTGCTGACGGTCCGGCGCGTGTCGCCGCTGAGATCGCTCTTCAGCGTCACGGTCGCGTTCGGCACCACCGCGTGGCTTGCGTCGGCAACCGTGCCCGTTAATGCTGCAGTTGCGCCCTGCGCTAACGCCTGCGGGACGAAACAGAGCAAACAAACCGCCGCCAGCAGCCCCAACGCCAGCTTCCGTGCAAAAGGTTTTCTTGACATGAAGTTAGCTCCCCATCACCCAGATTCGAGATACCCCCGCTTGGACCTCTACACCCTTAACCCTAGTGGTTTTCCACTATCGCGCACTCATTTTGGACACTATCTGGAGGCCTGACAAGGCTGTTACGGTAGCAACTTTATGGTCACTTAGTTTTCAATTGGATACCGGGATCCAGGGACCGGTATCATACCTGTTAAGAAAATGTTTTTCGCAACGACTCTCATTATGTATAATGCCGCTCAAGAGATCGCAATCAAACGATCGATTTTCGGGATAGCCGCGCCAAGTTATTGCGCGTCGAGACGGGGAGAATGAGGTTTTTGCGAGGAGGTTTCGGTGGGCACAAACGGGGTAAGTGAATCACTCACGGCGTCCAAGGCGTGGACTCAATTAGACCGTCGCGCAATCCTGGATCAGCTCGATCGAATGCTGGTCAGTCCGCATTTCAGTCACAGCAAGCGGTATCCCACATTGCTGCGATACGTTGTTGAACAGGCTTTGGCCGGCCATTCCGATCAGATCAAGGAACGTGTCCTCGGCATCGAAGTTTTCGGACGCGCGTCCGACTACGATACGACGCAGGATCCCGTCGTGCGAATGACCGCCGGCGAGATTCGCAAACGAATCGCGCAGTATTATCACGAGCCGGGCCACCAGGACGAACTGCGGATCGAGTTGCCGTCGGGCACCTACGTACCGGAGTTCTACATTCCCGCCGAGCCGCTAAAGAGCGTTGCTATTGCCGCACCTATCGTTGTTCCCGTCGTCCCGGAAACACCTGCGCCACGAGTATCGAGGCGAATTAGCAGCCGGAAAACGTTCTTGCTCGTGGCGGGCGTTCTGGCGGTCGCAGCGGTGATTTCCGCGGCTTGGTACAAGCCATGGGTAACGCGATCAGCGCTGGATCGCTTTTGGGCGCCGGTGCTCGAGTCTCCCAATCCCGCGCTGCTGTGCGTCGGCCAACCGCACTTTAGCGCATTTCCCAGCGGCCAAGCTCTGTTTCCGCCCGTTCCGGTCGCAGCGAAACCGTCTGCTGAATCGGACGATGCTCCGGACTCGGCGGAGAGCCAAGTGAGTTTGCACGACTTGTACCGCATGGGCAAGCTCTACATATCCTTCTGGGATTCGGTAACGATGACTCGCATCGCCGCGCTGCTCGAGGGTAAAACCAAGCGCTATCGACTTCGACCGGAGCTTGCCACTTCCCTGTCGGACCTCCGCGACGGTCCAGCGATTCTGGTGGGCGCTTTCAACAACGATTGGACTCTGCGTTTGACGGGTCCGCTTCGTTTCAGTTTTCTGAACTCGCAGCCCCACATCTATGCCATTCAGGACCAGCAAAATGCGTCCCAGACGTGGGTAGTGGATACGCGAATTCCCTACATGAGGCAGTCCGACGATTACGCGGTGATCTCGCGGGTCAAGGACGCGACTACCGATCGAACGATCGTCGCAGCCGGCGGCGTTGCGTATTGGGGAACGATTGCGGCAGGCGAGTTCCTGACCGATCCCAAGTACATGGAGGAAGTCGCCAAGACCGCGCCGTCCGGTTGGGAACACAAGAACATGCAAATTGTGATCGGCACCAGAGTGATCGCCGGGAACTGCGGACCTCCGCGAGTGCTGGCGACGTACTTCTGGTAAGGCGCCTACTCGATCACCAGCAGCGTTCGCTCCGTCGCGGTCTTGCCGTCCTGGCTGACCGTGACGCGCACCTCGTATTGACCTGGCTTGAAAGAGTCCAATGGCGTGGCGGCAATGTACGGTATGATCCCGCGACTATCGGGCGCCAGCAGTTTTGGTTTGCCTTGGCCGATCGGATTGCCATCCTGCAGGAATTCGATACTTAAGCCGGGAACGCTGGTCGATCCTGGCGGCACGTACACCGCAAAAAACAGAGACACTTGCGAACCGGCGCCAACGTGCGCCGTTTCGTCCAAGCTCGGCGAGATTTTGTCGCTCTCGACTTGAAAGGGATCGTTGGCCGCGAGCGTGTCCGGAACACCGGGAGAAACACTGCGAACGCGGACCAGGCTGCTGATCGCGAGATTGCCCGCGGACGGCGGAATCAGAACCGAAGATCGCATCGCGCCCATCTTTCCCGTTTGCCGGTCGATCACCACGGTCTCCAAAAGGTAACGGCCCGGCGGCAATGGCGCGTATTGCGAGTAGATGAAGTGCCCGTTCTTGAAGGCATCGAGTTTGTCGATCGGTCCTTGCCGCGGAACATCCTGGCTAAGCTTTCGAATCACCGTTCCATCCAAATCCTTGAGGAGCGCGAGCACGGAGAAATGTGTTTGGTAGAGATGATTGGCTTGGTCTCTCGCAAAATCGATGCCGGCCAGCGGAACATCTACCACCACAACAGCCAGCGGATCTCCCGTGGAAGACTTGAAGTGGAGACCCACCGCGCGAAACGGAATCGCGTTCGGCAATACCGCCGCCGAGAGCGCGCTCAACATGGGCACTTCGTAAGGCAGAATCGACTGGCCCGGCACGAATGGCAACGCATAGTAACCGTTGCGAGTCTGCACGCGGGCCTCGGGCCGGTTGACGGTAACGGTAATGGCGCGGAAGCGGCCGTCGTAACTCTTGATGCTCGGCGAGTACGCAAGTTCGTAATGTGTGTCGAGGTCTTCGGTGACGTGATGCATTCCCGGCCGCAGATCGTTGGTATTCGCGATCATGAAGCCGCCGGTCTTCTCGCTGATTTCCGCCAGTGAGAGCTGCGTATTGGCACGAATCGCAACGTTCGAGTGATCGACGATAGTCATCTGGTCGCGACTCACTGGACCACCGCGCGCCAACTGTTGCGATCCGCTGGCCGCAGCCGCCGACCTCAGTGCTCCCAAGCCGCCCGCGCTCGGCGACAAACTCGATAAGGCGCGCGCGTCGAAACCGTAGAAACTGACGTTCGCACGATTGGCGTTGCTGATCAGACCCTTGAATTCATCCACATATTCCGGCGCCACATAAAGGCCCTCGCAGAAGAACAGTACGGTCTTGCGGCCCGGCAAACGGGACTGCGGTCCGATCAGCGATTCGAGCGCGATCAAGACAGCCCGGCTGCGCCAGGGTCCCTCCACGTCCTCGTTGAACTGCTGCATGTCGTGCACCATTTGCGCAAACACGGCGGCGGCCGCCGAGCCGCTGCTCGGGGCAGCAGACGGCCCGCTGGCAGCAGTAGGGTCGCTGCCGGGAACCGGAGCCACAACTTGGTCTTCCTCGGCTTTGTAAACCGACGAGGTCGAGGACGTAATCCTGTCTACGGCTTTCCAGACCAAATCCTTGTTGAGGGTATACGGTTGGACGATCGTTAAGCGTTGGTCGATCGCGAAAACACCGAAGAAAAGATTGGAACCGCCTTCCGTCTTGAGAAGGTCCTCGACAGCGGTGCGAGCGTTTTTCCTGGCATCGGGACCAAGAGGACCAAACACCAAAGAGATAATTCGGATCTGTCGCAGTGGGTCGAGCGCGGTGCCGGGTTTTCCACCCGTGGCGCCAACCACCGTCGGGGCCACCGCGCTGGATGTGTTCGTGTCGGGACCACCCTCGAAGCGGGTCACCAGGCGGAAGGAGCGGATGGTTTGTTTCTGGCCGTCGTCAAGGAGATCGAAATCCTTGGCGGTCAGATCCTTGACCAAATGTCCCTTCTTGTCACGCACCACCACGTCGAGCAGAACTTCCTGTGAAGTGCTTTTGACCGTGGCTTGCGGCGCTTCCACCGGCCGGTCTTGCTGGGCGTGACCAACGAGCGCGACAACTGCGAGAGTTAGAATGAGCTTCATGTCGAATCCGCATGCCGGACTGAATGGCGAGCTAGAATGTCGAGATCGAAAGCGCCTATTCAGCCTTGAATTTCGTTCGTTCAGTCGCAGTCTTGCCGTTTTGACTGACGGTGAATCGCACCTCGTACTCTCCGGCCGTGAAGGAGTCGAGGGGAATCGTCGCGATGTAGGGAATCACGCCATTGTTGTCCGGCGGCGTGAGTGGCGGCGCGCCGCGGCCCAGTAACTGGCCGCTCTTGTAGAATTCCATGCCCAACTCCGGGGCCGTCTTGGTTCCAGCCGGCACGTAGACGGAGAAGAAGAACGATACGGTTTGGCCGGGACCACTTTTCACCGATTCATCGAGACCCGGTGAGATTTTCCCCGTGGACACCACGAATGGATCGTCGGTGAGAGAGGGCGTCTCGTTCGGCGCCTTCGGGGCGAAGTTTCGGACGCGCACGATGCTGCTGATGCCAAGGCTCTCCGAAACTGGCGGAACCACAACCGTGGACTTGCTGGCGCTGATCTTTCCGGTGTTCCGGTCGACGACCGCGGTCTCCAGAGTGTATTGGCCCGGCGCCACAGGAGCGTGCTGGGAGTAGATAAAATGGCCCATCTTGAAGGCGTCCACCTTATCGAGCGGACCTTGGCGGGGAACGTCCTGACTGAATTTTCGGACCACGGTGCCCTGAGAATCCTTCAGCAGAGCAAGCACCGAGAAGTGCGTCTGGTAGGTCTTCTTTTGCTCGTCCCTGGTGAACTGGATCCCTTCCAGAGGAACATCCAGCACCACGACACCGAGCGCTTCGCCGGTAAGAGACTTGAAATGCATGCCGGAGGAGCGGAACGCGATGTCGTGCGGCAGAGCATCAGTTTCCAGCGCATTCAACATGGGCATCTCATAGGACACTAGCGACTCGCCCGGCGAAAACGGCAGGGCGTAATATCCACTGCGCGTCTGAACCTTGACGTCAGGTCGATTGATGGTGACCGAGATCTTCCTAAAACGACCATCCATATTGCGAATGGTCGGCGAGTAAGAAAGTTCGTAGTGAGTGTCAATCTCCTCGGTGACACGATGCAAGCGCGTGCTCAAATCGTTGGTGTTGGCGATCATGAAGCCGCCGGTTTCCTGACTGAATACGTCCAGCGTGTTTTGCGTGTTGGCTTGGATGGCTTCGGCGCTGCGCTCCATGGCCGTAGCCTGACCGTAGGTCACCGGGCCACTGCGCTGCGTCTGCCCGCTGCGGCTGTCGGCTGTCGACTGCGACAAAAGAGATCCCCCGCTGCCGTTCAGCGACCAGGAAGCCAAGCTGCGTACGTCCACGCCATAGACACTGACGTTGGCGCGGTTGGCACTGCCGATCAACGCGTGGAACTCCTCGTCGTATTCCGGAGGAATATACATCCCTTCGCAGAGGTAGATGACGGTCTTGCGTCCTGGCAGGCGATATTGTTGTTTGATCAGCGCTTCCAAGGCGTACAGCGTGGTTCGGCCTCCCAGAGTGCGGTCCATGGTCTGCGAGAATTGCATCATGTTCAAGGTCAGTTGGGCCAGCGCCACCGAGGCCAGCGCGCCGCCATCGGGCGGCCCCGAGGTGGGAGTCGCAACCGCCGCATTGGCCGCATCTTGGGTTGCCAACGTCTTCACTTCCTCCTCGATGCGATCCGATTCGGCCTTAAAAAGCGTGTCGGTCACCGATGTGACTCTGGCAACAGCCTTTCGAACGAGCTCCTTGTTTGTGGTGTACTGCTGCAGGATGCTGAGCTGATTGTCAATCGAGAAGACCGAAAAGAAGAGATTGGGGCCGGTCTCATTCTTGAGCAAGTCGTTGATCGCGAGGCGCGCGTTATTCCTGCCGTCGGTACTCAGTCCCCCGAAGACCAGCGTGACAATGCGAACTTGGCGCAGCGGGTCGAGCCCGGCCGTGGCGTTGGCGTTGCCAGGCGCTCCACCCGGGGCGCGTCCGCCGGCGACGACACTGTCACCCGTCATTTCCGAGCCGCCAGCCAAGCGGAAGCTGCGGATGTTCTGCCGCTCGCCGTCGTCGGTGACGGTGAAATCCTTGGCCGTAATGTCTTTGACCAGCTTGCCTTTTTTATCGCGGACCACGACGTCAAGCAGCACTTCTTGCGAAGAACTGCGGATCGTGTTTTGCGATTGCTCCGCGGGCGGTGGAGTTTGTTGAGCGGAACACAGGAACGTTGATGCCAGTAAAACGACGGTGAATGGTGTTCGCATTTGCAGGCATGATAGCACTTCGAACAACCCGAGACAACTCACGATCGTTCGACGCCACGATTGCTCGAGGTGCTGCCCTAGGACTATTTCTCTGCCTCCACTTTGTCGATGACCAAGGCTTGCGAGCCCGAGCGTGTGAAGGAGCGGCCGCTCGCGGCAACGCGCTTTCCGGCAAAAGGCAGCAACTTTTCATTCTGGCCGGTGGCCGGCGTATCGGCGCCGATCGGCAGGAAAATCGTTCCATCGTCGCGGAGAATCACCAGCGGCGATCCCTTCTTGGCGCAAGCCAAGGCGCAGTCTCGGCTGATCGGCTTTTCCAATCCCTTGGTATACGCGCACGCGGAATCCAGCACCCATCCCTTAACCGTGAGGGGAGTGCCTTTGGCATCGGCCATTGCCAGGGCCAAACCAGCACACAGGATCAACGCAACACAAAGCACCGTCGTTTTCATGCGAATTCCCCTTCCTGATTTTGTTGTGACGCGAATCTTGATGGCTGAGCGTACTCGTCGGACAACCCTGCCGTCAATAGCGGAAATCGATTAGTTACTTTTTCTTTTGTTCTTGGATCTGTTTTTGGAAAAAATCTTGCATCTCCGCCATGGCCTTAGGAATATCTTCGGGACGGCGCGCCAGTCGCTGAAAGAATTCGCGCATTTCGAACGGCATTCCCAGAAAAATTCGGCGCTCGGCAACGGGCGGCGGCCCACCCGGGGATCCCGCGGGCGGGATCGTCGCCGGAAGGTGCACCGCGTACATGCTTCCTCCAGCAATCGCTTCCTGCGGGTACTGCGTGAGCCAAGCGCAGTTGTGACTATCCAGGATCATGTTGGCGGATACCACCACCCATTTGCCGGCGTCCGCGTCCGAAGGCGCCTGACAATCCCAGAGCCGTGAATTTGGCACCCACGCGTTGCTGTCGAACATCGCATAGGTGTCCATGGGAACGTCTGGCAGGTTGTGCTGCCGTACAAATTCGTTGACCTCCGGCAGCGCCTGGTTCCAATCGAGATTCGAGTCGGTAAAGTACCAATACGCCGGATGCCCAGACGCGATGGGGTCGATGTAGGCGAAGTAATTTGGATACGCCCGCACGGCGCTCGAGACGCAACCGACGGCCAACAACACCACGAGCGCACTGGAAGACCACGCAAGTTTGGGCGACGCCTCGCGGATCCGCGCCAACAAGCGCGGGACCGGCGCCAGCAGCAGAATCATCAAGACCAGGGGAATCGTGAAATGCCGGACGCTGACGTTGAAGTGGCTCAAGATGCAAATGGCGGCAAATGTCGAAAGCGAAACCCACAGCACGCGCCACAATGTGGCCGAGGTTCCTTCCACCACTGGAAGACAACCGAGCCGCTTGCCGATCCACGCTAATATCAGCGCCCCGAGGAGCAGGCCCAGGAATCCGGGCGGAGATTTCAGCAGTAACAACACCGGAAAGAAAAACCAGATGCCGTGCGGATAGGCGTGGCCGAGAATGAATGTTGGCCGGTTGCCGCTGATCACCACCAAGAACAAGCCGCGCAACACGATCCATATCGGCATCAGCAAGCGTCCGACACCAGCGGCCAATAAGCCGTGGCCCGCAAGGCCCGGTATGGTCATCGGCTGGTTCCACGAGAAAATGAAATAGACCACATACACCCACAACGCGGCCCAGCAAGTGGCAATCCTCATGGCGCGCCAACGGAGCTTGCGCCACTGCTTGGCGTCGACTTTCGAGGCGGGTTGTCCGGCCGAGGGCCACCAGCGTGTACTGAGCGATACCGCAATGAAGGCGAAGAAGACAATGGGCGCCGTAAACTTGGTGAGAATCGCGCTGCCCAGAGCGAGACCCATCCGCCGAACGTTTCGCCGGTCGGGATTTTCCCACAATGCCGCCATGGCCCACAGCGTCAGCAGCGTGAAGAAGGTAATCGGAACATCCGTCAATACAAGAGGACCAAAAACAAGAAAGGCCGGTGTGCTGGCATAGACCGCAACGCAGAGCAATCCACCCCAGTCGCCGCCCAGTCGCCGCGCGCACACGAACACAAGCCAGCCCAGCGCGAGAGTGAGAAGCAGCATCGGGAACCGGGCCCAGACCAGCGTGTTTTGCGGATCGTTCCAACGCGTAAGAAGATATTCGCCGAAAACCCACTCTCCCAGGAAGGCGGGAAAAAAGTCCACGCTGATCGTCCAGGTGATGTGCGAGTAGTCGGCGTGAACGCCGCGCAACACCAGCGGCAATGCCGCCAGCATCTTGGCCAGCGGCGGATGCTCCGCATTGAAGCGCAGATCGAATTTCTGCCAGTAGCTGACACCGGCGCCAATATGCGCGACCTCGTCGAAGGTAACGGACTCGCGCAACGCGGCGCCTCCCGCCAACACGAACATCAACGCGAGCAGCAGAACCGCCAAAGTCGATACACCGATGCGAACATTCATAGTCGATTGAAAGTCGATTTCCCTTTCCCTGGTTCTTTCGATGATTGCCCCGAACGAACGCCAACGCTCATCGTATACTGGCATATTCGTATGAAGAAAGGCATGGGAACCATCGCATGAAACTGCCAAAACCTGCATTATGGCTCGCTGTCGCAGGGTTGTGTCTAGTGGCGTTTCTCTGCTTGGCCTTCCCCATGTATGTGATTCGGCCATTTCGCGCGCAGGGAGCGACCGAGCTGGCGTGGGCGTTGATGGTACGGAGATGGGGACCGGCGCTGGCGATCCTTTGCGCGGCGATCAGCTTGGTCGCGGTGGTTTCGCTTTGGCGCAACGCAGCGGGCCGGGCGGGTCGTGCTGGAGCAATTGTCCTCGTGGTGTTGACCGTTGCGTTTGCGACCCTGAGCCAGGTGAACGTCTATGAGTTGATGTTCCATCCAATGCCAAACGCCGGATTCGTGGCAGCCGACAAGGCGCCGGTGGATGCTGATGACATGGTGTTGACGGTGTCGATCGCCGGTGAGCAGCGGGCCTTTCCGATCCGCACCATGGGCTATCACCACATCGTGAACGACCGCGTCGGCGGCGTAGCGATTGTGGCTACATATTGAACGCTCTGTCACACCGGTCTGGTGTGGACGCGGGAAGTCGGCGGACGAGTGCTGACGTTTCATCTGGCAGGGATCAACAACCAAAATTTTTTGATGCGCGACGACGAGACAGGATCTTTCTGGCAACAGATCAGCGGGCGGGCCGTTTCCGGCCCTCTGAAAGGAAACCAGTTGAGACTCGTCAGCACCGAGGAATTGTCGTTCGGCCTGTGGCGAAAAGAAAATCCTCACGGAACAGTGCTGCAGCCGGCGGCAGCCTACCGCAAATGGTATGAACCGAAGGATTGGGAGAAACGGATCAACGATTCTCCCACCGTAGTCAATACCAAAGCGACCGGATTGGTTCCGCGAACACTTATGATCGGAGTGGAAGTTGCGGGAGCAAGCCGGGCCTATCCCGTGAAGCGAATGCTGGAACTGAAACTGATCCAAGATCACCTTGGCGGAAAAGATATCTTCTTAGTCGTGGGACCGGACGGCAAGTCGATTCGCGCATTCCTCAGTGAAATCGATGGCGCTCCCACGCAGTTTTACAACAAAATCGAAGACTCTTCCGGACTGTTTATGGACAGCGCGACCGTCAGCGAGTGGAACTTCCAGGGATGCGCAATTTCCGGACCGGCCACTGGACGTTGCCTGAAGCCGGTCGCTACGATCAGCGATTTTTGGTTCGACTGGCAACTCTACCATCCGCAGACCACCGTGTTCCGGCACTAGCCGTAGCTTCATTTCCGGACGTAGCCGTACAATGCCGACCGCTTCCCTCCCTCACGGTGCGCTTCGTCCGAGAGCGCATGGACCCCGGTGGCATCGATCCAGCGATTGTAGAAATTGAAGAGTGCGCAGACGGTGATGGCGTAGTAGATCACCTCATCCGTCCAGCCGAGCGCATATAAAGGCTGCATGTCGGCGGCGGTGATGTTCGGCGATTGGCGATTGACCTTGCCGACGAATCGAAACAGCGCCTTCTCCTTCTCGTCGAGGCGCGAGCTCTCCAGATCGCGCAGGACACCTTGTACGAGATCCTCGTCGCCCAGCAATTCCGCCGCGACCGCGGCGTGCGACTTCACTCAAAATGGGCAGTGATTCTGGAAAGAAGTGTAGGCGGCGATCAACTCTCTTAGACCGGGACTGATCGGCGCCGGCCCCCGCAGGATCTCCTGCGTAAAGCGCGCCAAGTGTTCCGTGGCTTGCGGCAGAAAGGCAAAGAGGTGCCAGATCTGCGGATACTCCTGCCCGGCCTGCTGCATCGCGTGCACCAGATTACGGTAGGCGCCGGGTTGCGGATTCCCTTCCACATCGGGCAGGAACATGGGATCCATGAGACTAGTGAATCGCCGCGGGCGGCTGCGGATCATGATCCATGTGTTGGTGAGACCCGCGGTGGCGCGTCGGAATGCGGTAAGAGTAGCTTCCGAGCCAGACCCAATCGGCGAACGCCGCGTCGCCGTGGCCGCCGGTGATGATGTCAGGCACGCTGCGAGTGCGATCGCGATAGACTGCTCTTCCAAACTGAAAAGTGAAAAGCGATCCCTTGCGCGCGTACTGGATGCCCGGCTCCACCGAAATTGCAAAGCCCGGGCGGCGGAATCCCAAACTGTCGCCAATCAAATCGTGCGCGGGAACGCCCTCCATGCGCGGCCCGAGCGTTACGCTGAGTCCCCGTACTTTACTGATCGGCTGAGCGATGCCACCTTCCAGAAGATACTGGTCGGAGATGGAAACGTACTGCGTCAGAGTGGCCGGATTCGTGTTGCTGCTTCGCAGCACGTTGTTGACATTCTGTGGAGTCGCTAGATAGCTGCCGTTGAAATAAAGCTGTCGCTTCCAAACGTTCTTGTAGGCTGCCCATTGAAAGATAATTCCGTACCCGCCCGATCCCGGCTGAATGGAGTAATCGGCGAGGGAATTCACAATGCCTTTTCCGTTGTTGACCAGATTGGATTCGTTGTCCCGTCCGGTGGGCAGACTGATGCCGAAACCAAACTGAACGTTGCCTCGCGTGTTCTCCTGCGGATTCCAAAGCCACCCGGAAACCAGGAAGGAGGTGTCCCCAATTCCGGCGGTCGTATTCGTGTATGGGGAATTGTTGGCGCGCCGGCTGGCACTGAGCACCGGTAGGCTGGTGGTCACGGCGAAACGCGGGGTCATCTGGTAGGTGACGACCACGTTTTCCAAGTTGATCTTGTTCATGACCTGAGTGCCATCGGCGATCCGCTGGGTCTGCTCGGTCGGGCCAATGAAATGACGGAAGGAAAATTGGTGACGATAGTCGATCGCGAAATTGATTTCGCCGGGAGCCAGATAACCACCCTCACTCTGTGGACCACCCACCTCGCCGTTCGAGCGAGCCACGATACAGCCTTGAGCCCAAGCCGGCTGTTGACAGCAGAACACCGCCACCATGGCCATCCCAAATATGACCGACCAACAGAACTTTCGCATGACCCCTCCCAAAATCGCACCCGTAGCGGGCGCAGTGTCTTGCATCGTAAGGCGTGAACTTGGGTGAGCGCAATAACATGAACTAACTATGGCGACTACTAGGTGTCGTGCATCAGCAGAATGCCATTTATCGGGTCGTGGCTTAATTTGAATTCGATCACTGTCGAACTGTGAGCCAATCGGCTGCGCAGCCGCTCTGTATCAGGGCACGGCTTCAGCCGTGCCGACCCAGACGTTTGGAAATCGTGGGCTTCAGCCCCCGCAAACAACGGCTGATCCGCAATCTTGCCAAGTGCAAGGCCGCAGGGGCTAAAGCCCCAGGAACAAGGCCGGCCAGCGGCACGGCTGAAGCCGTGCCCTGATACAAAGCACCTACGCGCAAGGGTTCGATTTCCGCAACTCCTGTGATCGGAATTCAAATTGATTCACTACCGTTTATCGGCTGGACTGGGCGCTCGACTTCAATCGCTCGATTACGGCAGGTTGCGGACCAGTGCTTTCGGAGCAGGCAGTGACCGGTCTCCGGTAACCCATGCGAGACGTTCGTCAAGCTCGGCCTTCTTGATCTCTCCGAGGACTCGCGCGAAAATGATGCCTTCTTCATTGATGAAAGCTGTGTCCGGCACGGCCTCTCCCATCCGCAGGTCGGCCAAGTGATCGGCGTTGGCGCCGATCCAGATGGGAAAGCGGACGGCGTACTTCTGCAGGAACTCGGGAATGTTTTTCTGGGTTTTCTTTTCGTCCAGCGATGCACCGATGAAAACCACGCCTTTGGCAGACCAGGTCTTCTCGCTTTCAACCAACATGGGCAATTCTTCGCGGCACGGACCACACCAAGTCGCCCAAAAATTCAGGACCACAATCTTTCCGCGATAGTCGCGAAGATGAACTTTCTTGCCGTTAAGGTCGGCAAGGTTTAAGTCGACGGCGGAGGATTTCCCATGCGCGCCCAAGAACGCAATCGAAAAGGCCAAAACGACGATTGCCACGAATCGATTGGACATCCTTGCACACTAACTCTGAAGGGCGGCGGAAGTCAATCAGGGAAGCTCGCATTAGGGAAGGCTGGCGAGTCCGTTGCGAATTGCATAGACGACCAGTTCAGCCGTGTTGTGAATTCCGAGGGTGTCCATGATATTGGCGCGATGCACCGCAACGGTGTTGGCGCTGAGGTCGAGTTGCGAGGCAATTTCCTTGTTGGATTTACCGGCCACGATCAGCCGCAGGATCTCCAGTTGTCTGGCGGTGAGACCGCTGTTGCGTTCGCCCTTCAAGACGGAGGTCAGCGAGATCTGCGGGTCTAGCACCGTCTCGCCCGCGGCAACGCGGCGGACGGCCGTCACCAAGTCGAGGTCGACCGCGCTCTTCAGAAGATATCCTCGGGCCCCGGCGTCCAACGCCTGCCGGACAAGAGTTTCCTCCGAATGCATCGTCAGCATGAGAACGGCAGTCTTGGGACAGCATTCCGCGATCTTACGCGCCACGTCGGAGCCGCTCATGCCTGGCAAGCCGTAGTCCAACACCACGACGCGCGGCTGCAATTCCTTGGCCAGCCGGATGGCTTGTGGACCATCACCGGCCTCGCCCGTGACCGAGATATCGGATTCGTCCTCCAGAATGCGGCGGAAACCTCGGCGCACCAAGCTATGATCGTCCACCAGCAGGACGGTAATCTTTTCATTCATACGAGTTTCAATTCTCCACGGGAACCTTGAGCCGCACCAGGGTCCCTCCTCCCGGCGGCCGCACGAATTCCACGGCGCCGTTTAGTAGTTGGGCGCGCTCACGCAAAGCCACCAAACCCAGGCCGCGTTTCTCGGGATGCGTGGTGATTCCCGTGCCGTGATCTTCCACCTCCAGTTCCAACGCACCCGCTTCGAAACGCAGGCGCACCCAAGCTTGACTAACACCGGAGTGGCGAGCCACGTTGTTCAACGCTTCCTGCAAGATGCGGTAGACATGCACGGCCTTGCTTCCCTCCACTGGGAAAGAAGATCCTGATTTCTCATAGTGGATCGTCACGCCATTCTGACGTTCCACCGCCGGAAGATACCAGTCCAGCGTACGCTCGAGACCTGCTTCGTCCAACATCACCGGGTGGAGCGCTTGCGAGAGTCCACGCACATGCTGAAGAGCCGTTTGCGCGACTTCGCCAACCTCTCGCAATTGCGTTAGCAGCGGCGATCCTTCCGGCGTGTGGCTGCCGGCGCGCCGTAGCATCGACCCGATAGCCGTTAGGATTTGGCCGAACTCGTCGTGGAGTTCCAGGGAAATCGATCGCAGCGTGGATTCTTGCGCCGAAATCAGTTTCTGTGCCAAATCACGGCGCTGCTCCGAGAGCCGCGCCAGTTGCGCGAACAGACGGCGATTGGCGCGGATCAGGTAAAGACTGGTGAGCACGATCGCCGCCACGGTAGCCGCTAGAAAGCGGTAGATCTGTCCTTGAACGCGGTCGTAAATCTCTCCAATTCGAATGGTCGCCTGCTTTTCACTGTCGTTGTTTTCAACCAGCAGCCGGGCCACTGCGGCGTTGAGAGCCGCCTGCTGTTGCAACGATTGCCGGATTTGCTCACGAGCCGGCGACTCCTTTCCTTCCACTGCCAAGTCGAAGGCATGATCAACGGACGCCCAAAACTTAACGACCGATGTGTGCAGATATTCTTTCTGCTCGGGAGTCCGCTGGGCCGGAGCCATTTGCGCTTCCAAGCGGAAGCCATCTTCCAAGTCTAATCGAAGACGTTGAAATTCGGCCGACCAGGAAGTCAGCGCCTGATTTTGTCGTTGATCTTGCCGCTGATCTTTTCGCTGATCTTGTGAAGTGTCCAGCACATCACGCATCGCGATCGCCAAGGAGTGGAGATCGTTCTGGATTCGCAAAAGCTGCAGGGAGTCGCGGCGGCTGCGGTCCACCAAATCGCTTTGCAAGGCGCGCAGACCCGCGATCTGCATCGTCATGTACCAAGCGCACGCCACCAGCGCGACCAGCGTGACAAACAGTCCCGCCAGCAGCAGTGGAGTCGGTGAACGATTGGAATCTTGCGTCACGAATCGAGAATATAACGGAGGGTGCGTGCCTTGCCAGCGTCATCGTCAGGGGAAGCGCAGTAGAATCACTTTGGATGCCAGCTCGCACTCTGTTACTAAACTGGGTTTACTACAATCCCGTTGGCCATGCGGTCGAGGCGTTCAAGACGGCAAAAGGCTTGTCGAATGCCAACAAGAACGTAGACATCCACCTGCTGCTCAACAGCAAAACGCCGGTGGAACTGGCGGGCGCATGCGATTGGATCACGCGTGCGTATCCGATCGACGTGGACGAGTTTGCCGGAATGGAAAACGAGGACGCGGCCTGCCTCCGTGATCTTCCGGTGACCTGGGATTTCGTTGTGACCGATCACCGGGTCACGACAAGCCCGTTCCCGTTTGCTGATCCGCTGCGAAGTTTCCACAATGTCGCTGCGCGGCGGTTCCAGGCTCGCCGATGGAAGGGGGGCCAGCACCTGCTTCGGGACGCCCCGGGAGCGCCGGGCTACGAGCCGAACGCTACGATTCGCATGCGAGTTCCGGAGTCCGGCAGGAGTTTTGTCGAGAGCCTCAATCCGGGACGCATCAACATCGCCGTTCTTCCGGCCGGATCGAGTCCGGAGCCAATCTATCCGACCGCAGACTGGTGGCAGCTCGCGCTGTCGATTCTCGGCGATGAGTTCCCCGGTGCTCACTTCTTCCTCACCGGCAAGAGCCGCGCTGACGATCGATCAGCGACTCTGGCGTTCTCTCGTACCGATATCGAGCGATTTACGAGCGCATCAGACCGCATCTTCAACTGCTACGACGTCGGCATTTGGAATCAACTGGCACTGCTTGAGTGGTGCGACCTGCTCATTGCTCCCCACACCGGCTTCGCCTTCCTCGCTACCAGCGTGGGGACGCCGTGGCTCGCCATTTCCGGCGTGCGCTGGCCCGAGTGTTACTTCAACGAGGTTCCCTTTTACTGCGTTCTGCCCGCGTGCGACAAGTATCCGTGCTGGACGGAGATGTTGAGTGAGTGCGTGCAGCGCCTTGCTGCGCGGCAAAACGTCCGGTGTATGGACGAGGAGTTGGAGGCCAGAATCCCCGACCTCCTGAACGGCGCACGCCTGCTTCTGTCTAAAGATTTCTCATTCGACAGGGCAATGGCGTTGCATCAAACGCGTATCGAGGCAAGATTCCCGCGCGAGCGCTTTTTCCAGATTGTCTGAATTTGCATTTGGCAGCGGCCCGTGCAAATCCTCGCCGGGAACGAACTCCATCACCAGCCCCGTCGCCAGCGACGATTCTTCCATGCCGTAGATTTGAGCAATGTTGGGATGATTCAACGCCGCCAGCACTTGCGCCTCCCGTTGGAAGCGCGCCATGCGTTCGGTGTCTTGCGCGAAGGCGGCGGGCAAAATTTTTATCGCGACCTCGCGATTCAGCTTGGTATCACGGGCGCGATAGACCTCGCCCATCCCGCCCGCACCGGCCGGGGCGGTGACTTCATAAGGTCCGAGGCGCGAGCCGCGGGCAAAGGCATGAGTCAAGATTCTGCCACAGATGAACGCAGATGGACGCGGATCACGCTGATTTCTTACTCGTGTTCAGCTGGGTTGATCTGCGCTAATTCTTGGCCGGCGCTTTCCGCTGCAACTCATCGAAGAAGTTCAGCAGGAACGTCAGGTGCGTCACCGGCTTGGGACGGTCGGCGTCGTCGACTTCCCGCAAGAACGCTGCGATGCGCTTGCCGTCCGGGGCTAGATCGTAGTTCGGATACTGTCCGGGAACGATAACGGGTACGGGCGACCACGCCCTGGGAGTGCTGGCAGAGAAAGCTTCGCCTTTCACGGTGTAGCTGACGGTCATGAATCGGCCTTCGCCACTCCGAATCTTTTCGAACAGCAGGTCATGTCCGGAGCGAGACCAGACCGGGAAGCGGCCGCCACCGGTGGAGATTTGCCATTTTCCACCCGGACCAGGATACGGACGTACATACACTTCCATGGTTCCCGATTCATTCGATGCGTAAGCCAACCAGCGGCCATCGGGAGAGAAGGCTGGGTCCGTTTCGTTGAACGGCGTACCCAGGTAGGGCTCGGCCCTTCCGATCTCAAGATGGGCGGCATCACCAGAAATGGGCACAGTCCAGATGTCCGTGTTTCCTTCCTTATTCGAACGCACCGTAGCAAGTCGTTTGCCGTCGGGCGAAAACGAGAAAGGTGTGTCGTACTCGGACAAGCGCTGCGCCTGACCGGAGCCGTCGGAACGGATCCAATACATGCCCGGACCCTTCGGATCTCTGGAATCCCAGACAATGTTCTTGCCATCCGGAGTCCAGACCGGGAAGCGGTTGAAGCCTCCAACGAAAGTCAGCCGGGAGGGCGTGTCACGTTCCAGATCCTTCACCCAAATATCCTCTTGTGTCGGGCTTGCAAGCGTAAACGCCACACGTTTTCCATCCGGCGAAAGGCGAGGCGTTAAATAACGGCCGAGCGGGGCATGCAAGACTTGGCGCTTACCTGCGCCGTCCGACCAGAAAATGGAATATCCGGGCCGGGGCGTGCCGGGAACATAGACGAAGGAACCGGTTCGGGAAAACGCAAAGCCCCACGAAGAGCCGCCGCTGGCGACGTCTTCGAGAATGGGCACTGCTGGCCCGCTGAGTTCCAGGCGATCCAGATCGAAAGGCGCGGCGAACAATGTGGACTGGTGGAGATAGACCAAGTGTCCACTTTCCAGATAATGGCCGGAGTGGCCGCCGCGCTGCACGATCTTCCGCTCGCCTGTCTTTAAGATCAGCGCTTCGATATTGCCCTCGTCGTAGTTCGTCGAGAGGCTCGAGGTGAATAGCACCGCCTTGCCTCCCGGCAGTATTTGCGACCAGCGGTGGGTGTGCTCCTCCGGATTGAGCTTGGTGAGGGCTTCCAGCTTTCCACCATTGGAAGAGACCCGTACGAGTGCACTGGCGCCTTGGCCCACCGTCAGGACGATGTTGCCATCGTCGCCCCAGCTCGCGCCCCGCAGTTGCGGCGCATCGCAGAGGGTTACGGCCGCCCCGCCATCCACGGAGATCTTCTTGAGTTTACCGTCGGCGGCGAATCCGATCCATTGGCCGTCCGGGGAAAAGAACGGTCCCTCGGCATTCTCGGTGTTAGCCAGCGGTGTGATCGCGCTTTGGTTCAGGAGTCGCGTGCCCAAGCGGACCTTGCCATCGGCGCCCAGGTAGGTAAGCGCCAGGCGCGTACCGTCCGGCGAAATGGCCAGCGGGTTGCTGGCACGCGCCTGCGTCACGACGGCGTCGGAACCTACTTCGACGTTCAGACGCATCAGTGGACGCAGCGGCGCGGGACGCGTGGCGCGATACCATCCGGCTCCGGCGACCGCGAACGCCACGGCGAGAACGCCGGCGGCGATCCAGCCCCAGTGACTCGATGACGATTTTGTCGCGACAGCGGCCGGTTGCTCCTCGGGCGATTCGAAAACCAGTCGTGCTTCGCCGATGTCACGCAGACGCTTACGGGGATCGCGCTGCAGGCAGCGTTCGATCAATCGCCGAATGTGCGGCGGCGTGGACGCCGGCAATCCCGAAAAGTCGAGATCGCTTTTCAACACGGCCGCCATCGCTTCCGACGCCGTGGGTTCATCGATGAGGCGCTTCCCCGCCAGCAGTTCAAACAGCACCGCGCCAAACGCCCAAATATCCGCGCGCTTGTCGACCGCCGCGCCCTTGGCCTGCTCCGGCGACATGTAGCCGGCAGTGCCGAGGATCACGCCCATCTTGGTCGCGGCTAGACTCAGCGTCGGCGAGTTACCGTAGACCTGCGATTGCGGATCGTCGGTCATTGCTTTGGCCAAGCCAAAGTCGAGCACTTTGACTTGTCCCGATGAGCTTACTTTGATATTGGCGGGTTTCAAATCACGGTGGATGATGCCTTTTTCATGCGCATACTCCAGCGCTTCGGCGATCTGCCGCGCAATCGCGATGGCCTGATCAATGGGCAGCGGACCACAAAGCATCTCACCATCGACAAACTCCATCACCAGCGCGGGACCTTCTACTCCATAAATCGCTGCGATGTTCTGATGATTGAGCGCGGCCAGCATTTGCGCTTCGCGTTCGAAGCGCCGTAGACGTTCCGGGTCGCCGGCCATCGCCTGTGGAAGAATTTTCACCGCGACGTCGCGATTCAGCTTGGTATCGCGGGCGCGATAGACCTCGCCCATCCCGCCCGCGCCCAACGGGCCGAGGATTTCATAAGGACCGAGTTTGTCGCCCGTCGCTAGCGGCATTGTTCGACGAGCAGTATATATCAAAGAGAAAAACCGCTGCGGCGGGCGCCTACGGTCGAAGAGTCTACCGATTTTATCCACTTGGCACAGACCGTCGAGTTTCGCACAATGTGCCGTCAGGGGTTGCTCCTGGAGGACGCTACTCGGAAACAACCGCCACGTCGGACCAAGTGAGCGGCAAAAACCGCCAAGCGTCAACTCGAATTGCGGAGCGCCGACATGCGGGCTAAGATGGAACACTCATGCCAGGACTCACCGCTTTGTCCGCCGCCGCTCTCGCTGCAGCCGTCCGCGAAGGACGCCTCTCTCCCCTGGAAATTCTCGACGCGCATCTCGAGCGGATCGTCGCGCACAACCCCGCGCTCAACGCCATCATCGCCGTGGACGCCGAGCGCGCGCGCGCCGTCGCGCGAACGCACAATCGTCAAGGAACGTTGGCGGGCGTGCCGCTGACCATCAAGAGCAGCTTGGACGTAACAGGATTACCCGCCGAGTGCGGCAGCCGGTTGCGCGCCGGAAATATCGCCGCCACCGATGCGACGCTCGTGGCGCGATTGCGCGCCGCGGGCGCGTTGATCCTGGGCGTCACCAATGTGCCGGAGTTCCTGATGGCTTGGGAAACCGACAACGCGCTGTACGGTCGCACCAATAGTCCGTGGGATTTGTCGCGAACTCCCGGCGGATCGAGCGGTGGCGAATCCGCGGCCATCGCCGCCGGTTTGTCGGCGGGAGGAATTGGCAGCGACGGTGGCGGGTCGATTCGCGTGCCCGCGCACTTCACCGGAATTTGCGGGCTGAAACCGACGCCTGGGCGAATTCCATGCACCGGTCATTTTCCCGGCAGCGTTGGACCGTTCGTTCAGCTTGGAGTCGTCGGTCCCATGGCGCGTAGCGTCGCGGACGTGAGGTTGATCTTCGAAGCCTGTGCGGGATTGGACTGGGGCGACGTTCGCGCCGTCGATCTGCCGATCCGGAAGCCCGATACCGCGGGAGTCCGCGTGGCGTGGTTCGACGACAACGGAATCGCACCTGTGACGCCGGAGATTCGCGCGGCGGTCCGTGCGGCTGCCGGCGCGCTCAGCGCGGCGGGCATCGAGGTGGAACAGCATTACCCGAGCGGTCTCGACGGATTCTTCGACCTGTTCATACTTTTCTTCGTGCAATGCGGCATCGTCTTCCTGCAACCGTTGGTCGACGAACTGGGCGATCGCATTTCTCCGACGCTGCAACGGTACTGGACGAAAGCGCTACAGCGGCAACGGCCGGACTTTCCCGGGTTGGTGCTGGGTTGGGCCCAGCGCGATCAGATGCGTTTGACGTTGCTCGAGCAAATGCGCCGTTTCCCGATTCTGCTGTCACCGGTGTGTTCCACACCCGCGTTCCGTCACGGCGAGCGCGAGTGGAATGTGGACGGCCGCAGGGTTGAGTATTTGGAATCGTTCAGTTATTGCGAACTGTGCAACGTGCTCGGCTTGCCGGCCGCCGTGGTTCCTGCGGGAGTGTCGCCGGAAGGGCTGCCGATCGGCGTGCAAGTCATCGGGCGGCCCTTCGAAGAGGAACTAGTCTTGGCTGTGGCCGAGATCATCGAGTCGGCCCACTGGACTCCCAAGCGTACCCTGGCCGATGCGACAACTCTCGGGTGATCACGCGCTGTTATAGGCAACCGATAGTCGAGAATCGCGGTGGTTTCTGTGGCGCCGTCATGCATTGGCAGCGGCGATTACCGTAAACGGGTAGGAAATCAAATAGTCCATCCCATTCCCGAAAGCCTCCGCCTTGAAAACCACCGTGCGCTTCCATCCCGCGGGCAAGGGTGGAAGGCGCGTGGCGTCGAACTCCAGCGCGACTTCGTCGCCCGAGGCCTAGATCATAGGCGTGCTGCTTTGACGCTTGCGCCGGCGGCGCGCTTCAAGCATCGCCGCGATGCCGGTGCCGAGCAGCAGCAGCGTGCCGGGCTCCGGAGTCGACTCAGTCGGAGCTTGGATTGCCTCTAGGAGCAACTGACCGCCGTTGGTGTCGACATTGTTGTCCCACACCAACTGCCATTCCAGGCCGTTGCCGAAGAACGGATCGGTGATCGTCAGGTTCTCGTCGCCTTCACTTCCCGTCCAGTTCAGGATGATGTATTCGGCGCCTAGCGAGGGAACGTAGTTTGCCAGCAGGTTGACGGTCAGATCGCCATCGAAGGCCACGTTGCCGTTCACGGTCTCCGCATCGAACGAGGGATTGTAAACGTTCGGATCGCCGATGTCCTCCAATAAGGTGCCGCCGTTGATGTCCAGATTGGCGAAAATCGTCATGTCCTGGGGATCGCCGGGCCCGAGCGTGCCATTGGTGTCGATGAACAGCGTGCCGAGGCCGCCGCCCACCGTGATCGTGCCGCCGCCGGAGAGCACGCCGCCGTCGATTTCCATGGTGTTCGCGTCGAGCGAACCGTTCACGGTGGTCTGTCCGCCGGTCTGCACAAACGAACCGTTGACATCGATCAGGCCCTTGTCGGTGACGAGTCCGCCCATCATGTTGAACGCACCGGCCTGGATGGAGCCGTCCGAACCAACCAACGTGGTGCCGGCGGTTTGCGTGTAGGTCCCGGCCGGATCGCTCTGGTTGCCCGTAACCACCAGCGTAGCGGCGCCGGAGTTGGAGGTTCCGTCTCCGACCGTCACCGACCCGGAATTCTGGAAGGAACCGGCGCTAAGCTGGCCGCCACCGCCGGGGATTCCGTTCCAACCGTCGTAAATTCCTCCCGTGATCGAGACGGCCCCGGCATTACTAAATGTTCCCGACACGTTAAGCGCTGAACCCGTGGCGCCATAGCCGCCGCCAATCGCGACGGTACCAGCGGCGTTGTTGGTGAAGGAACCGCCTCCCGTCACGTTCACAGTGTTCCCGAGTCCCGTGCCCCCGTTTCCGGCTGTCCAACCGTTCCCCGCGCCTCCCACAGTGAAGGAGCCGGAGTTTGTGATGCCGCCCGCAGTCAGGGTGCTGTTGCCATGGTTAGCAAACACAACGCTTCCTTCGTTGGTCAGCGTCTGCGCACTGACTGAACTACTGGTGTTCAGGTACAGTGTCGCCCCGGATTGATTGTCGAAAATCCCGGAAGCGCTGCTCAAACTACTGGAGTTGGTCACGTGGATGATGCCGGCGTTGGTCAAACCGCCAGCCAGGCTCAGCGACGAGCTGCTGTCCGTGGTCAGCGTTCCTGTGGCGGTATTCGTCAGGCTGCCAGTGAGCGACAGCGAAGCGGAGTTTACCAGCGCTAGGCTGCCCTGATTCGTATTCAGACTGGTGAGAGCGTTCGCGCCGCTGGCGCCGGCTTGATCGTTGGTGATCAGGGCCGATGAACCGTTCAGCGTGATATTGGCGTTGTTGTTCAGGATTTGCGCGCCGTTGTAGGCCAAAGTCCCCTGGATGTTGTACGTACCGCCGTTGAGCGTCTGCGTGTTGTCCAGGTTCGTGAATGATCCGGCGGCGCCTGTCACCGAGAACATGCTATTGCCGTTCACATTCAGGGTGCCATTATTCGTGAACGTACCGGTGTTGACCTGGCCTCCGCCGTTGGGCGTGCTGTAGACGTTTGCGCCGCCACCATTCAAAGTCACGGTACCGCTATTTGTGAACGAGGAGGCATTGATCACGCCACCTGCGCCGCTCCAATTCCCGCCATTCACGGTGAACGATCCCGTGGCGGTGTTCGTTAAAGCGCCCGTGGTGACAGTACTTGCAAGACCGTTGCTGCCCGACCAGCCACTCGATTGCGAGCCGTTCACGGTAAATGATCCTGAGTTATTGATGGCGGTTGTCGCTGTGAGCGTGGCGCCGTTGGCGCCATCGCCGACACTGACCCCGGATACGGCATCGTTGGTCAAGGTTCCGGTAATCGTTGCGCTCGCATTTCCGGTTAAACCCAGTGCGGCGCCCTGTCCGGACGCGCCTAGGTTAGCGAAATCCCCGTTTACCTGGAGATTGCCCCCCGCGACAGCGACCGCAGCGCCGAAGCCTGGAACCACCTGATTCGTCAAAGTTCCATTCACTGTCAGTGTGGATCCGCTTGCGACAGTCAGGACAGCGCTGGTAGTGTTGCCCATGTTGTCGGAGTTGAGCAGGGCCCCGACAGTCAGGTTCGCACCATTTGTCAAAGTCAGCGAGTTCTGATTCTGGACCAAGCTCGCCAGGGCGTTGCTGCCACTCTGGCCCGTGTAATCGTTGGTGATCAGTGCGGAAGCACCATCCAACGTGACATTGGCGTTGTTGATCTTAATGCCCGCTCCATCATACGCAAACGTACCGGCGATGTTGTAGGCGCCACCGCTCAGTGTTCCCGTTGCCTGGTCGAGATTCTTGAAGGCGCCGACGCCACCAGTGACTGAGACGTTCGATCCCGAGCCGACGTTCAGCGTTCCGGGGTTGGTCAGCGCAACCATGGTCATGTTGCTACCGCCGTTGGCGGTCAGAGTGCCGTTGTTGACCACGCCCGTGGCTGAGGTAAAGTTCACGCTGGCGCTATCTTGCAGGGCGAATAATCCGTTGTTGGTTTGCAGAGTGGTGAAAGGATTATTGGCGACGCTGGCGGTCAGGGTTCCATCGTTAATGAACGCTGCGCCCGCTCCAGTGAGAGTGACATTGGCGTTGTTGGTAATCACCGTGCCGCCGGTATATGACAGGATTCCGCCGACATTGTAGGTTCCGGTGGCCAAGGTGCCGGTGTTGTCCAAACTCTGGAACGAACCAGCCGCCCCCGTCACCTGGAGAGTGCTGCCCGCGTTCACGTTTAGCGTGCCGCTATTGTTCAATGACCCCGCGGTGACTGTCGTGTAAACGGCGGGAACATCCCCGCCGTTCAGAGTGAATGTGCCGGAATTGTTGAGGAGTCCCGTAACCGCAACCGAATTACCCGCTGTGGCGCCGTAACTACCTTGATTTGCGCCATTGACGACAAAGTTGCCTTGGTTGGTAAGAGCGCCGGCCATGAGCGAGGATCCACCGTAGACGTCACCGACGGTTACGGAGCTGCCGGAATCGTTAGTCAAGGTGCCGGTGATTGTAACGCTGCCCGGCGAAATGACACTTCCGCCGCTCGCAACATTTAAGCCGGCCCCCCCGCCGAGGTTGTTGAAATCTCCCGTTACGCCCAGAGATCCGCCGTTAACGTTGACGTTGCTGCTGGCACCCCAACCACTGTTGTATTGGTTGGTGAAAGATCCGTTCACTTGCATCGTTGCGCCGTTGGATACCTGCACCGTCGCACTGTCACCCCAATTCGCAGTGCTGTTCGTATTCGTAAAGGAACCGTTTACGGTTAGGCTGGAGCCCGTGCCCGAAACCGCCAGAACAGGACTGCTGCCGGTGTTCAATCCAGTGTTCTGCACGCCACCTGTTGTGGTCAATGTGGCGCCATTCTCAAGAGTGAGGGAGCCCTGATTCGTGGTCAGGCTGGCCAGTGCGGCGCTGGTGGAGCCGCCGCTGTAATTGTTGCTGAACACGGCCGACCCGCCGTTCATCGTGATGCTAGCGTTGTTGACCTGGATTCCCACGCCGTCATACGCAAACGCCCCAGCGATGTTGTACGTGCCCGACGCCAAAGTTCCTGTGGACGGGTCGAGGCTCAGGAAATTTCCAGCCCCACCGGTGACCGAAACATGGGAGCCCGCGCCGACGTTCAGCGTACCCGGATTGGTGAACGCGGCCATGGTGATGTTGCTGCCACCGTTGGCGGTGAGCGTGCCATTGTTTGTGACGCCGGGCGAGGTGATATTCAGGTTCGCGCTACCTTCCAAGTCCAGCTTGCCGTTGTTGGTTTGCAGCGCGACAAAAGGATTATTCGCGACGCTCGGCGTCAGCGTTCCATCATTCACAAACGCGCCCGACCCCGTCAGGGTCACGTTGGCGTTGTTGGTGACCACGTTGCCGCCGGTGTACGAGAGGATTCCGCTGACATTGTAGGTTCCACTGCCCAGCGTACCCGTGTTATCCAAGCTCTGGAAAGAGCCGGCAGGACCTGTCACCGAAAGCGTACTGCCCGCACCCACGTTCAATGTGCCGCTGTTGGCCAGAGACCCAGCGGTAACGGTCGTGTAAACGGCGGAAACATCGCCGCCGTTCAGGGTTAGCGTGCCGGAATTGTTGAGCAGTCCATTAATCGTGACCGAGTTACCAGCCGTAGCGCTGCTTCCGCTTTGGGAAGCGCCATTGACGACAAAGTTGCCTTGATTGGTAAGCGCACCGGCCGTGAGCGAGGACCCGCCGTAAGTGTCGCCGAGATAGACGCTACTAATCGAATCGTTGGTCAGAGTTCCGGTAATCGTTACCGAACTGCCAGTGCCGGGCGCTCCGGCGCTGTTAGCAGTCAAGTTACCGGCCCCAATGTTGTTGAAGTCGCCGTTTACCTGAAGCGTGCCGGCGCTGAGGCTGGTTTGGGCGCCTCCCCACCCGTTTGAGTTGTTGTTATTAGTAAAAGAACCGTTCACCGTCATCGAGCCGCCGTTGTCGATGTTGGTCTGCACGTGGTCGCCCCAGCCGGTGGAATTCACGTTCGTATAGGCGCCACTCACCGTCAAGTTTGAGCCCGCACCGGTTACGGTCAAAAACGGCTCGACATTGTTGAAGGCGTTTTGTAAGTCGCCCGTGGTGGTCAGCGTCGCGCCATTCTGGAGATTGAGCGTTCCTTGGTTAGTCGCCAGACTGTTGAACGCGTTGTTGCTGTGACTCAGATTCAATCCCTGCGAGCCGTCGTTCACGAAAGCCGCAGTCGCGCCATTCAAGGTGACGCTGGCGTTGTTCGTTGTCACGCCGCTGCCGGTATAGGAGATCACTCCTCCGTTGAGAGTGTAGGTTCCGGGATCCAGAACACCGCTCGTCGTCAGATTGCTGCCGGTTGCGTTGAACTGGCTGGTGGGACTGAGTTGCAACAGGCTCGTGGAATCGACAGTCACACTGCCGTTGTTGTTGAAGTTGCCTCCCAGCGATAGCGTACTGCCGTTCAGGCCCAAACTGCCGCCTACGCCATTGAAGCTACCGGCGACGGTTGCCGCGCTGCTGGTCAAAACGAAGCTGCTGTTGGTGTTGTTGAAGTCCCCGCCCACCTGCAAGCCCGGCGTAACCGATCCGTTGCCTGCGGTATTCAGCGTAACGTTGGATTGGACACCGCTACCGCCGTCAGTGTTGGTCAGCGTTCCTCCGATGGTAGCCACGGCTCCGTTGGAAACCGTGAGAGAGGAAGTACCGTTGACGCCCCCACCGTTCGTGCTGGTGTTCGAAAAGTCGCCGGAACCGGTTGTGAAAGTGGTTCCCGCACCATCCACCGTTAGCGAACTGTTGCCGCTGTTGCTGAAACTGCCCACCGACAACGAACTGCCGCCGGATACGCTGGCTGTGGTGGCGCCCCAATCGTCACTTGTTTGAGTGAATGCGCCGCCCACGGTCATGGCCGCCCCATTGGTGAGATTGGTGGCCGTGTAGCTGTGGTTCCACTGCGCATTCGACGACGACGCCATGAAAGATCCGGTGACGTTGACTTTGCTTCCCGAGCCGTCAGCGTTGATCGTAGAAAACGAGTCCGCCGAACCGAAGCCGATGGCGGCACTGCTGGCGCTGCCGTTGATTTGCAGCGTGCTCCCGCTGTTCACGTTGGTGATGTTTCTCGTCCATGTCGAGCCGTTCGTTTCCGTCTGCGTAAAAGAAGTTGCCGTGACGTTCGCACCACTGGCCAGAGTCAGCACATTGCCGGTGCCGTTGAGGGTGAGTCCGTTATCCAGCGTGAGAGAATTGGGGCCGGTTACATTCAGGTACGTCGAGGGTGCGCTGCTAAAGGATGGGTTGGCCGAGTTGAATGTCAGGGAAACTGCCGTCGCCGGGACGTCGATCGTCACCGTGGTGTTCAGCAGACTTAGGAAGGCGTCCTGAGGGTTCGCGCCGGCACCGTTGGTGGGCACTCCGCTGTCCCAATTTCCCGGGTTGCTCCACGTGCCATCAACCGCCCCGGTGAATGAATCCGCGGAGGCTTGCTGGTTGGTGAATGACAAAAACGCAACGAGCGTCAAAAAGAGCGCTTTTGCGGACGGTTTTTTGTGCCTCATCATATAGGGTCGAACAGCCCCTTGTTCTTTTAAATCTACCTGCCTGTCGGCTGCCTTACGACTACTACACAGTTTTCAATTCGGATCTAGTACTTTCACACTATCCGGCAAAATCGAGCAGGTTGACGGCCAAACCTAAGAATCTATTTATGTTATTGATTCTGCTAGGCCCCTTGGATTGACTTTTTAGCCAACCACCGCAATTCCTTGCAACTTTTGTCCCACTCCGAGAAGTACTAAGTTCCTCCGTAAGTCCAGGCCGGACAGTGCGGACCGTGTTATCCTAGTGACGAAATAAAATCGAACAATTCCGCAGTCGGGCCGCTGCCCGAGCCGCCCTCATTCAGGACCTTGCGCCACTGTGATATCGTGAATGTCTTTGCCATGAGGTTCTCCAAAGCGGCGGCAGGCATCGTTGCGTTTTTGGGTCTCCTATTCCTGACGGCGGCGATTGATTCCACGCTGGATTCTGGGCTGGCGGAAGTTCGCAAGTTCATCCAAGCGAGCCGTGGCGATCTGGGTTTGCCAGTCGCGCAAAAACTGGTGAAGGATTATCCAATGAGCGCCGAAGCGCATCACGTGCTGGGCGTTTGTCTTTTCCGCACGGGCAAAAAAGACGAATCGGTGACCGAGTACAAGAAAGCCATCGCTCTGAAACCGGCGATGGCCGACGCCTACCACGACTTGGGAGTCTCGTACTTGGCGATGGGAAAATCGCGCGAGGGGATTTCCGCCCTCGAACAGTGCCTGAAGATCGATCCGAAACGCGCACGCGTTTACTTGCTATTGGGCCAGACGCTCCACGACAACGCGCAGGACGTTCGCGCGATTCCGGTGCTGCAAAAAGCGCAGACCCTCGATCCGAAACTTCCGGAAGTGAATTACTACTTGGCCGCGGCGTACATGTTCACCGGTGATTTCAACGCGTCGTTGAGAGCGCTCGAAGCGGAGTTGCGCATCAATCCGAATTACGTGCTGGCCTGGGCGGCGCGCGGAACGATCCTGTTTCGCCGCGGCGATCTGGCCGGCGCCAAGGCCAGTTACACGCGCGCCTCGGAACTCGATACGCATCTGGAAGAACCGCAACTGGGCTTGGCGCGAATCGCGGTTCGCGAAGACCGGGCCGCCGAGGCCGTCCAGAGACTCATGAAAATCATCGCCTTCAACGACACCGCGCCGGCGCATTTCGAACTCGCGCAGGCCCTGCTGAAAATGGGTAAAAAAGCCGACGCCGATAAGGAACTGGCCACCTACCGGCGCATGCAAGCCGACGCGCAGTCCAAGGATCGCGCGGCGAAACACGCCGACGGCGGCGCGGCGCCAAAAGTCACGCTGCGCCCCGGCACTGTCACGGCGCTGGGGAAATCGCCCGAGGGCGCGCCGGCGTGGTTCGTGGACGTCGCGGAGTCCGCGGGCATCCGGTTTCGCCACGTCGGCGGCAACCCGGACAAAAACATGATCGTGGAAACGGTAGGCAGCGGCGCGGCGTTCATCGATTACGACAACGATGGCTGGCTCGACGTGCTGCTGGTGGGCGGATCGTCCCAAAAGAGCCGCTTGTACCACAACAATCACAACGGCACGTTCACCGAAGTAACGGAAAAAGCGGGTCTCGCGCATACCGGTTGGGGTATGGGCGCGGCGGTGGCCGACTACGACAACGACGGATACGACGATATTCTCTTAACGTATTTCGGCGGCGCGGCCTTGTACCACAACAACGGCAACGGCACCTTCACCGACGTCAGCGAGAAAAGCGGATTGCGCGCGGCCATCGCCGCGAGCACTTCCGGAAAAGGCGGCCGCCTGTGGGCTACCAGTGCGGCGTGGGGAGATTACGACCGCGACGGCAAGCTCGATGTGTTCATCGCGGTCTACGTGGATTTCAATCCGCTCGATTTCCCGCATCCCGGCAGCAAACCGAATTGCATGAACTACGGCGTGGCCACGCATTGCGGCCCGGAAAACTACGTGGGCGGGCGCGACATGCTCCTTCACAACAACGGCGACGGAACCTTCAGCGACGTCACCGACAAAATGGGCATCGAGCCGCCGCCGTACTACGGCGGACTGGGCGCGTTGTGGGGCGATTTCAACGGCGACGGTTGGCCCGATCTCTACGTCGCCAACGACACCACGCCCAGCGCGCTCTACATCAACCAGGGCGGCAAGGGTTTTGTGGAAGTGGGATTGGCGGCGGGCGTGGCAGTGTCCGAAGATGGCCACGCGCAAGCCGGCATGGGAATCGATGCGGCCGATTACATGCATGAAGGCCGCTTGAGCCTCGTGAAAACCAACTTTTCCGAGGACGCTCCAAATCTGTATCGCAACGCGACAACGGGAAACAATCCGGGAAACAACGTGACCTTCACCGACGACGTCTTTAAGGCGGGCATGGGCGAAGCCAGCCGTCTGTCACTGGGATTCGGCGTGAAATTCCTGGATTTCGACAACGATGGATGGATCGACGTCTACACCGGCAACGGTCACGTCTTCCCGCAAATCGATTTAATGAATCGCGGCATTACGTTCCGTCAACGCAACCTGTTTTTCCGGAATCTGGGCGGCGGGCGCTTCGAAGAAATCGGACTGCGCGCCGGGCCAGGCGCATCGCGCCTCGCCGTGACCCGCGGTCTGGCCGCCGGCGACTTCAACAACGACGGCCGCGTCGATTTGCTGGTGAATCATATGGACGACACGGCGTCGCTGCTCGAGAATCGCACCGCCAACGGAAACCACTGGATCACGCTCGATCTCGTCGGCGTGAAGAGCAACCGCAACGCGCTCGGCGCGGTGGTGCGCCTGAACGATCAGATGCAGGAAGTGCGGGCCAACGACAGCTATCTTTCCTCGAGCGACCGCCGCCTGCACTTCGGTCTCGGCAAGAAGACGGCGATCTCTCGCGTGGAGATTCGCTGGCCCAGCGGGCTCGTGCAGAACATATCCGCCGCCACGCTGGCCGTCGACGGCTTCTACAAGATTGTCGAAGGTCAGGCCCCCTCGAAAATCCGCTAGGTCCCTGCGACGCATTTGTTTTCCAGGGGAGCCTTTCCTGTATGCTCACCCGATGATACTGAAGACGTCAAGACGGGTGTGATTTTCGCGCGCGTCCTAGGCGAGATTCGGAAAACGGAAATGGAAAAGCGCCTGGACTGAGAACCTCCAGTTGCCGCGCGGTGAGACCCTTACTTCTTGCTCTCGCTGATCAGTTGCGCAACCTTGGAGGTTTCCGAGACCGGCTCCATCAGCACGATATGCCGCGTGTTGATGATCATGCGATCGGGACCATGCCACTCCTTGCCGCGCTTCACCAGAATGTTGCTGGTCTGCTTGGTTTCCGGATTCGTCACCGACTGCACGTAATAAACGTCGGTCAGCACCGTGTACGGCGACCAGGGCGAGCCGAGTGATTGCACTTGGCCGAAATAACCCTGCCCGCTATCGAGATAAACGGCATGGTACGCGGCGGTGAGCCGAATCTGGCTCTGCCAGTAGACAACAGCCACAATCGCGAGCAAAACCAGCGCCACTACGACGCTGGTCAACCACTGCGACACACCTCGCTGATTCTTCATGGCCGTTCAATGTAGCACGTCTTGCCGGGTCCGAGAATCTCTTTCGCAATTGGGTAGTGTCCTAATTTTACAGGCGCCGGCTGCGTTGTCAGAACCATTCGCGGTAGCGAATGGGTTCGCTGGCGTCGGCCACCGCGGACGAAGCTCGCTAAAAGCGGTATGGTCCGAATTCTGTTTTGATTAGAACCGTCGGTGCCTGGCGAAGGGCCAGCGAGCCCATTCGCTACCGCGAATGGTTCTGACAACGGCAAACACAATGGGCGCAAATTAGGACACGACCCGCAATTGGAGGCAGAGATCATCGAGTCGGCCAACTTGACTCCCAAGCGTAGTCTGGCCGATGCGACAACTCTCGGGTGATCACGCGCGTGTTGTAGCGCAGCCGATAGTCGAGAATCGCGGGCGTTTCTTGACGGCCGTCGTGGAGTGGCAACGGACCCACCGTGAAGGGATTCGGAATCAAATAATCCATGCCCTTCTCAAAACCTTCCGCCTTGAAAATCACGCTGCGTTTCCATCCGGCCGGCAGCGGCGGCAGACGGGCGGCGTCGAACTCCAACGCGATTTCGTCACCGGAGGCGATGATCGCATAACGATCGTCGGCGGCCTGCATCAAATCCGTCACGTCGCCGTAGCGCGTGTAGGCCCCGGCGTGACGAACGAACGGTGCGGTCTTCGAGATTTGCTGGTAATCGTAACTCTCCGGATTGCGGCGCAGCTCGCGCGGATAACCCAGGAATCGCAAATCGGCCTTCACCGGCGGAAGCTCGGTTGTGCGCACGTGCGTGTCCGTAACAGCGCCGCCGGCGAACGCCTTCTGCCAGTAGATTTCCATGTTGGTGGAGATTTTGACGCGCGGATCCGCGCGATTCATCAGACCCTTCAAGTCCACCACCATCCATTTCGGCAGGCCGGCGGGAAAACCCATCGAGGCGATCGCCGTCTTCCAGCCGCCATGACCATCCGGTACGTCCAAGCGCGGCGGGTCGGGCTTGAGTCCGGTGTGAAAGGCGTCGTAATTCGTGCTGGAGTCGTAGTATTCCGTGAAACCGTACAAGAGCAGCACATCGTCCTCCGGCCGCAAAGTAAGCGTATGCGAATGGGGCGGCGTGAAGCCGGAGAAGCGCGTTTTGCGGACGGGATCGCCGGCGATTGTCACTGGATGGGCGTTGCCCACCGCCCAAATTTTGTAGGAACGCGGTGGACCTTCCACGACGAATCCCTCGTTCGGCATCACCATCAAATTTGCGGGATGATCCACCACGAACAGCCGCGCGGCGTCGAGATACGTTACTTCTTCCATCTGCCCAGTGAACCGAAACAGATAACGTCCCTCGCGTGGTTGCGCACCTTCCGCCAACAAGTACTCGTCGGGATCGGGAGTGTCGGTGACGCCGGGCTCCACCCATTCCCCGATCACGCCGGCGCCGATAATGTCCGAAAGAAAGCGAAATTTCGTCCCATCCCATGCATACAGCAGCGGACACGATCCGCCTTTGCGGTCGAGTTCCTGGTACGCAACCCGCGCGACGGCTCCGGGAATCTCGTCTTGCATGACGCCGGTGGGCCACAAGAAGCGCACAAAGTCGGCGGACTTGTGCGCGCCGAGTCCGAAGATGATCTCGGTCGAGCTCTGTCCCACGCCGTTTCCGCCGCCAATTTCGATTTTTTGATACGCGTCGCCGGCTTGCGTCTCCACTTTGGTTCCAATTCCGTCGCGATTGTCTTTCAGGCCGCGCGCGCGAACCTTCAGGAATCCGTTCTTGTTGCCGCCGTCATTTCTCCAAAGCGTCGCGCCAATCAGCAAATCGGAGGCGCCATCGTCGTCGATATCCGCCGTCGCCACGCTGCCGGAAGCTTTTGCGAACGCCGTGCGGATCTCCTCGAAACGGCCGTTACCGAGGTTGCGGAATAAGTGCGCGCCCTGAGCGCCCGTGAAAACAAGATCGCGGAAACCGTCGTTGTCGTAATCGACCGCGGCCACGCTGAAAGTCGCGGACTCGTGGCAATCGGGCAGCGCTACGGGGACGAACTGGCGTCCCGCTTGGTTTTCCAAGAGCACGGGGCAACCGTTTGGCCGCGTGAATACCAAGTCCATCCAACCATCGTTGTTGTAGTCGATCACCGCAACCGAGTTGGCGTTGTCCACCGGCAGAGGGAGTTTCGTGAATCCGCCGTCGCGAGCATTCGAATAAAGCACTGGTGGGCCGCTTCGCAGAACCAACACCAAATCGATGTCGCGATGATTGTCGAAATCGGTAGCGGCCGCGCCGGCGATTTCCTCTTGCGTGATGCGGCTCGCGGCGCCGGCATCGGCGAAAGTTCCGTCGCCTTTGTTGCGATACAGGCGGCTGCCCGCCAGCACGTCGAGATAACCGTCATGATCGAAATCCACAAAGATCACCGTCGGGCCGCCGGCCAGTTCGGCGACTTTCTGGAATTTGCCCTTGCCGGCATTGTGGTAAAGCACGGTCTTCGCGCCTGAGCTGACCGCGAGGTCCGTGTTGCCGTCGTTGTCGAAATCAGCCGCGGCGCACGACACGCCGGGAATCGCCTCGCCGGCGCTCTCGAATTTGCCGCCGGTGTTGCGATAAACTCCGCCGCCAGGAATTACCAGGCTGGGCCGGCCGTCGCCGTCGAAGTCCAGGAAGCACGCGCCGCCTCCTCCGCCTTTGAGATTCGCGGGAAGTTCGGCAAACGTAACGGGAATCGCCGGCGATGCCGGAGCCCGCGAACGCGGATTTTCCTGCGCCAAAGAGTATTGACCTTGCTCGCCGTATTGCGAGCCGACCGGTTCGTTCCGCTTTCCTTCCGCAGTGAGTTCCTGGAATCGCTTCAGGTAGACGCCGCCCTTGGCCGCGTCGCCGGAAAGCACGTAGGAGCGACCGATCCCGAAGATCGCCGAAACGAAGCTGGGATCGCCTTCCACAACCTTCGTGTAGTGCCGGATGGCTTCGGGGTAGTGGTGCAATGCGAAACTCACCGCGCCCAGGTAATACTGCGTGTGCAGATCATCGGGATCGAGTTTTTCGGCTGCCTCGAAATCCACGAGCGATTGATCGAGATCTCCCGCTTCGCGGTGCAGCAATCCAAGATTGAAATGTGCGCGGATGTTGCGCGGCTCGCGGGCTGCCACTTCTTTGAGGGCGCGTTCGGCCTCGGGCGTTTGGCGCGCGGCGAGCAGCGCGATGCCTTCGTTCAGCCGGTTCCCAGCCTTGACGAATGCCGCGCGCGCCTCGGGATACTTGCCCTGGAACATCAGCGCGACGCCCAAGTTGTTCGCCGCCAGTTTGTCGCCTGCGGGGTCGGGTTGGGCCAGTTCAGCGGCCGTGGCTGCCAGAGCCGCTAGTGCGCCTGCTATCAGAAGCAACTTTCGCATACGGTTTCGATTCCGTGTTCCCCGCGCCTTCCGTGACGGTGTAAGTCTGTCCCGCGGCAAGATTGGTCAACCTCTCTTTGGCTCCATCCGGCCAGATGATCTCGACGGTCTTCGCAGCGGCATCGCGACCCAAGCCGAAGGTTAGAACATCTTCGCTCGACGAGCAATATCCTTGTCCGGCCTTCAACGATTGCCATTGCCATCCCCGCGACGTTTCCACGCGCACGCGAGCACCTATTCCTTGGCGATTCGCTTTCGTGCCTTGCAGACGCAAGCGAAGCGAGCGGTTTTCTCCGCCCGTATTGCGATACAAATACGCCGGGCCGCCATTTGTGGTCACTAGCACGTCCAGGTAGCCGTCACCGTCGAGATCGGCGTAGGCCGCGCCGCGCGCCACCTTGGGCTGCTGAAGGTCCGGACCGACTTTGGCCACGACATCTTCGAACCGCTTGCCTCCCAGATTGTGAAACAGATGCGGCGGCATCGCATAGAACACACGCTGTTGTACTTTGTGAATGTCGGCATCGAGATGGCCGTTGGCGATAAACAAATCGGTGAGGCCGTCGTTGTCGTAGTCCCAGAAAAACATGCCGAAGGCCAGCGTCAGCAAGCTGGCGCGTCCAACGGAAGAAGAAGGAGCTTCGTCCACGAACAGCCCCTTGCCTTCGTTGTGATAAAGACCCAGCATCTGATTCGAAAAGTTGCCGATCACCACGCTGGGGAATCCCGACGAATCATAATCGGCGGAATCGACGCCCATACCCGCGCGCGCCACGCCGTCTTCGCTGAACGCGACTCCCGCGGCCACGCCGCGCTCCGTAAACGTACCATTGCCGTTGTTGTGGTACAGCTTGTTGGGCTGTGTATCGTTGGCGACCAACAGGTCGGGCCAACCGTCCATATCGTAATCGAGCGCCACGACGCCCAGCGACTTGGAAGTCGTATCGTACAGGCCGGCCTTTTTGGTCACGTCTTCAAACTGGCCATTCCCCAAATTGTGGAACAGGCGCGACGCGGTGCCCTTGTAAGACTCCGGAGTGCAGTAGGACTTGTTGCGTCCGTCCAGCGTGCAGTAGATATCTTTTTCCGGCGACCATTCCACATAGTTGGCGACAAACAGGTCGAGCTTTCCGTCGCGATCGTAATCGAACCACGTGGCGCTGGTTCCAAAGTTGGCATTCACAATACCGGATTGCTTGGTGACATCGCGGAAATGCATTCCGCCTTGATTGTGAAACAGGCGGTCGCCATCGAGCGCGGTGATGTAAAGATCGGGGCGGCCGTCGTTGTCGTAGTCGCCCACGGCGACTCCCATCGCCTTCATGCGGATATTCAATCCGCTGGCGGCCGTGACATCGGTGAACGTGCCGTTCCGGTTGTTTCGATACAGCGCCGGATAGCCGTCGCCGTTCAGCAGAAGAATGTCGGGATAGCCGTCGCCGTCCAGATCCACGAAGGCGCAACCAGACCCGAGCGTCTCCGGCAGATACTTCTTGCCCGTCGCGCCCGTGGAGTGCTTGAAGGAGATGCCCGCCTTCTTGGTGATGTCCACAAAACTCTGGCCCGATGCGGCAACCGCCGTCAGCAGCGCCACGCCGGCCAGTACAAAACGCTTCAACATCATTCCGATTTCCTTCCGTGCCCTTAAATACGTTGCGCTTTGATTCATCCGTCCTTTGGCTCGCCCTTACAGGGCTTGCTATTTTCTACTCCTGACCCAGGGCGACGCTTCGCTTGCCCTGGGCTGACATAGCTCGGGCCGTTGGCCCTCCGATAGCGTGTCCGCCAACGTCGTCTGGGTCACCCAGCCCCGAAGGAGTCTGTGGGGACAACTCCGCCCCGAGCCTGCGGCAGCAGGCGGCACAATGTTAGCCCCTGGCGAGGCGTTTTTTGCCGAGCCTGGGGGCACTGTTGTTTCGAGTAACGAGCCTGCAGCGCAGGCGGCACAGGCGCATCGTATGGCAATGTTGTCTGTGTCGCCAGCTGCGCAGGCTCTGCTCGCTAACGGATGACCCCAGGCTCGGCAAAAAACGCCTCGCCAGGGGCTAACATTGTGCCGCCTGCTGCCGCAGGCTCGGAGTTGCGTTGTCACACAGACTGCTTCGGGGCGAGTTTTCACACAGACTCCTGCGGGGCTGAGTTTTCACACAGACTCTGTAGGGGCGCCCTAAATGCATTCATCTCGACTGGCCTTTGCTCATCGCCGGTTCAACACGCGCCGCGTGCTCGTGAATAGGCTGGCGCTCGTTGTTGTCCTCGGGATGGATGCGACGATAGTCGCCGGTGATGGCCTGCGACGATTCCTCGGCTTTGAAACGCAAGTACAGTTTCTCCTCGCGGTCGGCCGACGCGGCATCGCCGAGACCGCGGTAAGCCAACATCAAATTATAGTGAGCCTGCAAATCCTCGGGGTCGACCTCGAGCACGCCCTGAAGGGCCGCAACCGCTCCGGCAAATTCACGCTTCAGGAAAAGGATGCGGCCTTTCTGATTCAACACCACGCGGTCGCGCGGATACTGCTGCAGCACGCGATCAAGTTCCGCCAATGCCGGATCGTAACTGCCCGCCGCCTTTAGCACCAAAGCGTTGAAGAAATGCGCGCGAGCCAGTTGCGGCTGGCGCTCCAGGGCTTGTTCGATCCACGGAGCGGCAGCTTCCGTCTCGCCTTCCTGTACCAGACATCGCGCCACGTTGAGCCATCCGTCGGCGTAAGCGGGATCGAGGTCCGTTACTTTCTTGAAAGCCGCCTCCGCGGCTTTCAAATCGCCTTGCAGCAAGAGACCGATCCCGTAGTCGTTCCAGCGTTCCCGATCTTCCTTCGTGGCCTTTCCCGTTCCCGGCGACGACTGTGGTCCTACGTTGAGCGTTGCCTTCGCCTCGGCAATGACGGTGACAGGTAGATTGGGAATCTTTTTGACCGCGCCGGAAACGCCCTGGGTATCGCCGGTAAATTTCATTTCGCGATCGTCGAAGTCGGGTGTCATGTAACCCGATCCGGGCACGCCGGCGTAGGAGAACTGCGTGTAGAACCAGGCGAACTTGCGATAGTTCACGCGCGCCGTCAAGTGCAGATTGCCTTTGATATCGCGCGGTACGACGATACGATAGTGCACCGTATCCGCCGCGCCCGGTGGGATCAGCCGCGTATACAACACCGAGCGCGCCGCATAGGCGTTGCGCTTGTTGATGGGATTTCCGTGCGCGTCCAGCAGGAACGACTTATAGAAGTGCGCGCCGCGATCCACCGGACCGTTGCCGGAACCGTCGCCGTTGTCCTCGATGAATCCGCTGTGATACACCACGCGTCCGGAATCATCGCGAGCTTCCAGCTCCACCCAGACGTCGAAGGCATCCACCGTGCCGCCCGGAAAGAAGTGGCCGATCTTGCGAGTCCGCACTACGACTTCGACGCAGACGCTCTCGCCAGGGTGAACCACAGGCTGCACGCGGTCCAACGGCCCGATCACCGGAGCGGCTTCGCGCAACACGCCACCGCTCGACGGCAAACTCTCCTCTCCGACCGCAAACGTGGTGGAGAGTTTCGGTGCGTTATCACCCGCGCCGCGCGCTGCGCCCCCGCGCGGCTGCCCGCCGGCGCGGCCACCGGCTGATTCCGGAATCACGCCGAAGACGTCAACGGTGAGGAACCCGGATTTCAGAAAATCCTCACTGGCCTTCTTCTGCTCGTCGTCTTGATTGGCAACCGGAAGCGCGGTATTGGCGGCGGGGAAGCGGTGCGAGTGAACCAGGCCGTCGCGATTGCCGAAGTCGGCCGACTTCACCATGGGCATGTGGCACTGCGCACACGTGGAACTTTCTTTCGGATAGTAGAACGAGCGCGCTCCCTGTCCGGAAACGCCGCTGGCCTGCCAGTTATCGTAATCGTTGAAGCCGCGAATCCAACGATAGCGATTCACCGGCGCATCCAGATGGACCTTGTGACAACTGGAGCAAAACTCCGCCGAGTTCGCCACCATGAACGGCTTAAGAAAAATGCGCCGATGAGCCTGCGGCGCGGCGCGCGTGACGAACTTGGCCACACCGCGAATCCAGGGATTCTTGCTCACCGCCAGATTGTGCAGCGCCGGATACTCGATGCGGAATCCGCCTTGGCCCATCGTGCTGTTCACCTGCACGATGGCGTGACAGGACATGCAACCCAAGCCGACCTGCGCCTCGGGTGTCTGGAGCGTCTCCGCGATGGGCTTGTCGAACATGCCGCTGAACAGCAGCGCGTGATCATGGCATCCCGCGCACCATTTCGAGGAGCGGATGCCGGCTACTTCTTGCATGTACTCGATGGACTTGCGGTAGAACTGATTGTTGAACGATCCGAAGTGGTGCGCCGATCCCTTCCATTGGTTGTAAATATCGCGATGGCACTCCATGCAACTTTCCGAGTCCATGAAAAAGTTCGATGGAATCGGCGCGCCGGTGTTGGTGCTGGCCGACGATGGAAAGAACGGTCCGCCGGGCCCATCGCCTTCACCGTCCATGTTAGTGGGCGGCGGCGGGTTGCGGATCTGGTCCGCCGGATTCGGCCTGACGCGGTGATAAGCCGCCATACCGAAGGGCAGAATCAAACAGGCCGCCAGCACCGCGCCGTAGTTTCTGCCGGCGAGTTGCTTGCGGGCAAGTGTGAAGGCCAACAGCAGAAGCAACAGCACGCTCGCGACAATGTGACTCCACAAAGCCCAGCGATGATCCCGCGTGGCGGCGAAGACCGCCAGGTAGAATCCCAATCCGCCGGCGAGAACCGCCAGCGCCAACGCGCCCCAGCGACCTGCGGAGGCATGAAACCAAACGAGCAAGGCGATGAAGAGGAATCCCAATCCCACGTGGAACAACACGTTGAAGACGTAGGCCAGTGTCGGATCCGCAAAGGAAGCGAGATACGCGCTGTTCAGCGCCATCGCCGCCGCGCCAATGATCACTAGCCTGTTAATCCGGCTCAACCTTGCACACTCTTCCCTTCAATCGCCAAACTTTTTCCCAGAACAGCGATCACTGTAGACCCGGGACCTGTATGCTGGCACTGTTTGAGCCGACGGTCAATAATGCAGAAAGATTAGGCGAGCCCGCCGGCAGTCCCGCGGGGTAACGGAAGTTCATCTGATCGATCACCAAGCCTGGCGCTGCGCCGCAATAGCTAACATTCGCATCCAAGCCGGCGATGCTCAGGTGGCACGTGTTAACCGCTGACGGCAGCGTAACCGAAGGACTTGGCACTCCGTCTTGCTGAGTCACAACCGTTGGTCCAAATCCATTTCCCCACAGAGTGCAGTCGACGCCTAGGCTGGGCGAGCCTCCGGTACACGTGACGATGGCTACACCATTGGTCGAAAACACTGACGGTGCGGTGGAAGAAAGCGCGATGGGTGCAACATTACTCGTAACTCCGTTCCTGAGCACCTGCACGCTCGTCCCCGCTCCGGTGGGAATCTCCCAAGGTATTTGGAAGTTGATCTGCGCCGATGAAACGTAGGTCAAAGGAGCCTGCCGGCCATTGACCAGGACCGACGTTCCCACCGCCGTTTGAGTAAATGCGCCTTGCGTAGCATCAAACAGATTGCCGTTTGTGCTATCCGCCAGACCGCTGCCAAAAACCGAAGCCAGACTCCCCGGCGCAAGCTGCGTAGCGAAGGACGCTGCATTCGCAATCCCGTTGGCATTGATCGTCGGAGGAATGTCCGGCTGATAGACGCGAACGTAATCAACTGTCATCGACTGCGGGAATGTCGTTGTGACGTCTGGATTCCCCGGCCAACCGCCTCCCACGGCGACGTTCAACAGAAGAAAGAACCCGTGGTTAAACACCCAGCTTGTGCCTTTGGGAAGCGAAGCGGTCGTCACCGTGCTATAGGACTGCGAATCTACGAAGAACTGGACGGTGTCGGGTGTCCAGATCACCTCGAAGACGTGGAAATCATCCGAAAACTTCTGACCGTTGGGCAACACGTATTGCGCCGTGATTCCATTGCCGCCGGAATATCCCGGCCCGTGGACGGTGCCATGAACGGTCGACGGCTCCCTCCCGATGTTCTCCATGATGTCCATCTCTCCGCAATTGGGCCAGCCCACCGAAGAAATGTTATCGCCGAGCATCCAGAACGCGGGCCATAGCCCTTGCCCAAACGGTATTTTGATTCGCGCTTCGATGCGGCCATACGTCGTGCTGAAGTTGCCTTGTGTTTTCATCCGCGCGGAGGTGTATCCGCCGGGCGTTTGCCGCGCAACAATCACCAGATTGCCGTTGCCGTCCAGGTAAGCGTTGTCGGTGGAATTGGTATACGTCTCCAACTCATTGTTTCCCCAACCGCCGGCACCCAGATCGCGGGCCCATTTGGTGGAATCGGGAGGCGAATTTGCAGGACCGTTGAACTCGTCGCTCCAAACGAGTTTCCAACCGGTTTGCGCGATTGCGCTAAGGGAGAGGAACAGAAGAGCCGGAAGAACAATTCGCAGCCGAATCATAGGTCCTCACAATAATTCGAGCTTACCACCAGCAAAAGCTGGTGGCAAAGCCGCTAAGGTTCTTTCACGGCGATATAGCGGTCCAGAGGAGGATTGTCGATCTTCTGGACTTTGCCGCTTGGCTTCGGCCACGTGATCTCCACCCAATCGATCTTCTCGGCCTTGCCTACACCCAGGACCTCGCGCGGATCGTGTGAGGAAAGATAGCTGCCTCCGCCATTTTTCTGGCGCGAGCGAACCACTCCGCCCGCCGACCAACGGATCTTCGCGCCGATGGCGTCACGGTTGCACGTAACGCCTTCCAACTTCAGTCCAATCCAGTGATTGCCGGCGCCGGCGCGATTCTTTAGGAGCACGGGAGCTCCGCCGTTGTTGGCGACGAGTACATCGATCATTCCGTCGTTGTTGAAATCGCCGACCGCCAGACCGCGCGCCGGAAAAGACTTGGTGAACGCGGAACCGGCCTCGCTACTGACGTTGCGGAGCTTGCCATTGTCCTGGTGGAAAAGCAGCAATGGTTCGCGGTACTTCACCTGCGCCGAGTAGTTCTCGATCATGTCGTCGGGATGGCCGTTTGACAGGATCAAATCGACGCTGCCATCGTTGTCGTAGTCGAAAAACTTCAGGCCCCATCCGCTGAGGAGCCGCGTGGCCTGCGCCACTCCGTTCACGTGCGCGACATCCAAGAACGTTTCGTTTTTCTGGTTCCGGTACAGGGAGAACATCTCCTGGTCCACGTTGGCGACAAACAGGTCCTGATAACCCGTGTTGAACACATCGCTCGAGTCCACGCCCATGCCGGAGCGGGCTCGTCCCTCCTCGCTGTATCCGACGCCGGCCGCCAGCGCCACTTCCTCGAACTGCCATCTACCGGCCTTGTCGGGACCGCGATTCAAAAACAGAAAATTTTGAACCGTGTCGTTGGCTACAAACAGATCCATTCGTCCATCATTGTTGACGTCGCTCGCGACCACGCCCAAGCCCTTGCCCAACGAACGCGCGATATCGGTGCCCGCCTGCACCTGCGTGAAAGTGCCGTCGCCGTTATTGTGATAGAGAAAGCTCGGCGTTCCTTTGAAGACGCGCGGAATGCAGTAAAAATGTTTACCGATCTTGTTGTCACCGCACGAGAGATGTTCCGTCTTCCCGTAATCGACAAAGCTGCACAGGAACAGATCCAGGCGGCCGTCGTTGTCGTAGTCGAACCAGACCGCGCTCGTGGTCCAGCCGGGCGTTTCCAATCCGGCTTTCTTGGTCACGTCCGTGAAAGTGCCGTCGCGATTGTTCTTGTACAGAATGCAATTACCGTACGCGGTGACGAAAATATCCTGCCAGCCATCGTTGTCGAAATCGCCGACGGCGACGCCCATCCCGAAGGTTCCGGGCTTGCCGCCCACGCCGGCTTTTTCGGTGACGTCGGTAAACGTGCCGTCACGATTGTTCTTGTAGAGCGCGTTGCGCGGCGTCTTGGATGGCTTGTAGAAGTCGCAGGGTCCGCTGTTCACGAAAAAAATGTCCATCCAACCATCGTTGTCATAATCCAGGAAGGCGCAGCCCGGTCCCAGCGTCTCCGGCAGATAGCGTTCGGGAGACATGGCGTTGTCGTGGACCCACACCAGACCGCTGGCTGACGGCGGGATTTCCTCGAAAAGCGGGGAGTCGGTTGCGGACAACCAACTCGCGACACCGGCTCCGGCGGCGATCGATAACCACTGGCGGCGGGAAAATTTCATTTCGCTTGGCTCTTCATTTTCACGATGACTTACGCATTATGATGGAGTCTCGCGCTTCGAGAAAGGCTTTTTTCACTCCGAACCGCTGCATGTTGAGCCTACCATCATGAAACACCCCGACTACGGAATCGATTCGCCCGGAATCGTGATGGGCCTGACCGTTGCCGGCGCAATCGGTTTCCTTTTGGCGTCGCTGTTCCCACACATCTTCGGCCACAACGTCCGTTGGCTGGAAATTCTCATCGGCGGATATTTCCTCGTAGGCGCCTTGGGAATGCTTTCCTACAGCTTGTCGGGCAAGGTGCGTCTGCGCGACGAAATTCTCGCCTCGATTCCCTGGCGGGGCGATGAATCGGTGCTGGACATCGGCTGTGGACGGGGATTGTACGTCGTTGGCGCCGCGCGCCGTCTGCGGACCGGCCGCGCCATTGGAGCGGATCTGTGGGTGCCAGGCGCGATCAGCGGCAACCGGCCTGGAGCGGTTTTGGAAAACGCCGCTGCCCAGGGCGTGGCCGATCGAGTGCGAGTCGCCGGCGCGGACGCGCGCCAACTGCCGTTCGCCGACGAGTCCTTCGACGTCGTGCTCTCCAACTATTTGATCCACGAGGTCAACACCGCGGATGAGCGGCGACAGATTCTCTGCGAAATCGCACGTGTGCTGAAACCGGGAGGACGTGTCGCAATCGTGGACTTCATTTTCACTAGCGAGTGCGTTTCGGTCCTGCAGAGCGCCGGCATTCCCGACGCCCGCCGCGACCGCTTGGGAGGAATCAGTTTCTGGTCGATCGCCATCATGTTCCTGGGCAGCACGCAAACTCATCTCGTCAGCGGACGCAAGGTCAACGCTTTCGCTGCTTAAGCTTGACCGTCTCTGCCCGCAGGACATCGATCGTCTCGCGGAAAAACTTGGCAATCGCGATCAGCTCGCGCCCGTTGTAGTGCCCGGTGATCTCGCCCATCGCGCGCCCCAACGACTGGAAGATCGGCAGCACCGTTTCTTTCAGCTCTTTCACATGCACGGGCTGCACGATCACGCTGCGCCGGTCGTTGGGATTGGCCTCGCGGCGAACGTAACCCGCGCCTTCCAGGCGGTCCACAATCCCCGTGATGGCGCCGGTGGTGAATCCCGATAACTCGGCGAGCCGGCTGGCCGTCGAAGGGCCATGCTGGTCGAGCAGCCCCAGACATTTCCACTCGGCCGCGCTCATTCCCAAGTGAGCCGCCACGGCCTCGTGAAAGAAGATGACGGCATCGCTCAATTCCCGGCCCATCAGGTCCGGGCGAGGCGCCGTGGCCGGAGGAGTTGATTTTTTAGCTGGCATATATCTTAGATCTAAGATACTTTTGTCTAAGACGATTCTAACAGAAACGGAAGGATCTTACGATGCCTCTTGACGCACATCCCGAATCGACCGCGCAACGGCCCTCTTGGTGGAATCGCAACGCCCCCATACTCACGCTCCTGCTGCTCGCCTCATTCGTTTCCGAAGTGCTGTACGGAGCGACTCGCCTCAGTGTGATCTTTGTGCTGATACCGGAGATCCTCACTTGGGGTTGCGCCTCCTTGCTGATCCGCGAGACGGTCCGGCGTTGGCATAAGGGTTGGCAAAGCATGTTGTTGCTGGGCCTCGCCCTGGCCGTCGCCGAGGAGTGGGTGATCCAGCAGACGTCGATTGCTCCGCTCGTTGGATTGGCACAGCACGCATATGGCCGGGTGTGGGGCGTGAACTGGGTCTATCTCCTCTGGGCCCTCGGCTACGAGAGCGTCTGGGTGGTGATGATTCCCGTGCAGCTAACCGAGTTGCTCTTTCCCTCTCGTCGCGAACAGTTATGGTTGCGGACGCGTGGCTTCGTGATCGCCAGCGCCGTCTTCGTGGTGGGTGCATTCATGGCTTGGTATGGATGGACGCAACGGGCTCGCGTCAATGTCTTCCATATGCCGCCCTACAATCCGCCGCCTCTTTATTTACTGGTCGGCGCGGTGGCCATTCTGCTGCTGATTCTTTCCGCATACCTCATACCGTCGAGCGCGGAGCGAGAGGACCATCGCGCGCCGTCGCCGATGATGGTCGGGATAATTGCGTGTGTGTTGGGATCGCCTTGGAGCGCCTTCGTCCTGCTGGGATTCGGTTCATTTCCCGCCGTGCCGTTCGCCGCTGCTTTAGCAGTGGGACTCGCTTGGTGCACCGTCACGTTCTGCTTGGTACAACGATGGACATCGAGCCGCGATTGGTGCGATGCCCGCCGCTTTGCGCTGGTGTGCGGCGGAACGCTGGCATGCATGATTGGAGGATTTGCGGTCTTCGCGGTAGGCGGCGCTCTACGCATCGACTGGATCGGCAAAGTTGTACTGAACGCGGCTGCCGTCGTATGGCTGATCTGGTTGGCCCGCAAAATAGGAAGAGCTTCGATTGAAGTTTAATGCACTGCGATCGTCACGCCGTCCTGGCTGGTGTTGGCGCCGATCTTGACGTGCACCGGAATCTGATTGCCGGGTTGCACGTTCGGCGACATTTGGGCATTGATCTGGACCAGACCGGGCATATTTCCAGGAGCCGCTCCGGCGTATTGAATCGTTGCGGGCAAGCCGCCGATATCCACCGAGACCGCCGCCAGCGGCTTGGGCAAAACGTCCACGGCCAAGCGGCCGTCCACGCCTGGCGGGTCGGTCAATCCCTCGCCGGTGGCCCAAAGGATCACCACCGAGCCGACGCTGGCCGGAGTCGCGGGCGAGTTTACGGTTACATTGTCGCTGTTGAGCACAACTCCTTGGCCTTGCCCGCTCTGGTCGATGGTGAATAATCCGGGCGCGGTCGCGGCAACGGGAATTTCCAGCGGATCGGAACGGACACCTTGATATTCCACCTGGATATGCGTCGTCGCTTTGAGCGCGCCAAGATAGGGCACTACCGCGGAACACTGCGCCGCCGAAGCGTATACCAATGGCGCGGGAACGCCGTCAAAGAGGACGCGGGCGCCGCCGATCGCGCCGCTCACCAAACCGTTGGTGTCAAGTTGCAGCGGAACTAACTTGGCGGGTCCCATGCCCGTGCCAAAGAGAACTACCATCTCGCCCGGTGCGATGGTCTGACCGTACGAGGCGGCGTTGGTGACCGCTGCGATGGCCGGCTTCGGCACCGGCAGCGACGCCGGTGGGATCACAAGCAGCGTAATGGAATTGGCGGGAAACACCGTGGCGATGCCGCCGTTCACCGCAGCATCCGGCTGCGCCACGATGCTGTTCAAGTTGGCGGGACTATAACGCCAGACCTTCGCCGTTGGACCCGCGGCAAAATTGGCGATGCTGATGGTGCTCGATAAATCGCCGCCGGTTTTGTTGATGACCATGGCCGTGAGATTCAAGTCCGAACGCAGCGCCCCATAGATCGCGAGTTGGCTCTGGTCGACGCTGGCCGCTTGCACGCCGGTCTCTCCAAAAGTCCCGCCGATGCCATCGTAATTTCGGTAAATCTGAAACGCGAACGCGCCGGGATCGGTCGATTTGGGCGGCCCCCACAACGTGGCCATGTCCAACCCTTCACGGCCGAAAATCCCCAGCAGATCGGCCTGTGCGAGCGCGCCGTTGATGTTGTCCAACGCGCCCCAGTTGTATTCGGTAATCGCGATCTTGGTGCCGGGATAGTTGGCGGCCACTAATTGCTTCATGCGGGGAATGAATTGCGGCGCCACCGGGCCACCACCATTGTCCACATCTTGAATCCAGTAATCGCCTGCGATGACGTAGGTGGGATCCCAAAACAGCCGCGTCAACTGCAAGCGAAGCGCTTGCGTGTTACTGTTACCCGCCGGCTGGAAGGCGATGCTCGTTGGAGCGAAATAGGCGTGTTCATCGACATAGTCGAGCAGCCGCATGCCATGCTGCTTTTCGTACGTTTGCATCTGCTGCAAGTACCATGGCAACAACGCAATTCCGCCGTGAGCGTTGCGATCGACGGGGTTCGACCAGTAATTGCCCTTGCTCCAGCCGGCCACGATGTCTTTCTTCGAGAAGAACAGCGACGCCCAGTTGTCGCCGACAGGTCCCGACACCAGCGCCGTAGGATCGGCGCTCTTGATGGCCGCGGCATACTTCTGGTCGAGGCTCAGGAGTTCATCGTAGGTGTAAGGATTGGGATGGATGTCGCGGTGCGTGCTGTCCCACCAAATTGGTTCGTTATCCAAACTCCAAACCGCGATGCCGCCCTGATTGCCTTTGCCGTAGCGTGTGATCAAGTAACGAATCCAGGCGGTCTGAAACGTCTCGTCAAATGTCGCGTAGGCATCGGTGGGATCGTTCCTGATATAGACCGGATTCGATGGAGCCTTGCCGTCGGCCACCGACGGATCGCCGCAAGCGGAAACATATTGAATCCCATTGCCGCAAGTGTAGGGGTGATATTGAGCGTAGGGATCCACTTTGCATTGCTGACCGTACTTCGCCACATCGAAACTGCACATCTCTTTGCGCGCCTTGGGCAGCCAGCCGAGAATCGGCACCGTGGCGACAACTTTGCCTCCACTGATACGAGCTTGATCGACGAACTGGTTGAAAGTCGACCCCGCGGGAAGCGCGGCTACGTTCACGCCGCTCGGCGGGAGCACTTCGTAGAACCAATCGTTGTCGATGTTGTTCACATCGAATTGCCAGTGATAAGTACTGGTGCCGTTCCCACCCCAGCGCCGCGCCGTGGACCGGATATTCAGCGCGGCGGCCGGCGCCGTGCCACCGCTACTCAGATCCCAGTAAAAGTTGATTCCGTAAACATCCGGGGAAATCGAATGGCGGTTGGCGGCGGCATCAATGGACAGTGCCGGACCAGCTTGTTGAGCGAACGCCGTCAAAGAAACGAGGGCCACCACAAGGATCATGCGTGTCATCATCAGCCTCGCGTGTAGATAGTATAGATGACCGGAGCGGAAAGCGATCCAGAAGATCGTTCAAGTAAACGGCGGCACGTTCCGCGAAGGCCGCCCGCTGCCATGTAGTATAATTCGCTCGAGTCTAGGCCCGCCATTCTCTCAGCGCCTGACAAGGCACAGAGGGCAGACAATGCGCTACATCGCGCTCGCCATCGGATTGTTGTTCGCGATGACCACATCGGCACAGTTACCAACTGCAACCCGGCCGGTGTTCGATGCCGACAACAACAATCCCTTTGCATCGAGTTGGGTTTCCGACGGCAACTTGACTCCCATTCCCGGCCGGCGCCTGACCCTAAGGTTATACAAGGACGGAGAGCAAATCGCCAGCACTCTTTGCGGCACCGATGGATCGTTTCACTTCAACGTTGCCCCCAATGAAGCACGTTATGAGCTTCGCGTAGAAATCAACGCCGACACGGAATTTCGGGCTCCCGTCTCATTCAAATCCGGCTTCCCAACGCTGGTCCGGATCGATGGATCTCAGAATTTATATAAGACCGGCGCCGGCTCCTCGAATGTCGCCGGATCTACCGTCAGCGTAGTGAATCTGATGGCTCCCCCAAAAGCGGTCCATGAATTTGAAACCGGTTGCGAACGGGCGGAGAAAGGGAAATACGAGGACGCTTTGGGGCGCCTGAAAAAAGCTCTTCAGATTTACGGCGCCTATCCGGCCGTCTACAACGAGATGGGCATCATCCAGAGGCGTTTGAAGCAACTAGCGCAGGCCGAGGAGATGTTTCGCAAGGCGATCGAACTGGATCCGAAGTGGCTGGAGCCTTACTTAAATCTGGCGAAGCTGCAAATGGCGAATAGTGAATTTTCAGACATGTTCAAGACGACCAGTAAGGCGTTGGCACTCGATGCCAACCACCCATCTTTGCATTTTTTCCAAGCCGTGGGCTTCTTCAATAGCAATCAACTCGACGCCTCCGAGAAAGAGGCGTTGTTGGCCGAGCAGAATGGGAGAGGCGTGAGCATTCCCGAAGTCCAGATGCTGTTGGGAACCGTTTATGAAGCGCGCGGCCAAAAAGCGGAGGCAGTCAACCGCTATCGGCTCTTCCTGAAGCAAGCGCCAGAATCTTCGAGCGCCGCGAAGGTATCGGCCCACGCGGCTGAATTGGAACGCGAACTAGGAAAGACCGCCAATGCCGGTGTTCCATAGATCGTTCCTTTGCGGGTTCGATTCCCGCCCCGGGCACTCAATTCACTGTGATCTCAGGCGGGTTGGGATTCTCGGAATCGTGCGCATCCTCGACGCGTTTGCGATTGAATCGCGCCCGGATCTTCGCCATTGCGCTCTCCAAGTTCCATTTCCCGCCTCAACCCCGGACGTGTGACGGAAGTACCATTGACCCGACGCGACTCCGTTTGATTTAATGAGCCATCCCCCGCTTCTTCTGACTTTCTGGGAGGTCAAGACCCCTTGAGTCTTGCCAATCGTTCGGCGACCTTGGTGATCGTTGGAGTTTTGCTGAGCAGTATGGGCGTTGTCGCAGCACAAACGCCTGTTGGAAATCCCGACGATCCGGTGTCATCCATGCAACCGCAGACGCTGCAGCGCCCCGAAAACTGCCTGCCGTGCCATCAACGCCAGTACGACGAGTTGCACACCGCCGTCAAATCGGGCTACCGCAACGTCAGCCCGCTGTTCAACGCGCTCGAGACGGCGTCGAATTTCCTCAACGGCGGATTGTTGCGGCCGGTTTATTCCGACACCGCCGGCAGGACGCAGACCAACGGCCAGCCGCTCACGTCGAACATGACCACCACGCCGCTGTTCACCGATCTCAATCAGGTGCGCGCGGGATTTTGTCTCACTTGCCATAATCAGCCTTTCATTGCGCTCGGCGACGGCAACTTGAAGTACCGCGAAGTGCCGGCGTTAGCCGGCATCGGCGCGAATTTTCGCCCCGATCTGCTCCGTCCTCTGCGCGACTACCATTTGATCGATGTAAACGGAAATCAAGTGCTGCCCACAAATCCCGGTGGTCCACCGCCGCCCGGATCGAAGCCGTCGCTGGGCGCCGCAGGCATCACGTGTGAAACGTGCCACAACACGACGGGGCCCGACATGGAACGCAGTTTCCACGGCGACGGATACGCCAACGCCAGCATGCTGGTGCAAGGAACCATCGACAAAGTGGGACCGTTCCAAAATCCCGTGACGCCGCAGAACTTCTTCCACACCGCGTCTCACGATCCCAGCCGCATCGCGTATCTGCGGAGCGGCGCGTTCTGCAATTCCTGTCACGACGTTCGCGTGCCGCTCGCTTCCGGCGGATCGCTCACCGCGGCCGAAGCCAGCACGCAGCTGGGAGTCAACGGCGTTTCGTTCTACCGCCTGGAGAATCTGAGTACGGAATGGGCGCTGGGTCCGTACAACTCCACGAATAATCCGTTCAATCAAGTGGTGCGCTGCCAGGATTGCCACATGTCGAGTTTCCCGTATGCCGGAAACTCCACGTACACGGTTAACGGCCAGACGATCACCAGCCCCACGCCGGGAATCTTCCCGCAAGACTATGCCGCGGTGCCCGGAGTCTCGACCGAGTACAACTACCCGCTGCAGAAGCGCAATGTGGTGACGCACTATCTCACGGGCGTTGACGTTCCACTGCTCCCGCTGAGCGAATTGCAGGCGCGCTTGGGCGCGACGTATCCCGATCCCAACTCGACGGCCATCGATGGGCACGGATTCCCCGCCGGAGTCGCGCAGCGCCGCCAGGATTTGCTGAAGGCTGCGGTGCGGCTCGACTTGAGCCAAAGCGACACCACCGCCACGCCGGGGCAAACGTTCACCGTGCGCGTCGTCGCCACGGCGCTCACCGGGCATCGCTTCCCTGCGGGATTCTCGCAGGAGCGCACCACCTACATCAATCTCAAGGTGACCGATGCCACGGGATTCGTGGTCTACCAATCGGGCTACGTCGTCGATAAGCCGCATCCCGACACTGGAGAAATGGCGCCCGACGGCAATCTCAATGACGAAGACCTCGAGCACATCAATGCCGTCGTCGATCCGGGACGTTACAACACCACGTACGTCACCGGCCAAGGTCCCACGGCAAACGGTCACACGAACCAAGTGTTCGTGCTGGGACCCGACGATGGTCCCGACTCGCGCGTGTTTGAAGGACGCAACGAAGGACTGGTGCTTTTCCGCAACGAACTGACGCGTGTGTTTCTGCCGGGGTCGCAGATCGGCCGCAACGACGCGAACGGAAATCCGATCACCGTGTTGAGCGGCGCGCACTTCGAGGAAACTTTCAGCGCGAGCTTCGCCAACGCCGTGGATAATTTCCGGTCGCTCGCGCCGCTGCGCCCCACGCTCTACAAATACGACATCACGCTGCCTTCGCAACCGGAGTTGGCGGAAATGGGCATCGCGGGATTGCAAGGGCCGCTGACGATTTCCGCCAGCGTGAACTACGAACACTTCCCGCCGCTATTCATGCGCTTTTTGTCGCGCACCACGGGACCGAACGGGCCCGCGGGCCACGATCTCGGGTTGCTTAACGAAAACACCATCGACACGCTGCTTGTGAATCTTCCGAATCTCACGTCGAACACGGCGAAAGTGACACTCACCGGAGCGGGCGTTGTTTCCTCGGGAGGTTCCAACTAATGCGAGCATCTCGCTTTTGCGTTGTGGTGTTGCTCGCGGCCGCGGTTGCGTACGGGCAAGGCTCCACGGCGTCGCGAACGAATAATCCCAACTATCCCACGCGGAATCCGTTTTACTTCGAAGGAAAAATCCAGTGGGAATTGTTGGGCATCGACACGCCGATCAACGAGTGGGAGTTCCTGCAACGCGGCATCCATAAGCAGGACGATTTGCAGGACACCGCCGGCGCCATCGCCGATTACCAAACGGCGCTGCAAACCAATAGCCTCTCGAACAACACCTGCCAGATCGTGACACAATCGGCGCCGCCCGCGAATCTCACGCCGCCGCCATGCATGTTCACGGTGCGCTTGCGCCTGGGCGTGTTGCTGATGCAGTCGAACCCCACGCAAGCGTTGTCGTTGTTCCAAGACGTGCTGAAGATCGATCCGCTGCGCCTCGGTGTGAACTCGCTGATCGGCGAAACGTATCAAGGCCAAGGCGACGCGGCGACCGATCCCACGAAGCAAGCGGCGTTTTACCAGCAAGCGATCGCGGCGTATCAAGCGGAACTAGCGATGTCGCCGGTCACGGCGCAATACACGCAACTCACCGGCGACACCGCCAACAACGCGCATGTGCATTGGCAATTGGCGGAGATTTATCGCGCGCTAGGTCAAGCGGCGAACGAAAAGTCCGAGCTAAGCAATTATCTGGCTGCCACGCAGTGGCACAGCGACACGTATCCGTGGCGCATCACGCTGGCCAACGCGCGATTGAAGAAGCTGAACGCGATGCCGGAGCGTACGCCGCGGCACGAGATAGAAAAAGGTCCAACAGGAAGCAGTACCAAGCGGGAGCAACAGAAGCCAGCCCCCCAAAACAAAACGGAGCAAGACAAACCTTAGGTCACTCAACGCCCACTCATGTCCTCCGCGTCTCTTCGGTGGTTGTTGTTGGGATGTTCGATGTCTCTCGTAGCCGCGCAAACGCCTGCGCCGGCCGCGCAAAATCCGCCTGCGCCAACCACACCCGCGCCGGCTCCCACGGTTCCCCTGCCGGATATCGTTCACGCCTGGGACGATCTTGTCGGCGACGTGATTCCCAACGCGCCGATCGACCCCGTGCTGAAGCCGCCGCAACTTCCGGTGTCGCACAAGCCGCTCGACGAATTTGGGAATCACTTCTTCTTCGAGAGCCGCACGGAATACATCCGCCAGGACGCGTTTTTCTCGGGATTGCCCACGACCACCGGTGTGATCAACGCGCCGATCACGAACATTTTCAATCCCGCCGGCGTCCCGTACCCGGACGCGTTTCAACCGAGCGCCAATTCGATCTATGAATTGATCAATCTCGGCACGCGCGGATGGCTTTCCGATCGTTTGAACACGAACTTCACGGTTCGCTATCGCGAAGACCTCACGCACATCGACGCAGGATCGGAATTCCAATCGCCGATCACGGCATTCCCCGCGGCGCGACGCTTCGAACTGCTGACCGGCGAGATTGAGCTGCACGGCGAGTCCGGCGACGGCGCGCTGCGCAACTCCACCCTTTCGGTCGGCCGGCTGCATGAGTACTCCACCGACCTGGCATCGTTCGACGGCGTGGCCTTCGGCGATCGCATCGGCAAAGTGTCGTTCAGCGTTTTCGGCGGACGGCGCTTCACGTACTTCGGCGATCCTGTCCAGCGGGCGATCGGCGGCAGCGAGATTCTCTTCCGCCTGCCGCACAACACGACGCTGGAGTATCAAAACCTTTTCTACGTGAAGGGATCGCATCGCGTCACGCTGCGCAAAGGATGGGAAAAGTCGATCACCGCGTCGAGCTCGCTCTCGATGGTGGGCGGCCATCTCACCAATAGCGACACGCGCTTGTTGTGGTTCCCGCGCGACGGAAAAACCACGCTGCGCTTGGGATTTCAGCAGGAACTCACGGACAAAGACTACGTTTTCGACTACACCGAACTGGCGCGCAACAACAATCCGCTGTTCGATTCCTTGCTGCGCTTGAACTTGGGACAGCTCACTCCGTTCAGCCAGGTTTTTGTCGACGGCCGCCGCGACTTGATCACGAATCGCCTGCGCACCGGCGGCAGCGCGATCGTGCGGCGCCTGGTTCCGGAAGCGCTGCAGGGGCCGTTCAACGATTCGTTCGAAGACTATCGGCTGAACTTCCAGTTTTATCCGTGGCCCAAGATCGAAACATTTTGGGAGTATCACCTGCGCGACACGCATCGCCGCAGCCCAGTCGGCGCAACCGCGTTCGACGATGTCACCATCGCCGGCGAGACGCGCGAGGCCGATTTCCGCGGCGAGATCCGGCACAGTTTCGGACACGGGCGATTGACCGTCAGCGCCGGCGGATTTTATCGCACCATCGATTTGCAGGATCGCTTCTTCTACCTGCCGAACACGATCACCAAGGGCGTGATCGGAAGCTTCAACTTCAAGTTCGACTCGCACACGCGCGTCTATTTCAACTACAGCCTGGATCGTGATTTCTACGTTTTCCAGCCGGACCTCTCGCGGGCGCAGACGTTGCGCGTCGGCTTGATTTGGAGATATTGACCGTGCCGATATTCGCTTTGCTCATGCCCGTGTTGTTGTTGGTGCTGCCGGCGCAGCAGGCCGCTCCCAAGCCCGCCGTACCCGCGAAACCGGCGGATCCCAACGCGCCGTTTTTCCTGCATCACGTCCACGTCGGCGAATTGAGTCTCGATTGCTCCACGTGCCACACGACGGAAGGTCCTACGTCGGTGAAGATGAAGCGCCCGGGACACGATCAGTGCATGGCGTGCCACTCCGACGCGTTTGAAAAGCCGTCGAGCACGCCGTCGGCCGTCAAGATTTGCGCGCAGTGTCACAGCGAGTCGAAACCGTCGGCCACCGACCTGAAGCCGTTCCCGCTCTACAAAAAGCAGCGGGCGATTCTCATCGATTTCGCGCACGCGCGCCACGTCGATCCTAAGGCGCGCCTCAATCCCAAGACCGGATTCCGCGCCGATTGCACGTTCTGCCACAAGTTCCAATCGGACGGCGTGTTCGCCACGTTCCCGGGTCACGCGGAGTGCGCCGGATGCCACGCCAAAGACGGCGCGCTGCCGCACTTGACGCCCGCGTCGGATACGAAAGATTGCCGCGGCTGCCATTCGCCCGAGGAAATCGAGAATCCCGGATTCACCAAGACGCGCAAGTTCGCCGACCACGTGGTGTCGGGTGTCCACGTGAACATCAAGTTCTCGCACATCGCGCATTTCAAGGCGAAAGAACGCGAGAACTTGAATTGCACAACGTGCCACTACTCAATTCCCACGTCGACGAGCTTGGCGGATTTGAATCTACCGAAGATGATCGACTGCGTGCAGTGTCACGACGTGTCGAAGGAAATGCCCGCGCAATTCCAGATGACGAATTGCCAAACGTGCCACATCGACGCGCGCACGGGCAACGCGCCCGGAAGCCACACACGCAACGTGAAACCGGCGTTTCACAACGAAAGTTTCCGGACGCATCATGAAGCGGAAGCGAGCGCGCCGGGCGCCAAGTGTTTTGTGTGCCACGTCGCTGTGAAAGCTCCGTCGGCGGCCACGCTTTCATCGGACACGCCGGGTTCGAAGCAATGCATCGGATGCCATCAGGTGATGCGCCCGGCGTCGCACACCGCGCGCTGGGCCGACGACGTTCATGGACAAATGGCCGCGCTCGACCGGCGGCAATGCGCGCTCTGCCACTCGGCGGAAACTTGCCAGGACTGCCACAGCCAAACGCCGCGCAGCCATTTCCCTCTGGCGACGTTTGTGAACGGCGGTCACGCGATGTTGGCGCGGCTCGATCAGCGCGCGTGCATGACATGTCACACGTACGCCGACACCTGCCAGAAGTGTCACGTGAGGTAACACCGAGGCGGGCCTAACTGTTCAACGGTCATCGCCGTCCAACTGGCGAGGGGAGATCCGATGGTGAAAGCGTCCATCGTTGCAGTCGGGGCGTTGATGATTCTGGCGCAAGGCCAGGCGGGGCGTCCCGAGTTCGAGGTCGCATCCGTGAAGCCGCACTCAGCCGCCGAGAACTCGGGGCCGGCGGCATTTACGCGCGAGCCTGGACGCTTGACGTACATGAACGTCACAGTGCGGGCGCTGATGCGCGAAGCGTGGGGGCTGAAGGTCTATCCGCTTTCACGCGGACCCGATGCACTCTCAACGGATCGCTACGACGTGATCGCCAAAGCCCCGCCCGACGCGACGAAAGAGCAGGTCATGCTGATGCTGCAATCGCTGCTCGTGGAAAGATTCAAGCTCGCGGCGCATCGCGAGACGAAAGAGTTGCCGATCTACAAGCTTGTGGTCGGAAAAACGGCGCCGAAACTTCACGCCGTCGCCGACGATGGCAGCGCGCCTGAAATCAATCATGACGGCGGTCATCAAATCGCGGCCAAACACATCTCCATGGAAGCGCTCGCATCCACGCTCCAAGGATTCATCGGCGACAAGGTGATCGATGCAACCGGATTGACCGGCCGCTACGACGTCACGCTCGATTTCAACGTCGACGAAAGTAAATCGATGGAAGGCACCACAATTTTCGAGGCGGTGCAGCGGGGCTTAGGCCTGAAGCTAGAAAGCACTAAGGGTCCTGTGGACGTGATCGTGATCGATCACGTCGAGAAACCCTCGGCGAATTGACACACCGGCGGTTCTGTCACCGCAGAGGCGCATAGAAAACCTAATCGATTCCGGGTTTAGGTTTTCTCTGCGTCTCCGCGTCTCTGCGGTGAAAAAATCGCCGGCGCCTATTTCAACGTCCGGACGTACGCGATCACGTTATCGAGATCGGCATCGGAGAGAGCCACCGGCTTCATCTTGCCGAAGCCTTCTTTTACTTCCTTCTTCAGCACGGCGTCGGATTTCGCCTGAACGTCTTTGTCGTTGAGCGCCTTGACGCCCATGGCTTTGGTCATCGCGGGAGGCGGATTGCCGCCCTCGCCGTGGCACTTCTTGCAGCTTGCTGTATAGACGTCTTTGCCCTTGGCGGCGTCGGCGGCGGCAAAGGTGAGCGTAGGAATCATCATGAGAACGACAGCAAGAACCACGAAACGCGACATCTTCATTGTTTAGTCTCCTGTGATGGGAGCCGTCAGGCTCGTTTCCCGCACGGACGAACGCTCGCGGGCTGTCTTTAGAATATCCTGGCGGGCGGCCGGAACCATCTTGCAAAGCGCCAGGAAATTCTCCTTGCCTAAAATCGCCAGTTTCGTCAAACGCGTGGCCCGCACGGTGGCGTTCCGCGGGCCTTCGGTCAACAAGGCGTTCTCGCCGAAGAAATTTCCTTGGCCGAGTTTCGCCAACAGCACAGGCTCGGCGCCCTCGGGCGTGCGGATGATCTCCACTTCGCCGCTCTCAATGAAATAGGCGCACTGGCCCATTTCCCCTTGCTCGAAAACACTCTGACCCGCCTGAAATTCCTCGATTTCGAATAAGCTGTGCCGCTTGCGAAACGCGACGATTCCGGCGACGGCCAGCAGCAGCATCGAAAATGTGGCAAGGCCCGGCGCCAGCACCGAGAACAGGAACAGCGTCGCGCCCGTGGTTCGATACATGAAAGCCAGCCCCAGCCCGAATGACATGAGCGTCAGCAACTGGGCGAAAATCAAACCGGCACGTTTCTTGGAGAAACCTTTTTTGGAGCTCATTCGGTCACCGTATGCGCAGGATTGTTGGCGCCGTGGCAGTCAAGACAGTGCATTTCGCCCTTGAACAGCGACTCCTTAAAGTCGCCGTGCTGGGCTTGCCACTTGACGGCTTGGGCGTGACACTTCAAGCAATCGCCGTTGGGATACTGCTCCCGCATCTTGATCGGTTTGTGAAAGGTCCGCGTGTAGTACTTGTACAAATCGACGATGCCGCTCATCTTCGCTTCCACGGTGCCGTTGATGCCGTACGACGTATGGCACTCGTAGCACTGATTCGCGGGAATGTAGCGATTCCGGTAGTGGATCGCGGCCAGACTCGTCGAGTTCGGATTGCGCATGTCGTCGATGTGGCCTTGCATCGCGAAGTGGCACGACTCGCACAGTTCGGGCTTTTCGGCGCGCTCGAACACCAGCACCGTTCCGAAGGAAAAAACCATGCCGGGGATCAGCACTAGCGAGACCAGCAGCAATCCCCACGCCGCGCCGGACGACGTTTTGCCCTGATACTTGATCAAACTGTACAGCACCAGAATGATTCCCAGTACCATGACGCCGGTGAGCAAGCGCGATCCATAGTGGTCAACGGGATCGAAGTGGAAGTCCGGTTCGTCGGGAGAGGCTGCGAACAAACGTGCCGTCACACCGAACGCCGCAGCCCGGGTCAAACGCCGGGAAAAACTCCGCACCCAGAGTGGCATGACAAACATTTTAATGGGCGGGGTTCTCTTTTGAACAGTCCCTTTTTTTGATGGCAAGAAGGACCCAGGGCTTTCGCATCATCGGTCTATGAGGAATTCTACGGAGGCAGCAACTTGTCGCCCCGGGCCGGGTTAGTGTCTTTGCAGTCAATTTCAACAGAAAGCAAAAAACAGCATGAAACGTTCACTGATCACTCTGGTACTCGCGGTTGTGGTGCTTGGCGCGTCCGCCTTCGCCCAAAACACGCAAAGCGTCGCGGCTCCCGGCGGTAAGGGCCGGTTTGGACGCCACGGCGGCGAATTCTCCGGCCTCAACCTTACGGCCGATCAACGGGCTCAGATCAAGTCCATCCATCAAGAGCAGCGCACCAAAATGGAGAACTTGAACAAGCAGACATTGACCCATAGCGACTTTCGCAATCAAGCGATGCAAATCCGCAAGGAAGCGCGCGACAAGATTGTCAACAACGTGTTGACCAACGAGCAACGCGCGCAAGTGCAGCAGCGGCAGAACAATCGTGGTGGGCACAATCGTCGTGGCGGCCCGGCGAACTTGTAGCACTTCAGTTGCTGGTTGCTGGTGCCGGTGCCGGTTAAAGCAGCCGGCGCCGGCAGCCCCTCCGTCCCGCCTCCGTCTTCCTCTTTTGTTTTTTCCAACCAGCACTAGCAACCAGCAACCAGATTTAGTACGATACCGCCATGGCCACCAACCTTAACCGCAGAGACTTCGTAAAAGCGGCCGGCGTTGCCGGCGTTGCGAGCGCGACCCTCAAGGCCGCAGCCAAACCACTCAACTTGTTCCGTTCCGCGAAACCGCGCGTGATCGGCGCGAACGATCGCATTAACCTGGCGCAGATCGGATGCGGCGGACGCAGCCGCGACCTTCTGAACCAGTTCAATATGATCAGCCAGAAGGACGACAAGGTGAAAATTGTCGCCGTCTGCGACGTCTACGAGAAACGCAAGAAAGCCGCGGCGGACAAATACAGCGCGCAAGGCTATCTCGACTATCGCGAGGTGCTGAACCGCTCCGATATCGACGCGGTAGTCATCGCCACGCCCGACCATTGGCACGCGCCGCTGGCGATTGCGGCGATGAAGGCCGGCAAAGACGTGTATCTCGAAAAACCGATGAGCCGTACGGTCGAAGAGGCCAAAGAAATCTACGAGGCATCGGTGAAATACAATCGCATTCTGCAGATCGGCTCGCAGACCACGTCGAGCGATCAATGGTGGAAGGCGCGCAAGGCGGTCCAGGACGGCATGATCGGAAAAATGATCATGAGCCAGGGTTCGTACCACCGCAACTCGACCGGCGGAGAATGGAATTACACCATCGATCCCGCCGCGGGACCCAACGGCAAGGGCGACGACTACATCGATTGGAAGATGTGGCTCGGCGCCGCGCCGAAGATGGATTACAACGCCGACCGCTTCTTCCGCTTCCGCAAGTATTGGGATTATTCGGGCGGTATCGCGACCGACCTGTTCTATCACGTGATGGCGCCGCTGAATTTGGTGTGGGGCGGCGGCGAATTTCCGTGGCGCGTCTCGGCGACCGGCGGAATCTACGTATTCAAGGATGAGCGCGAAGTGCCCGACACGTTCATGCTCACCGCCGACTATCCGAGCGGCCACAGCGTGGTGCTCAGCTCGTCGATGGCGAACTCGACGCACATCCCGGGGTTGATCCGCGGCCACGACGCCACAATCATGATGGTGGAAGGCGGCCAGTTCGAAAGCAAGGTCGATCACATCACCGTGACGCCGCAAAAGCACGCGGCCGACGACTTCGAAAAGAAGTACGGCACCAAGGAACTGAAGATCGAAGTGGAGCCGCGTGTGTCGCACTATCAGAATTTCATCGATTGCGTGCGTTCGCGCGAAAAACCCGTGCTCGATGGACTGACGGCGTACAAGGCGATGACCACGATCGCGATGTCGGTGGATTCTTATCGTCGCGGCCAGACGATGTACTTCGATCGCAAGAACCAAAAGGTCACCGACAAGCCGATGCCGCGTCCCCAAGAAGGGGAGTAAGACAGGGGAATCACTTTGGCGGATCAGAACGAACAAGACTGGAAGAAGAAGCTCACGCCGGAGCAGTATCATGTGACGCGCTGCTCCGGCACCGAGCCGCCTTTCACCGGAAAATACTGGGACAATCACGAAGCCGGGATGTATCGCTGCGTCTGCTGCGGCGCGGAGTTATTTTCCTCCGACACGAAGTTCGAATCCGGCAGCGGCTGGCCGAGTTTCTACAAGCCTGCGAATACGGAAAACGTAGCCGAAAACACGGATCGCACGCACGGTATGACGCGGACCGAAGTGGTCTGCTCCAAATGCAAGGCCCACTTGGGTCACGTGTTTGAAGATGGTCCAAAGCCCACGGGATTGCGCTATTGCATCAACTCCGCGTCACTGGATTTCGAGAAGAAGTAAAAACAGGTCGCCCGTTGCCGGATTCCGGTTGCCGGTCGATAGGTTCCTGTCGCTAATTACGTCTGCCTGTTCCTCGACCAGGTCCAACCGGCAACTGGTTTGCCCAGTCCTCCTAGGACTCGCGTTATGGGAGCAGTCTTTCCGCAGTGATAGCCTGAACTCATGGGCATATTGCTGTCTGTGCTCCTTTGGCTGCCGGTCTCAGGCAGCACATCTTTCGCAACTCACTCCGCCGGACGCGACATCACTGTAAGTTCTCACGGGGCGCTTTGGCAATTTCCCGCTGCGCGCGTGGAAATGACGCTTCCGGGATCGCGCGACGTCGCGGGCGCGGGACTCAACGAATCGCGCATCAACAACGTTACCGGCAACGATCCCGCGCAGTGGACCAGCGAAAAGGTTTTCGGCCGTGTCCGCTACCCTGATGTTTATCCGGGAATTTCGCTCGACTACCATAGTCATGGCCGCGATCTGGAGTTCGACTTCCTCGTCGCGCCGGGCGCGGATTGGCAGCGCATCGCCATCGCTTTTCCTGGCACGCAAAAAATCACGCTAGATCAGCAAGGCAACGCGAACACCAGCGGGATCACGCTGCACCGGCCCCGCGTCCTGCAAGCAGGACGTGTCTTAGACGCGCGCTACGTTCTGGCGCGCGGCAATGGTTTGAAATTGAAAATTGACGGCGTCGATCCAAACGCCGCGATGTTGATCGATCCGGTGATTGTCTTCGCCACGTATTACGGCGGCGAAGACATCGACAACGCCGAAGGAATCGCGACGGACAACTCCGGAAACACCTACGTCACGGGATTCACGGCGTCGGCGCAACTTCCGTTGCGCGCGGCGATACAAGGCGCGCGCGGTGGCGTATCGAAAACCACGAACGGCGCGGCCGCTTGGAGCGGATCGAGCCAGGGGATCACCAACGCCGACGTGCAATCGGTGGCCATCGCGAGCGATGGCACGCTATACGCCGCAAGTTTCGCGGGAGTCTTCAAGAGCGGCGACAGCGGCGCGACGTGGACTAGCGCTACGAGCGGACTCGCATCGTATTACGTAAGTGGCGTCGCGGTGGCGCCGAACAACGCGTCCACAATCTACGCGTCGACACGAGCCGCAACGGGCGGCGGTGTTTACGTGAGCACGAATGCGGGCGCAACGTGGACGCTGGCGGGACTCGCGGGCGTCGATATGGTTTTCGTGGCGATCGATCCGGCCAGCGGCGCGATTCTCGCGGGATCGCAAGCGGCGTCGGGTCCCGACGGCGCGCTGTATCGCAGCCCGGACGGAATCAACTGGACCATCGTGGATCGCAACTTTGTGCGGTCCGTGGCGTTCGATCCGCAAACACCCGGCACGATATACGCAGCGTTCTCCGATTTAGCCCAAGGAGTCGCCAAGAGTACCGATAGCGGCGTGACCTGGACTATGGCAAATAGCGGGACCGTCGGCGTGGCTCCCGATGCCATCGCCGCTGGTCCGGGCGTGTTATATGCCGGCGGAAATTCGTTCCTGGCAAAGAGTGTCGACGGAGGAAAAACCTGGACGACGCTTTCCGTTCCTCTCACTGGCTCTTTCAAGACGTTGCTGGTCGACCCTGTAACTCCATCTAACGTCTATGCCGGTTTCGAACAGGGCGTTCTCAAAAGCACCGATGCAGGCGCCACATGGACGGTCGCCCGCACGGGGCTAGTCAGCTACAACGTGTACCAACTGACGATCGACCCGCGCAATCCCTCGCAGATCTATGCGGCCACACGTGTGTTGAGCAAAGCGTTCGTCAGCAAGTACGATTCCAGCGGGAATCTCGTGTACTCAACATATTTCGGCGGCGCGGGGCCCGACGGCGGAATGGCCATCGCCGTCGATGCAGTACAGAATGTGTATTTCTGCGGGCTCACGGCGTCGCCGGATTTTCCCACCACGCCCGGCGCGTTTCAAACGGTTCTCGGCGCAACCTCCCGAACTGCATACCTGAACGCTCCGCCCACCTCGGTCGGCTTCCCCGCCGGCGGGAGTGACGCGTTTGCCGTGAAGTTGGACGCGAACGGCAAGGTGATCTACTCGACACTGCTCGGCGGAACGGGCGATGACATCGCCAACTCGATCGCGGTGGACGGAAGCGGCAACGCCGTACTCGTGGGCACTACGGCGGTCGCGGATTTCCCCGTGCAGAATGCTTTTCAATCCGCCATCAAAGGATCATCCAACGCCTTCATCTCCAAACTGAATTCCACCGGCACAGCCCTAATCTTTTCCACGTATCTCGGAGCGAGCCAAGACCTCGGCAACGGCGTGGCCGTGGACGGATCGGGAAACGCATGGGTCACCGGCTCAACCAATTTTGAATCGACATTTCCTCAACTGAATCCGCTGCCGGCGTCTTCGTTGGGACCGAATCCCCAGTCAGGATTCGTCGCTAAGTTCAATCCCGCAGGGACGCTGCTGTACTCCACGCTATTTTTGACCGGTAGGGGCATCGCCACCGACGCCGCGGGCAACGCCTACGTCGCAGGATTCGGCTCGCAAGGTTTTCCGCTCGTGCATCCGGCGCAGACTACCGGCCACAACTTTCTCGTGAAGCTTTCGCCCGACGGCGGCACGGTGATTTACGCGACCGCCCTGGCAGGATCACAGGGAGGTGGAATAGCGGTGGGAGTTGATAGCGCGGGCGGCGCCTACGTCGCGGGTACGGTTTTTTCGAACGATGTGCCGCTCGTCAATCCGCTGCAGTCAACTTACAATCGCGTCTTCGACGGTTTCATTGCCGCGGTCGATCCCACGGGATCGCACATTGTTTACTCAACGTACTTCGGAGGAACGGGTGACAACTGGCTGAACGCAATCGCCGTCGACGCGTTGGGCACGGCCTACGTCGCGGGATACTCGGACTCGTCGGGCTTTCCCGCCACCAACGCCGCGCAAGCGCAGCTCGGCGGATACATCGACGCGATCGTCGCCAAGATTTCGCAGACGCCGGGCAGTGGGCCGACATTGAATGCATCGATCGGCGGCGTGCAATCGGCTGCCGCGAGCGCCACCGCGCCCGCCGGTCCCGCGGGAAGCTTGATTTCGATTTACGGCGCCGGACTTTCCGCGACCACCGCAAGCGCGCCCGCCGTTCCGCTGCCGACCACGCTGGCTGGCGTCACCGTGACGATGAGCGGCACGGCGATTCCGCTGCTCTACGTTTCGGCGACGCAGATCAATGCGCAGATTCCCTGGTCGCTCGCGGGAACGGCGTCCGCCATCATGACGGTGACGAATCTCGGCGGCTCGAGCAATTCGTTCAATGTCGCGCTGCAAACGGCGCTGCCGGAAATTTTTCCTGTCTCAAGCGGAGGCACGACCTACGCCGCGGCGTTGATCGCGAACACAAGCATTCTCGCCGCACCAACGGGCGCATTTCCTGGATCGCGGCCGGCGCATCCCGGCGAATATGTGGAAGTGTTTTGTACCGGCTTGGGAGCGGTGAGCAATCCGCCCGCAACGGGCGCCGCGCCACCGTCGACTCCGTTATCCTCGACAGTGAGCACGGTCACCGCCAGCATCGGTGGTGTGCCGGCGCCGGTGTCATTCGCGGGTCTCGCGCCGGGATTCGTCGGTTTGTATCAAGTGAATCTGCAAGTACCGGCCAGTGCTCCAAGCGGAACCCAAAACGTGAGCATTTCGATTGGCGGTCAGACGGCGACGCTGCCGATCGCGGTGGGCAACTAAGGCAGCACGTTCGTATCCGCCCGGAACCCGTCCGTATCCACCGTTCCCATCACGTGCGGGGGACTCGGTGCGCGACCGCGATAAACCAGCGTTCCCTGCCCCGGGTCGAGCGTAACTTCGCCGCCGATTTTGGGGTCCGCCGACCGCACTTTCACCTGCGATCCGGAATCTGGCGGGCTCATGTTGATCACGTGCGAGAACCGGCCCTGACGATTGTTTTCCACGAACAGCGTGGTGCCAAGCACGCCGCAAACCGCCGTCGACGTGCGAACCTCAAACGCCGTGCTGCCGTTCATCCGCTTGTTGATCTCCGCGCGAACTTTGCCGTAGGCCAACTCGATCGCCGCCGGTTGCGTAGCGGCGGGCGCGGACTTCACGGTAAGCTGACTCGCCGCGCCGACGTTCAAGATGGATCCATCCCATAGCACCAAACGCGCACGTCCCGCCGCCTGGGTGAGGATTTGATCATTCTCCACCACGGGGTCGAACTCCGCCAGCCACGATTTCGTCTTGCCGTGGACCAATTGCACTTGCGGAATCACGCGCGTGGCGCGGCCCGCGGGACGCGGGGTTGTGGGAGCCGGCGCGCCAAGTGCGGCGGCGCCCAGTAGAAAAATGGCAATCGTCGTTTTCACCATGTCCAAGTATACGGAATGCGCTAGCGGACTGGATTCACCACGTTCAACGGCTGGATCAGCCGGATCTGCAATTCCGTGCCACTCTGCAAATCGACGTCTTTACCGCGCGTTACCAGCACGCCGCCGGTTCCCACAGCCGCGCCGACCAGCGCCCCGACCGCGGCGCCCGCGGGTCCGCCGACCACCGCGCCAATCACCGCGCCGCCCGCCGCGCTGGTGCCAACGACTTCGCCGTCGCGCTTCTTAGAGGTGTTGCCGTTGATCGTGCCTTCGCCCTGATCCACTTTGCCGGCATGGACGTCACCCACACCCGCCGTGGTCGCCGACATCGTGAAGTCGGTGCCGCCCGGCATCGTCAAGCGATCGTAGCGAAGATGCAATTCCGCCGTTCCCTTCACCCGGCCGGGACGCAATACGCGCGTCACCGAGCCGGAAATCTTCGCGCCCACGGGAACGGCAACCACGGTTGATCCCGGCAGATACACGGGCTCGCTCACGATCGCCGTGAAGACGTCGCCCTGCCGGCTGGTGCGCGTGCTGATGGTGTTTTCAAGACGAATGCGGATGACCGTGCCGTCGGAAACCGAGAGGCTGCCGTCGGGCGACGGGGGAGGCGGCGGAGCCGAAGCGCCAGGCGCTTGCCGCGCGGGAACTTCCGCCGATTCCGCAGGAGGATTCTCGCGGCGCGATTCGTTTTCACGGGCCTCCCGAGGCGTTTCGCGCATGGGCGGAACTTCGCGCGACGCGTCGCGTTCCGGGCGGTCGGGAGGCGCGGGCGTGGGCGCTTCGCCCAAGCCGTCCTTGTAGCCATCGGCGAATCCCGCGCGATAGTTCGTGCGATACGGTTCCAGGTCGCCGCTTACGCCTTCTTTCCAACCGTCGGTGGCGCGGCGATACGCCGAAGCCTGGGAGAAATCTTGTTTGGTTCCGGATTTTTTGTCGGACTGTCCGAGTTTGAATCCCGCTTGATAGCCGTTGTTATAAGCCAGATCGCCGGGTTTAGCCTGGACCTCTCCCACCTGGCCGTCCAGTTGAGTCACCGCGAAAAGCGGCGAGGCCGTCGCAAGAATGAGAGCACCGGAAAACATTAGTGCCTGCAAACGTTTCATAGTTCCTCCCTGAAAACGCTAAAAGTAACTCCATGTTAACGCGGACTCTGCCTGTTGCGCCAGAGATTCGCAGGGGTTGGCCCAGTCGTCATATACTGGATTGAGACGTACGCGTGGCGGGCGGCGGCTACGATACTCTGCTATAATTTTTGTTTCACCCTCGGGTGTTCGGCCGCCAGTTGCCGGTTCCACCGAGTTCAGGATTGCGGTTGACGTCGCGAAGATCCGAGGCCTACAGACAGGCAACCGGAACCGGCAACCAGCAACCAGTTTTTTTAGAAAGGTTCACCATGTTTCAATTCTTTCGGCGCCAAGACAAGCTTGTGCGCTGGTTTCTCGGCGGATTGCTCCTGTTGATCTGCCTGACGATGCTGACGTACTTGATCCCGGGCATGAATACCGGCGGCGATGTCTCGGCTGACGTCACGGTGCTCGCAAAGGCTTGCGGCGAGCCGGTCACCACCGTCGACGTGCAGCAACAATTCGACACCCTGAACAAACAGCAGCAGCGCCCGCTGCCCACCACGTTCCTCTCGATCTACGCGCCGCAGCTTTTGAAAACGCTGACCGAAGAAAGAATCCTCGACTGTGAAGGCAAGCGCATGGGCTTGCGCGTGTCGCCGGAAGAAGTGGCCGATCGCCTGAAGTCGTCGCAGGGATTCTATCCGGGCGGCGAGTTCATCGGCATGGACCATTACCGCGAGATCGTGGAACAGCGCATGGGCTTGACGGTGGAAGCGTTCGAGGACCAGATCGCCAAGGAAATCATGCGCGGCAAAGTCCGCCACATCGTCACCGACGCCTTGGTTGCGAGCGATGGCGAACTCGACGCCGAGTATCATCGCCAGAACGACAAAGTGAAAGTCAGCTACGTGGTGCTGAAGGCCGACCAATTCAGCAGCGAAGTGAAAGTCGATCCCGAGCGCATGAAGGCGTTCTTTGAGCGCACCAAGCAGAATTTCCAGATTCCCGAGCGCCGTCAACTAAAGTACGCCGTGCTGGACATGAATCGCGTGCGCGAAGGCACCGACGTGACGCCGAGTGAAATTCAAGCCTACTACGACCGCAATCGCGACGCGTACCGCGTGAAGGAACGCGTGCACATGGCGCAAATCATGGTGAAAACCACCGACTTGAGCGGCGACAAACTGAAGGAAGCGGAAAAGAAAATCAACGACGCCCTGGCGCAGATCAAGAAGGGCGGCGACTTCGCGGCCATCGCGAAAACTACGTCCGAGGATCCCGGCTCCGCGGACAAGGGCGGCGATCTTCCCTGGGCCACGAAGGATCAAATCTCGGACCCCAACATGGCCAAGGCGGCGTTTTCCCTGCAACCGGGACAAACCAGCGACGTAGTGAAGTCGTCATTCGGATTGCACATCATCAAGGTCATCGAGCACGAGCAGGCGCATCAAAAGACGTTGCAGGAAGTGCAAACGGATATTCTGACGAAGCTGAAGGCGGAAAAAGCGGAGCTCGCCAAGCAGCACGTGCTCGATCAGCTCGACGCGGAAGTCCGCAAGAATCCCAAAGGACTCGATGCCGTGGCCACGGCGATGAAGATGGGCGTACTCAGCGATCCCGGACATCAGCGCGGCGCGCCGCTCGCGGCCTTGGGCGTGTCGCCGGCCGCCGACGACGCGATCTTCGCGTTGAAACCGGGCGAAGTTTCCGGGCCCATTACGATCGGCGAGCAGAAAGCGATCTTTCAGGTGGTCGCCGTGCAGCCGCCGCGCACTCCGGAGCTCGACGAAGTGAAGGATAAGGTGGAAAGCGAGTTCAAGATCGCCGAAGCCGACGATCTTCTCAAAAAGAAAGCCCAGGAATTCGCCGATCTCGTAAAGAAAGACGGCGATCTGGCCAAAGCCGCCAAGGAAAAGAAGTACGAAGTGAAAACCAGCGCGGAAATTCCCATGACCGGCCGCGTGGACGAGATCGCCGTGGCGGATTTTCCGGCGCACGCGTTCAAGATGAAAGTCGGCGAATTCACCGGCCCGTTGCAAGGCAATCGCACGCAGGTGTTTTATCAAGTGGACAGCCTCACGGTGCCGAACGAAGCGGAAACGGCGGCGAATCGCGATAAAGTTCGCGCGCAGGTGACCGAAGACAAGCGCCAAGCTTACTTCGACGTCTACTTGTCGCAACTGCGCGATCGCATGACCAAGGAAGGCAAGCTGACCACCAACGAAGCGGCGATGAAACGCTTCACCGCGCTCTACCAGCAGCAACAATAAACTTGCGGGCCGGCGGACACCGGCCCGTTCCACTATCGCCATGGCGAGTCATTCGTTCTGGAAAGACCGGCCCACGTTCGTCACCGGCGCCACGGGCCTGGTCGGCGGATGGCTCGTAAAACGCCTGCTCGGCGCGGGCGCCGACGTGGTTTGTCTTGTCCGCGACTGGGTACCGCAGTCGGAAGCCGCGCGTTCGCACGACATCGAGCGCGTGAACGTGGTACGCGGCGACGTGCGCGATCAAGCGACCCTCGAGCGCGTTCTCGGGGAATACGAAATCGACACGGTTTTCCACCTGGCCGCGCAGACAATTGTCGGCATCGCCAATCGCAATCCCATCTCCACGTTTGAAACCAACATTCAAGGCACGTGGGCAATCCTGGAAGCGGCGCGGCGCAGTCCGCTGGTGAAACAAATTGTCGTGGCGTCTTCGGACAAAGCGTACGGCGATCAGGACGAGCTGCCGTACGCGGAAAACACACCGCTGGAAGGACGGCATCCGTACGACGTGAGCAAGTCGTGCGCGGATTTGATCGCGCAGGCGTACGCGAAAACGTTTGGATTGCCGGTGGCCGTCACGCGCTGCGGAAATTTCTACGGCGGCGGCGATCTGAACTGGAGCCGCATCGTTCCCGGCACGATCCGCTCGATCCTGAAGAACGAACGCCCGATCATCCGCTCCGACGGCAGCTACGTCCGCGATTATTTTTACGTGGAAGACGGCGCGGCCGCGTATATGTACCTGGCCGAGCATCTGGCGAATGATCGCGCGCTGGCCGGACACGCCTTCAATTTTTCAAACGAGCTTCAGTTGACCGTGATCGACCTGGTGCGGCTGATCCTGAAGGAATCGGGATCGAAGCTCGAACCCGATGTGCGCAACGAAGCGTCGAACGAGATTAAGCATCAATACTTGAGTGCCCAAAAAGCGCGCGAGATGCTCGGCTGGCATCCGTTGTTCACGGTGGAGCAAGGTTTGGCGCGCACCATCGCGTGGTACAAGGATTTTCTGCAGGCGGCGCGTCATGCCTGATTCAAAACCGCCTAACGCCGCGCAACTGCGCGAAAAGATTCTCGAACTCACCGCGGAGTTTTACGCCGAGCAATTCCCTTCCCGTCCTTTCGTTCCCGGTGAAACGCCGGTGCCGGTTTCCGGAAAAGTCTTCTTCGCCGACGACGTTCGCAATCTGGTCGACGCCTCGCTCGACTTTTGGCTGACCACCGGACGCTTTGCCGCGGAATTCGAAAGTACGTTCGCGAAATTCTTCGGCGTGCGCGCGGCGGCGCTCGTGAATTCGGGATCGTCGGCGAATCTGGTGGCGCTGAGCGCGCTGACCTCACCGAAGCTGGCGGACAAAGCGGCGCTCGCACAATCGGCAGGCAAACCGCCGCTTGCGCCCGGCAGCGAAGTGATCACCGTGGCCGCGGGATTCCCCACGACGGTGAATCCGATCATCCAGAATCGCCTGATTCCGGTGTTCGTCGACGCCGCGCCGCCGACGTATCAGGCAAAAACGGAAGACCTCGAGGCGGCGCTGAGTTCGCGCACGCGCGCGGTGATGATCGCGCATACGCTGGGCAATCCGTTTGACCTCGATCGCGTGGCGGAGTTTTGCCGCCGTAACAATCTGTGGCTGGTGGAAGACTGCTGCGACGCACTCGGCGCAACCTTCAACGGGAAAAAAGCGGGAACGTTCGGCGACGTCGCCACGTTCAGTTTTTATCCCGCGCATCACATTACGATGGGCGAAGGCGGAGCGGTCGTCACCGATATGCCGGCACTCAAGACGAGTATCGAGTCGTTCCGCGACTGGGGACGCGACTGCTGGTGCGCGCCGGGCAAAGACAACACTTGCGGCAAGCGCTTCGACTGGCAACTGGGCGATCTGCCGGCCGGATACGATCACAAATACATTTATTCGCACGTCGGCTACAACCTGAAAGCCACCGACATGCAAGCCGCCGTGGGCGTGTCGCAACTACGCAAGCTGCCGGAGTTTATCGCTGCGCGGCGGCGGAATTTTGGACACCTGATGGAACGATTGAAGCCGCTGGGCGACGCTTTGATTTTGCCGGAGGCGACGCCGGGATCGGATCCGAGTTGGTTTGGCTTTCCGATCGCCGTGCGGCCAGGTAAATTGTCTCGCGCCGATCTGGTGCGTTTTCTCGACTCGCGCAAGATTCACACGCGCCAAGTCTTCGCCGGAAACCTCGTCCGCCAACCAGCGTATCGCGGCGTGGAGTATCGCCAAGTCGGCGATCTTCGCGGCGCGGACTTCATCATGGAAAATGCATTTTGGATCGGGGTATTTCCGGGACTCACTACGGAAATGCTCGACTACGTCGCCGATTCGATTACGGAGTTTGTGCGGCGTTAACGAAAAACTAGCCACCGAGGCACCGAGATCACCGAGCAAACAGGAAGTGGCGCTCTCGGTGTTCTCCGTGTCTCGGTGGCTAATTCTTCCTTTCCTTCCTACCAATCGCGATCACCGAGCTGCCGAACGGCGGCCGCCAACCCATCGCGATCATCTTGCGTTCCGCTTCCATCACCGCGAGCAACGTGCGATCAAGCCACGGAGAGACGCGGCGCACGTCACTGCCGGCTTCGGCGAGTCTCAAAGGTTCGAGAATTCGCCGCTTGACGAACGCCAGCGGAGCAAGGAGCGCGTTGGCGTACGTCGCACGCTCGACCGCAAAGCCCGCGTCGGTGAAATGCGTACGGAATTCCTTGAGCGTGTAACGGCGGGCCTCGGCGTTTAGCTCGGAATGCTTCCCGCGCAACGACTCCAGGGCCGCCGATCGCGCGATCAACAGTCCGCCGGGACGCAACACGCGATGAAATTCGCAAAGCGCCTGACCGATGCGCTCCGGACCGCACATGACGAGCACGTCGAAGCACGTCACAACGTCGAAGCTCGCGTCGGCGTACGGTAAGGCGCTGATATCGGCGCCGGCAAGTCGCGGCACGCCGCGGCGCGCGCTGAATCGCAATGCTTCCGCGGAATAGTCACAGGGAAAAACATGCCAGCCGAAGCGAACAGGCATGTCGAGCGCGTTGAATCCGGCGCCGCATCCGGCGTCCAGGCATTGCGCGTGCGCTGGAGCGCGGCTACGGACCAAATCGTCGACCAAGCGCCGCATGCCGACGAACCACCACATACGCTCTTCCTGCTCGAACAAGCCGGCGTACTCGCCGGCGTCCATTTTTTCTTGGCCGCGCGCCGGCGGCGCGTTCAGCCGCGCAGGCATTCGCACACCGCGGTTACCTCGGCGTCGGTCATTTCAGCGTTCAACGGAAGCGAAAGAATCTCTTCGCACGCTCGCTCCGCACACGGCAAAGTGAATCCCGCTTCCACCCGGAACAGGGGTTGGCGATGCATCGGGATCGGATAATGCAACGCCGTCTCGATACCCGCGGCGAGCAGGCGCTCACGCAGCGCGTCGCGATGGGAATCGCGAATTACATAGAGATGGAAGACATGTTCCCCGGGCGTTTCCGGCCATTCGCCCACCGGCGGGCGAATCTCCGCGTAGCGGCCGGCGATGGCGCGGCGGCGCGCGTTATCTTCCGGCAAATGTTTCAGCAGCACGCGGAGAATCGCCGCCTGCATTTCGTCGAGGCGGCTGTTGATTCCTTCATCGGTGACCACCGCGTATTGACCTTGGCCGCCGTTCCGCAAGCGGCGCAGGCGCAAGGCGAGTTTCTCGTCGTCGGTGAGAACCGCGCCGCCGTCGCCAAAGCCGCCGAGGTTCTTGGTGGGATAAAAACTGAACGCCGCCGGATGATCGAACCGCATTTGCGCGCCGTGCGCGTGCGCGGCGTCTTGAATCACCATGAGACCGCTGGCATCGAGAATGTCCATCGTATCGCGCGGCGTCACACGCCCGTAAAGATGCACGGGGATCACCGCGCGCGTGCGTCCGTCGCGCGCTTGCGCCACCGACTCCGGATCGATCAGCAACGTTTCCGGATCGACGTCGGCCACCACCGCCGTGGCTCCGGCGGCGAGCACCGCCAGCGCCGTGAACGGCGACGTGACGGCCGGTAGAATCACTTCCGATCCGCCGCCGATGCCGCGCGCGCGCAGGATCAACTCAATCGCCTCGGTGCCGTTGGCGACTCCCACGGCGAATCGCGCGCCGAACGCCGCCGCGACTTCCGTTTCAAACGCTTCCACTTCAGGACCTAGAATGAATCGCCCGCGATCGAGCACACGCGCGATGGCGGCGTCAATCTCCTCGCGATGACGCGCGGCCTTCCGCGACAAATCCAGAAATGGGACGCGGTGCATTCTAGCGGATCTCCATCGTTTCGACGCTGGTCATTTCGGTCCCAATGTGGCGAGCGCCTTCTTTTCAACCTTGGCCACGACATGCACCAACGGATCGACAACTTCCGCGACATCGTAATGGATCGCCGTGCCCAGCACCATGGCGATTTCGTTGGGCGTCAATTTGTAATCGGCGGCCAGCCATTGCGAAAGATTCGTCGTCGCCTGCTGCACGGCGTCCGGCAGTGAGTTGGCGATTCCCGAGGCCATGCGATACTCGGCATTCTCGGCGCGCGGCATATTCAAGTTCTTACCCTTGATCAAATCCACCGAGAATGTAAACTCCATCGACGTTTCGAGCGCGTCACCGGTGAGTTCACCCGCGCCTTGCGCGGCGTGTCCGTCGCCGAGGAAGAGCAGCGCGCCGGGATGATTCACGCCGAAATACAGCGTGACTCCCTCGCCGAACTCGCGGTAATCCATATTGCCGCCCCACGGTCCGAGGTAACCGGACCGGAAAGCCTGCTCCTGCGGAGGCGCGACGCCGATGCATCCGAGCATCGGCTTCAGCGGCACGGTGTAATCCTTCAAGTGCTCTGATGGTTTCGCAGGACGCGCCACGCCATGCTCGCGATCGAGCGTCCATTCGCCGGAATAGTGTTCGTCCATTTTGAGATTGCGGAAATAGCCGGGTCCCAGGGCGCTGGGAACGATGTTGGTTCCACTGCCCGCCGTCCCGCGATTCAAGCGCACCCGCTTGAGATGAACCACGAGCGTATCGCCCGGCCAAGCACCTTCCACAAAGAAAGGTCCGGTCAGTGGATTGCCGCCGCGCGCGCGGCGCACGCCGTGTTCATCGGTGCCGCCGGCGTCGACGCTCTTGGTCTCGACGGTGTCGCCTGGGAAAATGTGAAGCGCCGGCGCTATGTTCCAAGCGAAATAGTTGTGGAACACGGTGGGCTCGAACTGGTGAGTCTTCGGACCGCCCGCCGGCGGCCCGATCTCGCGCTTGCCGATGAACGTGAACGCGCCTTCAAGATCCGCGCCTTCGCCTTTGATCTCGGCGCCGCTGATCGTAATCTTCACTTTGCCGGCCTTGGCGTTGCCGTTCTCCGTGACCGTGCCTTCACAGACGTTCTGGGACATGGTGCACTCGAAGCTTTCGTTTTCCCAAGTGACTTTCGCCTTGCCGGCCTCCTGCGTCACCGTGACACGGAGGTACTGTGTGCCCATCTGTTCCCAGAGCAGTTGCCAGTCGCCGGTAAAGGTCGAGGGTTGGGGTGCTGACAAGAGAAGAAAAGCGATTGTCGCAAGCATAACCCTATGTTGGCACAGAATGCCAGCGCGGCGGCGTTTTAGGAACGCTCGGAGGAGGTGGGATGATCGGCAGTCCGTGGTGCGGCCGCGGAGACGGCGCGCGGAGCCCACATCAACTCGAACCACAGGCGGATCAGATCGCGGAACGTCTTCCACAGCCAGTACGGGCGGAAAAACTGCGAGCGTCCCACGGAGCGGTGATAGTGATGCACGGGAACTTCGGTGAAACGGGCGCCCGAATCCTGAAGCTTCTTAATCATCTCGACGCAAATCGTTCCGCTGTTCGATTCGAGATCGATTTTTTCCAGGGCCGCGCGGCGCATCAGGCGAAAATCGCAATCCACGTCGCGGATGCGCAGGCCGAACGCGGCTTTGACGACCGCGTTGTACGCCCATCCGATCAGTTTGCGATACGCGGGATCGGAGCGCGCGATTTTGTAGCCGTTCACCACGTCGATGGCATCGTCCACACGATCGGCCAGCAGCGCGAGTTCGCGCGCGTCGTACTGCGCGTCACCGTCGGTATAGAAAACCCACTCTTTCGTGGCGCTGGCCAAGCCGGTGCGCAACGCGCCGCCGTATCCGCGATTGCGCGGATGACTCTCGACGCGCAAGCGGTCGGGATAAAGGCGCTGCAATTCCTGAAGCACTTCGGCGGTGGCATCGCGCGATCCGTCGTCGACCACGATCACTTCGTAGTCGGGCGTCAGCGCGGCGAGCGTGCGCATCGCCGCGATCACCATGCCGCCGATGGTCGCGGCGTCGTTGTACGCTGGGAAAAACGCGGAAATCGACGGACCGTTCACCCCGCCCATGTTGCCCCGGGAAAACATGCTACGCCAGAGTACGCGAGGCGGCTGGCGATGTCAAAGAAACTTTCGCACATGGCGAGCCTGTCTTCTGATCGCCGCGACGTGCACACTTCAAAACATTTCCCTTGAAGATTGTTTGATTTCCCTTGACATTGGCTGGCATGACCCCAATAATTGGGCTATCTCTCGGGTAAGGCCCAACATGTTGGGTCACAATGCATGCAAGCCGATCGGCCCCGCGCAGCCTGACCCAAGAGATTCAAGCAAGATCCTAGGGAGATTCGAAAGGTTCACAGGGAAGGAGGTTCTCATGAAAAAGAAACCCGCGAAGAAGAAAAAGAAGTAAGACAACTAAAATCTCGGACCGCTAGCTGAACCGGTCACGGCCGGTCGCGCGGACCAAGCCAGGATGAAAAAGGGAATCGGCCCCGCACGGACGCAACAAATCGGGGCGGTTCCCTTTTCCATTTTCTGGTACCAGTACCAATGGCGGTGCTCAACCATTGCTTGACGATCCTTCCACAAAATGCGTATCTTAGGAGCGGGTGGGAATCTGTAAGATCCTTTGAGCGTGACCCGTTGTCCATATCTGAGAGCTTAGTCGTCGCGTTAGCCAACTCCACGAGCGAGTTTCTCCTCGTGCTGAGTGAAAGTGGTTGTGTGCGCTACGCGAACCCCGCGTCGGCGCGCGCGCTGCTGAACGGACAAGAAGCCGCGGGCCAGGATTTGTTCGCCATGGTGGACGAATCGTCGGCGGAACGCGGACGCGAAGCGCTGGCCGAAACGCTGTCGGCGACCAACGGCACGAGTCATCAAGTGGAATTGTTCCATCGCGATGCCGGACGGTTGCGGCCGATCCTCTACACGTTTTCGCGATTGGAAGACGGCATCGCGGCGGTGGGTCACGACAAGACGGCCGACCTGGAATTCCTCGGCGAAATCGTCCAGCTCAACTTGCAGTTGGAAGAAAAGCAAACCGAGTTGGCCGACGCCAACACGCGACTGGAACAACTCGCCATCACCGATCACATCACGGGCCTGTACAACCGCCATCACTTCTTCACCGTGGTGCATCACATTTTCGCCGAAGCGCGCCGCTACAATCTGCCGCTGTGCTGCTTCATGTTGGACGCCGATCACTTCAAAAGCTTGAACGATACGCACGGCCATCCCTTCGGCGATCACGTGTTGCGCGGCATCGCGGATCGCTTGCGCCGCGCCACGCGCCGCAGCGACGTGCTGGCGCGCTACGGCGGTGAGGAATTTATCCTCGCCGCGCCGAGCACCGATCTGAAAACGGCGACGATGCTCGCCGAGCGTCTGCGGATGTGCATCCAGCAGGAGATTTTCAGCCTGGGTGCGGTGGTGGCGCGCGTGACGGTGAGCGTGGGATTCGCAAGCACCGAAACGTTCGCGGCGGAAGCGTTCGACGATCTGCTGCGCGCGGCCGATAAGGCGCTGTACGCCGCCAAGCAAGCCGGACGAAATCGGTCGAAGGCCTACGTGCCGGCCATGGCGGCGACGCTGGGGTCTGGCACCGGTTCGGATGTGTTGAAGCGCGCGTAGTTCTTCTGCGATTCAGATTCAGCGCTAAATTCCACGCGATCGTAGATGTCGGCCAGGAGCAGTGTGGCGTCGACGGACTTCAGTTCGATCACGTCCTGAGCGTCGCGCTTTTCCGAGAGTAACCAATCGCCGTTCGGCTGGCGAGCGTAATGCTGCACCAACCTTTCATCCTGCGCAACGAACAAATGTTCGGTGAGAGAGTCGATCTGGCGGTAGAGCTCCGCCTTCTTACCGCGATCAAACCTCTCGGTGGAACGCGAGAGCACTTCGATTAAGATTTTCGGATTCAGCAGCGTGTCGAATTGCTTATCTTCGAATTGCGGTTTGCCGCAAACCACCACAGTGTCGGGATATGTATACATGTAATTCCCGCACGGGTTCACGCGAAGTCGAAGCTCGGTAGTCGCGGCGGTGCAGTCACGCCCCTTGAATTGAATCCCAAGACTGATCTGAATGTTGGCCGTAATCTGGACGTGAGCCCAGCGGTTTCCCGACATGGCGAACACTTCACCGTTGAGGTACTCGCTCTTGCGCTCCGCTTTCCGCTCGGCGGCCAGATACTCTTCCGGGGTATTAAGCGTCAACGGCGGCGTCGACATGCCCTGATTTTACGTCATTCCATTAACTTGCTGATTTCCGCAAACGGGATCGCTTCGGCGAGCGATTGAAACGTCCCGCGATCGCGGATTTCCGCGGCGGCGCGCATCAATGCGCCGTACGCAACACGCGATACGCCCGATCCCACACTGATTCGCCGCACACCCGCCTCCTTGAGCGCCGCTACAGTGAAATCCGCGGGTCCGGCGAGTACGTTCACGGCGCACGGGACTCCTTGGCAAACCTCCCTCACGGCGGCCAGGTCCGGTAGCGACGGCGCGTAGACGCAACCGGCGCCGGCGGACGCGAATGCCTGCAAGCGACGCAGCGTGTCGTCGAGATCGCGGCGTCCGTGCAGGAAATTTTCAGCGCGCGCAGTGACTACAAATGGAAACGCCAGATTTCGCGTTGCTTCCACGGCCGCCATCACCCGCTCCACCGCGAGGGCGTGATCGTAAATCGGATGCGCCGTGTCGCCGGAAGCGTCTTCCACGCTCGCGCCCACCACTCCCGTTTCCGCGGCGAGGCGAATCGTCTCCGCGACCGCGTCGGGAGAATCGCCGAAGCACTTCGCCAAATCCGCGGACACCGGAACGTCGCCCGCCGCCGCGGCAATCGCGTGACAATGCTGCATGTTTTCGTCGCGCGACGTTTGGTTGTCGCGACGGCCCAGCGTGAATGCGAATCCCGAGGAGGTCGTGGCCAGCGCGGGAAATCCAGCCGCCGCCAACAGTCGCGCGGAACCGGCGTCCCAAGGATTGGGGATCACGAAAATGCCCGACGCGTGCAACGCACGAAACTTCTCGCCTTTTTCCGTTTGAGTGAGCATGTGGAAATTATCCCACGCAGGGCGGCGATATAATGTGGTCCATGCTACTCACGGTTCTCTTGCACTTGGTGCTCATCGCAGTTCCTGCGGATGATGCATTTTTCCTCGGACGCTGGGACATGACCGTCACCACGACGAACGGTACGCAGCGCGCGTCTTGGATCGAGATCACGCGCGACGATAGCGGCGCGCTGAAAGCCCGCATGGTCGGCACGGGCGGCGGCGTGTTCACGGTGCCGGAAGTGGCGATCGAGAACGGCGAACTTGTTTTCAAAACATATTCGGGCAGCGGTGCGCTGCGCGTCGCCACGGTGTATCGCGGAAAGCAAGACGGCGCGGGACTCAAAGGCATGCTGACGCTCGGCGTCACCGAGCCACGGCCGTGGTCGGCCACGCGCGGTCCCGATTGGAAGACGCCGAAGAACGCCGCGGCGTCGAAAAAACTTGGGAAACCTATCGAGCTTTTCAACGGCAAGGATCTCACTGGCTGGCTGCCGCAAGACGAGACCAAGCCGCTCGGATGGATCGTGAAAGACGGCGCGCTCGACAATCAAGGCAAGGCGAACAACATTTATTCCACGCAGAAGTTTACCGACTTCAAGGTGGAGGCCGAATACGCCGTCGGCCCGGACGGCAATAGCGGCGTCTACTTGCGCGGGCGCTACGAAGTTCAGGTGCTCGACGATTTCGGAAAGCCGCCCGAGGCACATAGTCATGGATCGCTGTACAGTTTCATCGCGCCGCGCGTGAATGCGTCGAAGCCCGCGGGCGAATGGCAGAAAATGGAAGCGACCATCGTGGGCAATCGCGTCACCGTGATTTTGAACGGCGAAAAACTGATCGACGACCAGGAAATTCCCGGCTCGACGGGCGGTGCGCTCGATAGTCACGAGTCGGAGCCGGGGCCGATCTTGCTGCAAGGCGATCACGCGGGAATTCGTTTTCGCCGCGTCACTGTCACGCCGCTTCTCTAGTTCCGAGTTCCGAGTACCCGAGTGAAGGAGTCCTCATGAAAACGAAGCAAATGGGCCGGACCGGCCTGCGCGTGAGTGAGATTTGTCTCGGCACGATGACGTTTGGCCACCAGTGCGACGAAGCCGCGTCGTTCGCGATCATGGACGCGGCGGCCGCCGGCGGCGTCACATTCATCGATACCGCCGACGTTTATCCCGTACCGGTGAGTCCGGAAACGGTGGGCCGCACCGAGGAAATCGTGGGCAAGTGGCTGGAGGGCAAACGCGACCGCTTTGTGCTGGCGACCAAGTGCCGCCATGCCATGGGCGCGGGCCCGAACGACGTGGGACTCTCGCGCAAACACATCATCGAAGCGTGTCACGCGAGTTTGCGCCGCCTGCGCACCGATTTCATTGACCTGTATCAGGTTCACGCGCCCGATCCCGACACGCCGATCGAAGAAACCATGTCGGCGCTCGATTCGCTGGTGCGCGACGGAAAAGTCCGCTATATCGGCTGCTCGAATTTTCTGGCGTGGCAACTGGGCGAAGCGCTTGCCGCGAGCGAGCGCGGACGTTTCGCGCGCTTCGATTGCGTGCAACCGCGCTACAACATGTTGGCGCGCGACATCGAAGCGGACTTATTGCCGTTGTGTCGTCACGCGGGCATCGGCGTGATCGCCTTCAATCCGCTGGCCGGCGGTTTGCTCACCGGAAAATACTCGACTGTCGCGTCGGCCAAAGAAGCGCCGCCGTCGGGCGCGCGTTTTGGCCTCGGCGGCGCGACGGGAACGCTGTATCGCAATCGCTATTGGCACGACGAAGAATTGCGAGTCACCGCCGAGTTGCAGACACTCCTCGCGGCGCGCGGAAAAACGCTGGCGCAAGCGGCGATCGCGTGGATGCTGCGAATCCCTGGGATCACTTCGGCAATTGTCGGCGCGACCAGCGCCGCGCAACTCGCGCAAACGCTCCCCGCCGCGGAGCTGGCGCTGAACGATGAAGAAGCCGCGGCGTGCGATGCCGCTTGGTATCGCTTGCCGCGCAGGGCGCCACAGCATTGATTCGCAATCCCGGCGGTGAGTTTTCGCGCGAAGAGATGGCGGTGTTGAAGAAACTTTCGACACCGGAGAAACTTCAGCGGTTCCTCGACGATCTCGCGTACAACACGGAACCCGGTGGAGCGACGTGCCGGTCTCCACGGCGTGTGCTGCGCGACCGCACGGCGCATTGCATGGAAGGCGCGATGCTGGCCGCGGCCGCGCTTCGCGTGCACGGTCACAAGGCGCTGCTTCTCGATTTAGAAGCGGAACAGGACAGCGATCACGTCTTGGCGGTTTACCGTGTGCGTGGATGCTGGGGCGCCGTCGCAAAATCGAACTTCACGGGACTGCGTTATCGCACGCCGGTGTATCGGACCATTCGGGAATTGGTAATGTCGTACTTCGAACACTACTGCAATCTGCGCGCGGAAAAAACGCTGCGCCGCTACTCGCAACCGGTGAATCTCGCGCGCTTCGACCGCATCCATTGGATGACCGCGGAAAAAGATGTGTGGGCGGTGCCGGAATATCTCACCACGATCCGGCACTTTGATGTGGCGACCCGAGATCAAGTGCGGCGCTACACCCGCCTGGACAAACGCCTGTTCGCCGCCGCGATGTTAGGACACACCTAAGCTCCATCATTGTTGACGAACGTCGATTCCGCTCATGGACCAAGTAGGCGCTACTGACTCTCTAACGGCCGCCGCGCCTCTGGATAATCCTCGCAACGATGCTCGTCGAATGCCCGGAGTGTATTCGCCGTGGGACCAGTCTGGCGGTTCTCCGGCATTTTCGTCCATCCGCAATTTGAGCAAGTCCACAACTCGATGCGACGCTCGTGATCGAGTTTCGCCTTAAGCTTTCTCGACTTGGTCATTCGGTCACTTTCCCTTCCCGCCTCGCATGAACAATTGTTCCGACTCCTCGTGGACGTGCGCCAGACGCTTTCCGCGATTGTCGTACGACGCGCCGATGAACGCGCGGAACAGCGGATGCGGCGCCAGCGGCTTGCTCTTGAATTCCGGATGGAACTGGCAGCCCAAGAACCACGGATGGCCCGGCACTTCGCAGATTTCCACGTACGTTCCCTCGGGCGTCGAGCCGGAAATGCGCAAACCCGCCGCCGTCAACTGATCCTCATACTCGCGATTGAACTCGTAGCGATGGCGATGGCGCTCGGAGATTTCCAACTGCCCATACGCCTGATGCGCGAAACTTCCCGGCTCGATTTTGCAGATCCACGCGCCTAGGCGCATCGTGCCGCCGAGTTCATCGATACCCTTCAACTCGCGCAACTTGTAGATCACGCGATGCGGCGTGCCGGGATTGAATTCGCTGGAATCGGCTTCTTCCAATCCGCAGACGTTGCGCGCGTATTCGATCACCGCACACTGCATGCCGAGGCAAATGCCGAAATAGGGGATGTGACGCGTGCGCGCGTATTGAATCGCGTTGATCATTCCGGAAATGCCGCGCTTGCCGAACCCACCCGGCACGAGAATCCCGTCGCAATCGACGAGTTGGCGTTCCCAACCGGTGCCGTTCACGCCTTCCGCTTCGATCCATTGCAAATTCAGGCGCAGCGAGTGCGAGGTGGCCGCATGCACAAGCGCTTCCTTCAGACTCTTGTACGACTCCTCGTACTCCACGTATTTTCCGACAATGCCGATCGTCACGTCGTCGCGCGGATGCGTCATGCGATGCAGCAGTTCTTCCCACTTCTCCATGTTGCGCGGGCCAGCTTCGATGTGAAGTTGGCGCAACAGGATTTCGTCGAGACCTTCCTGCGCAAAACCCATCGGCACTTCGTAAATCGACGGGACGTCCTTCGCCGTGATCACCGCTTCCTCGGCGACGTTGCAGAACAGCGCGATCTTGCTCTTCATGTCGCGCGGCAGGAAGCGATCGGTGCGGCACAGCAAGACGTCGGGCTGGATTCCGATTGTCAAAAGCTCCTTGACGCTGTGCTGCGTCGGCTTGGTTTTCAGTTCGCCGGCGGTGGCGATGTACGGCACGAGCGTCAAGTGGATAAAGAGCGTGTTCTCGCGCCCCAACTCCTGGCGCATCTGGCGGATCGCCTCGAGGAAAGGCAAGCTCTCGATGTCGCCGACCGTGCCGCCGATCTCGACCAGCGCGACGTCGACGTCTTGCGCCACTTTCTTCATGGCCGCCTTGATTTCGTTGGTGACGTGCGGAATCACCTGCACGGTTTTGCCGAGATAGTCGCCGCGGCGTTCCTTCGTGATGATCGTTTCGTAGATGCGCCCGGTCGTCAGATTATGATCGCGGGTGAGTTTCGAGTGCGTGAAGCGCTCGTAGTGGCCGAGATCGAGGTCGGTTTCCGCGCCATCGTCGGTGACGAAGACCTCGCCGTGCTGGAAGGGGCTCATCGTGCCGGGATCGACGTTGAGATACGGATCGAACTTCTGCATCGAGACGCGCAATCCGCGGCTTTCGAGCAAACATCCGATGGACGCGCTTGCCAAACCTTTGCCCAAGGAAGAAACCACGCCGCCGGTGACGAAAATGTATTTAGACATTGGCATGCTCCTGTGTTTTTTCTTCCAGGCGCAACGCGATCTCACGCGCGCGCGCCAGGTCTTCGTCCGTATCCACACCAATACTGTCGTGCTCGGTTTCCACCACGCGAATCTTGTAGCCGTTTTCCAGGACGCGCAACTGCTCGAGTTTTTCCGCGGCTTCCAGCGGTCCCCGCGGGAGATGCGGGAATTTTTGGAGGAAATCGCGGTCATACACATAGAGGCCCAGATGCTTATACCAAACGGTTGGCGTTGTATCGCCGATGTCGCGGCGAAACGGGATCGGCAGGCGCGAGAAGTACAGCGCGTGACCACTCAGGTCGGCGACCACTTTGACCGCGCTGGGTTCAGCCGCACCGCCGGGATCGCGGAAGCGCGTCATCAGCGTGCTCATGACAGCATCGCCCCGCGAAAGCAGCGGCGTGATCGCCTGATCGATCGCCGACGGCTCGATGAATGGCTCGTCGCCTTGAACGTTGACCACAAGCGACGCCGCAAACAATTCGGCAGCTTCGGCGACACGATCGGTGCCGCTGGAATGCGATGCGCTGGTCATGAGCACCTGCGCGCCGAATGCTTGCGCGACGTCGAAAATCTCGGGACTATCGGTGGCGATCACCGTTTCGGTGACCAAGGTGGCCGCACGGGCGCGCTCCCACACGCGCTCCAGCATGGTTTTTGCACCAATCTTCAGCAGGGGCTTTCGGGGGAGACGAGTGGACTGTAGCCTTGCAGGAATCACGGCCAGGATTTTTTGTCCGGGCAGGCTTTGTCCAGGCACTATGGCGTCCAGCTCCTTATGTGAATCCGCAGTCTAAACCGCGGCTCGCAACTAAGAAATAGGGACTAGTACCTATTTGGGGGATCGGAAAAATAATCCTGTCAAAACTAGGTACGGGGTATTGTAACACACCGAGCGCGGGAGTATGATCACCAATGGAGGGGATCTCATGCGGCGCAGACCGGTACGATCCGCATGCTTTTTTCTGGGTAGTATTGCAGCGTTGATTGTGGCCGTCATCGCGTTGCAGGTTTCCGCCAGAGCCCAGCAAAACGCCGAACAGAATGCCGCCAATCCGGCGGACATCGCCAAGGCTGCCGCCGCAGGCGCCGGTGTAGGTGACACCGCCAAGCCCACCGGGCTCGCTTCCAAGGATTCCAAAGCTTCCGACAAAGACCACCAGCGTCCGATCCAAATGGACGTCAACATGGTGCTGGTGAACGTCACGGTCACCGACTCCATGAATCGATTGGTGACGGGCCTCGAGAAAGAGCACTTCCAAATCTTCGAGGAAAAAGAAGAACAGAAGATTATCCAGTTCAGCGCCGAGGACGTCCCGCTTTCCATGGGCGTGGTCTTCGACGCCAGCGGCAGCATGGGTAACAAGATCAATCGCGCGCGCATGGCCGCGATGCAATTCTTCAAAACCGCGAATCCCGCAGACGAATTTTGTCTCGTCGACTTCAACGATTCGCCGCGCCTGCTCTCCGACTTCACCGGCGACGTCGACGAGATGCAGAACAAGCTGAATTTCTCGCAGCCGCATGGACGCACCGCGCTGCTCGACGCGATTTACTTGTCGCTGAACCAAATGCGGCACGCCAAGAATCAGAAGAAGGCCATCCTGATCCTCTCCGACGGCGGCGACAATCACAGCCGCTACACGGAAAACGAAATCAAGAACATGGTGAAGGAAGCCGACGTACAGATTTACGCGATCGGGATTTTTGAACCGTTCGCTTCGCGCGGGCGCACGCCGGAAGAACTTTCCGGACCTTCGCTCCTTACCGATGTCGCCGAAACGACCGGCGGCCGCCAGTTCCCCGTGGATAACTTGAGCGAGCTTCCTGACGTAGCCGGCAAGATCGCGCTCGAATTGCGAAATCAGTACGTGATTGGATACCGGCCCACGAATCCCACGCGTGACGGCCGGTGGCGCAAGATCCAAGTAAGGTTGAAGCCGCCTCGTGGATTGCCTCCGCTGCACGCCTACGCGCGCACGGGGTATTACGCACCGACGCAGTAGCGAATCCTCAGCCGAAAACGTCCGCGACACGGCGGAACTGCGGGCGTAGCCAACTCGCCGCAGCGGCCAGAACAATCACCAGCCACAAAGCGATCACCGCGATGTTGGGGCCAATCTGTGTGGCCTCGAAATAGCGATACAGCGCAAACGCGATCAGCCACGTTTCCACGGTGAACATGGCAATCCAGGTCGTCAGCAAATCGTAGCGCAGGAAGACCGCGCCAAACACCAGTCCTTGAACGCCGCACCAGAGGAAATACGGCAGCGTCGGAAAAATCGATAAGCCTGGGAACGAGACCGCGCCGAAAATCCATAACAACGAAATGTTCGCTAGAATCATCGGCGCGTTCGTCCTGACCCGATAGAATATCGCGACGGGCCAAGCGATCAGCATCCATGCTCCGACCAGTGGCGCGGCCAGCGCAAACGTAATTGCCGCCGCGGGATTGCCGCCCAGCGCTTCGAACCAGTCGGTGCTCGCTGAGGCCAATCGCCTGTTGCCTAAAGCTAGCAAAGCCGACAACTGCACCGCCATGATGATCAGCCCAACGAACGCGCCGCGCAAAACGGATAATGCAGCGGGACGCTCGGCGGGTTCCAAGGTCGTCTTGAGTTTGTCGGGCAGAATCCGCAGCAAATAGTCGTAAGCGGGTGACAAGAAACCGAAGGCGGCCAACAAAACCACAATGAAAACGGGAGGATGCGGAAAGGCGTCGGAGGTCGCCAACGTCGCCGCCAGCGCGACAAGAGCGCTTAAGATCCAAAGCACAGGAACGGTCTTTCGGTAGAGACCGCGAAAGACCGCCAGGACGAAACTTGCAAGCGCGAGGAGCGCGAGAAAGCCTTCGCGCCACATACCCGCGATCTCCCAACGATCGTTGCGGAACGGAAAGTCCGCATCAGGCAAAAACCGGGCCGCTGCTTCGCGGCGAATCTCGTATAGCTGGCCGCCTTGGGCAAAGGCCTGAATGCGCTCTTGATAGGCGCTTTTTTCGACCTTGCGTTCCCAAACGGTAGGGATTATATTTCCTCCGCCCATGATTTCCTTCGTTCCGGCCCGCGTCCACAGGTTGTTGGTAGGATCGAAGGTCAGAGGAATGGGTGCGGTTCCGGCCAAGTTGATACCAAAACAATCGAGTACTGCCTTTTGAACCAGCGCCGCCGCCTCGGAGGGCGTGCCGAAGGAATTCGCACTCGGTTTTTGGCTCGGACGCCAGAAAACGACCAAGGCTTTCCCCTGCGCGTCAACGACTACGCCGCTCTGGTCGCAATTCACAATCCATCCAGGAGACCACGGAGCGGTGCCTACGACGACATTCAGGCTTTGGGCAAACACTTGATTCGGAAAATTTTTCCCGCGGATGGTTCCTAGCCTCAAGCGACAATCCGGGTTCGTGGTTCCCGGAGCGAATTTCTCGATGATTTTCTTGCCGTCTTCGAGCGCGCTCGCGGGAACGTGCGACGCGTAGATCCCGTACGGCAGCGTGTGATCGAATAGGAAAAGGAACACGGCCATTGCCGCGATCGCCGCCGCCGACAAAACCCAATCAGAGCGCGTCCATCGCGTCATGTGGACCGGCAACGCGATTTCGCGCAAATTGTGCGGGGCCGAAGAAACGCGTGGAGTAACATCCGCTTCGTCCAGCGCCGCCGCGACCGCCGCGACCGACGCGTAGCGATCAGCCGGCGCCTTTTCGATGCACTTCAGAATTACGCGCTCGATTCGTGCGGGCATGTCGGGGTCGATCTCCCGTGGCGGACGCGGCTTGGCGCGTACCTGCATCATCGCCGTCGCGATGGGAGTCTCGGCGCGGAAGCACATCGAACCCGAGAAAATTTCGTAAAGGATCAAGCCCGCCGAGTAAATATCGCTGCGCACGTCGACCGGATTTCCCTCCGCCTGCTCGGGACTCATGTAGGCGGGCGTGCCGATCATCGCGCCCATGCGCGTCATGGTGGATTCCGCCGTGCGCGCGATGCCGAAGTCCATGATCTTCAGCTCGCCCGTACGCGTGATCATCAAGTTCTCCGGCTTGAGATCGCGGTGCGTCACGTCTTGCGCGTGCGCTTCGGCGAGGCCCGAGAGAAATTGCTTCGACCACTCGAGTCCTTGGCAAATAGAAATCCCCTGCCGCCGGTTCAAGACGTGGCGCAGGCTTTCCCCGTCCACAAACTCCATCGCGATGCACGCCAGGCCGCCTTCGCGCTGGAATTCGTGGATGCGACAGACATTTTTATGCGTGATCTTGCGGGCGAGACGCAGTTCGTTCTTGAAACGCTCGAGAGCCTGTGGGTCGGCGGCGATTTCCGGACGCAGCAATTTCACCGCGAGCAACTCACCGGTCTCGCGGTCGCGCGCCTTTACGACCACACCCATGCCGCCTTCGCCCAGTTTCTCGAGCGGTTCATAGCGCGCAGGTAAAGTGTAGGAAGACGGCCCGGAACTAGGCCGTGATGTGTCGTCGATTGTCGGCTGGTCGCCGAAATCCATTAGTTGGAGCGGTGACGCGGAACCATATGGAATCCCGCCTTGTGCGCCTTGTGGCGAGCCGATTTGTGCTTCACGAAGAAATGACGATTGGAAGCGTGTTTCGCCGGTAGCGCGTGGCGCTCCGCGGCAGCGCTGCCGACAACCACCATGGCCAGCAGCGCGGTGGTAATAAGAGCCCTGAAGTAGTGCATTTGAGGATGATAGCGGGAAAACGCCGTCGGCACGTGGCAATCTTTCGGTGGGTATCACCTATCCATTTAGCTACATTGCGGGTTAACTCCCTTCCCGCCCGCTGCTCGCCCAACATAGAATAGCCAGAGCGTGGCGAAACGAAATCGCAAGAAGGCCGCCTTGGCCTCGACTCCTTTGGAAAGGCCCGCGCCCCCCTCTGGGAAATGGACTTGGGTGGACGTTTGGCCCTATCTGGCCCTGGCAGTTCTGGCGGTAGGCGTCTACTCGAACGCGCTGGGCAACGGGTTTGCCGCCGACGACGATTCCCAGCTCCTTTCGAATCCGCTGGTGACAAACTATCGCGAGACGCTAAAGGTTTTCGGCCAGGACATTTGGGCTTTCTCGAAGCCCGTGGGCGCGACGCCGTCGAACTACTACCGCCCGATCCAGATTCTGCTGTACATGCTGCTGTACTCGGTGGGGAATTTCAATGCCGTATGGTTTCATGCGGTGATGTTGGCGATCCATGCCGCCAACACGCTGCTGGTGTATCGCCTCGGCGTTCACTTTCTGAAAGACTGGCGGCTGGCCTTCGCCGCCGGCGCGCTGTTTGCCGTGCATCCGATTCACAACGAGGCAGTGGTGTGGGTCGCGGTGCTGCCGGACATTTTCATGACGCTCGTGACCCTCGTGATCCTGTTGCTGTTCACCGAGCAAGACGCGCGGCCGTCGCCAGGGCAGATCGCCTTACACACGGCGCTCTTCTTGCTTGCGATGTTTACGAAGGAAACGGCGGTGGTCGTGCCGGCGCTTCTCGTGGCGTACGAGTGGCTGTATCTCGCTCGCACGCCACGGGAAATCTGGCGGAATCGCGGAATGTATTTTTCGCTGGGCGGCGCGTTCGCGTTTTATCTGGCGATGCGTTTCTATGCGCTCGGCAGTCTCGCGCCGGCCCAGGGCGGACACTTCTTTCTCTCGGGCGCCACGCTCGTCCTCAGCATGATCACGCTGATGGGACACTATCTCGCCAGCCTGATTTTTCCGCCGGACTTGAGCTACTTTCACGTCTATCACCCGACGCGCGACTTCGGCATCGCCGTCGCCGCATCGCTGGCCGCGATCGCAACGTGCGTGGCTGGAGTTTTTTTGTGGCGGCGCGGCAAGCCTGCGCTGTCATTCGCGCTGTTGGTGATTCTGTTGCCGCTGATTCCGGTGATGAACATCAACGGTGTCGGCGAAAACGTGTTCACGGAGCGCTATCTCTATCTTCCAAGCGTCGGATTCGTGTGGATCGCCGCATGGGCGTGGGGATTCCTGCTCGAAACGCCGGTGCTCGCGTGGGCGCTGTACGCCGCGCTGCTCGGCGTTTACGCAAATATCGGATGGCAGCGCACGCCCGATTGGCGCGACGACATTCGCCTGTACACGGTCACGCTCAATCAGTATCCGGGGCTGGCGTCGCTGCGCAATTCGCTCGGCGGCGCGTATGAATTGCAAGGTAAGCATCGTGAGGCGATCGCCGAGTTCGTGCAAGCGCTGGCGCTCGAGCCCGACAAGCCGGACATTTACTACAACATGGGCCGGGCGCTCGAAAACTCAGGACAAGACCCGGCCGCCGAGCGTGCTTACGAAAAAGCGCTGAACATGCGTCCCGATTTCACGCTGCCCATGAATAATTTGGCCGTCTATCGCAGACAAGAACGCAACTACGAAGCGGCGCTGGGCATGTTGCAGCGCGCCGTGGCGCTGCGGCCGAACTTTGAAGAGGCGTGGCTGAACCTGGGACTCACCTACCTTGACATCCAGAACTATCCGGCCGCGCTGAATGCGTTCCACAGTGGATTAGAACTCGATCCCGCGGGGCGGCAGCCGTTTGCCTACATCGGTCACTACGGCTTGGGTGTGTGCGCGGAGCACATGGGCGATCCGGCGAGGGCGCAACGGGAACTGGAAATCGCGCTGCGAAATCATCCGAATTTCGCGGAGGCGAAGGCGGAGCTCGCGAAACTGGGGTCTGGCTCTCGATAAAGTCGCAGGCCGTCACCGCGGAGCTCAACCTGGCCTTGACCCGTCGCCTTGAGCTAAGATAGCATCTTAAAAGATGCGAATTCAATTCGAGGCTCCCGTATGGTCAATCTAGCCGAAGACATTCATCCGCTAACGGACTTTAAGCGCGACACGGTCTCGTTCCTGAAACGGATGCGACGGTCGAAGCGCGCCGTCGTGCTCACGGTGAATGGAAAGGCTGAACTTATCGTGCAGGATGCGGCGTCCTATCAGCAGATGTTGCAGCGATTGGAACGAATGGAAAGTGTCGAGGCGATTCGGGCGGGCCTGACCGACGTCGCGGAAGGGCGCGTCCATAACGCACGTAGAGCGCTAAAGGCGCTGCAAGTCAAACTTGGCATACCAGATTGAGATTTCCGACGCCGCGCTGATCGATGCGGAAGAGTACGTTCGGTTTCTTCGGATGGAGAAGAGCGCGGAGCAGGCGGCGCGTCGATGGTTCCGCGAATTGATGGCGGCGATCTTCTCTTTGGAGAAGATGCCACGTCGGTGTCCGCGGATTCCAGAAGCCGAGGAGTTTTCAACTGAAATCCGCCATCTCATCCATGCATCCCATCGAATCATCTTTCACGTTGACAATCGGCGACATAAAGTTACCGTTCTGCGCGTATATCATGGCGCGCGACGCCCGATTCACGATGATGATCTATAGGGAGGTTGATTGGTCGAGTGAGTGTGTTGCTTGAGACTACGCGACATGCCGCGCAATCAGCTGAATGATTTGGAGTCAGATTCGTATGACTTTCGACGATTACGCTGGTCCTGCTAGCAAGAAGGATTTGGCTGAGGTTCTGCGTGATGCAGAACGGTATTTTCATTTGTGGGGAGGGCGAGCAGTCCTGGCGACGGGAGCATTCGTTCTGAGTTGTGCATTGGTCTTGCCGTTCTTGGATGGGCACTCTCAGCACGCTCACTGGGAATCGGTAGGCAAGAATCTATTGCTTCTCTCGATGGCTTTGTTCGTCCCATTCGTTGTTTGCGTTGTGATTGCAGTTAGCGCTTGGATTCAACTTTGCAATTTGAGAAGAGTCAGATAATAGCTGTTCGCGCCCCGGCGAGTCCAGCAACTTGAACCCATGGTCGTGCTTAGCTTCCCGGGAAGAGCTGATTGAATCCGAGGATCGGCGTGCGATAAACTCGCCGCCATGAGAAAAACTGCGCTGCTTCTTTTCATTCCGGGATTACTTCTGGCCGCCCTCGTTTTCATGGCGGCGGAAAAAGTCGATACCGACATCCAATCGAGGATCCGCACGGAAGGCATGGATCACTCGAAGATCATGCACACGATGCATTTCCTCACCGACGTGTATGGTCCGCGCCTTACCGGCTCGCCCAATCACAAAGCGGCCGCCGAATGGGCGCTGAAGGAAATGACCTCTTGGGGATTCAAGAACGCGCATCTCGAGGAATGGGATTTCGGACATCCCGGCTGGGTGAATGAGCGCCAGGTCGCGTATGTTACGTCGCCGGTGAAGGACTCGCTGGTAGCCGAAGTTCTCGCCTGGACGCCCAGCACGAGAGGCGTGGTGAAGGCGGAGGTTTACCAACTCGTTCCGCCGGCGCGGCCGACCGAGGAAGAACTCGCCAAATTCCTGGAGGCCGAGAAAACCAAAGTGAAGGGGAAAATCGTTTTTGTCGGCGCGCACACGGTGGTCCCGTTCCAAGAAACGCCGCCCGCCAAGCGCCGCACCGACGAGCAAGTGAAGGAAGCGTACGGTCCCGGCGGCGGACGCGGCGGACGTGGTGGACGCGGCGGTCAGCAGGACAACGATCCCTCGAAGCTCACCGCGAATCAGGTGGACAATCGCGTCAACGATTTCTTGATCCAGAACGGCGCGTCGGTGCGCGTTAACGACGCGGGGCGCGAGCACGGGCAAATTCGCGCCTTCAACAATCGCCGCTACGACGCCGACAAGGCTATTCCCACGCTCGTGATGCGCAACGAAGACTACGGACGCATCGCGCGCATTCTCGGCGACGGGACACCTGTGTCGATGGAAGTGGAAATCGTCAACAAGTGGTTCCCGGATGGAAAAACTTCCTACAACACGGTCGCGGAAATCCCCGGAACGGATAAGGCCGACGAAGTGGTGATGCTCGGCGGACACCTCGACTCCTGGCATTCCGCCACCGGCGCCACCGACAACGCGATCGGCTGCGCGGTGATGATGGAAGCCGCGCGCATCATTCAAGCCATCGGCGCGCATCCGCGGCGCACGGTCCGCGTGGCGCTGTGGAGCGGAGAGGAAGAAGGATTGCTCGGGTCGAAGGCCTACGTCGAGAAGCATTTCGGCACGGTGGAGGATCCCAAGCCCGAGTTCTTCAAGCTCGACGCCTACTTCAACATCGATTCCGGCACAGGACGCGCGCGCGGCGCGAGCATTTTTGGTCCCGCGGACGCGGCGACGATTCTGCGCGAAGCGCTCGCCGGCTTTTCGGATCTCGGATTCGGCGGCGCCAACGCAACGGAGAGCCGCACGACCGGCGGCACCGACTCGACAAATTTCAATCACGCGGGACTGCCCGGCGTGGGCATGGGGCAGGACCCGATGGAGTATCAGAGCCACACGTGGCATACGAATCTCGACACGTATGAGCGCATCGTCGAGAAGGACGCGCAGACTTCGGCGGTGATCATCGCGGCGGCCGTGCTGCACCTGGCGAATCGCGACGAAATGGTCCCGCGATTCCCGAAGGAAACAATGCCGGCGATGCCGGCGCCGGCTCCGACGCCGCGACCTTGACAAGATCCACGCGACTTTAACTAAATAGGATGTACAGGATGAACAGGATGAAAGCGAGGTTTATCCGGTTCATCCTGTACATCCTGTTAAAGTCGGCCTTCCTGAAGTACAATCCTGTCTCTATGCCAAAGAAGCTTCCGCCACAAGCTGTCCTGTTGAACATGACCATCGGCCATTGGGTCGCGCGACTCATTCACGTCGCCGCCAAGTTGCGCATCGCCGATCACTTGAGGAAAGGCCCACGCACCGCCGCCGATCTTGCCACGGCCGCGCGTGTGCAAGGGGCGCCGCTCTACCGCGTGCTGCGCGCGCTCTCGAGCGTCGGCGTTTTCGCCGAGACGAAAGACGGGCGCTTCAAGCTCACGCCGCTGGCCGCTCTGCTTCGCACCGACGTTCCCGACTCCATGAACGGATGGGCGATGATGATCAACGAGCCTTACAACTGGAAGGCTTGGTGTGAAGTGCTGCACAGCGTGCAAACGGGAGAAAACGCCTTTCAAAAAGCGTACGGCATGAACTTTTTTGAGCGGCTGGAAAGGCATCCCGAAGATCTCGCGGTTTTCGGCGAGTCCATGACCAGCTTGTCGCGCGCCGAAAATCCCGCGGTCGCGGCGGCGTGCAAGTTGAAAGGCAAAGGAACGATCGTCGACGTGGGCGGCGGCCATGGCAGCCTGCTGGCCGCGATTCTGCGGACGAATCGCAAGTGGCAAGGCGTGTTGTACGATCAGCCCTCGGTCATCGCGCGGGCCAAGCAAGACGACCACGTGACGGCCAAGGATATTGCTGCGCGATGCCGCCTGGAAGGCGGAAGCTTCTTCGAATCGGCGCCGAAGGGCGGCGACGTCTACATCATGAAGTACATCCTGCACGACTGGGATGACGTGAGTTCCGTGGCAATCCTCAAGAACTGCCGCGAGGCCATGCATCCCAAGGGCCGGGTGCTGGTGGTGGACAACGTGATTCCTCCCGGCAACGATCCAGGCTGGGGAAAACTGCTCGACATCCAGATGCTGGTGATCGGTGGACGCGAACGCACCAAAAAGGAATTCGCGGCGTTGTTTGCCGAAGCGGGATTGAAACTGTCGCGCGTGATTCCCACCAAGGCGCCGGTGAGTATCGTGGAGGGTATTCGAGCGTAAACGGGAGGACCCATGCGGCTCAGGACGATCCTCGGCAGCGTCGCGCTGCTTTCTCTCTCCGCGCTGTCACCGCTCGCGACAGCGCAGGAGTTCCCTCCGCCTCCAGTAGAGACGGAGCCTGCCAGCTTCAGCATCATGGGTACGGTTAAGAACGCGGCCGGCCCGCTGGCTGGAGCATCCGTTGAACTGATTCAAGCGCAGGACAGTGGACCGCCGAGAGCCTTGCTCGGAACCACATCCGACGCTAATGGGGAATACGTCTTCATCGGCTTACCATTCACCATTCGGCGCTTGACGATTCGAGTCCGCCATTGGGGCTTTGAGATTGAGAACCGTCCTGTAGAAATCCCAGGGCGCGGTGAAATCAGGGTGACCATCGATGTCAATCTTCGGCCGCATAAAGCCGTAGTCGAAGCGGGTGCACCGACCTTCATCACTCAGAAAGTCTTTTACGCGACGGACCGGAAGGCAACCGGCGCTGCCGATCCGCTCAAGGCCTTCGGTACCGTTCAGAGCAAAAGCCTATCGTACGGCGCCTGCACTGTTACCGTGCCGGTTTCAGAAGCAACCGTTCACAAGGACGAAATCCTCTCGGTTCGGGTTGAGTTTATCGATGAGATCTCTTTGAGTACTCGCTTGCTCAAGGTTGAACCGCTCTCCCACGATGCGCTATTGGCCGAATTGACAACGCAAGCCGGCCGCTCCCGAGACAACAGTCTGCTCGTCTTCGTTCACGGCTATCGGGTGACGTTCGAGGAAGCCGCCCAGCGCACAGCGGAACTCGCGGTTGGCTTAAATCTTGACGGCCCCGCCCTTTTTTACGATTGGACTTCTCAAGGCACGCTCCGGGGATACCCCACCGACGAGAAAAACGTCGACTTGACTTTCGATCTGCTCCAAACTTTTCTCAACGATCTTTCCACAAAGACAGGCGTCAAGGTTTTTCACATCGTCGCCCACAGCATGGGAAACCGTGCCGTCACTCTTGCCTTGCGCGATCTGGCCAAGGCAGGAAACACCGCGGTGGCGTCGCATCTGGGCGCGTACGTTGCGGCGGCGGCCGACGTGGATGCCGACAAATTCGCGAACGACTCTGGGTATTTCGAAAAATTGTCTCGACGCGTCACGTTGTATGGCTCGAGTAATGACCAGGCGCTTATGATCTCGAAAAGGATACGCAGTGGATACCCGCGGGCCGGGGACGGTGGAAAGAATATTCTCGTGGTGCCCGGGCTCGACACGGTCGACGCATCGGCGGCTCGCACGGACTTCATGGGACATAGCTACTTCATCGAGCAGCGAGATATCCTGGAGGATATCCGCGCGGCGTTGCGAGGGACCGCGCCGCCGCAGCGACCGAAGCTGCAGCCATCACCACCGGCGAAGCCTGGGTATTGGATTTATAAGCCCTGAGCCGGGAACGTGGTGGAGTTTACCGCTGTTTCTGGATCGCCGCGAGGTGCTGCAGGAAAATCGGGTTGCGGGGCTGCAATTTCACGGCATTGAGCATCACTTTTTCCGCTTCCGGCTTGCTGCCCACGCGCATGTAGATCATCGCCAGCGTATCGGCGTACGCGGCGTTGTTCGGTTCCGCTTCGTGGGCCTTTTGCGCCATTTGCAGCGCGCGATCCATGTCGCCGCCATCGGAGAAAATGCGCCACGCCAGATTGTTCAGCGCCAGCCCGTTGCCGGAATCGAGCGCCACGGCCTTCTCATACCCGTTGGTCGCTTCCGGATAGTCGCCCTGATTCTCCATGAAACCCGCGTACAAGATCCACGATTGCGCCCATTGCGGCCAGTGATGCACCAGATCGTTGATCTTGATGCGGGCGTCTTCGTTGCGGCCGGAAACCACCAGTGTCTGCACCAGCCCCAGCACCGGGCCCGGCGATTCGGGACTCAGCGCGATGGCGCGTTCAAACGCCACCTTGGCCGAGCCGTAGTCGCCGGCGGCGCGCTCGGTTTCAGCGAGCAATTGGAAATGTACGTACGATTTCGGGAAGCGCTCCACTTGCTTGCGCACGCGCTCCACGGCGTCCTTGGGCTTGCCTTCGGCGAAATAACATTGCACGATCACCGACAGCATGTTGATCGCGCTGGGATCGTGATCAAGCGCCTGCTCCAACGCTCCGCGCGCTTGCGCCCACTGGCGTTTGTTCAGGAAGCGCAAGGCGTCCGCGTAGTAGGCCGGCACGCTGTTGGGATGTTTGGCGCGCAAATCGTCCATTTCCTTGGAGGCCAAATCGTAGTGCCCCATCGCCGAGTAGACGCGCGTCAGCAATAATTGCTCGACGGGCGGAGGATTCTTCGCCTGAGGATCCTGCTGCAACATCGTGAGAGCCGTCGTGGGAGCCGATTGTTGAAGCCAGTATTCCGCCAGCCACAATCGCGCGCCGATGAGATCGGGATCCATGCGCAAGGCCCGCGTCATGGCCACTTGCGCCTGCTGCATATCGCCCTTGCGATCTTGGCACGCGCCGATGAAGTACAGCGCGATGGCCGACGGGCGATATTCCATCGAGTTGTTCAATTCCACGATGGCCTTGTCGACCTGGCCGTCCTGAAAGTCGAGGATGCCCGCGAGCAGCGTATGTTGCGGATTGCTGGGGTCCTCCTTGATGAGCGTGTTGACAAGCTCACGCGACCTGGCCCGCTGTCCGGTGAGTAGATACGCCGCGGCTAGGCGCCCACGATTGTAGACGTCCTTCGGATATTGCTTGGTCAAGCGCTCCATTTCGGCGATCGCTTCGTTCAAGCGGTGCTGTGCCATGAAGAAGGCGGCCAGCGCGCCGCGCGCTTCCGGATCGTCGGGCTTCACTTCCGCGATATGGCGAAACTCTTCGTGCGCTTTGTCCAGTTTGCCCATACGCGCGTACATCCAGGCCATGCCTTTTCGCGGTTCGATGTCGCCGGGATCGATCTCGGCGCCCTTTTGATACGCTTCCTGCGCCTTGGCGTAGTTTCCCGCGGCCTGATAGAGATTGCCGAGCGAAACCAGCGTCTGCGCTGTGTGGTTTTGCTGCGCCGCGGCGTCTTCCAATTGCTTGATGGCCTCCGGCAGATCTTCTTTCGAGAGCGAGATCGCCGAGCGCACCATGCGCTCACGTTGGCTCGATGGATCCGACGCCAGCCACAGGTCCATTTCCTGCGCGGCTTGTTCGGGCTGCGCCAGCGCGGTTAAGGAAAACACCAGGACCTCGTGAGCCTTGGCGTTTTTCGGATCGCGATCAAGCACCCATTTCGCGAGATCGCGGGAATCCTTGAAGTCACGGCGCAGCAGCGCCAGGGAAGCAAGGCGCGCCTTGATATCGAGATCCAGTTTGGATCGCGGACCCGCCAGATTGTCGGCGGCGTCGAGGTAGCGTTTGGCGTCGGCGTTCGCGCTCAACTCCATGGCCGCGACGCCGGCTTGGTAGTACGTATCGGCGGTTCCCTGATCCTTGGCCATCGCCTTGCGCATTTCCACCAAGGCGTGGCTGTAGTCTTTCTTCGCGACCCACTCCATGCCCTTTTCGTAGTGATTGGCGCGGTCACAGCCGCAAAGAAGCACCAACGGTGCAGTGAGCGAAAGGAGCCCGAACCCGGTCTTGGAAACGAACTTCATCAAGAAACCTTGGCTGATCAATGCGTAGAGTCAGGGAGACGCTGTAGCGTCTCCCTCATTATATATCGATGGTGTTGGCGTGGAACTAGCTGAGCTTCCGCCGGCGGCGACGCAAGTACAGACTTGTGAGCCCGGTCGAAACTAACAGCAGCGTGGCGGGTTCCGGTGCATCGATCGTGGAGGTCTTCGTCAGCGTCAGGCCGGTGCCGGTAGTCGTACCGCCGGCGATGACCTCGCCGTCGACAACGCCCGCATCCATGGCGACCGTGCGGTCAGGAGAGAGAATCACCGCGTCGACGGTGGAAAAGCCCACCGGCGAAGGTGAGCTGCATGAGGCAGACGATCCGCCGGTTATGCAAACACCGGTTCCGGTTCCCACGACGTTGATCAGCACGTTGTAGTTCGGAAGGCCGCCGGATTCGGTAATGCTGGCGTCGTTGATCACCGTGAACGTGCCCGTCACGTTGATGACCACGGTGGTGGTCGAGGGATTGGTGCCGGTGGCATTCAGGACCAAGTTTCCGCCGGTGGTCAACGTCAAGTTCGAAAGGTTGATCACGTTCAAGCCATCGCCGACATTGATGGTTTGCGTGGTGCCGAGATTGCCGATATTGGTGACGCCGATCGTCGCGGCGTCGTTTCGGGCGTCGTTGTACGCCACCAGCGCGGAGGCTACGGCGGTGTTGAGAATCGTATTTGCATTGATGCCGCTTACGCCGTTATTGATGGTGCCAAAAATGTTCGTGCCCGAGCCGAACGACGGAATCGTTCCGTTCTGGAGATCAAGATCGCCGCGGATCGCACTGCCCGCGCCGGTCAAGGCAATGTTGCCGTGCGGTCCGACGCCGACGTTGCCTTCAACGATTTGCGAATTCGACGAGAGGGACACGTTGTTGTTGCCGGTTTGATCGCACGAAATCGGATTCACGGTGGTGCAAATGCCCAACGTAAGAACCCTCCAACTACCGGGGCCGGCACCGTTGTTCAGATCCGTAAAGGGATTCACATTCGTAGCGTGCAACTGTACGCTTGCCAATCCAAGGGCTACTGTGAGGACTACGCAGAAACGCATCTTTAGCATCATTTTATTCACCAATTGTTCGCTCCACGACTTGCAGCTATCTTCAGTACCGCAGACTAACGACGATAGTATATGCAATTCGGATGCCAGAATGGTACAAAAATCGTCCAAAGGTACCATATTTAAAGCCTTTCTTATCAACCATCTGCGTGCACCAAAAAGTGCCATCGGAGCGACTCTTCCTTGATCGGCGCAAACTTTTGCGTTAATTGGATAAAACGCAGGACACCCAAAGCATAGTACTAGGGGATACTGTACTAACCCTTCGCGAGGAGCCAGCGCGTCGGGACCGACACTTCATAATACGCGATCATGAACGAAAAACCTTCCGTTGAAAAACCGCGCCCGGCGGGTTCGGGAGTCCGCCGGACGCGGCTCGCTGCACATTTTCAGCCCGTTCAACTGAAAGCCAGCATGCCACCTGAAATCAGGCAGCCTGATATAATGAGGCTTCACTTGGGGCTCTGATATAGCTATGAGGAAAATTCTTTTACTGACGCTACCCACCGCACTCTTGATCGCCGCCGTGGCGTTCGCGCAAGCGAAGCCCGCCGCGCCCACCGCACAACCGAGCCGTCCCGCGGCCGCCGGGCCCGCGGTCAACAGAGAATTTGTCGCCGCGATGGAAGCGCTGAAGCAAGGGCGCATCGACGAGGCCGAGCCGGTGATCACGCGCCTGCTGAAATCCGCGCCGGAAAACGCCGACTACAACTTGGGCATGGGAACGCTTCTGGCGATGAAAGGCAACACGCCGGGCGCGCTGCCGTATCTCGAGAAATCGGTGAAGCTCAAGCCTTCGGGACAATCCTATGCGACGCTCGGTGCGGCATACGCCGACGCGGGACGCGGCGACGACTCGGTGACGGCGCTGCGCAAGAGTCTTTCGCTCGATCCCACGAATCTCGCCGCGAATTTCAATCTGGCGACGATCTACGTGCAGGTGAATGCCTTCGCCGAGGCGCAGCCGCTGCTCGAGAAAGTGGTGAGAGCGCGTCCCCAGGAAGTGGAACCGGCGTATTTGCTGGCGCTCTGCGAATCGGCGTTGAATCATCCGGCGCAAGCGCGCGGCGTGCTGCTGAAATTGCCGCCCAAGGTTCGCGAATCCGAGCAAGTGTTGTTGCTGCTGGCGTCGAACTCGGCGGCGCTGGGAGAAAAAGCCGAAGCCCGCAAATATCTGGAGCGCGGTCTCGAGTTGAATCCGAGTTCCACGCCGGTGATGGCCAATCTAGGCGGACTGCTGGTTCACGAAGGCGAGAAAGAACGCGGCATCGAGTTGCTGGAGAGAGCGTGGAAAACCGATAAGACGTCGTATCTGGCGGGCATGAGTCTGGCGCTGGCCTACTACGACAACGCGCGCTTCGATCAAGCACGCGACGTGCTGGCCACGCTGCTCACCAAGGGCGAAGCCCCGGAAATCTACGCGCTGTTGGGAAATAGCTTGGACGCGCTGAACGATCACGACCATGCGGTGCAGTATTTGCAGCGCGCCGCCGAGATGAATCCCGGCGAGCAGAGCCAGTTCGCTCTGGGCTACAGTCATTTGCAGGCGGGCAAGGCGGATCTCGCGGAAACGGCATTTCGGGCGGCGCTTGAAAAACTGCCGCTCTCGCCGCTCTTGCGCATGGGTCTGGGCGCGGCGTATTTGGCGGAGAACAAGAGTCAACAGGCCGTGCAGACGTTGCAGCCGTTTTCGGCGAAGGAAGAAAAGCCCGATCCGCGCGGCGTGGTGCTTTACGAATTGGCACAGCAATCGCTGGCCGGTACGCGCGACGACGCGAAGATCAAAGCGGCGATCGCGGGCCTCAAGCCGAAATAAGTGATGAGTGCTGAGTCGTGAGTGCTGAGTGATAGGGCCTACTCAGCACTCAGGTTTTAGTGCACCGCGATGGTCGCCGCATTGCTCGCGACACCGTTCTGCGTCACCACCAAGCTGATCGCCGATCCCGTGCCGATTCCGGCCGGCACCACCGCGTTGATTTGATATAGCCCCACAAATCCCGGCGCGACGCCCGCGTACTGCAACGCCGCCGCCTGACCGCCAATCGTCACCGCCGGCGTCACCACCGCGATCCCCGACGCCGCCGCTTGTCCTGTGACCGTCGGCGGATTCGTGGCGCCGAGTCCGGTGCAGAAAATCACGATGACGTCGCCCGACTTCGCGGGATTCGTGGCGTCGACCACTTGATTCGCCACGTTGAGAATCGCGCCTTGATTCGGCGCGCTCGTTTCCGCCGCAATGAAAATGCCGGGATGCGCCGATCCAACCACGATCGGCTCAGGAATCCCGTCAATCTCCGCGCCCGCCGATGGAATCCCGCGCGCCGCTACTTGACTGGTTGTGCCCGGCGTCAATTCCACGGGAATCTGCGCGTTCACTTGTCCGGTGCCGGCGTAGAAAATCGGCGCGTCGATTCCACCGATGGTCAGTTTGATATTCGCCAGCGTCGTCGGCAGAGGGAAGCTCGAGGCCTGATTGCCGTTGCTCGATGCCAGATTCGCGCCGAAGACCGACACGATCGATCCCGGCGCGAGGTCCGCGCCCGGCGCAAAGCTCGCCGCGTTCACCACGCCGCCCGATCCGATAATCGGCGGCGGCGCGGAGTTTGCGCCCACTTGTCCGCTGAAGATCAGCGTCGCCGACTTGAGCGGCGCTTGCGTCGCGGAAATGGTCACGGTGGATGTGCTGGCCGACACCGTCGTCGGCTTCCAGGTGGCGGAATAAATTCCGTTGCCCAATCCGTTCAGCACCAGCGCGGGATCGCCGTTCGAAAACGTGGCGATCGTAGTGGCGGAAAGCGCGGGATTGCCGCAATCGTCGATTACTTGCGCTTCCAGATTGATGGGCCAGCCCACCGGCGATGAAAAATTGTTGCCGAGTTGGCGCATCGCCATCACCAATTGCGTGGGCGTGCATGATGCGGCGGCGGGCGTGATATCGCGGCCTTCCGCCGAGGTGCTGGGGCCCGGCGTTACAATCAACGCCACGCTGACATCCTGCGACTCGCTGCCGTCGAACGGAAGAATCGTGACGGTTCCCAGATACACGCCCGCGGTCAAACCCGCTTGGTTCGCAGTGATACTGAATGCGCCGTTCGCCGGAGTCGCGCTGGCGTTGAGCCAGTTTCCGCCGGAGATCGTGGCCGCTTGGCGCGACACATTCGACGTCGAGACGTTCAGGGCGACCGGCGCGGGCGCGGCTCCTCCGGCGGTGGCGGTGAAAATGATCGCTCGCGGCGCGACTTGCAGCGGCGCAACCGATCCCGTTGGCAGCACGTTCAGCACCGTCGACACCAGTTGCGGCGAATTCGCCGCGCCCGGCGACGCCACTTGCAACAATCCGTAATAGCTGCCCGCCGCGAGTCCCGTGGTGCTTACTTGCACCGGAAGAATCGGCACTGACGCAGCGCCCGCGACACTCGATCCGCTCCCGGCGCCGGTCGAAAGGCCCGTTCCACGCACCACGGCATCTGTCCAATTCAGTGTGCCGGCGCCGGCGTTGGAGACGACCAGGAATTGCGCCGGTGGCGACGCGCCGCCTGCAACGGCGGTGAAAACCAATCCCGTTTGACCGAGCAAGAGCGCCGGACCGCTCGAGGAAATCACAAACTTTACTTGCACGGGCACCGGGCCGGGCGTCACGAGAATCGTTCCGGTATAGACGCCCGCCGCGAGTCCAGCGGGATTCAAAGAAACTTGCACGGTCGCGCTCGAATGCAGCGACACCGAGCCGCTGTTCGGCAACGGGGAGAGCCAGCTGCCACCGTTCGCGGTGGACGCCGACGCCACGTAGTTCAAACTCGTGCTGCTGGTGTCGCCGACGGTGATCGATCGCACCAGCGCCGTGGTCGCGCCGGCGGTGGCCTGCACGATCAGCGACGTGGGACTCACGGTGACTTGCGGCGAAGGCGGCGCCGCGGTAATCGTGAGCGTCACGGGTATGGTCAAATTCGCACCCGCGCTCACCGTAACTCTTCCGCTGTACGTTCCGGCGGTCAAGTTTGACGAGTTCACGGTCACGGCGAGCGTCACGGTCGCGCTGCTGAGGAATCCGGTGCCCGGCGAAACGCTCAACCAATTTCCGCCGCTTGTCGTGCTGGCGATCGAGTCGAAACTGAATCCGTTCGAACTGATGGTCACTTGTTGGCCCGCGGGACTCGATCCCTCGACGGCGGTGAACGTCAAACTGGTTGGCGACGCCGTAATCGTCGGGGCGGTGATCGTGAACGTAGCCGGCGCCGAAGTGATGGTCGACGTGCCGGTGTTCGACACCGTCACTTGCGCCGTTCCGCTGTTCGCAATGAGATTGGCGGGGACGGTCACGGTCAATTTCGTGGAACCTTGGAACGACGGGCCGGTGAGCGCGGTGCCATTCCAGTTCACGGCAGCGCCGGTGGCGGCGAAGTTCGTGCCGTTCACCGTGAGTGTAAATGGCGGTCCGCCGGCGACCGCGGTATTCGGCGAGAGCGAAGTGATCGTGGGCACCGTGCCCGCTTGAACCGAAGTGATCAGCGGATTGCTGGTCGCGCCGCCGATGGAAACGGTAATGATGATCTGGTTGCCGGTCGGCGTATTGGCCGGTATCGTGAAGATGACTTCGTAACTGCCCATCGAGAATCCGATGAAGCCTTGGTCGACGGGCGGCGTCAGCAGCGCCGACTGCGCGGTCGCCGCCTGACCACCGATGGAAACCGTTGGCATCGTCGTTGTGGTGCTGACGCTCCCGGGCGCGGTACCGGTGTTCGGTTGATTGTTCACGGGACCAAGGTCCGCGCAATACATCTTCACGGTTTCACCCTGCGATGCGGGATGCGTCGAGTCCACGGCGACGTTGTTCGACGCGTGCACAATGGTGGCAACACCGTTGTTGTCGAAAATCCCCGGATTCAAACCGATCGTCACAGTGAACGCTGCCGTGGGACCGGTGGGCGTGTTCACGATCAACGGCGCCGACGATTGCCCCTGCAACTGCCACGGCACTTGAATGTCCATCTGGGCCGGCGACACAAACGCCAGCGGCACGGGGAACCCACCCAGGGACGCGCTGACACCGCCGAGGGAGGTGGGCCACGTGGATTGCAGCGAGGCGTTCGCGTTCGTGCCGGCCGCTGCGAGATTCGATCCGAAGACCGATGCGGCGCTACCCGGCGTCACCGGCGCGGTAAAACTCGCCGAGTTCAAGACGGCCACCACGCAAGGCGGAGAAGAGCACGACTGCGCCGCCAACGAAATGGGAATCGCCAACGCGGCGACGACCAAGAAGAATGAAAGCTTGCGGCAACTCATATGAGAGCACTCCTACGGCGTATTGAAAGGTGCGTTCTGGGAAGTAACTAGCGTGCTGTCAATAAACCAACGAACCGCCGTCGAGCGATTCTTGACTGGGGGCGCACCGTTCACGATCACATTTACGAGCGGGTGCGCGACAGCAAAACCGGCAAAGAAGACCAGCGCCGCGGCCATCCTAAAGATCCGAACATTCCGCATGAAAACTCCCCGATTCAAAGCCGTTGCTGTCCTTGAAACTTTGTCATTCTGAGTGGCCCAAAGTCAAGGCAGCGGTGGTATGATGCGGCGCATTGTGTCTTGTGGTGTCAAATCTGTTTTCGCGATTCTGCTAACAGCCGCGGCCTGTTTGCACGCGCAGCGCACGCCGTATCTCACCGGCAGCGCCAAAGTGGATCTTTTCCTGGTGCTACCGCCCGCACCATCCAACGGCGATCTGCGCGACGGCATGGATCGCGCGGTTTTCAAGGCCACGCGCTTGCTCGAAGGATCGGAGCGCTGGAAAATGGCGAAAAGCGACGACGCGAGCGAGACCCCCGCGCTGATGAAGGATTTTTGGTGCGCCTTGGGCGCCGCGCCCACCCCCGAAAATGCGCCGCGCCTGAACATACTGATCACGCGCGCGGGCGTCGACTCGGCCCTGAGCGCCGCCGACGCTAAGAACAAGTACAACCGCAAGCGGCCATTTGTTGTCGACAAAGGCGCCGTCTGTAAGGGTGGTCCCGATGAGGACAGTCCGGACTATCCTTCCGGACACTCGACGGTCGGCTGGACGGTTGGCTTGATCCTCGCGGAGATCGCGCCGGATCGCGCCGGCTCGGTGTTGGCGCGCGCCCGCGCGTACGGCGACAGCCGGGTGTTCTGCGGCTGGCATAACGTCAGCGCTGTGGAAGCGGGACGCATCGGAGGCTCGGCGATTTTCGGGGCGCTGCATTCGTCAAAGGAATTTCGCGAGGATCTCGCCGCGGCGCAGGCCGAGGTGTTGGCGTTGCGCCGCAAGAGCCCTTATGGCGCGCAGTCGTGCGTGACGGAAATGTCCCTCGACGCGATGAATCCGTACGCCGCGCCGCTCGTGAAGTAATCGCGAGCTTCGGCGGGAGGCCGACCGCCCGGTCCTCTTTTTTTTTCTCGAAACGCTTGCCGCAAATCCAGTGCTATACTGCGCGACCATGCGCCGCTTTCTCTGCGTTCTCGTTTTGGTGGCTTCGTCCGCATTCGCGCAAGACGCCACGATGCCGCGCTTGCGCATGGACGTGCAACTCGCCATGATCCCTGTGCATGTCACGGGCGCGTCGGGCGGCGTGGTCACGGGACTCGATCGCGCCAACTTCCGCTTGTTCGACGACGGCATCGAACAACGCATCGCCTACTTCGGCCAGGAAGCCGCGCCGCTGTCGGTGGGTTTTCTCGTCGACACGAGCAAGAGCATGGGCGCGAAAATCGCGAAGTCGCTGGAGGCCGCGCGGCAATTCCTGAAATCGAATTTGCCGGACGACGAGTTTTTCCTCGTGGAATTCAACGAACATCCCCGGCTTACCGTGGATTTCACGACCGATCCCGAACGCCTCTACGATCGTTTGAAGCACACCAGGCCGATCGGACGCACTTCCCTGCTCGACGCCGTTGCGCTCAGCCTGAAGCAGGAGAAGCGCGCGCGCAATCCGCGCAAGGCGCTGGTGATTCTCTCCGACGGGGGCGACAATCACAGCCGCTTGAAGGAACGCGAAGTGCTTCGCGAGGCGCGCGAGTCGGACGTGGCGATCTATGCGATGGGAATTTTCGATGAAGAGGGATCGCGTGGGTCGACCGAAGAACGCAACGGGCCGCGGCTTCTCAAGACGCTGGCCGAAGACACGGGCGGCAAACACTTTCCGGTAGAGCGCCTTGAAGATTTGGCCGGCGTTTGTGCACGCGTCGACGCCGAACTGCGTCATCAGTATGTGCTGGGATATTCGCCGCAAGCCGGCGGCGCCGTGAACGACGGCAGGTATCACAAGATCAAAGTGGTTCTCGATAGTCCCGCAATGCACGCCGAGTATCGGCCAGGATACTTTGCGCCGCAGTAACAGGCCGCGCCGCGACGTTTATTGCGGAAGCCGCGGCCGCGCGGATTCCAAAGCCTCGCGCGCCTTAACCAGCTTGTCCTTCAGCGTCTGATCGTCGGGTCGCCTCGATAACGCCATCGTGTAGAGCGTCGCGGCGGCAGCGTATTTCTTGTCGTCCATCGCCTTGTCGGCTTGCTTGATCCACTGATCGACAATCTGAGCGCTCCTGGGCCCCGTCATTCCGATCATGCCCGGCATCATCGGAATCTGGAGATTCATCTGCGGAAGATTGATGTTGAAACCGGGTGTAGCGGGCGATGGAGTCGCGGACGGCTGCTCGGGCGCTTCGGCGGCGGCCGCGGCTGTCTCCTTACCGGACTGCTTGGCGGGTACGGTCTTGTTCCTTGTCGTCGCCGGCATTGCGGGCAGGACCGTCGCCGGCGCCGTTGAGCCTGTGGCGCCTTGCGGCTGCTTGGCCGACGAATTCGTATCGTTGGAATTCACTTCCACCGAGCCGTCGGGACCGACGTGAACCCTTGGCAGGCTTTTCCGTCCGGCCGTCATCCACACAATCGCCACGACCATGGCGCAAATACAAACGGTTGGAATGGCGCATCCCATCGCGGTGATACCCATCGCCGTTTTCCACCATTTCACTTTCCCGGGTGGCGCGGGCACCATGGGTGGAGGCGGCATACCCGTGGTAGTCGTGCTCGGGTGAGCCGGAAGCGTGTGAAGCGGCGGCAAGACCTGCGGAATCGCCGTGCCCATTTGCAACGTGGGCTCGATCAACGTGGGAGGAGGCGGGGTTGGCGCGCGTTCCGGCAAAACAATTGCGCCGCCGGCGAGCGCCGCGTCGAGTGTTCCGACGGTCGCAAAGCGATTCGCCGGATTTTTCTCGAGACAGCCGAGAATCGCGCGCTCCAAATTCGGCGGCAGATCGGGACGCAGCAGGCGCGGCGGGCGCGGCGCTTCCATCACTTGCTTCATCACCACGCTCACCATCGTTTCGCCCGAGAACGCCGCGGTGCCCGTGAACAATTCGTAGAGCACCAGACCGAGCGCGTAAATATCGGTGCGGTGATCCACCGGTTTTCCTTCGGCTTGCTCGGGCGACATGTAGGCGGGCGTGCCGATGATCCCTACCGTCAATGTGTGGCCGGTGGATTCCACCGATCGCGCGATGCCGAAATCCATGATGGTGATTTTTCCGTGCGCGTCGAGCATCACGTTCTGCGGTTTCAGGTCGCGATGCACCACGCCTTGGGCGTGCGCCTCACCGAGCCCCGCGCAAAGCTGGCGCGCGATGGCGACACCTTCTTCGACCGAGAACGCGCGGTGCTGGTCGAGCAGCCAACGCAAGCTTTCGCCCTCCACAAACTCCATCGAGATGTAGGTGACGTTGTCTTCACGGTGAAAATCGTGGATGCGGCAAACGTTCTTGTGGGTGATCTTGCGCGCCAGGCGCATTTCGTTCTTGAAGCGCTCCAGCACCTGCGGATTCTCGAGCAACTCCGGCTTCAAGACCTTCAACGCCACGATCTCGTTCGTCTCGCGGTCGCGCGCTTTGTAGACGATGCCCATGCCGCCGCGTCCGAGTTCGCCCAAGATGTCGAAGCGCTGAAACACCGGCACGGGCGCCGGCGTGGGCGGCGCGATCGGCAGCGGCGTGAAGTTTGGCGGCGTGACTTTCAGTTGCGGGGCCGGCGTGGGCGATTGCGGCAAAGGAGTTGTGCCCGTGGAGGGGAGATTCCACACCACTTCGAACAAATCTTCTTTTTCGCCCGAGTCTCCCGGCGCAGGCGTGGGACCGGCGGGTGCGGCGATACTCAGTTGACCTTGCCACGTGCAGCGGACGTCAGACTCGCCGAGCACCGCCTCACGCACCGTGCGCGTCACCAGAATCTGCGCCGGCTTGGCATGCCGGGCGATTCGCGCGGCGATATCGCGATTGGAAGCATGCACGCCGACCCGCAGGTAGGCATCCGCTTGGCCCGAGGTGATCTTCAGGAATCGCCGCTGCATTTCCACCGCCGCGCGGACCGTCAGCACGGCGTCCGGAAACTCCGCCACGATCTCACGACCAGGCGGCGAAACGACTTCTCCGCGAAACTCCGCGACCGCCGCCGCGAGAATCGTGAAATACGGATTCGCCGCGCCCGCTTGCGTTTCACCGCTGTCGTCGAACGACGCGTCGAGAAATCCGGTGGCGGCCCAGAGGACGGTCATAGCGTAATCATCATATCCGAGCGAATTGCGGTAAGAGTCATTAGGCTAACACCGGCAGCGCGGGATGGGAACGCGTGGGACTAGAGGCTGGAACCATCAAGCTGCCTTCGGTGATTCCCTGTGGTGCAATACGCCGCAACGCTTCGCGTAGTTCCGTCATGCCGCGGCGATCTTGCAGAACACCCAAAAACGCCCGGCCCACTTGCGCGATCTCTTCCGGCGTTTCATGCACAAACTCCAGGCGGAAGTGGCGAATCCCGGCGTGGAGCCATTTTTCCAGATGGCTGCTCGCTTCCTGGGCCTGCGCGCCGAACACCGTGTTGCGGCACCCGACGTCGGCCATCACCGGATGCGCGCGTCCTTGGGGGTCGCGCAATTCCACTTGATGCGTATCGCAGGGGCGTCCGCAGTCGAGATAGCTCGTACCGGTCGAAAGGAAACGGCAGAAGACGCAGTGCTCGGTGTGAAACACCGGGAGATGATGATACGCGACGGCTTCAAACCGTGCGGCGTTGGCCGAGCGCGCCAGTTCCGCCACTTGATCGCCGTTTAAATCGTGCGCCGGCGTCAGGCGTTCCAGTCCCATCTTCAAAAACAAATCGGCGGTCACGACGTTGGCGGCGTTCAAACTGGCGTCGCCGATGAGCTCACCGTGCGCGCGATGCTGCAACGCTTCCAATAATCCCGCGGAACGGACGAGCAGCGCGCAGTCCAAGCGCAGCAGCGAGTCGACAATGCGTTCTTCGCCCGGCTTCAGGACGCGCGGTGCGGCTACGCGCGGCTCTACGCCCGCGCGCCGTGCGCGATCGACCGACGGACGCAATCCGTCGAGATCGAGATAATCCATGGTGACGCTCGCCGGCGCGAGATCGAGCGCGGCATCGAGTTGGCGCGGGCTGCGGACCAGCAAGTGCAAGCGCGCGGGACCATCGACGGCTTGGGCGGCGTGAAGCGCCGGTGGGCGGAACGTGAAAACGTCGCGGTGCGGCATGCATGTCTGCATCGCGACCAGTTTTTCCACCGCTTCGCGGCGCAGTTGATTCAACTGCGACGCCGCGACAAAGGGGCGTCCTTCGACTTCGACTTCGAAATCGCCTAACTCGTACGGGGTGTTTCCCAGGCGTCCGAGTTGTTCGCGCAGGAACTCGCGGCCGGTGGCGTCGCCGCGCGCGGCTTCCAGTTTTCCGGCGCTCAGCACGTTGACACGTACGTCGGCGTGCGCCGCCAAGCTCCATTGCGTTTCCAACGCGTGACTCTCGCGAGCGATCACCCGCACATTCACGCGCTGCTTCCGCACCGGCGACGCCGCTTCAAGATACGGGCGCGCGGCCTTGGCGATATCGGAATCGCTGGTGCGCCAAATCAAATCGCCGGAGCGAATGCGCGAGAAACTCACGGCGTTACGGGCGAAGGTCAGCTCTAGTTTCTTCCCGCCTAAAAGGCGCACTGAATAAATGCGCCCGCCTTCTTCCGTTTCCTCGGGACTCCGCCAATCCGCTGCGTCGAAGACGACGCCGTCACCCGCCTTCAGCGGCGCGACCGCATGCGCCGGCCCGGGCTCGATCACCACGCTCTCCGCGCCCACCGATTCCACACGGCCCATCGGTACGCCGCGATGTCGCGGCGCGCGTCCGCGCACCACGGTCTGATGATTGGTGCCGGTGATGAACGCCGCCGCAAATCCGCGCGAATAGACTTGGCGTAATTGCAATTCCTCGCGGGCACTCGCGCTCAAAGGCCGCCCGCTCCACGCTTCATCGACCGCCTTGCGATACGCCGCCGTCGCCAGCGCGACATAGTCGGCGTCTTTGTATCGCCCTTCAATCTTCAGCGCGGAGACGCCCAGGGTCACGATCTCGGGCATTTGATGCAGCGCGTACAAATCTTCCGGCGAAAGCAAGTACCGCGTGTCGGCCAATGGTTTCACACGGCCGTCGACGAGCATTTCATACGGCAGCCGGCAGGCCTGCGCGCACTGTCCGCGATTCGCGCTACGGCCGCCCCACGCCTCCGACGACAAGCATTGTCCGGAGTACGAAACGCATAACGCACCATGCACGAACATCTCGAGTTCGCAATCAGTACCCTCGCGAATGGCGCGAATCTCCTGCAACGACAACTCGCGCGCCAGCACGACGCGCGACACCCCGAGCGAGCGGATCAGCCGTGCGCCTTCCGCCGACGTCACCGTCATTTGCGTGCTGCCGTGGATCTCGAGATCGGGGGCGATCTGCCGAGCCAGTCTGACCACGCCGAAGTCCTGCACGATGATCGCGTCCACGCCGGATTGCGCGATCGCCGCCAACACTTCGGCGGCGCGTTCCAGTTCGCGATCGAAGACCAGCGTGTTGAATGTCAGGTATCCGCGAACGCCGCGCGCATGAAGGGTACGCATGGCATCGGGCAGTTCTTCTACCAGGAATCCGACTTTGGCGCGCGCGGTAAAATCCTTGAGCAAGCCGAAATAGACGGCGTCCGCGCCTGCCTCTATAGCCGCGCGTAACTGCGGCCAGTGTCCGGCGGGACTCATGATTTCGGGTTTGGAATAGGGGGCCATCCGGGTGCTGCGTCTATTACTATCTTTTCACAATAAAAGCAGGAAACTTTCGTCCTCTTTGTACGTCTTGACTGTAGGCCGTTCCACAACCACCTAGGGGAGTACTGTCATGAATCGAGCTTTTACAAGTTTTTGCTGCGCCGCACTGCTGGCGGTCACGGCATTTGCCCAGGAAGGCGAACCCGCCGCCAAGTTTCTCGCCGCCGACGTTCACCCTTCCATCAAAACGCGGAATTCATTCCTCAACGGACCGTTTCTGCGCGGTACGCGATATGAAATGCACTTCGCCACGCTGCTCGACATGATCGCCGAGGCGTACCACATGGATAACAACGACGTCTTTGGCGGACCGTCGTGGCTGGAGATGAATCAATACGACCTGATCGCGTTGGTCCCCGAACACACCAAGCACGAGGAGACGCGCGCGATGCTGCGCCAACTGCTGGCCGAGCGTTTCCACTTGGCGGTCCACAAGGACACCAAGCCCATGCCGGCGTACGCGATCACCGCGCCCAACAAGGCGTCGAAGTTGAAGGAAGCCTCCGAAGGCGCCGAGCATGGCTGCAAGGGCGACGTACCGCGCGTGGAACCGCCGGCGATCCCGCAATTCGTCTACACCTGCACGAGCAAGAGCATGGCGGATCTTGTGGCCGATCTGCGCAACAACATGCCGATGTCGGACCGCGTTTTCTACAACAAGCCTGTGCTCGACCAAACGGGACTCAAGGGTGAATACGAATTCACGCTGCGCTATTCGCTGAATGTGCGGCCGGGCGCCGATCTCTCGACAAAGGTCACGATGGAAGAGGCGCTCGAAAAGCAACTCGGCCTGAAGATTGAGCCGACCAAAGCGCCCCTACCGGTGTTGAACGTGGATAGCGCCAACGCCCAGCCGACGCCCAACGCGCCCGGCATCGCCAAAACTTTGGGATTGGAAGAAGGCCCGCCGGAATTCGAAGTCGCGTCGATCAAGCCGACCGATCCCACGTTCCAAGGAGTTCGATTCAACGTTCTTCCCAGCGGACAAGTCAACATTCAAGGCGCGTCGCTGAACTTCATGGTGCAACAGTTACACAACTACACGCCGGATATGGTTCTGGATGCGCCGAAATCGATGGACGAACGTTGGGACATCATCGCCAAGGCGCCGCCATCGGCGATGGTCGTGTTCACCAACGGAAACGGACCGGGCGGGAACGGCCCGCCGCGTCCCACCCTCGATTTCCAAACGGCCATCGCGATGTTGGACAAGCTGCTGGCCGAGCGCTTCCATCTGAAGACACACGTGGAAGAACGGATGCTCAACGCGTACACGCTATCGGCGGGCAAGCCGCATATGAAGCAAGCCGATCCCACGGCGCGCACGCGATTCCACGAAGGTCCCGCGACGCCCGATCCTAAGGCCGACACCCGCAACAAAGCGCCTGTGCTCTCCCGCCTCGTGACGGTGGAGAACATGACCATGGTGCAGTTCGCTGAGCAACTCCAAAACATCGCGCCCGGATATATTCACTCGCCCGTGCTCGATGCTACGGGACTCACCGGGTCGTATGATTTCGTGCTGAGCTTTACGCCGATCGGCGCATTTCAAAACCCGGGCGGCGGTGGCGGCCGCGGCGGCGACGGTGCCGCAGCCCCGCCGAAGGCGTCGAACGACGTGCCCAACGATCCCACGGGCGCGCTGACTCTACCGGAAGCGATCGACAAGCAACTAGGACTGAAGCTCGAGCAGAAGAAACGTATGGTCCAGGTGTTGGTGATCGATAAGGTCGACGCGAAACCGACGGACAACTAAAAGAAGTGCTGAGTGCTGAGTCCTGAGTGCTGAGTAAAAACCGGGACGCATTCAGCACTAGTTTCCTGTGCGTTTTCCCAATTGGAATTTCGCGCCCGCGTGGACCATCCGCGGCGTACCAATCTGTTCGGTCGGCGAATGCGAAATCGCAATCTGACGATTGAGCATGTTTTCGCCGGCCGCGAACAACTCCACGCGTGGCGTGATCGCCCTGCGAATCGAAAATCCAAACGTCGAGTATCCGGCGAGCGAGATCGTATTCGCCGAGTTGTCGAATTGCCGGCTGGCGAGCCGCACGTCGCCGGTGATCGTCACGTATCCGGTGTACGCCACTTGTCCCGAGCCTTGCTGGCGCGCCGACTGCACCAGCCATAATCCCGTGGCGTCAACCGTCGCCTCGGAATACAAATACGACGTCCGGCCCATCCAGCGGCCGCGATGGAGTTGCAACTCCGTTTCTACTCCCCTACCTGTCGCATTGCCGATATTCTGGCGTGTCTGAAACGTTTGCCCGCCGATCACCGACGTTGGTCCCGTGCCCACGGGATTGTCGAGTGAATTCCAAAATCCATTCACGCGAAACAAGGCCCACGACACAGGGAAAAAGTCCGCGCCGATTTCCTCGCCCCACAAACTCTCCGCGCGCAGATTTGGATTCGGCAGCGTCAGCGTGCTGCCTTGCTGGAACGGCCGGTACAATTCGTTCAGCGTGACGGCGCGAAATCCGCGATACACCGACATGCGCACCGTGGTTTTTTCGCCCGCGCGAATGTTCAAACCCAAGCGCGGATCGGCGGTAGCGTGAATGCCGCTGTTCTGATACTGGTCGCCGCGCGCGCCGGCCACGAGCGACACGCGGCTGCCGAGCGCGACGGTGTCCTGCACGAAGATGCCGGAGAGATTTTGCCCCAGGCTGTTGGCGCGGTCGTAGCGCCAATCGGCGCCGAACATGAACTTGCCCCACGACGTCGGGTCGGGCGTGATCACCACCGAGGAGCCCAAGGCCGCGATGGGAACTTGCTGCACGATCGACAAAGTTTCGGAATTGCGATTCGCCGGAATCGTCGAGAACGTCGAGTAGAACCAGCCGGGCTGTCCGTAGGTTTCCCACTGGATTTTTTTCTTCTTCACGCCGAAATCGATCAACTCCATGTGCGAGTTGTTCACTTGCAACGGCGTGCCGTTGTCGCGCTTCTCGTGGTAAACGTTCATGCCGAAGTGCCAATCTTCGTAGCCGACCCGCATGTCGAACGACTGATAGCGCGAATTCGCGGGAACATCAACGCGTCCGCGATTCACCGGCGCGAGCAGATAAAATCCTTCGGTGCCGAAAACCGATCCCGCCAGCAGCCACGACCACTTGCCGCGCCGCTCCGAATACATGAGCGATCCATCGAACGTGCCGCGGTTCGCGCCGAAGGCTTGGAGCGTGATCTGCTGCAAATCCGGCGGACGCGAGAGCAATTGAATCGCGCCGCCCATCGCCGCGCTACCGTAAAGTCCGCTCGAAGCCCCGCGCGAAATTTCCACGCTCTCAATGGCCTCTTGCGGCACGCGATTCCAGTACACCCATCCGCCGAAAGGATCGTTCAAAGGAATGCCGTCGAACAACACGAGCGTGCGTCCCGCGCCGCTCGGACCGATGTTGCGCAGCGACACGCCGTCGGTGGTCGGATGCGCGACGAGACTACTTGTCCGGCGGAACAAACTGAATCCCGGCACGTCGCGCAGCGTGTCGTCGAGCGTCATGGAAGGCGAGCGCGTCAGTTCCGTGCTGGTCACGAGCGTCACGAGCGCCGCCGCCTGTCCGATTTCCTGCGGTTGCGCCGCGGCGGTCACGATGATTTCTTCGTGCAAAGGTTTTTGCGGTTGGACTTGTCGAGGCGGGTCATCGGCGGCGTAGACCGCGCACGCGCAGAAGCACACCGCGCCCACCAAGAAGACTTGCCGCTTCGCCATGCGACTTACGATAGCATATTCCCTCTATGCGACTTCATCGTTCAAACCCGCGCTTTCCGAAAGAAGGTCTCGAATTTCTCCGCTCGCTGAAGCGCAACAATCGCCGTCCGTGGTTTCAGAAACGTAAGGAAGACTACGAGCGATTCGTGAAGGCGCCGATGATCGAATTCGTCATGGCGCTCGCGAACGATCTGCCGGACGAATACGTCGCCGACCCCGCGAAATCGGTTTTCCGGATTTATCGCGATGTGCGTTTCAGCAAGAACAAGGCGCCGTATAAGACGCACGCCGCCGCGCATTTTCCTCCGCGCGGCAAAGGACGCGGACTCGGCGCGGGACTCTATTTTCACATTGCGCCCACCGAAGTGTGGATCGGCGGCGGACTCTACATGCCGACGCCGCAGGAGGCGCTCGCCGTGCGCACGAAAATCGCGGAACATCCGCGCGCGTTCGAAAGCATTGTCGCGTCGCCCGAATTCCGCAAACGCTTTGGAAAGCTTGAAGGCGAAAAACTCAAACGCGTGCCGCGTGGATTTCCCGCCGATCACCCGGCGGCCGAGTGGCTGAAACACAAACAATGGATCGCCGGCGCGGAGTTAAAGCCGGAAGCGGCGCTGAGTCCCAAGTTTTACGAGACGTTGCTGGCACACTTCAACGCGGCGCTGCCGTTGCTGCGATTCTTGAACTCATAGCACGAGCCTGTACGTTGTCGGGATTGAGGCGCAGCGCCATCTCAGCGTCGGCGCGGGCGAGATCGGGACGTCCCAGCGCGAAGTACAGCACCGCGCGATTCGAAAAAACGCGACTCGACCGCGGCTGGTCGCGGCTCAGGTAATTCAACATCGCCAGCGCCTCACGAAAGCGTCCCGATTGCAGGAGGAGCGCGGCATAGGTCGTCGCGGTGTCGGGATCGCAATCGCCCGCGCGCATGGCGGCGAGTATTTCGCGCTGCGCACTCGGCCAATCGCCTTGACGAAACGCCAACGACGCGAGTCCCGCGTAGACCGGCGAGTAATTCGGCAGAATCGCGCGCGCTTTTTCCAGATGCTGGCGCGCGCCTGCGATGTCGCCGCGTTTCAGCAGCTCAGTGCCAAGGTAACATTGCGCGCGTCCGCACTCGGGATACGCGCGAACGGTCGCGTTGACCACGGCCCAGTCGTTTTTCCACTGTGTGTTGCGAATCATCGTCAGCATCGACAGAGCGAAGGCGATCGCACAGAGCGCGCCGATGGCCGCCATGGGCACGCGCGCTTCCACCCACTCGAACCCGAGGCCCAGGAGCAAGCAAAATCCGATCGACGGAAAATACGCCCACCGCTCGCCGATACTATTCCCGGCGACGAAGAAAATGTTCGACGTCACCGCGAATCCCGCCAGATAGATTGCTCCCGCCAGCAAGATCGCGCGCGAGCGCCTTGCCGCCACCGTCCACGCCGCGAGCAACGCGAGCGCCACCGCGATCCATCCGGCGAGCACGGACCAATCGCGGATCACGGGAATCGCATTCGGCGAGTAGTCGGCGCTCAGCGGCCAAGGCCAAAAGTGCAAGTGCAGCATGAAGAGTTGCAAGCGGATCGCGTTGGCGGCGCGCAAGAGCGGCGGCAACCCCGCGAGCGAGTTGTACTCAAACGGCGTTTCGTAGAGCCCGAAGATTCCGCCGCCACGAATGTGCAGCGCCGCATACATCGCCAGCGCGGCGGCGTAGCCGATGTATGGGCGAACATTCACTCGTCGAGGCAGCGCGATATCCCCGAACAAAACCAGCGCAGGCAACACCACCGCCGATTCCTTCGATCCCAATGCCAACAAAAAACACGCGGACGCCGCAACCCACAGGCCGCGCTCGTGCAGAATCCACGCCGCCAGCATGAATCCTGCGGCGAGCAATTCCATGAGACCCACGGCCGGGTCCACCGCTTCGGTGTGCAAAGGATGCACCGCGAACAACAACGCCGCCGCGAACGCGACGCGCGGACGCTCCAGCAAATCGAGCAGCAATTGATACAAGAGAAGGACAACTGCGGCGTGGACAGCTATATTCACCGCGTGAAACCAAAAAGGATTCGCGCCGGCGACCGTCCGAATGCCCACCTGCACGAGCGTAATCACGGGACGCCACAATCCCGGCGTGGGAGACGCCGCCCAGAGCAATTCGCTCAGCGGCAAGGTGAACGCTTCGCTTTCGGCCACCGACTGGTGATCGTCGTAGCAGAAAGCGTTGCCCAGCGAATTGGCATACACCGCCAGCGACACAAGCGCCAGAAAAGCTGCGGCTGCGGCTCGCTTCGCCATTTCCCGATTATCGCTTGAGTCTCCGCGTATTTGTGCTAAGTTGCCAGCGGAGGAAACCCGCCTTGTCCAAAGCGTCCGAACCGGCGTTTCAACCTTATGTCCCCGACGGTGACAAACGCTTCGAGTTCACCGTTCGCGCCATTCTGTTCGGCGCGATCTTCGGCATCATTTTCGGCGCCGTCACGGTATACGTGGGACTGCGCGCGGGCCTCACGGTGTCGGCGTCGATTCCCATCGCCGTGCTCAGCATCTCCATGCTGCGCGCGCTGAGCCGCTACTTGCCGCCGTTCGGCGCGCCCACCATTCTCGAAAACAACATCGTGCAGACCACCGGGTCCGCGGGAGAGTCGGTGGCGTCGGGCGTGATTTTCACTCTGCCCGCGCTCATCTTCTTGGGATTTCCGCTGCCCGGCTACTGGCGCATCTTCGCGCTCGCGCTGATCGGCGGATGGCTCGGCGTGGTCTTCATGATTCCGCTGCGCCGCCAGTTGATCGTGAAGGAACACGGCAATCTTTTGTATCCGGAAGGCACGGCGTGCGCCGACGTTCTGGTCGCCGGCGACAAAGGCGGATCGTTTGCCAGCCGCGTCTTTTTCGGCTTGGGACTCGGCGGCCTCTACACGTTTTTTCAAAACGAGAATCTCTTCGCGGCGTTTCCCAAGGAGCCGAACTACAGTCCGCCGGGAATTCCCGGCGCGTCGATTCGCGCCAACATGACATCGGAATACCTGGGTGTCGGCTACATCATCGGGCCGAAGATCGCCGGCGTGATTTTCGCGGGAGGTGTTTTTTCGTGGCTCGTGATGATGCCGGCGATCAAACTTTTCGGATCACTCGTACCCGTGCCGATCTATCCCGGCACGGTGCCGATTTCGCAAATGACTTCGGACCAATTGTGGTCGAGCTACATCCGATATATCGGCGCGGGCGCGGTGGCGGCCGCCGGATTGATCACGCTGTTGAAGACGCTCCCCACGATTTTCGCGGCGGTCGCAGCGGGCGCGCGCGAACTCGGCGGCGGCGACGCGGGCGGCGCGCGCGGCCGCAGGGAACATGACATTCCCATCGGCTTCGCGCTCTCGGGCGCGGGATTGCTTCTCGCGATGTTGTGGTGTTTCCTTACGTTCAATCCGATTCCCGGCGCGGAAACCAGCATGTTCGCGAATCTCGCCGCGTCGGTCTTCGTGCTGGCGTTTGGATTCTTATTCGTCACGGTCGCCTCGCGCATCGTCGGCATTATCGGACAATCGGCCGCGCCGATTTCCGGCATGACCATCGCTACGCTGATGGCGACGTCCGCGATTTTCGTCGCCGCCGGCTGGACGTCGCAAGCGTTCGCGGCGCTCGCCTTGACCATCGGCGGTGTCGTCTGCATCGCCGCGGCGAACGCCGGCAACACATCGCAGGATTTGAAGACCGGATTCCTCGTCGGCGCGACCCCGTGGCGCCAACAACTCGCGCTCGTGATCGGCGTGCTCGCGGCAGTCTGCGTGGTGGGTCTCACGTTGACACTGATGAACAAGGCAGGCGAGAAATACGCGCCCGCGCAACTTGCTGTGGATGTGAATCACTTGCCGGAAGGGGTGGCGATCCAATCGAAAACGTTTGATCACGACGGAAAAAACTATTGGCTGCTGAACGTGTTGGGATCGCCAACGATACCGGAAGGAAAATATCTCTACAATCCCGCGACGGATCGCGTGGAAACGCAGTGGACGCAAGGCATCGGCGGACCCGACGCTGCCGCGCCGCAAGCTCGCCTGATGTCGGTGGTGATCAACGGCATCTTGACGCGCAAGTTGCCGTGGGGACTGGTGATGCTCGGCGTGTTTCTGGTGATCGCGATCGAGTTGCTCGGCATTCGCTCGCTCGCGTTCGCCGTGGGATCCTATTTGTCGATCGCTACAACGGCAGCCATCTTTTGCGGTGGAGTCGTCCGTTGGCTTGTCGACCTATCGCTCGGTGAGAGCGGCGGCACGGAAAGCGAAATTAGCCCCGGATCGCTCTACGCCAGCGGATTGATCGCGGCGGGCGGCATCATGGGTCTCGGCGGCATGGCGTTGAAGGTCGCGGAAAATGTGGGGTGGGTCCACAAGGACGCGCTGAAGTTCGGCCCGTCAATGGCATTTCTGAATCACGATTGGGTCGCGGTGGTGGCGTTCGCGCTGCTCGCGGGAAGCTTGTTCTACTTTGCGCGCAAACCGCTCGCGGGTCCGAAGGCTTAGGAGTCCGGATTGTCCTTCAGCTCTTGAAGCCGCGCCATCAGGTCTGGTGGAAGCGAGGATTCGATTTCCGGCGTGATCAGTCCAACGCCTAGAAGATCGAGAACATGCACTCGGTCTTTGAAGCGGAAACTCGTCAGTTTCATCCGAACTAATGAAGGCAGGTCGATAACCGCGAACTCTCCACTTGGGCGCGGCGGATCGTTCGGAATCGGTGGTGCGGCGTGGGCATACTCAGGGCGAACTTTTTCTCCCGCGATGACAAGATGGATGGCATCGCGGGCGCGTTGCACGCCTGGCTCCAGTAGCATTTTCACGCCGAGCGCTTCGTCGTAGCGATAGCCCGCTTCCGCGAGCGCGGCCCTGACGCGCGGCAGATCTTCGCGGCGAACCGAGATATCAACATCCCGAGTTGTGCGCGCGGCGATGGGATCAATCGCGACGACCCACGAGTAGACGGCGATCCCGCCGACAATCTGGTAAGGAATTCCCCTCTGGTCGAGAATCGCAGCCACTTTGCGCGCGCGCTCCTGGACTTTTTCCACTTCTTCCTCCAGCCGATCCAGAACGGCGAACGGAAACCTCATAATCGTGATGCTACAGGATAGGGCATTGGATGTAAAGCAACGCCGCCTAAGCCTTCGGGTGACTCTTCGTATAGACGTCGAGGAGTTTTTGGATCGACACCTGCGTGTAGCGCTGCGTGGTTGAGAGCCGCGCGTGTCCCAATAACTCCTGAATCGCGCGCAGGTCGGCGCCGGAGTCGAGCATATGCGTGGCGTAGGCGTGGCGGAAGGAATGCGGATGCAGTCCCGACGTTTCCGCGAAGAGCATCCCGTACTTCTTCACGATCACCTCGACGGTGCGCGTGGTCAGGCGTCCGCCCCAGCGATTCACGAACACCGCTTCGTTACGATGCGTGGCCAAGCAGGCTTCCAGCGCATGCCGGGCGTGCTTGCCGTACGGCACGATGCGTTCCTTGCTTCCCTTCCCGCGCACGCGCAGCACGTCCGGCTCGATATCGACGCGATTCAATCCGACCAGCTCCGCCACACGCAAGCCGCAGCCGTACAACAGCTCGACAATCGCGCGATCGCGCGGCGGGGCTTCGGCCATTTTTTCGAAAAACTTTTCGAGTTCGCCCGCCGTCGGGACGTCCGGCAGTTTCTTCGCCGGCTTCGGCGACGCCACTAACTTCGCGGGATTGGTTTTCACCACGCTCTCCCGCGCCAAGAACTTGAAGAGCGATCGCAGCACCGAAAGCCGCCGCCGCGCCGAGGATTTTTCGCCCTTCCGCGCGAAGAATTCGCCGAGAAACGCGCGAATGTGCAGATGATCGATCGCCTCGACATCCGGCGCGCCGCCCGGTTCCGCGTTGAGGAATTTCAGAAACTGGCCGAGGTCGGCTTCGTAGTTGCGCAACGTGTGCGGCGACGCGTGACGTTCACGATGGAGGTAGTCGAGATACGCGCGGATGGCCTCGGCGCATTTCATGCGGCGAAAGCGGGCTCATGGGCCCGGGCGAATCGCTCGAGCGCATCGAGCGCCAACCGGCATTGCGTTTCGCGGCGCGTGGCGCGGTCGCGCACCGGCGGCTCGAGCGGCGGCAGCAAATCGAATGTGATATTCGCGGGCTGATAATGTTTCGCATCCGATTGCGTGACGTAGTGCACGAGCGAACCGAGCGCCGTGGCACGTTCCGGCGGCGCATAATCGCCGCCGCAAGCCGCCGCGGCCGCGGCGATCCCCGCCAGCAATCCCGTGGCAATCGATTCCACGTATCCCTCGACGCCGGAAATTTGCCCGGCAAAGAAAATCTCCGGACGGCGCTTCAACGCCAGCCGCGCGTCAAGCAGCTGGGGTGCGTTGATGTAAGTGTTGCGATGAATCTGTCCGTAACGCAAGAACGCCGCATTTTCCAAGCCGGGAATCAAGCGCAAAATGCGCGCTTGTTCGCCGAACTTCAAATGATTCTGGAATCCCACAAGATTGAAACTATCGGCGCGCAAGTTTTCGGCGCGCAGTTGCACCACGGCCCACGGACGTCGTCCCGTGCGCGGATCGATCAAGCCGACCGGTTTCATCGGACCAAAGCGCAGCGTGTCGCGTCCGCGCCGCGCGAGTTCTTCGATCGGCAGGCACGCTTCGAAAAAACGGCACTCCTCGAATTCATGCAGCGGATACGACTCCGCGGTGGTCAGCGCGTCGTAGAAGCGATCGTACTCTTCGCGCGAGAACGGACAGTTCCAATAATCCTCACCGCCTTTTCCGTAGCGTGACGCCGGAAACGCGCGCGTGCGATCCACCGTTTCCGCGTCGACAATCGGACTGATGGAATCGTAGAAGAAAAGGCGATCCGATCCTGTGGCGCGCTGGATCGACGCGGCCAGCGCGTCTGAAGTGAGCGGTCCGCTGGCGACAATCGTGATGCCGTCCTCCGGTAATTCGCGAAGTTCCTCGCGGCGCAACTCGATGAGCCCGTTTTCCGCGATCGCCGCCGTCACGCCCGCGGCGAAACGTTCGCGATCGACGACGAGCGCCTGCCCGCCGGGCACCGCGCAATCGGCGGCCACGCGCAACAGCAGCGAGCCAAGCCGCCGCAATTCCTGCTTCAGCAACCACGGCGCCGATTGCGGTTGCTCGCTCTTAAGCGAGTTCGAGCAAACCAACTCCGCGAGATCGCCGGTGCGATGCGCGGGCGTGGCGGCGGCCGGCCGCATTTCGAACAAATGCGACGGCACGCCTCGCGACGCCAACTGCCAAGCGGCTTCGGCTCCCGCCAGGCCTCCGCCGATGATCGTAACGCGCTTCATTGATTCGATGAACTGAGACGATCCTTGATTTCCTCGATACGCTTCCGCGCGTCGTCGCCCGCAGCCAGCTTGGGATCCAGGCGCAGCGCTTCGCGCAACGCGGCGAGCGCTTCCTTGTCGTCGCTTTGTTCGCTGAGAATCGCACCGAGATGATATTGAAACGTAGCATTGGTGGGATCGGCCTTCACCGCCGCGCGCACTTCGCCCACCGCAAAGTGAAAACTGCCCAGCTTGTAGTAAATCCAACCCAGCGTATCGGCGATAATCGGATTGTTGGGCTGAAGATCGCGCGCGCGAATCGCCCAGTTCAAGGACCGCGAGAGATCGCCGCCGTCGAGCAACTCGCGGCGCGCCAGATTGTGCGCCGCCACCGCATCGTTCGTGTCCAGTTCGAGCGCCTTCTGATACGAGCGCTTGGCCGCGCCGTAATTCTTCAAGCATTCCTGCGTCACGCCGCTCCACGTCCAGGCCAGCGCGGACGCCGGCCAGCCCTTGGTGAGCTGCGTCGCGTCGTCGTTGGCGCTTTCGCAACGGCCCTGCGACAAATCGGTTTGCAACAATCCCAGAATCGGCGAGGGCGTGCGAGGCGCCATCTCCATGGCCTTCAAAAACGCGTCGTGCGCCGCTAAATACTCTCCGGCGATGCGGGAGACGTCGCCCAGCACGATGTAGTGCTCGGCGGTCGGCTGAATCAGTTTCATCTGCGCCTTCACGCGGGCCAGCGCTTGATCGTTGTGGCCTTCCACCATGATGTTCCGCGCCAGCACGCGCAGAATATCCACCGCGGCGGGATCGGCTTTCAATCCCAACTCCAGCGCCTGCTTGGCGAGATCCATATGGTGATCGAGCAGGCGGCCGAAACCCATGCTGTAGAATCCCGCGACGAGTTTCGGGTCGACGGCCAGCAGGCTGCGTATTTCTTCGATGGCCTGATAGTCGTTGTGCAATCCTTCGTCGCACAGCGCGCGCAACAAGCGCAACACCGGCAAATCGCGCTGCGACTCCGGGGCGGCTTGCAGCACGCTGAGCGCGGGCGCGGCGGAATCCTGCGCCAGCAATAGTTCCGCGTACCAGATCCGCGCGGCGATCAGGAATGGATCGAGTTGCAGCGCCGCTTCGAGATCCTGCAAGGCGACACCTTCGTTGTGCGCGTTGTACTCGGAAACGCCGAGATAAAAGTGCGCCGCCGCGTAGTCGGGACGATAGTGCAGCGCCTGATTGAATTCGCTCACCGCTTCATTGTTGCGTCCCATGCGTAAATGCAACATGCCAAGCAACAAATGCGCATCGACATCCTGACTCGTCGAGGAAATCAGACGGCGCACGGTTTTTTCGGCGTCGTCGTACTGACCACCGAGGTAATACGCGTCGGCCAGGCGATTCAGCACCAGCGGCGACTTGGAATTCGCGCCCACGCGTTCCAATTCGCGGATCGCCGTAGGAATTTCGCCTTGATGCATGTAGAAATTGCCGAGCGCCACGATGGCGTCGGGATCGTCGGGCAATGCCTTGGCCACCTCGCGAAACGTTTCTTCCGCCTTAGGACGATTGCCGATGCGCGCGTAGAGCCAGCCGAGTCCCACATAGGCGTTGGCGTTCTTTGGATCGCTGCGGATCGCCTCGCGATAAAACGGCGCAGCGTTGTCGGGCTGGCTGGCAATTTGATACAGGTTCGCGAGCGCCAGCAGCGACTCCGGTGAACGCCCGCTCTGATCCACGGCCATCTTCATTTGGTGAACGGCTTCGTCCACTTCGTTCGACGCAAAATAAATCGACGCGCGCATCATGCGCGCCTGCAAATCGCGCGGCTCGCCGGAAAGCACTTCATCCAATTCCTGCGTGGCCGCTTGCGGTTGCGCCAACGCCGCCAGCACGAACGCCATCAACTCGTGCGCCTTGGCGTTGTGCGCGTCGCGGCGCAACACCCACTGCGCCTTGGATCTCGCGTTGTTGTAGTCGCGGCCGTAGAGCATCAGCAGACCAAGACGCAGCCGCAGATCCGTGCTGAAGTATTGATTCGCCGGACGCGCGTCAAGGCGATCGGCGACTTGCAGCGCCTCGTACGCCGCGCTGTAGTCGCGCATTTCCTGCGCCGCCACGCCGGTCAAGTACTGCGCTTCGGCCAGCAGCGGATTCGCGTGCAGCGCTTCGCCCAATTCCACGCGCGCGTGCGCGTAGTCCTTGCGATCCATGTAGGATTTTCCGCGATCCAAATGTTCCTGCGCGGTCCTGGCGCCGCAGGCCGTGAGAGAAAGGAGGAGGAGCGCCGCGGCCATTCCCGAAGCCGCGCCGGTGGTCCACGACGCGCGTCTCGCGAGCAATACCATCAGGAGACCCGCCGCGATCTGCCGCGAAGCAAGAACAGAATGCCGCCGCTCACCAGCAACAGCGACGCGGGCTCCGGCGTCGACGTTTGGCCGGAATTCACGACCAGCGTGGCCAGGACCGCCGACGCGCTGGCGCTCGGATCGTTGGTCAAATCCTGTTCGGCGTTCAGAGTTTCGGAGTTGAAAATGACGCTCGCCGGCAGGGTGACGAAACTGAACGGAACGGCGGAATTAGCCGAGGCTTTCACCAAGCAATTGCTGCCGCCTGGATTCGATCCGCACGCCAGACCGGCGAAATAATCCGAGAGGCGAATGAACACCGAGGTAAAGTCACCGCCATTCGACGTCGCGGCGACGGTGGGATCGGTAGGACCCGCTACGGCGCCTTGCAAACTGAAAATGGAGTTGGACGCCGTCCCGATCTGTGACGAGCCGCTGGCGCGGCGGCCGCTCGGCGCGCCCGATGTGGTCGCCGCCAGGATCAGCGCCTCGAAGGTTTGATTCGCGGATTGATTCAGGATGGCCTGCGAGCCGCTCATCACCGCCGAATAGCACGTCTTGGTGGTAATCGTGTTGCCGTAACACGCCATGCCCGACTGCGCGATGTTCGTGGGATCCAAGACCAAATCGCTCTGCAACACCAGGGGCGGCGTGGAAAAAACGCCCTGCGAGGAAAGCGGATCGGTAACGACGGCGGTCGGCGTCGAGGGCGGGCTCTGCGCGGGCAAAAACAGGGCGAGGGCCAACACGGCCAGCGCGGTTGCGGACACTCTAAGCGAACCCATCATAAAGCCCTTTGCAATGCCAGTCAGTTCAGTATAGCTCTTATTTGTTTTCTTCCACTAACTCGATGTCGATTCGATCCGGCCCTTCGATCATCGCCGAGCGCACCGCCGTGCCCGGGATTTTCGCGGGCCCCGCGAGGACCTTCACGTTATCCGCCTTCAGGCGCGCGACCGTCGCGTCGAGATCGGCCACGCTGAACGCCATGTGATCGATGGAGTGTCCGGCAGGCGCTTCCAGTTCCGTGCGATCCTTCCACCAATCGGGAAACGCCGCTTTCGCGTTGCCCACGGGATAAATGATGATGTTCACGTCGTCGAGCATCATCGACGCCGCCGGCGCCGTTTGCCGTCCGCAGCGCGAACGCACTTCGCGCGACGGCGTGCCGCGCCGCATGAGTCCAAACTCTTTCACGTACCAGTCGCTGGCGGCGATGGCGTCCTCGGAGAGCAGATGGACGTGATCGAAGTAGTGATTGGTGGCGGCGGTGGTGTTCAGTTCGATCAAGGCATGGTCCGGCGCGTCGAGATAGGCGAACCAGAAGCGGCCGTTGCCGCCCTTGCCGTCGCACTGATCGCTGATGTCGGTGATGGGCACGAAAAACTTGGCGCCGAGATCGAGTTGATGCTGATATGTCGCCTGCATGTTGTCGCCGCCGCCCCAACCCATGTGCCAGATCGCGGAGGTCACTTCGCGTTTCGGCGGCGCGCTCACTTTATTGAACAGCAGCCATGCGTTGTGGTCGTACAAGGCGTCGGGACCGCCGGCGAATTTGCGTTTTTCGCTTTCGAGATGAGACGTGTAGAAGGCGATCGCTACCGCGGGATCGGTGGAGTTCAGGTGGAGGTGATGAAAATGCGCTAGTGGCGCGGGCGGCGCCGGAGTTTGCATCAACGCGGCCAACAGCAGTAGGAAAAGAGTCATGGATCAATCCTCCGGACGCTCAAATTGCTCCATCAGATATCGCGGATGCTCGGTGTTCAGGAACAGCACAAACATTTCGTTTACCAAGTTGATCGCCGTTCGGACCGCGTGTTCGTAATCGCCGCCTCTGACGCGGCAAACCAGCGTGAGGGCGCCCTTTTGTTTCGTAAACGAGACGGCCATCCGTTCAGGATCGATGCGCCGGTGCACGGGACGATCCTCCGCGGCGCAGGATCGCAGAAATCTCCGCGCTTCTTTTTCGATGTCAGCCGGCTTCGGCAGAATGGCCGGAAACACCAGCGCGCGCTGCCGCGCGTCGAAGCGCAATTCAAAAGGACGATTCCACAACCAAGTGAAACGGAATCGCGAACCTTCGCGGACGAACGATGTAAAGACGCCGCGTCGCGCGTAATTCTCGAGTACGGCGTTGACAGCGTCGATCGCGGCGGGCATTTTGGAGTGCGGCGACTTGTCGCCGCTTTGGATGCCCGCGGCTTGACGCGGGCCGAGCTTCACGCTTGTTCAACAGGCGCGCGAGTCGAGCCTCGCGCGTCTAGAGCGGCGACAAGTCGCCGCACTCCAAATTAGTGATCGTAGGCCATGCAGCCCGGCTCCGTTTTGCCGAGGAATCCCGGCGAATTGCCGCGCTGCCAAAATTCTTTCTTGCCCTGGCAGTTGATCAACACGGGTACCCGATCCTTGGCGGCAATTTGATAGGCGCGTTTCAACGCCGGCATAAACTCCTCCGGCTGCGTGACGTATTCACCGCGTCCGCCGAGCGCTTCGGCCATCTTGTCGTAGCGCAGATTTTCCTGGAACAAGTACATGTGCGCGGCCTTGCCGGCGTAATTCGGAATGCCCCACGCGTTGTTGTTGTAAACAATCATCACGACCGGCATGCGGTACTTGGCCATCGTTTCCAGTTCCATGCCCGAGTACGCAAAGCCCGCGTCGCCGGTGATTCCCACGATCGGGTGTCCCTTGTAAGCCGCCTGCGGACCCACGCCCATCTGCACCGCCGCCGCCACGCCGAACGAATAGCCCAGATCGGGACCGATCGCACCGTACTGATACGCGCCATTGCACAATTGCCCCGGACGATAGGCGCGCAAGAAACGCCGCATGTAACGCGCGATTCCGTATCCGCCCGCGACCACCGTGGTTTGTTCTTTCGCGAGATCGCCGCGATAGAGGAAATCGCTCAGTTGGCGCGCCATCACCGCCGGGTGAATCGCGTCGGTGTAGCCGAGTGCCGTTTTGTAGTAGGTGTCGTTCTCGCCCTCGAATTTCTCGCGAGCCGCCGCGAGTTCCGCGACCCACGCCTCGCGACGCTGCGAACCGATCGCAAACGACAGCGCTTCGAGCGCGGCTTTCTCGCAGCTCACAATACCCAAGTCGATCGGCATGTTGCGGCCGATGTCGCCGGCGTCGGGATCGATGCGAACGTATTGGGCGTCGGCGCTAAACGCGTATTCGCCCACGTTCGGCATGCAGTATTGGCCGACAAAAATCACCAGATCCGCGCTGTGCAGCGCGCTCGGCGACGTTGACGCCGAGAGGCGATGCGCGTCCGAGAAGTGGCCGCGCGAACAGCCCGATTCCACCACCGCGATGTCCGCTTTTTCCGCGACTTTCTTCAAAGCGTCCCACGCGCGGCTGTAGAAAACGCCCGTCGACGCCACGATGATCGGGCGCTGCGACTTCTGGATCATCGTCGCGAGGCGCTCGATGCGCTTGGGATCGGGATGCGGTTTCGCGTCGGTGTGGACGCGCGCCGTGTCGTAGTAGAACTTCAGTTCGCTCGAGTCCTTGAACGTTTTGCCGTAAACTTCACCCGGGAAATCGAGATGCACGGGACGCGGCACGCCGGTTTTCAGCGCGCGGAAGGCGTACGACGAATACTCGTACAATCGCGCGGGATCGATCAGGCGCTTGCCGTACTTGCGCATGCCTTCCGTCGTCGGCTGCTGGAACGCCGTTTGAATGCCCATCTCCGTATCGTCTTCGGAGATGCGTTTGTTGCTCGCTAGAACCAGCAGGGGCGTGCGTGCGGCGTTGGCCGCGGCAATGTTCATGATCATGTTGGTGAAGCCGGGACCTTCGGTTCCCGACGTCGCCGCGATTTCTCCGGTCACGCGAATGAACCCGTCGGCCGCCGCGCACATCGCGCCTTCGGTTCGTCCGCCGTAGCAGGGAATGCCTTCGTCGCAGATGGAGTTGATCACGTCGTAGTTGCCGGGACAGCAGAACAGCGCCGCAAGTCCTTCGTCCTTGCAAACTTTGGCGAAGACTTGTCCGCCGCGCATCGGGAACGCCGCGGGTTTCGCGGGCATTCCGAGTGCGGTGGGAATCGCGTCAGGAAGTTTGATGGTGCGTTCCGGTCCGGCTGCGGCGCTCGCCGACTTCACGGCGCCCACGGCGCCGGCGGCGGCCAGCGCTCCCGCGCGAGTCAAAAAGTTTCTACGTGATGCGTTCGACATGATTCCTCCACTACTTTCCTTCTACGGACTTTTCTTCAACCAGCTTGGGACGCTTGTTCTCCGGCCACAAACTCCGCACAAAATTTACCGTGTGCCAAATTTCTTCATCCGTCATTTTGTCTTTGTACGGCGGCATGTCGTCGGTGGTGCCTTCTTTCGTATTCTTGAAGATGGCTTGTTCGCTGGTGCCGTGCGTCCACGCGTCGGGATCGGTGAGATCGGCCGGCGGCGTTCCCGAAAAATCGCGGCGATTCAATCCGCGGCCGTCCTGATCGTGGCATTCCACGCAATTCGTCAAGTAATACTCTTTGCCCTTCGCAATCGACTTGCGCGTGTACGGGAACGGTCCCTTAGTTTCCGGCTTCGCTTGCGCGGCGATCACGAGGGCGACGCTCGCCACAATCAAGAAAATCAACCCAATGCGCGCCATCTCCTCTCGAAGCTACCAGCCATCCCGCGACAAGTCAACGAAAACGCCAGAGGGCGCGGACACCCAATTTGTTTGTCGTTGCCAGAGACCAAAACGCGTTCTAGAATCAATCAGACCTTGGTCCGGAGGGCGTCATTATGCCTAAACAAGTGTATCGTGCGACTCTACAAGTGATGGCTTTGCCGCTACTGGCGAGCATGGCGCTTTTCGCCGCCGGCCCGGCCGCCGATGGGGCAGACAAGCCCGCGATGAAACCCACGTACTCGAAGGACATCGCGCCGATTCTTTTTTCCAAGTGCGTGCAGTGTCATCGCGCCGGCGACATCGCGCCGATGCAATTGGAAACCTACAAGCAAGTGCGCCCCTGGGCCAAGTCGATCGCCGAGCAGGTGTCGAAGCGCGCGATGCCGCCGTGGTTCGCCGATCCCGAGCACGGAAAGTTCCGCAACGACCGCCATTTGACCGACGGCGAAATCAAGCTGATCTCGGCGTGGGTGGAGTCGGGCGCGCCCGAGGGCGATCCCAAGGATTTGCCGATGCGTCCGGCACTGGCCGAAGGTTGGTCGTTCTCGCGCCCGCCTGATCTCGTGATCGAAATGCCGCTGACCGTGAAGGTTCCCGCCGAAGGTCAGTTGGACATGATGAATTACTACGCGCCGGTGCCGTTCACCGAGGAGAAATGGGTGGAAGCGGTGGAGCTGCGCCCCGGCAATCGGCAAGTGGTGCATCACTCGATCGTCAACGTGGTCACGCTTCCGAAAGGATTGACGCACGAGCAACTCGTCTCCGGCAAAAAGCTCGGCGGACTCGGCTGGAAACTGATCGGACAAGCGCCGGGCAAGGGAGCGGAGAGTCATCCGGAAGGCGTGGCCAAGCGAATCGCGCCGGGCACGTACTTCGAATTCAACATGCACTACACGCCCACGGGCAAGCCCGAAGAAGACCGCTCGCTACTCGGACTTTGGTTCGCCAAAGGACCGATTCATCACGAGGTGGTGACGCGTCCCGCGATGGAGCAAACGTTGATCGCCGGAAAAGTCGTGGCGCGCGGCGGCATTCCTAGGATTCCAGCAGGCGCGGAGAACTGGGCCATCGACGGACAGATGACGGTGAAGGACGACATCACGGTGTACTCGATGTCGCCACACATGCACTTCCGCGGTCACGACATGAAGTACACGGTGCGCTTCCCCGATGGTCACGAGGAGGTGCTGCTCAACGTGCCGCATTACGATTTCGAGTGGCAGCTCAACTACGAGTTCGACAAGCCGGTGAAAGTTCCCGCCGGGTCGACCTTCATCATCAACGGACATTTCGACAATTCGAAGAACAATCCCAAGAATCCCGATCCCACCTCCGAAGTCATTTGGGGACAGCAGAGTTGGAACGAAATGTTCATCCCCTGGGCCGAGTGGACGGTCGACAAACAGGATTTGAGCAAGATGTCGAAGGAAGAAATCGACAAGATGCGGAACGCCGCGCGGGTGCGCGATCCTGAAGTGCGCGACCCGAACGAAAAACCAGAGAAACCGTAGTATAGTAGCGGCGCGTTTATGTCCTCCTACGCGCCGCTATCTCCACCATATGTTCATCGCCGGGGAATCTTTCTCTACGTTCCCCAAGGCGTGGCGCTGCCAAATATCTGCTTAAGATGCGGCGGACCAGCCGTGGAACAGCGGGTGAAAAAGGCCTATTCCTGGCACGATCCCAGTTTGTACGTCTTGCTAATCATGCCGCTCATTTATGTCATCGTTGTGATGTTCGCTCGGAGGAGAGTCAAGCTCGAGATTCCGCTTTGCGCCCCGCACAAATCGCAGCGGTCTAGCCGGATTGGATTGGCGACGGGGTTGCTGCTCGGCTGCGTCCCGGTTCCGGTGGTGATGCCTTACCTTTTCCAGGCCGATTGGGTTGTGGCCGTCGCTGTCTTGCTCGGATGCGGAATGTTCGTCGCCGGCGGGTTTATCGCCCAGTCGACGACGCTCTTGGAGATACGCGAGATCTCGGAAACACACGCCAAGTTCACGGGCGCTTCGCAAAGCTTCCTCGCGACAGTTCCCCAGATCCCCTGAGTTATTCCTTGGTCCCGCGCGACGCGGTCGATTCAATCGGCTCCGCCGTCTTCCGCAAGTCCTGACGATCGAGCGTGTAGTCGAAGTATCCGATCATCATTTCATCCCACGTTTGATCGCCCCAGTGGACTTCCTTGGTAGGATCGGGATTGAATTTGTTGCCCGTGGAGTTGTCGTGATGCGCGGTCACTTCCAAGTGGCTGCCCTTCGGCGCGGCAATCGTGTCCTTCAGGAAGTACGTCTGTTGCCAGCCGAAGTTGAAATGAGGGACCTGCAACAAAATCTCAGAGTGACCGTCGGGATAAACGAGCGTGAACGTCATGTCCTTGCCGCGCATGTGCATGTGCGGATGCAGGCTCTCGATGTGGCTATCTTCCTTGAACGCGAACGACGCGTGCGACTCGAAGTTCGGCTCGCCCGCGGGAATCGTCAGCGCGCGCGCAAAAGCGCCCGCGGTGATCACGCGTTTTTGCACGGGGGCTTTCGAGAAAATCAGGCCGACGCTCGAACGATCCTTGCCCGTGGTTCCGTTGGTGGTGTAGTGAACCTGGAAAATCAGCACCGAGCCGGCCTTCACGAGCTTCGCCTGGCCCGGCTGCAGGATCAGCGGCGCTTCTCCCGGCGCCCATCCGACGAGGCGTCCGTCGGATTCTTCGGCCGACGCAAGAGCGCGACGCGCGGGCGGTGCGGCAGGTGCGGACGCAGGGGCCGAGCCGTCGGTGGCGGTCGCGGCCTGGCGCAGCGCCATTAATTTCGAAGGATTGATCTCACCGGCGGCCGGCAGCGGCGTCGCGCCGTCGGGATAGCGCACGCTCACGATCACGTGATGCACATGCGCGCGATCGCCTACGCGAATCTCGGCCAGTTGCACATAGCGGTCTTCGGTGAAATTTGTGGGCACGGCGAAATACTTGTACGGAATCACGCCCTCGGCGGGAATGTTGAAGTCCTCGGTCATCGTGAGAACGGCATCAGGCTTGCCGACGTTCCATCCGTCGAGAAACTTGGGATTCGCCGGCGTCTGCTTGGCGTCGCCTTCCGGCGCGCCGCCGTCCGCCCAGCTCACGAGCGTGGCGATATCTTTGTCGGACAGCCTCGCGTCGTTCGAGAACACACCGTGCTCCGGCGCCGCGAACCATGGCGGCATCTCGTGCGCCAGCACCTTCTCCTTGATCGATTTCGCCCACGGCCGGACGTCTTTGTAGCTCAGCAGCGACATCGGCGCGACCTCGCCGGGACGATGGCAAACCTGGCAATTGCGCTGAATGATCGGTGCGACGTCTTTTGCATACGTCGGCGTGCTTGCCGCGGGGCTCGCGGCCACCACGGCGCCGGCGCCCAAGCAGAGGGCGAACCCAAGAGAAAGTGCGTGTTTCATAAAGGATAGAGTAACACGCGGCACATAGCCGCTCTGCCCAAAACCGCGCATGAGTGTGCCATGTTGTCGCGTAAAACTAGACAGCCAAGATTGAAGAGCAACGCTGGACAACTGGTAATATGGCGGCCATGAAGTTCACTGTCTTGGGTCTATTGTTCGCCGCTGCATTGACCGCGCAACCAACCGCCACCACTGCCGACTGGCCTTCATACGGCGGCACGCATGCGGCGTGGCGGTACAGCGCGCTCGACCAAATCAACGCGTCGAACGTCGCGAAACTCGCTCCCGTGTGGGCCTTTCAAACCGGCGATTATGAAAACGGCCTGCAATCCACGCCCATCGTGGTGGACGGCGTTTTGTATCTGGTGAGCGCGCGCAGCCAGGTCTTCGCGCTCGACGCGGCTTCTGGGCGCCGTATTTGGGAATATCATTACGCGCTGCCGCGCACGCCGGGAACGAACACGCAAAATCGGGGACTCGCCGTGGGTGCGGGCAAAGTTTTTCTCGGCACCTACGACGATTACATGATCGCGCTCGACGCGAAAACGGGCGCGGAAGTCTGGAAAGTCGCGGTCGACGATCAACGCCAGTGCGGATGCGCGATCACCGGCGCACCGCTTTTCGTGAAAGACAAAGTTGTTGTGGGATCCACCGGCGGCGACGGCGCGTTCCGCGGATACCTGACGGCATTCAACGCGGAAACCGGAAGACTCGCTTGGCGCTTCTATACGGTCGCCGGTCCGGGCGAGAAGGGTCACGAGACGTGGAAAGGCGATAGCTGGAAATATGGCGGCGGCGCCACGTGGATGACGGGATCGTTCGATCCCGCGCTGAATTTGATCTATTGGGGCACGGGCAATGCGGCGTCCGATCTCTATTCCGGCGATCGCTACGCGAGCGATGCATTGAATGGTGTAAAGCCGGGGGGAGTGAATTTGTACACGGCGAGCGTAATTGCACTCGACGCCGACAGCGGAAAATTGCGTTGGCACTATCAGGAAATCCCCAAGGACGTTTGGGACTTCGACGCCGCGTACGAGTGCGTGCTGGTCGATCGCATGGTCGACGGCAAAATGCGCAAGCTGCTCGTGCACGTGAACAAGAGCGGCTACACGTTCGTGCTCGATCGTGTGACGGGCGAGTACATCGGCGCGTTTCCGATCGTTGAAAACCACAATTGGACGTCCGGCGTCACGAAAGACGGAAAATTCCTCGACATCGTGGAGCCGGTGGAAGACAAACCCACGCTGATTTGTCCGGGACCCGCGGGCGGCAAGAGTTGGAATCAGATGGCGTTTTCACCGCGTACCGGATTCATTTACGCGCCGGTGCTTGAACAATGCGCGCAGTTGCAAGCGCGCCGCCAGGAACCATCGGAAGGCCGCGTGTATCTAGGCGGCACGTGGGCGGAGACGTCGCCGCCGGGCGGCGTCGTGCACAGTCACCTGGACGCCTACGATCCGGTAACGGGCAAGCGCGCGTGGACCTATCCTTATAAGTACGTCTTGTTCGCATCGCTGCTCGCGACCGCCGGCGATTTGGTTTTCACGGGCGATCCTGAAGGATTTTTCTTCGCGCTAGACGCTCGCAGCGGGAAAAAATTATGGAGTTTCCAAACTGGCGCGGGACATCGCGGATCTTCTGTCACGTATAGCGTGAACGGACGGCAGTACATCGCTACGCCGACCGGCTGGGGGTCGATTGCCGGGCGCGCGCTCTTGAACACTTGGCCGGAAGCGGAGGCGTTTCGCAGCGGATCGACGCTCATGGTGTTTGCGTTACCGGAGGCGAAATGAAGTTACTCACATCGTTGTTGCTGATCGCTTCCGCTGCGTTCGCTCAAGATTTGGTGGCGCGCGGCGCCGACGTCTACGTGAAGTCGTGCGCCACCGGATATTGTCATGGACTAAAAGGCTCGGGCGGCGGCGCGCCAAGATTGGCCTCGCGCGGGTTCGACGAAGCTTTCATCACGCGCACGGTTCGCTCAGGGATCACCGGCACGGCGATGCCGGCGTTCGGCACAACGCTGGCGCGTCTCGATCTCGCCGCGGTGATCGCGTACGTCGGTAGCCTGAACGGAATCGCGCCGAATCCGGCGCTGGCGGCCATGCTGCGCGGTCCGCCGGCGCGGACGCTACCGCCCGAGGCCGCGCGCGGACGCGCCTTGTTCTACGAAGCATCGAGAGGATTCGCCAGATGTGCGACGTGTCACTTGGTGGACGGCATGGGAATCGCGGTGACGGATGCGATCACAAAAGTTCCGGCGAATGCGGCGGAATTGCGCGGCGTTTCCGCGACACACGTGGCAACCGCGACGGCCGGCGGCGAGGCATTTCCGGCGCTCGTGCTGAGCAAGGGCGTGACGCAAGTGAAAGTGTACGACCTCACGATCGCGCCGCCGGTGCTGCGTGTTTTTCCCGCAGCGTCCGTCACGATCCAGGAAGGAAGCGCGTGGAAACACGCGTCGGCGACGCAATCGTACACCGACGCGGAGTTGGACGCGATCGTCGCGTTCCTGAAAGCCGTGGTTCAGTAGCCGTGTGCTAAACTGTCGCCATGGATGTCCAGAAGACGATGGAGTTCATCCTCGAACAGCAGGCGGCTGCCGTCGTGCGCCAAGCGCAGCTTGAGACGCGAATGGCGGAATACGAGGCGGAGAACCAAGCTTGGTTCAAGAGGTTCGAGTCAGGCATGTCGGCCATTCAGCAAACGCAGCTTCGCCAGTTGGAGATGATCGATGGCTTGGTGGACGAATCAAAGCGCCAGAGAGAACGTCTGAACGAGACACAAGAAAAGCTGGACCATTTCATCGTCGCGACGGAACGCCGCTTCAACGAGACGCAGGAAAAACTGGACGCTCTGATCTCCGTTGTTGACGGCATCGTCCGGCGCATTCAGTAAGCGCGATTCTTCATCGCGACCACGAAATTCCGCGACCGAGCACGCCGATAAACAACAAACTCGCGACCACGCCGGCGGCGATCCACGCGTTGCTGCGTTCGATCGCGCCAACAGGCTCGCCGCCGGCGTGCGTGCCGTGCAGCATGCTCGGCAGGCTCAGCAATCCAGCATTCGCGCCCAGCGTCGACGGCAACGCTGACGCGATCACGTAGAACAATCCCGCGGGATTGGGCAGGCCGGCGATTCCGGCGAGCAACGTTTCGGTGAAGTACGGTGTCCAGCAAAGCGCGCGGGCGCGCTCGCGGAAAGGCTTCAGTTCCGCGCGAACCAACAGCATCGATGCGTAGTAGGTGATCACTCCGACCACGATCAAGCCGCCCCGCCACAACCATCGCGGTTCGCATCCTTGAATCACTGCCGCCCAGTCGCCGAAATTGAAGACGCCCGAGAAGAGAAAATATCCGGTGCCCGCAAAAAGATTGCCGGCCATCGCGAGAATCAGAAAATACCGCGACGCAGGACGAAGGTTCTCCGCCCGCCGCAGCAGGACCCACAAGATCGCGGCACATAAGAGATTCACGAGCGTGCCGTTGGCGGAAATCCAGCGCGACGCATTGTCGCTCTGCAAAGCGACCGTGCTGATCGTGAGCGAACGCGCCCCGCTCAAGTACGCCGTGACGCCGTGGCCAACGCCTTCGTGCATCAAGTTCGGAAAAATGTAAGCAAGCGCTGCAATGGCTACGATCGTCGGACGGTCATCGGCACGAGTCACGCGGTGAGCATATCAGAACGTATCTTTCAGAAAGTAGCGATGGGATTCAGCGGCGAGCCTGTGCCGCCTGGAATCGCCATCGGCGCGGCGGTCAGCAGAAACGCCCAGCGTTTGCGCTGCGCGGCTTGCTTGCTCAGTTCTTCCAAATCGCAATTGTCGAAAATGTGGATGCCCATGGCGACGAGCGCCAGTTGATGGATCGGCAGCGCGACGCCTTCCACCTGCGACGGCACCACGTCCGACGCCTCGTCGCTGCCCAGCATCGCCACGCCGCGATCGTGCAGCCAGCGTGCGCACGAGGCGTGCAGTCCGGCGGCGTTGCGTCCCACGGGCCACGGGCCTTTCGCCGCGCGCCGCGCCCAGCGTCCCGTGCGGATGAACACCACGTCGCCCGGCTCCACTTTCACGTGGGCCTGTTTTTCCCATGCTTCTAAATCCTCGGGAAAAATCGCCGTGCCCGGTTCCATGAAATCGACGCCCTTCAGGCGTGCGATGTCCATCAGCACGCCGCGCGTCATGATGCCGCCCTTCGCGCCGATGATCGAAAGTTCCTTCGCGCCGTCTTTCGTCACGTCGTCAGCCGGAAAGCCGTTGTACATTTTCCCCTGATACGTGGCATGACAAAGCGCGTCCATGTGCGTGTGCGCGTAGCCGTGATAATTCACGCTGTAGGAATCGAGCCAAAATGTGCCGGCGCGCGGCAGCATGGTTTGTACGAAAGGACTCGTGTTGTCCTCGGCGCGTTCTTTCAACACGTCGTGCGCCAGCGACACCGGCACGCCGTCCTTCACAAGTTTCAGTGCTTTCTTGCGCTTTTGGGGCGTAATCAAATTCAGCGTGCCGAGTTGATCGTCAGGGCCCCAGCGGCCCCAGTTGGAAAGTTCGGTCATCCAGCGATCGACGTCGGCCTTGACCATCTTGTGATCGGGCGCGTCGGCGAGCAAGGTTACAAAAAGTAGAAACCACATAGGCGCTCCTCACTTGGCGGATTGCAGATTCTTCACCAGCCACTCGACCGCTTCGTTTACATCTTTGGTGGAAATGTTTGCGACACCCGATGGAATTTCCGGCGGCTGATAATCCCACAGAGCGTACGCGACGTTCGGCGCGGCGCCCGAGCGCGCCACGCGAATCGCGTCGGCTTGAACCAGCGCCGGCGGACGCTGTTGGCGGACAGTGGAACGCGTCTTCAACACGGGCTTGAGCATCGCGCCCGCTTTCACGCGGCCGTCGACGGAAATAATCGAAGCGACGTGCGCGGCGGCCACGCCTTCACCGAGCAAGCCCAAATGATCGGCATCGATGCCCGGCTCGCCGGCCAAGTAGGAAATCGCGTTGCGAATGTCTTCGATCTGCCGCTCCGGCACGAGGCGCTTGCGCACGATTCGCATCTTTGCGGTGGTCTCGAGAAAGCGGAAGCGATCGTCTTGATAAACGTGTTCGGCCGTGTACAGAAACCCGCCTGACTGGCCCCATCCGCGATAGTCGATGGCCATCGCGGCGACGCCAGCGTTCGCAATCTTTGCGGCGACCGCTTCCATCGAGCCGTGGGTAAAACCCCAACCGGGCGCGAGCACGACGGCGGGCGTTTTCCCGGAATCAGTAAAACCTTCCGGAAGGAAAAGTTTGCCGTAGCATTGCACGCCGTTGGAGAAAAAGTGAATCTCGCGCGTCCGTTCCGCGGGAAAATGCACCGCGGCCACGGGCGCTGGCGTTTCCGGTAATGGCAGGTTTTCCATGGCCGCCACGGCCGCGTTCGGTTTATCCGCGGCAAGGAATTTCGTGAACCAATTCGCTTCCAACGTTGAAGTCACTTCGAACGCCGCGCCGGAATACGCTTGGAAATGCGTGATGTAAGGGATCTCGGCCACTTGCGATGTGCCTGAAAAAACTTTCGTCGCTTCAAACGGACCACTCGGCCCGCGCATATTTCCCAGTTCGTCTTTTTCCGCCGGCAGCCAGAGGATCGCGGTGGATTCAGGAATGCGCGTGAGCATTTGCCAGGGGCGATGCTCGCGTCCTGTCTCGTTGGTTTCCAGGTCGATCTTGGTGCGGAAGGAAAACCCGCCGTCGATCTCGGCACCTTGACCGGTTCGCGCGCGCTTGATTTCGTCGGCGAGAACCGCGGCAGTGTGATGGATCGGCCCGGTCGCGCCGCGCCCCGCCACGCCGATCACTTGCGACGTTACCGCCTTGACGCGCGCGTCGAGGCCCGCCGTGTTCACCACCACGCCGCCTGAATAGCTCGATCCCCAAATGCCGATGCGATTCGGATCGACGCCCGGCTCGCCTTGGATGTAGGAAACGGCGGCGCGATACGCTTCGCCTTGCGCGAAGGCGTTGAGGCTGGTGCGTTTCAAGCGCACGCGCGCCGTTTCTACCCAAACCGTTTTTGTGTCGTTGGAAGGATCGGGATCGAGCAACCTGGCGATTCCTTCGCTTGGACCATACGAGCGATAATCGATGACCATCGCGACAAGTCCGCGCTCGGCGAATCGCGCACCATATTTTTCGATGCCGATGGAGATACCGTTGAAGCCGTGACCAAGCACGACGGCGGGCCAATGCCCTGTCGCCGAGAATCCGCGCGGGAAAAACAGCTTGGCGTAGAGGGCCGCGCCGTCGCAGTAAAACGTGATTTGCTTCGTGGTGACGCCGGCGGGCAGCAAGTACGGCCAATCTTGCGGCTGTGTTCCACCTTCGCGTTTCATCGCAGGATCTGCGGCCTGCTTCTGCACTTCGGCGCGCAGCGTTTCGATAATCGACGTATCGATCGGCGGACCTTCGAACGCCAGCAAGACGTTACCAGGACGCCCCCCAAAAGCCCCGTATCCCGCGTTGGCGAAAAGCATTCCTCCTGCGACAACCGCGCCGGGACCCTGCATCGAGCCGCCTTTCGCGGCCACCTTGTTTACCGTTTCGAAATCGCGATTCGTGTCGAACTCCCAAACGATCGCGCCGTCTTTCGTGGAGTACGCGCGCAGCGCGCCGTCATTCGATCCCGAAAAAACGATGCCGGGAATCGCGGTGATCGCGGCCGATTGCGCGGCGTTGCATCCGCGCCCGGGCGGTCCGCACTTTGGCGTCGGCGCCGGTGTCATCCACGCGCGTTCGCCATTCGCGAGCCTCACGGCATGCATTCCGCCCGGTTGCGGACGCGTGATGTCGGACACTGCGAAATATGCTTGCTCGCCGTCCACCGCCGATCCCCACTCGAGTCCGCCGAGCGCGCCGCCTTGTCCCGCGCGATATTGCCAGATGATTTCACCTTGCTTGTCGGGATCGAGCGCAAAGCCGACACCCGATTTTTGTCCCGCGACAATCATGTCGCGACCGCCGACGCTCGTGAGAATCGGCGCGTGCCCGAAATCAAAATCAGGACCATTCGTAGCAGGGCAATTTGGGTTCGTCGAGCCGGTGCGGCATGCGGAGATGAACGTATCGTTCGGCGTGGCTTGCTTGGACCAACGAATCGCGCCGGTTTTCAAATCCATCGCGACGATGGCGTCCGATGTTGCTTGCGGCGGATCGCTGTACGTGTTGCCGGTGCCGACGTAGAGCACGCCGCGCTTCGCGTCGATGGTGGGGGCGCTCCAAATCGCCGCGCCGCTGGGGCCGTAGAGCGTCACACCGGTGCTGGACTTTCCCCGCGGGACCGCTTTATCGGCGATGGTGTACGTTTTCCACACGATCGCACCCGTTTTGACGTCAAGCGCCGTGACATTGCCCCTAAAAGTACAGCACCCATAGTCGGGATCGGCTCCTTGCGCTTCTTCATACGACGACATCGGTACATAAAGACGTCCGTCGAAAAGCGCCGGCGATCCCGTGATGCGTGCGAGCGGATGATCGTCAACGTGCGTCATCCAAACTTTTTTGCCAGTGGCCGCGTCCAGTGCGTAGGCGTTCGCCGACGTGTCGCCGAAGTAGATCAATCCGCCGCCAACGGAGATCGCGGTGCGAACGCCGCCGAGCGCACTGAAAGTCCAGTAGACGCAGCCGGTGTGCGCGTCGAGAGAGTACACCGTTCCGTTCTGGCTGCCGACGAAAACGCGTCCACCGGCGACGGCCGGCTGGGCCCACGCGACGGTGGCGTCGGGAAATCCAAAGGCCCACTTCATGCGAAGCTGTGGAATCGCGCCGGCAGAAAGCTCCGCCTGCGCGGCCGGCTGAAAGCGCGTGTTCTCGACGCCCGCGCCCCATCCGTTCCACGTTGGCGCTGAAGTTTCCGCGAATTTCGGCGCGACGCCGCTGCAACGTCCGGCAGCCGCGCCCGTGACATCGCCGCCGATAGTTTTTCCAGTGAGAAACTCCGCGATGGCGCGACGCTCCAAACCGCTGAGCCGCGATCCTTGCACGCGCATCGATCCGGTGACGAGCGCCGTGAGAATCGCGTCGGGCGTGCGCGTCTTCAGAACGTCGGGCACGGGCGCGCGCGAGTTTTCGATGCCGGAGTGGCACGCCGCACAGCGTGTCTTGAACAGGGCGCCGCCGTCAGGGGCGGGTTGTTGCGCTACACAGACAGTCACACTCAACAGTACGAGCCATCGCATGGCGGAAAGCTACCATAGCCTGTATAGTGTCAGCCATGGTTTCGTGGATGCTCCTGCTATGCGGCCTGCTCCTTCAGGGGAAGCCGGTCCCAATCGCGTCGATCTCCGCGCAAGGATCGCGACTGCCCGCGGAAGCCTTGATCCGGCTGACGGAGTTGCAACCCGGACAAACAATCGACGAGCAAGGGCTCCGTGCGGCGTGCGACAAGATCGCCGCAACCGGCCTGGTCTCGGACGTCCGGTACGAGATCAAGTCGAAGCAGGTGATTTTCACGATGAAAGATGTCGAGCCGCTGATCCCTGCGAAGCTCGATTTTCCGGAAGGCGAGCAGCCCGTCGCTTGGAAATGGTTAAAACTTCACGAACCTTTGATCGATGGCCAACTGCCGCGGACGAAGGCGGCGATCGGTTTCTATCAAAAGCAAATCGATGCGTACCTTGCGAGCATCAACAGCGGCGCGGTAGCGAACGCCGCGGTGACCGCCGACGAGGCCGGCAAGCCGTATGCGGTCCATTTTTTCGTGGTCCAACCAGCGAATCAGAAACGCCTGGGACACCGCGACGACGGTGCGCCTGACTTCGAACTGGAGACCGCGGTCGAGCCGGGCAAAGTGATTTCGCAAGTGACACCGGCGTACCCGCCTCAGGCACAGCAGATCCGCTTGCAAGGCGTGGTGAAGCTTGACGCGACCATTAACGAGCGCGGCGAGGTCATCGAATGCAAAGTGATTTCGGGACACCCGCTCCTAATAAATGCCGCGATCGATGCTCTCCGGCAGTGGCGCTACGCTCCTAAAGTCGTGAACGGCGTTCCGGTTGAGTCTCACACCACGGCCGACGTGAAGTTTCAGCTAAACCCTTAGCGACGGCTTCCCTCATAATAGGGACATGCATGATCATCGTGTCCTCGAACCTGCTGGGTTTGAGCGTCGCCCCCCGAACTACATACTGATCTTCGTGGCTGTCGCGGTTCTCGTGCTGATCGTCGCGCCGGCGATTGCGTCCTACGTCATCGAATATCACTGGTGGCAGGAGATGCACCAAGTCTCCACTTGGCTCGACATGCTGTTCTACACCATGTCGCCGTCAGTGGGCGCGATCTTCGTGACGTTTCTCTTGTTGTTCATCGCGCATGGACGCGGCATGAAGTACGCGGGCGTGCGGTTGCGCGATCACTCCACATACTCCAAGCTTTCGGGACTCGGTTTGCTGGTGATTTCGGTGATCCTCGCCGCGGGCGCAGTCGACGCGTGGACCGTGGTGCGATTTTTCGGCGCGCGCAATCTACCGCAGGAAGCAACGGCATGGCGCGATTCTCTCTTCGGCCGTCCTGTAGGGTTCTACCTTTTCGATTTGCCTTTCTACGGCATGTTGCGCGACTGGATCCTCGCGCTCGCCGTGGTCGCGGGCATTGTCTATTGGCTCGCGGCGCGCGGCTGGCAGATTCGCGACCGCATCGACGACGCGCGCGAACAACTTAGCGAAACGCGCCACATCGATTTCCGCATCTTCCGCCTCGGCGGCAACCTGGAGTCCGTGTTTTTCCGCGGCATCGCGGTAGTGTTTCTGGGGATGCTGGCGGTGAGTTTTTTTCTGGGGCGCTACGAAATGGTTTGGAACGATCACAGCTTCATGACGGGCATCGATTACGTGGACCAACACGTGACACTGCCGTTGCAATGGCTGATGATCGCGGCCAGTCTTCTGGCGGCGGCGCTGGTGGCGATGGGCCGGTGGAATCTCGCGGCGTGGATGGCGTTGGCTCTGGCGTTCAAAGTGTTTGTGCCTTCCGCGGTGCGCGCCGTCTACGTGCGGCCGAATGAAATTTCCCTCGAACGGCCGTACATCCAACAGCACATCGAAGCGACACGCGCGGCATTCGGGCTCGACCGTCGAGTGATGGAAAAGGAAGTCGCCGCGAAACTCGACGGCCGCTTCGATCCCGCCAAAAACCAAGGGTTGTTGCAAAACGTGCGGCTGTGGGATTGGCGGGCGTTCCATGACACGGTCACGCAGATTCAGGCGCTGCGTCCTTACTATGCGTTTCACGACACCGACGTCGATCGTTACATCATCGACGGCCACATGCGTCAAGTGCTGTTGACGCCGCGCGAACTCGACATCCACCAGCTTCCCGCCGCACAAAGCCGCTGGATCAATCCGCATTTCATCTATACGCACGGCTATGGCGTGGTGATGGCGGAAGCGAATCGCATCACCGCCGACGGATTGCCCGTGTTGTTCATTCAAGACGCGCCGGCCGTGGTGAAAACGGACTCGCTGAAGCTGACGCGTCCGGAAATCTACTACGGCGAGGTTACACACGAACCGATTTTCGTACACACGGCACAGCCGGAGTTCAACTATCCCTCGGGCGCCGACAATGTTTTCGCGCGCTACGAAGGCACCGGCGGATTTCCCGTTTCGTCACTGGGAATGCGCGTGGCAGCGGCCGTATCCGAAGGCGATCCCAACATTCTGCTGACCTCCTACCTAACGCCAGAGAGCCGCATGATGATCCGGCGCAACGTGCTCGCTCGACTGCGCGCGCTCGCGTCGTTCATTACCTGGGACAGCGATCCATATCTCGTGGTCACGAAGGAAGGCCGCCTCATGTGGGCCGTAGACGGATACACGACGTCGAACGCGCATCCGTATTCGCACTCGGTCGATCTCGGAGACCAGGGTTTCGTGAACTATATGCGCAACGCCGTGAAGGCCACGGTGGACGCCTACGACGGCGAAGTGCATCTCTACATTTTCGATCCCACCGATCCGATCATTCGTGCCTATCAAAATCTTTTCCCGAAGTTGTTGCAGCCGTTTTCCGAAATGCCCGCCGACTTGAAGGCGCACATGCGTTATCCCGAAACGTTTTTCTCGGTGCAGGCCGAGGTTTATCGCACGTTTCACATGCGCGATCCGCAGGCGTTCTACAACAAGGAAGACTTGTGGGACATTTCGCGGACCGTGCAGGGCGCGCAGCCGGAACCAGTCACGCCGACGTATCTGGTGGCGACACTGCCGGGAGAAGACCGCGAGGAATTTCTTCTGGTGACCACATTCACGCCGCGCAACAAGGACAACATGATCGGCTTGATGGCGGCGCGCTGCGACGGCGCGCACCTCGGTGAAATGGTGGTGTTGCAGCTTTCGAAACAGGAATTGATCTTCGGCCCCATGCAAATCGGCGCGCGGATCAATCAGGATCAAACGATTTCGAAAGATTTGACGCTGTGGAACCAGCAGGGATCGCAAGTATTGCGCGGCCAAACGCTGGTGCTGCCGATCGGCAACACGTTTTTGTACGTCGAGCCGCTGTACATTCAGGCGTCGCAAGCGCGGATGCCGCAAATGAAGAAAGTAATCGTGGCGATCGGCAATACATTGATCTATCGCGATACGTATGAGCAGGCGCTGGGCGATCTCGATGCGCTCATGCAAGGTGGTCTGCCGGCAGCGGCCGCCCAGCAAACGACGGCGGCTACGGCGCAAGCGCCCGCGCTGCTGACGACACCGGATGATCGCTTGAAGGAATCGATCCGCAATCACCTGGCGCGAGCGCGCGAACTGATGTCGCAAGGAAAGTGGGCCGAGGCCGGGAAGGAACTCGATGCGATCCAGACGGAGGTGCGCAAGTGATAGGACTTGAATTTAACAGGATATACAGGATGGACAGGATAGCTAGAAATCAATCTGGCGGATCACAGCTGGCACTGCTCGAATAAAGCTGACCAACGCTGAAGTCTCCACGAGCACCAGTTCCACTATCGGGGCCACCGTTTACGACGTCCACGAGAGGCGGCGATATCGATATCAATTTCCACCTTACCTGGGAGCCGCCGAAGAGCTTCAAAGGCATTACGCTGGATCAATTCCTCGAGCGCCCTGATAACGGTTTCTTGCTTTGTCCGGAGTCCGGCGCCTTTGCGCGCTTTTTCCAAGAGATCTTCAGGGATGTCGATCGTCGTTCTCATGCTTCAAGCATACAGTATGGCTGATTTGTAGGAGTCTCCGTCTAGCCGAACAATCGCAACTGCTCGCCCACCGGCGACTCCGCGAACGCTTCCGCGCGATACGCGTCAATTCGTCCGGCTAATCCGTGTTTCTTGCGCAAGCGTTCGACGAGCGCGTGCAGACGCTTTGTGTACTCGGGTCCCGCGCTGCCGCCGTGATCGTAACGGCGGTGGTAGCGCGCGGCGAGCGTAGGAAATTGCTTTTCGAGAAACGGATAGAACACTTTTTCCGAGCACGGACGCAGGAACAACACATTGGCCGCCACGAATCTCGCACCGGCATCAGCCACCGCGCCAAAGAGATCGTCGAGATCGGCCGGGGAGTCGGTGATCGCGGGAATCACCGGCATCACGAAGACGCCCGCCTCGATTCCCTCGGATCGCAGACGCGCCAGCGCGTCCAAACGCAATTGCGGACGCGGTGCGCGCGGCTCAAGCGCCCGCGCCAAGCCCTCGTGCAGCGTCACAATCGTCATGTTCACCGCGATCGTGTTGTGTTCGGCGATCGCGCGCAGCAGCGGGATGTCGCGCGTGACTAAATCCGATTTCGTGGTGATCGACAAATCGAGTCCGCGCGCCTCGGTGAGCACTTCGAGCATTTCGCGCGTCACGCCGTAACGGCGCTCGGCTGGCTGATAGGGATCGGTGGCCGTACCGATGGCGATCGACTCGCCGGGCTTGGTTTTCCCGCGGGCCAGTTCTCGCCGCAAGATCGACGCCGCGCCTTGCTTCACGAATATCTTTTGTTCGAACGCGTGGGCGTCAAATTCCATATACTCGTGGGTGTACCGGGCGTAGCAATACTGGCATCCGAACTCACAGCCCCGGTAAGGGTTGATCGTCCAGGAAAACGGCATGCGCGGACTGTCGCAACGATTCAGAACGCTGCGCGACTCAAGGTCGCGATACTCGACGCGCGACTTGGCCTCAAGCGTGGGGGCCAGCGCCGCCATGCCCGCGATCCCCGGCGGAATCGGGCCGATTTGGATGAGGCGGTCCATCGCTCTACCCTGGTGCTCTATCCATGAATAAGTTTCGCATTTCTTTCGCTTATTGTCAAGTGGGGACCGCGTAATCCATGCGCTGGTTCATCTCCCCGCTCGCCGAAGCCATCGAAAACGCCGTCAACGACGGCGCGCTGACCACCGCCAAAGGCGCGGCATACTCGATGGTGTTGGCGTTTTTCCCCACGTTGATGCTGCTCGCGACCGCGCTCGCCGGCACGCAGACCACGTCCGATCTCGCCGCGGAGATCACCCACGCGCTGAGCCGCGTGCTTCCGCCCACCACCAAGGACATCGCGCTGGCATATTTCTCGAAGCAGCCGGAACATCCGTTGAAACTGATTCTCTCGGCAGCCGGGCTGGCGATTTTCGCGGCGACCGGCGTGACGGGATCGTTCATTCAAGGCTTCCGCGCGGCGTATCGGCTGAAATTCAACTGGACGCTGTGGCACGAAGAAGGCCTGGCGCTGGCGCTGGTGTTCATGGCAGGCACGCCGATGCTCGCGGCGACCACGCTAGTGGTTTTCGGCCAGCAAGTTCAGGATTGGATCATGCAGCACACCGAGTACACCATCGCCGTGCTGCTGCTGGGCGCGGCGGTCCGCTGGATGGTCGCGCTGGCCACCGGAACGCTGGTGGTCGCGATCATGTATTACCTGGGACCGAACTGCGAGGACGGATTTCTGCGCGTGCTTCCCGGCGCGTTTCTCGCGACGGTCGCGTGGCTGCTGGCTAGCGCGGGATTCGGTTGGTATGTGAAGAACATCGCCATGTACTCGGGCATCTACGGCAGCCTGAGCACGATGGTCGCGCTGATGATCTGGATGTATCTCGCGTCGGTGATCGTTCTCGTCGGCAGCGAGTTCAACGCGGTGAACGAACGCAAGCGCCGTGGCGGGGCGAGGTATTAGGGTGGAATCCCCAAAAAAGGAATTCAGGGAAAGTTGCCGATGAAGAAAACGAGCGCGTTGGTTCTGTTGGCGTTTCCGCTGTGGGCCGCAGCGGCTGACAAAGTGACGGTCGAGGAGATTGTCGCCGGACACCTCGCGTCCATTGGAACGCCGGAGGCGCGCGCGGCCGTAAAGACGCGTCTCGCGTCCGGAAAAGCGCAGATGAAATTTGTGGAAGGTGGGCAGGGTCTGCTCGACGGAAAAGCATTCCTACTCGGCGAAGGCGCGAAATTCCGCGTGGCGATGCCTTTCAACACGAATCCGCACTATTGGGGCGAGCAAATCCTGTTCGACGGCTCGAAAGCCACGCTGGGATTCTCACAACCCGGCGAGCGCTCACCGCTCGGCATGCTTCTGAATCGCTTCGACGCGGTGCTGAAGGAAGGATTGGTCGGCGGCGCTTTGTGTCCGTCGTGGGCGCTCCTAACGCTCGAGGCGCGCCAACCGAAACTCACCTATAAAGGACTGAAAGACGGCCTGTACCAAGTCTCCTATCAAATGAAGAAGGGGCAGGAGGAGGAAGTGATCACGCTGTACTTCGAACCGCAGACATTTCGCCACGTGAAGACGTCGTACGCGGCGACAGTCTCAAGCCCGATGGTCGCGAAGAAGAACGACTCGTCGCGGCAAGTAGAAGCGCACATCGAAGTAGACGAAACGTTCAGCGATTTCGCAGCGGTCGACGGCTTGACGCTTCCGCACCGTTGGATGATTCGCACAAATCTCGCCGCCTCGCGCACGCAGATTCGCGAATGGTCGTTAGCTTTCGAGCAAATCCTGCACAACCAAGCGATCGATCCGAAGACCTGGACGCTCGATCCGGACTCGGGAAAATAATTAACCGCAAAGACACAAAGAAAGCCAACCCAGAGTAAAAGGTTGGCTTTTCTTTGTGTCCTTTGTGACTTTGTGGTTAATTCAGCCGTTCGTTAGAAATTCAACTTCAATCCGAGTTGCACCAAGCGCGGATCGCGCGACGACAAGATTTGGTTGTACGTTGTCGCCGTCAGGCTTCCGCTGCCCTGGATCGGATTGGTGTGGTTGAAGGTGTTGAACGATTCCAGACGGAACTGGCTGCTGAAGCGCTCGCTGATCTTGATGTTCTTCATCAGCGCCAAGTCGGTGCGCCAGAATCCCGGACCGCGCGCGGCGCCCGGACGCTCTGTGCCGATGTTGGTCTGACCCGTGTACGGAACGCAACCCACCGCCGTGCCGTAGCACACAAACGCCGGAGTCGTGGTCGTCGGGCCGGCATTCCACCATCCCGTAAACGAGTGGTAGCAGGACGATGAACCGGCGGCGCAACTACCCGCCTGATTCGCTTGACCGACTTGGTCGGCGCGAAGTCCGCAAGGCGAGGTGCCGAGGCAACCGATACCCGCGGGATCAACCACGTTCGCGCCCGTCAGAGTCGTCGTGACCGGCAATCCGGTCTGCCAGGTCTGCACGCCGCTGATTTGCCATCCGCCGAGAATGTGTCCGGCGACGCCCTTCTGCGTGCGCATCCACGGCAGTTCATACACGAAGTTCGCCGTGGCCACGTGACGGCGATCCGCCACGTTCGGGCCGTAGTTGTTCGGCTCGATGTTGGTGTATGTTTGCGGAATCGCCGCGCCGCCCGTCGAGCGGTCGGCGGGATCGGTGGTGAGTCCATGCGACCAGGTGTACGCCAAGCCGATGATCGAATTGCCCTGGAAGCGCTTCTGCACTTGCGCCTGCAGCGAATTGTAATTCGAAGTGTAGATGTCCTCGAAGTCGCTCGATCCCGCGTATCCGACGTACGGACGCAGGATGTTCAGGCCGGTCGTGTTGCTCGACGTGATGCAAGGACGTCCGTTGCACGCGGCGCCGCCGGCGAGCGATCCGCCGGTAGCGGTGAACTGAATCACGTTCGGACCGCTCTTACAATTGTTGGGCGCGGCGCACGCTTGCCACGCGTTCGGCACGGGCGCGTTGGTGTCCTCGAAGCCCGGAAGATGCACGCCGTTGTTGCCGTAGTATCCGAGATCGACGAAGAAGTCGTGCGCAAACTGATGCTGCACATCGAGGCTGCGCTGCTCCGAATACGGCGACTTGTAATTGATCGGGAGGCGCAGATTGAACGCCGGCGCGGCCGTGCTGGTGACGGTCGTCGTCGATCCCGTGGGATTCGCGAAGCTCACGTTGCTGAAGCTCAAGTTCGTGAGGAAGCCCGGATTGAGGCCGACGTTCAGCTCGGCGTTACCGAATTCCAAGCCGTTGTCGAAGTACAATCCGTAGCCCACGCGGACGGCAGTGCGGCCATCGCCGAACGGATCCCAAGCGATGCCGATACGCGGCGCGATCGCCTTGTCAAACTCCTTGCCGACCTTGCTGCCGAACGGCGATGGGGTTCCCTTGAAGCCGTTGTACGTCGGCGGATTCGCATAGATGAATCCGTTCAACGGGCTGTAGGCCGGATTGCACGCGCTCTTGGTCGGCAGGTTGTTCACCAACTGTACGTCGATGCTGCCGTTTGCCAGGACGCACGGGGCCTGCGACGCACTATAGATGGCCGGATCGAAGTTGCTCAGTTCGCTCGTACCGTTGGGACCGCTCGCGTCGGTCGGTTGACGGAAGAAGGAATGGCGGATGCCGTAGGTCACCGTCACGTTCGGGCGAACGTGCCAAGTGTCCTGCGCGTAATACTCGAACTGGTTGTCGAAGATGTTCGCGGTGACGTCGATGGACGCTTGCGAAAAGCCGCTGGCTTGTCCGAGCAGGAAATTCGCCCACGCCTGCTCGAAGGTGCTGGCGCAAGCGGTTTGACCGGCGCCGCCGCAGGCCGCTCCGGCCGTCGACGCGCTTGGACCATTTGTGTTCGTGAAGCTGAACGATCCGTTGTTCGATCCGGTGAGCTGATTTTCGTGCTTGTTGTAATGATAGAAGATGAAACCAGCCTTCACGGTGTGATGTCCCCACACTTTGGTGACGTTCGCGAAAACCGTATTGTTCGTGTTGTAATCGCTGTACGGACCGAAGTCAGACACGCCGGTACCGCCGGTGATGCCGACGGTCGGCACGCGGCCGAGAATGTTGGCGAACGGCAAGCCGGTTAAGGCCGCTTTCACGTCCGGCGATCCCGAGAAGTTTTCCGAGCCGATCACGCTGCTCAAAATCGCGCCGTAGGAATATCCGTAGCCGCCGTCGATAATCAGCGTGGGGCTGGGCGTGTACGTCGCGTGAAGGTTGTACTGATGTCCCGGCGAATTCGTCGACGTGGTGGCGATGCCGTCGAAGGGATAGCCGGTGAACAAGCCGCCCGCTTCAATCGTCGGAATATCGTCGTGCAGGAACTTGCCGTTGATCGCGAGCTTGGTTCCGAAAGAATGATCGATCTTGATCATGTCCTCGCGGAAATTATTCAAGTTCCGCAGCGTCGACACGTAGTTGAACGGCGTCGGCGAGTTGGGCGCGGGGAACTTGTTATAGATGTCCTTCACGTAGGCGGCCGCCACGGGATTGATGTTGGCAGTAGGAATCGTGGTGCCGTAGCCGGTGCAGGTTCCCGGGACACCGTTCACGTTCTGCCAGCTCGTGCAGACCACCGTTCCGAACTGGCCGTTCTTCATCGCCGGCGTGGGGATCACCGCCGTGGCGTTCGTATAGGTGATCACGCGGCGCGCTTCCTCGGAAAAGAAGAAGAACGTTTTGTCGCGCTGTTGGTAGACTTTCGGAATGTAGACCGGACCGCCGACGGTGCCGCCGAAATCGTTGTAGCGCAGCAGGGGACGAAGCACCGAGGCGCGATTGTTGAAAAAGTTGTTGGCGTTCAGCTTGTCGTTGCGGAAAAACTCGTAGACGCCGCCGTGGATGTCGCGCGTGCCCGAGCGCGTGATGACGTTGACCTGCGCGCCGGCCGAGCGGCCCGATTCAGCGTCATAAACGCCGCGCACAATGCGGAATTCCGAGATGGAATCGACGCTGGGGAAACTCAGCAGCGTCAGGTTCGATCCGCGATCGACGTTATCCATGCCGTCGACCAGGAAATTGTTTTCTTCGCGGCGTCCGCCGTTCACCTGAAAGCCGACGGTGTTGGTGCTCGAACCGCCGAAAGGCGACGTGGCGCCGACATAATACTGGTCCGTGCTGTTGCTGTCGCTGACACCGGGAACCAGCGTCAAGAGCTGTGTCCAAACGCGATTGTTCATCGCGAGCTCGCGCACCTGGGTGCCCGAGACCACGCCGACCGCCACGGCGTCCTGCGTCTCGACGAGATCCTTGGCGGCCTCCACGTGAACCACTTCCATGGGCGCGCCGATTTGCAGCGTCGCGGTGACGCTGAGCCGGTCGCTGACGTTCAAATTGATGCCCGCTTCCTCGAACTTCTTGAAGCTGGGCGCTTCGACCGTCACCGAATAATGTCCCACCGGAATTTGCGGAAACGCAAAGTCGCCCGAACCTCCGCTAGTCACAGTGCGGACCACCGCTTTCGTGTCCATATTCACCAGCGTGACCTTGGCGCCGGGAACCACCGCGCCGCTCGGGTCTTTCACCACGCCGGCGATCGAGCCGGTGGTTTCCTGCGCAAATGCGGACGTGCACACCAGCGACGCCGCCAAAAGGACAAACAGCATGATTTGTTTCTTGGATGAACCCATACCCACGCTCCTTAAGGAACTTGACCCCTGCCGTCCAGTTTCCCATGTTACAACGTTTTAAGCAACGATTAAGACGGTTCCCGAAGGCGTACTGTTAGTGAATATGGACTCAAATCTTGTGGAGTGCACTTTGGGAGTGCGGAGGCTTACCCGGCGCGAGCGCTGCTGCGAGCGAGGCTTGCCTCGCGCCCGACCCTGACGTAGAATCGCCCCGTAGCTTATGTCGGCATTCGGTGACAATCTGCGTCGTGAGCGCGACCTTCGTGGTGTCTCGTTGGCGGAGATCTCCAAGGCCACCAAGATCAGCTCGCGCATGCTCGACGCTATCGAGACAGAGCGTTTTGAGCGCCTGCCGGGCGGCGTCTTCAACGCCGCGTTTGTGCGGCAGTACGCGCGCTATCTGGGTTTGGACGAAGACAAGACTGTCGCGGAGTTCACGACGGCGTGCGGTAGCCCCAAGGAGTCGGAGAGCCAGCAGCGTGACGCCGCGATCGGCGTGTTGAGACAGATGGTTACGGCGCCGCCGCAATATCAGACGTCGGCGATGAATCGTTTGCCGCTGTTGATCGCCGCGGGATTGCTGGCGGCGGGCGCGTTGGGGGTGGGGGGATGGCGGATCTTCCGTGTGGTGAAAGACCCGCCACTAATCACAAGCGCGCCGCCGCGACCGAGAACTCCGGTGATCGCGAAAACGCCTGCACCGGCGGTGGTTGCTCCAACGCCAGCGCCGCCTGCCGCTACGGAAACAGCCGCTCCGGCTGTGCCGGCCGCTACCGGCGTGAATCTGGAAATTGATTCCACCGCGCGCGTGACCATCCGCGTGTCAACCGACGGCCGTCCCGAGTGGTTCGCGGTGATGCAACGCGGCGGTCATCGTACGATCAAGGGCGATCGCACGGTTCAACTAACCGTCGACGACGCGGCCGCGTTAGTGGTCACCAAAAACGGCGAGACGATGCCGCCGCTCGGAGCGTCGGGCGAGACAAAGGCGATCACGTATCGCCCGTAGGCGCAGACCCCTCAAAGAGTCTGTGTGAAACCGCAGGAGCCTGTGTGAAAACTCAGCCCGGCAGGACTCTGTATGAAAACTCAGGCCCGCAGGACTCTGTATGAAAATTCAGCCCCTTCGGAGTCTGTGTGACAACGCAACTCCCGAGCCTGCGGCAGCAGGCGGCACAATGTTAGCCCCTGGCGAGGCGTTTTTTTGCCGAGCCTGGGGTAATCCGTTAGCGCGGTGAGCCTGCAACGCTGCCGACACAGACAACAGTGCCATCCGATTCGCTTGTGCCGCCTGCGCTGCAGGCTCGTACTCGAAACAACAGTGTCCCCCAGGCTCGGCAAAAAACGCCTCGCCAGGGGCTAACATTGCGCCGCCCGCTGTCGCAGGCTCGGGGCTGGAGTTGTCACACAGACTCCGAAGGGGCGCGCCAAGACAGCCCAGGCTGAAGCCGGAGCCGTTTTTGCTCCGGCGCAGGCCTGATTGACAATGCGGTAGAACGGAGCGCTGAAAGCGCGATTCAAAAAACCAGAGCGCGACGCAGGCGAATGAGGTTTGGGTCGTCCTTTCAGGACTCCATTTCATAATCCAACTCGACCCAGGCCTACGCCGGAGCAAAAGACGCTCCGGCTCCGACCTGGGCTGTCATAGCTCGCCCCTTCATCGGGGCTGAATTCTCACACCGACTCCATCGGGGCGAGTTTTCACACAGGCTCCTTCAGGGCTGAGTTGTCACACAGACCCCTCTTCGGGGCTGAGTTGTCACACAGACTCCCTCAAGCGCCTTCAAGACAGCATTCTCCAGCCGCGGCAAGTCGATCGTCACAGGTGCTATGATGGGTTTTCGCAAAACAGTCGTATGAGTCTGCCTCCGATCGACAAACTCGCCGCCGCCCGAGGATCGCTCGACATGCCGCCGGAATCGGCGCTCGAGTTGCTTGTCGCGCTCACTGAAGAAGACGACTCCGACATTCGCCGCGAAGCACGCTCGACCCTGGAAGCTTGGACCAACGAACAACTGACGCCGCTACTCAAGCGCCGCGCCGCTTCCACCGAAACGCTCCGCTATTTCCTGAATCAAGACACACTGCGGATGGAATTGCTCCCCACGCTGCTCGCGAATCGTTCCACGCCGCAGGACGCCGTCGCCGACCTCGCCACGGTCGCCAACATGGACACGATCAAGTGCATGTTGGACAACATCGACCGCCTGCGTACCAGCGCGCTCGTCGCCCTCAAGAACAACGCTTCGTACATGAAGCTGTACGAGAACCGGTCATCGGTAACCGACGAAGGGTTTGTCTTCGAGCCGAACCTGCTCGAGATGCTGATCATCGAGGCGCGCCTGGAGGACGAGCGCGAAGGAACCGTGGGACTCTCCGACGAGGAGATCGAGGAGCACGACAAGGCCATCGCCGCCGCCGACGCGGCCGGCGACGAAGAGAAGAAGTCTACGTCGATCTACGCGAAGTTGGCGAAGATGAGCGTGTCGCAAAAGGTGCAGGCGGCCATCAAGGGCGGCCGCGAAGAACGCGCCATGCTCATCCGCGATGCCTCGAAAGTGGTGCAGCGCGCCGTGCTGGGATCGCCGAAGCTCACCGACTCTGAAGTGGAGAACTTCTCGAACGCCAAGAACGTCTCCGACGAAGTGCTGCGGATGATCTCGATGAACCGCAAGTTCATGAAGAGCTATTCGGTGATGAAGAATCTGGCCAACAATCCCCGCACTCCCATCGACGTGGGATTGCCGCTGCTGAACCGCCTCATCATTACGGATTTGCGGATGGTCGCGGGTAACAAGAACGTCAGCGAAACACTGCGGAAGATGGCCGACAAGATGGCCAAGGCGAAGAAATAAAAACGAGGCCCGAGTCGAAGCAGTTCCGAGTACCGAGTTCCGAGTTCCGAGAAGTGATCGTGTGTGGACTCGGAACTCGGAACTGGGAACTCGGAACTAAGAGGCAACCGGCAACCCGAACCTTGTTTTCTCCGTCGAACCATGATGAAATGGTCCCCATGCCAGCGTACGTGGGCGGTCCAGGCGAGGCCCGGACGCTGACTTTCAAGCCGGTTAAGGACTCGAGTAGCGATTCATGAACGTTCGTCATACTACCTTTTTGCTGTTGCTGGTCGTATCGCTGGGGTTTGCCTCCGTGGCGGTTGGACAGTCGTTCAACATCTCCACCGTCGTAGGATCGATCCCGGCGGTGCCAAACAACGTACCCGCGGTCAACGCAACCACCGGAATGCCCTCGGCGGTGCTGCCCGACGGCAAGGGAAATTTCTACTACACGGCGATCAACTGCATTTTCAAAGTCAATTCCTCGGGAGTGCTCACGCGCTTCGCGGGAACCGGCACCGGCGGATATTCCGGCGACGGCGGACCTGCGCTGCTCGCGAAACTGAGCAGCCCCAACGGCCTGGCTTTCGACTCCACCGGCAATCTCTATGTCGCCGATGCCGGAAATTACCGCATCCGGATGATCTCGCCGGCGGGAACGATCTCGACGATTCTCGGCAACGGCCTCGCGGGCGGTTCCGGCGACGGCGGACCCGCGGCGCAAGCCACTGTGTATCTGATTCGCGGACTGACCATCGATTCTTCCGGCAACATTTACTTCAGCGATTACGGAAATCACGTGGTGCGGAAGATCAATACGCAAGGCGTCGTCTCGACAATCGCGGGCACGGCCGGCACCGCCGGATACTTCGGCGATTCGGGTCAGGCTAAGGTCGCCCAGTTGAATCGCCCCGAGGGCGTGGCGGTAGACGCGAGCGGCAATCTCTACATCGGCGATAGCGGAAACAATGTGGTGCGCATGGTGACGCCCGCCGGTGTGATCAGCACGTTTGCCGGCGTCACCACAAACGAAAGCACTACCGCGCCTACGACCACAACAAATCCCAGCGGCACGGTAACTACAAATTCGGTGGGCATTCCGGCGGCGGCCGGCTTCAACGGCGACGGCGCGGCGGCCACATCGGCCGTGATGAACGCGCCGGAGAGCATTTTGGTGGACGCGAAGGGCAACGTTTACATCTCCGACTTCGGCAACGGATGCATTCGCATCGTCACCACCGACGGCAACATCAACACCTTCGCCGGTGAATGCACCGACATCGGATTTTCCGGCGACGGCGCCGCGGCCACGGCGGCAGAATTGAACGGCGTGGTCGACATGCACTTCGATACGTCCGGCAACTTATACGTAGCCGATTGGGCGAGTTTGCGCGTGCGTGTGATCAACTCATCGGGAAACATCGGCACGGTGGCGGGCGGCGGCTTGCCTCCTTCCCCGCGCGGCGACGGCGGTCCGGCAACGTCCGCGCTGCTGGGATTTCCTTTTGCGATGGCCACGGACAACGCCGGCAATCTCTATTTTTCGGATTACGCGACGTACACGGTGCGCAGGGTTTCAGCCAGCGGCATCATCACCACCGTGGTCGGCAACGGCACGCCGGGATACTCCGGCGACGGCGGACCCGCGCTGAACGCGCAGATTTATCCGGCCGGCTTGACCCTCGACAATGCCGGCAATCTCTACATTGCCGACTACGGAAACAACGTTGTGCGCATGGTCAACACCAAGGGCATCATTTCCACGATTGCCGGCAATCGTAACAACGGCGGCGGATACTCCGGCGACCTGGGACCGGCGACCGCAGCGCAGTTGAGCTATCCCACCGCGCTGGCCTTCGACGGATCGAACAATTTGTACATCGCCGACGCCGGGAATTTCGTGGTGCGCATGGTGAATCCCGCGGGAAACATCAGCACGTTCGCCGGCACCAACGTGGCGGGCTTCGCGGGCGATAACGGACTCGCCAACGCCGCCAAAATTAATTACGTTTTTGGATTGCTGGTGGCCAACGGCGGACTCTACATTTCCGACTACGGCAACTATGCGGTGCGCTTCGTCAGTTTCAGCACCGGCCTGATTACGACGGTGGTCGGCAACAACAATCAAGGCTACACCGGCGACGGTCCGCTCGTCGGCGGCAGCGCCACCAGCACCACGGCGTATTATCAGTCCGGCGGTCAGGTGATTCAGCCGACGCAGCTCGGCGGACCGTACGGAATCCTGCTCGACCCGAGCGGACAGCTTTATATCGCCGATAGCGTGAGCGCGCGCATTCTCAAAATCACCAACAGCTCGACGCCGTCGGTGTCGACGATCGCCGGCAACGGCACTTTCGGATACACCGGCGATGGCGGACCCGCGACGCTAGCGGAAATTTCGTATCCGCTCGGCATGGTGATGGATTCGAGCGGCAACATTTTCTTCAGCGACTCGCAGAACGGCGTGATCCGCAAGTTGACGCTGCTGAAACCGAGCGGCGAGCCCACGGCCGTGGTGAACGCGGCGAGTTACAAGGGCAACACGGTTGCGCCCGGCGAGCTGGTGACGCTGTTCGGCGCGGGTCTGGGACCGGCGGCGGCGGTGGCCGGCGCTCCCAACGGCAGCATGTGGCCGACGCAAGCGGGCAACACGCAAGTGTTGTTCAACGGCGCGCTGGCTCCGGTGATCTATTCGTCGAACAATCAAGTTTCGGTGGCGGTTCCGTATTCGTTGATGGGATCGGCCAAAGCGACGGTGGAAGTTTTGCGCAACGGTCAGCCGGTTTCGGTTTTCGAGACGGCCGTGGCCGACACCGCGCCGGGAATTTTCACGCGCGACCAATCCGGGCAAGGACAAGCGGCGGCGCTCAATCAAGATACGACGGCCAACAGCGCGGCGAATCCCGCGCATCGCGGCTCGGTGATCGTGTTGTACGTCACGGGCGAAGGTCAAACGCTGCCCTTCGGCGTGAACGGCAAGATCGCGGCGCTGGGCGGCGCGTTGCCCCATCCGCTCCAAGCGGTGTCGGTGACAATCGGCGGCGCGACAGCGCAAGTGCAATACGCGGGCGCGGCCCCGGGCAATCTCGCGGGCCTGATGCAAATCAACGCGCTGATTCCGGATGGCATCACGACGGGCGCGTCGGTCCCAGTGGTCGTGACGATCGGCGCGGCGTCGAGCGCAACGGGCGTAACGATCGCGGTTTCGCCGAATTAATTACGCAGTGTCGTGGTAAACTAAATTTCTCGCGGGCACGTAGCTCAACTGGCAGAGCAGGGGCCTCTTAAGCCTCAGGTTGAAGGTTCGATTCCTTCCGTGCTCACCATCTCATTATCTGCCAGTACTTTCCGAATCATCCAGCACTCGCCGGAACTGATTTTGTAACATCGTGTAACATCAGAGTCCTTGACGCTTCCTCTAGCGCGGCACCGAAATCCTCGCTGCTGGGGTGATGGTACCTGCCCAAAGTCATCCCTACGTCGGAGTGACCCATGATTCTTCAAAGCCAGATGTCGCGGGCTCAATCGCAACGGGGAATATCCTCAACACCACGGTAACCTGCGTGATAGACTAACCGCGGCTTTCCCGGACTTAGCCGACGCGATAGTCTTCACTTGCAGGCTGGCCAGCCGAATCCCCGACAGCTTGAGTGCGTAAGTGTCTTGATTGGCCACACTCTGCTTCAATTGCCGACTGATGGCCCAAGAGGAGCACCTATATGAACCAAGCGAACCGTGGCAGCCTCTTCAGCTGCCGTCCTGTTCACGTCGGCGAACGATCATCAGCCAGAGAGTACTTGCAGATTCGCAGACTCGCCATAATTCTGCCGAGCCTCTTGGTTTTATGCGTCGCGGCCCATTCGCAGGGCATCATCTCCACCGTCGCGGGGAACGGCCAATCGGGCTATTCGGGTGACGGCGGTGCGGCGACAAGCGCGAAACTGAACGCGCCGAATGGAGTCGGCTTTGACGCCTCTGGGAACCTGTACGTCTTTGATGCCGGTAATCTCGTGGTTCGAAAGATCAGCGCCGGAATGATTAGTTCGGTCTCTAGTTCAAATAGCATTTCCGAAGATGGTGGGGGAGTAGATGCGGTTGGCGATCTCTTCCTCATCGGCGTCAGCTATCTTTACAAGCTGCCGGTTGGGAGTCAGAACCTCCTTTTCGTCGCCGACGAACCGAGTTGTTGCAGCGTATTTCCTGATTTACACGGCAACGTGTTTTATGTTTCCGGCGAAAGCGTTGTAAAGATCCGTCCTGATGGAACTCCTATCACGACAGCGACACTTAATGCTTCGATCTCAGCATTGACCGGCGACGCAATCGGAAATCTGTACGCAGCCGTCCTCGGAAATCATACGATTCGGAAGATCGACAGCAACGGTGTTGTCACAACAATCGCCGGAAACGGCCAAGAAGGCTTTTCAGGTGACGGGGGCGCCGCTACAAGCGCGAAACTAGATTCCCCTCACGGTGTAGCCATAGACGGAGCCGGCAACCTCTATATTGCCGATACCAACAATTTGAGGATTCGAATGGTTAATCCCGCAGGAACCATCAGCACGGTTGCGGGCAACGGATTCTACGGCTTTTCCGGCGACGGTGGTTCCGCAACAAACGCGATGATGACGAATCCGGCCGGGATTGCGGTGGACGCTGGCGGTAATGTCTACTTTGCGGACACCAGCAACAACCGCATTCGCAAGATCACGGCTGGCGTTTCCGGTATCGTCGGCACCTCTTCGGTCCAAGCACTGGCGGGGACAACTGCTACAATTCCGATCTCACTGAATCTTACGACAGGGACCGCTGCGAGTCTCAGTTTCAGTCTGGTAATCACGCCAGTCGGAGGCGCTCCCGCGTTGACTGGGACGTTAGCGTTTCAGCAGGCCAGTGGCCTCCCAGTGCCGGACACGATTGACACCGGAGTCGGTTCCGGCACCATTAGCGTCTTTTGGTCATCTATTCCCACGCCGTTGACTGGCAACGTGGCCATCGGAAATGTATCTTTATCGATTCCCGCGACGGCCAGCATTGGACAAACTTACAGCCTTCAAATCACAGGTGCGAGCGGAAGCGCGGGGACCACGGCCGTAGTTCTTGGACCCAGTCCAAACGGACTCTTGACGGTCGCGCTTGACTATCTCGTAGGTGATGCTCTCCCCAATACAGGAGACAGCGCGGGATCGTTTGGCGACAGCATACTCAATACCCTCGATCTGATTGCTGCGCTACGCGCCGTCACCAATTTACCCGGATTCCGTCCGCAGTCCTGCACGGACCGCTTCGACGCGATGGATGCGTTCCCAGTGGACGCACCATCGGTACGGGGAGGAGATGGTTTCTTGAACACCCTAGATCTAATCGAAACTCTTAAGCGAATTACGAACATTGACGCGTCACGTCCTCGGCGTGTCTCTCGTGCGCTCACATGCCCGACTGCACAGGTTGAGGCTTTGGAAAGTAAGCCTGGCGAAGCGTTGCGCACGGCGGGCAACCTTGTCTTCGGCGAGACCGAAGCAATTGAAACAGGTGTTCGCATCCCGGTATATCTGGAAACCTCGGAGGTGCTCTCTTTGGCGGCCTTCAGTTTCTCGTTGGGAGATGGCCGTTCGCAACTGAGTTTCGTCGCCGGAACAGTGGGGTCCCCATCCATCGTGGATACGGGTGTACCGGGTGCCATAGCGGTCGCGTGGCTGTCCGGTTTTGGCACGTTGGCCAATCGGCGAATACTATTGGGATACGTCCGTATGCCATCTGGCGTTGACCTGACTGTCTACGGCGTCAACGCGAACGCGCAATCAGACGGTAGTGACGTGTCGCTGGGCTTCATTTCCTCACGGAAAATTGGAAGGCCAAAGGCTAGGTGAACCGAACCGGCTACCGAGGCGCGTCTTTGACCTCAACCAGCGATTCTAGAGAAACCAACTCCTGTAACAAGTGCGCTCAAAACTACCTACTTTCGCATACCGCTGATCTTGGGAAGCCGCTGAAGCAAAAGTGTTTTCGCCATATGAGCACCGAGCCTCAGGTTGAAGGTTCGATTCCTTCCGTGCTCACCATTCCTTTTTTCTCTGTCTTAACCCATCACATTTGCAACGCAGTTAAATATATTGATCGCCACGAGAGCCGTCAGCAGAATGCAGGCGCGGACTCCGCGCTTTCGGTGCATCTCATATTCTTCGTCGCTCAGTTCCGGGATCATCACACCGGCGCGTCGCGCGCCAACCCATTCGGCGTGTCCAGCCACGCGGTAGACGGCGACGCAGGCGACATAGAGCGACCTCGCCAGCGGGTTGAAAAGATATTGTCCAAGCAAGGCCGCGCAAAACGGAAAGAACGCCGCCATGGAGAGTTGCAACAACTCAGCGACGAGGATGCTCTTTGTGATTCGCCGGTAGTAGTGATAGCGCCGGTTGTGCCAATACCAAAGGACGCCGAGAACCATAAAGCTAAGAAGATAGCTGCCAAAGGTCCCGGCATGATGCAGTAGCGACGATCCCAGTTCGCGCACCGAGCGGTGATGCTCAACCTCGGGAATCTTCAGTTCGAGGACCAGAACGGTCATCGCGATCGCAAAGATGCCATCGACCAAGAACTCCAGACGCGCCTTGCTGACCCCTAATCCGTGACCGGAGTGTTCATCCATAGTATGAGTCGAAGAGCTTATCATGCTCGGTGACGCGAGGCGCGGTGCGCTGATCACGGGTCCGCACACCGACTCTTAGCCCCGGAAAGAATCTGTGGGACAACTCAGGCCCGAGCCTGCGGCAGCAGGCGGCACAAATGTTAGCCCCTGGCGAGGCGTTTTTTGCCGAGCCTGGGGACATCGTTGTTTCGAGTACGAGCCTGCAGCGCAGGCGGCACAGGCGAATCGGATGCCACTGTTGTCTGTGTCGCCAGCTTCGCAGGCTCTGCGCGCTAACGGATTACCCCAGGCTCGGCAAAAAACGCCTCGTCAGGGGCTAACATTGCGCCGCCTGCTCCGCAGGCTCGGAGTTGCGTTGTCACAAAGACTCCGTTGGGGCTGAGTTTTCGCATGCGCTCCGGCGGGATCGATCAAGACAAGCCAAACTGGTCCACTTCCGTCGGCCCCGAAACGCCAAGAGAGAGATTCCGTGATGGTATGATTTTGGCGAGATCAAGAGCCCATTGCGACCCGCAAAGTATCAACGCACTCCCGCCGTTACCCAAAGCAGCGGCAACATTTTTGCCGATCTTGGTTTCCAGGATCCGGCACGCGAGCAGATCAAAGCGCAACTAATGCTGCAAATCTTCCGCGTCCTCCGGAAACGTCGCCTCACGCAAGTGCAGGCCGCCGAGATTCTCGGCGTCCGGCAGCCGCAGGTGTCTGGACTGATGCGCGGGCAGTCCGGCGCATTCTCCGTGGAGCGTCTCATGGATTTTCTGGCGGCTCTTGGCCACGACATCGAAATCAAACTGAAACCCACTCGCAAGCCACACGGTGAAGTGTCGGTGCGTGTGGCGTAAAGGCAATCCGGCATCTATCCTGCGGGCGTTACGTGAGCCACCGGAATGACGGCGGTCGTTTCCGCTGGGCGCTTGCCTGAAGCAATTTCGTGGACGGTCCGCAGAATGTCGGCGTTGTAATAACGGTTGCCGCAATTGTCACAGACCCCAATCGTCACGTCCTCAAGAATGATAAAGCCGAGTCTGTGCTTAAACGACTCGCGCGCGATACGGCGCGGTCGCACAGTGCCTCTGCAATACTCACAACGGTATCCGTACATATAAGGTCAGTTAAGGTCAGTTTACATCAATTCGATAAACCGTCACGATCAAGAGCCAGTCCTTGCGCACGAAACGACGACCCCGACTAAGGTGCCGTTGTCCGCGGCTCCGTGGACGACGTATCGATTACCTCTCGGATCATTGCGGTCGATCCGCGCTACGCGTCCTTCGAGGATGGCTTGCTCGACATCCTCGATGTCCAAAATGTCCTCAGCCATTTCTTCTACAGCATGCGCCGTAAGATCGAAGTGGCCCACGCGTATCAGCCCTCGAATCTTCTCGATCCACGACTGCGGATAAGCAAGTGAGTATAACCTCTGCCGCCATAATTATCGAGTCAGGCAACCGCACTCGGGACTGAATGTGCGGGCCGCCCGGCGCGTTCTCCGTGGCGGCTCATGGACTTTCTGACGGCGCTTGGTCCGACATCGAGATCAAACTGAAGCCTCACTCGCAAGCCACACGGTGAAGTGTAGGTGCGAGTGGTGTAGTAGACATGCCGAGTACTCAGCAACAGCATGATTTGACCGGTCGTTCCGTCACATTGCGTGGTTTCGCATAAAAAAAGCCGCTCCCCTGCGACCTCGCAGAGGAGCGGCCAAATCACACAACAGCTAACTAGTACGTGACCGTCAGCAATCCCGCGACGTCGGCCATCGACGAGCCGCCTGCGGCGATCGTGATCACGCCACCGGACACCTGCACGGTGTAACCGGCTCCCGGCGCCAATCCCGCGACCATCACGGTGTGCACGCCCGCAGGCAACGTCAGCGTCACGCCGCCGAAAGGCGTCGTGGTGCTCACGGGGAAGAACGCGGCGTTCGCTCCGAAGACCGCGCCGTCGTACGCCGTGCCGGAAGTGCTCTGCACGTACGTTGCCGCGACCATCGAGGCGCCCGCGTCCGCTCCCTGCAACACATGCAGGAATCGCGTGCTCGTGGGATTCGATGCATCCTGCACCGTGTAGATGAACTGCGTCGGCTCCAGGTCGGCGATCGGATTCAGTTGCGATGCACCGTTGACGTAGCTTGTGGCCGCGTTCATCGGTAGCAGCGTTTGCATGAACAACTGCTGACCGTCGGACATCGTTTCGGTGGAGATCGTCGCACCGTTCGCGCCCGTCGTCGTGACCGGAGCGTTCACCAAGCAGAGGTTGTAGCGCTTGAAGCCGGCGTGACCCGTGGTGGCGCGATCGTAGGTAACGATGTAATCGCTGCCACCGGCGTTCGAGAGCCACACGATGTCGCGCGTGGCTTGCTGCACGTCAATCGCGGCGTTCACCGGCGACCAGATCGACGGACGGTTGAACAAGTTCGCCATGTCCGTCGACGCGTAGACATATCCCGCGCCGCTCGACATCGTGGTCGTGGGATCGCCGGCGTTATCGCCCAACTGCCACTGGCTGCCGTTGGTCCATTCGTTGGTTTCGAACCAGGCTAGGTTGCCCGGCGTTCCCGCCGGCGACCAGTTTTGAATGGCCAGCGTGTTGTGGAACAGCGTGTCCTGACCTTGGACGTTGTTGTCGTAGTTGCTCATCTCCTTGGTCAGCCACTCGCCCTTGCGGAACAATTCGAATTGCCCCGCCGTGTCCTGCTGATGGTTGATGCTGGTCCACGTCGACTTGAAGTCGAACATGGTGCCCTGCGGCGTCCAATCGCTGTGCGCCACCACGCGGCCTTGCGGCGCGTCGTAGAACAACGTTGAATACGTGGGACGCGGATCGGGCTGCGCGCCCGCCGCGGGATCGAGCAGCAGGTAGTACATCACGCTCAACTGCGCGCCCCATGTCCACGGATTGTTGATACGCGCCGCGAGACCCGCTGAGCCGCCCGCGGGAGCATTCGCGGCAAACCAACGCGCCGCGCTTTGATGCGAGGTCACGTTGGTTTCACCTTCCAGAGCCGTGAGCATCGCAAACGGCGCGATGGCGTCGGGCTCCACGTACGTGCGCAGCATATCGCCATAACCCGCAAACTGATACACCGGACCTTCCCACAATTCCGTGGGAGGAACGAACGGCGTCGGGATCATCGACGAGATGTAGCCGTGCACCCAACGATCCCAAACCGGCGAGCCGATCAGCGCGATCTGCGGACCGGAAAGCGACGGATCGTTGAAGCCCGACGTTTGCAGCGCGAGCAACTGCTCGAGTACATACGCGAAGGATTCGCCGTACAAGAATCCTTCCGGCATCAGGCCTCCAGACGCAAGACCGAAACCCGCGCCCGTGGGATTGCCCGGCACACCGTAGGCCGCCGCGACCGTCGCGGGTTCGCCCATCATGGCCCACTCTTCGTAGAGCCACGCGCCGTTGGCGTCGAGGATGTAGCTGCGCAGCGTGTTGCCGATCGACGACGCCGGTAATTGCGAGTTCACTGGCGGATCGTCTTGCGGATCGAGCACCAGACCCATCATGGTCATGTTGCGCGCATGCGCCAGGAAGTAGTTGTTGCTGGCCATGCGATACGGCAGATTGTTCGGGAGCAGCGACAAGCTGTTGGTCACGCCGGGCGCGCCGGGATTATCGCCGCCCGTGGTGGACGCAACTTCCAACTTCGCCGACCACTGCATGAACACTTGCTGCACCACCGCTTTGTCGGCGGCCGTGAGAATCGGCTGGTTCTGCGCGTCGACCGCGTTGTAGATCCAATCGACCGTCAGCGCCCATTCGTGACCCGTCGCGCTGCCGCGATTGTAAGCGAGGAACAACGGATCGCGGAACGGCAGGCCCGAAGCCTGTCCCAGCGCCGCTTGATTCAATCCGTACATAATCAAGTTGCGCGCGGCTTGCGCGTAACCGATGCGGTTCGACGGATTCGGGTCGATCAACGACTGGAACGCGAGCAGCATCGCATCCTGTTCGACCGAAATTCCCTGATAACCCTGCGTGTCGCCGAAATCCGGGAACGGATTCGCCGGCGTGGGGCTCTTGTCGGTGAGTTGCGCGCCGGGAAACGCCGATTGATAATCGGCGACCGCCTGCGCGATCACGGATTGCAATCCAACGTAGGTGGGATTGCTATTGTTGGCCCAGCTTTGCAAACGCGTCACGTCCGCGGGCGTCACCCACAAGCGCGGATGCGCGCTCACGGGGAACGGCACGGGCGCCGGCGTGTAGTAGCTCGCCGTTACGGTGGTGGCCGCGGCGGGCATCGTCACGCTCGTGGAAGGTTGATTCGCGTTCGCGACGCCTTGGCCGGTCCAATGCTGGAAGAATTGTCCGGCAGGCGCGGCGTTCGCGCTGATCGGCACAACGGTTCCGGCCGCGTAGTTGCCGCTGCCGCTTCCATTGACGACAGTCAGGGTGTAGGAGAACGATGCGGTGACCGAAGTGGCGTTCGCGGGCATCGTGATTGTAGTGCTGGCGGACGATGCGTTCGCAACGTTGCCAACGCCCGCGCCGGTCCAATCGAGGAATTGCGATCCGCCTTGCGGCGGGTTCGCAGTGATCGCGACGACCGTGCCGGCGGCGTAGTTGCCGCTGCCTTGGCCGTTCACAACGGTCAGCGTGTACAGCGGACCCACCGCGAAATTCGCGGTGACGGTAGCGTTCGCGTTCATGGTGATGGTTGTGCTTGTCGCGTTGGAGTTGGCCACGGCCGCGCCGGTCCAATTCACGAAGACTTGTCCGGACGGCGGCGCGTTCGCCGCGATGTTGACGACCGTGCCGGGCGAATACGTTCCGCTGCCCGTTCCGTTCACCACGTTCAACGTGTATCCGGCGAACGGAATCGTGAACGGCGCGCTGAAGACGTTGCCGGGATTGCGCACCATGAATGTTGTCGTGGTGGCGTTCCCGCCGTTCCACGTCTGGGCGGTCAACTGGCCGCCGCTGTAGTTCGTAGACAACTGCACGCCGTCTTCCCAAATGTACGAGCCCTGGACGAATCCCGTACCCATAACGGTGACGGTCTGCGTGCCCAGCGGCAACGGATTGGGCATGACCGACGTGATCACGGGACCTTGAGCCGCAAAGGATGCCGTGACTGTGACGTTCGAGGCGGGCATCGTGACCGTGGTGGACGCCGCGCTCAAGTTGGCGACCTGCGTACTCGAAGGATTCGCGCTCCAGCTTGTGAATGATTGGCCGGAAGGAACGGTGGCGCTGATCGCGACGACAGTTCCGGCCGCGTAATTGCCGCTGCCGGTACCGCCAACGACGTTCAGCGTGTAAGTGTTCGGTTGCGATGCCGTGTACGCCGCCGTGACCGTGGTGTTGGCGGCGGGCATGGTGATTGTCGTGGAAGACGCGCTCGGATTTCCGATGACGGCGCCGGCGGGTGTCGCGCTCCAGCTTGCGAACTGTTGGTTCGCAGGCGGCGCGTTCGCGCTGATCGGCACGACGGTTCCGGCGGCGTAGTTTCCGCTGCCTGATCCGTTCAACACGGTCAGCGTGTAGGTGGTCGCGGCGCCGGCGATCGGCACTACGACCGTGTTACTGAAAACATTTCCGGGATTGCGGATCACGAACGTCACGCTGGTGGCGTTCGCGGCGGTCCAACTAGAGGCGGTCAAATGGCCGGAGACGTAATTCGTGGGCAATTGCGCGCCGTTCTCCCAAATCAACGAACCGTTGACGAAGCCCGTGCCGTAAACCGTGACGGTCTGCGTTCCGGATGGCAGAGGATTCGGCGAAACGGACGTAATCACGGGCGCCGGCTGCGAGATGGTCACGCTTGCCGAAGCCACGTGATACTTGTTGCTGGAATCGGTGGCGACCACCGTGATCGTCGCCGGATTTGTTCCGGGCACGTTGGCGGGCGCCGTGTAGAGTCCGTTCTGAGTGATCGTGCCGTTGGTATTGTTGCCGTTCAGTTTGCCGTCGACATACCAACCGACTTGCGCCGGCGTGAAATTGTTGAAGGCGGCCGCAAATTGCTGCTGCGCGCCGGTAGCCAGCGAGGCGCTGCTCGGCGAAATGGTGACGGTCTGCGCGCCGGCGAGCGCTACACCGAACAGCAAGGCGATGATCAAGGGCGTCCCGCGCCATGACAGCGTGCGATTGGAATTGACGTTGCGGACATTCTCCATGTGCTGCTAACCTCTCCGCCTCTGGCGGTCGTCGAGAACCATTCAGCACACCCGTAGCGGCGCGCGCCATTCGGCTCTCGCGAGAATTTGGGCGGGCTGCGAAGGGGGATTGCGGACTCAGTTGCTGCCCGTTGATATAAGCGCAATCCAGGGACAATTTTTCGCATTCTTTTGCACCGCGGCGCGTTTTTTAATCGTGGATGGGTCTAAATTGGGGCCGAAGTCCTAGGTCGAAACCGGATTTGCCACCCGAGCGAACAGGATGCGACAACCGCGCGTCCTCCATAGGGGGCCGGAAACTTCGGTGTCGCGTCCGTTGTGAGCGAAGTTACCGGAGAGACACCGAGGCCATCGAGCAGAATGATTCCTCGGTGTTCTGCGTCTCGATGGCAAGAGCGTGCCTCCAACGCGACTGTCACCGCCGCCACTTTGGTAGTGATTGGGATCACATCTCGGTGTGCCTCCGTCCTTGACAGGACGGGCGCGAACGTCATAGAGTCTTTCTTGTTCCTGCTTCTGTTCCAGTGGGAGGGACAACCAACGTCCGAGAAAAAGGGGATTGCTCCATGAAGAAGACTGCGATCGTATTAGGGTTTGTGATGCTGCTCGCGACGGTTGCGTTCGCCGCCGATAGCTGGACCGGCTACGTGACTGATTCGAAGTGCGCGGCCGGCGGCAAGTCCGGCGCGGACCATGCGGCGTGCGCGAAGAAGTGCATTGGCGGCGGCGATTCCGCCGTTCTCGTCGTGGATGGCAAGGTCGTCAAGATCGCCAATCAGGACAAGATCAAGGGTCATGAAGGACATCACGTCACCGTCACCGGCAAGCTGGAAGGCGACTCGCTGACCATTGCTTCGCTGAAGATGGTGGAAGACAAGCCGGCGCCGAAGTAAATCGCGCGGCAGTTTTTCGTCAGGTTCTTTTGGGGTAGGGTTGGGGACAGGCGGCGGCCTGTCCCCGTTTTTTTTGTATCAAGCAATCGCCGGCTACAGCAAGCGGAATGTCACCTGTACCTGCGCCGCCACCGGCACTGCGCGACCATCCTTTGTGCCTGGTTTGAAGCGCCACTGCTTCACTGCCTCGATGGCGCGTTCGTCCAAACCGAGACCCGCGGCACGCGCCACCCGCGCGTCAGCGACGTGACCATCGGCGTCCACGATGATGTTTAGGAGCACCGTGCCCTGGAATTTCGCGCGACGTGCGGCGTCGGTGAATTCGGGATCGACCGAGTAAATCACCACAGGATTCGTCGCGCCGGTGACCAGGTGAATGTTCCCGTTCCAAATGCCGGGGCCGCCGGGGCCGGGACCAGAGCCGGGGCCATTGCCGGGACCTACTCCACCGCAACAGCCACTACCCATCCCTCCGCCACCCCCTGGACCATTCGAGGGCGGACCCGCTTTACCATTCGGATCGCCGAAGAACGGAAGGTCCGGCGATTTCAGTTGCAAATCGGGCGGACCCGGCAGCGAAGGATCGACTTCAAGTTTCGCGTTTACCGCGCGAATCACTTGTTCCGGTGGCGCGAACGGCTCGAGCGAAAACTTCGGCGCCCGCCCAATCGCCGCGGGAGTTGGCGAACGATCGCCGCCGCCCCCGCCGCCATCGCGATCCGGTTGCATCAACTTGATCACGTCGTGCAAGTCGGAAGGCATGAGCAGCGGTGTGGGATTCGCCGGCGCGATCGGTTGTGTCACCCGGCCACCGAGCGATAGCAACACGCCGATCGCCAGCAAATGCACGATCACCGATGCAATGCGAGAAGAAGGAGAAGGCCCCGGCCCGGCCGGCAGGAGCAGATGGGGAACGTTTGGATCTACTGCATTCGGAGAAACAACGCGCTGGGACACAGCGCACCTCTGATTCTCCGGCCTGTTTCTACAACACTGTTGTGCTACAGCAAGCGGAAGGTCACTTCAATCTGTGCATAAACGGGAACCGGACGACCATCCTTCATTCCCGGCTTGAACTTCCACTGTTTCACGGCTTCCAGCGCTTTTTCGTCGAGGCCCAAACCCACGGCCTTCACGACGCGCGGATCTTTCACGTGTCCGTCGGCGTCCACCACGATCTGCACCAGCACCGTGCCCTGATACTTGGCCTTGCGCGCGGCTTCGGTGAATTCCGGCTCCACGCGATAGATCGGCACAGGAGGCGTAACACCACCACCTACGCGAAAAGCCCCGCCGCCGAATCCGCCGCCCGATCCGGGCCCGAATCCGCCGCCGTTGCCGGAGCCGACGCCGCCGCCGTTACCCGATCCAATGCCGCCGCCCGATCCCGTGCCGTTCGAAGGCGGACCATTCACGCCATTCGGATCGCCCCACACGCTCATGTTGGGGCTGGGCAGTTTCAGGTCGGGAGGTCCGAGCAAAGTCGGATCCATTTCCAGTTTCGGATCCACGGCGCGAACCACGGCCATGGGAGGCGTGAACTGCTCGTTCGAAAACTTTGGCAACCGGCCCTTTGACGCCGCGGTCAACGAGCGATCACCGCCGCCACCGCCGCCGCCCATTTTGTCGGGCTTGTTCATCTTGACGGCTTCATACGGCTTGATGTCGTCGGGGAGAAAAACTTTCGTCACGGCCTTATCGAGGCCGGTCTTTTTGGCGACCGCGCCGCCGGTGAGGATGATCAACCCGATGACCACCCCGTGAATCAACACCGACATGGGTCCGGAAACTTTGCCGTAGCGATAGTCGCCCCAAATGTCGCGCACCGCCACGGGCTTGGAGGTGGTTTGCAGCGGAGGGAGCTTGCTGAACTCCGTCAGTTCCTTGACGTTCTCGATGATCGACTTCCACCACGGGATTTCGACCGTCGGCACAAGCAGCCGAGCTAAGTGCAAATCGGCTTCGTCGTTAGGCTGTGGCGGTTGGCGATTGTAAGGTTCCATGGTGATATTGCGGACGTCCCAAGGTCCTGCCAAGTTCATACTACCACATCCGATTTGACGCAAGAAGCAGCTTTGCCATAAGCCTGCTGGTTGCGAAAAGGTGTTGCGCGACCGGCCCTTCGCGAGACACCCGGACGGTTCCTTGAGCTAGTCCTCTCCTCTAGTCTAGACGCTGATAGTACCCCAACAGTTTCCCGGAATGTGCGTAACGAATCGTAAAATGATGCGAATGGCGTCTGCACGAAAACGGTGCACAGGCGCCACTGCCGCAAGCCGGGCTTGGATCCTTGCGCCCGACGATGGGGCTCCGCCAGTCAACTTCACGGCACACACAAAAAAGCGCGGCCAACGGCGCCCGCGCTACGGTATATTGCTCGTCTATGAGAAATCGCCTTCTTCTCGCTTTCATGAGCCTCTCCGTCGCAACGGCACTTCTCGCCCAAGCCGGCACCAACGTGCCCGTGCGCCCGGGACGCGATCCCAATCAGCCGATCGACGAGGAATACACCAAGAAGATCCGCGAGTACACCACCGAGCCGTTCTTCAATTCGCCGGTCACCGACTATCTACCGGCGTCGAAGACCGTGCCCACGCCGAAAGCCGTGCTCGGCGACGTCGCCGGCGCGCCGGGGATTCTCCCGTACGCCGAGGATGTCTATCGCTACATGCGCATGCTCGAAAAAGCGTCGCCGCGCGTGAAGGTGATGCACATCGGCGAAACCGAGGAAGGCCGCGAGATGATCGCGGTGGCCGTCGCCGACGAAAAGTTGATCGCCAAGCTCGACGAAAACCGCGCGCGCCTCGCCAAACTCGCCGATCCGCGCACGATCAACATGAACGATGTTGAAGCCGACAAGCTGGTCGCGCAGTCCACGCCGATTTACTACATCACCGGCACGATTCACTCCACCGAAACCGGCGCGCCGACCGCCTTGATGGAATTGGCGTATCGCCTGACCGTCGACGACAGCCCCTACATCAAGTTCATTCGCGAAAACGTGATCACGATGATCACGCCGGTGGTGGAGGTCGACGGCCGCGATCGCATGGTGGACATTTACAAGTGGCATCTGGCGAATCCCGGCAAACAGTGGCCGAGCCTCGTGTATTGGGGACACTATGTGGCGCACGACAACAATCGCGACGCCATGGGCCTGACGCTCCAGCTTACGCGAAATGTTCTGAAGACTTTTGTGGGACAAAAGGCGCAAGTCCTGCACGATCTGCACGAGTCGGTGCCGTATCTTTACGACAACACCGTCGGCGACGGTCCCTACAACGCCTGGATCGATCCGATTCTCGCCGACGAGTGGCAGATGATCGGCTGGAACAACGTCCTGGAAATGACCAAGTTCAAAATGCCCGGCGTCTTTACGCACGGCACATTCGACACGTGGTCGCCGAGCTACTTGATGTTCATCGCCGCGATGCACAACGGCATCAGCCGCTTGTACGAAACCTTCGGCAACGGCGGCGCGGACACTGAAGAGCGCACGCTGCGCCCCAACGAATACAATCGCACCTGGTATAAGCAGAATCCGCCGCTGCCCAAGGCCAAGTGGTCGCAGCGCAACAACAACAACTACGAGCAAACGGGACTCATCACCGGCCTGGGATACTTCGCGGCCAACGGAAAATATTTCCTGCGGAACTTCTACGAGAAGTCCAAGCGCTCCATCGAAAAGGCGAAAGTCGAAGGACCGGCGGCCTACGTTTTCCCCTCTGACGATCCCCGCCCCGGCGGTCAAGCGGACTTGTTGCGCATGTTGCAGGATCAGGGCGCGGAAGTTTCGAAAGCCACCGCATCGTTCACCGTGCTGATGCCCGCGAAGAAGGCCCCGGCGACCGGTGGCCGCGGAGGACGCGGTGGCCGTGGCGGCGCCGCGCCGACCGAAGGCGAAACCGCAAACGCGACACCCGCACCGAAACCGCAGCCCACGCCGCGGACTTTCCCCGCAGGCAGCTACGTGGTCCGCATGGATCAGCCGTATTCACGCATCGTCGACACGCTGCTTGACTATCAATACTGGGCGACGAACGATCCGCAACGCGCGATCTACGACGACACCGGTTGGACCTTCGGTGAACTCGGCAACGTACAAGTGGTGCGCGTCACCGACGTGAAAGTGCTCGATGCGCCGATGGATCGCATTACAACACCGGTGAAACCGGCGGGAGGTCTGCAAGGCGGATCGAGCGTTTACTTGATCAATCACAACGCCGACAATGCGCTGGTGACGCTCCGTTACGCACTGAAAGGCGCGAAGTTCGAAGCAGCGGAAGATCCCTTCGACGCCGCGGGACATCATTTCAATCGCGGATCGTTCATCGTAAGCGACGTGGCGTCAGCGGACATCAACAAAGCGCTCGGCGAGTTGGGAATTGTCGGCTACGGCGTCGACGCCGCGCCGTCGGTGAAGACGCATCCGGTCGGTGTGCCGCGCGTCGCCATCATGCACACGTGGCAAGGCACGCAAGCCGAGGGCTGGTGGCGCGTGGAGTTCGATCACCTGAAAGTTCCCTACGATTACATCAACACGCAAAAGATCGCCGGCATGGATTTGCGCGCCAAGTACGACGTGATCGTCTTCGCGCCGGGCGGCCGCGGAAATCCCCTGTCGGTCATCCAGGGCTCGCCGATGTACGGCAATCCGCTACCCTGGAAAAAAACGGAACTGACGCCGAACTTGAACGGATCGCCGGGGCATCCCCTCGATGAAACCGACGACATGCGTCCGGGCATGGGCTGGGTCGGCCTCGAACATTTGCAGGAGTTCGTGCGCAAGGGCGGACTGCTCATCACCGCCAACGACTCGACCGCGTTCCCGATGACCTTCGGCATGACGCCCGGCGTTTCCACCACTCCGGCGCGCAATCTAAAGGTCACCGGATCGGCGCTACGCTCGAAGATGGTCGACGCGGCCAGTCCGATTGTTTACGGATATTCGGACAATCTCGCGATCTTCGCGTCGAACCCGCCGATCTTCGGCGTAAGCAATCAAGCGGGCGGTGGCGGAGGAGGTGGACGCGGCGGCGCGGGTGGCGGTGGCGGGGAGCGTCCCACGGGGCGCGGAACGGCCGACGATGCCGATCAAGTTCAGGGCTTTGGCCCCACCGAAGTGCCCGAAGAACCGCGCGCGGAAACCTGGCAAGCGCAGCCGCTCACCGACGAGCAAATGCGGAATCCTGTGGGCGTGATCCCACCGGCACAGCGTCCCCGCGTGGTGTTGCGCTACGCCAACGCCAATGAGCTGCTCGTCTCGGGCTTGCTCGATACCGGCAACGAACTGGCGCAGCATCCTGCAATTGTCGACGCGCATTACGGCGATGGTCACGTGGTGCTGTTCTCGAACAATCCGTTCTGGCGCGCGGAAACGCAAGGCAGTTACTTCCTGGTCTTCAACGCGATCCTGAATTTCGATCACTTGGACGCAGGCCGGAAACTCGATAATCGCTAGAATCACAAAAGGATGCACCGCGCGGATCGCGTTTTTACTCGATAGGCGATCCGCAGGTGCATGACCGACGACCTATGTCCTACGGGCCAGACGCATTTCAGTAAAGTTGTCGCTTGATTTTGCCGATCTCATTTGGAGTATTCTCTAAGTAAGAGATGAACTACCAGACCCACATTCAGGAGCCGTCGCTCTTTCGGCCGCATCCCAACCTAGCGGACGAAGTGAACGACGCGATTTGCCGCTCGGAAGTGGAGGGCGGCGTCTTTCTCGAATCGCTGCCGGTGGACGCTAGTCTCGAAGTGCAGACGGAAAACCGCTCGTACCATATCGTGGTGAAAGGCAAGGGACAGGCGCTGATCTCCGGCCACCCCGAGTTTTGCCCCGATCCCGTGCTGGTCGGCATTCACGGGTCCACTTGGGGCGGCTCGATGCTCAAGGTCGGATACCTCGGCCGCGGCATGCGCCTGGAGTTTGGACACAAGCCCTTCGGCGTGATCACCACGTCTCGCATCCGCGAGATCAAACAGGTTTAGCTAACACCATTTGCCGCGCGGCGCCGCCGCGCTCCAAGCAGGATCTTTCCTCTGGACAGGCGCGCCCGTTCATGACATATTAACCGTGGTTAATATGCGTGATTCACCTACATTTATTGAAAAGAAGGGACTCGCGTATTACTTCGGTCCGGCCTTCGTCGCCAGCGTCGCCTACATCGATCCCGGCAACTTCGCCACCAACATCGAAGGCGGCGCGCGCTTTGGTTACTCTCTTTTGTGGGTGCTGTTATGGAGCAACGTGATGGCCGTGCTCGTGCAATCGCTCTCGGCGCGGCTCGGGATCGCCACCGGACGCAGTTTGCCGCAGAACTGCCGCACGCACTTCTCGCGCCACTGGACGATTCTGCTTTGGATCGCCGCGGAAATCTCCGCCGTGGCCACGGATCTCGCGGAATTCCTAGGCGCGGCGCTGGGATTTTATCTCGTCTTCCACGTTCCGATGTTTCCCGCCGCCTTGCTCACCGGCATTTGCGTCTTCGGAATCCTGGCCGTGGAGCAACTGGGATTTCGGCGCCTGGAATACGTCATCATGTTCTTCGTCGCGATCATCGGCGGCTGCTACGCCGTCGAAGTGTGGTTCGTGAAACCGCATTGGGGCGCGCTTCTCTCGGGCGTGATCGTCCCGCGCGTGGACTCCGACAGCATCTACGTCGCCGTCAGCATGCTCGGCGCGACGGTGATGCCCCACGTCGTGTACTTGCACTCGGCGCTCGTGCAGCATCGCCACAACGAAGACGCCGAGCATCGCCGTCAACATCAACGCTTCGAACTTTTTGACGTGCTCGCCGCGATGAACTCCGCGTGGCTCGTAAATTCCGCGATGGTGGTGATGGCCGCGGCCGTTTTCTTCGGCCGCAAGGAAGCCGTGGTGACGATCGAAGCGGCACACTCGACGCTTGGGCCGCTGCTCGGCGGATGGGCGGCGCTTTTGTTCGGCATTGCGCTGCTGGCGAGCGGACTTTCGTCGTCCACCGTCGGCACGATGGCCGGCCAAGTGATCCTCGACGGATTCCTGAACATTCGCATGAGCATTTTTCTGCGCCGCCTGCTTACGATGATCCCCGCGCTCGCGGTGATCGGTTTCGGCTTCGATCCCCTGCGGATCATCGTGATGAGCCAAGTGTGTTTGAGTTTCACACTGCCATTCGCGCTCGTGCCGTTGATCCTGCTCACGCGACGCCGCGACGTAATGGGCGTAGACGCCAGCCCCACTTGGCTGCACGGGTCCGCGTGGCTCTCGGTGACCGTGATCCTCGCGCTGAACGCGTTGTTGCTCTATCAGACGTTTGGCGGCAAGTTCTAGAGAGGATCCGTGGTTGGTTTGGTAACGGCAAATATGATGAAGCACCCGCTGGCTAGGGCCACCACGGCGCCGGCGCGAAGGAGCGCGGATCCCTGCATGCCCTCCCATTCCATGATCGCGCGGGCGTGATTAAGTCCGAGGAGCGTCGCCGAAAGTCCTTGCAGGCACACCACGCCTCCCAACGCGCGAAGCGTTCTGGGCCAGCGAGAGTTTGAGGCAGCCAGGATCAATCCGAGACCCATGGCAAAGCGAACGGCACCCGCGGCATAGAACAGGCTGGGCGTCGCGAAGTACAATCGGCGAAGCGCCATCACGTTTTCCGGGGAAGCGAGGCCCGCGATGCCAACCGCAATGCTGAACAGAGCGACGGGCCACGCGGCAATTCTCAGGTCTTTTTTCATTCGATCCTCCAACGCTACTATCGGATGAGTTAACACCCTGTAGCGACTACAGAGTCAAGCTGAAAGAAACGGAAGGTCTGAACAGATGACAATCGGCGAGCTCGCGCGGCGAACGGGATGCGGAATCGAGACGATTCGGTATTACGAGCATGAAGGCTTGCTGCCAAAACCCAGTCGGACCAGCGGGAACTTTCGACGCTACCACCAGGAGCACGCCGAACTGCTATCGTTCATTCGGCATTGCCGTTCCCTGGATATGGCGTTGAACGAAATCAAGATCTTGCTCAGATTTCGCTCCGCGCCAGGCGAGAACTGTGGTGAGGTCAATGTGTTGTTGGATACCCATATTGGTCACGTGGAAGGGCGCATCGCGGAACTGCAAAGCCTGGAGGGACAGCTTAAGGGGCTGCGGGACAAATGCAGCAGGGGGAAATCGGCGGAGCACTGTGGGATTTTGCAGGGACTTGGTCGTGCCGCCGATGGCCGCGACAGAACCGCCGACAATCATGTTCCGCGTACGCATTCGGCCAAGCGTTTGGCGGCAAGTTCTAGAGGTCGCGTTTGATGCAGAGGTATGATGGAGGCATGGCGGACTGCCCGCACTACCATCGACGCCTGATCGCCAAGGACGATGTTCTCGAATTCGCCGAATGTCTCGATTGCGGCGAAATTCTCGAAGCCACGCCGGCCGCTCCGCCGGCGACCGCGCCTCCGCCGCAGGATGCCGAAACCCTCTCCGACGCGTAATCGCCTGATAGAATCGCGTCATGCCATCGCGCACGAATCAAAGAGTCCGCTGGGGCGTTTTGGGCGTCGCCAACATTGCCGTGCAAAAAGTGATTCCAGGCATGCAGCGCGCCGGGAACCTTGAAGTGGTCGCGATCGCCTCGCGCACACTCGACAAAGCGCAGCAAGCCGCCGCCAAACTCGGCATTCCGCGCGCGCACGGATCGTACGAAGCGCTGCTCGCCGACCCCGATGTCGACGCGATCTACAATCCGTTGCCGAATCACTTGCATGTGCCGTGGTCGATCAAGTGTCTCGAAGCCGGCAAGCATGTGCTGTGCGAAAAACCGATCGCCCTGTCGGCGGCGGAAGCGCAAACGCTCATTGACGCTCGCGACAAGACGAAATTGAAGGCCGGCGAAGCGTTTATGGCCAAGACCCATCCGCAGTGGCTGCGCGCGCAGGAACTGGTGCGCAGTGGCGCCATCGGCGAGTTGCGCGTCTTTGAAGGACACTTCAGCTACACCAACGTAAATCCCGAAAACGTGCGCAATCGCGCCGACATCGGCGGCGGCGCGCTCATGGACATCGGCTGTTATCCCATCACGCTGTCGCGCATGATGTTCGGCGAAGAACCGCGCCGCGTGGCCGCGTTGATCGATCGCGATCCCAACTTCCGCACCGACCGCCGGACGTCGGTGTTGATGGAATATCCCTCGGGCCAATGTACGTTCACTTGCGCCACGCAGCTAGTGCCGTATCAGCGGATGCAGTTGTTCGGCACCAAGGGACGCATCGAAATTGAAATTCCCGTGAACGCGCCGCCCGATCGCGGCGTGCGTTTGCTGCGCGACGACGGGTCAAATCTCTTTGGCGAAAACATCGTGGCCGAGACGCTGCCGGTGTGCGATCAGTACACGATTCAAGGCGAGCTGTTCTCCCGCGCGATCCTCGACGGGTCGCCCGTGCCCGTATCGCTTGAAGACGCGCACAGCAACATGCGCGTGATCGACGCCGTGTTCCGCGCCGCGGCGACCGGGCATTGGGAAACTCGCTGAAGGATTTGGAACACGGAAAGCACGGAAAGAACCCCACACGGGAAACACTGAAAAACCTTCCGTGCCTTCCGTGTCTTTCCGTGTTCCCGGCAGTTCCCGGGTTAGAATAACAATAGGCCGTAGCTCCCTCCACCATGCGCAAAGCATTTCTCTGCACCGCGGCGTTGCTCACCGCCGCGACTCTCAGCATGATCGCCGCTGGTCAAGACATGACGATCCGCGTTCACGTGCAGCTGGTGAACATTATCGCCACCGTGCGCGATAGCGCCGGGGCGCTGACGACCGACCTAACGAAAGAAGATTTTATCGTCCTCGACGAAGGACAACCGCAGGAGATTCGTTTCTTCGATCGCCAAGAAGGAACGCCGCTGGCCATCACGCTGCTCATCGATTCCAGTGGATCGACCGCGAAAGACCTGAAGTTCGAGCAGGATTCCGCCGCGAAATTCCTGCATGCACTGGTGCGCCATCAGGATCGCGTGGCGCTCTACGCTTTCAATCAGGATGTCGATGAGGTTGTCGGATTCACGAACGACCCCAAACGGCTCGAGCGCGGCCTGAAGGCGATTTATCCGGCCGGCGGAACGTCGCTGTACGATGCGATTTTTCTGGCGTCGAACGAACTGCACCGGCAAGAAGGCCGCCGCGTGATCATTCTGGTGACTGACGGCGACGACACCACCAGCCGCATCAACTATCACCAGGCGCTGCACGCCGCGCAGGACGCCGACGCCGCGATTTACAGCGTGATCGTAGTGCCGATTCTCTCCGATGCCGGCCGCGACATTGGCGGAGAGCACGCCCTCATCACGCTTTCCCAAGACACCGGTGGCCGCGCTTTTCAGCCGCGCGTCGCCACGGAACTCGATCCGGCGTTTGCCGATCTCGCCCGTGAGCTGCGCACGCAGTATTTGCTCGGTTTCTACGCGCAGCCGATGCGCGACGCGCGAGAGTATCGCCGATTGGAAGTGAAGTCGAAGAATCCCAACTTTACGATTCAAGCGCGCAAAGGATATTATTTTAGAGCGGAGCGTCCTTAAAACTTATGCCCGACGAACAAGAATTGCAGAACGCGGAAGCCGCCGGCGGCGACGCCGAGGAGAACCACGACGCTCCTGCACCACGCGCCCAACATGGCGGCGGTGGTCCGGGCGGCGCCTCCAATGCCCCGCGCAACAACACGCAGCAGGAAGCGGCGTACTTGCGGCGGCTCATCGATCAGCACATTCCGATCACCGTGAAAGTTCGCGGCGGCGAGAGCGTCGCGGGCGTGATCGAATACTACGACTCCAGCTTCATTCGCCTCACGCGCGACGGACAGCCGAATCTTTTCATCTTCAAAAAGGACATTCTGTACTTGCGCGAAGATTCCCCCCTGGCCGATACGCCCACGCCCGAACCGGAGCTGGCGCCGGAAACCGCCCAATGAGTCAATACATCGAGTGGGCCGTCGATGTCGCGCGGGAAGCCGGCGCGATTCTCTTGCGTTTCTACGATCGCGGCGTGGGATTCGAGTACAAGTCGCGCGACGGCTCGGGCTCCACGGCGAAACCCGCGCTGCTGGACGCCGATCTCGTCACCGAAGCCGATCGCACATCCGAACGTCACATCATCGAGCGCTTGCGCGGACGTTTTCCGGAACACGACATCGTCGCGGAAGAGAGCGGGCGCCGCGAAACGGGATCGGATTTCCGTTGGTACATCGATCCGCTCGACGGCACCACGAATTTCGCGCACGGTTTTCCGGTGTTTTGCGTTTCGATCGGATTGGAAAAAGGATCGGAGATGATCGCCGGCGTGGTCTACGATCCCACGCGCGACGAAATGTTCACCGCCGAGCGCGGCGGCGGCGCACACTTGAACAACAAGAAGCTTGTTGTCTCAAAAGTTCCGCGCCTGCTCGAAAGCCTGACCGCTACCGGATTTCCCAGCGCCAAGCGCAAGCAGAATCCCAACATTTACTACTACCACGAGGTGACGCTGGCGTCGCACGGTGTGCGGCGTCCGGGATCGGCGGCGCTCGACTTGTGCTCCGTCGCCGCGGGACGTTTGGAAGCGTTCTGGGAATTTCGTCTCGGCTCGTGGGACTGCGCGGCCGGCAAGTTGATGGTGGAAGAGGCGGGCGGACGCGTCACCGACATGGAAGGCGCTCCGCACAATCTCAAAAGCGACAGCATTGTCGCGTCGAACGGATTGATCCACGCGGAACTCGTCGAGTTGTTCGGAAAAATCCAGCGCGGCGAGAATCTCACGCCGCTTCCGGATCGCGCGTCGCACTAGCCGGCGAGCTTGGTCTTCACTTTTTCGCTCAGTTCCCTGCCGTCCACGCGCTTGCCCGCGAGTTTCGCCTGCACCGCTTTCATCACCACGCCCATTTGCTTGGGAGAATTCGCACCCGTTTCCGCCATCGCGCCGGCGATGGCCGCCTCGATTTCTTCCGCGCTTGCCGATTGCGGCATGTACTCGTCGAGCACGGCGATCTCTTGATCTTCCTTCGACGCCAAGTCCTCGCGGCCGCCCTTGCGAAACTGCTCGGCGGAGTCTTTGCGCTGCTTGATCAGCGTGGTGAACACCGCGACGCATTCGGAGTCGTCCAGCACGCCGCGCTTTTCGGTTTCCTTCAGCTTGACCGCCGTCTTCATCATGCGCAGCACGCTGAGCCGCAGCTCATTCTTGTTCTTCATCGATTCCACAAGTTCTTTTTGCATCCGCTCCTGGACGGTCATGAATCCCCCTGTTGCTATAATAGTTGATTCATCCTCTTATGCTAAAGAAGCAGCGGTTATTCACTCCCGGTCCAACTCCTTTACTTCCGGCGGCGATGGCGGCCATGGCGCAATCGGAAGTTCATCATCGCACCGCGGATTTCCGCGCGGCGTACAAACAAGTCTTGGAAGATTTGCACTACTTCTACGGCACCACCAACGACGTGTTTCTCTTCACCAGCTCCGGCACAGGCGCGATGGAAGCGGCCGTGTCCAACCTTTTTTCTCCCGGCGACGCGGTGCTGGTGGCGCAGGCAGGAAAATTCGGCGAGCGCTGGACAGAGATCGCCAAAGCCTTTGGACTCTCCACCGACATCGTCGAAGCACCGTACGGCGAACCGGTGATGGCCGACGCCGTGCGCGCAAAACTGGGGTCGCGCAAGTACGCCGGATTGTTGTTCCAGGCGTCGGAAACATCCACGGGGGTCGCGCACGACGTGCAAGCGTTTGCGGCAGCCGCCGCAGAGCACGGCGCACTGAGCATCGTCGACGCGATCACCGGACTGGGCGTGATGCCCATCGACGTCGACGGCTGGGGACTCGACGTAGTGATTGGCGGATCGCAAAAGTCGTTGGCGATTCCCCCAGGCCTGGCGTTCGCCAGCGTCAGCGCGCGCGCCCTGGAGCAATCGAAGAAGGCCGCCCTCCCACGTTTCTACTTTAGCTACGCGCGAGAGAAAAAAGCGGCCGACAAAGGTGACGCCTCGTGGACGCCGTCGACCGCGCTGATTCTCGCGCTGGCGCAATCGCTGAAATTCGTGCGCGAGCTCGGCCGCGAAACGCTGATCGCCAACGCGGCGTTTCTGGCCGAAGCAACGCGCGCCGCCGTGCAAGCCATGGGATTGCAGTTGTTCGCGAAGTCCTCGCCGTCGAGCGCGGTCACCGCGGTTTGCTCGCCCGAAGGCGTCGATTCACGCGTGATCATCCGCGCGTTGCGCGATCGCTTCAATCTGATCGTCGCCAACGGACAAGGCAGCATGGAAGGCAAATTGTTCCGCCTCGCGCATCTCGGCTACTACGACTATCCGGAACTCGCCGGATCGATTGCCGCACTCGAGCTGGTGATGAATTCGATCGGCCACAAGGTGGAACTCGGAGCCGGCGTGCGCGCCGCGCAACAAGTGGCCGCGGCCAGACTGTAGACTCTCAATGAAAATTGTCATCGCGGAAAAAATCGCCAAGCAAGCTGCCGAACTCTTGCGCGCGGAAAAATGGAACGTGGTGGAGACGAATTCCGAAACCCTTCACAAGGAACTCGCCGGCGCCGACGCGCTGATCGTGCGCAGCGCGGTGAAAGTGGACGCCGCGTTGCTGGAACACGCGCCGCAACTGCGCGTCGTGGGCCGCGCCGGCGTCGGTGTGGACAACGTGGACCTCGACGCTGCGACGCGACGCGGTGTCCTGGTGCTCAACACGCCTGGTGGAAACGCGATCAGCGTGGCGGAACACACCATCGCGCTGATGCTTTCGATGGCGCGCTCGATTCCCGACGCGAGCGCGTCGGTCCGCGCGGGAAAGTGGGAGAAAAAGAAATTCATGGGCCGCGAGCTGCGCGGCAAAACGCTGGGCATCGCGGGCCTCGGCCGTATCGGCGTGGAAGTAGCGCGGCGCGCGCGCGCCATGGAAATGCAAATCGCCGCCTACGATCCGTATGTGGCGCCGGCGGTGGCGCGCGACAACGCGATCCAAATGGTGTCGCTCGACGAATTGTGGTCGCGCGCCGATTACATCACGCTCCACATGTCGCTGACGCCGGAAACCGAAGGACTCGTCAACGCGGCGGCGTTCCAGAAAATGAAGGACGGCGTGAGGATCGTGAATTGCGGCCGCGGTGAGTTGGTCGACGAGCCGGCGCTGGCCGCGGCGATCGCTTCCGGACGCGTCGCCGGAGCGGCGCTCGACGTATTTTGCGTCGAACCGCCGCCCGCGGATCATCCGCTGGCGCACCTGCCGCAGGTGATCGCCACGCCGCACATTGCGGGATCGACGGAAGAAGCGCAAGAGATCGTCGGCATCCGCATCGCCGAGCAAATTCGAGAGTACCTGAAGAACGGCATCATCCTAAACGCCGTGAACGTGCCCGCGCCGTCGGCGGAAGAGTATCGCGTGCTGGAACCGTATTTGAAGCTCGCGGAAAAACTGGGATCGTTTGTCGCGCAGATCGCCGCGGGGCCGCCGCGCAAAGTGCGCATCGCGCTCTCCGGCAAAGCCGGACAGATGAATACCGTGCTTCTGCGCAGCGCCACTCTGAAAGGCGTGTTGAATCGCGTGGCCGCCGAACACGCCAACTTGGTGAACGCCGCGACGCTCGCCGCGGAGCGCGGAATTTCCATCGAGGAAGTGGGCGCGCGCGGAACGGCGCACGGCGATTCCATGTGCGTCACGATTGTCACCGATGAGCGCGAATCGTCGGTGGAAGGCGGCATTTTCTTCGGCGACCGCCCGCGACTGCTGGCCGCCGACGGAATCCAAGTGGAAGCGCCGCTCGAAGGCAATTTGATTTACTTCAAGAACGACGACGTGCCCGGCGTGATCGGACGCATCGGTACGCTGCTGGGCGACGAGCACGTGAACATCGCGAATTTCTCCCTTGGTCGGCGGGAAACAGGTTCGCCCGCGAAAGCCGTGGCTGTGGTTCACGTCGACGGCGCGGTCCCGGAGAAAGTGCTCGAGAGTCTACGCAAGCTTCCGGCCGTGCGTTATGCTCGGAGCGTTCAGGTCTAACTTCAGGAGGCGTCATGCACACGCTGATCCTCGCTCTGCTTTTCGCGCCATCGGGCCCCGCGTTGACGAAAGACAATTTGATCGGCACGTGGAAGCTCGTTTCCTACTGGAACGTCGCGGCGAGCGGCGAAAAGTCCGCGCCGTACGGCGAGCATCCCACGGGATTCATCACGTACACAGGTGACGGCCACATGAACGCGATCTTCACAGCCGAGGGACGCAAGCCGCTCTCCACCGGCGACCGTTTCGCCGCGGGTGAAGCGGAACGAGCCAATGCGTTCACGACGCTGGTGGCCTACGCGGGGACGTACCGGATCGACGGCGACAAAGTGATCCACCACGTGGAAGTGGCATGGCTGCAAAGCTGGGTCGGCACCGAGGTGGTGCGCTCGGTAAGGCTTGACGGCGACAAGATTGTGCTGCGCACGGAGTCGCGCGCGGTACGCGGTGTCCAACAAGTGGGTGAATTGACTTGGGAGCGCGTGAAGTAGCGCTATAAATCAATCGCGATCACCTCGTGATCGAGGATCGAGTCGAGCGCGACCTTCACGACCCCGCTCGCAACGATCGCCGCAGCTTCGCGATCTTTCACCAACAACCGGACATTTTTCGCACCGCGGCCATCGGGCAGTTTGATCGTTACCGTCTGCGGCGGCGACGGAAGAAACTCGCGCACCGGACCTTTCATCGTCATCGGATTGTTCAGATTCACCAAGTGAACGGTCATCGAGTTCTTCTGACGCCAGACGGTCACGTCGAGCAATCCCGGGCCGGTCACCGTTACGGGTGACTCTTCATGCGCGGCCCAGGTGACAGCGTTGCGCATGAGCAGTCCGTGATCGGGCGATAGGATTTCCCAGAACGTTCGATCGATGTCCCACGGAAAATAGACGACACGGCTGCGTCCGTTTTCTCGCAAATGCACTTCCGGCGCCGCGTTGCCGCCGGTGCGCGGAAAAACTTCCTCCATCGGCAAATCGGGATACGAGGGAATCAGCGTCAACGGTGCCGGAGCGTTTGGATCGAGTGAACGCGTGTGGACGCGCGACACTCCGTTGATGATGCGGCTTGTATCTTCGAGTCCCGCGAGGATTGGGTGTCGTGCGCCAAGCTGCAAATACGAATTCTGCATCCGCGCATCGACCGTTCCTCCAAACGACGCGCCAAAAAGCTCCCGCAGTCCAAAGTCCGCCCGCCGCGCTCCCCACTCGTCGTACAGCGACGTTTCGTGCGTCGCCACAACGCTGCCACCCGCCGCCGCGTATGCAGTGAGTTGCTTGCACTGCGCCTCCGAAAGCGCTGCGACGTTCGGAAGGACTAGCACGGCGAAGTGCCCAACGTTCGAGGCGTCGAGCATGTTTTCGTGCACTGCCTCGAACGGAATGCGCGCCTCGATCAGCGCTTGATGCCATCCCAGAATGTGATCCTCCACGCGCGACTGCGGGCGATCCGCGCCGTAGTACACGCCCGTCTGCTGCGAATACACAACGCCCACGCGTGCCAGCGATTGTTCGTTGCGCAAGTATTTTTCATTGCGCGCGTGCCACACGAAAAGATCTTCCACCGGCTGAAGCCAGCGGCGGTCGTAAAGCACACCGCCGAATTTCGTGAACCACGGACGCGCGCCGTTGGCGATTCCTTCGAGCACCCACATGCGAATTTCCGCAGGACTCTGCACGGAGTCCTTCCAGCGATACGCTTCTTCCACGCCGACACTGAAGAGTCCCGCGCACGCCTTGTGGCCGGCGACCGAGCGAAACTCCTTCGCCGATTTTCCGTTGGCCCACGGCGCGGTGGTCCCGCTGCGGGCTTGTCGATCGGCCACCAGCATCGGCGCACGCTCGCCGAGCGTCTTCATGTTGAGCTTGCTCAGCGCACCGCCGCCGCTATTCGGAATAAATCCCGCCGCCGGGTTGATTTTGCGAATCTCGGTGTCCCACAACTTCGCCAACTCGAAGAGCCGCTGCTGGCTCCACTCGTTGTGCGCGCGACGCCGCGGATCGCGCGGATCGTTGGTGCGCGGCAATTCCATTCCCGTGGCTTTCTTGAAATTCGCGACGCAATGTTCGCAGTAACACATCCCCGATCCCGACCAGCGATTGCTGAACACGCCGTCCACTTGATAGAGCGTGACGATCTCCTTGGTCACTTCCGTCATGAAGTCGAAGTTATACGGACCCAGCGCGCAGGTCACCCAAAGCTCGGGCATCACCCAGTGGCGGCGCTTCTTTCCTTCGGCGTCTACGGCGATCCAATCGGGATGCGCGTCGAAAACATCCTGGTGCGCGGCGTGCGGATCGGTGCGCGCGACGACGTTCATGCCCAGCCGCCTGCATCCGCGAACCAAGTCGCCGAATGAATCGCGATCGCCGAGCCATTGGCTGCGATAGTGAAACGGAATCTTGGTGGGATAAAACGCCACGCATCCGCCGGCGCTCAGGCAAGCGGCGTCGGAATGCGTGCGCTTGAAGTAGTCGAGCCAGAAGGCGAGATCGTACGTTCCGGGATCATTTTCTACAAGCGTCAGTTGCGCCCAGCGCATCGGGCGATCCCACCAGGCGGGCGCGGTGGACATTTGTAGGTTGAGCGCCGCGGCGGACGCCCCGAGCGCGGTGGTTGCGAGAAATTCACGACGATCCATAATGTCGATCCTAACCGAATACGTAGTTACTGGCGGTTTTCTCACCGCAGAGCCGCAGAGGCGCAGAGAAAACCAAATCGTCTCTGCGCTCCTCTGCGTCTCTGCGTCTCTGCGGTGAAGAAACCGTTGGTGTAAACTTCTCCCTATGAAAACCCGTCGTCGTGAGTTTTTAGGATTGATGGCCGCCGCGCCATTCTTGAACGCCGCACCACAGGACGCCGATCTCGTGGTGTACAACGCCCGCGCCGCAACCGTCGATGCCGCAATGCCGCGCGCCGAAGCGTTCGCAGTGAAGAACGGGCGATTCATCGCCGTCGGTTCCACGCGCGACATCCGTGGACTCGCCGCGAAAGGCACGCAAATGTTCGACGCCAAGGGCATGACAATCGTCCCCGGCTTCATCGATTGCCACAATCACGCCTCGGGCGACACGTTGCTGTATGAGGTTCTCGTCGGCAATCCGTTCGAAGTGGAATTCGTAACGATCGCCAGCATCATCGAGAAGTTACGCGCTCGCGCCGCAAAAACACCGCCGGGATATTGGGTGGACGGCCGCTTCTTCGACGACACCAAAGTGAAAGACAATCGCCTGCTGAACATTCACGACCTCGACCAAGTGTCGAAGGATCATCCGGTCGCGGTCCATCATCGCGGCGGCCACACCACGTTCTACAACAGCAAGGCGTTCGAGTTAGCGCACGTGGACAAGAACACGCCCAATCCACCGGGCGGCACTTTCGATCGCGACGCGAACGGCGAGTTGACCGGCCGCGTCACCGATCGCGCCACGGCGGCGTTCCGCTTAGCGGGTCAGCGGGAAAGATTCACGCCGGAGCAGCGGCTGGAGCGCGATCGCAACGGAGCGGCACACATCTCGAAGCAGTTTGTACGCTATGGCGTCACAAGCGTTCACCACGAAGGAGGAAACCTGGAAGCGCTGCAACAAGTGCGAGCGCGCGGCGAGTTGTTGCATCGCGTCAGCTACGAGCCGCAGGACGCCGTGATGGAGTCGATGATTTCAGGCGGCATCATGACGGGATTCGGCGACGAATGGATTCGCTTCGGCGCCACAAGCGAACACACCGTCGACGGATCGTTCTCGGAACGCACTATGGCGCTATCGACGCCATATCCCGGCGTCACGCCGCCGTACAAAGGAAACATCACCACTACGCAGGACGACTTGAACAAGTGGATCGAGCGTGTGCATCGCGCGGGAATCCAAGTGAATTGTCACGCCAACGGTGATGTGGCCATCGATATGTTCCTAACGGCCGTGGAACGCGCGCAAAAACTTTTCCCGCGCGCCGACGCGCGTCCGAAGATCACGCATTGCACGCTGATCAATGACGATCTTGTCCGGCGCATTGCAGCACTCGACGCCGTTCCCGCCGCATTCACCACATACGCCTACTACAATTCCGACAAGTTCCACTTTTACGGCGAGGAAATGATGAAGCACTGCATGGCGTATCGCACGTTTCTCGACGCCGGAGTGCATGTCGCGGCGGGATCGGACTTCGATCCTGGACCATTCGATCCGCGCATGGCGATCCAGGGAATGGTCACGCGCACGGGATGGGACGGCCAAACGTGGGGAGGAAACCAGCGCATCTCCATCGACGAAGCGCTGCGCGTGAACACGCTGAACGGCGCGTACAATTCCCACGAGGAATCGCAGAAGGGGTCGATCACCGCGGGAAAGCTGGCGGATTTTGTGGTGCTCTCGGACGACTTGTTCGCGATGCCGAAGGAAAAAATCAAAGACCTCACGATCGTGCGGACGGTGGTCGGCGGAAAGACGATGTATCAGGCTTAAACGCGCAGTTCCACGATTGTCGCTCCGGTGCCGCCTTCGCTCTGCGGCGCGGGATAGCTTTTTTCCACGAGCGGATGTCCCTTAAACAGGTCGCCGAGCGCTTGGCGCAGAATTCCCTTGCCGTGACCGTGAACCACGCGCACGCGCGCCACGGTGCCGAGCACGGCCGTGTCCAAAAACTTGTCGACGCGCTCGCACGCTTCGTCCGCCGTGCATCCGATTACGTTGATTTCGCTTTGCAGCGACTGCGGCGCGGTAGCCGTAACATGAACATCGCCGCGCTTCGGCGCGGCGGCCGTGTCGACGGGATCGAGATCGTGAGAAGCCGCGCGAGTTTTCAGCGCGCCCACTTCTACTTCCCACAAGTCGTCGGCGACTCTTCGCTTCACCACGCCGGGGCGGCCAAGCGCGCGGACGCGAACGGTCATCCCTTCGGAAATCTCCGCGGGTTCCGCGCGACGCGGGCCAGGCTCGGCTGTGCCAAGCTGCTCGACAACAGCGGTAGAAAATTCCTCGCGCATTTCCTCGCGCGCCTTGAGGACGCGCTTCTCCATTTCTTTTCGAGTGGCACGATCGGCGATGTCGCGCATCGCCTTCCGGGCATCATCGTCGAGCCGCGAGATCACTATGTCTAGCGCCTTCTCGAGTCCCGCAAGGCGCGTTTTTTCCTTTTGCGCCCATTCCGCAGAGAGCCGCGCGGTTTGGTCGCGCAACTCACGCTCGCGCTGCGCCAGTTCGACGCGCAGACGATCCGTTTCATCCACACCGTCACGCAGTTTGCCAAGAAGTTGCGCAACTTCGGCGTCGCGCGATGCCAGTGCGCCGCGCGCGCGGGCCAGAATCTCCGCCGGCACGCCAAGGCGTCCGGCGATATCGAGGCCACTCGATTTTCCCGGCACGCCCATCAACAGACGATAGGTGGGCGCGAGTGTTTGCTCGTCAAAGCCGACGGCGGCGTTCACCACGCCCGGCGTGTTCATCGCGTACGCCTTCAACGCCAGATGATGCGTCGACGCGATGACGAACGCTCCGGCATGCAGGAAATGATCGACCAACGCAACGGCCAGCGCGCCGCCTTCCTCGGGATCAGTGCCGGTGCCCACCTCGTCGAGCAGCACGAGCGATTCGTGACTCACTTCGCCGGCCATGGCGGCGATGTTGGTCATGTGCGCGGAAAACGTGCTGAGGCTCGCGGCGATCGACTGGTGATCGCCGATGTCGGCGAGCACCTGGTCGAACATGGGAAACGCCGCTTCGCGCGCGGGCACGGGAAATCCCGCTTGCGCGGAGAGTGCGAGAAGGCCCGCGGTTTTCAGCGCGATCGTTTTGCCGCCGGTGTTCGGTCCGCTGATCACCAGCACGCGATTCGCGCGATTGAGATCGAGCGACATCGGCACGACTTTTTCTTTGCGCGCGCGCAAAACGTCTTCAAGCACCGGATGGCGAGCGTCTTTTAAAAACAAACGGCCGGCGCCGATTTCCGGGATGACGCAATCGAAGGCGTGCGCGAATCCGCCGCGCGCGAAGGCAGCGTCGATTTCAGTGACGGCCGCTAGCGCCTCGAAGATTTCGGTGGCTCGCTCGCGCAATCGCGCCGTCATTTCGCGCAGGATGCGATGGATCTCGCGCGCCTCTTCCTCGCGCAGGGCGATTAGCTCGTTGTTGCGCTCGATCGTTTCGAGCGGTTCGATGAAAACGGTTTGGCCGCTGGAGCTCGATCCGTGAATCACGCCCTCGATGCGCCGCTTCATGCCGGCTTTCACCGGAACCACAAAGCGATCGTTGCGGACGGTGACCAATTCGTCTTGCAGCGCGCCCTCACTGTGGTCGCGAAGCACACGCTCGAGCGATTCCTCGATGGCGGCGCGCTTGCGTCCCAATTCCTGGCGAATGCGATGCAGCGCGGGACTGGCGCGATCGTCGAGCGAGCCGTCGGGCAGGATGCGCCCGGAAAGTTCGCGCAGGAGCGCGGAGAAATCGGCGGCACGCCGCGCCGATTTCGCGAGCGCCGGATACTCGTGATCGACGGCGTCGAGAATCTGGCGAAAGTCGGAGGCGCGATCGAGCAGCAAAAGTACCGCGTTGATTTCCGGCGCTTCGAGCGACGTCCCCTCGATGCGCAGATGCTCGATAAGCTGCGCGACGTCGGCGATTCCGCCGAAATCGAGACGCAACACGCCGCGCCGCGCGGCATCGGCGTCGCGCAAGTATCGCGCCGCCTCGCCCGCCAGGCGGAACGTGTGATCGAGCCAATCGCGCGGACGACCCGGCTCCGAGCCGAGAATCTCGCGATGGCCTCCCGGCGTTCGCGCGTAGCGATCGACAATCGCGACAAGCGCGGGAAATTCCAACAGATCGAGCGACGCCTTCATAAGATGATTCTCTCATCGCCCGCGCGGCGCGTCACGCGTTCGCGATCGAGATATTCGAGGAGCGGAATCGCGTACTTGCGGGAGACGCCGGCCAATTCCTTGAATTGTCCGACGTTGATCTTGGCATTGCGCAACTTGTGTTGCGCGAGAAGTTGCTTCAAACGATCGAGCGCGCTGTGATGGAAAACGAGGTCGGGCGTCACGCGCACCAGCACACGGTCTTTCAAGAGAAGCTGCAGAAGCTTCTGCTTGCGCGGCGCGTCCATCGGGACCGAATCGAGCACTTCTTTCATCGATGGCGCGGCGAGACCGGCGCGTTCGAAGGCGGCGGCGATGGAATTGCGCGCACTGGCTTCGGCGTCATCGAGAGTTACTTGCCGGCCGGCCTGACGCACCAGTTCGCCGGCGGATTCGAGTTTTCGCGCTTGGATCAAGCGAGCCAGAGCGGCATCAAACGCCACCGGGAGCGCCGTCGGGATGGTTCGTTCGCGCAAGTCCTCGCGAGTGATGCCGGGGACGAGCGGATTCTGCTTGTGAAAATGCTCCACTGCCTCGGTCATTGACACTAGCGCGGCGGCAAAGCGGGCGCGACTCGCGAGGACCAGCGGCTTTTCGGTAATTACTTCTGCTGTCGCTGAGACCGCGCGCAATTCCGCGTCCGACCATACAGTGCGCGCGAGCAAATCGCTTTCCTCCGATCCCAAGCGGCCTTGCGCGAGTCGAGCCGCGAGGATTTGCTCTGGCGATCCCCTCTCGAGTGTCGCGAGAAATGGCGCTAAGTCTTCCGAAGTTTTGTGTCGCACCGCAAGATTGTCGAGCACCGTGCCGCCGGCAATCGTGATCACGGGCGAGAATTGCCGAAGAATGAATTTGTCGCCTGGCAAGAGGAGCATCGGTTCGCGCAATTTGATTTGCACGAACGTATCGCTTCCTGGTGCGACACTGCGTTCGCGGCCGAGGCAAATGACTTCCGCCACGCCTTCCGCCGTACCGCTATGAAAATGCACCGGCCCGCGATTCTTCAGCGGTCGCGCGGATTTCAACAAGTGCAGTCGCGCGTCGAATCTTTGCGTCGCGCGAAAACGTCCCGGCGGCGCGATGGTCATGCCGCGCGCGAGATGCGCGACGTCGATTCCGGCGAGATTCACCGCGGTACGTTGTCCCGCCGCGGCCCGCTCGGTGGTTTTTCCGTGCGCTTGCACGCCGCGAACGCGCGCCGTCTGCGATGTCGGATAAATCTCAACTTCCGTTTCCTTCTCGATCGCCCCGGAGATGAGCGTTCCCGTGACCACCGTGCCGAATCCTTTGATGACGAACGCGCGATCGATCGGCAGACGAAACGGCCGCGAGGAATCGCGCGACGGTGCCGCCTCCGCGGCGCGGCGCAACGCTTCGAGAAGCTCGTCGATTCCTTGGCGAGTGATCGCACTCACGGGAATGACCGGAGCGTTTTCAAGAAACGATCCCGCGAACAATTCCGCCGCTTCGAGCCGCGCGAGTTCCAACATGTCGGGCGCGGCCAAATCGCATTTTGTGAGCGCCACGACGCCGGAGCGCACGCCGAGCAGCCGGCAAATGTCGAAGTGCTCGCGCGTTTGCGGCTTCACGGATTCGTCGGCGGCGATGACGAACAGCACTAAGTCGATGCCGCCTGCGCCCGCGAGCATGTTTTTGACGAATCGCTCGTGACCGGGCACATCGACGAAGTCGAGCTGCACGCCGCCGGCACCGGAATCGAGCGTGCGATGCGCGAAACCGAGATCGATCGTGATGCCGCGGCGGCGTTCTTCTTCCCAGCGATCGGGATCGGTGCCGGTGAGCGCTTTGACGAGCGAACTTTTGCCGTGATCGATGTGTCCAGCGGTGCCGATGACGACGGTTTTCATCGGCTCAGGGAATTAAAGGGCGGATTGAATTTCTTCGACCACGCGCGCGGCGGCCGCGACGGGATCGGCGTCGCCGGTGATCGGGCGGCCCACCACAATGTAGTCGGCGCCGGCGGACGCGGCGTCGGCGGGACTCGCGGGACGCTGGTGATCGTGCGTCGACGCGGCCCATGCGGGACGCACCGCCGGACTTACGAGCAAAAACTTGGGACCGAACCGCTCGCGCAACGCCCGCATTTCGCGCGGCGACGCGACCACGCCGTCGAGCCCTGCTTCGTGGGCGGCAGCGGCGAGTCGCAGCACTTCTTCGGAAGTCGTGGGAAGGCTTGTGAGCACTGTGACCGCGATGATTTTCGTTTCCGGCCGCACGGCGCGCGACGCCTCGGCCGCGGCGCGCATCATTTCCGCGCCACCTGAAGCGTGAACGTTAAACACCGTGACGCCCATGCGCGCGGATTCACGCGCCGCCGCCGCCACCGTGCGCGGGATATCGTGAAACTTCATATCGAGAAATACCGGAGCGCCGCGATCGACCAGTCGCCGGACGGCATCGGGTCCCGCTTGCAGGAAAAGTTCAGGACCGATCTTGAAGAGTCCCGCGGCGCCATTCAGGCGTTCGAAAAGCTCGAACGCCGGCGCGACGGAAGGAAAGTCGAGCGCGACAGCGAGTTTTTGTATTGCGGATGGCGATGGCGCAGTCATGGAGGTCATGGTATTTATCGCTCGTTCATCAAGGCTTGGTGCAGAACGGATTTTATGTAGGTTTGGTACGGCAAGCCTTTTTTTCCGGCTTGGCTCCGAGCGAGCTCTAAATCCTTCTCCGCGATTCGAATCGTTATGTTCTTCGACGCACGGGCTTCCTGCACGAGCCGGTGGGCTAAGCCGCGCTCGGCAGTACCATCCGCCATCGCGTTCCTGAGATTCCTTTCGACCATTCGTCGATTGTCATACCACCATTGCGCCTCGTCCGCTTCGCTTGAGAACTTTGGAATCTTCCGTCTCGTGGTCGGCATTGTTTTCGTTGCCATCGAAGCTCGTTTACTCGATCGATACAGCCGTCGCGTGTGCCGTCGTCCCAATCGAAGGCGACCCTGTCGGACGCCTCCTACATTATACGTTTGTCTGTATCAGCGCCGGAAGGCGAATCCTCAGGGTCGAGGAGGACCGCCCGCCTGCATCCGCCGCAATCCCTCGGCGACGCCCACCTTCGGCGACCACCCGAGTTTCTCACGCGCGGCCGTACAATCGAACGTGATCGGCGACAGCGACGATGCCACGCGATAGCGCGACAACGGCACCGGCCGGCGCAACACCGCGCCCAACATCTCCACGCCGATCGCCAGCAAGTTCACAACGAAGCGCGGGACTCTTACGATTGGCGCGTTCGGTTCGGCCAGGCGCGCGACTTGTTCCTGTGTGTACATCGGCGCATCAACCAACAAGAAGATTTCGCCGGTCCAAATACTGCGTTTTTCCGCCAGGCGTATCGCGTCGACCACGTCGTCGACCCATACCAGCGGAAGAATCTGCCGGCCGTCACCCAAAATCACGATGCGCTTCCCCGCCCGTCGACCGACCGACGGCGCGAGCATCTCCGTGCCGGGTCCCGCGATTTGCCCGGGGCGCAAAATCACGGCGGACACGCCGTCGTCCTTCACGGCTGCGCGCACCAACAGCTCGGCGGCGAGTTTGTGTTGCGTATACGCGCCGCGACGCTCCGGATATTGCTCCAGCGGAAAATCCTCGCGCGCGGGAACGCCCGCCACGCCCGCCGACCAGTGCATCACGCTCAGCGAACTGATGTACACAAGCTTCGGCATCGCGTGCTTCTTGATGCTCGCCAGCAAATTTCGCGTACCGGCGGCGCAACCGCGCTCGAAATCTTCCGGGCTTCCTGACATTGCTCCACCGACGTGATAGATCAGCGACACGCCGGCCACCGCGCGATCCATCGCCGCGGCGTCGCCGAGATCGCCGAGAATCACTTCGATGCGTGGATCGTTCTTCACACTCGCCGGCGGATCGCGCCGCACGAAGACTCGCAACTTCTCGCCTTCCGGCAGTTCCGAAAGAAGTCTCGCGAGCAAATGCTTGCCCAAAAATCCCGACGCGCCTGTGAGCAAAGTTTTTCCGGTGAGCGTTTGCGGAAACGACGCGAGCAAGTTTTTCTTGTGCTCGTCGGCCACGCGCGCGACGCGCTCGGTCCAATCGACAATCGGGCGCGCGTCCTCCACTGTGCTGGGCGCGGGCCGGCCCGCCGCGAGCGCAGCGTAGTAGTCCGCGATCATGGTGCGCAAACCTTGATACGGCAAAATCTTCTTGCGCAAAAAGCGCAGCACGTTCGACGGCACTTGCACCAGCGTGCTCAGCGCCTCGCGCAGCGGATTCCAGGCGCGCTCGATCGCTTTCGGCATCGGCGACGTGCGGCGCGTAGTCACGGCCATCGAAAAAAGGTCGGCGCGCAGGACGCCACGCGTCCCTTGCACCACGAGCAGGCTTTGCAGGGGCCGCACGTTCCAGGAAAGCTGGATTTGTCCCGACCCTTTCGCGCAACGCACCACGGCGCGCCACTCGTCGCACAACAAGTTGGGATCGCCGCCTTTGGTTGCGAACCACGCTTGCACGTCGCGAATCTCACCGAGAAACGCGGCCATCAGATACAGCGCGTGTACACCCAAATCGCGGAACGGATAGCCGCCGTCGCGATATTGCGGCGGCACGGGACCTCCCGGCCATGGCGGATAGTCGGAGCTACGGAAATAATCGACGGTCAGCAGATCGCCGAGCGCGCCCGAGCGCGCGATGTCGAGCGCGCGCCTCACAAACGGATCAGCCAGCAGCGAGTGATTCACGCCCACCGTTTTTCCCGCGCGGCGCGCCGCGTCGGCGATGCGGTCGCAATCTTCCACCGTGGTGGCGAGCGGCTTTTCGACGAAAACGTGCAGACCCAACTCCAGCGCCTCGATCGCCACCAGCGCATGGAACGCGGGCGGCGTGAGCACATGCACTACGTCGAGCTTTTCGGCCGCTGCCATTTCCTTCAGCGACGTGTACACGCCGGGGATCGCAAATCGCTCGGCGATCGCCGCGGCTTTCGCGCGGTCGAGGTCGCAGATCGCCGCTAAAGTCACGCCCGGCACGGCGCGCAGGGCCATCACATGGTATTCGCAGATATAGCCCGCGCCGACTAGACCGGCGCGCAGGGTTTGTTGGTGGGTCGCCTCGGAAGCCATCGAAACAAACATTGTAGCAGCAGTGTGGCAGTAAGTTGCTCCAGCTGTGGCGCTTCTCCGTAATTCCATTTTACATAACTTAGCATTTCAAAATTTGTAGATCACTGAAGTATCTGAATCCAATACGCATAAGGCTTTCAGTAAGAACGTGATAGCCGCCGACGCCGGGCGCGAGCATTGGAATCAATCGTGCTCTAAGATATGCTAGGGTTGGCGAGCGTGCCATGACAGCTCAGGGTTTCAAGCCCGGATTCCGCGCGATTGTCGCTGGTTTGGCGACCGTAGCGGCTATTACGCTCGGCTACTTCAATCTCTACCAACACCGCATTTTCCATCCGGTTTACGACGGCGTCACATGGGTGGACGCCGACCACGGGGTGATCGCGCAGGCCGTGGCGAAAAACGGTCCCGGCGAAACCAGCGGCATTCGCGCCGGCGACATGCTGATCAGCATCAATCACACCGACGTGCAATCCACGGCGCGCGTGGCACGGATTCTCGATCACCTGCACGATTGGCAAACCGCCGACTACACGCTTTCGCGCGAGGGCCAGCCATTTCCGGCCAAGGTGATTTTGGAGCCGGAGCATTCCAACCTGATTTGGTATTTGCGCGCGGTAGGAATGCTCTATCTCGGCGTGGGATTGTTCGTTTTGTTGCGCCGTCCCAACGCCCCGCGCTCGGGACACTTTTACGTTTTTTGTCTGGCATCGTTCGCGCTGTATTTTTATCACTACACCGGAAAATTCAATCCCTTCGATTGGACCATCTACTGGCTGAATGTGATCGCGTGGCTCGCCCAGCCGCCCTTGTTCCTGCATTTCGCGCTGGTCTTTCCGAAGCCGAAGCCATTCGTGTCGCGCCATCGCTTGGCGATTCCGTTGCTGTACCTGCCCAGCGGACTGCTGCTGATGTTGCACGCCAGCGTGGCCATCGATTTTCTGCGCGTGCACATGCCGCTCACGACCGTCCGCTGGGGCCTGGACCGCGTGGAGCTGCTGTACATGGGCGTGATCTACCTCGCGGCGGCCGCCGTGCTGCACCATACCTATCGCAAGGCCGACACGGTTGTGCTGCGCCAGCAGATGAAATGGGTGACGCGCGGAACCACTGCGGCGATCCTGCCGTTCGTCTGCGTCTACGTGCTGCAGTACGCGCTAGGCAAAGTGCCGTCGCCGGCGCTGAACGTGTTTGTGCTGGCGCTGGCGTTGATCCCGATCACCTTCGGTTACGCGATTTTCCGCTGGCGCTTGATGGACGTGGACATTTTGTTCCGCCGCGGTATCGTGTACACGCTGGCGACCGCCGTTCTCGTGGCGTTTTACTTCGCGTTGGCTGCGCTCGCCGGCGTGATGCTGCAGCCGGTGCTGCCGGAAACGGGTCCTTGGGGATGGATCGTTGCGGTCGTCGTCGCCGCGTTTCTCCTCCAGCCGTTGCGGAACAGCATTCAGGAGCGCTTGGACCGGTTTTTCTATCAAGAGAGTTACGACTACCGCCGGACACTCATCGAATTTGGCCGCGACATCAGCGCGGAAGTGGATCTCGACCGCCTGCTCGATCGCACGCTCGATCGCCTGTCGCGCACGCTCGGTGTCGACGGCGTGGCGGTGTTCCTGGTGAGCGATGAAAGCGAAGCCGGCGCGGCGGAACCGGTGGTGAGTCTGGCGAAGTCGCTGGGCGTGGCGTATCACAGCACACTCGACCTGTCGTTCCTCGATCCGCGCACTCTGCGGGCCGCGCATCGCGCGCTGTTTTTCGAAAACGTTCATCAAGCGGTCACCGAAACTCCGTCGGCGCGCCGCACGATCGAGGATTTGGAACTGCACTACTACGTTCCGTGCCAGGCGCAGGGCCGCGTGGTCGGATACTTGGGACTCGGCAAAACACACGACGGCGATTTTCTCTCCACCGAAGACGTCGCGCTGATCGAAACGCTGAGCGGATATCTCGGCACGGCGATTGAAAACGCGCGCCTCTATCGCCGCCTGGAACGCAAGGTAGCGCAGTACGAGCGGCTGAAGGAATACAGCGAAAACATCGTGGAGTCGGTGAACGTCGGCATCATGGCGCTCGATCTGGAAGACCGCATCGAGAGCTGGAACACGCAAGTGGAGCTGATGTACGGCGTGACGCGCGATCGCGCGATCGGCTGCCGCATCGACGAAGTGTTTCCGCCCGATCTGGTCGCCGAGTTGATGCGTTTGCGGTCCACCGAGAATCCCACCGGCATTCACAATTTGTACAAGTATCGCGTGAAGACTAGCGCCGGCTCCGAGCGCGTCTTCAACGTGGCGGTGGCGCCGCTGGTTTCCAAGGATTTTCAGATGGTCGGGCGTTTGGTGGTTTTCGACGACATCACCGAGCGCATGGACCTGGAACGCCAAGTGGCGCACGCCGACAAACTCAGTTCCATTGGATTGCTCGCCGCCGGCGTGGCGCACGAAGTGAACACGCCGCTGGCGGTGATCTCGAGCTACGCGCAGATGCTGGCCAAGCAAATGCCGGAAGACGATCCGCGCTGGAAGCTGCTGGAGCGCATCAACCGGTCGACGTTCCGGGCGTCGGAGATTGTGAACAACTTGTTGAATTTCTCGCGCACCGGCAGCGCGGAATTTGCGGACGTGGATTTGAATCAGGTTGTGGGCGACACGCTGGCGCTCTTGGAGCACCAGTTCAAGACGGGTCGCATCACGGTGAACAGGCGCGTGGCTTCGATGGCCGACGAGGCCGCGCCTGATCGCCTGATCATCCACGGAAATTCCGGCAAATTGCAGCAGGTGTTTTTGAATTTGTTCCTGAACGCGCGCGAGGCCATGCCGGAAGGCGGCATGCTCACCGTTTCCGCCGAGGCCCGCGATTCGCGCGTGCTGGTGCGCGTGAGCGACACGGGTCAAGGGATCGATCCTCGCAACGTCGAGCGGATTTACGATCCGTTCTTCACCACGAAACCGCCGAAGGGCAAAGTTCGCACGGAAGCTCCTCGTGAAAACGAAGCGTTTCGCGGCGGCACCGGACTGGGATTGTCGGTGACCTACGGAATTGTGCAGGAGCACGCCGGAAAAATCGCGGTGGAATCGACGTCGATGCGCGGAACGACGTTCGCGCTGGAATTTCCGCTGGCCGCGCCGCGAGCCTCCCAGACGAGTTCGGACGCCAACGCCGCCGCAGTCGCCGTTCGGAGGCAGGCTTGAGGCTTTTATCATGAAAGAACGTCAGCAGGCCTCAGGAGGCTCTGTTCTGATCGTTGACGATGAAGTCGACGTTCGCGAGAGTCTCGAAACGCTGCTTTCCCTGGAAGGATTTCAAGTAGACACGGCCGACACGGCCGAAGGCGGACTGCGCCGCCTGGAGCGCAAGGCCTACGACACGGTGCTGCTCGATGTCGCGCTGCCCGATAAATCGGGCCTGGAAGCGCTCATCGATTTCCGCCGCCTCGATCCGCAACTGCCCGTGCTGGTGATCACGGCGTACGGTTCGGTGGAAAACGCCGTCACCGCAATCCGCAACGGTGCGCTGAATTTTCTCACCAAGCCTTGGGACAACGAGCAACTGGTCGCCGAAGTGCGAGCGGCCGTCGATCGCCGCCGCCTGACCGAAGAAAACGTCCAACTGAAGCGCGCCCTGCATCAACGCTACAGCTTTCCGAATATCGTGGGAAAGTCGGAGCCGATGCTGAAGATTTTCGACCTCGTCGAGCAGGTGGCGCCGTCGCGATCCACCGTTTTGCTGACGGGGGAGAGCGGCACGGGAAAAGAAGTGATCGCCAAGGCGTTCCACGCGCGGAGTCCGCGCGCGCAAAACGCTTTTGTTCCCGTGAACACCGGCAGCCTGCCACCGGAATTGCTCGAAAGCACGCTGTTCGGTCACGTGAAGGGCGCGTTTACCAGCGCGATCGCGTCCAAGCGCGGATTGTTTGAAGTGGCCGATCAAGGCACGCTCTTCCTCGATGAAATCGGCACCGTGGGTCCCGACATTCAGGCCAAACTTCTGCGCGTGATTCAAGAACGTGAGTTCATGCCGCTGGGGTCGAACGATACCATCAAGACGGACGTGCGCTTCATCGTCGCGACGAACGTCGATCTGCGCACGCTGGTGCAAGAAGGAAAATTCCGCGAGGATCTTTACTATCGCCTGAACGTGATCACCGTGAACTTGCCGCCGCTGCGCGATCGCCGCGAGGACATCCCCGCGCTGGCCGATCATTTCCTGGTGAAATTCTGCGAGGAAAACCAGCGCCCGCTGCGGCGCTTCTCGCCCGAAGCGTTGCGCATGATGATGGATCACGATTGGCCCGGCAACGTGCGGGAACTGGAAAACGTCGTGGAGCGCGCCGTGGTGCTGTCGCGCGACGTATTGATCGAAACCGATTTGCTGCCGGAAGCGCTCACCTCCCGTACCGGCGCGTTTCTGCCGCTGACCGGCGCGCGGCCCGGCGCGTCACTGTTCGAGATCATGGATGAATGCGAGCGTCACGTGATTACCGAGATGCTCGAAAAAAGCAACTGGAGCCAGACCGAAGCCGCCGAGCAGTTGCAGGTGCCGCTCTCCACGCTGAATCAAAAGATCAAGCGGTTGAATATCGAGATCAAGCGGAAAACGCGCGGTAAAGATTCTGCCGCGTAGCCCGGCGGTTTTATTTAACGCAGAGGACGCAGAGAAAACCTGATTGATTCGATCGCTAGGTTTTCTCCGCGTCTCTGCGTCCTCTGCGTTGAAAGAACCCTTACCATTCGCTAACGCCGTTCCCCGAAGCCCCCACCTCCCGGCGATTCGATTCTGATGCGGTCCCCAGCGCTCACCTGCACACTGCATTTCCCCGGCAGCGTGTCGTTTTTCCCATCGGCATGCACGAGCACGGTGTGTCCGCGCAATCCGGCGCTGCCGCCCGACAATCCGTACGGCCCCCGGCTGCGGCGATCGGCGAGAAGCGTCACTTGCGACGGAACAAGCAACTCAATTTCGCGAACCAATCCATCGCCGCCGCGATATTTTCCGATTCCGCCCGACCCGCGGCGATACGAGTATCGCCGTACCCGAAACGGGTAGAAGTATTCCAGCGCTTCCACCGGCGTATTCAGCGAATTCGTCATGTGCGTGTGAATTCCCGGGACGCCGTCGCGATCCGGCCGCGCACCCATTCCTCCCGCGATGGTTTCGTAATACGCAAACGGCTTTTGCGTGCGCGGGTCGATGCCGCCGATGGTGAGATTGTTCATCGTGCCGGAGCTCGCCGCCGGCACGCGATGGGGCGCGGCTTGCGCCAGGGCGCGCAGCAGCGTATCGGTGATCCGCTGCGAGCATTCAACGTTTCCACCGGCCACGGCCGCCGGAGGCCGCGCGTTCACAATCGTGCCTTCCGGCGCGATCACCGTGATCGGGCGCATCAATCCCGCGGTGCAGGGCGCGTCGCCATCGAGGAGACAACGAAAAACGTAGAACACCGCGGACCACGTGATTGCATATACGGCGTTCACGCTGCCGCCACACTGCGGATCGCTGCCCGTAAAGTCGATGTGGGCGCGGCGATGTTTGGGATCGAGCCTGATCTTCACGCGAATGGCAATTGAACTTGACCCCGCGCCATCGTCGTCGAGAAAATCCTCGGCGGAGAATTCGCCGGCCGGCAGTTGCGCGATCGTCGAGCGCACCAGCCGCTCGGTGTAGTCGAGCAATTCCGTCATGCGGCGATTCACGGCGGGCAATCCGTACTTCGCGGCCATCTCGAGCAGTCGCCGCTCGCCGATCCGGCACGATCCGATTTGCGCCGTCAGATCGCCTTCGCGTTCTTCCGGCGTGCGCACGTTGTAGAGGATCAATCCCAGCACTTCGCGATCCACGCGGCCGCGGCGAATGATTCTGACCGGCGGAATGCGAATGCCTTCCTGATAAATCTCGCGCGCATTGCCCATCGAACCGGGAAACATGCCGCCGACATCGGAATGATGGGCTCGATTCGCCACGTAAAACGCGCGCTTGTTCTTCACGTACACGGGAGCGACCAGCGTGATGTCGGGCAAATGCGTTCCGCCGCCGTAGGGATCGTTGAGGATCGCAACGTCGCCCGGTTCCAGATCAAGCGTGTCGATGGCCACGCGCACCGACATCGGCATAGACCCCAAATGCACGGGCATGTGATCGCCCATCGCGACGACGTTACCGGCGGCGTCGAAAAGCGCGCAGGAGTAATCGCGGCGTTCCTTGATGTTCGGCGAAAACGAGGTGCGTCGCAGCGCCGCGCCCATTTCTTCGGCGATGGAGTGAAACGCACTCTTGAAAAGTCCCAGTTCAACGGGATCCACGGTCTTCATACGGAAATCACCACGTTCTTCCAGGCGTCGACTTGGGCGCGTGCGCCGCGCGGAATCAAGGTTGTCGCACTGTACTCCACCAGCACCGCGGGACCTGCGAACGCGTCGCCCGCGCGAAGCAATTCGCGCTCGTAGAATGTCGCGCCGCCATGACGTTTGACAATCGCTTGCTGGGCATTACCGCGCTGCCATTTGAATTTCGGAAATCTCACCGGCTTGCTGCTTGCGACGAAGCGGGAACGCACATTCACCACTTCCACGGGACGCGCGGGATCGGCGTACCCGTAGCGTTGACGATGCGCTTCGTGAAACGCCGCGACAACTTTTTTGCCGGCGGGCACATTCAGTTCGAAACCTTGACCCTTGTAACGCAAGTCGAGCGATCGCGCCGCGACGCCTTCCAGGCCTTCGGCGCGCAATTCGTCGCGGCCGCGCGTCTCCAGCGCCAAGAAGCCCGATTCCAAATCCGGAGAGTCAGGCGCCACCATCACGGTGCGCGAATAATCCTTCACCACGTCGGAAATCAAAATGCCCAGCGCCGAAAGCGCGCCCGGCATGATCGGCACGAGCACGCGCGGAATGCGCAGCGCGCGCGCCAACGCGCAAGCGTGCAATCCACCCGCGCCGCCGAAACATACCAGCGTGTAGTCGCGCGGATCGCGGCCGCGTTCCACCGAAATCAAGCGAATCGCCTTCTCCATCGTGGCGTCGGCAATGCGCACGACACCTTCCGCAAATTCCTCGACGGTGTCGAGCGGACCCTTTGCTTGCTCGCAATATTTCCGCGTGCGCGCTTCGTCCAGTTTCGCCGCGCCGCCCAAAAATCGCTCGGGATCGAGCCGCCCGAGAATCAAGTTGGCGTCGGTGACGGTGGGTTCCTTGCCTTTGCCGTAACAAATCGGTCCTGGATCGGCGCCCGCCGACTGCGGACCTACGAGCAACGCGCCGCCGGAATCGAAACGCGCCAGCGATCCTCCGCCCGCGCCGACCGTGTGAATGTCGAGCATCGGCACGCCGACCGGCAGTCCCGCAACTTGCGACTCATGGCTCGCGGCGGGCACGCCGTCGACCAGCGCGACATCGGTGGACGTGCCGCCCATGTCGAACGTGATGATGCGATCGATGCCCGCGCGCTTCGCCACGTGATGCGCGCCGACCACGCCGCCCGCGGGACCCGAAAGAATCGTGCGTACCGGCTCGCGCGCTGCGACGCTCGCGGCGACAATGCCGCCCGAAGATTGCATCACCGAAACGTGGCCGGCGCCGAGGCGCGATTCGATTTCGCCCAAGTAGCGGCTCATGCGCGGCGCGAGGTAGGCATTCACCGCGACGGTGGAGGCGCGCTCGTACTCCCGGAATTCCGGCAGAATCTGGTGCGAGAGCGACACGGGAATCCCCAGCGCCGCAAGCGCCGCGCCCACCGCGCGCTCATGCGCCGGATTCGCGAACGAAAAAAGCAACGACACCGCCGCTGCTTCCGCGCCCGACGCGCGAACCGCTTCCACAAGCGACGGCAGCGTGTTGGGATTCAGCGCTTCGAGAATCGCGCCATCGGGAAGGGTGCGTTCCACCACGCCGAAGCGTCTCTCTTGCGGCGCTAAAGCAGGCTCTGGCGACGCAAACCAATCGAACAAGCTGGGTCGCGCTTGCCGTCCGATCGCCAGCGTATCTTCAAATCCGGAGGTCGTAATGAACGCGACGCGCGCGCCGGACCGTTCCAGCAGCGTGTTGGTTCCCACCGTTGTTCCGTGACGTACTTCCACCGATTCTTTTCGCGCGCCGGAAATCTGTTTCACCGCCGCGACAATGGCGTCGGCGGGATTCGACGGCGTCGAAAATATTTTCAGCACACGGAGCGCGCCCGCCTCTTCGTAGACGCAATCGGTGAACGTTCCGCCGGTGTCGATGGCGATTCGCATGCAAAAGGGAATGATATCAGCGCATGATAAAATTCACGCATGAAAGCCACCCAAAGATTTTTGATTCTTCTCGCGACGGCGGCGCTGGCCACCGCACAAGGCGCCAAGACCGCACCGGGCGTTGTCGACGGCATTCGTTACACCGCGCCGGCGAAGTGGTCGTTGCAACCGGACCGCCCGATGCGCGTGGCCACCTACACCGTCCCTCAAGCGGCCGGCGATCCCGAGGCCGGCGAATGCGGCGTGTTTTTCTTCGGACCCGGTCAAGGCGGATCGGTGCAGGCGAATCTCGATCGCTGGACGGGACAATTTCAAACGCCGGGCGGCCAGAAAATCGGCGATCCCAAAACGTCGAAGGAAACCGTCGCGGGAATCAACGTGACGATGGTGGATATTTCCGGAACGTACATGCAATCATCGGGGCCGATGATGGCTGCGAAGCAAGCGAAACCGAACTATCGCATGATCGCCGCGGTAGTGGAAGGCAAGCAAGGTCCGCTCTTCATCAAACTCACGGGACCCAAGAAAACCGTGGCCGCCGCGGAAGCCGATTTCGCGGCGATGATCAAGTCGATCAAGCCGGAATAACCGTGGACGTCGCCATCGCCGGCGCGGGCATGTTTGGCCTGGCCACGGCGCTCACATTCGCGGAAAACGGAGCGCACGTTGTGCTCTTCGATAGGTGGGGAGTGGCGAATGCGCGCGCCACATCCAATGATCACACGCGTGTGTGGCGCACCGCGTACGGCCCGAAACGTTTGTACTCGCGATGGGCGCGGGAGTCGCTCGAGGTATGGAAACGTTGGGAAGCGGAGTGCGGCGAACAACTTTTCCAGCAGACGGGCGTGCTGTGGCTGGAAGGCGACGATCCGGAATTCGCCTCAGCAACCCGCGCGGCGCTCGATGCGCTGGGCATTCCGTACGAATCACTCGCGGCCGGCCGAGCCGCGTCGCGATTTCCGCAATTCTCCGGGATCGAGGATCGACGCGCGTTGTGGGAGCCGCTGGCCGGCGTGTTGTTCGCGCGGCGGGCGTGTCTGGCGATTGCGCGATTGTTCGAGCGGCGCGGCGGGAAAATCGAGACGGCGGGCGTCGCGTCGTTTTCGGGACGGCGAATGATCCTTGAGGACGGTCGCGATATTTCCGCTGACAAATACGTTTTCGCGTGCGGTCCTTGGTTGCGCGACATTTTTCCGTCGCTTCTCGGCGGACGGATTCGGGTGACACGCCAAGAAGTCTTCTATTTCGAGCCGCCGGCCCCGGACAACTTCGGTCCCGGCGAGTTTCCGGTTTGGCTCGAAGAAGGCCGCCGCGCCGGAAAAGAGTTTTCGTACTACGGCATGCCGACGCTCGATGGACGCGTCAAGCTGGCTTCCGACGAGCGCGGTCCGGAGTTCGATCCCACGTCCGGCGATCGCACTACGTCACCGGAATCGCTCGCCCAGGCTCGCGATTTCCTGACGCGACGTTTACCGGCACTTGCACCGCAGCGCCTGATCGACTCGCGCGTCTGCCAGTACGAACAAACCATCGACTCGCACTTGATTGTCGACCGTCATCCTGATTGGGAGAACGTCTGGATCGCCGGCGGCGGCTCCGGCCATGGATTCAAACTCGCGCCGGCCGTCGCGAACGCGTTACTTCGCGAAGAAACTCCGGATGAGGTGCGTCTCAAGCGTTAAATCGCCCGCCGTTGAACTGGGATGTCCGCAGGATCGCTTCTTCCAGGCTGACCGTCTCTCGCAAACCCAATTCCGTTCGCGCGCGCTCCGTCGACGGCACGTAACGCTCTGGCGACGCACCGAGCACGGGATTACGCGCGGTCGTCACGTTGTCCGCTATGCCCAGCGTCGCCGCGACAACTTCGCCGAGCTGCGCGATCGTCAAGTCATGCTCCGACCCCACGTTGTAAGGACGGCACGGCGCGCCGCGCAACAGAATCGTCCACAGCCACACCGCGAGGTCGGCGGCGTATAAGTAAGAACGATACGGCGTGCCGTCGCCGCCGATTTTCACGGGACCGCCGCGCATCGCGTCGCGAATGAAATTTCCGATGGCGTAGTGGATGTCGAGCGGCAGGTACGGTCCCGCAAACGCGAAGCATCGCGCGATCGTGCACTCTAAACCGAACTGCTTGTGATAAATCGCGCACAGCAATTCGGCGGCGCGTTTCCCTTCGCCATACGCCCACTTGGGATCGCTCGGCTCCGGCCCCACGCGCGATTCCTCGCCGATGTGCGTGACGTTCGACGGTTGCGCGCCGTACACCGCGCCCGAGCTCGTCAGCAGAAATCGCCGCGCGCCCGACGCCAGCGCGAAATCGAGCGTGTGGCGCGTGCCTTCCACAATCGTGTCGAACATCACCAGCGGATGATCGCGATTCAGCGACGCACTGGCGTCCGTCGCGGCGTGGATCACGTGCGTGAAGCGGGTTTTTGGAAAAGCGAATGACCGCACGTCGCCGGCGAGCAACTCAACGGCGGCGTGCCCCGCTAAACGCGGGGCTTTCGTGCGAAACGCTTCCGGCGACCGCGTCAAAACGGTGATGGTCGCGGGTAGTTGCAGGCGGTCGCGCGCGTACAGAAACGTTTCGAGCAGCCAACAGCCGAAAAATCCTGTGCCGCCGGTTAGAAAGATTCGCACCTCGCGCATTTCCTCGAACAAACCGCGCGTTTGCTCGAACACGTGCTCCAGATCGCGGGAAAGTGGCTCGGACACGTCGCCTGCTATAATACCGCAATGACTGAAGGGGGTCCGCGCAAGACCATCTCCATTCTCACCGCTTGCTACAACGAAGAAGACAACGTAGAAGAGTTGTACGAGCGCGTGCGCAAAGTGATGGTCGAAGTGGCACGCTACGATTACGAGCACGTTTTCATCGACAATTGCTCCACCGACCGCACGGTGGAAATCCTGAAGCGCATCGCGGCGCAAGATCCCAACGTCAAGCTCATTGTCAACGCGCGCAACTTCGGACACATCCGCTCTCCGCATCACGCCCTGCTGCAAACCTCCGGCGACGCCGTCATCGGATTGGTCGCCGATCTGCAAGATCCGCCGGAAATGATCCCGCAATTTCTCGAGAAATGGGAGCAAGGCAACTTCATGGTGCTGGCGATCAAAAGCGCCAGCGACGAGAATCCGCTGATGTTCTGGATCCGCAAGCGTTACTACGCGCTGGTGAACAAGCTGTCGTCGATCGAGACATTCCAGAACTTCACCGGTTTCGGCCTGTACGACCGCCGCGTGATCGAGGAAGTGCGCCGCATGGGCGATCCCTATCCGTACTTTCGCGGGATGATCGCCGAAATCGGATTGCCTTACACGACGATTCCCTTTCATCAGCCGGCGCGCACGCGCGGTATCACCAAGAATAATTTTTACTCGCTCTACGACATGGCGATGCTCGGCATCACCAACCTCTCGAAAGTTCCCCTGCGCCTGATGACGTTCTTCGGATTCGTCGCCGCGGCGCTTTGTTTTCTCGTCGCGCTGTTTTATCTCCTCTACAAACTGATCTTTTGGCAGGAATTCTCACTCGGCGTCGCGCCATTGGTGATCGGCATTTTCTTTCTCGGGTCCGTCCAACTGATCTCCGTGGGGATTTTGGGCGAATACGTGGGATCGATCCACACGCGCGTGTACAACCGGCCGTTGGTCGTGGAGCGCGAGCGCGTGAATTTCGATCGCATGCCGGGACCGCCGCGCTCCACGCCGTACTCTTCCACTTAGCCCTATGCGCCGCATCCCTGCTTGGATTCCGGCCGCGATTCTCGCCGCCGTGCTGCTTTACTTCGCGCTGCGCGGCGTAGAATGGCGTCGCGTCGGCGAAATTATCGCCGGCGCGCAGTGGCGGTTTCTGGCCATGTCGATTGTTACGTCCACCACCGCATTGCTCCTGCGCGCGGCACGCTGGAGGATTCTCCTAAACTCAAGCGCGCAAGACGAAGAGAAACAAGTGAGCTTGCCCACCGCGTTTTGGGCGACCACCGCGGGATACTTGGGAAATCTGTTATTGCCCGCGCGCGCCGGCGAGTTGGTACGTACATTTTTGATCAGCGCAAAATCGGGATTGACGAAGACGTTTGTCCTAACCACTGCGGCCGGCGAGCGCATCATGGACGCGATTTCGCTGATCCTTTTTAGTTCCTTGGCGCTCCTCACGGTGGAATCGCAGCCGCTGTGGATGAAAAATGCCGCCCGCGGGCTGGCGATTGTCGCGGTTGTCGCGGCAACCGGCATCGCGTTGCTGCCGTACATTCATGAATCCATCGAAACGCTGCTGCGCAAGCTGCCGATCCCGGCGGGACTCGTTGAAAAGCTCGTGGAGATCATGCATCAAGTGATTCTCGGCCTGCGCGCGTTTCACAATCCCGGCCGCTTCGCGGAGTTCGCGGCGCTCACCGTTGTGATTTGGTCGACCGACACGCTCGGTGCGATTCTAACGGCGCGCGCGTTGGGACTCGATCTCGCGTTTCCCGTGGCGCTGCTGTTTCTCACGGCGCTGGGACTTAGTAGTGCGCTGCCCTCGACACCGGGCTATGTGGGAATCTACCAGTATGTCGCCGTCACGGTGCTAGGCCCGTTCGGCATCGCGCGCGATCCGGCGATCGCATACGTGATTGTGGTGCAAGCGATCATCTATGCCACGATGATCGCCTACGGCGTCCCGGGCGTCATCAAGCTAGGCGGAAGTTTTTCGGCGATGCGGAAGATGTCGCGGCAGGCGGCGCGCGATTGAATCATTCAGAACTAATCGTGTGACCCGATTCCCGCAGGATCGCTTGGGCCCTCTCGAAATTCTCGCGCTTCACGAGTAAATAATCGGTGTCGTAGCTCGACACCACGAACACGCTCACGCCGGCGGCGGCCAGCGGTTGCGAAAGCGCGGCTACCACGCCGATCGTGTTGAAGTCCATGGGACCGTCCACTTTCAAGCATCGCCATCCGCGATTGCACGTGACCGTGCCGGGCACGTTGGCCTCGGCGCAGATCACGCTGAGTTCGTCGGCGGTTCGCGTGATCGAGTAGAACAATCCCGTGGCGGCCCAGGGCGGCGGCGCGGCATTGGGACCAAGCCGGCAGATCGCGAACGTCTCCGGAAGCGGTGAAAGCGTCAGCTTAGGATTCGCCATTACAGCCATCGTAGCAAGTTCCGTCGCCAGAATCGAGCACGCCAGGGCGTTTGATCCGGGCACCAATGCTATGATTTCTCACCGTGCGCAAACTTCTGATGGCCGCCACGCATCGCTATCCCCTATGGAAGCTGCCGGCGTGGCTTCCCGCTCGCATTCAAGAGCGATTCCCGCAACTTCACGTGGTGCATCGCGAGAATTACCTGGATCTCGATCAGCACATCGGCGATGCCGAGGTCTACGTCGGATTCGTTCTGCCGCCGGACGTGCTGGCAGTGGCGCGCGAACTGCGCTGGATTCACGCGACCGCCGCGGGCGTCGACCAGCTTTGCTATCCGGAAATGGTGGCGCGATCCATCGTGTTGACGAACGCGTCCACGGTGATGTCCGAACCCGTCGCCGAACACACCATGGCCCTGATTCTGGCGTTGGCCAAGCGCCTCATGAGCTCGATGGAGTATCAGCGGAAAAAGTTTTGGGCGCAGTCGGAAGTCAGCGTCGAGGAACCGGGGATCATCGAATTGCAGGGCGCGACGCTCGGTCTCATCGGACTCGGCGATATTGGACGCGAAGTCGCGCGGCGGGCCCGCGCGTTCGGCATGCGCGTGGTGGCGGTGAAGCGCGATGTTTCGAGTGGTGGCGATCTGGCGGATCGCGTGTTGCCGCCAAGTGCTCTTCATGAAATGCTGAGTGAAGCGGACTTCGTGGTCGTCTGCGCGCCGCAAACCAGCGCCACCAAGCGGCTGATGGGCGCGGCGGAATTCGCGGCGATGAAACGCTCGGCGTACTTGATCAACGTAGCGCGCGGAACGCTCGTGGACGAGGCGGCGCTCGACGCAGCATTGCGCGGCGGGAAAATCGCCGGAGCCGCCGCCGACGTTTTCGATCCCGAGCCGCTGCCGCCGGAGAGTCCCCTGTGGACCGCGCCGAATATGCTGATCACGCCGCATACGGCCGCCAGCACGTCGATGTTGTGGAAGCGCCAGGCCGCGCTGCTCGAAGACAACATCGCGCGTTATCTCGATGGACGACCGTTGCGAAATTTGGTCGACAAGAATTTGGGGTATTGACGGAGGCTTTATGAAAAAGACATTCGCCGCGGTTTTTGTGTTTGCCGTGCTTGCCACGGCCGCAACGCCCATGACCGTGGAAACGCTGCTGAAGTTGTATCGCATCGGCGATCCGCAGCTTTCGCCCGACGGCAAGATGATCGTGTATCAGGCGATGGCGCCCGACCTCGCGGCGAACACGCGGCCGGTGCAGATTTGGAGCGTTCCCGCCGGCGGCGGCGCGCCGAAACAGATTACGCATGACGGCTCGCAGAACTCGAGGCCGCGCTGGTCGCCGGACGGCAAGCGCATCGCGTACATCAGCGATCGCGGCGGCAGCTCGCAAATCTGGACGATCGCGCCCGATGGCTCCGACGCCAAGCAAGTCACGCGGATTTCGAGCGAGGCTGACGGCGAAACGTGGTCGCCGGACGGCAAGAGTTTCCTCTTTATCTCCGACATTTATCCCGAATGCAAGGACGACGCCTGCAACGCCGCGCGCGCCGAAGAGCGCGCGAAGAGCAAAGTGCGGGCCCACTTCGTCGATAACAAATTGCTCTTTCGCCATTGGACTACGTGGAAGGATGGCCATCGCAGCCACCTGTTTCTCGTCTCCGCGCAAGGCGGGACGGCACGGGATCTGACGCCCGGCGATCACGACGTTCCGCCGTTTTCACTCGGCGATCCGGACGCATATGCGTTTTCTCCCGATGGGAGTGAAGTGACGTATTCGAGCAACCACGACGCCGTCGAAGCTACCAGCACCAACAACGACCTGTGGGTGCTCTCGCTCGCCGGCGGAAGTGCGCGCAATATCACGGCGGCGAATCACGGCTCCGACACCACGCCCGTCTATTCGCCCGACGGCAAGTGGATTGCATATCGCTCACAGGCGCGGCCGCAAGCGGAATCGGATCGCTTCCGTCTGATGCTTTTCGAGCGCGCCACAGGGAAGATCACCGTGCTGAGTGAGAACTTCGATCGCTGGGTGGAATCGATCGCGTGGTCACCGGACAGCAAGACAATTTACTTCGTGACGGAAGATACGGGACGCCATCCCATCATGTCGATGCCGGTGTCCGGTGGGACGCCGAAAGTGATCGTGGTGGGCGGCGCAAACGACGACGTTTCGGTGAGCGCCAGCGGTCACACGTTGGTTTTTTCGCACGCCAGCATGAAACGGCCGAACGAAGTGTACACCGTGGATGTCACGGGCGGCGAACCGAAGGCGATCACGCACATGAACGACGAATTTCTCGCGGGCGTCGAGCTGACGGCGCCCGAGGAGTTCTGGTTTGCCGGAGCGGGCGGTACGAAAGTGCAAGGCTGGCTCTTGCGTCCGCCGAATTTCGAAGCGTCGAAGAAATATCCGGTGGCGGTGATTCTGCACGGCGGTCCCGAAACCGGTTTCGACGACGCATGGTCGTTCCGCTGGAACACGCAAGTTTTCGCGGGCGCGGGATATGTCTTGGTGATGATCAATCGCCGTGGATCGACGGGTTTCGGCCAGAAATTCATCGACGAAATTCAACAGGATTGGGGCGGCAAACCTTACGAAGACGTAATGAAGGGCGTCGACTACGTGTTGGAAAAATATCCTTTTGCCGACGGCACGCGCATGAACGCGTCGGGCGGCAGCTACGGCGGCTACATGGCGAATTGGATCGAAGGGCACACCGACCGCTTCAAGTGCATCGTTTCGCACGCGGGACTTTTCAACCTGGCGAGCATGTTCGGCGCGACGGAAGAATTGTGGTTTCCGCTTACCGAGTTCGGCGGCACGCCGTGGGACAAGCCTGAAGTGTACAGAAAATGGTCGCCGGCGGAATCGGTGAAGAATTTCAAGACGCCCACGCTGGTGATCCACGGCGAGCTCGATTTCCGCGTGCCGATCGGCGAGGGCCTGCAGATGTACACCGCGCTTCAGATGATGAAAGTGCCGTCGGAGTATTTGAATTTCCCCGACGAAGGACATTGGGTGGGCAAGCCGCAAAACAGTTTGTTGTGGTACAAGACAGTTCTCGCGTGGTGGGATCGCTGGCAGAAAAAATAAACAGCGGAGGACGGCCGCGTCATGTTTGCGCCGGCGCGATCGCGTGTCCCCAGCCGACTTGGCGGCCTTGCACGGCGCGAACCAGTGCGCGGAACAGCACCACGTACATCATTTGCCGGTAGTAGAAGCGCTGGATGAGCATCGGGAATAGCAGCGTGTAGTCTTCGTCGCGCTCCAAAAGGAACGCGATCACGCACGTACAGAAGTCGATCACCAAGAATCCGAGGAAAAACAGCACCGCGCGGCGCACGTCGTCGCCCGACCACAGTTGCGGAATTTGGCGGATGTGCAACTGACCCAATCCCCACAACGTGAGCGATCCCACGAAGAGCAAATCGATCAGCGGCGAGAAAAGCGGCAGCACAATCTGAAAGAGAAAGACGTTGGGCAGCGCGATCCAGCCGAGCGTGCCGTACTTGAAACGCGCCAGGGTGTCGCGATGTTTCCACACCGCTTGCATCGTGCCGAACGTCCATCGGAAACGCTGGCGGATCAATTCCCCGGGCGATTCCGGCGCTTGCGTCCAGGCGATCGCTTGATCGTCGTACAAGATTCGCCAGTGGCGGCGGCGGATCGCCAGTGTCAAGTCGGTGTCTTCGGCCACGGTCTCGCTGGTGAAACCGCCGCATTCGCGCATCGCGGAGGCGCGCCACGCGCCGATCGCGCCGGGAACTACGGTGATGCAATTCAGCAAATCGAACGCGCGTTTTTCCATGTTCTGGCTGCTGATGTATTCGAGGGCCTGCCAGCGTGTGATCCACAAATGGCGATTGCCCACTTTGGTGTTGCCGGCGACCGCGCCCACCGTGGGATCGGCGAAATTCCGCACCAGTTTCGAGATGGCGTCCGGCTCGATTTCGGTGTCGGCATCGATGGTCACGACAATCTCACCGTCCGCGTGCGATAGCGCGCGATTCAGCGCCGCGGGCTTGCCGCCGTTGGACTGATGAATGATCCGCACGCGCGGATTCGCGGCGAAACACTCGTCGAGCAATTCGGCGGTGCGGTCGCGCGATCCGTCGTTCACGACGATCACTTCGACGTCCGGATAATCCGAGCGCAGCGCGCTCTCGACGGTGCCCACCACCGACAACTCCTCGTTGTACGCCGGGATCAGCACGCTGACTTTCGGCCGATACTCCGGGTGCGCGCCGGGATCGGCGCGCAATTTCTCGATGATCGCGAGCACGCCGACCAGCAGCGCGCGCCCCGAGATCAGCGCGATCCCGGCCAGGAAAATCCAGGCGATTCCGAAACGCAGCCAGCGATACAGATCGAAGATCAGCCCGTCGGCACGCGCCGTCCAGCGCTCGGTGGCCGTGAGCGTGGGCATGGTTTGCGCGCGCGTTTGTCCGATCAATTCGGAAACGCCGGTCAAGTGGAATCCATGCGCGCGAAGGCCATCGATGATTCCCGGCAACGCCTCCACGGTGTTTTCGCGATTTCCGCCGCCGTCGTGCAGCAGCACAATGTGCCCGTCGACTCCCACGATGGCAGGTGGAATCGGCTTGCCCATCGCCTGATCGATCACGCGCTTCACGATGTCCTTGGGCGGAGGCGGCGCGCCGCCGCCGTGTTCGCCCCAATCGTGCGGATCGATTTTCGCGCCAACCAACAAATATCCGTACGATTGCGGAATCGGCAGCAGGCGCACGTCGTTGTCCGATTCCGGCTGGTGATCGATGCCGTAGGGCGGACGGAAAAGCAGCGTCTTGATGCCGAGGCGGCTTTCAAACAATCGCTGCGTGAGCGTGATTTCCCACTCGAGCTGGCTCAGCGGAATGTCGTTGAAACTCGGATGCGTGTAGGTGTGATTGCCGATTTCGTGGCCTTCGCGATAAATCCGCTGCAACAATTCCGGCGACGCGTTGGCATTCACGCCGGTGATGAAAAACGTAGCCACCGCGGATTTCTCTTTCAAGATGTCGAGAATGCGCGGTGTGAAACGCGGATCGGGACCGTCGTCGAAGGTCAGCGCGATGTCTTTGTCGATCGCGCCGATCTGATCGATCTGATAGGGAAACGGCGATTGCAGATAGTTCTCGTCGGTAAACAAATCGGTGGACGAATCGTAGCGGAACTCGCGTTTGCCATGCGTGGGTGTCGCGGTGATGCGCCACACGTCGCCTTCGCCTTCGATCGCCAAGTCGTAGCCGGGCGGCATGTCTTTGATTTTGTCGCGCGTCGAATCGTCGGGATGAAGATTGTCCCAAATCGACCAGATCGAGGGATCTTCCGATCCCAAGCGCCACAGCGCGGTGCCGCGAATCTGCTTCCTTTCGGCGGCGCGGATTTCGTTGTACGCCGTCACGCCGTCGAGCAGCCAAACTTCGTGGGTGATGTGGTGTTCGTCCTCGTACTCGTAGGCCGGATTCATGGCGTCTTCGTCGAAGTAAACGGAAGCCTCGGATTCCTTCGCCGTCACGAGAGCTTCTTGAAAACTCGTCGATTGCGATTTCTCTTTCGCGCCGGGACCCTTCGTGCCTTTCGGAATCTTCGGCCAATCGTAGGAGTAGTTGGCGATACCCATTACCAATTTCTCCGGGGGCACTTCCTTGAGCGTGCTTTCGAGATTGCGCTGATACCACGCTTGGCTCGTGATCGGTCCGGGATCGGACGTCAGCCAGTGTTCGTCGTAGTTCATCAGGATGACGGCGTCGGCGACTTTGCCGAAATACGCGTAGTCGTAACTCGAGTCGGCCGCGGGCAGGCACACCATCACCTTGCGGTTGTAGACGTGCGCCGCAATGGTCAACTCGGAGATGAATTTCTCGAAATCGTCTTGCGACTTCTCGGGGATCTCCTCGAAGTCCACCACGACGCCCGATTGTCCCGGCGGCGTGGACGCGGCGGGCGCGGAGGGATTCGCCGTCGACGGCGCTTCCGGCCGGCGGCGGCCTTCGGCGTCGACGTTGACGAAGCGAATCAACTCGGAAACCAAGCGCTTTCGAGCGTCGGGACTCTTGAGATACCGGACCATTTCCTCGGTGCGCCAATTCACGCCGTCGTAATTGTTCACCAGCGGCATGATGGGGATGGAAACGTCGAGCGTGTCGAGCCACGCTTTTAGTTTTTCGTCCGGTTCGATCACCATGTGGCCGTCGGGCGACACGGCGTGCAACTGTTCGGGGATCAGCAAGTCGAGCTCGCGATAATGCTGCTGCAGCGACGAAAGACTGGTGTAATCCCACGGGACATAAAACGCCGCGCGCAACGGATCGTAATTCGCGGGAATCGTGCCGAGCGCTTCCACGCGGCTGCGGCGGCCGCGGCGCCGCGGAAGATTCTTGGCCTTCGGGCGATCCTTCGACGGATGCAGCTCGGGACGCGTGTCGGGCAGCAGCAACTGCGGAAGCGCGGGACGCTGCGCGATGCTGAGGAAGAAAACCACCACCAGCGCGGCCAGCACCAGCCCGAGAACTTCCAAGGCGCGACGGGTAAGCCACCAGCGGCGTTGACGCTCGTCGAAGAAAACGGGTTTGCCTGAGTTTGGCGTCACGAGTTTCGGCGTCACGAGTTTGGCGTTACAGAATTATTTTAGCGATTTTCCCTCGACATACGCTACCTTCGTCGCGCCGGTATGCCCAACAGGCGCGCGCGGCGAGGGCGTGGGGACCTGCAACGCCGGCGGCGGATGGCGGTAGAACAAGTCGCTGTGCTCCATCCACTCGGTCCACTGGCCGCGCAGGCGGATCGCGCCGAGGCTCACCAGATTGAAGCGCAATCGCACGGCGATGGGGTCCATCGGCGGATGGCGATGATAAAGGTCCGCGCGAATCCGCTGCAAGAACGGATATTGGTGAAGCAAGTCGAAATTCGGATGCCACTCCGCGGCGTACATGAAGATCACGTCGAAGTCACCGGGCTGAATCTTGTCGAACGAGCCCTCCGAAAAATCGGGCATGGCGACGACCGTCTGCGCTTTGTGGACGTAGCCCAATTCCGGACGGAGAAACTCGTCGGTGGCGGGCCAGGTTGTGAGAATGCGCGTGCCGGAGGGAAACGTGTTGGCGCGTTCCACGGCAGTCTCCTGCAAATTCAGAAAATCGGCGTAGGCCAGGTTCTCTTCGTAAGGAAACGGATACGGCGGATTCCAAAACCAGCAGATCATTTCCATGAGCGTCAACGCCAGCAGCGTCCAGCGGCGCTGCGGCAGTTTCAGCCGCTCGATGGCTTCCACGCCCAGCAGGAAAAACAGCGCCAGCGCCGGAAGCAAGTAGCGTTCCAGAATCGCGCCGCCGAAGACGCTCATGATCAACAATTGCAGCGCCAGCACGATCCACAAGAGGCGATGACCCGGCCTGGGCGCGGGCAAGCCTTTCTTCCACAAGACCCAAAACGCCGGGATTGTCAGCACCCAGCGAAAATCGCTGAAGAAGAGGAAGAACAAGCGGCGCAGCAGCGTCACCATGATCCGCACCGGATTCATCGCGTCGATCACATTGAACGCCACGAAGCGCGCGTCGCCGAACCAGTGACCCGTGGCCGCGCGCAGGTACACAAACCACAGTGCGAGCGGCGCGAGCGGAAGAAGCATTGACGCTTGCCGCAGGCGATGACGCGCGGAATCGTCGCCCGCCGGCATCCGCCACGCCATCACCGCGAGCAACACCACGAGGGCCGCGCCGGTTTCGCGCGTCAAACACAGGACGGTGGCGGCGACCAAGTATCCGGTGAGCCGGCCGCGCAAATAAAAGTACAGGGCGAGCAACGTGGCCGCCGTCGCGGCGACATCGATATGCGCCAGCGTGCTTTGTGCGAAGAAAATCGGCGACACCAGCAGCAATCCCGCCGACCACAAGCCGGCGCCCGCGGGGACCAGCAGCGTCGCCAGGAGCAGGAGCGCGTAGATCGCCGTGCCGGCGACCAGGCACATCGCCACGCGCGTGACCACCGCGGAGCTTCCGAAAATCTTGTACACGCCCGCCAGATACAGCGACTGCAAAGGCGGATGCACTTCGACGATGGTGGATTGTGGGATCAGGTGGCCGTGCTGCGACAGTTCGAGCGCCGCCGGAAAATAGTAGCCTGCTTCGTCCCAGTAATACGGCAGTCGCAGGTAAGGCGCGTGCGTGAAGATCACGGCGACGACGCACACCACCCAAAGTCCCAGGTGAGATTGCCAGCCGGACTTCGAAGTCTTGCTCGATTCTGCCGTCGCCTTGCGCGGCATTGTCTAATCGCTCCGTGCCGCGGCATTTGCCGCGACCACAATCCGCTCTGGCCGCAGGCGCATTCTATTGCACTGTCCCGGCTTCGGGCACGTGGCGGGAATCGAGTTTGATTTCCCCGAACGTTTGTTCGTACTGGTGAACGTTATGCTGCAACAGCCCCAGCAACGCTTTCGCTTGCTGCGGGCTGAGATAGATGCCTTGGAAATTGGTGATGTCGACGACGTCGGCCGAGTTTTGTTCGATGGTGCCGAATTGCAGGAAGAAATCCCAAATGTTCAGGCGGATCTGCACGCTGTTGCAATAATTCTCGCGCCATTCGTTGGCGCGCACAATGTTCAGCCGAGGCGGTTGCGTCATGCGCCTATGATATCCCGGCTTGGGACCGGTTCGCCTCTACTTGTTCTTCCAAACCGGCTTGCGCTTCTCGGCGATGGCGCGCAGACCCTCTTGTGCGTCCTCCAAATCCATCAACTGATTCAAGTACAGATTCGCGCTGCGTTGGAACGCTTCGGCCAGCGGATAGCCCATCGAATCGAACATCACGCGCTTGGCCATTTCGAGCACGGCGCTGCTTTGATCGGTGATGCGCGCCAGAATCGCATCGACCTCTGCGGTAAGTTTGGCTTCCGGCACCAGGCGATTCACCAATCCCAAGCGATGCGCGTCGAGATGGCTGATCGGTTGCGCCAGCAGGATCATCTCCATGGCGCGCTTGGGACCTACCAGGTGCGGCAGCAGAATCGCGGCGATGGGCGGAAAGACACCGGCGCGGACTTCTGGTTGTGCAAACTGGGCCTTCTCCGTGGCTACCACCAAATCGCCGAACAGGGCTAGCTCGCAGCCTGCGCCCACGGCGGGTCCATTGATCACGGTGATCAAGGGCTTGGAGATTTCCAGCATCGACTTGAAGATTCCCTGGAACGCCTCCATCATTTGGAACGCGCGACCGGGTGCGGCATCGGCGGGCGCGACGCCGGCACAGAAGAACGTCGACCCGGGCGCGGCTTCCATCACGATGGCCCGGACCTCGCGCGCCGCGTGCATGCTCTCGATGGCCTGCGAGATTTCGCGCATCGCCTTTACCGTGAGAAAGTTGTGAGGCGGCTTGTTTAACACCATGCGAGCCACCCGGCCGTTTACGGCGACCTGGATAGACTCGTACTCTAATGTGGTTGCGGGGGAACCCATGACCGCTGATTTCACCACAACTGAGGGGTCAAACACAATTCCCCATCGGGTCCAGTTTCAAACCATTTGACGATTTCCCCTAACGATTTTCCATTCTCTGGCGTCTATACTCATTGAGTACCGGGGGAGTGGTGTCGATGAGCTCGGTAAAAGCCTTGAAATGGATAGCGGCGGGATTGACGGTAGCGCTCGTCATTGTGGGGCTGGTGATATTCGAACACGGCAGCGGACGGTCGACCGTCGCGGCGGCCGGGGCGCTGTCCGGATCGACGCCGTACGTTCCGGTGACGCGCGGTCCCATGCTCCGCACGATTCGCGTGGGCGGAACACTGGCGGCCGTGCATTTCTCGGGCGTGTCCGCGCCGGCGCTGCGCGGCGCGCGCTTCCAACTGACGATTGTGCGTGTGGCCCCCGCCGGAACGCATGTGCAGGCCGGCGACGTGGTCGCGGAGTTCGATCGCCAGCAGCAGAAGCAAAATTTCGACGATCACCAAGCCGCCTACAACGATCAGAACGACGCCATCCTGAAGCGCCAAGCCGAACTGAAGATCGAACGCGAGAAGCAACTGAGCGACCTGCAAAAAGCCAAGGCCGACGTGGAATCGCAGAAGCTTGAGAATCGCCGCAACGAAATTGTTTCGAAGATCGACGCCGAGAAAAACCAGGAGGCGTTGGCCGAAGCTGAAGCGACGCTCAAGATGCAGCAGGAAACGCTCGACTTGCGGCAGGCCTCGGCGGTCGCCGAAATCAAATTGCTGGAAATCAAGCGCGACCGCGAGAAGCTGGCCATGGATCAAGCGCGCATCAACTACGATCGCCTGGTGGTGAAGTCGCAGGTGCCGGGCATGGTGGTGTATCAACCGTTTTGGAAGAGCAGCAAGATCGGCACGGTGCAGGAAGGCGATCAAGTGTGGCCGGGACTCGTCTTCATGCAGATTGTGGACACCACCGCGATGGCCATGCGCGCGCACGTGAATCAGCTGGACGCCAAGTACATTCAGGCAGGACGTTCCGCGGAAATCCACTTAGACGCGTATCCCGATGCGCGCTTGCAGGGCCGCGTGGAAAACCTGAGTCCGCTCGGGCAAAGCGGGAATTACGGCGACAAGATGCGGTCGTTCACCATGCGATTCAGCCTGCAAGGCAGCGATCCCCGCCTGATTCCCGATATTTCCGCCAGCGCCGACGTGGAGGTGTCGCGCGTGCCAGACGCGTTGCTGGTCCCTCGCGGCGCGGTGGCGCGTCTCGCCGGCGGCGACTACGTTTGGGTGCATAGCGAAAAGGGTCTCGAGCGGCGGCAAGTGACGCTCGGCGGATTCAACGACGTGAATTGGGCGATCACCGGCGGCGTGAAGGAAGGCGAAATGGTTTCCGTGATGGTTCCCGCGGACGCGCAGGAGAACAAGAAGTGAAGCGTGCTCTCCTCGCGATCGTACTTATCGGAGCCGCCGGCGGAATCGCCGCTGCCGCGTATCGCTTCCGCGACCGTCTGCCGAAACTCACGACGAACGAAGACGCGCAGGTTCCCACCGCGTCCGTGCACAAAGGCGATCTCACCATCACGATGAAGCTGACCGGCGACATCAAGGCGATGAAGAGCGTCACGTTATATGCCCCGTTTTCGGTGACCGACGTGAAACTGGTTTCGGTCACCAAGAGCGGCACCATGGTGAAGGCCGGCGACGTGGTGGCGGTGATCGACGCCACGCAGGAAAAAGATAAAGTCAAGGAACAAGATTCCAACGTCAAGCAGGCCGACAAAGAAACCGACAAGGTGAAGGCGCAGCAGCATCAAGTCGACGAGCAATCGCGGCTCGATGAGGCGCAAGCGCGCTACGACGTGGAAGGCGCCAAGCTCGACACCAAGAAAGGCGAGATCGTCTCCGACATCGACGCCGGCAAAGCTCGCTTGACGCTGGCCACCGATGAGCGTCATCTCCAGGAATTGCTCAACGACGACGACGCGCGCGAAGTGTCCAAGGCTTCCGACCTGAACACGGTGGGCCGCAAGCGCAAAAAAGCCGAGAACGATCGCAACCTGGCGCAGGCGAACATCGACTTGCTGACGATCAAAGCGCCCATGGACGGCATGGTGGTGATTCTGCCGAACTGGCGATCGCAAATGGGTTTTGGCCAGCCCGCGCCGTTCAAGGCCGGCGACGCCTCGTGGCCGGGCGCGTCGCTGGCGGAAATCCCCGACCTGCACACGCTGGTCCTCGAGTTGACGATTGAAGAAACCGAACGCGGCAAAGTTTCCGCCGGAGAACCGGCGCGCGTGAAAGTGGACGCGATTCCCGATCGCTCGTTCACCGGGAAAATCAGAGAGATCAGCACCACGGCACAGATGGTTTTCGACGGATGGCCGCCGAAAAAACTTTTCAAAGCGCTGGTGGACATCGCGCCCGACGATAATCGCTTGCGTCCGAACATGAGCGCCAGCGCCGACATCGAAACGGAGACGCTCTCGGGCGTGGTCCTGGTTCCTTCGCGCGCCGTGTTCGAACGCAACGGCCGCGTGATCGCGTGGGTGCGCACGGGCGGACGCTTTGAAATGCGCAAAATCGAAGTGGGCAAGAAGGGCGACGGTCAAACGCAGGTGCTGAGCGGTCTGCAGCCCGGCGACGTGGTCGCGCTGGAAGAGCCGCCGAAGGCCGCCGCGGCGCTGGGAGGCGTGTAGATCATGAAAGCAGCAGTCAAATGGATTCTGGGATTGCTGATCGTCGGCGCGGTCCTGGCCGGCGCGAGCGTGGAAGCAACACGCTATTTCGCGCCGCCGAAAATCGAGGTCGCCACGATCCTCTCGCGCAACGGCGAGTTCGTGATCGAAACGCACACCCGCGGCACGCTGCGCGCCGTGAATTCCGCCATGATGGTGGCGCCCAACGTCGGCGGCACGCTGATGATCACCGAACTGGCGCACTCCGGCGAATCCGTGAAAAAGGGCGACGTGGCGATGAGTTTCGATCGCGAGGATATGCAGAACAACGTCGACGCCGCGAAGTCGCGCGTGGAGGAAGCCGAACAGACCATCCGCAAAGCGAACGCCGACGCCGCCATCAAACGCCATGAAGATCAAGTGGACCTGATGAAGGCGCAGTTCGCGGTGCGCCGCGCCGAGTTGGACGTGAGCAAGAACGAGACCGTATCGGCCATCGACGCGCAGAAAAATATTTTGACGCTGGAAGCCGCCAAGAAGAAGCTTTCGCAATTGCAGGAAGACATCTCGGCGCGCAAAACCTCCGACGCCGCCGATCTCGCCGTCAACGAAGAAAAGCTCAACAAAGCGAAATTCGATCAGACCCAAGCCGAAACGCGTCTGCACCAGTTGGACGTAAAAGCGCCGATGGACGGATTGCTGAGCCTGCGCACGAATCGCATGGCCGCCGGCGGCATGTGGTATCCCGACTTGCCGGACTTCGGCATCGGCGATCAGGTCAACGGAGGAAATCCGGTGATCGACGTGGTCGACAACACCAATCTGGAGATGTCGGCGCAGATCACCGAAACCGATCGCGGCAATTTGAAGGAAGGCCAGCCGGTGACCATTCATCTCGACGCGCTGCCGGATATCGTGATCGAGGGCAAAGTGAAATCGCTGGGCGGAATCAACGCGCGCGATTGGGACGCTTCGCCGAACAAAACGTTCGAGGGCGTTTTCGAATTGACGCCGGGACCGAACGGCAACGATCCGCGTTTGCGCCCGGGGCTGAGCGGCGAGGTGGTGGTGACAACCGAGAAAGCCCCGAACGTCGTTTTTCTTCCGCAGCAGGCGGTCATCGAAAAAGAAGGCCGCAAATGGGTTTACCTGGCTCAAGGCGGAAGCAACTTCCAGCGCGTGGAAGTGCAAACCGGACGCCGCAGCGAAAGCCAAGTGGAAATCACCAAGGGTTTGAATGGCGGCGAGCGCGTGGCGCTGGCCGATCCGGAAGAACGCTCTGCCGCGGCGAAGAAGAAAGCGAATCCGCTGGCATCGTCGCCGGGAGGCAAATAGGCGCCGCATGGTCACTCCCTTCAAACGAACGCTGATGCTGTTGCCGGAAGTGCGCATGAGCGTGGGCAACTTGGCGGCGCACAAATTGCGCACGCTCTTGACCATGCTCGGCATGATCTTCGGCGTCGGCGCGGTGATCTCCATGCTGTCGATCGGCGCGGGCGCGCGGCAGGAAGCGTTGAGCTTCATCGAAACGCTCGGCGTGAACAATGTGATCGTAGAGGCGAAGGAAGCCAGCGGCTGGCCGGAATTGCAGGAACGCCGCAAAATCTCCGCGGGACTCACTTTTCGCGACGTCCGCGCGCTGGCCGGTAATCTGCCCCAAGTGGAGTTGGTTTCGCCGCGCAAGCGCTACAAGCCGGCCAAAATCTTTCCCAGCGCCGCCAAAGACTTGCCGACGGTGGTCGGCGTGATGCCGGAATTTCCCGCCATCGCCGGACTGAAGGTGATCGCCGGAAGATTCTTCGACAAGAGCGAACAAGCCGAAGGCGCGGCGGTGGCCGTGGTGGGAGACGGCGCGCGCCGCGCGATTTTCGGCAGCGGCGATGCGGTCGGCGAGTTCGTGAAGGTCGACGACGCGTGGTTCCGCGTGATCGGCGTGCTGGCCTCGCAAGCGGGCTATCAAACGGAACTTGAAGGCGTGCAAGTGGAAGATCGCAACATGTTCATCTATGTGCCGCTGAACGCGGCGATGCTGCGCCTGGCCAACACGCAAAGCGATTACAAAGACGAAATCGACGGCATTTACCTGAAACTCATCGACTCGCGGCAGTCGGTGGACACCGCGCAAGCGACGCGCGCGATTTTGGACGCGCGACATCGAGGCGCGGGCGATTTTTCGGTGATCGTGCCGGCGGGATTGCTCGAGGAACAGCGCCGCACGCAAAATATTTTCAATTTCGTGATGGTCGCCATCGCCGGAATCTCGCTGCTGGTCGGCGGCATCGGCATCATGAACATCATGCTGGCGACGGTACTGGAGCGCACGCGCGAAATCGGTATCCGCCGGGCCATCGGCGCCCGCCGCGCCGACATCGTGCGGCAATTTCTACTCGAAGCCACCATGATTTCCATCGCCGGCGGATTGCTGGGTATCGCCTTCGGCTTCACCATGTCGCGATTGATCGCGCTGACCGCCGGATGGTCGACGATCGTCAGCCCGGCGTCGATTGCGCTGGCCTTCAGCGTGTCGGTTTCCGTTGGTTTGGTTTTTGGTTTGTACCCCGCGCGTCAGGCCGCGCAGCTCGACCCGATCGAGGCGATCCGCTACGAATGAAAATCTTCCGCTCCCTCTCGCTTTTTTCCCTCATGGCGTTGCCTTGCCTGCGTGCACAGACCGCACCGCAGACCGCACCGCAGACCGCGCCACAGATCGCACCACAGATCGCACCAGGAGACACGTCGCGGGAGAGTACGCCCTTCTTTCCGACGCGCGAATACTTTCACACGATGTTCCAGCCGCGACAGCAGTACAAGCTGGAGTTGCCCGGCACGTTGCGCGATCGCGTGCGCGACGGCAAGCTGCGCTTGTCGCTGGCTGACGTGACCCAGCTCGCGGTGTCGCGCAATACCGACGTGTGGCTCGCCCGTCTCGACGTGCAACAGGCCGTCACGCCCGTGATGCGGTCGTGGACGGTGTTTGATCCGCAATTCTCGGGGACTTTCTCGAGTTCGTTTTCTTCGTCGCCCGTGGCTTCAGCGCTGTCGTCGAGCAAATCGCTTTTCCAACAAACGTCGGTGGGAATCTCGCAAGTGCTGCCGACCGGCACCGTCTACAACGTCGGCTTCACCGGCACAAAGGCGTCGAACAACAACGGCTTCGACTTGCTGAATCCGTCGTTGACCGCGTCGCTGAATTTTTCGATCGTGCAACCGCTCTTTCGCGGACGCGGCGTCTACTTGAATCGCGCGCCGATTCTGATTGCGCGAATGAATCGCCAAATTGCCCGCGACCGCTTCGAGCAATTGCTGATCGGCTCGCTGCAATCGGTGCAAAACCAATACTGGGATACGGTGAATGCGCGCGAGTCGCTGGCGGTGGCGCGCAATTCGCTGCAACTGGCCGAAGCGTTCTACCAGCATGACAAGCGGTCGCTCGAGTTGGGCGCGCTGCCGCCGCTCGACATTTTCCGCTCGGAAGCGGACGTGGCGAATCGCAAAGTCGCGGTGACGAGCGCGGAATATTTTTTGAAACAGCAAGAAGACGCCCTGCGCCGCTTGATCGCCGCGGATCTCGATCCCGATGTGCGCGGACTTCCGCTGGAGTTGACAGAGTCGCCCTCGGGCACGGAAGTTACTTTTCCCGCGCCGGAAGAAGCCGTGGCGCTTTCATTCCGCAAGCGCCCGGAGTTAAATCAGCTTCATCGTCAATACGCAATTCAGCAGACTTCCGAACGCGTGGCGTTGAACGAATTGAAACCCAACATGGCGGTGGGCGCCAACTACAGTTCCAACGGCTTGGGCGGCGACAATTTCATCTCGGGCGTGCTGGTTCCCGGCGGCTTCAACGATGCATTGCGTCAGGCGTTCGGCTTCGGCAGTCCGACCTACGGCTTCTCGGTGACGTTGGGCTTGCCTCTGCGCAATCGTTCCGCCGCCGCCGACGTGGTGGACGCCGAGATCAACCTGAAGCGCACCATTTATTCGCAGCGCAGCACGGAACAGCAGATCGCGCTCGACGTGCGCACGTCGCTGAACCAGCTGGAACAAAGCCGGCTGAACATTGTCGGCGCGATCCAGGCGCGCGATCTTGCCAAGAAGACACTCGACGCCGAGCAGCGCAAGTACGAACTGGGCAGCGGCCAAGTGAATTTCGTGTTGGACGCGCAACAGCGGCTCACCGACGCCGAGAACCAACTCCTGCAAGCGACGATCAGCTATCGCAAGGCGGTAATTTCCGTGCAGCGCGCCACCGGCACGCTTCTCGACGACAATCACGTGGTACTCGATCAAGCCATCGGCGGTTGACCGCTTCTTAACACGGTAGCGGCCGCAGTCTGGCATAATCGTTCGGATGAAAATACGCGCTGCCCTCCTGGCGATCTTGGCGTGTGCCTCACTAGCCGCCGCCCGCGACTGGACAAAATATCCCGCCATCGTCGAGATCGATACCACCGCCGACGTTTACGCGGTCGGCGATCCGCACTCCGACTGGGAGCGGCTCGCCGGCGTGCTGGCGACCGCCAAAGTGATCGAGTCGAAGCCCGCGGAGCCGAATCAAGTGCAGTGGAGGGCCGGAAAATCAGTGCTCGTGATCACCGGCGATCTCATCGACAAAGGACCTCCGGGGTCGGGCGCTGCGGGGTTGGGCGTGATTACATTCCTGAGCGCGCTGCGCACCTCGGCGAGCGCGGCGGGCGGATTGGTGATCGTGACGATGGGCAATCATGAAGCGGAATTTCTCGCCGATCCCACGGCCGGCAAAACGAAAGAGTTTCAGAAGGAACTGAAGACCAACAAGATGGAACCCGCGCGCGTGGCGGCGTGCGACGGAGCCGTCGGCGAGTTTCTATGCAACCTGCCCATCGGCGCGCGCGTGAACGATTATTTCTTCTCGCACGGCGGCAACAGCGGCGGACAAACGGTCGCCGGGCTCAATGCATCGATCGCGGACGACGTGAACAAGTCGGGCTTCCGCGCGAAGGCGTTGATCGATCCCAACTCGATCCTCGAGGCGCGCTTGAACGACGGTGGACCCGCGGGATTGCCGTGGATTTACGACGGCAACAAGAAGACCGACGCGCAAGCGCTGCTCGCGGACTACGCCGCGAAGCTCGGTGTGCATCACATCGTGCAGGGACATCAGCCCGGCAACGTCAAGTTTCTCGACGGACCGAAGCGCGACGCCGGCACGATTTTCCAGCGCTGGGGATTGCTCTTCCTGATGGACACCGGAATGTCGCGCGGGATTGAAGGATCGAACAGTATCGGCGGCGCGCTGCACATCACGCCGAAGGGTGTGGAAGTGATTTGCGCGGGCGGCACGCGCTCCATGCTCTGGGACGCCGGCGCAAACACGCCGGTAGCCGCGATGTACTGTGGAAAATAAGCCGACGGCCGGCAATCAAAGCACGATTGTTGTGGGCGCGGCACTGCCGCCGGTTTGTCCGGCGAGCGCCAACGCCGCATCGTCGGGCGCCTGCCATGACCGCGACCGGCGTGGAGGTCGCGACTCCCGCCTGCGGCGCAGGCTCGGGGACAGAATGTAACCGAACACTCGCCAACGTGGCACGAGAAATGTCCAAACTCCAGGGGCAGGAGAACATCCTGCCCTACGCTTCGAGCCATTCCAAGACCGGCCGAAATTGCGCTTCGTAGTTCCAGTCTTCAAGGATGCGCCGGCGCCCACTCTCCCCCATCGCGCGCGTTTCCGCGGGATGTTCCAGAAACCACTCAAGCGCCGCGGCAATACTCGCAGGATCGCCGGGATCGCACACGCGCCCAAGCCCTGAATCCGCAAACATCGCGCGCCAATCGGGGCGATCGGAAACCAGCAACGCCAAGCCGTTCGCGAGATAGTCGAATGGCTTATTCGACGCGCCGGTCATGTTGGATTCGTTGATGTCGCCGCGATCGTCGATGGGCATGAACGACAAACCAACGTCGGCGCGGCGGCACGCGGCGAGTAAGTCGCTGCGCAGGGGAATTTCGCCGAGATAACTAAAGCGATGCTCCACGCCGAGGCGCCGCGCTTCCGCGCGCAGGTTGTCGACGTGATCGCGCGCGCCAACCGGCTGATAGCCGGCCACCGTGAGGCGCACGCCTTCAGGGAGTCGCGCGAGCGCGGGGATCAGCGAAACGGGCAGTCGCGCCGGTACGATCGAGCCGTGGTAGAAAACTTCCAGTTTTCCCGATACCGCGGGTTCGCGCGGCGGACCCGCTTCGCCGCGCGCGGGACAATTCCACACGATTGCGCGATGCGGCGCATTTGGCGCACAGACTTCCGCGCGCCGCGCATTCGGCCAAATGCAATACGCGCCGCGGAACAGGCGCGCACGAAACCATCTAAATCCGCCCGGATGATTCGGCGAGTCGTGTTCGTGGAAAATCACACGGATGCCGGAGATTTTTCCGGCGAGCCACGCCAGCGGCGCCGCAAAAAGATCGGATGCATAGACGCATCGCGGACGCCACAGGACGATCGTCGCGAACACCCGGCAGCAATACGCGAAATAATGCAGCTTTTGCCGCCAGCCGGGCGGACAAAACGGCATCCGCTGCTCGCGAATGTTGGGATGCGGCGGAAAACGCAGCTTGTCGGCGCCGAACGCGCCGGTGCCGAGAAACAACACGTCCCATCCGCGGTCGGCGAGAATGCGCGAGCTATGCTCCAGCGGCGGATATCCGGCGGGATTGGTGTACTGGACGTAGAGGATGTGTCGGCGCGCCATGACCGGGATCAAAATATCATACGCGGCCCGGCGCCGCCGCGTACCACAGCATGACCGCCGCCAAATGTGTAAAACATTTTCCTGCAGAATCGTTTTAGTAACGAATCACGGCAGTCACGGGTCCGGCTTCCCCTTTCGGGATTGGCGCGGGATCGCGCCGCTATTCTGGCTTCATGGTCCTCATACAGGCGCTACGAAATGCGGCTCGAAAGTTGGGCGTGGGAAGATTTCTTCTTCAAGTCCACCGGATTCGCAGCAAAGGATTGCGAATGTCGGCGGGCATCGCCTACGTGCGCTGGCTTGTCATGCCGCGAATCCTCGACGCGCCGCCCATCGCCGCCGGTCACGGCGCGATGGAAGTACACGTCCTGATGCCGAAGCAGCGGTTGCTGGAAACGGCGTGGGCGCTCTATTCATTCCTGCGTTGCTCGGCACGGCCGATGCGTGTGGTGGTCCACGATGATGGATCGCTGGACGAAAGTTGCCGCGCCGGCCTCGCAAGACTCTTCCCAGGCGTCACGATCATCGATCGCGCGGCGGCTGACCGCGCTGTGATCTCGGAATTGCAACAGCGCGGCCTGCCCTTGCTGGCGGAATTGCGCAAGCGCCTGATTTTCGCATTGAAGCTGATCGATCCGTTTTTGTTCGGCGCCACCGACTCCTACGTGATCCTGGACTCCGATATTCTTACGTTCCGCCGTCCTACTCAATTGATCGATGGACAGGGACATCTCTTCAGCCTCGATCACAATGACTACGGCTACTCGTTTCCGCCTCGCGTCCTGCGTTATCTGTTGGGACGCGATGTCATCGAGCGCGTCTGCGCGGGACTGTTGCGCGTTGACCGCGGCGCTTTTTCGCTGGAACGCCTGGAAGAACATTTGCGCGCCACCGATCTTCTCCACGATCCGCGCGCGAACTTCGTGCACACCGAACAAACGCTCTACGGCTGCGAGATGGCCGTGGAGGGCGCCGCCTGCCTCGATCCCAACGCGTACGCTACGTGGTGGGATCCGCACACGCCGCAAATCGCGATGATGCACTATTGCGGCGGCATCGCGTGGTCGCCGCAGTATCACAGTGGATTGCATCGCGTGGCCAACAAGATCGGGTTGAGTGGGCGCTTCGCGCGTTCGCTCGCCGCGATCACGGGACTGGCACGTGTGCACGATCCGGAAGCGCCGAGCGGCCGGATGCGTCCCGAAGAAATTGCGTCGTCGCGCGAGGCGCGGCATTTCGCCGAAAGCTGGGCTGCGTGGCAGCCGCAGCCGATTCCGGCCGAGACCACCGGAGACTAGTGGGCTGTCTGCGAGTAGTCGCTAGGGCATTGGATTGCGCGCGGGGACATGCGCCTTGTATCAGGGCACGGCTTCAGCCGTGCCGACCGCGTTTCATTGATAGTGGGCTTTAGCCCCTGTGTCAGGTGCGCAGCGGCTAAAGCCGATTCCTCTGCCGCGAGCATGCGGCACGGCTAAAGCCGTGCCCTGATACAAAACCGCGCTCCTTTACGCGATCGACAGCACTATCGACGACTTACCGACAGCCCACTAGCGCACGCCGAGGCTCCTCACGGTGTGCTACATTCAAGGGGAAATGAAGATCAAGCGTATTTCCCTGCTCGCATCTCTAGCCTGTGGACTCCTGATTTGTTCCGCCCTCCGCACCGCGCCGCCGGTTTCCGCGGCGAGTCCGCAACCCGTCCGCGCGCGTCACGGCATGGTGGTGTCGACGGAGGAAAACGCCTCGCGCGTTGGCATGGAGACGCTGCGACGCGGTGGCAACGCGGTCGACGCGGCGGTCGCCGTGGGCTTGGCGTTGGCGGTGACGCATCCCACCGCGGGGAATTTGGGCGGCGGCGGATTCATGTTGATCCGCTTCAAAGATGGCCGCGCCACCTTTATTGATTTTCGTGAACGCGCGCCGGCCGCGGCCAGCCGAACCATGTATCTCGACGCCAACGGCAATCAAACCGGCGATTCCTGGATGAAAGTGGAGAGTTCCGACGGCACGCGCGAAAGTATGTTGATGGTGGGGCCGCGCGCCTCCGGCATTCCCGGCTCGGTCGCCGGATTCGACTACGCGCGATCGAAATACGGGTCGATGCAATGGGCCGATCTCGTCGCGCCGGCGGAAAAACTCGCCTCCGAAGGCTTTGTGCTCGACTACGAAACGGCGCGTTCGCTCTCCAGCCAAAACACCCGCCGATTGCTCGAGCGCTATCCCGATTCCAAACGGATCTTCCTGAAGGAAGGCGGCTATCAGTGGGGCGACACGTTTGTGCAAAAAGACCTCGCCTCGACGCTCGAGATTCTGCGCAAGAAAGGTCCGCGCGATTTCTACGAAGGAGAGATCGCCCGTCGCCTTGACGCGTTCATGAAAGCGAACAACGGCGCCATTTTCCTCGACGACCTCAAGAATTACAAAGTGAAGGAACGCGAAGCGCTGCGGGGGACGTATCGGGGATACGAGATCGTTACCGCCCCGCCGCCCAGTTCCGGCGGCGTGGCGATGATCGAAATGTTGAACATTTTGGAAGGCGTGCCGATGAAAGAGAACGGCTTCGGATCGGCGAAGTCGGTCCACTGGGCCGCCGAAGCAATGCGCCGCGCCTTCGCCGATCGCGCCGAGTTCATGGGCGATCCCGATTTCACCAAGCTCCCGGTGAAGGGACTGGTCGACAAGAAGTACGCCGCCGGTTTACGCGCGTCCATCGACGTGGATCACGCCGGCAAATCGCAAGACGTGCGCGCCGGCAATCCTGCGCCGTATGAATCGATGGAGACAACGCATTACTCGGTGGTCGACAAAGACGGCACGGCGGTTTCGGTTACCTACACGCTGAACGGCGGCTATGGTAGCGGCGTCACGGCGGGAGATTTGGGATTCCTGCTGAACAACGAAATGGACGATTTCACCGCCGTGCCCGGCAAGCCGAACATGTACGGAGTCTTGCAGAGCGAAGCCAACACGATCGCACCCGGCAAAACGCCGCTCTCCTCGATGACGCCGACCGTCGTCACCAAAGACGGTCAGCTAGTGCTCGTGCTCGGCAGCCCCGGCGGTCCCACGATCATCAACACGGTCTTTAACACCGTGGTTAACTTTCTCGACTTCGGGATGAACGTACAAGCGGCCGTCGACGCGCCGCGCATTCATCATCAGTGGATGCCCGATCGCCTGCAAATGGAAAACGGTTTTTCGCCCGACACCATCGAATTGCTGAAAGCGCGCGGACACAACTTGAGCGTGGGTGCGTCCATCGGCGATTGCAATGCCATCGCCATCGATCCACGGTCGGGCGATTTGCTCGGTGCCGCCGATTCGCGGCACATGGGTAAAGCCGTGGGATACTAGAAAGGATGAGGCGCGCTCTTTCCACGCACATGTTCATCCGCCAGCGCCTGGGCAGTGCGATCCTCGATCGCATTTCTCACGCCGGATTTCGGAACGTGGAAATGTTCTGCGCGCGCCAGCACCTGGACTATCAGAACAAAAACCAAGTGCTCGATCTCGCGGCGTGGTTTGCCGGCAACGAGATGAAGCTGCACTCCATCCATCTGCCGATCTATCGCGACGAGTCATGGGGCAAGAGCGGCCCGCAAGCGCGCCTCTCCATCACCGAACCCGACAAACTGCGGCGGATCGAGGCGGTGGATGAAATCAAACGCGCGCTGGAACTCGTCGAGAGCATCCCGTGCGCTTACGCGATCCTGCACATCGGCGCGTCGGACGAAATGAGCAGCGCCAAGAAGCTCGACGCGGCGTTGTGGAGCATCGAGCATTTGCGGTTGTTCGGACGCAATCGCGGCGTGTCGCTGCTGCTGGAAAACACGCCGAACGAACTTTCCACGCCGGAAAACCTCAACTGGATCGCGCGCGAACTGCGTTTTCCGGACTTGGGTTTTTGCTTCGACTCCGGTCACGCGCGCATGGGCGGCGATCCGGTCGCCGCGTGGGACCTGATGGCGCCGCACATCCACTCCACGCATCTGCACGACAACGACGGCGTGAAAGACGATCACCTTTTTCCGGGCGAAGGCTCCATCGATTGGGACGCGCTGCACAGCGCGATGCACGCCACGGAAAACTCCACGAATGAATTTACCTGGATGATGGAGATTCACGATCCCAGCGGCAAAGAAGATCCCGTGACGCACGCCTGGGATCTCTTCGAGAAGTGGGAAGCCAAAGTTCACACCTAAACATGACAACAGCGACGATCGGCGGTATCGGCAAATTCGACGGCCAGGAAGTCACGATTCAAGGCTGGCTCTACAACCTGCGCGAAGCGGGCAAACTTTTGTTTCCGCAATTTCGCGACGGCACGGGCGTGATCCAAGGCGTGGTGGTGAAGAAGGAAACGCCGGAAGTTTTCGAGACGGTGAAGCATTTGACGCAGGAAACGTCGATGCGCGTCACCGGAAAAGTCCGCGCCGATGCGCGCGCGCCCGGCGGATACGAAATGCAGGTGACCGGCGTGGAAGTCCTCCAGAGAATTCCGCCAGAAGATCCGTATCCGATTACGCACAAAGAGCACGGTCCCGATTTCTTGCTGGAGCGCCGGCATCTTTGGATTCGCACGCCGCGGCAAAACGCGATTCTGCGCATCCGCCATGAAGTGATCCGCGCGGTGCGCGATTGTCTCGATGGCGAAGGCTTTATTCTCGTCGACACGCCGATCTTCACGCCGGCCGCGTGCGAAGGCACCACGACGTTGTTTGAATGCGACTACTTCGACGAAGGCAAGGCGTACCTGACGCAATCGGGACAGCTTTACAATGAAGCGACCTCGGCGGCGCTCGGAAAAACGTACTGCTTCGGTCCCACGTTTCGCGCGGAAAAATCGAAAACACGCCGCCATCTGACGGAATTTTGGATGGTGGAGCCGGAAATGTCCTACGCCGGCATCGACGACGTGATGGATTTGTGCGAACGCTTCGTTAGCTTCATCGTGGGGCGCGTGCTGGAGCGCCGCGCCGCGGATCTTGCGACGTTGGGCCGCGATCTCTCGAAGTTGCAGACCGTGCTGACGCCGTTTCCGCGGATTTCCTACGACGACGCCGTGGCCATCCTCAAGCGCAAAGGCAGCGCCATCGAGTGGGGCGGCGATTTCGGCAACGCCGACGAAACGCTGCTCGGCGAAGAATTCGATCGTCCCGTGATGGTGCATCGTTATCCGGCGGCGATCAAGGCTTTTTACATGCAACCCGATGCGGACCGCCCCGAACTGGCGTTAGGCGTCGATGTGCTCGCACCTGAAGGCTACGGTGAAATCATCGGCGGCGGACAGCGCATTCACGACTACGATTTGCTGATGTCGCGCATCAAGGAACACGGGCTTCCGCCCGAAGCTTTCGCCTGGTATCTCGACTTGCGGAAATATGGCAGCGTACCGCACGCGGGATTCGGCATGGGGATCGAGCGCGTGGTTTCGTGGATTTGCGGTCTCGAGCATTTGCGCGAAGCGATCGCGTTTCCGCGCATGCTGTATCGCATCTACCCGTAACCGGTGATTGCGATGCCCGAACGGAAAATCAAAATCATCGGCGTGCCGCTCGACCTCGGCCAAGGACGCCGCGGCGTCGACATGGGACCGTCGGCCATGCGCGTCGCGGGACTTAACGCTCGCATCCGCGAGCTTGGTTATAGCGTGGAGGACGCCGGCAATGTCCCGGTGGCCATCGCGGAAACGAAAGCGCCCGGCGATCCCAAGGCGAAATATCTGCCCCAAGTCGCGGAGACATGCCGCAAGCACGCCGTGTGGATCGACGGAATCCTGCGCGGCGGATTTCTGCCGCTGGTGCTGGGCGGCGATCACTCCATCGCCGTGGGAACGGTGGCGGGCGTCTCCAATTTCTATCGCAAGAAGAAAAAGAAAATCGGATTGCTGTGGATCGACGCGCACGCCGACGCCAACACGCCGGAGACGACGCCGAGCGGCAATATTCACGGCATGCCGCTCGCGTGTTGCTTGGGGCTGGGGCCGGTGGAGCTTTCCGGAATTTTCGGATACGCACCGAAGGTCGCCGCCGATAACGTCGCATTGATCGGCGCGCGCGATCTCGACGAGGGCGAGAAGCGCATCTTACGCGAACAGGGCGTTCACGTGTTCACGATGCGCGATATCGATGAACGCGGCATGCGCGCCGTGATGGGTCAAGCGATTCGCGCGGCGTCGCACGGCACGGCGGGATTTTGCGTGAGCTTCGACATGGATGCCGTCGATCCGGCGTCCGCGCCCGGCGTCGGCACGCCCGTTCCCGGCGGACTCAGCTATCGCGAGGCGCATCTGGCGATGGAAACGATCGCCGACACGGGCAAAATGATTTCGCTGGAGCTTGTGGAAGTGAATCCGGTGATCGACACCGCCAACAAGACCGCGAATCTCGGCGTGGAATTGGCGCTGTCCGCGCTTGGAAAGAAGATTTTATGAAAAAACTTCGCGTGGGCATTCTGTTCGGCGGCAAATCGGGCGAGCACGAAGTGTCGTTGCGCTCCGCGGCGTCGGTTGCGGCGGCGCTCGACAAATCGAAGTACGACGTGATTCCCATCGGTATCACCAAAGAAGGACATTGGCTCAGCTCCGGCGAATCCCGCAAGCTTCTGCCTCAAGCCGGTGAAGCGGTTTCTCAAGAAACGGCGCTCGAGCTTTCCTGCGATCCCACGGCGGCGCAACCGGTGGACGTGGTTTTTCCCGTGCTCCATGGAACCTATGGGGAAGACGGAACCGTGCAAGGCTTGCTCGAGATGGCGGGACTTCCTTACGTTGGCTCGGGCGTCTTAGGCTCGGCGGCGGGCATGGACAAAGATGTAATGAAGCGCTTGTTTCGCGACAACGGACTCCCCGTGGTCGAGTGGATTTTGGTCCTGCGCAGCGAACTGCAGGCGAACTCGGCGGCGGTGCGCGAGAAATCCGAGCGGGCGTTTGGCTATCCCGTCTTCGTCAAGCCGGCGAATCTCGGATCGTCGGTGGGCGTCAGCAAAGCACGCGACGCTGAAGAACTCGACGCCGCGCTGGAACTCGCGGCCTCGTTTGACCGTCGAATCATAGTAGAGCGTTCTGTGGACGCGCGCGAACTGGAGTGTGCGGTGCTCGGCAACGACAATCCGATCGCTTCGGTCCCCGGCGAAGTTGTGCCGGCCGGCGATTTTTACGATTACGAAGCGAAATACATTCGCGACGATGCCCGCTTGCTGATTCCCGCGCCGCTCGCGCCGGAAGAGTCGGCGAAGGTGCGCGACTTGGCGTGCCGGGCGTTTCTGGCGATCGATGGCGCGGGCATGGCGCGCGTGGATTGCTTCCTGGAACGCAGTTCCGGCAAAATCTGGTTGAATGAGATCAACACAATTCCGGGATTCACGTCGATCAGCATGTATCCCAAGCTCTGGGAAGCGACGGGGATTCCATATTCCGAACTGCTCGACCGTTTGATCGCCCTGGCGCTCGAGCGTCACGAAGAAAAGAGGCGAACCCAATATGTTCGATAACATCAAACCACTCGATCAAAAATGGGAGCGGCGGAAAAAACAGATTTGGATTGCGATTGCCGTCTTCATCGTGCTCGCGCCGCTGTGTTACTACGAGTTCAAGAACTGGCCCGAGGAACACGCCGCGACAAAGTTCCTGACCGCGCTGGAAAGCGGACAGTATCAAGAGGCGTATACGCTGTGGCATCCCGCGCCGTCGTACAAAATGGCGGACTTCATGCAAGACTGGGGCGACAAGAGTCCTTTCGGCAAGGTGACGGATTTCAAAATCACCAAGTCGCACGAGCGCGGCAGCGGCGTGATCATCACCGTCTCGATCAATCAGGGCAAGGAAGCGCGAATCTGGGTGGAGAAGAAAGACAAGAGCCTGGGCTTTCCGCCGTATTGATCCGGCGGATCAATCCTTCCAGGCCCCCAGCAAGCGCCGCACCACGACCAACTCGCCGTAGTGATATGCGTTGTGATCCGCCAGCACCAGCGCCTCTCGCAGCACCGTTTGTCCCGAGCCGTGCGCGATTTTCTCGAACAAATCGGTTTCCGGATTCGCGACCAGTTCGCACATTGCTTTTAAATCGGCGCGAAACGCCGCGGCACTCTTGTTCCACGCCGCGCCCGAGGGTGGCGCGGGGGTCTTCGGCCAATATCCAGAGGGCCAATCGGGCGAGACATGTCTGGCGTCGCGCGTGAACTCCAGAATGTCCCACGTGGCGATGCGCAAATGTTCAAGTACTTCCCACAGCGAATGCGCGGCACGATTTCCCGATGACTGCGGACGCTTGCCGCGCAGTTTCACAGGAATGTTTTTGATCGCGCCTTCGAAATCCACGTGCGCGTTCTTGGCAGTGAGCAGGGTTACAACGTGATCGCGAAGGGCTTGGTCGTTCATACGTCCTAAGATGTCCCGGCGGCGTTGGCGGATTCAGGATTTGTCGCGAGGTACTCGGCGAGGCGCTGCTGGTCGGCCGCTTGAATCTCCACGAACTCCACGCCGCAGCCTTTTTCCACCACGGAGTGGCGAATCATACCGCGCACTTCGATTTGTCCGCGGCTTTCGAGATCGAACACCAGGCGAGCCATCGTTCCCACCGGAAGAACTTGCGCGGAGAGTAGCATGATGCCGCCGCGCGAAATATTCGCGGCCTGCATCTCGAACGTATTTCCCGCCGCTTCGCACGTCACTGGAAAACGTACTCTGTGGCGTGGAGTACTGCGGGCGTTCGGTGCGGCATCCATGGGAGGAAGTTAGCACGTTTTACTTCAAATGTGCGGACAATGCGGAGAGACGGTCGATCAAAAGATCGGGAGGGTGCGCGTTGAACGATTCCGCTTGAAAGCCGTACGTCACGCCGCACGTCCACACGCCGGCGTTGCGTCCCGTGATCACGTCAACGGATGAATCGCCGACCATCAGCGCTTGCTTCGGCTGAAGTTCGGTCTTTTTCAGCATCGTGACGATTCCGATGGGATTCGGTTTTTTCTCCTCGAAACTCATCGTGCCCTCGAGATGCGGCGGACCCGGCAATGGTCCGCGCGCGCCGTAGATGAATCGGAACATTTCGACGACTTCGAGAGCCGCGAGAATGTCGCGGCTGATGCGCACGGGCTTGTTGGTCAGCACGCCGAGGATGAATCCGCGCGCATACAGCGCGCGGATGGCATCGAAGGTGCCCGGATAAAGCTTGGTGTTTTCGAGCGAATGCTTGCGGTAGTAGTGAACAAAGAATTCCAGCGAGTGGCGGAACCGCGCCGGGTCGGTGGATTGATTCGGCACGGCCATGCGCACCAACTCCGTGGCGCCGCGACCAACCATCGAGGCCACTTCCGCTTTGGTGATCGGCGGCAATCCGGCGTCGGCGCGCGTGGCGTTCACCGCGACGGCGAGATCCTGTTCGGAGTCGATCAACGTGCCGTCCAAATCGAAGATCAGGAGGCGGATGCCGGGAGCGAGCGAATTCATCGAGTAGAATAAAGTTTACACCAATGGCCGACATCCAACCTTTTGCCGCGCTTCGCTATGACGCCGCACGCACCGGCCCGCTCGAACGCGTGATCACGCAGCCCTACGACAAGATTTCTCCCGCGATGCTGGAGCGCTATCACCAATTGAGTCCCTACAATTTGTCGCGAGTCGTGAAGAATGCGAGCTACGCGGAAGCCGCGGCGAACTTGGAAGCGTGGAAGCGCGACGGCGTTTTGGTGCGCGATCCCGCGCCGGCGTTTTATCCGTATTTCCAAACGTACACGATTCCCGGGACGAGCACGGTGCTTACGCGGCGCGCGATTGTCGGTGCGCTGGAATTGACGCCGTACGAAGACGGCGTGGTCTTTCGCCACGAACTGACCCTGAAAGGACCCAAGCAAGATCGCTTGGAGTTGATGCGCGCCACGCGATTGCATTGCGAATTGCTTTTTCTGGTGTACGAGGATGAGGACGGCGCCGTGGCCCGATTGCTGGATCGCGCAACGACCGGCGATCCCATCGAAAAGCTGCAAGACGATTTCGGCGACACGCATGCCGTGTGGCGCGCCTCCGATCCCGCGTTGACGGCTGCGCTGCGCGCGGCGTTTGCGCCCAAGCGCCTCCTGATGGCCGACGGCCATCATCGCTATGAAACAATGCTCGCGTACCGCGAAGAACAACCCGCGGCACGACGGGTGCTCGTGGCGCTGGTGAGCATGTCGGAGCCGGGTCTGACGATTCTGGCGACGCATCGTTTGCTGTCGCGCGTCGCGGGATTCTCACGCCAGGCGTTGCTCACCGCGGCCGCGCGATTCTTCGACGTCAGCGAGACGTCGGTGGACGCGGGACGCGCGGCGCTCGCGCCCAACGTAATCGGCGTGGCGTTTGCGGGTCACGCGGGATTCACATTGCTGCGGCTGAAACCATCGGCGGACTTGGCTGCGGCGCTGCCGGAACTTTCGCCGGCGCAGCGCAAACTGGACGTCGTGCTGCTGCACCAAATCCTGCTGCGGATTTGTTTGGGAATCACCGAGGAAGCCACGAAGCAGGAAAAGAATCTCGAGTACATTCGCGAATTCGAGAAAGGAGTGGACGGCGTGCAGCATGGCGCGCAGGCGTGTTTCTTCCTGCATCCCGTTTCCGTCGAGCAAATGAAGGAGATTTCGTTTGCAGGCGGCGTGATGCCGCAAAAATCCACGGACTTCTATCCAAAAATGTTGAGTGGACTGGCGATGTACGAGGCGGTCACACGATAACGATCGGCTTGTCGCCTTTTTCTACGCGGCCGATCAACGCCACCGGCGACCCGATATCGCGGAGAATCACCATCATGGGCCGCGAGTCCGCGCCATCGACGGCAATGAGCAATCCGCCGGAAGTCTGCGGATCGTAGAAAAGCGTTTCTTGTTCCGGCGTGAGGTGCGCGCGCACCTCGACGCATCCCGAAACGAACTCGCGATTGCGCTGCAATCCTCCGGGGACCGCGCCGGCCTGCACGGCTTCCTTGGCGCCCGCGAGAAACTCCACCGCAAAGCTATCGATTTCCAGTGTCACGCCGCTGCCGATGGCCATTTCCCGCGCATGACCCAGCATTCCGAAGCCCGTGATGTCGGTGACCGCGTGGGTGCGGAAGCGACAGGCGATTTCCGAGGCGTGCTTGTTCAACGCGCGCATCGAATCGATGGCGCCGGCGATATGCGCTTCGGCGGCGATGCCGCGCTTCGCGGCGGTGGTGATCACGCCCGTGCCTAGGCGTTTCGTCAGGATCAACGAGTCGCCGGGGCGCGCGCCGGAATTGGTGTGGATTCTCTTCGGCGAGATGGTTCCGGTAACCGCGTAGCCGAATTTGATTTCCGAATCGGCCACCGAGTGGCCGCCCAGCACGGCGCATCCCGCTTCATTCATTTTATCGAGACCACCCAGCATGATTTGCTCGAAGATTTCCGCGCCGCCGTCCATGGTTTCCGGAAACGCCGCCACGCTGAGCGCGGAGACCGGCTTGCCGCCCATCGCATAAATGTCGCTCAGCGAGTTGGCGGCGGCGATTTGTCCAAACGTGTATGGATCGTCGACGATGGGCGGAAAAAAATCGACGGTCTGAACGATGGCCAGTTCGTCGGAGAGGCGATACACGCCCGCGTCGTCGGCTTTGTCGAAGCCGACCAGCACGTTCGGATTATCGCCGCGCGGAATTTTGCGCAACACCGTGTCCAAGAACTTTGGACTCAGCTTCGACGCTCAACCCGCGGCCTTCACGCCGGCCGTCAGTCTGACCATGAGATTTATCGCGCCGAATACTTTTCCAACTCGTGGAGAAACGGCTTGAATCCCGCGGGCGGCGCGACGGAACCCACTTTCAGCAGTTCCGCGGCGTCCATGTGCTTGCCGTACATCGCCACGTTGCCGTCGCCGTCCGGTTTCACCACCGCGCCCTTCACGGCGATTCCACCGAATAATCCGCGGGCCCGCGAGTACATGTAGATTTCCGCGTTGCCCACGGCGTCGGTGCCGCCTTGCGCGTCGCGGCCCACCGGTCCCGCGGCTACGGAAAGGTCGCCGCCCACTTCAAACTTGTCCTTCACCAGAAAGTCGATGCCGCGGCGATTGCGAATCACCATCACCAGATCGATAGCCGTGACGCCGATCTGAAATCCAAAGCCGCCGCCGTTCACGGTGAGCATGGAAGGAGGTCCCCACAAACCATTTGTTTTTCGACAAGACACCAGTCCCGCGCCGTGCTCGCCCGAGAATCCGAAGCCGCCCTTCTTCAGCGAGGGAATCACGGCCACGCACGCGGCGTGGCGAAGCACATCGGTGGGAATGCCTTTATCGGGAGCCGACATGATTTCACGCAGCACGACAGCGGCGTCGATCACGCGCTGTTCTTCTTTGCCGGCGGCAGAAAGGAGAACGGCGCAGCCCAAACAGGTGGAAACGAGCAGAGTGAGTTTTCGCATGAGGCGTATTTTATAACCACAAAGACACAAAGAACACAAAGAAGACTGCGGTAGTGACTCATTCGGATTTGATCGACGAGGAAAAATACCTTCCCGGCTCCACGGGTGGAGCATAGGCGTTTCGGTCGTCCGTGAAACGGACGGCATGAAAATAGCCCAGCCATTCATGGCTGGGTACCGAAACAAATGCAGGAAGTCCGTGAAACGGACGACTGAGGTTCGTTGTTTTTCGTCTGGCCGGCCCAAGAAACCTCAGCCGTCCGTTTCACGGACTTGCCTCGTCCCGCACATGTTCCCAGCCATGAATGGCTGGGCTATTTTCATGGCGTCCGCTTCGCGGGCGCCAACGTCTGCTCACAAACTAAGTGCCGGTTTTTTCTCTGTGCGCAAATTCAAGTTGCCTCAACTCGAGACGTTGCCGCGCTGGTGCGGAGGCGTTACTCCCACTCGATGGTTGCGGGCGGTTTGTGCGAGATATCGAGGAGCACGGCGTCGACGGCCGATAGATCGAGGAGCCGCGCGGTGAGGCGATCGAGCGCGTCGAACGGCAGCGGCGCGACATGCGCGGTCATACCGTCTTCGGATTCCACGGGGCGAAGAACAATCGTTTCGCCGCCGTTGCCGATGGGCAGCAACACGACGGGAAATTGCCACACCGCGGTGGAGAGTTTTTCGTCGCGCAACCATTGGCGGACTCTCGCGTCGGCTTCTTGCAGCAATGCAATGCGCTCGCGTGTGAGGAATGCGCGATGCGCGCGCGTGGGCGCGGGACCAGCCAACAAATAGGTCACGCGATTCGACTCGCGTTGCGTGTTGGTGACGAGTCCCGAAACTTCCGAAAGCGCTGCGTGATCGCGGCGGCCGCCCGAGAGAAGCGTGGGTTGCTTGTAACTTCGGAAATCGCCTTGCACACCGACGGATTTGATTGGCAGTCGCGCGGCGTCGTAACCGTTGACTGGCGGCGCGGGCGTGCTCGCGCCGTCTTCGGTGGAACACAAGCAACGGATCGCCAAACCGGGTCCGGGAAACGGATGACGCGCGATCAACTCCGTGGGCAATTCGAGCTTGCGGCCCACTTCGCGCACTTCATCCTTGTACAACTCCGCAATCGGCTCGAGGACGCGCCCGGCGGCGATCATCTCTTCCACTTTGCCCACGCGATTGTGATGCGTCTTGATCTTGGCCGATTGTTTGGTGCCGCCGGATTCGATGGTGTCGGGATAAATGGTTCCTTGGCCGAGAACCCAATTGTCGTCCCAACCGAGGCGCGCGATGGCCTGATCCTGCACGGTGATAAACATCTCACCGATGATCTTGCGTTTCGCTTCCGGCTCGGCGACGCCATCCAGCGCGCGGAAAAATTGCTCTGACGCGTCGATCACTTCGAGATCGACGCCCAGTGCGCCGAAGGCCGCCGCGATCTCGCGCGTTTCGCCTTGGCGCATAAATCCCGTGTCGATATACGCGCCATGGACGCGCTCGCGTCCAAGCGCCCGCGTGACCAGCGTAAACGCAACGGTCGAATCGACGCCGCCGCTGACGAAGAAAAACACGCGGCGGTTTCCCGCGGCCTTCCGCACGTGTTCTTCGAGAGCCGCGACGCGCTCGCCCGCCGACCAATCGCTCGAGCATCCGCAAATTTCATGCACAAAGTTCTGCAGGATCGCCTTGCCGTGCGGCGTGTGCGTTACTTCCACGTGAAATTGCACGCTGTAGAAGCGGCGCGCGTCGTCACCCATCGCGGCGACGCGACAGCCCGGCGTCGACGCGAGCACGCGAAATCCCGCCGGCGGCTCGCGCACTAAATCGCCGTGCGACATCCACACAGGTTCATGCGCCGAGAGTCCTTTCGTCAACCGGGAGGAGTCGAGTACTTCAATTTCCGCAGGACCGAACTCGCGATGGTCGCCGGGCTGCACGTCGCCGTGGAGCGCGTGCGCCATCAACTGATGACCGTAGCAAATGCCGAGCGCGGGAATTCCCAGAGTGAAGCAACCGGATTGAATTTGCGGGCTGCCGGCGTCGTAAACACTGGAGGGACCGCCTGAAATAATGAAGCCTTTGGCTCCGCGCAACGCTTCGGGAGGGCAATCGACGGGAAGGATTTCGCTGTACACGCCGCACTCGCGCACCTTGCGTGCGATCAAATGCGTGTATTGGCCGCCACAATCGAGGACAACGATTTTATCCATAAATGATTTTAGCAGAAGTGCGGCGCGCCTCTACCTGCGATAATGAAACGGATGACCGAAGTCCGTACGCGGTTTGCTCCCAGTCCCACAGGATTGCTTCATATCGGCGGCGTGCGCACCGCGCTTTTCGAAGTGCTGCTGGCGCATCATTACGGCGGCAAAGCGATCTTACGCATCGACGATACCGACCGCGAACGCCTCGTGCCCGGCGCGGTCGACGCGCTGATCTCCGATCTGCGTTGGGTCGGATTGATTTTCGACGAAGGCCCGTTTCCCCAGAGCGAAAGGCTCGCGCGATACAAGGAAATTTCCGAAGAGTTGATCGCGCGCGGCTTCGCCTATCGCTGCGATTGCACCGCGGAGCGCCTGGCGCAAGAACGCGAGGAGCAAGCGGCGCGCAAGGAACCCCTGGGGTACTCGGGATACTGCCGCAATCGCGGCGTTTCAGCGAGCGTCCCTCATGTTGTCCGCTTCAAAATCCCCGAAGATCGCGCGATCACCTTGCACGACGCGGTGAAGGGCGACGTGCATTGGGAAAAAATCGCGCTGCGTGACACGGTGCTGCTGAAGTCCGACGGATTCCCTACGTATCACTTGGCCACCGTGGTCGACGACCGCGACATGCGCATCTCGCATATCCTGCGCGCCGACGAATGGCTCTCCACCGCGCCGCTGCACCTGCTGATCTTCGAGGCGATGGAGTGGCCGGCGCCCGTGTTCGCGCACTTGCCGCCGGTGTTGGGCGCGGACGGCAAGAAATTATCGAAGCGTCACGGCGCAACGTTTTTGAGTTCCTTTCGTGAAGCGGGCTACTTGCCGGAAGCGATTTTGAATTTCATCGCGCTCATCGGATGGTCGGCGGGCGAAGGCGAGGAGCAGGAGATTTTTTCGATGGAGGAACTGACGCGCCGCTTCACGCTCGAGCGCGTGAACAACGCGGGCGGCGTTTTCTCCTATGAAAAGTTGAATTGGATGAACGGCGTATACATTCGAAATCTCCCGCCGGAAGATTTGCAAGCGCGCCTGGAGCCGGTGCTGGCGAAAGCGGGACTGGCGGTGGATTCCGAAAAACTGCGCCGCATCCTGCCGCAGGTTCGCGAACGTTTGCAACTATTGCCCGACGCCGTACCGCTGGTCGATTTTCTTTTCAAGCAATCCATCGATCGGGACATGCCGGCGATGCTCAAGAAAGGCATGGACGCCGCGAAGGCGCGCGAGATTTGCGTGGCGGCCGCGGAGAAGCTTGCGTCGCTGGCAACATTCGATACGCCGGCGATCGAGGCGGCATTGCGCGAGGTGGCGGAGTCGGCCGGGGGAAAAAGTGGTCCCGTGTTTACGGTGGTTCGCATCGCCGTGACGGGGAAAACGATCACGCCGCCGCTGTTCGAATCGATTTACGCCTTGGGCCGCGAGCAGACGATCGCGAGATTGCGCGAAACCGCCGCGCTTCTCTGAGTGCACTGCGGTTTTTTTCCTGCGCTGAATCAGGTGTTTACGGCGTCGCGATGCCTCGATGCATACGGCAGTGTGTCACACTGGATGGATGCGTCGCTTGTTTTTTCGAACGGCGTTGAGTAAGCGCGGCGACGCGAAAAGTGAAATTACAAAACGAACCTACCGAGTACTTAACCCGTTTCGACTCATCGTCTTGCAAAGCGCGAAAACTGGAAGCGATTCTCCAGTAGAGCCAAGTCCGTGACGTACACTGCGGGACCCTTCGCTTCGACCTTGGCGACGATGGTCGTCAACTCGCGGACTGCGAGCGCGTCGCGAAAGGCTTGCGCAAATTCGTCCACGGTGTTCACGGACACGCTGCGCGGAATGCCCGCGGCGCGCGCGATGCCTGCGATATCCGATCCTGTGGACGTGGCGGTGGGAAATCCGCCGACTGAGAGCAAACTTTCATTGTCGAAGACGACGTGTACCAAGTTCTTGGGCGCATATCGGGCCAGCGTGGTGAGTCCGCCGAGATTCATCAGAATCGAACCGTCGCCGTCGAAAACGATCACCTGGCGATCGGGCTTGCACAACGCGAGACCCAATCCCAGGGACGACGCGAGTCCCATGGCGTGCTGCAAATAGAAAAAGTTTTCGCGATGCCCCAGCGATTGCAGTTCGGCCGCGGTCGCGCCCATGATCGTGACGACCAGCGCGTCTGGCAAATCGTTGTAAATGGCGCGAAGGCAATCGATTCGTAACATTATGAACGACTCCGCTGCGAAACGCTCCGGCTAAGCACTCGGCTCCTCCCACATCAAGTCGCGCATCAACAACAGCGCGACGGGCTGCAAGCTGCTTTCCGCGAGGGTTTGCGCCTGGCGGATTTTCTTTTCCACGGCCGCAGTGTCGTCGAGGAATTCGTAGGGAATTCCCAGCGCCTGCAGCGTGCGCTCGGTGACGTTGCCGCCTTGCGTCTGCCACGGATCGCGCTCGCCGTGCGTGCCGCGATAGCTGATCAACATGAGCAGCGGAATTTTGTAAAGATGGGCCATCGACACGATGCCGTTGATCGACGCGAGGAATCCGTGATTCTGCATCAGCATCGCGGACTTCACGCCGGCGAAATGCGCTCCGGCGGAAATGCCCACGCCTTCTTCTTCCTTCGCCAGACGCACCAGGATCATCTCGGGATCGTCGTCCGCCATGCGGATCAAGTGGACGAGCCACGTCTCCGGCAGCGCGGAAACCAGGCGTACGCCGCAGTTTTTTAAGGCCGCGTATACCAGACGTGAATTGTTTTCCGAGACAGGCATTGGATTCCGCGCCCGTGGTTCCGATCGTTGTGCAGGGAACCGCGTACAGCTTACTACAATCGCCCGGAGCCTGTGCTCTAGAGGCCACGCCGCTTGATTTCGGCGGCGGACTTTGTTAGGCTCCCAAAAGTGGAACGCAGAAAAGTCCTTCGCCGCGAAGTCAACTTCGAAGTAGCGTATTCGGCTGACGGGGCTCGCGGAACGACCCAAGCGAAGCAGTTGAGTGAATTCGGCATGTTGATCGGGCCCGTGGATCATCCCCGATTGCTGCTCGAAAAACACATTCAACTGCAATTTACGTTGCCGGGACAAGACCCCTGCAAGGTGCGGGGATTCTGCGCCTACGTCACACCTAGCGCGGCGGGAATTCGCTTCGAAACCATTCCCGACGATCTCAAACAAAAACTCGCGCGCTTCGTCAACGAAGATTCGGTTAAGGCCGCGCAGTCGTAACGGCTCGTGCTAATTGATTCCTACCGCTGCCACCACGATCGCTAACGCCCGCTGCTGGCCCGGCACGTTGGCGGACTTTTCCATCACCGCGAACTCGTCGGGCGAATGCGCGCGTTGTCCCGCGCGGCCCGCGCCGATGGTGATCGCGGGAATGCCCAAGCCGATCGGCACGTTGGAATCGGTGGAACTGTAGCGCAACTCGGGTTTGCCGCCGAGCGCGCGCGTCACTTCCATGGCCGCGCGCACCAGGGCGGTCGATTCCGCGGTCTGTCCGCCGCGGCGATCGCCGACCAGTTGCGCGTCCAGCGTGATCGAGCCGTTGCGCGTAGAGCGCGCTTTGTTTTCGGCCGCCACGGCATCGGCGATGTCCAAGAGAAATTTCTTTTCAATCTTGGCCAGCTCCTCCGGCGACTCCGACCGCATGTCCACTTCCATCCAAACGGATCCGGGAATCGAATTCACCGATGTGCCGCCGCCGACCACTCCGACATTGAACGTGGTTTTCGGCGAGCGCGGGACGTCGGAGTGCGAAAAGCGCGCCATGGCATCGCCCATCGCGAACGCGGGATTCACCAATCCAAACGCGCCGTAGCTATGTCCGCCGGGACCCTTGAAGGTGACGCGATAGCGCTTGCTGGCGACGCCGCCGTTGGTGATGGAGTTGTCGTCGCCGCCATCGATGGAAATGAAGTTTTTGATTTTCTCGCGATACTCGCCTTTTTCGAGGAGAAAGTGAATGCCGCGCGAGTTGCCCAAGCCTTCTTCGCCGACGTCGGCGACAAACAGAATCTCGCCGCGCGTGGAAACATGCGCCGCGTCCAGCGCGCGAATGATGCCCAGCATCGACGCGAGACCGTGCGTATCGTCGCCGATGCCGGGCGCGGAGTACTTGGTTCCTTCTTTGCGCACATGGACGTCGGTGCCTTCGGGAAAAACGGTGTCGAGGTGCGCGGCCAGCGCCAGCATCGGGGCGTTGCCGGCGTTGGGGCCGGCGCCGGGGCGCTCGCCGAGAACGTTGCCTTCGGCGTCGATGTGGACGTTCTTCAGTCCGGCCTCGCGAAATTTCACTTCCATCGCGCGGGCCCGCGCGGTTTCCTTGAACGACGGCGCGGGGATTTCGGTCAAGGCCACCAGTTCGTTCACGAAGTGATCGAAATTGGCGTCGAGATGTTGAAACGCCGCCTTGACTTGCGCATTTTGCAAGACGGCCGAAGCATCTTGCGCGCCCGCCGGCACAGCGGCGAGCACCGCCGCGGCGAGAACCACAGTGGACCGAATCAGGTTCATAAGTGCTCGATCATACCGCCATCTGTGCTACATTCCAAGCGTGGGACGGGAACTTCTCAGCGAACTTCGACGCTCGCCACGGATTGTTTGCCGCTTCCCACTCGTGTTGATCTCCGACGGCGCACCGGTAGTAGCGTATTCGGCGGTGATCAGCCGCCACGGCGCGATGGTGCTGACGTCGATGGCCTATCGCGCGGGAACCACCGTGGAAATGCAAAACCAAAAGACCAAGGAAAGCACCTTGTGCCGCGTGGTGTGGTCGGGCGGCGAAGAGCGTCCCGGCGTGTACAAGTTAGGTTTGGAAATGCTCGAGGACCATCCACACTTTTGGGGACAGGATTATCCACAGTTGGGGCCGGAAGAGCCGATCGAGAATCCAGCAAAGTAGGTCCTGCGCGAGCAAGCCTCGCGCATCCATGCTTGGCGGGGCGGTGGCAAGCCCACTCCAAGAGACGCATTTGTTAATTCTTGCTCCCTCATTGCAACTCCGCGCGGCCATCCGCCATCTATTCGAAGACCACATGTTATGATCGGTTTCGGAATTCCCTTGAGCGAAACTCCCGCACAGCCCGCATGTCCGTGTATTAGCCAAACGGAAATTCCGCACGCCGCTCCGCTTTTCACCGACCTCCTTTACCATTACGATCGCGTGCGCCAGTGGTATCCGCACGCGCCGCTGGACCTGGCGTCGTATGCGGACGTTGCGCGATCGCTGAAATACTCCGCGGCGACGCGCGCCGAGGTCGCTACGGTGCTCGAGGAGCAGTCGCGCGAGTTCGCTGCGCCGCGCGCGGTGTTCGCCTCGATCGAGCGGCTGCGCCGCGGCGCGGGTGCGATCGTCACGGGGCAACAAGTAGGATTATTCGGCGGACCGGCGTTCACGTTTTATAAGGCGCTCAAAGCGATCAAGATCGCGGAGTCGCTGACGGCGTCGGGGACAGAGGCCGTGCCGATTTTCTGGCTGGCGGCGGAGGATCACGATCTCGAGGAAATCAATCACGTGAGGTTGTTGACACGCGATGGCCGCGTGGAAGTGGTGCGGTCGAGCGCGAAGTCGCCGACCGAACATGCGCCCGTCGGCGAGATTGTTTTCGGCGAAGAGATTGGCGCACTGGTGGAGCAAACGGCCGCCATGCTGCCCGATGGCGACGGTCACGGCGAGATCGCCGCGCTGTTGCGCGAAACGTATCGCGCGGGCGAAACGCTGGCGTCCTCGTTCGGGCGATTCATCACCCGGCTCCTGGGACGTTTCGGCGTGATCGTGATGGATCCGCGCGACGCACGCCTGCGCCGGCTGGCCGCGCCGGTGTTTCATCAAGCGATCGAATCGGCCGCTGAGTTTCATCAGGCTCTCGAGGCGCGAAATCGCGACCTGCAAGCGCGCGGGTATCACAATCAGGTGTTTGTGTCCGACGAAACGTCGCTCTTGTTCGTGCGTCGCGGCGGGCAGCGCGTGCCGTTGCGGCGCAACCGCAGCGGGTTCACGCTGTCGGGCGCGGCGGTGGATGCGCGGGAGTTGCTGAAAAACGTCGAGCATCGGCCGGAAGATTTTTCACCGAACGCGCTGCTGCGGCCGGTGGTGCAGGATTCGCTTCTGCCCACGCTGGGATACATCGGCGGTCCCGGCGAGCTGGCGTACTTCGCGCAAGCGGGCGTGATTTACGATCGCGTGCTCGGCCGCATGCCGGTGATTGCGCCGCGCGCGAGTCTCACCCTGGTCGATGCGCATTCCGCGAAAGCGCTGAAGCGCTACAACCTGACGTTGCCGCGCATTTTTCACGAGGACGAAGCGATCCGTCCGGCGATGGCGCGCCAATTCCTTCCGCCGGAACTTTCCGTCACGCTGGCGGATTCGCGAACGCAGCTTGACGCGATGCTGGCGGCGCTGCGCCACGACTTGAAGGCACTCGATCAGACCCTCGACGACGCCGCGGCGCGCGCCGGCCGCAAGATGACGCACCAACTCACGCGCCTAAGCGACAAAGCAAATCGTTCCGTGCTGCGCCGCAACGCGCAAGTGGAACGCGACGCCACCCATTTGCTGAATCACCTATATCCCAACCACGCTTTGCAGGAGCGCGTGATCGGCGGGATTTCTTTCTTGTCGAGATACGGGACCTCACTCCTGGATGTGATTCACGACAAGATGTCGATCAAGTCGCCGGACCATCAACCGTTGTTTCTGTAAGCACTGATAGACTGTAGCTGTTGTATCGTAACCGCTTTACCGACGTGGCGATCGTCTTGGCGGTCTTCACCGCCAATCTGCTTGTCGTATTCCCGTACGCAACCCGCAACCTGAGCGCAACGCCCTGGAACAACGACTACGCGTACTGCGCGATGGCACGTTTGTTCCGAACCCTTCCGTGGACGTGGAATCCGCTGTGGTATTGCGGCGCGCCGTTCCGCTACATTTATCCTCCACTGTTCCACGTTTTCGTCGCGGGGGCGCCGCTGCCGGTCGGACGCGCTTTTCATCTGGTCAGCGCGATCAGCTACGCCCTGGTTCCGGTTGCCTGCTATGTGCTGGGATGGGCGCTGTTTCAATCGCGTTCCGTGGCGCTCGTAGCTGCGGCGGCCTACAGTTTTTTCCCCTCGCCCGTCTACCTCTTGACGGACTGGGCTGACGCTGCGCAGGGATACCATCACGCACCGTGGCCGTTTGTCGCGCTGGTGGCGCACGCGGAGTCTCCTCATACGGCGGCACTGGCCGCATCGCTGTTCGGCCTGGCAGCGATTTGGCGAGGACGAAATATCACGGCGGTGATTTGTCTGGCGCTGGTCTTCTTGCTCAACTGGGCCGGCCTTCGCGGACTCGCGCCTGCGCTCGTCGCCGTAGTGATCGCCAAGGGACGCGAGCAGGGATACGGGAGGTCCGCGAAACTCGTTTTCGCGGTGCTCGGCTGCGCCTATGGACTCTCGGCTTTTTGGATCACGGCGGGATTCGTCCGAAATGTACAACTGTTCGGTGAAACGTTTTCCGAGTATGAAATCCACCAGAAACCGTGGAGTACCGCCACCTGGCTCGTGATCGGTGTGACGCTGCTGTTGCTCGCATTGGCCTTTTGGCGCAGGATTTCTCCCGTCGCGGCATTTTGCCTAGCGTGGGTGGCCGTTTCGGGAGCCCCAATCCTGGCTCTCGCGATTGGCGGCGACGCGCTTTTCCTGGAGCCGCATCGCGGTATTTTGGAATTCAATGCCGCGCTGCTTTTTGGACTTTGCGCGAGCCTCGCCGCCGCGCCCCGTGTACGGTGGGCGGCGCTCGCGGTCGGCGTCGCGGGACTTGTCATCTCCGGCGGTTTTCTTCGCCACGCCTGGGAACTGCAGCCGGAAAGCACTCGCCCGCAGGAGTTGCCGGCTTTTCAGATATCGGACTGGTTGGCGCAAAACGCGCCGCAAGAACGGGTGGTGGCCGCTGGGGAATTGAACGGCGCGCTCAACCTCTGGACCAACGTGGCGCAGACTCGCGGCGGGCACCAAGGCATTTCGAATCTGTTGACGCTCGCCGCACACCGCGAGATGGAAGCGGGATGCACCAAGGGCCCGGATGCGTCCCGGCTCACCGAGCTCTGGATGCGTGCGCTCAACGCGCGAATGGCAGTGGTGCACGGTCCGGCATCGCAAGAGCATTTCCATTGGTTCACGCAGCCCGAAAAATTCGCCGCGTTTCCGGTCGCGTGGACCGATGGGCGCGGCGACACCATTTACCGGCTGCCGGGCGCTTTCGACGAAGCGGTGGTGGTGGATTTAGACGCCGAAACCACGCTTCCGAAGATGCGATCAAGCGACGACGCAGCGTTTCTTGAAGCGTACGTACGGTGGGCCGCAGGAAAACGCGCGGCTCGCGTACACTGGGATTCAACGGGACGCGCGGAAATCGCCATGTCCTCGCCGCTGGCCCCGCGCGAAGCGGTGCTGCTAAAGATCAACAACGACGCCGGCTGGCGCTCGAACGCCGGCAGCAAACGCGACGATCCGATTGGATTCCTTTTGATCGAGCTTCCCGCCGGAACCACAAACGCCACCGTCGATTTTCACAATTCGTGGGACGTTTGGCTCGGATGCATCGTCCCGCTCGCCACTCTCGCGGCCCTGCTCGCGCGCCTGCCGTTATGGCGCATCGCGATCGCTGTTGTGATACCGACGGCGCTGGCCTTCGCGATCCTCGCCAGTTCGTCGCCGCCTCGAAACACAATCGCGGAAGACGCGTACCGGCGTATTCATCCGCCCATGATTAATCCTGGGGTGTTCAATTCAGGGGTGTTCAATTCAGGCGTGTTCAATCCTGGCGGTGCCCCTGTCACTCTGCGACGCGGGCAGAAGGCTTCGATCTACGGCACAAATCTCGGTGCAACCGGCGATGCCGTTCGCGTGCTGGTCGGCGATCGCGAAGCTCCGATCCTTTACCGTAGTTTCGGCCAGATTGATTTCACCGTTCCTAGCGATGGGCCCTCGCCCGCAGACCTCAGCGTGGAAGTCAACGGATGCCGAGGCAACGCGTTTGAGATTCGGATCGCAAACTGACCTGCCGTCGCGTTATACTGACCCGGTGCCTAGTTTGTACACAGAGGCGGTACTGCCCCTAGTGATCCAGTGACAGCACTTAGGTAAGGGGTGTATTCTGCGGCACGTTAGATAAATTTGTACGGAGGTTCTTTACTATGAGGAGACGCGTAGCGGCGTCGTTGTGTGTAGTTTCCTTCTTTGCGATTTCTCTCTTCGCGCAATCCCCGAAATCGCGACATCGTCAACACAACTTTGTTCCCGCTCCGGCTCCGCCCTCGGCGGAAATCGTCAAGGGCGCGGCGACCAGTTCCTCGTGGACGCCTCTGGTCAACACCCCCAACTTTCTCGCCGACACCGCGCTGCTGATGACCGACGGCACGGTGCTGGTGCACGAAGAGTGCTCGCCAAACTGGCACCGCTTGACGCCCGACAACACGGGTAACTACGTCAACGGCACGTGGTCGACGGTGGCGCCGATGCCGGCGGGCTATGGACCTCTCTATTTCGCCACCGGAGTGCTGGCCGATGGCCGCATCGTGGCGATCGGCGGCGAGTACAACGTAGCCGACAATTGCAACAATGCCGTGTTGACGAATCTCGGCGCGATCTACAATCCCACGACGAACACGTGGTCGTCGTTGGCCGGACCCGGTTGGAGCCAAATCGGCGACGCGAATAGCGCCGTGCTTCCCAACGGCCAGTTCATGCTGGCGGATATTTTCAACGGCTCGGTGGCCACGCTCGATCCCGCGACCTTGACGTGGTCGTTTCCGTCGTCGGCGGGCAAGGCGGATCGCAACGACGAAGAAGGCTGGGCGCTGCTGCCGAATGGCACGCTGCTGGTGGCCAACATCATCGCCGCGCCGGGATCGCAGACCTTCGATCCTTCGACGGGCGCATGGACGAACGCCGCAAGTCTCCCGATCAGCGTGACGGCGCCTTCCTCCCAGGAAATCGGACCGATCGTGCTGCGTCCCGACGGCACGGTGATCCAGTTTGGCGCGAATGGACAAAACGCCATCTTCAACACCGCGACCGGTACATGGAGCGCGGGTCCCGCGTTTCCCACCACGAGCAATGGACAACTGGCCGTAGCCGATGGTCCCGCGGCATTGCTGCCAAGCGGCAATGTTCTGGTAGGCGCGAGCGCTTTTGTCGATAGCTCGTACACCTATGTCGGCGGTACGTCGTACTTTGAGTTTGACGGAACGAATCTGAATCCCGTGCCGGGACCGCCCAACGCCCCGGCCGTGCCGACATTCATCAGCCGCATGTTGGTACTTCCCTCGGGACAAGTGCTGTACACCGGCGAATCGTCTGATATCGAGATTTACACGCCCGCGGGATCGCCGAACGCAGCGTGGGCGCCCACCATCACTTCGGCGCCCAGCGCGGTGAGCCCGGGCAGCACGTATTCCATCAGCGGAACGCAGTTCAACGGATTGTCGCAGGCGGTGGGATACGGCGACGACACACAAGCGGCCACCAACTATCCGCTGGTGCGCATCACCATGACCGCCACCGGCCACGTTTTCTATTGCCGCACACACGATCACTCGACGATGGGCGTCGCCACGGGATCGGCCACCGTGTCCACTTCGTTCGACGTGCCCGCGTCGATCGAAGCGGGCGCCGCCGGCTTGCAAGTCGTCGCCAACGGAATCGCTTCGTCGCCGTTTCCGATCACCATCGCGGGAATGGCCGTGACCGTGAACACGTCGCCGCAAGGTTTGCAGATTGTGGTCGACGGAACTACCTACACCGCGCCGCAAACGTTCAGTTGGGCCGCGGGATCGCCGCACACGTTGAACGTCGCCTCGCCGCAATCGGGCGGAGCGGGCACACAATACGTTTGGGCGTCTTGGAGCCAAGGCGGTACGCAATCGCAGAGCGTTTCGCCGACCTCCTCCACTAGCTACACCGCGAATTTCAACACGCAATATCAGTTGACCACCGCGGTGACACCTTCGGGCAGCGGCACGATCACGCCTTCGTGCTCCAGCGGATGCTGGGAATCGAGCGGCGCCATTGTGAGTCTCACGGCGCGAGCGAATAGCGGATTCACGTTCAGTTCGTGGTCCGGCGGGCTGACCGGAAATCCCACGTCGGTGACGATGACCGCGCCGCAAACCGTGACGGCCACGTTTGTGGGCGCGACGATTTCGGTGACGGTGGGCAGTTCGCCCAGCGGCCTGCAAGTAATCGTCGACGGCACAACGTACACCGCGCCGCAAACGTTTAGTTGGACGGCCGGATCGTCGCATTCACTGAACGTTTCTTCGCCGCAAAACGCCGGTGCGGGCACGCGATATGCGTGGGCATCGTGGAGTCAAGGCGGCGGGCAATCGCAAAGCGTGCATCCGACCTCGTCGACTACATACACGGCGAACTTCAACACGCAATATCAGTTGACCACCGCCGTAACTCCGGCGGGCAGCGGCACGGTGTCGCCGAATTGCCCGAGCGGCTGCTGGTACAACAGCGGGTCGAACGTGAGTCTACAAGCTTCGCCCTCCAGCGGATTCTCGTTCAGTTCATGGTCGGGCGGATTGACGGGCAATCCCACATCGGTGCCGATGACCGCGCCGCAAAACGTCACGGCGACGTTCGTGTCGAACGGCAACCTGGTGGCGATTACCATAGCGAGCTCGCCGAGCGGACTCACCATCACCGTCGACGGCTCGAACGTCACCACGCCGCACACGTTCAACTGGTCGCCGGGAACCGCGCACACCATCGCGACGACGGCCACGCAAAACGCCGGACAAAGCACGCAGTATGTGTTCACTTCGTGGAGTGACGGCGGCGCGCTTTCGCACAGCATCAACACGCCGTCGTCGGCCGCGACGTTCACCGCGTCGTTTACGACGCAGTATCAACTGACCACACAGCATAGTCCGCACGGCAGCATCAGCGTCTCACCTACGTGCAGCGGCTCCGGCTGCTACTTCGCCGCCGGCACCGTGGTCACGCTGACCGCGATTCCCGACAGCGGCTACTCGTTCACGGGATGGAGCGGCGCGACGACCGGCACCGCGAATCCCACGACGATCACGATGACCGCGCCCGCCAGTGTGGGAGCGTCGTTCGCGCGGGGTGCGTCGCGTCCCGGTGCTTCGAAGTAGCGATTCGTTTTTTCTCGCCTTTTCGAGCCGGCTGGTAGAATGCTTTCTTGGGCAGACTCCAGTCGGCTCGCCGCTTTATCGTCCATGGCCGCGTGCAAGGCGTGGGATTCCGCTGGTTCGTGCAGCGCCGGGCATCTTCGCTGGGACTCACCGGTTACGTGAAGAATCTCGCGGATGGCAGCGTGGAAGTGCTGGCCGTGGGCGAGCGGAAGCAAATCGACGCCTTGCGCGATCACTTGCGCGAAGGTCCCGTGGGCGCGGCGGTTGGGGAAGTCGTGGAGAGCGACGCGCCCGCTGAATCGTTTCGATCTTTTGAAATTACCTACTGAGGAAAGGCGTCAGGAAAAAAGAATGGACCACCTGAAGAAATTGATCCGCGAAGTGCCCGATTGGCCGAAGAAAGGCATTTTGTTTTACGACATCACCACGCTGTTGAAAGATCGCGACGGATTGCGCGGACTCATCGACGGCCTGGCGGCCAACTACGCATCGGTTCCGGTCGACGTGGTGCTCGGCGTGGAAGCGCGCGGATTTATTTTTGCGCCGGCGATCGCCTATCGCTTGGGAGCCGGTTTCGTTCCGGTGCGCAAGCCGGGCAAACTTCCCGCGGAAACCACGCGCATCAGTTACGCGCTCGAATACGGCTCGGACACTCTGGAGATTCACAAGGACGCGATTCAACCGGGACAGCGGGTTCTGATCGTCGACGATTTGCTGGCTACCGGCGGCACCGCTGCGGCGTGCGTGGAGTTGGTGAAAGGCTTGGGCGGACACGTGGTCGGCGCGGCGTTCGCCGTGGAGTTGCTGTTCCTGAGCGGCCGAAAGCGTCTGGAGGGCGTGGACGTGTTTTCCCTCTTGGAGTATGCTTCCTAACTCTTCCGGCGGCTCAAATTCGGCACGGTCCAGCGCGTCTTGAGACCGTGAGAACCCGGCCGCCTGTGGTATCGTTTTCCAATGCAGTACCCCCCACTGGACGAGCGGATTTCCGCTTGGAGCGAATTCGTATCGAAGGATACGGAGCAACTGTTCCACCGCTACCATCGTCCCCAGGAGGTTCGCCAACTTCGCTTAGCCCTGGGATTGGCCATCGCCTCGATTCTTCCGTTCATTCCCATCGACTATCGCGCCTACGGCGGATTCACGCTCAAGTTTTCGATCCTGTTGAGCATGCGCACGATTTTCATCGCCTACGCGATTGTGGCGCTACGGCTTTGCATGAAGGAAAGCTATGCCACGCGAATCAATCGCATCTTGCTGCCGTGGAGCATGGCCGCATCGGTGGGAATTCTCGCCGTGGGATACACGCGTCCGCCGCAGTACGTGATCGGGTTTTTGATCAGCGTGCTCACACCCCTGCTGATCACGTATTTCGTCCTGCCGCTGAATCTCAAATGGCAAGTGGGATTGTGCATGTTCGGTATGATCGGCGACATCGGGCTGGTGTGGATCCATCGCGACGTCTTGAACGCGGTGGCGCGGATTTCGATTGTGGTGAACTATATTGGCGCGAACGTCATGGGCGGCGCCGTCGCGTGGCAGTTGCATCGTTTGTCGCGGCATCAATTTCTGAACTGGCGTCACGAACTGGCGCTGCGTTGGGGTCTCGAGGACGCGTTGACCCACGTGAAGACGCTGCAAGGCTATTTGCCGATCTGCGCGCATTGCAAGTCGGTCCGCAATGACGAAGGATATTGGCAAGCGGTGGAAGTTTACGTCCGCGAACACTCCGAGGCGGAATTCACGCACGGCATTTGTCCCGATTGCATGAAGCAGCATTACGGCGACGCCCTGGCCGGCCGCGGTGGCGACGCGCTCGCCGCACGCGCCGGTTAATCCCAATTCCATGAACGCATCGACAACCGTACTCGCCGGCTTGCATCCGGTGCGCGAGGCCCTCCGCGCCGGACGCAAGATCGAGCAGGTGCAAATCCAAACCGGCCCACCAAATAGCCGCACCGCGGAAATCCTCGACCTGTGCCGCGCCGCCGGCGTGCCCGTGCATCGCGTGCCGCGCCAAGCGCTCGATCGCCTCGCGGCAGGCGCGGTGCATCAAGGCGTCGTCGCGATCACGGGCGGATTTGCGTACGCCGATTTGGACGACGTGCTCGCCGCGCTCGACGCACCCGGATTGTTGGTGGTTCTCGACGGCGTAGAAGACCCGCACAACCTGGGCGCGATCGTACGCACGGCGTACGCCGCCGGCGCCGACGCCGTGATCATTCCCGAGCGTCGCGCGGCGGGAGTCACGCCGGTCGCCGCGAAGGCCGCCGCGGGAGCACTCGAGCATCTGCCGGTGTGCCGCGTGACCAATGTCGCGCGCACGCTCGATCAGTTGAAGGAAAAACATTACTGGGTCACGGGACTCGCGTCGGAAAGCGACGCCGGCGGTGAAGCCGCCGAAAAGCTCAAGAGTTTCCGCGAAATCGATTATCGCGGCGGGTGTATCATCGTGCTGGGCGGCGAAGGCGCCGGATTGCACCGCCTGGTCGGCGAGAAATGCGATTGGATCGCGCACATCCCGATGGCGGGCCGTCTCGGTTCGCTGAACGTATCGGTGGCCGCCGGCATCGTGCTGTACGAAGCACAACGGCAACGCGCGTAGTTTGGAGTGCGGCGGTTTGCCGCCGCCTTCACCGTGCGAGGCTTGACGCGCACGGCACCGAGAATCGCGCAAACGCGAACGCGTCCGAGGCAAGCGTCCGAGGCAGGACATCCAAAGCGGCGACACGTCGCCGCACTCCACATTGATCTCCATCGTCATTGTCACGTATAACTCGGCCGGCGTGCTCGCGGATTGTTTGCGATCGCTCGACAACGCCGAAATTGTGGTAGTCGACAATGCTTCGTCCGACGATTCCGCCGGCATCGCGAAAAATGCCGGCGTGCGCGTGATCGCCAATCGCGAGAATCGCGGATTCGCGGCGGCATGCAATCAAGGCGTCGCGGCGACGTCGGGTGATTTGGTGCTGATCCTCAATCCCGATACCGTTTTGCTTGAAGGATTGGACGCGCTCGCAGAAACCCTAGCGCAAGATCCACAAGCAGGCGCGGCGGCGGGAGTGTTGGTCGACGCGTCGACCAGCCGAACGCAAGCTGGATTCTCGGTGCGCCGATTGCCGACGTTCGCCTCGCTCGCGTGCGAAGTGCTGGGCGTGAATCGCCTGTGGCCGGGGAATCCGGTGAACCGGCGATATCGCGCGCTCGACATCGATTTGCGCCAACGCCAGAAGGTGGAGCAACCGGCGGGCGCGTGTTTGTTGGTCAAGCGCCGGGTTTGGGATCAACTCCACGGCTTCGACGAGCGTTTTACTCCTTTGTGGTTTGAAGACGTGGACTTTTGCCTCCGTTTGCAGCAGGCCGGTTTTGCGATCTGGCTTGAACCGCGCTGCCGGTGGCGTCACTGTGGCGGGCATTCTCTTGAAAAGATGGGCCTTAAAGAAAGGCAGCTTTACTGGTATGGAAATCTGGTCTATTATGTGGAGAAGAATATAGGTTCCGCCGCCGCGCTAGGAATGCGTGTGTTTATTGGTATTGGTGCTTGTGCGCGGATTGCGGGAGCCTTAACCTCCGGCCGAAAAGGCCAGACAGGGGCTTTCCGGGCAGTATTGAAGTTAGCGTGGAAGGGTCAAGCGTCCTGACACGCAACTTTGCTGCCCGAGCAGTGCTGAACGTAACAGAATTGGACCGAAATGCAGCCTCTGGTCAGCGTCACGATCGTAACCTACAACAGCGGCAAACACATGGCCGCGTGCCTGGAAGCGCTCTGCTTGCAGGACTATCCTTCGCTGGAAATCGTGGTCGTCGACAACGCATCCGCCGATCACTCTTGCGCCCTCGTTGCGGGATTCGCGCGACGCTTGCCGCTGCGCTTGATTCGCAACAGCGTGAATAGCGGATTTTGCGGCGGCCAGAACCAGGCCATCGCGGAGAGTCGCGGCGAGTGGGTGCTGGTGCTGAATCCCGACGTTGTGCTGGCGCCGAAATTTATCTCCGCACTCATTGCCGGCCTCGACACCCGGAACGATTCGGCGATCGGCATGGCGTGTGGACGCCTGGTGTCCACCGTCCCCGGACGCCTCGACTCCACGGGCATGTACTTCACGCCGCAATTGCGGCACTTCGATCGCGATGGACGCCAGGAAGACCGCGGCCAGCACATGCAACCGGAGTACGTTTTCGGATCGACGGGCGCGGCAGCGTTGTATTCGCGGGCCATGATCGATGCGATCTCGATTCCCGCGTCCCACGGCGCACCGGAATTTTTCGATCACGACTTTTTCGCGTATCGCGAAGACGCCGATCTCGCCTGGCGCGCGCAGTTGATGGGCTGGAATTGTTTGTATGTCCCCACCGCCGTGGGATCGCACGTGCGCACGTGTACGCCGGAGAATCGCCGCCAGATGGCGCCGGCCGTGAACATGCATTCGGTGAAGAATCGGTTCCTGATGCGGATCAAAAACATCGGCGCGGGGCTTTACCTTCGGCATCTGGTTTCGATCACGGCGCGCGACCTCTCGGCGATCGCGTATTGCTTGCTGCGGGAGCGGACTTCCCTGCCCGGCCTTTGGTACGTTCTAAAAAACTGGAACAAGACGTGGACCAAGCGCCGCTGGATCCAGAGCCGCCGCCTCCGCTCCGATGACCTGCTGGCGCGCTGGTTCAGCACCGAGCCCGTGGCGCTGGCCGAACCTTTGCCCCTTTCGCTCGATCGCTCCCCCGCGATGGAACAGGAACATGCCGCCGCGCCCAAGGCGCTGGCCGCGGGAGCGAGCAGGCGCCCATGAAGATTGCGATTCTCGGCACGCGCGGCATTCCCTCCGGCTATGGAGGATTCGAAACATTCGCCGAAGAATTGTCCGCGCGCCTCGTCAAACGCGGCCATCAGGTGCGCGTGTATTGCCGCCCGCACGGCGTGGCGCATCGCCCGCCCGACGGGATGCATCGCGGCGTGAAACTGGTTTTTCTACCGACCATCCGCCACAAATATTTCGACACTGTGGCACACACGTTTCTCTCCGTTTTTCACGTGCTGCCCGGCGACGAAGAGATCGTGCTGATCTGCAACGCGGCGAACAGCATTTTTTCGTGGATTCCGCGCGTCGTGGGCAAGAAAGTGGTCGTCAACGTCGACGGCCTGGAGCGCAAGCGCCGCAAATGGAACGCCGCGGGCAAGGCCTATTACTGGATGTCGGAGTGGCTCTCGACATTCTTGCCGACGGCCATCGTCACCGATGCGCGCACCATCCAAAAATATTACTTGCAGCGCTACAAGAAAAATTCCAACTTCATTCCCTACGGCGCGCTGGAGCCCGACGGCGCGGGACGCTCGGTGGTCGAACGCCTGGGATTGCGTCCGGGAAAATATGCCCTCTACGTCAGCCGCCTGGAACCGGAGAACAATGCCGAGCTGGTGGTAAAAGCATTCGCGCGCGTGCCGGGCGACGTGCAACTCGCCGTGGTCGGCGACGCGCCCTACGCCGAGGAGTACATTTCGCGCGTGCACGCCGCCGCCGATTCGCGCGTGGTCTTCACCGGTGCGGTCTATGGTCCCGGATATCGCGAGCTGCTGGCGCACGCGCAGTTCTATGTGCACGCCACCGAAGTCGGCGGCACGCATCCCGCGTTGATCGAAGCGATGGCCGCCGGACGCGCGGTGTTGTATCTCGATAACGCGGAGAATCGCGAAGCCGCGGGAGATGCCGGGTTGCCTTTCAGTCATTCCGAAGAGGCGCTCGCCGCGCAAATGGACCGGCTCATCAACGATCCCGAGGAGCGGCGGCGCCGCGGACAACTGGCGCAAGCGCGGGCCCGGGAATTCTTCGACTGGGAACGGGTCACCGACGAGTACGAAGAATTATTCAAACGACTCAGCAATTAGCCAGCGGCACTTTTTGATTCAACATGTGATTCAACATGCCCACCGTTTCCGTCGTGATCCCGCACTGGAATCGCCGGGATTATCTGCGAAACTGCCTGCGCTCGCTCGACGCCCAAACGCTGGCCGATCATGAAGTGATCGTGATCGATAACGCGTCGACGGACGGATCGGCCGAAATGGTCGAGCGCGAGTTTCCCCGTGTGGCGATCATCCGCAACCCAGAGAATCGCGGCTTCTGCGGCGCGGTGAATCAAGGCATTCAAGCGTCGCGCGGCGATTACATCGCGCTTCTGAACAACGACACCGAAGCCGATCCGCGCTGGCTTGCCGCGCTGGTGGACGGCGTGCGCTCGCAACCCGGCATCGGCATGGCGGCCACAAAAATCCTGTACTACGATCGCCGTGACATCATCGACAAAGTTGGGCATTTGATCTATCCCGACGGACAAAATCGCGGGCGTGGCTCGGGGGAACGCGATCGCGGCCAGTTTGACACCCCGGAACCAGCGCTGTTGCCCGATGGCTGCGCGGCGCTCTACGACCGGCGCGTTTTTGAAACCGCCGGGCTCTTCGACGAAGATTTTTTCGCCTACGCCGACGATGCCGAACTGGGATTACGCGCGCGACTCGCCGGCTGGGGTTGTTTGTATATCCCCGGCGCAGTGGTCTATCATCATCATGCGACCACCATGGGGCGTTTTTCGACAGACCGTTTGGTGCTGGTGGAGCGCAACCGCATGTGGTTGGCAATGAAGCTTTTCCCTTGGCCGTTGCTCTGTCTGAACCCGTGGTATTCTACCCTCCGCTGGGGTGGTAACGCCTGGGCGGCGATCACCGGGAGAGGCGAGGCCGGGCAAGTACCGCCGGCCCGGCTGATCTGGTGCGCGTTGCGGGCTTGCGGTGAAGCCGTAGCGGGGCTTCCCCGGATGTGGCGGAAACGCCGCCAGGTCCGGCGGAAGATTTCGGATCGCGAATTCATGAATCTCCTTGCCAAATTCCGTATTCCACTTGCAGAATTGGTGTTTCACAGCCAGCATCTTCGCAAGAACGCAGCGAAAGGAGACGAGTGAGAGGCCAGCACGCCTGCCCGATGTGCGGAGTCTACTTGGTGAACCCCAAGCACCAATTGCCGGACCGTCTCTATCACACCACCGAAGAGATGTTCACGGTGATCGAGTGCCGCGGCTGCGGCCTCATGCGCCTGGACCCGCGTCCCAAGGACGCGGACATGCCCAAGTATTATCCGGACCGCTACTGGGCCTATGGCGCCACCCGTCACGGCCCGGCCGGATTCTATCGCCGCTTCGTGCTGCGCGATCACGCCCGTTTCGTCAAAAAAGCGCTGAAGTCGGTGGACGCGCCCTCGGTGGCGATTCTCGATGTTGGTTGCGGCGCCGGCGACCTCTTGGCGTCGCTTCGCAAACAGGGACACTCCGCCATCGGAATGGACGTTTCGCACTCCGCGCTGCGCTCGGCGAAAGAACTGGACGTTCCCGGCGTGCACGGCAGCTATCGTCAAGCGCCATTCCAGGACCAAATCTTCGACGTGGTGATGATGTTCCACGTGCTCGAGCACATTCCCGATCCCGACGCCGCCATCGCCGGCGCGCGCAAATTGCTGAAGCCCAACGGACGCCTGTTGATCCAAGTGCCCAACGCCGATTGCATGCAGTACACGATCCTGGGCCGGAAATGGATGGGCCTGGACGTTCCGCGCCATTTGTACGACTATCGCCGCCAAGACATCGAGAATCTCCTGGCCCGCAACGGATTCGCCATCGTGCGCCGCAAGTATTTTTCCTGGCGCGACAATGCCCCGTGCCTGGCGACCAGCGTTGCGCCGTGGCTCGATCCCATGTCGCGGCGCGTGCGTCAACCGAACCGCAACAAGTTGCTGCGCCTGATCGGCGATTCCATGTATTTCGGCTTGACGATGGCGTGCTGGCCGTTCGCGCTCTTCGAGTCGATGTTGCGGCGCGGCGCGACCCTGATGGTGGACGCCGAGAAACTGCCGCAGGAAGCCGTGGCGAAATGGACCGGCGGCGGCATGCCACCACTGGGACAATGACGCCCCGGTATTTCTGACACTGAGATCACCGAGAACACAGAGATTACTGAGATCACTGAGATCACTGAGATCACTGAGATCACAGAGAACACAAGACTGAATTTAAACAGAATGTACAGGATATACAGATAGGCGATCCCGATGGGAGGCTTCGCTCCGCATCCTGTTCATCCTGTTAAGATCCTTTCTTGTTTTTCTCTGTGTCCTCTGTGTTCTCAGTGATCTCTGTGTCAAACTTTCTGTGTCAAACTCTCTGTGTCAAACTCTTTGTGGCCGAATGTTAAATCCCCGTCTCAAATCGACGATTGAAAAACTGTTGCCGCGGTTTCTGGTTCGAGCCCTCGATCCCTTCACGGCCAAAATGAATGACTCGGTGGCCGAGTGGGCTGGCGGATTGCCGGCGGGCGCGCGCGTGCTCGACGCCGGCGCGGGGGAATCGCGCTACGCGCCGCTGTTCACGGCGCAGCGCTACACGGCGATCGATCTGGCGGTCGGCGACGCCGCGTGGAACTACGCGGGACTCGATTTGCTCGGCGATCTGGAGTCGCTGCCGCTCGGGGACGCCACGTTTGACGCCGCGCTCAACGTGGTGACGCTCGAGCATGTGCGCCGCCCGCAGGCGGTGATCGTGGAACTGGCGCGCGTGCTCAAGCCCGGCGGGCGATTGCTGATCGTGGCGCCGCTCGAATGGGAAGTCCACCAAGCGCCGCACGATTATTTCCGGTACACGCGCTATGGTCTCGAGCATTTGCTCACCTCGGCGGGCCTCAAAACGCGGCGTCTGGAAGCGATGGGAGGATTTTTCTGGTTGATGGCGCGGCGCAGTGTAAATTTCTTGAGCTTTTTTCAGGGCGGCGCGGGCTGGATCGTTTTCCTGCTGCTCGCGCCGTTTTTCGGACTGCTGATTCCGCTTGTTCTCTACGCGCTCGATCCTCTCGACCGCCGCCGCGATTTCACGCTAGGCTATCTCTGTGAAGCGACGAAACCGTAGGCCATGCAGTACCCTCTGACGCCGCGCCGCCGCATCCTGCTGATCGCCGGCACGCGTCCGGAAGCCGTGAAGCTGGCTCCGGTGTATCGCGAGTTGCGCGCCCGCGCGGATTTTGACGCGCGCCTGTGCGTGACGGGACAACATCGCAGCATGTTGGCGCAAGCGCTCGAAGCGTTTTCGATCGTCCCCGACTACGATCTCGACGTGATGCGCGACGGCCAGGATCTTTTTTCCCTTTCTTCCAGGTGTCTCGACGCGCTGGGCGATTTACTGCGCGGCGATTGCGGCGTTGGCGCCTGGCGCCCGCACTGCGTCGTCGTGCAAGGCGATACCACAACTACGCTCACCGGCGCGATGAGCGCCCTCTACGCCGGAATTCCCTTGGCCCACGTCGAAGCCGGATTGCGCTCGGGCGACTTGGCGCGGCCATTTCCCGAGGAAGCGAATCGCCGCATGGTCTCGCGAATCGCCTCCTTGCACTTTGCGCCGACCGAACGCGCGGCCCTGGCGCTTCGGAATGAAGGCGCGCCGGCGGCCTCGGTTTACACGACGGGCAACACGGTCGTCGACGCGCTCCTGGATGCGCGCCGCCGCGCGCCCGTGTGGCCGCAAACAAATGGGCGAAAGCTGGTGCTGGTCACCGGACATCGCCGCGAAAGCCTCGGCGAAGGCTTTCAGCGCATCTGTAAGGCGCTTGACCGCATCGCGCGTCGCGGGGACGTGGAAATCGTCTATCCGGTGCATTTGAATCCGCAGGTCCATCAACCGGTTCATGCCATTTTGGGAGGACATCAGAACATTCGCTTGATCGAGCCGCTCGGCTATCTTCCCTTTGTGGGACTGATGGAAGCGTCGTCGATTATCTTGACCGATTCGGGAGGCGTGCAGGAAGAAGCGCCGACGCTCTGCAAGCCCGTGCTGATCATGCGCGACGTCACCGAGCGCCCCGAGGCCGTGGAGGCGGGCGCGGCGAGAATTGTGGGAAGCGACCCGGAGAGTATTGTGGCGGCGGCGAACGAATTGCTCGACGACCCGAGCGTCTACGCGAAGATGTCCGCCGCGAAGAATCCCTTTGGGGATGGGCGCGCGGCGGGGAGGATCGCGGATATCCTGGCGGGCTTCTTGGAACACGGAAGAGACGGAAACACACCGCAAGACACGGAAAAGTAGATGGCCAAGGCCCTCGAGCACATCGTTCGGATGCGGGGAGGCGCGCAAGCGCACTTGTTGCGCTGCTGGCATCGCGCGGCGACGGGCGAGGCGCGCGACGACGGTTACTTCGTTGTCAAGTTTCGAAACAATCCGCAACACGTGCGCATCTTGGCGAATGAATTGCTCGCAGCACGGTTGGCCGATCTGGTCGGCCTTCCCGTTCCCCATGTGGAACAGGTGGAGGTGCCGGAAGAATTGATCGCGGGCACGCCGGAGTTGTGCGTGGAGCTCCCCGGCGGCTCGCAGCCGTGTGCCTGGGGGCGGCAAGTCGGCTCGAAGTTCCCGGGCGATCCGCGCTACACGGCGGTTTTCGATTGGGTGCCGGACGAAACGCTGGCCCGCGTGGTGAACCTGGAAGCATTTTGGGGCGCGCTGGTTTTCGACCAGTGGGTTTGCAACACCGATGGGAGGCAAACGGTTTTCTATCGCGAGGCGGGCGAGGATCGCTATCGCGTCTTGATGATCGATCAAGGATTCTGCTTCAACGACGGCGAATGGAATTTCCCCGATGCGCCGCTCCGCGGATTGTATCTGCGCCGGCAGGTGTATCGCGGAATCACCGGTTGGGCGTCGCTAGAAAAATGGCTGACGCGCATCGAGTTGATGGATCCTGGGACGATGGAGCGCGTTTTCACGGACGTGCCGCCGGAGTGGTGCGGTCCAGGGTGGGAAGAAGGTTTGGAAGATTTGTACACACGATTGCTACAGCGTCGCGGAAGATTGCGGGAACTGTTGACGGCGGTGAGGAACTCGTCGGTGAATCCGTTTCCCGGGTGGAAGTGAATGAGCCACCGAGACACCGAGAACACCGAGAAGAACAAACCTGTTTTTCTCGGTGTTCTCGGTCTCTCGGTGGCTAAAGAAAGGTGAACATGAATTGCCGATTTTCGTTGTTGCGCTACACGCCCGATCTCGTCAAAGGCGAGTTCGTGAACCTCGGCGTCGCGGTCTTAAGTGAAGCAGGCGATTTTCTGGGGTCGCGCGCGGCGGGCGAGGCGGAGATGCGGCGGCTGCGCTGTCTTCATCCCGATGCCGACGTCGACTTGCTGGTGCAAACGCGGGAAGCGTGGTCGAAGGGCGACATGCCGTGGGAAACGCTCGAAGCGTGGCGCGACACGCTGGGCGATTCGCTCACCGTGACCGATCCCAAGGCCGTGATCACGCCGGATTGGCGCGTCGAAATGGACGCGATGTATCGCCGCTACGTGGCCGCGCCGCCTCGTCCGCGCGAGGAGCGCACCGCGCATCCGCGGGGCGAGTTGCGCCAGCGCCTGCATGACCGGCTGTTGATCGCGGGATTGCTCGACCGACTGCAACCCTTTCCAGTCGATCGTTTTACAGTCCCAGGAGACAGCTTCAAGATCGATTACGCCTATGTGCCGGCGTCCAACGGACGCCGCAAGTATCTTCACGCCGTCACGCTCGACCGCGCCATGCCCCAGGCCGCGCGCCTCGCGCTGGTCTTCGAGCGCATACGCCGTACGAGTTCCGGCGATCAACTCACGGCGTTGTACGACGATCGGGCTTTGCGGCAAAACGACACCCCGATCCGGGGACTGCTGGAGACGTCGGGGATCAAGGTTCGGCCTTACGCGGAGGTCGATTCGCTGGTGAAGGAGATTCGCGTGGATCTAGCGGCATAAAGATTAGCCACCGAGACGCCGAGAACACCGAAAAAAACAGATATTTGTCACCACAAAGACACAAAGAACACAAAGAAAAACGAGGACTCAACCAGCAACCAGCACCAGCAACCTTGTTCTAGTTCTTCTCGGTGTTCTCGGTGTCTCGGTGGCTAATTCCTATTCCTTGTGCCCCAGCGCGAGCTGTCCCTTCAGCACCTCGACCGCCTTCTCCACCTGCCGGTCGCGGCCCGCCAGGAAATCGCTCGGCGTGTTATCGACGTAGACGTCGGGCGGCACACCGTAGTTCTCCATGTTCTGGCCGCCCATCGCCCACACGCCCGATCCCGGCGTGCGGATCGTGGAGCCGTCCACCAGCGTGTACGAGCCGGTGCCGATCACCGCGCCGTAGGTGTGAACGCCGACCACCAGGCCGAGCTTCAGGTCTTTGAAACCTTTGGGGAACATCTCGGCGTCCGAGGCGGAGCGCTCGTTCTCCATCACCACCATCGGTCCGAAGAACGCGCGCAACGGACGATCCACATCCACTTCGCTGTTGCGATTGCGGGTGTACTGATAGCGCGTACGCTGGCTCAGGATTTGCAGCAGCTCCTGATCGATTCCGCCGCCGCCGTTGAAGCGCTGGTCGATGATCAGCGCTTTCTTGGCGTGATTCTCCGCCAACTCGCGCTCAAAGCGCCGCAAGGACGGCTCATCCATCGCGCGGATGTGCACGTAACCGATTTCGCCGTTCGACGCCTTCTCGACCATTTCGCGGCGGTCGCGCACCCACTTCTCGTATTGCAAAGTGGTGAACGCGCCTTGATTGATCGGCTCGACTCGAACATCCCACGCTCCCTCGCGCGACGGCTTGTCGTTCACCAGGAATTTGAACTTGCGTCCCGGCGCGATGGTCAGGTTCTTCCAGTAGTTCTCACCCGATTTCACTTCTTCGTCGTCGATGGCGATGATGTAGTCGCCCTTGCGGATCTTCACGTACTCGTGATCCGCCGGGCCGTCGCGATAGATGTAGCTGACTTTGTAGTAGCCCGCGGGATCCGCCGCCAGATCGAAGCCCGGATAGCGGGTCTGCAACTCGCGCTGCGTTCCCAGGTTCGGCGTAAATCCGGTGTGCGAGGCGTTCATCTCACCGATCATCTGGAGAATCACGTTGGACATCTCTTCTTTGTCGTAGACGTCGTGCAGCAGCGGCTCGTAGATTCCCTTGGCCTTATTCCAATCGGCGCCGTGCATGTTGGCGTCATAGAAGCGATGCTTCATGACGCGCCAGCTCTCCTCGAAGATTTCGGTGCGCTCGGCGCGCTTGTCGAGTTCGATCTTCACCGTAAAGTTGATGCGGCGCGCCTCGCCCGTGGCCGCCGCCGCTGTGGTCGTGGGAGCGGCCCCTGCTCCACCGCGGCCTCCGCGGCCGCCTGCGGGAGCGGCCGCCGCCGGCGCTGCCGCGGCGTTGCCTCCGCCCACCGGCGATGAATAAATCCCGCGCCCGGAGCGGAAATACAACGTCCGTCCGTCGCGCGACCACGCAATGTTGGAGATGCCGCCGCCGAATCCGCCGCCCGCCGCCGGCGCTTCGCCCGCCGCGGGCGCTTGTGGGGTGGGCGTGGGAATGCGCGTCAACGTGCCGGTGTCGACCGAGACCGTGTAGAGTGCCGCACCACCGCCTGCTCCGGCGCCGCCGCGCCCGCCACCGCCGCCACCTCCATTCGTGAATGCGGCCGAGCGGCCGTCGGGCGACGACACGATGTTGCCGATGCCGCCGGTCATTTCCTGCAACCGGCGTCCGCGGCGCTCGATGCCGTCCCAGTCAAACTTCACCTCGGGCATGCGATCGGCCGCCGCGCCCGCGCCGCCGCGTCCGGCTCCGCCAGCGGCCGCAGCCGGCAACGGTTCTTCTTCATCCACGTCGCGATCCGCGGGATTCTTGTCGAGATGCGTGGTCGACACGATCATCAAGTCGGACGTAGCGCCCGCGGCGCCGCCCACGCTGGCGATCCCGCCGCCGGGCGTCCCGCCGGCCACGTACAACAACGCCTTGCCGTCGCGCGTCCACGCCGCGCCGGTCGAGCTGTACACGTCGTCGGAGTCGATGCGATGTTCCTCTCCGCCTGCCGCCGACGCCACGTACACATGGGCGCGTTGATCGACGCCCGGACGCGTAAAGCTCACCCATTTTCCGTCGGGCGAAAAGCTGTAGCCCTGGGGAAGATTCGCTTTCGCCGTGGCGACCACGTTCACTTTGCCGTCGGCGATCGACACGCGATTCAAGTTGCGTTCCGAATCGCTGAAAAGCAGATACGCCGAGTCGGGCGACCATACCGGCTCGCCTTTTTCCGTGGCCGCGGTTGTGAGTTTCTTCAGTTTCTCACTCGACTGATCGCAAATCCAAATTTCCTCCTGACCCGAGCGGTCGGAGATGAACGCGATCCACTTGCCGTCCGGCGACCATTGCGGCACGGTCTGCCGCCACGGCGCGGCGGCCAATGGAGTAACATCTCCACGTTCAGTGGCGATGGTAAAAAGAGACCCGCGCGTCGAGATCACGGCGCGGCGTCCCGAGGGCGAGAGCGAAAAGTGATCCGCTTCGTTGTTCACGGTGATCGTTTCGTCGTTGTTTTCCTTGTCGTCGGTGTCGAGATTCACCTTGATCTGGTGCGTTTGCCCGGTGGCGGTGTCCAGCTTCCACAATCCGAAATCTTCTTCATACACGATCACTTTGCCGTCGGACGACGCCGACGGCCAGAAGACCCGCCCGTCGGTGTGATGCGTCACTTGCACGGGTTTTCCTCCGCCCGCGGGGATTTTCCAAATGTTGTTGACGCTCTTCATCACCTCGGGTCCGCCGAACTTAAGCCCCTTCTCGGCGTTGGTGCGATCGGTCACGAAGAAAATCTCGTTGCCGGTTCCGAACATCGGCCAAAAACTATTCGCGCCTTGCTGTTCTTCGGGCAGCAGTTTCTTGAACGTCTTCGCGGCGACGTCTTCCACCCACAAATCCGCCGAGTAGCTGCCGCGATAATGCTGCCGCCACCAAACCGAAGGATGGCGATTGAAGGCGAATAGTTTTCCGTCCGGCGAGTAGGCGCCGAAATATCCCCAGTCGAGATTCATCGGCTGTTCCAGGCCGCCGTCGACGGAAACTTCAAACAACGTCGCGACGCCCGGAAACACCCCGTTGCGCGCGGCGCGGAAAATCACTTTCTTGCCGTCGGCCGACCATCCCACCACTTCATCGCTGCCGCTGTGAAAGGTGAGCTGCTTCACTTTGCCGCCCGTCGACGGCACGATGAAAACGTCGTAGTTCCCGTTGCGATTGGAGGAGAAGGCGATCCATTTGCCGTCGGGCGAAAAGCGTGGATACACTTCGCGCGCGCGATTGTCGGTGATGCGCCGCGGGTTGGAGCCGTCTTCATTCACCACCCAGATGTCGCCGGCATAGCTGAAGGCGATTTTCCCGGCGTGATAACTGGGGTGACGGATCACTTTGATCTCGTCGGCTGAAGCGATGGAAGAGAACAGCAAAACCATACCGCAGATGAACGCAGATGAACGCAGATAGCGCATGGGGAACCTCCAGGGAAATCTCATTTTTTCACGGGCGCGGGGACAATCGCAATGTCCGCGGGACCACGACCAACTGGAATCATCGTCAATAGGAAGATCGAGGAGCTCGAGGCGCCGCGCAGACGAATCACCGAGACGTCGTTCGAGCGCGTGTTGGCCGCCAGCAAATAATTGCCGTCGAGCGAAAGGCCCAGACGCACCGGCCCGCTGCCGGCGGGCACCGCCGCCAGTGTCTTGCGATTGTCGATATCCATGATGGACACGTTGTCCGACCCGCTATTCGCCACGTAGAGCGTGCTTCCGGTGGGATCGACCAGCCCAAATGTAGGCTGCACTCCCGAAGGCATGGTCAGCGCGACTTCGTCATTATACGCCGTCAGAATGGAAACGGCGTTGGAAGCGGAATCGAGACTATAGATTTCGCCGCCGTCCGGTTTGGGCGCCAGCATCGCCGTCCCGCGTCCAACTTGGATGCGCACGACGAGCTGCGAATGTTCCGGATCGATCGCCGCAATCTGACCGATCCCCGGCATCGCGGCAAACAATCGTTTGTTGTCGGCGCGGAACGCCAGCGCGGTGGGCGCTTCAGGAAGCGCGACACGTCCGATGATGCCGTACTTCCGGGCGTCGAAAAGCTCGACTTCCTGGCGATCCGGCACGCTGATCGCGCCAAGCTTGCCGTCGGCGGAAAGCGCGAACGCGGCGGGAGCGGCGTCGGGAAGAACCGTGGCGATGGCGCGGCCCGTCTTTAGTTCGAGCAGCGTCACGCTTTTCCCAGCGCGACTCGCCACCCAGACACGCTCGCCATCGGCTTTGCTTGATTCGCCTGCGGGAAACGCCCACGTGAACGGCTCGCGCGGCGTGCGCACGGTCGCGGTGACGGCCAGGGTCTTCACGTCGATCGCCTGCAACTGCGCGGCGTCTTTTTCGAGGACCCAAACACGATCCGTTCCTGCGGCCGCCAGCGCTACCGGACCTGCGCCAACGCGCACGGTGGAAGTCACCCTCATGCGCGACAAATCGATGACGGAAACCGCGCTTTCCTGGGAGTTAGCGACAAACGCCAGAGCCTGGGAAGGCGCGACGGCCTGCCGGGAACAACCGGTCGCGATGAGAACGACGAGGAGCGCCAAGCGACTGACCGGCAGTCGTCTGAAAAGGATCAGCTTCAACTCGCCGATTCTACCATGCGCTCGCGAGACCCTATTGGATAGCGATGGTCGCCGTGTTCGACGCCACGCCGTTCATCGTGAGCACCACCGGCACCGCACTTCCGCTTTGGACTCCCGCGGGAATCGTGACGTTCACTTGATACAGTCCCGCGAAGCCGGGCGCAAGTCCCGAGTAGGTGACTGTCGCGGAAATTCCGCCGACGGTCGCTTGCACCGCCGTCGTGGTCTTGATATTTTCCGACGTCATCAGCGGCGACATCGGCGAGAAGGTCGGCAGCGCAGCGGCGGCATTTCCGTCGCTCACGTTCTCTCCCACCGCGCCGAGACCCGTGCAGTAGATCGAGATGCTCTTGCCCACAGCGGTGGGTTGGCTCGTCACGCCGGGGATGCTGTTGACGGGCGCGACGAATGTGCCCGTGCTCGAGTCCTGGATTGCGCCCTGGCCCGTGCCTTGTGAATTCAACGTGAAAATCGCCGGCGCGTACGTCGTCAGTGGAACCGTCATGGCTACGCTCGAGACGCCGTTCACCGTCACAACGATCGAGGCTTGTTGCTCGCCGAGCGTCCGCCACGGCATCTGAAAATTGATCTGGCCGGGCGAAACGTACAGCAACGCCGCGGGAATCCCGTCCACCAGAACTTGCGTTCCGCCCAACGTGAAAGGCAACGGAAGACTCGACGCGAAAACAGTCGAGGCCGTCAGATTCGTTCCAAACAGCGACGCCAAGCCGCCGCCCGCCAAATGGATTTTGTAGTCGGCGCCATCTACGACTCCATTCGCACCGATTCCCGCCGGCGCCGCGGACGTAATCAGAAAAGCCAGCGCCGAAGACGTTCCTCCGCCCGGCGTGGGATTGACGACGGAGACTTGCGCTATGCCCGCTGATTGCGAATCGGCGGCTGAGATCGAAACTTGAAGCTGCGTCTCGCTGACAAAAGCGGTCGGGCGCACGCTGCCGTTCCACAACACTGTGGATGCCGCGTCAAAACCCTGACCGTTAACGGTCACTGTGCCGCCCGCGCTCCCCGGCGCTGCGCTCGATGGATACAGCCACGAGACAACCGGCGACGGATTGCCGACCGTGATCGTTCCGACCACTCCTGGTTGCAGCATATAAAAGAGATATCCGTTTGCGTAAACCGCCGGCGGCAGAAAGCCCGAGGCAATGCTCACTTGATACGTTTGTCCCGCGACAGCGCTCGCCGGGATCGGCACGATCAACTCGCCCAGTTGCACGGTCTGCGTCAACTGCGGCCAAAACGAACTCCACACCACGGCGGTGGTTCCGGAGGGGCCCGGATGCATGCTCGGCGCAGCGAAGGCAGCGACTGGTTGGAAAGAGAATGCGGAAGTAATCGGCGGCGCGCTTCCGACTGGGGTGACCGAGACGTTAAAATTCACGCCGAAAAACGGACTCTGTTCGTCGATGTTCAGAGTAATGGGCACACGCGCAATCTGACCAGCCGCTCCCGATGCGCTACCGGCGTCCACGTGATTCGGCGCGGTCTGGTTGACGGTCAACGACGCTCCGGCAAATTGAACGGCGCCGGATCTGGTGGCGAGTCCGGAATTGGCAGCGACGCCGACCATCACTTGAGCGATTCCCGCGCCGCTCGCGGGCGTTGACGTAATCCAGGACGCGTTGCTCGATGCTTGCCAGGAACAGGTCCCCATGTTGGCCGTCACGGTGGCCTTGAAACTGTTCGCTATGGAAGAGACGGAAAGGCTCGGGGTCACGAAAAATGAGCAGCTCGAAGCCGCGGCGTCGCTGATCTTCGCCAAGACGCCATCTCCCGCGCCGGCCGGCGCCGGAAAGGCGGCATTCAACACCGGAAAATTGTAGCTTGCAACGCCCACGGCCAAGAACGCATTTCCCGCGCCGTCCAGTGCGACCGCTGCGGCGTTGCCGCTGCCGAACAGTGTCGAATAGAGAGCTTGACCGCCGCCCGGCGCGAACTTGGTAAGGAATGGCGAGGGATTGAACTGAGTCGGCTGCCCGAAAATCACTAACCCGGAGGGATACAGGCTCGCTTGCAGCGAATTGTTCAGCGGAAAATTGGACGATGCCGCTTGACCGGCGAAATAAACGTCGCCCAGAGAATCGACCGCCAGCGACTGACATGTGTCACTCGCGCTGCCGCCCCAATACGTGGAGAAAACCAAGGCCGATCCCGCCGCGTTGATCTCCGAGACAAACGCGTTCGTCGCACCCGGCGTCGTCCCCGCGAATTTGGGCTGGATCGCTTGCACGGTGGGGAAATCGGGCGATTGCGCGGTGCCGCACACATAGGCATTTCCCGCGGCGCTCACGGCGATTCCGAAAACAATGTCCTGGACGCTGCCGCCGAGATACGTAGAATAAACCACGGCTCCGGCGGCGCTGTACTTGGTCACGAAACCGGTAGGCGCGCCATTGTTCACGCCGGTGTGTCCATAGGTTGCCTGTATGGGATTCAACGTCGGAAAGCTTCCCGTTACTTGGCCGCCCACGTAGGCGTTGCCGGCCGCGTCCACCGCGATGGCGCGAGCCGTTGCGCTCGATCCCAGGAATGTCGAGAACACCAGAGCCGTTCCCGCAGCGTTGAACTTGGTGACAAACGCTCCGGGTCCCGTGGACTGCGCGGCGTTCGCGACAGGGAAGTCCTGCGAGTCTGCTTCTCCGGCGATGTACGCTTCTCCCGCGGCATCGACGGCAATGGCATAAGGAAGATCGCTGACCGAGCCGCCCAAGTACGTCGAGTAAACCAGCGCCGTGCCCGCCGCATTCAACTTCGCGACAAATCCCGTCGGAGAGTTTGTTCCCAAGGCTCCGGGAAATACCGGCTGACGGTCCGTGGATTGAAAAGCATTGACGGTGGGAAAGTCGAACGAGCGCGTGGTTCCCGTCACGTAAGCATTTCCCGCGGAGTCGATGGCGATGCCGCTGGGACTTTGCAAGAAAGATCCGCCGAAGATCACCGCATAAACGATTTGGCCGGCGGGATTGAATTTCGTGACGAAGACACAAGTTAGCAAATCCCGCGGCACGCACGCGCCGGGATTGAGTTGATTCGTGACAGGGAAATCCGCCGATCCTGTAAATCCTGCGACGTAAGTATTGCCGGCCGCATCAGACGCAACCGCGGTGATGCCGTCGTAAGTTGATCCGCCCAAAAACGTGGAATACACGAGCGAAGGTCCCGTGGCCGCGGGAAGTGACGGGGAGAATCCGAAAAGCAGCGGAAGAAATAACCAAAAACCGGTGGCTTTCATACAGCCGTCCTCTCAGCCACCGGCGCAGTGACTATCTTAAATATATCGTGTCGAGATTGAAGCTGTCAATGAATGGCGGCCGTGGGTCGTAGCTCGATTTGAATTTGATCCCTGTGGAACTGTGAGCCAATCGACTACTCAGCCGCTTTGTATCTCTTTTGTATCAGGGCACGGCTTCAGCCGTGCCGACCCAGACTTTTGGAAATAATCGGCTTTAGCCCCCGGCAAACAACGGCTGATCCACAGTCTTGCCAAGTGGAGAGCCGCAGGGGCTAAAGCCCCAGAAACAAGACCTGCTGGCGGCACGGCTGAAGCCGTGCCCTGATACAAAGCATACCTACGCGCAAGGGTTCGATTTCCGCAATGTGATCGCGATTCAAAGTGAAACATTACACCGCAATGGATCGCGACCGCACCAGTTCGGCGATTTGCGAAATTTCCGCCATCATCTGCTCGAATCCCGCGGGCGTGAGTGACTGCGGCCCGTCGGACATGGCGCGATCGGGATGCGGATGCACTTCCACGATCAAGCCGTCGGCGCCCACGGCGACCGCGGCGCGCGCCAGCGGGATCACTTTGTCGCGCTTCCCCGTACCGTGGCTCGGGTCGACGATGATCGGCAGGTGGCTGAGCGCTTTCACAAACGGAACAACGGAAAGGTCGAGCGTGTTGCGGGTGTGATCGGCAAAGGTGCGCACGCCACGTTCGCACATCACGACCTGATAATTCCCTTCCGACAAGATATATTCGGCGGCCATCAAGAATTCTTCCAGCGTCGCCGACATGCCGCGCTTTAAGAGCACCGGAATGCGCGCCCGTCCGGCGCGTTTCAAGAGCGAAAAATTCTGCATGTTACGCGCGCCGATCTGGATGCAATCGGCATAGCGCTCCACCGCATCGAGCGACGCTTCGTCGACCGCTTCCGTCACGATGCCCATGCCGGTTTCCTCGCGAATTTCCGCGAGAATCTTCAGACCCTCCACGCCCATGCCTTGAAACGCGTACGGGGACGTCCGCGGCTTGTACGCGCCACCGCGGAACAAATGCGCGCCGGCGCGTTTCACGGCGCGCGCCGCTTCAAACGCTTGCTCGCGCGATTCCACCGCACACGGTCCCGCGATTACGACGAGCTCGGGCCCGCCAATTTCGGCGCGTCCGATGCGCACGCGCGTGTCGTCGGACTTTACTTCGCGGCTGACTAATTTATATGGCTTGGAAACACGGATCGCCTCGGCGACGCCCGGGAGATCCTCGAACTCCACCGGATCGATCGCCCCGGGATTGCCGGTAATTCCGATGGCCGTGCGCGTCGCGCCGGGCATCACGTGCGGGCGATAGCCCAACGACTCGATGCGCGCGCAAACGGCGGCGATGTCTTCTTCGCGCGCGGTGGCGCGCATCACGATCAGCATGCGTCGAATTTTATCACGCGCGGACTCGCTCCTCGGTTGCAGCGCGCGATGGACGCCGGGGCGGCAGCCGATTCTGACCAGGCGACGCCTTTGCGGTCGGCTTGCGGCTCGTCTTCCGATGGATCGTTACGGTATGTTTTCCCGGCCGATAGAACTTCCCGATCGCCGCGTCTTTCCAATTTGCCGCAGCCGGGATGTCCGTCAGATCAATGGCTTCGTTCGTTAACGAATCGACTGCCTGAAGGTCTTTAACTTGGCGCTTGGTCATTTTCATACAATCAATAGTTGCGGAGTGTTGAGAATTCATCTTCGCTGGAGATACTCGATCAATCGATTATCCGCTTCGCCGATGGAGTAATGCAGTACGTCGCGCATCGCTCCGTCGACCGTCGCGCCGGCGGCGAGGCGATCGAGAATCCGGCCGATGTCGGCCATGCCGTCTTCGTCGCGGATCATTTCCGTCGCCGCGAGCGACACTACGTACGCCGCGCGCGCCGACGGTCCATCCAGTCCGCCGAAGTTGCCGCCCAGCGCCGCCAGCGGCACGCGATGCTCCTGCAAGCCTTGTAACAATGCCTTGGTCTCACGTCGAGAAGTTCGCCCCTCTTCGATCTGCGCTAGTCCTTCGTTCAGCCACGACGGGCATTTGCCCTGCGAGCGCACGCGCACGAAACTGTGCGTCATTTCGTGTTTCAACACGGCGCTCAATTCCGGCGTCACGTTGTTCAGGCCTTCGATCGGCACGCGAATCTTGCCGTCGAACAGCGCGCCGGTCCACGACGCCGCTTGCGTCACGTCGTAAAACGCCTGCGCGGGATACAGGATCACCGTGATCGGCTCGTGCGGCGAGGTGTCGAGGTCGCGCTCCAGCTCCTGAAAATCACGCTCCAGGGTGTCGAGAATGGCGGTGGAAAACGCGTGCGACACTTGGCCGCCCTCGAAGCGCAGCGTGAAATGATTGCTGTTCGCTTCTACGAAGCGGTCCTCGGCGGCCGACTCGCGTTGCGCACGCTCCAAGAGTTTCTGCACCTCGGGATCGCGCGCGATACTGAGCGATTTCTTCCAGCTTTCGACGGCGTCCGGCACGCGGTCCGTCGAGTATTCGACAAATCCCAAATACTTCCACACTTCCGCCGAGTTCGGCGCGACGGTTCGCGCGCGCAAGAGCGTGTCGCGCGCCTGGCGATAGTCCTGACGCTGTAGATAGACGATCGACAACCCGACCAGCAGCCGCGCGTCGCCCGGCACCGTAAAAACCGGCGGAGCTGTCGCGCCGGTTCGCGCGATTTCCAGCGCCGCGTCGAGACGACCATGGGTAATCTCGAAATCTTCGGCGGTAAGATACGCCGCCACCATGAACTCGCGCTGCACCGCGTTGGGATTCGCCTGGCGGACGATTTCGTCGAGATACTTGCGATCCACTTGACCGCCGGAGATCACGCGCGGCGGGCGCATGCCCACGTTCATGGAGGGCACGGGCGCGTCATGCTTGCGCGAATCGCTGGAACTTTGCGGCGGCGCGCTCGGCGACGTTCGCGCGTCGTCGCGTTCAATGTGGTCCACAAGCGACTTGGGGAGCGTGACTTTCCCTTGCGATGTCTCGTAGATGTAGCGCGTTTCTTCTTCCACCACGCTGTCCGCCACGATGCGGCGTCCGTTTTTCAGGTAGATGGTGTCCGCATTCACCCATGTAAAACCCAGCAAAATCGCGGCGGACGCGAGGAGAGCTCGCATTTCCTCTATGCTAACATGGGCCAGTGAAGCTTCTTCCGGCCCTGTTCCTGATTGGGCAACTGTGCTCTGCCTCGTCTCCCGCGCAAGAAAAACCTGCCGACGCCTTCCCCGCCGAGCAGGAACTGCTGAACAAGATCCGCCACAATCACGTCGACCCCAACGCGGTGTACCACGTTCGCGATCTGCCGCTGGTCCGCGAAGACGTCCGCTTTTATTTCACCGACGGAATTCTCGCGCTGCTCGAGCCGGTGGAAGGCCGCGTGACGGGTGCAGTCTTCGTGGGCGAAGGTGAAACGCTGGTCATGCCGCCCGATCCTTCCGAGAAACGCCACTTGGCGCGCTTCGCCGGCGCGCCGGTGTTAAACGAAAAATTCAACGCGGCTTTCTTCCGCTTCGGCGACGACTCCGGCGCGCAACTCACCGAAGGAATCAAGCAGCACACCGCCAAAGTGCCGCTCGACAAGCAGGAATTTCTCGACCAGTGGTCGGCGGTGGTGCAGAATCTTTCGCTGGTTTACGATCTGCGCCTGCTTGACGACCTGCTCGTTACGCCCGGGCCGAAAGGCGATAACGATCGCGGATTTTTCCTGGCGCATTTGTTCGGCGTGAAACTGGGCGCGTTCGACATCGCCGTCGATCCGCTGGGCGCCGAGCAGGTCACGGTTGCGCAAATCAATTGGAACGAAGGACGCCGCTACGACGACATATGGCTGTCGTTCCCGTCGGCGTCGGCGCGCCAGCGCCGGCACGCGAAAGATCCCAACGCCTCGCCGCTCGACGGCGCGGCGTTGCCGGAGCAGATCGACGTGCGTAGCTACAAGGTCGATTCCACGATCAACGCCGAGCGCCAGATGGAAGTCACCGCCACCGTGGACTACGACGGCGCGCAGCCCGGCGAACGCATGCTGGCCTTCCACATTTCGCGATTCCTGCGCGTGTCGCAAGTGGAAATGGACGGCGTGAAGCTGCTCGCGTATCAAGACGAGGGATTGAGCCCCGAAGACGCGCTGCACGGCAACGATCAGATCACCGTGCTGCTGCCCAAGCCTATTGAACGCGGACGACATTATTCGCTGACCTTCAAATACGCCGGCAGCGTGATCGGCGACGCCGGGAACGGCGTGCTCTATGTGGGCGCGCGCGGCATTTGGTATCCCCAGCGCGGTTTTCGCTCCGCGATGTACGATCTCACGTTCCGCGTGCCGCGCAAATTGACTTTGGTGGCGACGGGCCAGCGCGTTTCCGAAACCGAAGACGGCGATTCGCGCGTGTCGCACTGGAAATCGCCCACGCCGATCCGCGTCGCCGGCTTCAACATCGGCAACTACAGCGAGAGTTCGGTGAAAAGTGCGAGTGGCGTCACGGTGATGGTCTATGCGAACCGCGGTCTCGAACCGGCGCTGGAAGGCAACCGCGCCGCCGCGCCGCGGCCGCCGCTCGGTCCGCCGACGAATCCGATCCGGCGCCGCGATCCGATCGTTCCACCCGACGCCTCGCGAGGCACGCCCGATTCCGACGACGAAGCCGCGAACATGGCGCGCAACCTCGCGCCGGTGATGGACTATTTCTCGCGGACGTTCGGCTCGCTGCCGTTGGAGTCGCTGCGCGTTTCGCCGATCCCGGGAAAATTCGGCCAAGGCTGGCCCGGCCTGATCTACTTGTCGACGCTCTCTTATCTCCCCGCCGACGATCCCGCGATGCCGGCGAAGGAACGCATCGGTGTTTTTTTCCGCTGGCTGTTGCCGGTGCATGAAATCGCGCACCAATGGTGGGGACACGCGGTGATTCCCGCCACTTATCGCGACGAATGGATCAGCGAAGCGCTGGCCAGCTACTCGGCGCTGCTGTGGCTGGAGCAAAAAGACAAGTCGGGCGCGCGCGACGTGCGCGACATGCTCGAGGTCTATCGTCGCGAGTTGCTGGAAAAGCGCAACGACGAAACCGTCGAGTCGGCGGGACCGCTGGCGATGGGATTTCGCCTCGACAATTCGCGCACGCCGCTGGGCGTCGATCGCGTTTTCTACGACAAGGGACCGTGGGTGATCCACATGATGCGCCAGTTGATGCGCGATCCCAAGACCGGCTCGGACGCCCCGTTCTTTCAGTTCCTCCACGCCCTGCGCGAGGAATACGCGGCCAAGCCGCTTACCACGGCGGGATTCCGTGAACTGGCGGAGCGCTACGTGTCGCCCGCGTTGAACGCGGAGCCGGGCAACAAGGGACGATCGCTGCAATGGTTTTTCGAGCAGTGGATCTACGGCTCGGGGATTCCCGACCTCAAGGTCGAGGCGAAGATCGACGCGCGCTCTGCCGCGCCGGCGGGTGGCAAGACCCCAGCGCGGCGCGTTCCCCCAGCGGCGGCATCGGCGGCCGGGAAAATTTCGGGAACCGCCACGCTAACGGGCGTCGAGGAATCGTGGATCGTCCCAGTGCCGATCTACGTGCAAACGGCGCGCGGTGAAAGCGTGTTCGCCGGTATCGCGCTGGCCGCCGTGCCGGGTGGCGCCGACGATCCGCATTTCTCGCTACCGCTTCCGCCGGGTGGTCAAAAGATCGTGGTCGATCCGGGCCAGGCCGTTCTCGCCGTCTTCAAGTGATGTGATAGACTCCAGATTTTCGTCCCCAGCCGCTGAGACAAGAGATGAGTGTAAACATTAAATTGATCGTCACCGACCCTTCCGGCAAGAGCCGCGAAGTGGAAGTCCAGAAGTTTCCCTACACCATCGGCCGCCTCGGCGACAACGAACTGCTGCTGCGCGACAATCGCATTTCGCGTCATCAGGCGCAAATCGTGGAGGAAGAAAATCAATATTTCCTCGAGGATTTGGAGAGCCGCCACGGCACGTTCGTAAATGGCGAAAAGGTCACGCGCCACCGGCTGCAGCCGAACGATCGCATCGACTTCGGCGTAGCGGAATCGTTCGTGCTGACGTACTCGAGCGATCAGCCGGACATGAGCAAGCTGCTCGACCGCTTCCGGGCGTCTTCGGGCGAAGGAAGCTCGGTCGCCGAGTTGCAGCAACTCAACGCCATGTTGGAAGTCAGCCGCGTGCTGCACGCGGGACTCGCGCTTGACGACATTCTGACGCAAGTGGTGGATTCGTGTCTGCAGATCGCGCAAGTGGATCGCGGATTGCTTCTGCTGAAAGACGAAAGCGGCAAGCTGGAATTTCGCGTGGCCCGCGATCGCGCGCGCGGAACGCTGGGCGGCAAAAATTTAAAGGTGTCCAAGACGGTGGTCGATCGCGCCATCGAAACCCGCCGTCACGTGATCCAAACCGACGTGGGCGGTGAAGCCGACGATCCGTTGGCCGCGCAGCATTCCATCGCCGATCTCGAAATCCGAACGGTGATTTGCCTGCCGCTGATGCGCATGCAGGTGACGGCGGCGTCGGAAACCACATCGTACGGCTCGGCCGCCGACGTGATCGGCGTGCTGTACATGGATAGCAAGCGTCCCACGTCGACGTTCTCGGACACCAGCCGCGAAATCTTGCAGAGCCTGTGCTTGGAAGCATCCACGGTTGTGGAAAACGCCAAGCTTATGGCGTTGTCGCGCGAGAGAGAAAAATTCGAGCAGGAACTGAAGATCGCGCGCACCATTCAGCAGAAGCTTTTGCCGCGGCGCTTCCCGGAGGGCTTGGCCTACCAAGTGACGGGCACCAACGTGGCGTGTCACGAGGTCGGCGGCGATTACTGGGATGTTTTCGAACTCGGCGATGGCCGCTGCGGTGTCGTGATCGCCGACGTTTCGGGTAAGGGCATGTCGGCGGCGTTGCTGGCCTCTATGCTGCAAGGCGTTTTTTGGGCCACCGCGATGGCCGGACGGCGTCCCGCGGAAGTGGCGCGCGTGGTGAATTCCTACGTGTGCGAGCGGTCGACGCCCGACAAATACGCAACGCTGTTTTACGGTATTCTCGATCCGGCGGGACAAATCATCTACGTGAATGCCGGACACAATCCCCCGATGCTGGTGGGTCCGGGCCGCATTCATCCGCTTGGCTCGGAGAACCTGCCGATCGGAATGTTCCCGCAAGCGCAGTACACCGACACCACGCTCGACTTCGCCTGCGGCGACACGCTGGTGCTCTACACCGACGGAGTCACGGAGGCCGCTAATGGCGGCGACGAAATGTTCGGCGAGGATCGCTTGAAAAATTTCCTGGGACCATGCTCCGGCAACTCCTGCGAACAATTGCGCGACAGCCTGCTGCAAGCCGTGAAGGTTTTTGCCGCGGGCGCGCCGCAAAACGACGACATTACCGTAGTGATTGCCCGCCGCTGTTAACTACCGTCCCTGTGGAGTCTGTGTGACAACTCAGCGCCGCAGGAGCCTCTTTGAAAATTCAGCCCCGAAGGAGTCTGTGTGACAACCCAGCCCCGAAGGAGTCTGTGTGACAACCCAGCCCCGAAGGAGTCTGTGTGAAAACTCGACCCAAAGGAGCCTGTGTGAAAATTCAGCCCCGAAGGGGCGCGCTATGACAGCCCAGGCTGAAGCCGGAGCCGTTTTTGCTCCGGCGCAGGCCTGGGTCAGAGGGCCAAAAAACGAAGCGCTGAAGGCGCGATTCAAATAATAGGAATGCGAGCAAGAATTTCTTAGGCCGTCCTTTCAGGACTCGCTTTATCACGCAAACACGACCCAGGCCCACGCCGGAGCAAAAGACGCTCCGGCTCCGACCTGGGCTGTCATAGCTCGCCCCTTCAGGGCTGAGTTGTCACACAGACTCCTTCGGGGCGAGTTTTCACATAGACTCTTTCGGGGCTGGGCTGTCACACAGACTCTTGTGGAGTGCGTCCAAATCACCACTCAAACGCCGGCTGCTCACGACTCAGAACGCACGCCGTGGTCTCGCCACCGCAATGCTGACGCACCAACTCGGCAAGCCGCGCCATCGGCGCCGCTAAGTCTTCGGGCGCGAACGGCGGCGACATCAGGTCCACGTTGATGGCGAGATTCCGCGTGGCCGCCGTGAGTTTGCTGAAATCCGCGTTGCGCCACGTCCAGCGGCGGCACATCACGCGGCGCGTTCCCGGTGTGTAGTAGATGATTTCGCCGGGCGCGGGGTTTTCCACTGCCGCCGGTTTGAACAGCGGCGCGAAAGTTTCGTCGCCGCGCGAGAGACCCAAACACAAATCGCCTGCGACAGAATCCAGATCGTCGCCGCCGCACGGCAGCGTCCAGCTAAGACTGATGGTGTTCATGATGTCGACGGCACGGTTGATCGAACGCGGCGACTTTCTTTTGCGGATTTGGCTGTGCAGAAAGCGAATGCTCGGAGTGAACTTGGCAGGATCCGCGCCGAACTTCACGTACGCCGCATCCCACGCCGCGATGCGCTCCTCCTCCTGTGAAGTAGGAATCGCTCCGACTCGCGCCACAGCGTCCGTGAGCAATCGCGCCGTTTCCAGATCGCCTTCGTGGTTCGCGATTCCCGTGGCGATCACCACACCGCCGCGAAATCCTGGGAACATTTCGAAAATCGCCGGCTCAATGTTGTAGTTGGGCATTTGGCTTCAGTCCGTAGATAAACGTATGCCGCACTTGCGCCAGGGGACGCCCTTCGCGGCCCGACATCGCCAGCGCCGCGACGGCGAACGTCCGTCCTTTGCGCTCGAAGGCGTCGGTCATCACGCCGCGCACCGTGACCGTCTCGCCGGGGTCGGCGGTGTTGAAGTGTCGCACGTGGCTTTCGGTGTGGATCCAGGGATTCAGCCGGAAATTCTGCACGAGAATCTGGTTGGCCATCCACAAGAGGGCTTCGGGTGCCGCCTCCGCGCCGGTGATCTGAAGGACCGAAGTCATACTTCCGAGCGGCGTGCCCGGTGCGAGCGATTCCGCCGATGCCTTGGGGCGATCATCGTGCGAAGGCGCGGGACAATCGCGGTATTCAGTAAATTCGCCCGCGCCCTCGAGCGCCGCCGTCGCCGCGGCGCATACCGTGCCGTCGTCGCGCTCCGCCGTGACCTTGACACGATCGCCTTCGTGGACATATCGCGTCACGACCCATTCGTCTTCGTAAATCGGCGCGTGAAATCGCACCTGGACCGTGCCACGCTCGAGCCACGCCCTGCCAAGCGCGTGAATCATCGCCGGGACCATGTAGCCGTACACTGTGACTCCCGGGACCAGGCCACCGCGAAATCCATAGGCGGCCGCCACGCGATCGTCGTGGATCTTGTTTTCCGAATCGGCGGCGGTGTTGCGCGCCTGTACGCGCCAGCTTCTGTCGGACATGAACCCTCATGATATAAGATAGCGAGACGGCGCGGGCGGGTGTCCATGGCTCAGGAAATCATTTCTCATTACTGCATCAATGAAAGACTTGGCGGTGGCGGGATGGGTGTGGTCTATCGGGCTACGGATACGAAACTCGGCCGCGAGGTGGCGCTGAAGTTTCTGACCGAAGCGCTGTCGCGCGATCCATCGGCCGTTGAGCGATTTCGGCGCGAGGCACGCGCGGCGTCGTCGCTGAATCATCCGCATATCTGCACGATCTACGAGATCGACGAGCACGACGTTCGCCTGTTCATCGCGATGGAGTTGCTCGACGGACAGACGTTGAAGCAACGCATCGGCGGACAGGCGTTGCCGCGGGAGACCGTGCTGGCTCTGGCGATCCAGATCGCCGACGCGTTGGACGCGGCACACTCCAAAGGAATCGTGCATCGCGATATCAAGCCGGCCAACATTTTCGTCACACCGCGCGATCAAGCGAAAATCCTCGACTTCGGACTGGCCAAACTCGGTCCAACTCCCAGCGACGCTTCCGAAACCGCCGATGGCCTGACGAGTCCGGGCATGGCGCTCGGCACCGCCGCCTACATGTCGCCGGAGCAAGCGCGTGGCGAAGAACTCGACGCCCGCAGCGATCTTTTCAGTTTTGGCGCGGTGCTCTATGAAATGGCCAGCGGGCAAGAAGCATTTTCCGGCGCGACCGCCGCGGTGATCCACGAGGCGATCCTCAACCGCACACCGGTCTTCACGTCGAAGGATTACCCGCCGGAGTTTACGCGAATCTTGCAAAAAGCGCTAGAACGCGATCGCCGCCTGCGCTACCAAAGCGCCGCCGATCTTCGCGCCGACTTGGAACGCGTGAAGCGCGACGCGGGAAATTCCTCAGGATCGGCGGCAGCCCGTGCGCCAGGAGCGTCGGTGGCGGTTTTGTATTTCGAGAATCTCAGCGGAGTGAAAGAAGACGAGTACTTTCGCGACGGCATCACCGAGGACATCATTACGGAGCTATCCAAAATTCAGGGCTTGCGCGTCTTTCCGCGCTCCGCGGTGATGACGTATCGCGACAAACCGGCGACCGCGCCGGAAATTGGCCGTCAGTTAGGCGCGACGCACATTTTGAGCGGAAGTTTGCGGCGTGCGGGCAATCGCTTCCGCTTTAACGCGCAACTGGTCGAAGGCGCCGGTGGGACTACGTTGTGGGCGGAGCGCTACGATCGCGAAATGGCCGATGTCTTCGAATTGCAGGACGAGATTGCGCGCACCGTCAGCCAGGCGCTGCGCATCCAGCTCACTCCGCAGGAAGAGCAGGCGATCGCCAGCAAGCCTACCGAAAACACGCAAGCCTACGATTCCTACTTGCGCGGACGCAGTCACCTGTTCCGGCAAACTCGCACCGATCTCGAGTTCGCGCGGATGATGTTCGAGTTTGCCATCACGCTGGATCCCGATTTCGCGCTGGCGCATGCCGGCATCGCCAATATCTGCGCGACCATGTACGAGTGGCACGAGCGCAGCGCCCACTGGATCGAACTGGGCGTGGATTCGTGCCAGCGTGCCTTGCAACTAGAGCCTGGACTCCCGGAGGCGCTGGTGGCGCGGGCGCGAATGGCCTATGCTCAACGCCAGTTTCCGCAGGCTCTGACCGACGCGCTGGAGGCGATCGCCCGCAAGCAGGATTGTCCGGGCGTTTACAGCGTCTTGTTGCGCAGCTACTTTTCGCAGGATCGCCTGGAAGAAGTCGCGGGCTGGGCCGATCGCGCACTGGCGGCGAACGGCGACGACTATAACATTTTCAGCCCCATCGTAAATTCGCTGCATCGCTTAGGCAAAGCAGAGAAGGCGATGCAGTTTCGCAAACAGACGATCCTCGTCCTGCAGCAACACTTGGAGCGTGTTCCGGAGGATGTCCGGGCGCGGATTCTGTTGTCTTCCGATCAGGCTTACGTCGGAGATCGAGAAAGCGCCATGCGCCAATTGCAGATCGCCGTCGCGCTTCGCCCGCAGGATTCCAACGTGCTTTACAACGCCGCGTGTACCTACGGACTCCTGCAAATGAAAGCCGAGTGTCTGGTCACGATCCGGGCGGCGGTCGCCGCGGGCTATAACCAGGTGGAATGGTTGGCGCGCGATCCCGACTTTGCCTGCGTGCGCGACGAGCCCGAATTTCAAGCCCTTCTCGCTACGCAGAGAAACGCGGAATGAGCAAACCACAACTCTTGGCCTTCGACGTCTTGGGCACGCTGGTGGATCCCTCCGGCATGGAGGCTCACCTCCGGCCGTGCTTTGGAGAATCCGCGGGCCGCGCCGCCGCGTTGTGGCGCGCGAAACAATTGGAATTTGCGATTCGCCGCGCGCTGATGCGCCGCTACGTAAACTTCGACGTTTGCACCGCGCACGCGCTCACCGCGACGGCCGGCGAGTTGGGACGCGACCTTTCGAGCCAGGAGTCGCGCACCTTGCTCGACCAATATCTCACGTTACCGGCGTTTCCCGATGTCGCGCCGGGACTGCGCGCGCTCGCCGAAAAGGGCCATCGCCTAGTGGCCTTCTCGAATGGCACGCCGCGGACCTTGCGACTGCTCTTTGAGCAAACGGGCATCCTCGGATGCTTCGAGGAAATCGTCAGCGTGGATGAAGTGAAAACTTACAAACCCGATCCCGTGGTCTACGAGCATCTCGCCGCGCGGATGGCGCGGCAATTCGGTGTAGAAAAAGACCTCATCTGGCTCGTCTCCAGCAATCTTTTCGACGTGATCGGCGCGAAATCGAGCGGACTGCGCGGCGTGTGGATCCGCCGCGATCCGAAGCGCGTGATTGAGCCGTGGGAGTTCGCGCCCGATCTGATCGTGGAGAGTTTGGGCCACCTCGCCCTCGCATGGGGTGAACTCTAAGGTACGGTCTGCGTTACTGAACGCGAACATTCCGGCCTTAGAAAAAGGCAAGCACACCCGAATTTCGTCAGAATATAGGAGACCGCATTTGCGGGCCCTTGGCAGAGGCCCCAGCTCTGCAGAAACGGAGTTGCGATGCCGGTCAATACGAAGTCAGAGACGAAGACGCGTGGTTGCCCGCCCGAGAACGTATGGGTGGGCGTCGCTGCGGGACTCGTGCCCAATAGCGACGCCGTCGTTTGGATCGCGCATGCTTCGGAGTGCGATCCCTGCGCCGCGCTTTTGCGCGAGGCATTACAAGATGTGGGGCAAGATGTTGGGCCAAACGCAGCGCTGGAGCCCTCCGCCGAGGACATCGCGCAAATCGAGCCCATCGATACGCCGGCGTGGCGCAATCGCATGGCGCGAATGTTGAGTGACGTGTCGGGCCAACGCCGCGCAGGAACCGCGCGGCAAGGCGGATGGCGCGATTGGCCGCGGCGTCCCGCACGTTAGCGCGTCAACAGGGCCGCGCCATGTTAAGTTCGATCCATGCTCTTCATGGTCATCGAACGCTTCCGCCATCGCGATCCCAAACCAATCTACAAACGTTTTGCCGAAAGCGGCCGCCAAATGCCCGAAGGACTTTCCTACGTGGGCAGTTGGATCGAAGCGAATTTCGATCGCTGCTGGCAACTGATGGAAACGAACGACCCGAAACTCCTTCAGCGGTGGATCCTGCATTGGTCCGACTTAGTGGAGTTTGAAGTTGTGCCCGTCACGCCGTCGAAAGATCTCACCGAAATGATGAAAGATTTCGTGCGTTAGGGCGCCGTCTTCAACCCGACCGCCTCGGCCGGCGGCAAGATGCGATTGGTACGATATGCCGCGGCGGCGCGCCGGATCGTGTCGATTTCCTCGAGCCACATCCGCGCCTCGCGATCGTAGAGGATCATCACGTTGCCGAGCCAGTACGGGCGATTCTCCGCCAGCCACAAGCGTCGATATTCCGCAGCCAGCGCGGTTGTCGCATCGCGGCCGTCTTGCAAGAGTCCGTTGACGCTGTTCAGCTTGCTTGTGGCGCGATTCACACGCGCTGGCGTGTCCTGATTCGCGTAGGCGTCCTGCCAGGCATCGGCCATTACTTTGGCGTAAAGGGATTTCATCCCAACGTAATCCAAGCGACGCGCTGCGAAGACGTGAGCATCGAGAAGGTCGGCGTTGCGGCGGGCTTTACTGCGGTTCTTCTCGATCAGCTCGATGGCCTCTTCCGAATTCAAGCGAATCTGCGAAGCGACCGGCAGCATCTGTTCAAGATTCTTGCGTTCCCCGGCGTCGAAGGGGTTCAACCACGCGACGTTGTTGTAATTGGCGTCGCCCAGGCGCGCGGAAATCAGCAGGCCGTGCACCGAATTGATTTTCCAAATCGCGCGCGAGAACTCGTCTCCGGGATTGCGGAAGAACGACCAATCGAAGGCCGCGCGAAATCGCTCGGAATCGCTGTCGCCTTGCTGCCACGCGGCCGCCGCGCCGTAGATCACCGGATACCAAGTCATGCTGAAGAGCGCGTCGCCCCAATCGTCCCACGTGGTATTGAATTGACCGATCGCGCCGGCCGCCTGACCCTCGCGCGTGAAGACGCGAATGTTGGGAATCGCTTGATCGAGATTCGGAAAAATGCGATTCCAATTGTTCACGCCGGGGCACACCATCAAATCGAGTCCGGCGTCGCGGAACGGTTTGATCTGCCGCGTGAAACTGGGCGCGGCGTTGTAGCCCCAGCTCATCACGATGATGTCTTTCGGCAAATCCTTCAGGAATTCCGGATGATTCAGCGCGATGTCGCCCCAGAACATCAGGCGTTTCTTGTACGGCGCAAGAATCTCCGACACTTTTTTCATGTGATCGAAGTAGACGCGCCCCACGCCTTCTCTGTCGGCCAGTTCTTTCGTTTGGCCCTGTCCCAACTCCGCCGTTTCGTCGCCGCCCACGTGAAGGAACGGCCCCGGATAGAGCGGAACGATTTCCGCGTACAACTCCTTGATGAAATCGTACGTCTTGGGATTCGCCGGCGAGAGTACATGACCATACGGCGTCTCGGCCATCGGCGCGTATTTTTCCAGCTTCAGCACGTGATGCAGATGGCCGAACGTTTGCTGCTCGGGAACGATGTCCACGTGGAATTGCCGCGCGTACTTCACCAGCTCCTTCACTTCGTCCTCGGTGAGCGACCCGCCGGGCGGACCGATCAGCGGCTCGCTTTTGTACGCGTAGGTGTGCTCGATGTAGAACGAGTACAGATTGATCTTGTATTCGGCGGCGGTGCGAATCTGGCGCTTGATGTAATCGGTGGTCGGCACGGGGCCGCGAGACAAATCGTCGTGCAATCCGCGCCAACGCATCGCCGGCCAATCGGTGATCGTGGCGGCAGGAATTCCCGTGGGTTCCACCATTTGCCGCAACGTTTGTACGCCGTAGAAAATGCCGGCGGCGGTACGCGCGGTGATGCGCACTTGCTTCGCACTGCTCTCGATGCGATATCCTTCGTCGCCCAATTCCGCCGACGCGTCCTTGCGAGTCAGTACGATTTGGCCGCCCGATCCGCCGCCGATCTTCACTTTGCTCTTGGTCGCGGACGTAATTTCCTCGGCGAGCAAGCTGGCCGCGAAGCGATCTTCGGGATCGTTCGAGGCCACGGAAATCGTGACGCCGGAGCGAAGTGCCATCCGGCCGTCGTGCAGTTCGACGTTCCGGGGATAGGGGATGACGCGTAGATCAGCCGCCATGGCCGCCGATGCCGCTAGACACACAGCCAAAATGTATTTCATCAGTGTTTCCTCAAGAATTCCGCCACCGATGGGCCTTCGCGTTTGCGCAGACTCACGCAATTCGCCACCGAGTCGGCGACTTTCGCGAGTTCCTTCTGCGTGCCTTCCACTTGATGCGCCGGATCGGCGAAGAACTTCGTGGCGCGTTCAAGGCGCGCTTCCGAGCAGCCGTCGGCGAATTGAGGCAGAAACGCCGCCACATCCGGCGGAATGCGCTTCACGATGGCCGCGTAGTTCGCAGTCATCCACTCAAATGCGCGATCTTCGTTCACCAGATCGCCTTCGCTGATCACATTGGGAATGGTCAACACTTCTTGCGGACGCGTCTTGGAATCGAGCGCGTACTCCAGCGCGCGCCCCACCAACGCCGGATCGCGGAACTCGCCGAGCGAAAGGAGGTAGCGCTGGCGGTCCGCGGGAATTTGCGTGGTTTCAAAGCGGCGCTGGTATTCGCTGAACAACGCGCCGTCGCCGCGCATGGCGGAGAGCCGCAGGGCGTTGGTGGCGAGCGCGGGATCGATCGACGCGGCGTCGTGCGCGTACGCGTGCGCCAGGCGTTGCGCTTCTTTCATCAGCGCGGCATCGCGCCCCTCGTTGGCCAGCCGATAGAGCAGGCGCGGGCGCAGGAAACTCACGGCATCGGGCTCGCCGGATTTTTTCTCCAGACCCCAGCGATCGAACGCCGGCCGCAGCGTCTTGCGCAAATACGCCGCATACGCGCCTTCCAGCGGTTCGGTGACGAACGCGATTTCCACTTTGCTCAAACCGTTCAACAGCGAGTTGATCACCTGCGGTGCGGTGTCGTCCGCGAAGCGCCCGAGCACGCGCAAGTATTCGTCGCCGTGAATTTCGCCGGCATCGAGGAGCGCGGTGACGTTGGCGATCAAGCCGACGCGTTCGCGAACGCTCAGGTGGGCCCGCGCCGGCGCCTCGGTCATGGCGTCGAGCATCGATCCGGGAACTTTCCAGCGGTAGTAGCCTTCTTCGCCGGCATTCGGATGCACCCACGCGATTTCCTTGCCGAGCGCCACGTGCTGCTCGCGTCCCGTGAGCAAAACGGCGTACGTTTCTCCCGACGAAGTCTTCAGCACTACGGGAATCTGCCACATCTCGCCGTTCCCTTTGACGCCATAGTTCACGAAACGATGCTGCCGCAGCGTGATTCCGTCTTTGGCAGGCTCCACGCTGACCAGCGGCACGCCGCCTTGATCGAGAAACGTGGCCATCGGCGTGTTGATATCTTTTCCCGCGGCGGCGCCGAGCGCTTTCCACAAATCCGCGGCGGCGGCGTTCTTCCACTCGTGCGCCTTCAAATAATCGATGACGCCCTGGCGGAATTTCTCCGGTCCCATCCAACGCTCGAACATGCCGAGCACGCGCTGGCCTTTCTGATACGCGAGTTCGTCGGCGGCTTGCAGGAAGTTTTCGTTGGCCGACACCGGCTGGCGGATCGCGCGCGTCGACGGCTTGGCGTCGGTGAGCATGGCGCGATCGGCGCCGGCGATCTCTTCGGTATCGATGCTCAGTTCGGGATAAAGCTGATGCGTGATCTTGTCGCCCATCCAGGAAGCGAATGATTCGTTGAGCCACAAATCGTCCCACCATTCCATCGTGACCAGATCGCCGAACCACATGTGCGACAACTCGTGCGCCATCACCGCGCAGAGATTCCGTTTTTGCACCACGCTCGCAGCGCGCGAATCGACAAGAAGAATGCTGTCGGCGTAGGTGACCAGTCCCGCATTCTCCATCGCGCCGGGCCAAAATTCCGGCACGGCGATCTGATCGAGTTTTTCGTACGGATACGGCCGTTGAAAATATTCTTCGAGGGCCGCGAGAATCGGCGCGGTAACTTTCATCGCTTCCGCCGTCAGCGCCGCTTGCCCCTTTGGCGCGATGATGCGTCCGGGAATTCGCAGATCCGGAACAGGCACCGTTTCGAGCGGTCCCACGGCGATGGCCAGCAAGTACGTCGGCATCGGCGGAGTTTTCTTGAACCTGATGATTGTCGAAACACCTACAGGCTTAACCCATTCGATGGGCGTGTTGGTCACCGCGAGATCGCCGCACGGGACCGTGAGCGTGATTTGAAACGGATACTTGAATTCCGGCTCGTCCCAGCAGGGGAAGGCGCCGCGCGCATCGTCGGATTCGAATTGCGTGAAGGCGTACGCCGCGCCGCCCGTTTCCATGCGATACAAACTGGTGGCCTGCGTGTTGAACGGCGCGGAAAACTCGATTTCGAGAATGTACGATCCAGGGACCAGCGGGCGAGACGCGCGCGCCGTGACGAGTCCCTTCGAAACGCCCGATTCGTGCGCAACTTCGATGCGTTCCGTTCCATGGTGCAGCGTCACGCGATCGAGTTTCATGTCGCGCGCGTGAAAGCGGAATTGACTGACGCTTTCGCGGACTTCCAGGTCGATCACCGTTTGCCCGCTAAATTCTTGACGGCGCGGATCGACGGTCAGTTGAATGGATTGAGATGCCGGGATTACTTCGCGGGTCAACCGCAAAGGGTCCTTCATTTGTGCACTGGCAGGCAAAGTCATAAGCGAGACGAGCGGCAACCCCACACGCCTGTCGTACACCTATCCTATACCAGGGATTTGCCGGCGCGCGGCACGGCGGCTTTCCCGAAATGCCACGCCGAGAATCGCCAGATACACCGCGGTGACGCGCCAAAACGTGAGGATGTCGCCGGAGAGCATTTGCACCATTTCGCCGAGCCAGAAACAAAAAAGGAATCGGCCGAGTCCCGCGAGATCGTCGCGCTCCGCATGCGCGAGCCGCCGCGACCACGCGAGTACCGCCGAGCAGAAGGCGAGCAACGCGAACAATCCCGGCACACCCGTCTCCATCAGCATCGCCAGATACATGTTGTCGGCGACCATGGGACGCGCAAAGTAATTCGTGTACGGCAACGACTTGTAACCGATGCCCAAAATAATTTGCGCGGGATGATCGAGGATGAACGCGCCGAGATTCGTCCATGTATCGAGCCGCTGCGACAGCACTTCGTTGGGATTCGCGAAAAACGCCGTGACGCTGTACTGCAATCGCGAGCCGTAAGGCAGTAGTAAATCGGGCGCCACGAGCAGGCCCGTTACGGCGATCGCGGCGATCAGCGCTACCAGCATGGCCATCGAGCGAAGGCGCAGCGTGCCGCGGCGCATCCAGGCGAGCGCCCCCAGCGCGACGATCAGGCTGGCCAGCGATCCACGGGAAAACGACAGAACCAGCGCCAGCGCCAGCGCCGGCACGGGAGTCCACAGAAGCCACGCCGGCAAGCGAAGCGCGCGTCGCGCGTCGCGGCCGAGCGCGAGGATGAACGTTAGCATCATCGCGCAAAAATTCCCGAGCGCGCTGGCGTCATAGAAGACACCTTGGGCGCGACGGACGGGAGCCGTCTGGCCGCCGTAGATATATTGCTCGGAAAATCGCACGCTGCGTGGCAACTGATACTGAAAATCGATCACCGCGAAGACCGCCGTAACCAGCGCCGCGGCGAGAATCATTCGCAACAGCGGGGCGTGATCCCAATCGGCATCGAGCGGGCCGCCAGCCAGCCAAAACATCAACACAAATCCCGACGCCAGCAAGACCCAACGTATGAACGATTGGCCGGCCACCCCTGCATTCGAGTAATACAAAGTCCACGGCAGTGAGACCAGCGACGCGCCGAGCAGCAATGCCGAAGCCGTGGCAACGGGCCCGCGCTCGATGCGCCATTCGCCCAGGCGCACCCAGATGACAAGGAGTCCCGCGGCGAAGACGGCCATCGCGGGATGAAACGGCAATTCAACGCCCGCGATGGTCAGCGGCAGCGGCGGCAGCAGCAATCCAGCGAACACGAACCACCACGTCCACGCGGCGGGACGCGCGAGAAAATAAAATGCCGCCACCGCCGCCGCGGCAGCGACCCAGATCACCGCCGCGGCCGGCACGTCGCGGACTAGAGCCGCGGCGGCCGCTGCCGCGGCCAGCGCCGCGAGGACCCAACTGTTGCGATCGCGCGCGGATGCGGCCGTCATGCCACAACCTCGCGTAGCGCCGGGATCGACGCGCGAATCGCTGCTTCAAAGTTGGCGCGCGTGAAACGCAGACTATTTCGCCGCGCGATGGATGGATCAAAGAACATTCCCTCAAACTTTTGCATCGCCGCGCACAGCGACTCCACCGTTTGCTCGCCGAAAAACACGCCCGTCTCGTCCGGGATCACGCTTTCGAGCGCACCGCCTTGCCCATACGCGATTACCGGACGGCCGCACGCCTGCGCTTCCACCGGACATATGCCGAAATCCTCGAGTCCCGGAAAAAGCAGCGCGCGGCAACCGCGATAGAGTTCGCGCAAACGCGCATCGTCGATCCATCCCGTGAATTCGACGCGGCGCCCCGCGATCTTCCGGAGCGCCACCGTTTGCGTGCCGCGTCCCGCGACGATCAAGCGGCGATCAAGCGTTTCCGCGGCGCGAATCGCCAAGTCGACCCGCTTATAAGGCTCAAGCGCCGAAACGACCAAGTAGTAGTCGCCCGCCGGCGCAACGTCAGGCGTGAAGAAGCCGGTATCCACAGGCGGATACACCACCTGCGCGTCGCGACCGTAAACATCGGCGATGCGCCGGCGCACATTTTCCGAGTTCGCCAAAAATCGCGAAACGCCTCTCGACGCCGCGAGATCCCAGCGGCGCAGCCAGGGCTCCAAGAGCTTGAGCGCGGGCCGCTTGATCGCCGCGCCCAAGCCAAACTTGAAGTAGTCGCTTTGCGCGGCCCACAGGTAACGCATCGGCGTGTGACAGTAACAGACGTGCGGAACACCTTTTGGCACGCGCACGCCCTTGGCTACCGCGTGACTGCTCGAGATCACGAGATCGTAGCCGCGCAAATCGAACGACTCGACGGCCCGCGGCATCAGGGGCAGCAGATTGCGGTAGTAGCGGAGCACGCCGGGCAATCGATTCAGCGGCGACGCGATAATTTCGTGGGCGCGAATTTCCTCGCTGACTCGCTCAGGAGTGTAGAAGAGAGTGAAGATGGTGGCGCCGGGAAAAATCGCGCCGAGCGCAGCCAAAACTTTTTCGCCGCCGCGCATGCCGGTGAGCCAGTCGTGGATCAGCGCCACGCGCATGCTTGGGTCCATAACGCCAGGCTTACCACCGCGCCGCCGTGGGCCGGCGTTCTTCGGAGGGTTCGCGGATCGCAGTGGCGCGTGCCGCGTTGGCGTTCCACAATTCGTACAGCGACGCCGCCAGCAATCCCAGCAGCACGGCGAGAATCGTGTTTTGCAGCGGATGCGGACTCGCCGGCTGCGACGGCACGGCGCCAGGATCGGCGATTTCCATTTCCTCGCGGCGCACGGCGCCGGAAGAAATGTCGGTGACGCGCCGGGCCAACGACGAATAACGATCGTCGGCGGCTTGCAGTTCGCTGTCCAACACGGTTCGCCGCGTGTCGATTGCCGCGTAATCGGCTTGGCTCTTGGCCAGCGCCGCTTGCATGGACGCCAGCGCCGTTTTCACGACCTGCACGTGCGCGCGCAGCGCGGTGGTCATGTTTCGCGCCGCTTCCGCCGACGCTCCCGAGGAAGTCGCGCGCCCTTCCTGCTCCGCCAGGCTCATCTCAGAGTCGTTGAGATCCTGCTCCAAGCGTCCCTTGCGCTCGATTTGCGCTTCCGCCTCGCGCCGGACCTCGTCCTCGCGGCTGGTGCGGCGAAATTGTTCAGCGACCGATTGCACCGCGAGCAACGTCTTGTGCGCCTCCTCGGCGTCCTTCACCGCCAAGGCGCGGATGCGGTCGCCCTCCTCGCGGTTCATGCGCGCATTTTCGTCGCGCAAGATTTGTCCCAAGCGCAACGCCGTTTCGTGCGCCTTCGCGGGATCGGCGAGGATCACCGAAACTTGCAACACGCGCGTGCCCTTCAACACAGACGCCCGAAGCGCCGACCGCCGGAATTGCTCCGGAGAGAATTGCGTGTCGAGATGGGTGTCGTGCAGGAGCGTGGTGAGCACGCCGTCGCTCTCCACGAACGGCTCGAAACTGCGCAGGGAGTCGAGATAGGCGGGGCTGAGTGCCGCTGCGGCGTTCGCTCCCAAAGGCGGCTGGATCAACACCAGCGTAGTCGCTTCGTACTTCTTGGGAAGGAGCAAACTGATGGCGAGCGCGATCACTCCGGCGCCCACGCCGACCGCAAGAATCCGCTTCCAGCGGCGCGGCAGCGCGCTCAAGGACTCCAAGGGCTGGAGCGAATCCGGCATAGCGACATTTTAGCTTAGTCGGCGCGGGGGTGTATGATTCTCGCTCGGAAGACCCAAGTGATTTCCTTAATCCGCGCCGATCATGTCGTGAGCGGCGCTGGGGAACTGACGAGGCTCGGATTGCGGCGCGGCGTCTCGCGGGGAGCGCAACAAGCCGAGAGGCGTGAGCAGCAGGATCTGCAGGTCGAGCCACAGCGACTGATGCTTCAAGTAATGCAGATCGAAGCGCAAACGCTCGCCGATGTCGCAACGCCCACGCAGTCCATGGACTTGCGCCCAGCCGGTGATCCCCGGCTTCACTTGCAAGCGTTGTTTGTAGCGCGGATACTCGCGGCGGAAGCGCTCCGCAAACGTCGGCCGCTCCGGCCGCGGACCCACCAGACTCATGTCGCCGCGCAAGACGTTCCAAAGTTGCGGCAGCTCGTCGAGGCCGGTGCGGCGCAGCCAGCGGCCCAGCGCGCCCGCTTCGGCGGGCATCACTTCGGTCCATTGGGCGTCCGATCGCGACGCCGGTTGCGGCGGAAGCGTGCGGAATTTGTAGATGGTGAAGCGCCGGCCGTTTTTTCCCAAGCGCATCTGTGAGAAAATCACGGGGCCGGTGGAAGTTACGCGGATCGCGGCGGCGATAAGCGCGCCGAGCGGCGCGGCGACAAGAACTCCGGCGCCCGAAAGCGCGATGTCAAGAAAGCGCTTCGCGCCGTCGCGGACGGAGTGGTCCTGGAAACTGCGTGTATGCTGGTTCACTTCTTTCACGCCCACCTTCACTTGACCGATACTGAGTGAATTATACCCCGCCATGGAACAATTGCAACCAAGGTGAAAAATAGGACCATCGGCGGAGGGACTGTCACGGCAGCTCTGGCCGCGGCGACCTTATTTATCGTGCCGCTCGCGCTGACGCCGGCACTGGTCGCCTCCGACGTCACGCCGAAATTGCTCGCGCTGCTCGCGGGTGCGTGCGCCGTGTGGATCGCGTTCACCGTCGCGGGTGCGCGCCCGCAAGGTCCGCGGTGGTTCTTCGCAAGCCTCGCGGCGCTGGCGGTCTGCGGCGCGTTGTCGACGATTTTCTCCAGCGACCACGTGCTTTCGATCGCCGGATCGGAGTGGCGGCGGCTCGGCCTTCCCGCGTGGCTGGCGTGTCTCGCGATCGCAGCCGCGATTCCCGCGGCCGGCGCGCGACGCATGCTGCACGGCGCGATCGCCGCGGCCGGCACAATCGCGGCCATCTACGCGTTTGCGCAGTACAGCGGCCACGATCCGTGGATCAACGCGGCGCTCTACCATATCGGCGAAGGCGAGTGGCAGATCGTACGGCCGCCGTCGACATTCGGATACGTAAGTTATTTCGCACTCTACGAAGCCGCGGCCGTTTTCGTAGCAGCGGGTCTGGCGCTGGACGAGCAGTCGCGCGCGTGGCAATGCGTTTGGGGTGCGTCGGCCGCGGCGATGACGCTGGCCGTGATCCTCTCAGGATCGCGCGGCGTGTTGGTTGGCGTGGCGGCGGGAGCCGTCGCGTTGGGCGCGCGTGTGGCGCGCGACGCACACAAACGCCGCGCCGTGCTGGCGGCGGCACTGGCGATCGTGGTGGCGGCGGGCGCTTTTGTCGCGAGTCCTTGGGGACAGCCGGTAAGAAGTCGCGTGAAGTGGTTCGTGGAGGATCAAGAGGGTGGCGGGCGATTGCTGCTATGGCGCGATTCCGCCAAGTTGATCGGCGCGCATCCGCTTTTCGGTACGGGCCTCGAGACATTCGGGCGCGAGTTCGCGCCGGTGGAATCCCTCGACCTGGCGCAGCGCTTTCCGGATCGCTACGTGGAATCGCCGCACAATACGCTCCTCGATTACGCGACATCGGCGGGACTGCCGGCGCTCGCGGCGTTCGCGGTGCTGATGACCGGCGCGCTGCGTTCCGCCGATCCCGCGACGTTCGCCGCGCTCGTCGCGGGACTGGTGGCCGCCCAGTTTGTCGCCGACACCATTACGACGCGATTGCTGCTGATGTCGCTTGTGGGCTTGGCGATTCCGCCGGCGCCGCCGGCGCGATTCACGCGAGGTCCGCGATGGGCCGTTGGCGGCATCGCTGTCGCGGCGGCCATTTTCGCCGGCGTCTTCGGCGCGCGACTCATCTCCGCCGACCGTCACGCAGTTCTCGCGGAGCGCGCGATCGCTCGCGGCGATCTTGACGCGGTGGTGGAGGAAGGACGCGCCTCGTCGCAAGCGTTTCCGTGGGGCGGCGTGTATGCGTTCCGGCAATCGCGATTACTGGGACAGGTCGCGATGCTCGCCGCCGTTCCGCCGGCAGCGCGGTCATTCCTATTGCTGCAAGCCGGCGCAGCGGCGGGCGACGCTCTGGCGCACGTGGAGCAGCAAGCGGCCGTGCACCTGCAACTCGCCTCGATTGCCGGACTCGGGGGCGATCTCATCCAGGCGCAGGCGGAACTGGAGGCCGCAGTGCGCGCTTCGCCGGCGTGGTTCCGTCCGCACTGGCAACTGGCGCTGCTACTCGCGCAGGCGTCGAAACCAAAGGAAGCGGCCGAGCAGGCTACCGCAGCGCTCGAACGCGGCGCCCGGGCCTTTCCCGACGTGGAAGCCCAATGTGTAAGAATCCAGACATCGGCGCGCCCGGCGCATCCCTGACCCCTGCTTGACACGAACGGCGAGAATGCGACAGAATTTGATTATGAAACGAACTTGGTGGGCTGCGGTTCTCCTTTTAGTTCTCAGTGTTCCCGTCTGTCAAACAGTGGCGCAATCGCCGACGCTGGGCGCCGGCTCGATTGTGAACGGCGCGAGTTTCGCGCAAGCTAGTGCCGTGAACGGCGCCATCGCACCCGGAACGATCGTGAGCGCGTTTGGCACCAACCTCGCTTCACAGACGCAAGGCGCCTTGACCGTGCCGCTGACCACCACGCTGAACGGCAGTTCGCTGACGTTCTTTGCGGGGTCCTCGGCGTTTGCCGCGCCGCTGTTTTTCACATCGGCCGGGCAAATCAACGCGCAGGTTCCGTTCAACGTTCCCTTGAATTCTTCGATCACCGCGCAAGTGACGCTCAACGGACAAGCCAGCTCCCCGATCTCGGTGAGCGTGGTCGCGGTGTCGCCGGGAATCTTTTTCAATGCGGACGGTCAAGGCCATAACGTCGGCGCGATCATCCACAACTCCGGCGCCCCCACGATCAACGTTTCCAATCCTGCCGTGCAGGGTGAATTCGTGGACATCTTCTGCACCGGATTGGGCGCTGTGAGTCCGCCCGCGGCTTCGGGCGCGGCCGGACCATCGAGTCCCACGTCGAACACCGTGGCAACTCCCACGGTGACCTTGGCGGGCCAAACGATTACGCCGGTATTCTCGGGATTGGCGCCTGGATTTGTGGGACTCTACCAAGTGGCGTTCCAAGTTCCCGCCAATGCTCCGTCCGGCTTCCAGAACGTATCGCTCACGATCAACGGAATCACCAGCAATGTGGTGACAATGAACGTGAAATAGTGGGAGGGTGGACAAGCCCTCCATCCTTTTCGTCGATCAGTTTTCGGGACTCGGCGGATCGCAGCGGACGCTGCTCGATCTGTTGCCGGCACTCGACGATTTCACACTGGAATTCGCGCTTCCCGGCGAAGGACCGCTCACCGCGGCCCTGCAACGCCGCGGCCATTCTTGGACCCCAGTAGAAATTGGAGAATACTCGCGCGGACGGAAGTCGCTGGCTGACGTCGCGCGCTTCGCGCTGCGCCAGCCGGCCGCCGCGGCGGCCCTGACGAAGCTGGCACAGGGTAAATCGCTCCTCTACGCGCTTGGTCCGCGCGTGTTTCCCGCGGCGGCCGCCGCGGCGCGACGAGCCGGCGTGCCTTCGATCTGGCATTTGCAACTGGAAATCGAGTCGTGGCGCGATCGCAAGGTGCTGGAAGCCGCTTGCCGATGGGCGCACCCTCGCGTGATCGCGTGCAGTGAAGCGTGCCTCGACGTTTTCCCGGAAAAGGGCGCGGTGCGCCGCAACGCGTGCGTTGTCTACAACGGCGTGGAGGACGTGCGATTACCGGCCACGGCGCCGAATGCCTCGCCGGTCATCGGCATGATCGGTCACATTCATCCCGACAAAGGCGTGCTCGATTTGCTCGACGCGATTCCCGAGATTACCTGTGCGTTTCCCGATACGCGCTTCCGTTTCATCGGCCCCGCGGACGACGACGCGTTCGCCAAGCAAGCCGCCGCGCGCGCCGTTGAACTCACCGTGGAATGCCACGCGCGAATCGATTTTCCCGGCGAAGCCGCCTCACCGAACGCGGCATTCGCGGGACTCGATTTAGTCGTGGTGCCGTCGCGCCGCGAAGCCGCGAGTCGCGTGGTGCTGGAAGCATTTTCCGCGGGACTTCCGGTAGTGGCGTCCGACGCCGGCGGATTGCCGGAAGTCGTGGGGCGCGACGGCCTGCTGTTTCCCGCCGGCGATCCGAGCAAACTGGCGGCGGTGATTATTCGTGTGCTGCTCGATCCGTCCCTGCGGCGGCGAATGGCGGAAGCGGGCCGGCGGAGTTATGAACAGCGCTGGCGGGCGGATCGTTTTCGTCAAGGTGTGCGCGCCGAGATAGAAAAGCAAATCGCGATCGCGCGGGTGGGGGGTTGATCTTCACGGCTTTACCGTCATACGCAGGAATTTCACGAACGAGACCAAGTGGAATGCGGCGCGGCGGGGCAGATTTTCGCGCGGAACATGCAGCGGCGCGAGCCTCCGCTGCAGAACGACAACACGATCGCGCCACTTCGGCACGAAAGCGAGCTGCAACAACAGTTGCTCCTTGCCGCGGCGCCCGGAATCCATGGTCGTCAGCGAGTGCCGATCGATCCATTCGAGTGCGCGAGGCGGCAGCGAGGCGCGTGCCGCATCAAGCGTTGCCGGCCACGGCGCATGGAACACGCGCGCGGCGATCGCCAGTCCGGTGACGCACAATTCGCGAAGCGGTTTTTGCGGCGGCTGCGTGTTGTCGGCGAGCCATCCGCGCCAAAAAGATGAATCCTCCACATGACGATCGAGGAATCCCGCGATCTCGTAAAGATTCGACGGGCGCAAGCTGCCGCGAAAAATGTGACGCATCGCATGCAACACGCATGCCGAAAGCTGATCGCGCGCGTCGAGCGCCGGCAGGCCTTCGCACAGCGTCACACGCGTCAAGGGATCGGGCGAAAACTCCACCGCGATGCGCTCGAACTCCGACGGCCATTGTCGATCGTGCAACTCGACAACCGGCGGTGTCCGCGGATTGAAAAAATCGCCGTCCCGATGCGTGAAGTCCAGCGGAAGCAACATCGGCAGATGCACGGCCGGTCCTTCCGGCTCGCCCTCCAGGGCGCGATAGCCATTCGCCAGAAGAAGCGTGAACGCTTTCTGCGCGTCGGCAGGCGACAACAGGAAATCGATATCGTTCTGCAAGCGGTCTTCGGCGACGGGCACGTAATCGGGCGCCAGGAGAAACCCTTTGAGCACGGCGAGGCGCAGACCTGCAGCCTCGAGCAAACCCGCAAGCCGTCCCGCGATAGCGCGGAACTTCGTTAGGCGAATCGCGTTCTTCCGCCGCCGTTCGCGGTACTCGTCGTCAAGAAGCAGGCTGATACCGGATTCTTGCGCGGCGCGCCAGAAATGCAGCGACAATCCGGCGCGATCGGTCCATCCCAGCCAGTCGCGCTGCGCGCTCTCCGGCAGGGCGGCGAATTCGATTAGCGCAGCCCGCGCTTGCGCGCGATCGTAGGAAAGGCAGCGCGCCAAATGTTCCAGATCAACCATTGCGGCTGCTACAACTATGTCCGCTCAGAAGCCGAGGCGCAAGGAAAGTTGCACTTGGCGCGGCGGACCCACGGTTTCAATCGCGCCGAACGCCGGACCAAAATCCTTGTTGTTGCCGGGAATGCCGAGATCGGGATGATTGAACAAATTGAAGAACTCGGCGCGGAAATTCAGCGACACTTTCTCGTTCAGCGCAAAGCCGCGCGTCACCGCGAACGAATACACTTTATTCGACGGCGTGGGCAACAGATCGCGTCCCGCGTTTCCGTAGGTAAACGGCGCGGGATCGGAGAACGCCGCCGTGTTGAACCACTGCGCCAACGAGCGCTGTCCCGGCGGCAGCGAGATCGCTTGGCCCGGTACGATGTTTGGACGATTCGGCGTGTCGGTGTTCGCGGGATCGAACGTAAAGTAGAAAGAATTTTCCGGCGTTCCGTCCTGCATGAGGCCCGTGCCGCTGACCGTCCATCCGGAAACGAGCGGCGTCACGGCCGTCGCTTTCATCCAACGGCGTCCGCGGCCCAGCGGCAGATCGTACGCGAAGTTCATCACGAAGCGCCGCGGCACGTTGAAGAACGATGGTCCGCGCTCCAAGCGTAAATTGCCTTCATTCTGCGCGCCCACACTGTCGAACAATCCTTGAACGATGCCGTCCGCGTCGTCCAGCGACTTCGACCACACGAACGACGCTTGCATCGAGAATCCACTCGACCAGCGGCGCTCGGCGCGCAGTTGCAGCGAGTGATAAATCGAGTTGGCGATGTCTTGGTATTGAATCAGCGGCCCGAGCGACGGAAAAGTTCGCAGCGACTGAATGTCGCCGGGACGCGGCGCTAAATCCTGGCCGATCTCCACGTGTTGCGGCGTGTTGAATTTGCGAAAACGTCCCAGATGCGTGCCCTTGGTTCCCACGTATCCCGCTTCGAAGAGAAATCCGTGCGTGCCGTATTGCCACGCGCCGTTCCACTGCTGCGCGTAGGGACTCTTCTCATGGGGATCGATGCCGAAGTAGCCGGGAAATCCTGTCGACGCGCTGGTGATAAACGGATTCTTCAGTGTGAGCAGCGGAGTGACGCCCACACCCGCGGGTGGCGCGGTGTCCTGCTCGGTGCGCACGCCGTTCAGAACCAAATCGTAGGATTGCTGCGCGATTTCCGGACTGTAGTACAAACCGTAGGCCGCGCGAAAAACCAAATCGTGCGACTTCAGCGGACGCCACGCCAGTCCCGCACGGGGCGCGAAGTCGGCGCGATTCGGCGCGACAAGATCCGCCGGCATCGTCGCCACGTTGGCGCCTTCCTGCACCAGTTTCGGTTGCGCCGGCAGCGTCGAGTAATCGAGGTTGAACATGTGATTGTACTTTTCGCTGAACGGCGAGTTGTAGTCGTAGCGTACGCCGGCGGTCAGCACCAATCGCTCCGTCGCGCGAAATTCGTCTTGCACGTACGCCGCCGCGCCCACTTGACGCAAATACGCCTGCGGCTGGCCAACGGTCCGCTGCGTGACGCCGGGAATTCCCAACAGGAAATCGCCGAACGCGTCGTTCGAGAATCCGCCGGTGAAGGTGAGATATCCGCGGCTGTTCATGCGATCTTGGTAGGCCAGCGAATAATGGCGAATCTCGGCGCCCGCTTGCAGCGTGTGCCGTCCACGGCGCGTCGACCAGCGATCAACGCCCTGATACGTGTCGCCCGCCTGCGTCAGCGGCAGCGTGGGATCGTCGGATGTGATCAGCAAATTGCTTTGCAGAATGAATGCCGGCAATCCGTAGTTCACCGGATCCTGATCGATGCCGTTGATGCCCAACTTCCCCACGTAGTTGTTGGTGAATGCGTTGAAAGAAATGTCTTGGATCTTCAGGCGGTTGAATCCCAGGCGAAATTCGTTGACCCAATCGCTCGACGAGAACGTGTGACCCACCGCGACTTGCTGCGCGCGCACGCGCAAGTGCGTCGGCTCGAGCAAGCGGCCGTTGCCGGCGTCGGAACGCTCGTCGTTGATGGAATAGCGCGCGAACAAAGTGCCGCGCGACGCGGTGTCCCAATCGACGCGCCCGCTGACGCTGTCGTTGCCGTTGAGAATCGGCGTGGTGCTCAAGTAATTCGGCCGGCCGGGTTGATTTGCTTGCGGCTCGAATTGCGTGATCACGGTTTGCGCAATCGAATCGAGGCGCGCGGCGGGAATCGTGTCGTTCGCGAACGGCAATCCCGTCAGCGGATCTTTCACCGTGTCGGTTCCGGTAAAGTTTCCCCCGCGCAACAGCGTGTTGGGAACGTTGCTGGCCTTCGACTGGCCTTGATTCAACTGCAATCCTTCGTAAGCGGCGAAGAAAAACAGCCGCTTCGAAGAGGGAATGCGGCCGCCCAACTCGCCGCCGAACTGATTCTGCCGAAAGACCGGCTTCGGCGCCGTGCCCGAGGCGAAGAAGTTGCGCGCGTCGAGCGCTTCGTTGCGAAAATAATCGAACACGCCTCCATGCAAACGCTCCGCGCCCGTGCGCGTGACCACGTTGACCACGCCACCGCCGTTGTATCCGAAATCGGCGGAAGAGGCCGACGTTTGCAGGCGAAATTCCTGGATCGCATCGATGGGCGGATTCACCACGATCGCGTGAACGTTGGAATCGGTGTTCAGCACGCCATCGAGCAAATACGTGTTCATCGTCGAGCGCATGCCGTTGACGGGAGGATTTTCGGCCACGTTCCCGCGCGACGGCTCAACGCCGGTCACGCTGTCGCCATTAAATCCGCCGAGTTGCCGTGGGATCGCGCCGGGCGATAGCGTCGCGAGGCCCGCCACGTCGCGCTGCGGCAACGGCAGGCGGTCGAGTTGCGGCTGATCGACGTTGAATCCCATGGGGCTCGATGCGGCCTCCACCGGTTCGACAATTTCCGCCACTTCCACCGCCGTACTCTGCGACGCGAGTTTCAGATGAATGTCGAGATTCAATTCCTGGCGCACTTCGAGCGAGACACGTTCGATGCGATACGCTGCAAATGAATCGGCCTTGACCTCCAGACGATACTCGCCGGGCGGCAATCCGGCGATACGGAACGCGCCGGCGCCTGACGCTTCGCGCGAAATCTCCAACGCCGTATTGAGCGATGAAGCGACGACGTGCGCCTTCGGTACCGGGAGTCCGCTGGGATCGAGCACGGCGCCGGCGATGGTCGCCGACGGCACTTGAGCGCAAAGACTCGCCGCCGCGGCGAGAAGAACAGCCGCGGCGATCAAACGATGGGTCATGGATGTTTCCTTTCCGTCAGCCGGGAGTCGTGTACGCGCCGACTCCGGCGCCCTCGCGCCCAATGGATCGTAGACGGTGCGCAGAGGGGTTTCTGTGCCCCGCAAGAGCGGGCTCGGGAAATTGTTGTATCGCGCATAACAGTTGCAAGCTTGACCGTTATCGTGATTTTACATCAGCCGGCGCGGCGACGCCAATCCGGTTGTGATGTAATCCTAATGCCCCATCCACACCTTGCCCCATCCACATCTTGAAAATCGCCGACTGCGACCGTGACGGGTTGGCGACCTGCTGGAGCGCGAAAGTGCGCAGGGGAGTCGCGGCGAGGTCCACCTCCACCGTGCGACTGGCGAGCCGTAGCGACAATTTGTCACCCGGTTTGCGTGACGCGATCGCGTCGCTCAGCGATTTCGCGGAGGCCGGAGCGCCCGCGACTTCGAGGATTTCGTCTTGTTCGGTGATCCCGGCGGCCGCGGCGGGCGATCCCGCGAGGACGCTGGTGATGCCGAGCTTTCCATCGAGCGCGCGCACGTTCACGCCGAGGAACGCGGCGTCGCCGGGCTTGGCCGCGAGATCGATCGACAATCCCGCCAGGGAGACATACTTTGCGTAGTCGATTTCCTTGGTCGTCGCGGCATATTCGAAAATTTCAGCGAGTGATTCACCCGCGGCGCCTTCGCATTCCTCGCGAAACTCGGCGTCGGTATAGCCGCGCTTCTTCTGCTGATAGAACTTGCGATACAGCGCGCGCATCACGTCGTCGAGCGATCGCTTGTTGCCGCTTGCCGCGCGAATCTTGAGGTCCAGCAGCATGCCGAGCGCGGGACCTTTGTCGTAATACGAAATCGTGATCTTGCGGTCGGGCGCTCCTAAGCCGCCCCCGCCGTAAACGGCCCACGTGTACCAACTCGATTCGGTCGCCGATTGATAGCGATGTCCCGTGGCGTTTTCGACGCCGGCGATCGTGCGCGTCATCTTGGCGAGATATTGCTCGGGCGTGGTGAGTCCCGCGCGCACCATCAAGATGTCCTGATAGTAGACGTTCAGACCTTCCGAAACCCACAACATGTTGGTCAAATTCTCGCGATCGTAGTCGAACGGTCCGAGCGCCAGCGGGCGAATGCGCTTTACGTTGAAGTTGTGAAAATATTCGTGCGCCACGTAGCTCAGCCAGCCTTGATAGCCCGCCGGCGTTTGGAGACTGTTGCCGTTGAAGAAGACCGAAGCGGAATTCAAATGCTCGATGCCGCCGTTGCCCTGCCCGATCATCAGGAATGTGTAGTGCGAATAAGGAATGTCGCCGATGAGTCCCGTGCCCGCCTCCACGAGCTTCTGCAAGTCGGCGAGCATCTTGTTTCGATCCACCGACGCCGGAACGTTTTCGATCACCACGTCGTGCGGAACGCCCTTCACCGTGAAGCGCAACGTTTCCTGATTGCCCAGCAAGATCGGCGCGTCGTAGAGTACGTCGAAGTCCGACGCGAAGTAGGTATTCTCGAGACCCGACACGCGTTCAAGCCCCGTGGCGATGCTCGACCATCCTGAAGGCGGAACGAACGTGACGGTCGCGCTGTGCGTGAGCGAGCCTGAGAGATGCATGTAGATTCCCGGCGGCGCCAGATACGCTCGCGTCTCGTTCACCAGCGTGGCCGCCGGAAAATTCCGCGTGCTGGCGACATCGTAGTCGAGCGTGACGGTCGCGGCGCCCGCGCTTACGACGCGCCAGGTATTTTTCGTTGTTTTCTCCCAGGCAAGCGGGTGGCCGGCGCCGCCGGCGGCGTGAAAATTCGAAACGTAACGGGCGTAGTCCTGAATGCCGTAGAATCCGGGCATCCAAACGGGCATTTTGAAATCTTCAGTCTCGCCACGTAGTCCGTCGCAGTGGAATTGCACGTGGACCGAATGCGAGGCCGGTTGGGGAGAAACGACGAAGGACATTTGCGCGGCCGGAGAACATGCCGCGAGAAAAAGGACCAGCACCAGAAGCTTTTTCACGGGAGAGACTATAACATCAACGCGCGAGCTGAGCGGGGATACGTGACAGCTACTTGTTTCAGGCAGCTTCGCTTGGATGACGCGATGCGATCTCGTCCAGTGTCTCTAAGGCGAGTTTGCGGCCGGCAAATCCGGATGCACATTTGGCGAGTTGGCCTCGAACCCACACTCCGACGGCTGGCGTCTGGTAAACGGGCGTGATGCCAGGAATATACTTTTCGAAATCCTGCATGCTCGTAACATCCTGCACATCGAAGAAGTCGACCGCAAGCGATCGGGAGTGTTGGAGCGCCTCACCAACGACTTGCTGAGCCAATTCGACATCAGGCCCGTTGTAAGCCGCGATGCCTATCAGTAAGCGCGTTTCCTGCGAGCAAACGTCTGAGGTCGGGCGCCATTTCGCGAAACCCTTTTGCGCGAGCCCGGCCCAAAAGCGCTCTGCGGCTGATGCCTGTTGCTCAGCGACTTCCGAGGTGGAGTTTTCCGTGGTCAAATCCGCTCCCTACGCGGGCTGCAGTTCGTTGCTGTCCACCAACGCCTGATGCACCGCGCGGACGCCCGAAGCCAGCGCCGACTCCTGGACGATCACCGAAATATTGGTCTCTGACGATCCTTGCGCGATCGCCAGAATGTTCACGTTCTGATCGGCGAGCGCGGCAAAAAGTTTTCCCGCCATGCCGACGGCTCCGCGCATGCCGCTGCCGACGAGCGCCAGCACGCCCACGCCTTCCTGCACGTCGAATTGCGAAATGTAGCCGTGCGTCAATTCCAGATGGAACGTTTCGCTCAGGCGGCGCAACACCAATTCCTTATCGCGTTTGTTCACGGCGAAGCAGAAGCTTTCCTCGCGCGAGGCCTGCGAGAGCATCAGCACGTCGATGTCTTCCAAGCCGAGCACGGTGCAGGCGCGGCCGATCAACTGCACGGCACTCAACTCGCCGCGGCTTTCGATGGTGATCATCACCACGTTCTTCAGCGCCGTCACGGCGCGTCCGCCGGAACTGTGGCCGTTCTTGGTGATCAGCGTCCCGGTCTTGGCGGGCTCGAAGCTGTTCTTGATGTAGACAGGAATTCCGCGATCGGCGAGCGGCGCGAGCGTCTTGGGATGCAGAACTTTGGCGCCGTAGAAAGAAAGTTCCGCCGCTTCTTGATAGGTCACCGAACGCAACGCGCGCGCTTCCGGGACCAAGTTCGGATCTGCGGAGAAAATTCCTTCGACGTCGGTCCAAATCCAAACTTCCGCCGCGTCGAGGCAGGCGGCGACTAACGACGCCGAATAGTCCGAGCCGCCGCGCCCCAGCGTGGTCGGCGCACCGGCGGCCGTCGCGCCGATGAATCCCGTGACAACGGGAACGATTTTCTTTTCCAGAATCGGCAGCAACACCGCTTTCCCGCGTGGGGCCGAGGGTTCCATCAACGGCGCGGCTTCGCCGAAGTTGGCGTCGGTCACGAGGAACGATGTTGCTTCCACATCCTGCGCCGCCACTCCCAACTGCTCGATCGCCGCGCTCAGCAACGGCGTGCTCAGACGCTCGCCGCAGCCGATGATCACGTCGTTGGCGCGCGCCGGACAATATCCCAACTGACTAACGCCGCGGCACGTCGTTTCGAGTTCCGCCAGAATACGGCCGGCGGCTTGGTCGTACTTTTCGCGCGCCGCGGACGGCAACAATTCTTCTGCGGCTTGGCGATGGCGCTGGTGGAGCGCCGCCAGGTTGGCATCCAAATCCGCGATCTCGCCTCGAGCCGCCGCCTGCGCGCTCCGCACCAAAAGATCGGTCACGCCGGACATCGCCGAAACCACTACCACGGTCGGCTGCGACGTGCCGAAATCCTTCACAATCGCGGCGGCCGCGGCAATGCGCTGGGCGCTGCCGACAGATGTCCCGCCGAATTTCATGACGCGAATGTTGTTCATCGGGAAAAAATCAAACGCCCCAGCAGTAATCCTCGGTGGCGTGCTGACCCACGTGCGGATGTCGCACCGACTCGCGCACCAGCCACAAGCGATACGAATCGGCCAGCGCTTGCCAGCTTGCTTCCAAGATGTTTTCCGACACACCCACGGTGGTCCACACGCTGACGCCGTCGGTGCATTGCACGTCCACTTGCGCGCGCGCCGCGGCGCCGCGATCCGACCCCAGCACGTGAACTTTGTAATCGCGAATTTGCACGACTTTCACCATCGGAAAAAACGCGGAAAGCGTTTTGCGCAAGCAATCGTCGATGGCATGAACGGGGCCGGGATCGTTGGCGGTCGAACTGTACGAACGTCCCGCGACGTGCAAGCTGAGTTCGGCGTGCGAAACGGCGGGGCCGCTAAAGCCCTTTTCCACGGAAATTTTCAGTTCTTCCAAGCGGAAAAACTCCGTCGGCGTGCCCGAAGCTTGATGCGACAGCAATTCCAGCGTGCCGTCGGCGTTATCCAGGTCGTAGCCCATGGCGCGCAACTCGCGCGTCATTTTTTGGAGATCTTGCGTGTGTCGATCGCCGTCTGTCATCGCGTGCCGGCTCCCACCGGCTCTGGTTTTTCCGCGGCGGCCGCCGCTTTTGGCTTCTTGGCGAGGAACGGCATCATCTCGCGCAGTTTCTTGCCGACCACTTCGATCTTGTGATTCGCCTCATCGCGGCGCATCGCCGTGAAATTCGGCCGGCCCTGGCGATTCTCCTCGATCCATTCTTTGGCGAATTGGCCGCTCTGGATCTCACCGAGAATCTTGCGCATTTCCGCGCGCACCGCTTCGTTCACCACGCGCGGACCACGCGTGTAGTCGCCAAACTCCGCCGTGTCGGAGACGGAGTAGCGCATGTACGCGAGTCCGCCTTGCTGGATCAGGTCGACAATCAACTTGAGTTCGTGCAAGCACTCGAAGTACGCGATCTCCGGCTGATAGCCCGCTTCCACGAGCGTTTCAAAACCGGTTTTCAGCAGCGCCGAGACGCCGCCGCAAAGAACGGTTTGTTCGCCGAACAAATCGCTTTCGGTTTCTTCCTTGAAAGTGGTTTCCAGCACGCCGGCCTTCGTCGATCCCAGCGCGTCGGCATAAGCGAGCGCGGTTTGATACGCGGTGCCCGAAGGATCTTGATGCACGGCCAGCAGCGACGGCACCCCGACGCCTTCCTGATACAGCTCGCGCACGCGGTGTCCGGGCGCCTTCGGCGCGACCATCGCGACGTCGACGAACGCCGGCGGCTTCACTTGCTGGTACTGAATGTTGAAGCCGTGCGCGAACATCAGCAGTTTGCCGGGTTTCAAGTTCGGCTCGATGTCGGCGTAAACCACGGGATGTTTTTCGTCCGGCACCAGGATCATGATCACGTCGGCGCGCGCGGAAGCATCGGCGACGCTCAGCACCGTGAGTCCTTCTTCCTTGGCCTTCGCCGCGGACTTCGAGCCGGCGTGCAATCCCACCACGACGTTCGCGCCGCTGTCGCGCAGGTTCAACGCATGGGCGTGACCTTGGCTGCCGTAGCCGATAATCGCCACGGTTTTGTTTTTCAGAAGAGAACGGTTGGCATCGCCTTCGTAGAAAATTTTGGCCATATGGTTTTTCTCCAGAACTCAGAGCAAAATGGGACCGCCCGCCGCGACTTTCGGCGACGGATTCCGAACGGCGACCGCGCGCGAAGCGCCCCGCGGCATGGCGACCGTGCCGGTGCGCGCCATCTCCAAGCGTCCGTACGCCGCGATCACGCCGAGAAATGCTTCCAGCTTGTCGCTGTCGCCGGTGGCTTCCAGCGTGAACGATCCCGGAGCGGAATCGACCACGCGGGCCCGGAAAATCTCGGCTTCCTGCAACAATCGCGAGCGCATTTCGTCGGGCAAGTAGATTTTCACGAGCACCATTTCGCGCACCACCGCGGGCGAATCGGAAACGCACGTCACCGTGACCACGTTGATCAGCTTGCTCAGTTGCTTGATCACTTGCTCGGTGAGCGAAGCGGGTACGTCGACAACCACGGTCATGAGCGAGAAGCCGGGATCGAACGATTTCGCGACCGTGAGCGAATCGATGTTGAACGCGCGTCCACTCAACACCCCGGCCACGCGGGCCAGGACGCCCGATTTGTTCTCGACGTAAAGTGAAAGCGTCTGAGGCATAAAGCAAAAAACAGTTCCGAGGCCCGAGGCCCGAGTTCCGAGTAAAACCTCGGAACTGCTTCTAACTCATTTCACCTGCTCCCGATCCCACTTGCGCGGGCACTGGACGCGCCGTCGCGGCCTTGCGCGCATCTTCATCGGTGAGAATGATGTCGGAGAGCGCGCCGCCCGCCGGAATCATCGGGTAGACGTTTTCTTCCCGCGAAACGCGCACGTCGAGCAACACCGGACCGGGGTGCGCCAGCGTCTCCTGCAACGCGTCGCGCAATACGGCGCGGTCGCGAACCACCATGCCCTTGATGCCGTACGCCGCGCCCAACTTTTCGCAATCGGGGAAAACGCCGAATTCCACCGACGAATAGCGGCCCTGATAGAAAAGATCCTGCCACTGGCGGACCATCCCCAGGTAGCCGTTGTTCATGATGATCGTTTTCACCGGCAATTGTTCGGAGGCCAGCGTGCCGAGCTCCGGAATGCTCATCTGGAATCCGCCGTCGCCCACCAGCGCGATCACCGTGTCGCGCGGACACGCGAACTGCGCGCCGATCGCCGATGGCAAGCCGTAACCCATGGCGCCCAATCCGCCGCTGGTGATCCAAGTGCGCGGACGATTGAAGCGCAACCACTGCGCGGCCCACATTTGATGCTGGCCGACGTCGGTGGCAACGATCGCGTCGCCGTTTGTTGCGCGCTGGATTTCCTCGAGGAGCGCCTGCGGCATGATCTCATCGGTCCGATCGGTGTATTCGTAAGGATGCTTGCGGCGCCATTCTTCGGTCCGCGCCAACCAGGCGCGACGCGATTCACGATGATGCAGGCCGCCGTCGGATTGTTCGCGCGAATCGGCCAGGCGGGTGTTCAGTTTTTCGAGCACCTGTCCGCAATCGCCGACGATCGGCACGTCAACCTTCACGTTCTTGCCGATTTCCGCGGGATCGATGTCGATGTGGATGATCTTGGCGTGCTTGCAGAAGGCTTCGAGTTTGCCGGTTACGCGATCGTCGAAGCGCACGCCCACGGCAATCAACAAATCCGCTTCAACCATCGCTTGATTCGCGGCGTACGATCCATGCATGCCGAGCATGCCTTGGCAATTCGGATGATCGCTGGGAATCGCGCCCAATCCCATTACGGTGAGATTGACGGGCGCTTCGACCAATTCGGAAAGTTGCTCCAGCAGCGCGCCCGCGCCGGAAGCGATCACCCCGCCGCCCGCGTAGATCACCGGGCGCTGGGCGTGCCAAATCATCGCCGCGGCTTTCTTGATTTGTCCGGAATGTCCCTCGAAGCTCGGCTTGTAGCCGGGCAGATCGACGAAATCCGGGTACTTCAGCGCGGCGTCGGATTCGATGCCGGGCCACACGGCTTGCAAAACGTCCTTGGGAAGATCCACCAGCACGGGACCTGGGCGTCCGGAAGACGCAATGTGGAAAGCTTCCTTGATGGCGTGCGGCAAATCGGCCAGCGACTTCACCAAATAATTGTGTTTCGTACAAGGGCGCGTGATGCCCACGGTGTCCGCTTCCTGAAACGCGTCGTTGCCGATAAGTTTCGTGGAAACCTGCCCGGTGATCGCGACCACGGGAATCGAATCCATCATGGCGTTCACCAGTCCCGTGACGAGATTCGTAGCGCCGGGGCCGGACGTGGCCATGCAAACGCCGACGCGTCCCGAGGCGCGCGCAAATCCGTCGGCCGCGAAGCAAGCGTTCTCCTCGTGGCGAACGAGAATGTGGCGCGGAGTTTTCTGGCGCACCATTTCGTCGTAGATGGGCAACACCACGCCGCCGGGATAACCGAAGAACACTTCGACGCCCTCGCGGCGAAGACACTCCAGCAAGATGGACGAACCATTGGGCATAAGGGGACGCCTTAGCCCACTATCGTATGCTTGGGCGTTTGCTTATGTCAACGGGCGTCTGTATAAATTTCAGTTATGGAGTGTATAGTTAGGTTCGCAGGGAACTGGCCGCGCTTGGGGTGACCGCAGAGCAAACATCCCGATGACCGCGTACAATTCCGTAGGGGGGCATCGATGAAATGTCCGCGCTGCAAGCTGATTAACCCAGACGTCGCGCAACGGTGCGACTGTGGATACGACTTTCAATCCAAGAGCGTTCAGCAGCCGTACGACGAAAAGTATGCTCGTCCAAACATAGGCCTGCGTATCCTGGCCATCCTGCTCTTCATAGGAGCAGGTTTTGTGTTAATGGCTGGCGCCGTTTTGGAATTTATCTCTACTATGGACCTCGGGGGCCTGTTCGGGGGCTCGCACGGCGCTGCGCCGAGGCATATCTTTCTGCCTGTGACGTTCATTGTGTCCGCAGCCATGGCCAGTCTCTTGGTCGTCGTAGCGGTTGGTCTTTGGAACCGCAAATAAGGCAGAATTTCGGTTTTATTGAAGAGTCGAGAGAACCGCGGCGGCGCCATCACTCACGGGTGTTCGATCTCCTTGACTGAACAAACATCCCCGATGACGCCGAACAACTCCGCGGTGCGGATCGGCTTCGAGACGTAGCCGTCCATGCCGGCGGCCATGCATGTGGCGCGATCGCCGGTCATGGCGTTCGCAGTGAGGGCGATGATCGGCGTGCGCTCGCGGCGCTCGCGGGTTTCTTGCGCGCGGATTTCCAGCGACGCCGTGAGGCCGTCCATCTCGGGCATCTGCACGTCCATCAAAATGACGTCGTAACGCGCGCGCCGGAAAGCATCGAGTGCGAGTTTGCCGTTCGCGGCGATGGTCACTTGATGGCCGCGGCGCATCAGCAGCCGGCGGACCAGCGTTTGATTCACCGCGTTGTCTTCGGCCACGAGAATATTCAGCGGCGGCAGCGACGGTTCCGTTGGGCCGTCCACGCTTTCGGTTTTCTCATCGGCCGGCTGGCGCGAGAGCACTTCACCGGCGACGCGCAACACTTCGTCGTGCAGGAATGGCTTGGTCACCGTCGCGGCGATGCCGAGTTCTTTGCGGCGCGACTTGTCGCAGGCGTAACCGATCGATCCAAGCGCGATCACTTGCGCCCGAAACGCCGGATTCGCCTTGCGGATTTGCGCCAGTGTCTCGAAGCCTTCGAGGTCCGGCATCTGCAAATCGAGAAGCACCAGGTCGAACGCTTCGCGAGTCTTGCTGGAATGGGCGACCGCCTCGGCGCCCGACGCTGCGCATGTCGGGCGCCAGCCTTGGCGCTCGCACGCCGCTTGAAGCAAGCGCCGCACGGTCGCGTTATCGTCGACGATCAGGACGCGCGCGTCTTGCTTCGGTGACGGAGTCGCCGCCGCTTGCGCGCCCACCACAAACTGGGCCGTGAAATGCGCCGCCGTTCCCCGCCCCGGTTCGCTTTCCAGCCACATGCGACCGCGCATCATCTTGGCGAGTTCCTTGCAAATCGTCAGACCCAAGCCGGTGCCGCCGTAACGCCGCGTGATGGACGTGTCGGCTTGCGAGAACGCAGCGAAGACCGCGCCTTGGCGTTCCTTCGGAATTCCGATGCCGGTGTCGCGCACGGTGAATTGCAAAGCGATTTCCGAGGTGGGTCCCGTGCCGCCGGCCGCAGCGCTGGTGGCGCGCACTTCCACGCCGACTTCGCCGTGCTCGGTGAATTTCAGCGCGTTGCCGGCGAGATTCACGATGATTTGGCGCAAGCGGTCGGGATCGCCGGTCAGCAGATCAGGCACATCGCTCGCGATGTCGCAGTACAGCTCCAGGCCCTTGCGATGCGCTTGCATCGCCACGGCGCGCAAGCTCAACAAAACGGTTTCGCGCAGCGCAAACGGGATGGGATCGAGCGTCAATTTGCCGGCTTCCATCTTCGACACGTCCAGAATGTCGTTGATGATTCCGAGCAGCGCGGAGCTGGAGAGCCGCGCCATTTCCAGATACTCGCGCTGTTCTTCTCGGGAATCCGTCTCCATGGCCAACTCGGTCATGCCGATCACGCCGTTCATCGGCGTACGGATTTCGTGACTCACGTTGGCGAGGAAGCGGCTCTTCGAGAGATTCGCCGCCACGGCTTCGCGGCGCGCGGATCGCAAGCGAAAACCTTGCCAGAAGAAGAGCGTCAGCAGCGCGCATAGGATCGCGAGCGCCCACTTGATGAAGTAATTCTGCGACTCCACTTTATTCACGTACTGCGCCAGGATCGCCTCGCTGTTCGGCGCTTTCATCCAATGGAAGTAGATGCTGGAAACGACGCCTTCCGAGGTCATGCGGCCGATCTCTTCTTCCAACTGGTCGGCGGCGGCGATGGCGTCGGCCCGCTTGAGCGACGCGCCCAGACCCACGCCGAGACGCCCTTGATCGAGCGGCACGAAAACCAAGTCGCGATCCGCGCAGGAGTCGCGCACCAAACGCCACCACGCTTCGGGACCGAGCGCCAGCGCGGCGTCGGCGCGTCCTTCGCAGATGGCGGAGAGACTCGCTTCGATCGACGGCGCGGTCGCGAGGGTGGCGTTCGGAAAGTTCGTCTTCGCTAAGCGCGATTGCAAATTGCTGACGGTGTAAATCACGCGGCGGCCCGCGGTGTCTTCGGGTTTCAAGATACCGCTGTCGCGCGGCGCGATCATCCACACGCTCGCCGACATCCAGGAGTCGGTGAGATACATCATCGTGCGGCGCTCCGGAAGAATTCCAACGAGCGGCCACAAATCGAGCGATCCGGTTTGCAACGCGCGCTCGGGACCTTCCGGCGCCAACACCCACTGAAGCGCAATGCCGCGGCGGCGCGCCGCTTCCATCACCACTTCCACCGCGGGACCGGCGGGTTTTCCATCTTGAACGTATTCGTGCGGCGGCAGCGGCTGAAATCCGATGCGGAATTCGCGCGCGGCGTGCGCGGGCTTGCCGCGGTGCGGGAAGAACACCAGAGTCAGCGCGGATGCCGCGACGCCGGCCAACCCGGCAACCAGAGCCGCGCGGCGCAGCAAACGGCGCCAGTCTAAACGCATGAAGGTCTCCGTTCACGGCGCGTGGGACACACGTCGCCGGTCACATCACCGATGACCGCGAACAAGTCGGCGGTGCGAATTGGTTTGCTCACGTAGCCGTCCATGCCGGCCTCGAGGCAGGTGGCGCGATCGCCGGACATGGCGTTGGCGGTAAGCGCGATGATGGGAGTGCGCGACATTTCCTGGCGCGATTCGAGCGCGCGGATTTCTCGGGCCGCCGTGAGGCCGTCCATCTCGGGCATTTGCACGTCCATCAGGATTACGTCGAACGCGCTGTTCTGGAATTCACGAACCGCCGCGCGGCCGTCCCCGGCGATGGTCACGCGATGTCCGCGCCGCATCAGCACGCGGCGCACTAACGCTTGGTTGACGGAATTATCTTCGGCCACGAGGATGGCCAGCTCGACGGCGGCTTTTTCCGCCGCCGCGAATGGCTCCGTGAAGCGTTGGTGAATCGCAGAGGGTGCGGAAATCTCGCGGATCGTCTTCAGCAGATCGTCGTGCAAGAACGGCTTGGTGAGACACGCGGCGATTCCCTCGGCCTCACGCCGCGCGCCGCTGCAGGTGTGTCCCAGCACGCCGAAGGCGATCACTTTGGCCGCGAATCCTGGAACGCGTTCACGAATTTGCTTGAGCGTGTCTAAGCCATCGGTTTCGGGCATCTGCAAATCAAGCAGCAACAAATCAAATTCCTGGCGCGCCGCAAGTTCCACGGCTTCCGCGCCGCTCGACGCGCTGGTCACGGCCATGCCGTGATGCTCGCAAAACGCCGCGAGGATGCGCCGCGCCGTCGCGTTGTCGTCCACCAGCAGCACGCGCGCGTCCGTGGTGAACGCGGGCGTCTGCGCCATAGGCGTGTCGCTCGCAGGATCAAGCGCCCTGGCGTGGTCCACTCTGGCGGCCGGGAATGGCGCGGTAAAATGCGCGGCCGTGCCGCGGCCCGGCTCGCTTTCCAGCCACATTTTTCCACCCATGATCTTGACGAGTCCCCGGCTGATGGTCAGGCCGAGTCCCGTGCCGCCGTAGCGGCGCGTGGTGGAGTTATCGGCTTGCGAGAACGCGCCGAACACCGCGGCTTGGCGGTCTTTGGCGATTCCGATGCCGGTGTCGCGCACGGTGAATTGCAGTGTCCACGCGGGATCGCAAGACAGGGCCCGCACTTCTAGATTCACCTCGCCGCGCTCGGTGAATTTCAGCGCGTTGCCGGTGAGGTTCACGATAATTTGCCGCAAGCGGTCGGGATCACCGACCAATGCCGCGGGGATCTCCGGCGCGATCTCGCAATTCACCTCGAGTCCCTTTTGATACGCGCTCACCGCGACCGCGCGCAAGCTGTGCACGACCGTTTCGCGCAGCGCAAACGGAATAGGATCGAGGGTCAACTTGCCGGCTTCCATCTTCGACACGTCCAAAATGTCGTTGATAATCGCCAACAGCGCGTTGCCGGAAAGGCGCGCCATCTCGAGATACTCGCGCTGTTCCTCGCGCGATTCGGTGTCCATGGCCAGTTCGGTCATGCCGATCACGCCGTTCATCGGCGTGCGGATTTCGTGACTCATGTTCGCGAGGAAGCGGCTTTTTGCCGCGTTGGCCTCGTCCGCGGAACGCCGCGCGGCGCGCAAGTGATGCGCCAGTAGCAGCAGCAGCGCGAACGCCAGCGTCAACCCAGCCAGTCCCGCGGCCATGAAGCGATTCCAGCGGCGCGTTTCGTTCATGGACGCGATAATCATGGAGTCGTTGTTCAAGTCGCCGGACCACTGGTAGTAGGCCGAGGAAAAAAGGCCGTCCATCGCCAGATCGTTGATTTCGTCGCGCAGCGCGTCGGCGGCTTCCTTCGCGCCGCGCCGTTTCAGCGTGGCGCCGACGCCGGAATTGATGCGCCCGTCCGCCAGGGGAAAGAAATGCAACTTTTGATTGTGGCAGACCGGCAGGGCGCTGAGCGCCAGCCGGATATTGTTCGCCGACGCCATCGCGGCATCGGCGCGGCCTTCACAAAGCCACTGCAACCCTTCCACCGACGACCCGGCCTTCAGAATCCGGGACGCCGGGAAATCGCGGACCGCCATGCGTTGATCGAGAGCCGATCCTCCGTGCACCAACAACCGTCCCGCCACATCCTGCGGATGGGCGATCCCGGACGATTGCAGTGAGATCATGTAGACGGTGTTGGCCAACCACGGATCGGAGATGTACATGATCTTTCTCCGCTCCGGAAGATCGCCGACCACCGTCCAAAGGTCCACTTTTCCGCTGCCGAGCGAAGGTTCGGGCCCTTCCGGCGTGTACACCCATTCGATGGGAATGCCCCGGCGCCGCGCGGCGGCGGCGATGATCTCCACCGCCGGGCCGGCCGGCTTGCCGTCTTTCGATACATATTGATGCGGCGGCGAATACTGATAGCCAACGCGAAAGGGAGGTGTAGCGCGCGTGGGATCGAGCGAACGGTGGTCGAGCCACCACGCGACGAGCGGTGCAATGATCAAAAGTGAGACACGGATCAGGCGTCCCAATTTGCGGCTTCCCCGCGCACGCTTGTTCCCGGTTTGGAAGGCGGTCGTCATTCCTGGCCTTCTTGATGCATCGGCCCGGTGTCGCGGAGCTTTAGAGTCTGCGTGACAACGCCACTCCGAGCCTGCGCCAGCAGGCGGCACAATGTTGCACAATGTTAGCCCCTGGCGAGGCGTCTTTTGCCGAGCCTGGGGTAATCCGTTAGGCGCGCAGAGCCTGCAAAGCTGGCGACACAGACAACAGTGCCATCCGATCCGCCTGTGCCGCCTGCGCTGCAGGCTCGTACTCAAACAACAGTGTCCCCAGGCTCGGCAAAGAACGCCTCGCCAGGGGCTAACATTGTGCCACTGTTGTCCAAAATAAGAATCTGGCGAGACGTTTTCTGAGGGTTGTCCTCCTGGTGGAGTTGTTGGAGAATCGCGTTTGCCGACGTCGATTCACAACAACAACCAGGAGGACTCGCCCATGGTAC